>Ga0160495_100009_pt1 | contig 476140 bp, 456 predicted proteins | sample DID4MG_4_FD_108251 | JGI IMG/M metagenome (GOLD analysis project Ga0160495, IMG submission 108251) | Enriched soil microbial communities from UW Madison campus, WI, USA - DID2933_E24_FP4 MG | ecosystem: Environmental > Terrestrial > Soil > Unclassified | place: USA: Madison, Wisconsin...
TACAATTAGATGGGCCCTTGTGCGTGTCTAAAGAAAATTGAGATTAAAATAATCTTATACATATATACTATATATTATATGTAGAAAGAATAAACCCGACAGGTTTTGAAAATCTGTCGGGTTTAAAAATGAGAATTACTATTATATATAATAGAACGAAACTACTCTTATATATAATAAAGTAAACTTGTACATATATATTGTATGTATTTTAGTAATCATGTATATTTGCATTCACAAAATTATAAACAATGATCAAGATTACTTTACCCGATGGGTCAATTAGAGAGTTCGCTTCGGGCGTAACTCCAATGGAGGTCGCTAAAAACATTAGCGAAGGTTTTGCAAGAAATGTTATTTCTGCATCTTTTAATGGTACAACTATTGAAACCGAGACTCCATTAACGACCGACGGTAATCTTATTTTATATACTTGGAATGATGATGAAGGTAAAAAAGCTTTCTGGCACTCTACTTCGCACGTAATGGCTCAGGCTCTTGAGGAGTTGTACCCTGGAATTAAATTAACTCTAGGACCTGCAATTGCTAATGGTTTCTATTATGATGTCGATTTTGAAGATCAGAAAATTTCTGAGGCTGATTTTAAAAAGATCGAAGATCGTATTCTTGAAATTTCAAGAGGAAAATACGATTTCAAAATGCGTCCGGTATCTAAAGCAGAAGCTTTAGAAATGTATAAAGACAACGTTTACAAAACGGAGTTGATTTCGAATCTTGAAGACGGAACGATTACTTTTTGTGATCACGCTACTTTTACTGATTTATGCCGTGGAGGTCATATTCCGAATACTGGAATTATCAAAGCTGTAAAAATCATGAGTGTTGCGGGTGCTTACTGGAGAGGTGACGAGAAAAACAAACAGTTAACTCGTGTTTACGGAACTTCTTTCCCTAAACAAAAAGATTTAACTGAATATCTTGAACTTCTTGAAGAAGCAAAACGTCGTGATCACCGTAAATTAGGAAAAGAACTTGAATTGTTTGCTTTCTCTCAAAAAGTGGGTCAAGGTTTACCTTTATGGTTACCAAAAGGCGCTGCACTTAGAGATCGTTTAGAACAATTTTTAAAGAGAGCTCAGAAGAAAGCCGGATACGAGCAGGTTGTGAGTCCACATATTGGTCAAAAAGAACTTTATGTTACTTCTGGCCACTATGCTAAATATGGAGCCGACAGTTTTCAGCCAATTCATACACCTGCAGAAGGTGAAGAGTTTTTATTAAAACCTATGAACTGTCCTCACCACTGTGAAATTTACAATGTAAGACCTTGGTCATACAAAGATTTACCTAAGCGTTATGCTGAATTTGGTACCGTATATAGATATGAGCAGTCTGGTGAATTACACGGTTTAACTCGTGTTAGAGGTTTTACTCAGGATGATGCACATATTTTCTGTACTCCGGAGCAATTAGATGAAGAGTTCAAAAAAGTAATTGACCTTGTATTATATGTATTTGGTTCGTTAGGTTTTGAAAATTTTACTGCTCAGATATCTTTAAGAGACCAAGAAGACAGAGAAAAGTATATTGGTACAGATGAAAACTGGGAGAAAGCCGAAAACGCTATTATCAATGCTGCAAAAGACAAAGGTCTTAATACGGTTGTAGAATATGGCGAAGCCGCTTTTTATGGTCCAAAACTGGATTTCATGGTAAAAGATGCTTTAGGAAGACAATGGCAGTTAGGAACAATTCAGGTAGATTATAACTTACCTGAGCGTTTTGAATTAACATACAAAGGTGCTGATAATGAATTACATCGCCCTGTTATGATTCACAGAGCTCCTTTTGGATCTATGGAACGTTTTATAGCAATTTTACTTGAGCACACAGCAGGAAATTTCCCACTTTGGCTTATGCCTGAGCAGGCTATTATCTTGTCTTTGAGCGAGAAATACGAAAATTATGCTAAAAAAGTTTTAGATTTGCTAGAAAATCACGAAATTCGCGCCCTAATTGACAACCGAAATGAAACTATCGGTAAGAAAATTAGAGATGCAGAAATGCAGAAAATTCCATTTATGCTTATCGTAGGTGAGGAAGAAGAGAAAAACGGTACGATCTCTATTCGTCGTCACGGTCAGGAAGGAAAAGGAAACATCACAGTTTCTATCGAAGAATTTGCTTCGATTGTAGACGAAGAAATAAAAAAGACATTAAAAGTATTTACAGTTTAACTTAAATTAGAAAGTCATAGCAATAAAAAGTAACAGAGGTTTTCAACCTCGAGTAGAAAAAAAAGATGCACACAGAATAAATAATCTTATTCGTGTTCCTGAAGTACGTCTTGTAGGTGAAAACATTGAACCTGGGGTTTTTAAAATCGCTGACGCGCTACGTTTAGCTGACCAATTTGAATTGGATTTAGTTGAAATCTCGCCAAATGCTGAACCGCCGGTTTGTAAAATCATGGATTACAAGAAATTTGTTTACGAACAAAAGAAACGTGATAAGGCATTAAAAGCTAAATCATCTCAGGTTGTAGTAAAAGAAATCCGTTTTGGTCCTCAGACAGATGAGCATGATTATGAATTTAAAAGAAAGAATGCTGAGAAGTTCCTAAAAGAAGGAGCTAAATTAAAAGCATTTGTTTTCTTTAAAGGTCGTTCTATCATCTATAAAGATCAAGGGCAGATTTTATTATTACGTCTTGCTACAGATTTAGAAGAATTTGGTAAAGTTGAAGCTATGCCGGTTCTTGAAGGAAAGAGAATGATTATGTTCATTGCTCCTAAAAAGAAAAAATAGTTTTCAGTTGACAGTCTCAGTTAACAGTTTTTAACTTAACCTGAAACTTTAAACCTGAAACTGAAAAATATAAGTAAGTAAGAATAAATTAAAACACTAGGAAAAATGCCTAAAATGAAAACTAAATCTAGCGCTAAGAAACGTTTTAAAGTTACTGGCTCTGGAAAAATTAAAAGAAAGCATGCTTTTAAAAGTCACATCTTGACTAAGAAATCTAAAAAACGTAAATTAGCTTTGACTCACTCAGCGCTAGTTCACCAAACAGATATGAAAAGCATTAAACAACAATTAAGAATTATCTAATAATTCTTTAGGTTAAAAAATTATTTATATAACCTTGGAGTATGGCTTTGAAGTTCCTTTGATTCAATTCAGGACGCCTGCTACAAAAACACATTAAAATTATGCCAAGATCGGTAAATTCAGTTGCTAAAAGAGCAAGAAGAAAAAAAATAATGAAGCAAGCCAAAGGTTTCTTTGGAAGACGTAAAAACGTTTGGACAGTTGCTAAGAATGCTGTAGAGAAAGCGATGAGCTACGCTTACCGCGATAGAAAACAAAACAAAAGAAATTTCCGTTCATTATGGATTCAACGTATTAACGCTGGAGCTAGATTAGAAGGAATGTCTTATTCTCAATTCATGGGGAAAGTTAAAGCTAACGGAATCGAATTGAACCGTAAAGTTCTTGCAGATTTAGCTATGAACCACCCAGAAGCTTTCAAAGCTATTCTTAATAAAGTAAAATAAACGTTTTATAAACTCAATTTAAGATTACTTACTTATCATAAAGAAACCATTCGTTAACGCGAATGGTTTTTTGTTTTTACAACAAGGTGTTTTATCTTTAAAACACTTTTTAAAACAACATTCAAAATGTTTACACCTCTTTTTAATCATATACAAAAATTTATAACGCTGGAACCTTCAGAGATCAAAATCCTGGAAGCAAGCCTTAAAATTTCTAAAATAAAAAAGAAAGAGCATTTATTACAAGAAGGCCAAGTTTGCAATACATTATATTTTATAACTAAAGGCTGTGCCAGACAGTATATTATTAATCCAAAAGGAAGCGAACAAACACTTCAATTTGCAATTGAAAATTGGTGGATTACAGATTATTTAAGTTATCACAATACTACTCCATCGCATTTTTACATTCAGTCAGTTGAAAATTGCGAAATTATTTCAATTGAAAAAAACATATTAGAACCTATATTAATTGAAATTCCGAAGCTGGAAAGATACTTTAGAATTGTATCGCAAAAAAGTTTTGGTGCTATGCAAATGCGAATTAAGTTCTTGTTCACAATGTCGGCAGAAGAAAGATATCATCATTTTAACGATCATTTCCCAGAATTTGTACAACGTGTTCCTCAATATATGATTGCTTCCTATTTAGATTTTTCTGCCGAATTTATGAGCAAAATAAGAGCTGGAAAGATCTGATTTTAATTTCTTGAAGTAGTTCAAGTTTTTTAAGTTATAGTTAGCAGAACTTTGTATCAAACTTTAAAAACATATCATAATGAAATCAAGAATTATTATTCCAGAAGTTGCTCCACAAGCTTATCAAGCCTTAATGAATTTAGAAAAATATATTTCTACTACATCATTAACATCAACCCATAAAGAATTAATTAAAATTCGTGCTTCTCAAATAAACGGATGTGCATTTTGTATTAATATGCATACTGCAGATGCCAGAAAGCAAGGAGAAACGGAACAACGAATCTACTTAACGAGTGCTTGGCGTGAAGCTGATGTATATACAGAAGAAGAAAAAGCCATTTTAGCTTTAACTGAACAGGTAACCTTAATTGGCAATCATGTTTCTGACGAAGTTTATCAAAATGCCGCTCGTTTATTTGACGATAAATATCTTGCCGAAATCATTTTAGCAATCATTACCATTAATTCATGGAACAGATTAGCAATTACAACAGGGCTAAGAGCCGTATAATTAGCTTTATAAGTATTAATTTACAACATTTTAAAACTTTAACAACCCTCCGTGTGAGGGTTTGTTTGTATATACCTGTAAATGAATACCTGAAAAATTAAAAAAATCACATTTTACAAAAACAGGTATTTATACTCTTTCACAGGAATTCAGATTTTTTATTTTTGGCGCATGATATCAAAAAATGCCCCTTTTTTCTGCTTTTTAGCACTGTTTTTAACTCTTTCTGCCTGCAAGAAAAAAGACCATGCATTTAACGATTCTAAGCCAGGAAAGGAAAAAATCTTATCTCTCACTATAAAAGCAAAGTCATTTCTTGACAACCATAAAACAGACAGTGCGTTTTATTATTTTAATGAAGTGAAATCTATATGTGATCCAAAAATAAATCCTGAAGCATATATCGCTACAACAAACGCTATGGCAGCTTTACAGCAAAATCAAAATGATTTTATTGGAAGCAAAACGACGCTCAAAGAAGCCTTACCATATTTAAAGCTAATCAGAGATTCTGAGCAAATTTGGTACACATACACATATTTAGGGATTAATTATTTAAACACCTATCAATTCAAAAAAGCCAGCAGGTATTTCAATAAAGCTTTAGACTTAAACATTAATAAGTTTAAAAATATTGAATCAAAGAAAAACATCGCCGAAGTTTTAATAGGAGAAAATAAACATCAAGAAGCCATTCAAATTTTATTATCGCTTGCAGATGAAAAAGAAGTACAAAGCAAACCAAAATTTCATGCTGAGATACTTGACAGAATTGGTTATTGTTATTCTCACTATTCATCAGACAATTCCGAAGCATATCGTTTTTTAAATGATGCGCTTCAAATACGAATGCGATTAAAAGATAATGAAGACATAGCCAAAAGCTACTACAATCTGGCTCTTTTCTATCAAAATAAAAATTCTGATTCAGCTAAAAAATACATGACCATGAGTTATGAGAAATATACTCTGGCAAATGATATCGATGGAAGAATGTCTGCACTTAAGCTTATAATAAACAATAGTCCAAATCCAGAATTGAAAAAACATGCTCTAAAATACATCATTCTAGTTGATAGTATTTTTGAAGTGAGACAAAAAGCAAAAAATCAATTTGCGAGAATAAAATATGACTCTAAACTTCAAAGAGAAGAAAACTTAAAATTAAAAACTCATAAAGCCGAAAATGAACTAAATCTGGAGAGACAGAAAAACAAGAACATTATTTCTTATATCATAATTGTTTTAAGCTTATGCCTGATTTTAATCTTGTATTATTACTTAACATCAAAAGCTAATCGCGACAAAATTGAAGCAGCTTATAATAGTGAAACCCGTATTTCTAAAAAACTCCACGATGAATTAGCTAACGATATTTATCATACTATGGCTTTTGCCGAAAACAAAAATTTATCATTAGCAGAAAATAAAGAGCAATTACTTCATAATCTTGAAGTGATTTATTCGCGTACGAGCGATATTTCAAAAGAAAACTCTTCTATTATAACCGATGAAAATTATATTTCATCTCTTAAAGAAATGATTTCAGGTTTCAGTACAATACAAATTAATTTAATTTTAAACGGGCTGGATCTTATTTCGTGGACTAAAATCGATAAAAACAAAAAAATTACTATTTACAGAGTTTTACAGGAATTACTTGTCAATATGCGTAAGTATAGTGATGCTTCTGTAGTTGGGGTCAATTTTAAACAAATAGAAAAAAGTATTTTGATTCATTACTCAGACAATGGAAAAGGCATTGATATGGAGAAAATCATTTTTAAAAATGGACTTTATAATGTAGAAAACAGAATTTTAAAGATTAGAGGAACTATCGATATAACTTCTGCACCAAATGAAGGATTCAAAGTTTTAATAAAAATCCCAATTTAAGAGCGGCCTTTTAATTTAAAAAATGAAAACTTCTTCTATGATCAAAATTTTGTTTCTGCACATTGTTTTACTTTTTTTATTCACTTCATGTGAAAAGAAAAAGCAAAACATTGTACAAAAAATTGATAATACTGCCGAAATAAAAATACTTCAGGAAAAAGCTAATAACTTTTTTAATTCAGGGAAAAATGACAGCAGTTTTTTTTATTTTAATAAAGTAAAATTATTATGTGAGCCAAAAATTGAACATTTTGATGAATTTGTTCATTCATCGGTCATGATGGGTAACATTTTACAAAAAAACGGTGATTTTTATGAGGCAGAAACTATGATTACAAAGGCGATCCCTTATTTAGAGAAAACAAGTCAGCCAAAATTTACCATTAACACTTATTCATCATTAGGATATAATTATTACCGTACTTATGATTATGAAAAATCATTAAACTGCTATAGAAAAGCTTTAAAAAATGCAGTTTCTACATTTAGAAAGTCATCTGAAATATCTAACATCGCTTTTATTTATGTGCAGCAAAAAAAGTACAAAGAAGCAATAGATTTATTAGAGCCATTAACTAAACGAACGATTATAGATAAAGTAGTTCCCTTAAATACTCATCCAGAACGAGCGTCTAAGTTATACCATTTAGGTCTAAGCTATTTACGTCTTGGAAATCATCAAAAACAAGCTTTGGACTGTTTTAATGAAAGTCTGGAATTGACTCTCAAATCAGGCAATGATTTTGAGTTAATCCCAAACTATTATGCTCTGTATTTGTACTATAAAAAATACGACAATCCAGAACTTAAAATGATGAATGCTCAAAAGGCGTATGATTGCTCTAAGAGATCAAAATCTATGGCAGAGCAAATTACAACTTTAGGAAATCTAATTGAAGCTGATAATGTACAAAATACAAGAAAACACTGGAAAGCTTATATAAGATTAGTCGACAGTACAGCTAACAGTATGAAAATAGCCAAAAATCAATTTGCCAATATAATTTATGATTCAAAGAAAGATAAAGAAGAAAATTTAGAACTCAGGAATCAAAAAACTGAAAAAGAATTACAACTTCAGATACAAAAAAACAGAAGTACAATTTTATATGTAATTATAGGCATTGTCGCTCTTGTATCACTTTTCCTTGCTTATTATTTAACTGCGAAGAGTAAAAAAGAAAAAAATGAAGCTGTCTTAAAAAGTGAAATGCACATTTCAGACAAATTACATAATGAGCTTACTAATGATATTCATAACATATTAATGTTTGCACAAAATCATGAATTAGATAACATTGAAAACAAAGAAAAATTTCTTTCAAGTTTAAACAATGTCTACGCAAAAACCAGAAATATTTCCAGGGAGAACAGTGAAATCATAACAGACAGAAGATATATTGACAATCTAAAAAACATGATATCTCAGTTTAAAACATCTGATGTGAATATTTTAATAAACGGTCTTAACGATATTAACTGGATAAAAATTGATAAACATAAAAAAATAGTTATTTACAGAATCGTGCAGGAAGTTTTTTTAAATATGAAGAAACATAGCGATGCAACATTAGTTGGCATTAACTTTAAAGTAACAGAAAGGAAATTAATCATTAAGTACACTGATAACGGCAAAGGGATTTCTATTAATGAAATAAATAAAAACGGCCTGACAATCGTTCAAAATCGAATTTCAAACATTAATGGAGAAACTTATTTTGATTCGGCCCCAGAGCAAGGGCTTAAAATATCTTTTAAAATTCCTTTGTAATTATGAAGATATTATACTTTATAAAAAATAGAATATTTTTAAAATATATTTTAATCTTTCTAACCATTTTACTGGCTGGAGCAATACTTCTATACAAATCAAACCAAAACGAAACTAAAGCTGTAGAGCAAAAGAAAAAAGATAATTCGCTAGAAATTAAAAAGTATATCGGTAAAGCTGATGTTTTTTTTGACAGGTCAAGTTACGACACAGCTTACCTTTTCTATAAAAAGGCAATTGATCTTTGTGATCCTATAGATGATTACGCAGATGATTACGTATATTCTGAATTGTCTATTGCAAATCTATATCAGAATATGGGCAATTTTATTGCCTGCGAAGAATCCTTATTAAAAGTTTTTCCCCATTTAAAAAAGACAAGCAAACCTAAGTTTACTTACAACACTTATACAATTTTAGCCTATAATTATTATTTTACTTACGATTATAACAATGCGCTAATATATCATAAAAAGGCACTGAGACTTGCTAAAACTCCATATAAAAAAACTGTAATAATTACTGATATAGCTTTAATTTATTCAGCACAAAAAAAATATAAAGAAGTAATTGATATTTTGGAACCTTTAACCGTAAAGAAAATTAGACATGAAAGTGATTCTACAAAAACTGATAATGATTATTCTTTATTGCTAAACACCATAGGATATTGTTATTACAAAGTTGGAAACCCAAAAGCGTTAGACTGTTTTAAAAAAAGTCTCAAAATACAGTTACGCCAAAAACAAGATTATGAGTTAGTGAGCACTTATGGAAATTTGGCAATGGTTTATTCTAAAACCAATCCTAAATTATCCAAAAAGTACACCGAAATGCAATACATTTCTTCTTGCAAATCAAAGTCTGCATCATTTAAAGCTAATTCTCTTGCAGAGTTAATTAAAAAATCAGGTGGAAAAGAACTCGAACAATATTCTAAAGAATATGTAAAAATAATCGACAGCATAATGTCCAGCAGAAAACAGGCAAAAAATCAGTTTTCAATAATTAAATACGAATCTAAAACAGATAAAGAGGAAAATCTGAAACTAAAAGCCGAACAAGCTGAAAATGAACTACAACTACAGTATCATAAAAATCGAAATCTTATATCTTATATCGTAATTGCTTTTATATTAGGCGCTCTTTTACTTCTGCCTCTTTATTTATCTATTAAAGGTAATAAAGAAAAGAAAGAAGCCATTTTAGAAAGCGAAAGGAGAATTTCAAACAAACTTCAGAATGAACTTATACTTACTGTACAAAATACCCTCGCTTTTGCAAAAGGCAAAGATTTAGAAAACAGTGAAAACAAGAACCATTTCTTAAACAGTTTAGATGAAATTTATACTCAAACCAGAAAAATTTCGAGAGAAAACAGCTCTATTATTACTGATGAAAAATACGCATCTGATCTCAAAGAAATGATATCCGGTTTTAAAACTGAAAATCTAAACATGTTTGTAAACGGTTTAGATTCTATAAAATGGAACAAAATCAATAAAAATAAAAAGATTATTATTTATCGAATATTACAAGAGTTATTTTATATAATGAAAAAATATAATGATGTGAGTGTTATTGTTTTATCGTTTAAAATTATAGAGAAAAACATCACTTTAACCTATACCGACAATGGTATTAAAAGCCAAAATGACAGAATAATTTTAAAAAATGATCTGCAAAATGTGGAAAACCGTATTAAAACTACCAATGGAACTATTAATTTTGCCAATTATACAGAAAATGGTTTCAAAATAAATTTCACATTTCCATTATAAAACAATTAATATGTTTAAGAAAGTTTTAGTTGCCGAAGATTTAGACAGTATTAGTATTGCAGTTGTTAAGGTTCTTGAAGAGCTTAATATTCCTGTTATCGACCATGTTAAATATTGTGATGAAGGATTATTAAAAGTAAAAAAAGCTTTGAATGAAAAAGAACCATACGACTTGCTGATTACTGATTTATCATTTAAAACAGATCATCGAAAAGCAAATATAGAAAGCGGCGATGATTTAATTGAAGCAATTAATAAGGTACAACCTCAATTAAAGAAAATTGTATTTTCTATTGAAGATAAATCTTATCGCATTAAAACACTTTTTGATGAATTAGGAATAAATGCATACGTTTCTAAAGGAAGAAACAGTATTGAAGAGTTGAGAATTGCTCTTGAAAAAACGTTTAAAAACGAAGAAAGAATTCTTTCATCTGATTTGAACTTCAATTTTAATGATAAATCGCTGATAGAAATCGAATCGTATGATATTTCTATTTTATCTCTTTTGGCAAAAGGTTACATATTAGAAAACATTTCAAATGAGTTTAAAGAAAAATCAATCACACCAAATGGAACCAGCAGTATCGAAAAACGAATTAATAAATTAAAAATATATTTTAAAGCAAACAACAATGTGCATTTAATTGCCATTGCAAAAGACTTTGGTTTGGTATAAATTTTTAACACTTCCGTTACGGTTTCCCGTAAGGAAATACTTGTATATACATTTAATTTTGTATAAAACTAGTAACTAATGAAACCTAAATATAAGTTTGATCCCATTACCAAGATCAACACACCCAACAATAGAATTATTATGAAAACAATGCTGTTATGTCTTTTTCTTTCTGTAAGTTTTGCCCTTGTTTCTGAAAAAACGGGCTGGCTGGAAATCGATTGGAAATTAATCTGTATTCCTGCTCTTTTGGTCTTGCAGATTATAATTATTGGAACTGCATTAAAAAACAGGTACAAGAAACATTAATTTTAAGTAAGTATAAAAAAAGAAATCTATATGCTTATATTTGGAGATTTTGATACTTAATGAGAACTATTACGCTTTATCTTTTTTTATTCCTTTTTACTACACTACAAGCCTTTTCGCAAACCAAATTTATATCCTGGAATCTGGAAAACTTTGGTAAATCAAAATCTCAAATCTCTTTAACATTTATTGCCAAAACCGTACAAGAATACGACATTGTTGCTATTCAGGAAGTTGTTGCGGGTTACGGCGGTGCGCAGGCAGTTGCAAAACTGGCTTCAATATTAAACGAAAAAGGTTCAAAATGGGATTATACAATAAGCAATCCCACAAGCGGAGACAGTTACAAGAAAGAACGTTATGCTTTTTTTTGGAAAACAAGTAAAGTAAAGCTAAAAGGCGAACCTTGGCTTGAAAAAAAATATCATTTAGAGATAGACCGCGAACCGTACTTTGCAACTTTTGAAGTCAATAAAAAAACGGTGACGTTTGTTAATTTTCATGCCATAACAAAAAGTAAACAACCCGAAACAGAAATTAAATATTTTAAGTTCCTGCCACAGGAATATCCAAATTTAAATTTGGTTTTTGCTGGAGATTTTAACTGTCCGGAATCCCATACCGTTTTTAATCCATTGAAAAAAATGGGATTTGTTTCGGTTTTTCAAAAGCAGAAAACAACTTTAAAACAAAAATGCAAAGCAGGAAACTGTCTGGCTTCAGAATTTGATAATATATTCTACAAACCAAATGCATTAAAATACGCCAATTCAGGAACAGTTTTATTTTATAATAATTATAATTCTCTTCAGGAAGCCCGAAAAATATCAGATCATATACCTATTTGGTTCGAATTTTCTTTGAATTAAATTATGTTTTAAGCTTTTTCTTTTTAGCTGCAGGAAATAAAACATTGTTTAAAATCAAGCGATATCCCGGAGAATTAGGGTGTAAATCCAAAACTGTAGGAGGATCCCCTACCTGATGTTGAAAATCTTCAGGATCATGTCCGCCAAAAAAAGTGAACATTCCTTTTCCTTTTTCACCATGAATATACCTTGCTTCGCCATTTAGCTCACAAGTTCCCATTACTAAAACATTCGATTTTATCAAGGTTTCATTAAAAGAAGTAGTCTGCCCCATAAAACCTTTTACCAATTGTGTATGATTTTGACATAACATGCTGGGAATTGGATCCCATTTTGCTGAATATTCCATTAAGGTAAAATAGTCTTTTTCCATAGGAACTCTGCGTTTTCCTGTCATATCAATATCTGAAAACTCATAAACTTCTGGTCTGCGTTCTAAAATAAAATCTTTAAACGCAAATGAGTTTCCATAATTTAATTTTGCCTGATAATTCGATTCACTTGGATCTCCGTCAAACATCGTTTCGCAAATATCAACACCATCAGCTGCTAAAGCAATATCAAAACTATCTGTTGCAGAACACATCGCAAACATAAATCCGCCGCCAATAACAAAATCTCTAATTTTTTTGGCAACAGCACCTTTTTCCTGCGAAACTTTAGAATATCCAAGTTTGGCAGCTAAAGCCTCCGAATCTCTTTTTTGATCTATATACCATGGCGTATTTTTATATGCGGCATAAAATTTACCATATTGTCCGGTAAAATCTTCATGATGCAAGTGAAGCCAGTCATAAAGCAATAACTGATCGCTTAAAACTTCTTCATCATAAATGGGCGTAAATGGAATTTCGGCATAAGTCAAAACTAAAGTTACAGCATCATCCCACGGTTGTTTTCCTTTTGGAGTATAAACCGCAATTTTTGGTGCTTTTTCCAAAATAACTGATTCCATGTTTTGCGAAGGACTCGAAATATCATTTAAAATAGAAGCTTCTTCGCTGTCTGAAAGTACTTCAAAACTAACACCTCTAATTTTACATTCTTTTCTTATCTCTTCAGCATCGGGCAGTAAAAAGGAACCGCCGCGATAATTTAACAGCCAGCTTGCTTTATAATCCCGGCTTAAACACCAATATGTTATTCCGTATGCTTTAAGATGATTTTGCTGTGTGGTTTCGTCCATTGGAAGTAAAAGAAACGAAGCTTTCATTTGTAATGAAAATATCAGCAAAAAAATGTACACTAAACTCTTTTTCATCAAAAAAATATTTTAGTAAAGATAATGAGGAAGACCTTAAAAACATAACCGATCTTAAGGTTTTACATTTATAACAACGTTAAAGTTCTTTACTGCAAAATTGACTATATCATTTACAAAAACAGGTATTTTTACTTGTTTTTGTACTATTTTTTCTACTTACATTTGAAATCCTGAATCATAAAACTAATCTACATAAAGAAAGAACTATGAAGTTTAATGAAAATAAAACTCAGCCGAGCGGCTTAAATATAATGCAAAAAATAGGCTTATGTGTACTTGTAGTAACCATAATTGCCTATTATGTTTTATCTATTCAGTTTTTAACCAGTGGCAGCTAAAGTGTTAAAACAGCAATATCATTTTGTATTGCATACACTACTAATCCTGCAATGTTTCTGGATTCTGTTTTAAGAAGCAGATTGTTTCGATGCCCTTCTACAGTTCTTGGACTTAAAAAAAGATGTTCTGCAATTTCTGAAGTTGTTTTTTGCTGGCAAATAAGCTGTAGAATTTCAATTTCTCTTGGAGAAAGAAAGCTTGTTTCCAGGTTTCCCTTTGAATTTTTTGAAGAAACAATTGTTTCCTGAATTGTTTTCAGGACGCTTTCGTTATAATAAAATCCTTTTTTACTAACTTCATTAATTGTTTTAATTAAATCTTTTGGAGTAGTGTTTTTAATTAAATAAGCCACAGCTCCTACCTGAATCATATTCGCAATAAAAGATTTTGAATCATAACTTGTAAGGGCTATGATTTTTATATCAGGAAAAGATTTTCGGATTATTTTTGTTGCTTCGACACCATTTAAAATCGGCATTTTTAAATCCATGATAATAATATCAGGTTTAATTTCATTTTCAAGAAGTTTATTTACAAGATCTTCTCCGTTGGAAGCTTCAAAAACAATCTCAATATTTTCTTCTCTTTGTAATAAAAAAGAAATTCCTTTCCGAAATAAAACTTCGTCGTCGACTAAAGCAATTTTAATATTGGCATTCATTTCATGTGTTTTTGGTCGTTTGGTATTTCGAAAGTACGAAATATGAATCAAAAAAAGCCAAAAAGCCTTATTTTATTGATGTAAATTTCATATTTTAACTTAAAAAGTAAAAATTACTTCAACTCCTTTTCCTTTTTCCGATTCAAAACTGATAGTTCCGTCCAGAAAAGAAATACGGCTGTTGATGTTTTTCATTCCTAAACCTCGGTAATTTTCAAAATCTTCACTGTCAAAACCAATTCCGTTATCTTTATAAAAACAAGTATTAAATTCATTATCTTTTTTAAAGTTAATCCAGATTTTATCTGATTTTCCATGACGAAGCGAATTGTTCATTAACTCTTGCAGTACTCTAAAAACATGCAAATGACGATCGATATCTTTTTCATCAAAATCAATTTCATTTACATAATGCGTTTTAACTGATTTACTGCTTTCAAATTCTCCGCATAATTCTTCTACGCCGGCATGAAGACCAAACTTTTCGAAAACCGGAGGCAATAAATTATGCGCAATTTTTCTTGAGTTTTCTAAAGCTTTTGCTGTTAGGTTAATAATATTATCCGTAATTTCTGTTGTTTCTTCTACCGTTAAATTTGGTGCCGAAAGCAAATGAGTATTAAGAGAAACAATATTAAGCTTAGAACTTATATCATCATGAAGATCCTGTGCAATACGTTTACGTTCTTCTTCCTGAATATGTAAAACGGCATGTAACTGCTCTTTTTGATACTGCAATATCAAATCTCTTTTTTCAAGTTCTTTTTGAATAATCTTTTTTCTTGAAAAATAGAAGAATACGATTAGAATAACCGCAACTATTATAAAAAAGAGGGAAATATACAATATTATAGCTACTAATTCTTTTTCGGGAATGGAATGCGTATTCATATCAAAGTATTACAGAAATAATTATTGGGTTAAAAATGCTTTTTTTGAAAAACTTTTTATCCACTCGAACAAAATAAATAATTGATAAACCAAAACTAAAAAACTATTTAATATCCAAGTGAAAAGTTTGATGTCATCACTAAGTCCTATAGAAAGATTTCCAATTAAATATAAAACAGTACTTGCTAGTAAATAAAGAACAAGTCCAACACTTATATAGTAGTATGTTTTATTTTCAGTAAGCATATTGTAAAAGTGGAACAAGGCAAAAACTACCGTAAGCAGATTGGTAAGCGTAATTTCAAATAAGTTAAACTTAAGAAACTGTGTAGAATCTATAAAAAACTGCACAGCTAAAACTAAAAGTGCAGCAACTAAACTAATTTTTATGAATATTTTTTGACTTTTTATCTGTGTCAACGAGTTATAAAAAGTGCCAAGTAAAACCATTTGCCCAGCAAAAAAAATATTTACCACCACTAAATTTGTTTTTCCAAGGTGATATAACAACTCCATTGTAAATTGCATTACAGATGAAAACAGCAAATAATAAACAAAAAAAACATTAGCTTTTTCCTTTCGGAAAAAGCTATATGAATAAGCTATTAAGTTTATTAACAGTACAAAATAAGTTGAGTATACTAAAAAATCAATCATTTTATATACTGTTTATAAATTTAAAATGGCGGACTAGGACGTATTCCGTCATAAACTACCTCTTCAGCTTCTGTATCTTCAGCAGCTCTTGCATAAGATGAACCTTCTCCGTAAACATCAATGTATTTACCAGTCTCTTTGTCTAATCTGGCTCCAACGAAAAGCAACGTTCTTTCGTCTTTGTCATTAATAGCAAGACAAGCACGAACAACTTCTGTTTCAAGCTTTAAAACTTTTTCTAAAGACTCTCTTGGAATTAAAAATGATTTTACTTTGGTTTTAGGATCTTCAGGAGTAGTGTTTTCCTGATACCTTTTTTCCCACTCTTTGGCTAAGGACAAAGGAATTTGAACAGCTTCTGGAAAGGCTTCTTCGCTCATAGTTTTTTAAGAATTTAATATTAGTTAATTTGTTTATGGTCTAGCGAAACTACCGAATTAATTCTTATGTAGGAAATATTATCGTATAAAATTATAAGTACAAATATGTAATTATTAAAGAAAAAAACCTTTGAAAGAACAAACTTACAAAGGTTTTTTTTAAAGATTTTTTATTCTGATTAAAACGGAACATCGCTGTCATCGTCATCATCATTTAAATTACTTCCAAACGCTTCATTTGCCGATGGAAGGTTTTTAGTAATAAATGGATTATCGTCATGATTCATTTTAGAAGGCAAATCATCATAACCGCCTGTAAAGTCTTCAAGGTTATCAAACTTACCTAAGTGTCCTAAGAATTTCAATCGAATATTCTCAAGTCCACCGTTACGGTGTTTGGCTATAATGAACTCAGCCTGACCTGCTGTTGGCGATGCTTCATCATCATCCCATTCTTCAATTTTATAATATTCAGGACGGTAAATAAACGATACAATATCGGCATCCTGCTCAATCGCACCAGATTCACGAAGATCCGAAAGAAGTGGTCGTTTACTAGATCCACGGGTTTCTACGGCACGCGATAACTGAGAAAGTGCAATTACCGGAACGTTTAACTCTTTTGCCAAAGCTTTTAAGTTTCGGGAAATTGTCGAAATCTCCTGCTCACGGTTTCCTCCTCCTTTTCCGCTTCCTCCCGCGGTCATTAACTGCAAGTAGTCAATAATAATTAATTTGATTCCGTGCTGCGATGCCAAACGACGGCATTTTGCACGTAAATCGAATATCGAAAGTGAAGGCGTATCATCAATAAATAATGGCGCTTTTTCTAAATCTTTAACTTTAGTACTTAGCTGTTCCCATTCGTGTTTTTCGAGTTTACCTGTTCTTAATTTTTCTGAAGACAATCCTGTTTCAGAAGAAATAAGCCTGGTAATTAACTGTACCGATGCCATCTCAAGAGAGAAAACAGCAACTGCATGACCAAACTGAATAGCAACGTTTCTCGCCATCGAAAGTACGAAAGCCGTTTTACCCATACCAGGACGTGCTGCAATAATAATCAAATCCGAAGGCTGCCATCCTGAGGTTACTTCATCTAATTTTTCAAAACCAGTAGCAACACCACTCAAGCCTTCTTTACCAGCAATTTCTTCAATACGTTTCTTTGCCTGAAGAACCAAACTTTGAGCAGTTTCTGAACTACGTTTAATATTTCCTTGTGTTACTTCATATAATTTAGATTCAGCTTTGTCAAGCAAATCAAATACATCTGTAGTTTCGTCATAAGATTCTTCAATAATTTCAGAAGAAATTCTAATCAAACTTCTTTGAATGAATTTTTGAAGAATGATACGCGAGTGAAATTCGATGTGGGCAGAAGATGCAATTTTCTGTGTAAGCTGAATAAGATAAAAATCTCCTCCTGCTAAATCTAACTTTCCATTTTTCTTTAACTGCGTAGAAACAGTCAGCAAATCGATAGGCTGTGTTTCTGTAAAAAGCTGTAAAATTGCTTCAAAAATGTGTTTGTGTGCATCTTTGTAAAAAGCATCCGGCTGTAAAATATCAATTACATCATCTACCCCTTTTTTATCAATCATCATCGCACCAAGAACCGCTTCCTCCAAATCAATAACTTGCGGAGGGAGTTTACCTTTTTCGAGATTAATAATAGTGGTTTTATCTACCTTAACAGGGTTTACATTCTTGAAATTTTCCATATAGCGAAAGTAACAAAATTTGAAAAAAAATTGTTATCTAGTTATAACTATTGTGTTGTTTATAAATATGTTTTTTTTGTTCATAACCAAAAAAAAATCCGAAACCGCAGGGCTTCGGATTTTTAATCATTTAATATGAATTTACTCTTTATACTCGCCCATATTACTGTATTTGTCCATTCTCTGGGCAATTAAGTCGGCTGTTGATAAGTCTTTCAATTCATTATATCCTTTAGTAATGTACTCTGCTACTGTTTTAAAAGTAGTTTCGCGGTCGTAGTGCGCTCCGCCAAGTGGTTCAGGAATTACATCATCAACTAATTTTTGTTTTTTCATGTCAGATGAAGTCAATTTTAAAGCTTCAGCAGCACGTTCTTTGTACTCCCAGCTTTTCCATAAAATTGAAGAACATGATTCTGGAGAAATTACAGAATACCAAGTATTTTCTAACATATAAACTTTATCTCCAACGCCAATTCCTAAAGCTCCTCCAGAAGCTCCTTCACCTACAATAATTGTGATGATTGGCACCTGCAGACGAACCATTTCGAAAATGTTTCTAGCGATAGCTTCTCCCTGTCCTCTTTCTTCTGCTTCAAGTCCTGGATATGCACCCGGAGTATCTACTAAAGTTAAAACCGGAATACCAAATTTCTCTGCCATTTTCATTAAACGCAAAGCTTTACGGTAACCTTCTGGGTTAGCCATACCAAAATTACGGTATTGACGTGTTTTTGTATTATAACCTTTTTGCTGGCCAACAATCATAAAAGATTGTCCGTTGATTTTACCTAAACCGCCAACCATTGCTTTATCATCTTTAAAACCTCTATCTCCATGAAGTTCAAGGAAAGTGTCACCGCAGATAGCTTTGATATAGTCTAAAGTATAAGGTCTGTTTGGATGTCTTGACAATTGTACTCGCTGCCAAGCCGTAAGGTTTTTGTATATATCTTTCTTAGTCTGCTCTAATTTCTTGTTGATTTCCTTGCACGTTGGGGTTACGTCAACGTCAGATTCTTTTCCAATAATAACGCACTTTTCTAACTGTTCTTCAAGTTCTTTAATTGGAAGCTCAAAATCTAAATATTCCATGGATTTTTGAATTTTGTTTGTAAATCGAACCGCAAATATAAAAATATTATATCATTGGCGAAGTTAATTGTTATTTAAAGTATAAAAATGCAATTTAAAAATAAGTAAACTATTACAAGTTTACTTTCTTGTTTTGATAATGTTTAAATACACCGTTTAGAATAACTGTTATAATAATTATTACGGCCCCGATGTAAAATTCGACACTCATTTTTTCTTTCCCTCCTAAGATAAGATATGCTAAAACAATGCCGTAAACTGGCTCTAAATTAGTGGTTAACATTACTGTATAAGGTGTTAAGCGCTGCATTACTTTTACTGAAGCAGTAAACGCGTAAGCCGTACAAATAGATGCTAAAATCAATAAAAGAATCCAATTATTTAGAGATAATTGAAAGAAATCTGCAGTGAATTTTCCCTGAAATAAAAAATAAACAGAAATAAAGAAAACTCCTGCGCCAAATTCATAAAATGTAATGACAGAAGGCTCATGATCTGAAATCAGTTTTCCATTCATTAATGTAAATAATACGCCTAAAATAATGGCTGCCAACGCATAATAAACTCCTGTAAGATATTTTATTTCAACCTGTAGAATTAATCCTAACCCTGCAATTATAATAAGCCCGAAAAAAACTTCATACCAAAGTACTTTTCTTCCATAAAATAACGGTTCTAACAGTGATGCAAAAAAAGCGCCTAATGAAAATATCGAAAGTGTTATGGATACATTGGAAACATGAATCGCTTTAAAAAAGAAAATCCAGTGTAATGCAATCAATAAACCTACAAAAATGAGTTTAAAAAGTTCTTTTACAGGAACTTTAAAAGATTGTTTTTTTACGGCTATAAATCCGCCAAGAAAAATCATGGCCAGAAGCATTCTGTACCAAACCAAATTATCGGCATCAATAGTAATTAAAGCGCCTAGAATAGCTGTAAAACCCCAGATAAAAACAATTAAGTGAAGATTTAAATAGCTTTTTAAATTATCGTTTCGCATTACGTAATAAATAAACTGCCAGTATTCCGAAAACAATATTTGGAAACCAAACAGCTAATAAGGGTGAGAAAGTAGATTTTTCGGCAAGAGTACCAAAAATTTTGTCAAAAAACACAAATGAAAACGCAATGGCAATACCAATAGCAAGATTCATTCCCATTCCGCCTCGGCGTTTCATTGCAGAAACTGATACTGCAATAATAGTAAGAATAAAAGCAGAAACGGGAATACTGTATTTTTTATAAAGTACAACTAAGTATGTATTTATATTTCCAGAACCTCTTTTTTGTTCTTTATCAATAAAATCAATAAGTTTTCCAAGAGTTAAAGTTTCGGCGATATAAACCACCGGAGTCAAATCTGCCAGTTCAAATTTAAACGCTACGTTTTTTTCCGGAGCTTTTTCTATAACATCATTTAACTCTCCAAGTGTTCTTTTTGTATAATCATATAAAGTGTAGATTTTCTTTTTCGGATCCCATTTTATACGACTTGCCGTTATTTTATAAGTCAGTTTTTCTTTTTCAAAATGCTCTAATGTAAAATTAAAAGCTGTTTTAGATTCTTCGTTAAAACTGTTTACGAAAATAAAATCGTGGTCATTAATCTGTCTAAAAACATTGGTATTTTCACCTCGCATGAGTTGTTTACCATTTCCTTTAAGATAAGTGTACCTAAAATTATTATAACCTTCACTTGCTGCAGGAACAATAAAAAATCCCATTAGCAAAACAAAAATAGATACAATTGTTGCTCCTATAATATAAGGTCGTAAAAATCGCGTAAATGAAATTCCTGAACTTAAAATTGCAATAATCTCTGTATTGTTTGCCAGTTTTGAAGTAAACCAAATTACCGATAAAAACAAAAATATTGGGAATAACGAGTTTATAAAGTAAATCGTAAAATTGTAATAATAGAACGCAATATCCATAAAAGGAATCTTGTTTTCTAGCATTTTATTTACTTTTTCAGAAACGTCGATTACGATACCAATTGGCGCAAACAAAAGTAACATTACTGAGAAAGTTCCCAGATATCTTTTTAAGATGTATTTATCTATTATTGACAGCATAAATTTTTTGTTTCAAGTTTTTTGTTTCAAGTTTCAGGTTTCATGTTTAAAGTTACTCTGGAGAACTTGAAACCTGAAACCTGAAACAAAAAAACTTTTAAAGTCGTTGGCTCATATTTTTAACCATCATTTCTTTCCATGGTCTAAAATCTCCGGCTAAGATATGTTTTCTGGCTTCACGAACCAACCACATATAAAAACCAAGATTATGAATCGTAGCAATTTGTTTTCCTAAATATTCATTAGAGGCAAACAAGTGACGTAAATACGCTTTAGAATATTCTGTATCTACAAAAGTGTGCCCCATTTCATCGATTGGAGAAAAATCAGCTTCCCACTTTTTATTTTTAATATTAATTGTTCCGTTTGCTGTAAACAACATTCCGTTTCTTGCATTACGAGTTGGCATAACACAGTCAAACATATCAATTCCTAACGCAATATTTTCAAGAATATTTATAGGAGTTCCAACCCCCATTAAATAACGAGGTTTGTCTTCCGGAAGAATTTCGCAGACTACTTCGGTCATTGCGTACATTTCTTCTGCAGGTTCACCAACCGAAAGTCCGCCAATTGCATTTCCCTGCTGACCAGCGTTTGCAATATATTCAGCCGACTGGCGACGTAAATCTTTATAAGTACTTCCTTGAACAATTGGAAAAAAAGTTTGTTCATACCCGTATTTATAAGGAACTTTTTCTAAATGATTAATACAACGGTCTAACCAGCGATGTGTCATATGCATTGAACGCTGTGCATATCTGTAATCACAAGGATATGGCGTACATTCATCAAAAGCCATAATAATATCGGCTCCAATTGTACGCTGAATTTCCATTACATTTTCTGGTGTAAAAAAGTGATACGAACCGTCAATATGTGATTTAAACTTTACTCCTTCTTCTTTAATTTTTCTATTTGAAGAAAGAGAATATACCTGATATCCTCCAGAGTCTGTTAAAATATTACGATCCCAGTTCATGAATTTATGCAGACCTCCTGCTTTTTCAAGAATTTCAGTTTGCGGACGTAAATATAAATGGTATGTATTTCCAAGAATAATATCTGGATTAATTTCCTCTTTTAATTCTCTTTGGTGTACACCTTTTACAGATGCCACCGTTCCTACAGGCATAAAAATAGGCGTTTCGATTACGCCGTGATCTGTAGTTATACTTCCCGCTCTTGCTTTAGACTGCGGATCTTTTTGTAATAAATCGAACTTCATTTGTTTCTTTTTTCTCCCTATTGTTCGGGACGGCAAAGATAGATTAATTTCAGTAAAATTTAATTACATAATTTTTCAATTAGAAAATTAGATTTTGAATGTAAAAATTACAAAATCAAAAGATTAAATATATAACATATCAAACCTCTTGATTTTTTAATTTTAATTAGAATATTAAAATCAATAATCAATTAAAAATAGAAATCATGATAAATTCTGAAAAAAGAGACGAAACGACAGAGTCAAGAATAGAAAGAAATCTGGAGAAATTGGATTATCCGGCAAACGAAGATATCTATAATCAGGATGAAGAACTTGAAGATATTGATCCTGAAGGAATTTCTGGAGAAAGAACCATTAATATAGATAATAATCACGAATGGAAACAAAACAGCGATAAGCTGGGCAATGACTTAGATGTTCCAGGATCTGAACTAGATGATGATCAGGAAGATATTGGTTCTGAAGATGAAGAAAACAATTATTACAGCGAAGGCGATACAAATTAGACTTATTATTTAGTGGACTATTTTTAAAAAAACTCCCTTTACTTTTGCATTTTAAACGTCGTAATTTTATTTTAAACAAATATGTTAATTATTTTTTACTATTTAAAATAAGTAATACTTTAGCTACAAAATTTTAAAAGTATTTATTAGTATGGGATTAACAGAAAAACGTTTAGCTGAATCAATTAAAACAAATGAACTGCCTGCGTTTCAAAACAAAATAAGTGAAATTGCGGGCTACGAATTAAAAATAGTAGTAGATTGGGATTCATTTACAGCATTTGATGAAAATCCACTTAAAAGACTTACAAGTGTAATGTTTGAGAGTGTTGAATATGTAATAAAAAAAATTTGTATTGATGAAGTAGGAAAAGAAGCATTAAAAGAAAAACTAAACACTATTCATTTAATTAATACAGATGATTTTGACTCTATGAAAATGGAAATAAAGGATAAGAATTTTTATTTGACCTTCCAGTTGGCAGCATATTCATATGGCAGCTTAGTAGATTCAGAAATAGTAAAATATATTGAAAATGTATTATAATGACGTTAGCTTTTAAAAAGTATTACTTTATTTTAGGACTTAACAGAATTAATAAGAATTACAGATAATAATTCCAGTTTACTAGAACTGGAATTATTATTAAAAAAAGGACGTTCTGTAACAGGAATTATTATTGAGTCACAAAGAAGAAAAATCATTTCTTCCCAGCTGTACTCTCAGCTTGTTGCTTGAACCTTTATCGAACCACAAAATTATCCGCATTTACTGCAATTTAAACTTTGCTGTAAAAAACATTAACAGCAAATTAAACAGCATCGTTTCTCACCCCATAAATATCGTTAGCTCCATTAGGCAGTATAACTTTAAATGAACAAAATCTAGAATTCGAAGTAAAAAACTCTCCTTTCAATTCATCATCTCAAGAAACAGAAAGGTTAAAAACAACCATTAAAAATTTACTTTAGTCATAATCTTTAATTATGCAAAGACAACGAAATTCTTCTAATTATTTACAGACCTAACATTTTAAAGCATAAAATCGCTTGTGTCCCCGCAAAATAAAAATTACATTTGCTACAGTTTAAACTTTTACATATAAAATGAAGCCTAACACACAACAATTAAGCGATTTAACGATCCAAGTAAGAAGAGATATTCTTAGAATGGTACATGCTGTAAACTCTGGTCACCCAGGAGGATCACTAGGTTGTACTGAATTTTTGGTAACACTATATCAAAATATTATGGACCGCAAGGAAGGTTTTGATATGGACGGAATTGGAGAAGATATCTTCTTTCTTTCAAATGGTCATATTTCTCCAGTATTTTACAGCGTTTTAGCAAGAAGCGGTTATTTTCCAATTTCAGAACTTGCTACTTTCAGATTATTAAACTCTCGTTTACAAGGTCACCCAACAACTCACGAAGGTTTACCTGGAGTTCGTATGGCGTCTGGTTCATTAGGACAAGGTTTATCTGTCGCTCTTGGTGCTGCACAGGCTAAAAAATTAAATGGAGACAACCATTTAGTTTTTACTTTACATGGTGATGGAGAATTACAAGAAGGTCAAAACTGGGAAGCTATTATGTATGCTTCTGCTAAAAAAGTAGACAACCTTATTGCAACTGTTGATGTTAATGGAAAACAAATCGACGGAACTACAGACGAAGTTTTAGCAATGGGAAGTCTTCGTGCTAAATTTGAAGCTTTTGACTGGGATGTTTTAGAAATCGCAGAAGGAAACAATATCGATGCTATTATTGCAGGATTAACTGATGCAAAATCAAGAACAGGAAAAGGAAAACCAGTTTGTATTTTATTACATACTGAAATGGGTAATGGTGTTGACTTTATGATGCACACGCATGCTTGGCACGGTAAAGCGCCAAACGATGACCAATTAGCAGCAGCATTAGCTCAAAACTACTCTAAAGATCAAGTTGATTATTAAAAAAGCATTCAGTGATCAGTAAAAAGTATTCGGTAAAAGCCTGATACTTAAAACTGAAAACAGCATCTCAAAAGAAAAACATGAAAAAATATACAAATACAGGAAGTAAAGATACTCGTTCAGGTTTTGGAGCGGGAATGACTGAACTAGGTCAAAAAAACGAAAATGTTGTAGCATTATGTGCAGATTTAATTGGATCATTAAAATTTGATGAGTTCAAAAAAAATCACCCAGAGCGTTTTTTCCAAATTGGAATTGCAGAAGCTAATATGATTGGTATTGCTGCAGGTTTAACAATTGGAGGAAAAATTCCTTTTACCGGAACTTTTGCTAACTTCTCTACAGGAAGAGTTTACGACCAAATTCGCCAATCTGTTGCTTATTCTGACAAAAACGTTAAAATCTGTGCTTCTCACGCTGGTTTAACTTTAGGAGAAGACGGAGCAACTCACCAAATCTTAGAAGATATTGGTTTAATGAAAATGTTACCTGGAATGACTGTAATCAACACTTGCGATTACAATCAAACTAAAGCCGCTACAATTGCATTAGCAGACCACCACGGTCCGGCTTATTTACGTTTTGGACGTCCGGTTGTACCAAACTTTACTCCTTCAGACGAGCCTTTCGTAATTGGAAAAGCTATTTTATTAAACGAAGGAACTGACGTAACAATTGTTGCTACAGGACATTTAGTATGGGAAGCGCTTATTGCTGCAGAAGCTTTAGAAGCAAAAGGAATCTCTACTGAAGTAATCAACATTCACACTATTAAGCCTCTTGATGAAGAAGCTATCTTAAAATCTGTTGCTAAGACTAAATGCATCGTTACTGCGGAAGAGCACAACTACCTTGGAGGTCTTGGAGAAAGTGTTTCTGGAGTATTAGCTTTAAACAATCCAACTCCGCAAGAATTTGTAGCAGTACAAGATAGTTTTGGTGAATCTGGAACTCCTGAGCAATTAATGGAGAAATACAAGTTAAACAATCAGGCGATTGTTGAAGCTGCAGAAAAAGTTATCAAAAGAAAATAATTTTTCACACCTATATAAAAAGCCTCGAAATTCAAATTTCGAGGCTTTTCTTTTTCCTGATGGTTTCACAAATTCAGTCTACACATCAACAATATATTTGAAATTAAATACGAATTCAAACATCTGGAAAACAGCATAAAAAAACCTCGAAATTTAACTTTCGAGGTTTTTTAATTTATTCAATTTCCTTAATTCTTTTTATAAGGATATGTATTATCTATATGAATTCTTTTTCTTCCAGCTGCTAAAAAATCATCTTCAACAAACTTTCTTGGATTATTATAAGATTCCGGTAAATTTGGATTTGTAAGCTCTCCTGTTGGTCTTCTCGGAATACCATATTTTTCTGATTCATCAAAGTTTGGAGTAGCAGGATTATCCAAAATAGGATTGTATGGATAATATTTACTTAAACCACCTAAAAATTCAGTTCCTGTAGGCTTTGTAACTTCAAAAAGAGTAGAATATCCGTCACCATCATCATCTGTATCTAAAAAGTCCGCAATACCATCTCCATCTGTATCATCAACTAAAGATGCCGGCGGGTTTGGATATTTAGTCGTATTTCTGAAATCATATACATAACCATCTCCGTTTATATCTTCTTCAAAGTCAAAAACACCATCTAAGTCATGATCTAATCGAGTTAAATCAAACAATTTAAATGAAAAAATCAACGGAGTATAGGCAGGAATATTATCTGTAGCACCTCCATAATAAGCCAAACCTGATGGCACAAACATTACACCCGCTCCATAGTCTGAATAAGTTATAGTTCCATCTCCATTATGAACAGCTGTCCCAGTCTTAAACTTCGGGAAAATTTCTTTCCAACCGTCAACAAAAACACCTTTTGATCCAACACCATCTAAATCCCAGAAACTGGCAATATTATAAGAACTATCAAATACTGTATTATCTAATTTAGTACCTGTATAAGTTGCATAAATTCTATCAGTATTGATAGGAGAAGATCCTGAACCTTCTCTTAAAACCAAATAATACACAGTATATGTTATACCGTCATCATAAGCTTCTCTTGTTTTTAATTCATAATCTGTTTGATCCCAAATAGAAGTCTGTGTACCTCCAGCCGGAATTTTTTTAAACGTAATATCTAAATCTGTAGAAACGGTTTCAATATAATTCGTCTTTAAAAACTTAACAATAGAATCATTATCTGCCTTATATTGCTCTGTATAGTCTCTTAAAGGCACAACTACCGCATCATCATCATCACTTTTATTACAAGACACAATCGCAATTCCTGCCAGTAATAAAACAAAATAATATTTAAATTTATTCATTATTGTTAATTTTTTAGGTGCGCAAGATACAATATTGATTTATTTTTGTAAAGAATTTAACTTGGATTTTAGAAAAATTATGAGAATAGATAAATACTTATGGTGCGTTCGTTATTACAAGACCAGAAATATGGTAACTGAAGCCTGTAAAAAGAATCAGATTACTGTAAACGGACAGGTTGCAAAACCATCAAAAGAGGTTTTCCCAACAGACAAAATTACATTTAGAAAAGATCAAATTACCCAGATTATAACGGTATTAGATATTCCTGAAAGCCGTGTTGGTGCAAAACTGGTTGACATTTACCGCAAAAACGAAACTCCGCCGGAAGCTTACGAACATTTAGAACTATTAAAACTTTCTAAAGAACATTATCGCAAAAGCGGTACAGGAAGACCAACAAAAAAAGACAGAAGAGATATTGACGATTATGGCAGTGATTTTACTGAGGAAGAAGATGAAAGCTGGGAATAAATAAATCTTATTATTTAAATCTCAACTTAAATTCAAATATTAAATCCGAATTCCAGTAATTTAAGATATCATTATTGGAATTTGGATTTTTAAAAAATTAGGAATTTACCCTCCAAACATTGGATTTTAGAATTTCAAATTTTAGAATTTATTAAATTTGTACATTAGCAAAAAAAATAATCATGAGCAAAAACATCATCTTAACAAATCAGGAAATCGAACACAAAATAAAACGTATCGCATATCAAATTTACGAGACATTTGTTGACGAAGAAGAAGTTGTTATTGCCGGAATTGCCTCAAACGGCTCTATCTTTGCCGAGAAACTGGCAGAATCACTACGCACAATTTCATCTTTAAAAGTTTCACTTTGCGAAGTAAAAATTGACAAGCAAAACCCACAGTCCCCTATACAGACTTCTTTAAACAAAGAAGATTATGAAAATAAAGGACTGGTATTGGTTGATGACGTATTAAACTCAGGAACTACATTAATATATGCTGTTCGTCATTTTTTAAACGTACCGCTCAAAAAATTCAAAACAGCTGTACTTGTTGACAGAAACCATAAAAAATATCCCGTAAAAGCAGATTTTAAAGGCATCTCTTTATCAACTTCATTACTAGAACATGTTCAGGTTGTTTTCAATGAAAATGGAGACGATTACGCCTCTTTAAGCTAAAAGAGCCAAAATATCCTGTACCGTTTCGTCAATAGTTCTATTATCGACTACAACCTTATGCTGAGCGTGGTTATAATAGAAACTTCTGTCGAACAAATGCTTTGCAATAAACTCTTTCATTTCTTCTTCTTCCATATTAGCAATTAATGGGCGCTTACTCTTATTATGTACTAGTCTATTATACAATGTCTCAATTGACGCTTTTAAATAAACTGACACAATATCCTCTCTTTGCAATAACAAATGGTTATTAGCATAACACGGCGTTCCGCCTCCAAGACCTATAATAGAATCTTCTGAAGATTGCAGCAATTCGAGAAACATTTCATGTTCTAGTTTTCTAAAATAGATCTCTCCATGCTTTTCGAAAATCTCTTTTATCGATAAATTTGCTTTTTTTTCGACACAAACATCCAAATCGAGAAAAGGAATATTTGTAATTTTTGACAAATTTTGGGCGATAGTAGACTTTCCGCACCCCATATAACCTAACAATACAATTTTCTTCATATTAATAAAACCTTATAAACTAAGCGATTGGAAATTTTTCCAAAAAAAAGACAAATTTATAATAAAATTGCTTGGAAACTTCAAAAAAAACTCCTTATATTTGCACCCGCATTCAAGAAACGAATATGACTCGATAGCTCAGTCGGTAGAGCACATCACTTTTAATGATGGGGTCCTGGGTTCGAGCCCCAGTCGGGTCACAAAATTTGTGATTTACAAAATAAGTTTCTTGAAAGCAATGACTCGATAGCTCAGTCGGTAGAGCACATCACTTTTAATGATGGGGTCCTGGGTTCGAGCCCCAGTCGGGTCACAAAGGTCGGGTAAATTATTTACTCGACCTTTTTTTTTGGCCATGTGGAGAAACGGTAGACTCGCCATCTTGAGGGGGTGGTGCTCGCAAGGGCGTGAGGGTTCAAATCCCTCCATGGTCACTAAAAAAATTTAAAGCCTGCAAAATGTATATTTTGCAGGCTTTTTTATGGTTCGAAAATTTTCAACATTTTCTTTTAGTTTTGAAAATGCCTGGATTTAAAGGAAATTTTGGTTCGAATCCCATCATCGATTTGTTAAGTTTTACGATCTGTTTTAGGACTCTATGTTAAATTTATTCTCATTGAACTTAAGCTATCTCATTCAAAAAAAAACATTTTTAAATTAAGCCAAATACCCAAATCTCTTGTAGTGGCTGCTGCTAGCGGTTTTTATTTTAGTATGTGAAAGTAAACATTCATTTTGTCAATTATTAATATTCCATTTTCTTTGTTGGATGGAATATAAAAATTTAAAATTTGTTTTCCATTTTCAAGTTTTTGATTAAAATTTGCAAAAAACTGGAAGTCAAATTTATAAATTGGCTTAAGTTTTTTATTTTCGATAACTCCAATGAATGAATTTTTTCTGTTAGAATAAATTTGATATAATTTATTATCAGATACAAATGATGTTGTTATATTCAAATCATAATCATCGATTTCTAAAATTCTTTCAACACCTTTATTATATCGGCTTCCTTCTCTTTTTGTTAAGTCAAGTTTAGTTTTTTCAAGTTTAGTTGGTTCAGATATTTTTAGAATGCTTGAATTGTTTGTTATGAAATAATCATTTTTTATTTTATTTACTACTATTGGGCAATCAGAAGAAGATTCGTAAACTTTTTTAGTCTTTATTTTGCTAAAAAAGATTGTACTTCCAAACTCTCCATTACAATCTGAATAAATAATAAAATCTGCGTCATTAAAAATTTTAAAATCTCTTTTTTTTGTGAGAGTTAAATCTGAAACATATTCGCCTAAAACAAAATTTTCTTCTTCAAACTGTGATTCTTTAACATACAAACTATCATTATCAACAATCAAATTGTAATGAGGCATATTTTGAATTTCCTTAGGTACAAAGACATCTTCAATGAACTTTCCTTTTTGATTAACAACAATCATTTTTATAAATTGTTGTGATGTATTTAGTCTTTGAGTTTCAAACATACAATAGAAGTTATTTCTAAATAAAACGACTTTTGTTAAATCTCCATTTTTATGAATTTTTAAAGTATCAATTTTTATTTTAAATTCTTCATTTTTCACTATTGAAATTTCTTTTTTCTTTTCACAGGATATGAAAATGAGTATTGAAACAAACAGGTGTAAATATTTGGTCATTTTAAATGTAAGTTTTTGAATTTTAGTGTTTTTTTAAATTGCTAATAACTTGTTTATATAACTGATTATATACAACTTATCTACTCTGGATAGGGGACTATATCTGACATTTGCCAGTGTTATTTATTTTCAAAAATAGATTTTTTATTTCATAAATTTCAAATGTATTTTCTATTTATTGAATACTTTTCGTGCTGACAAAACTAGACATCATTCAAAATTTTTAAATCTTCTAGTAGATGGTTCGAATTCTGCCCCATCAAGGTCACACTTTAAAATTTAAAAGCCTGAGAATTTAAATTCTCAGGCTTTTTTGTTACTCCAAAAAATCTCACGATTTAGAAATCTTCTTGCAAAAAATCAAACCCTTCTATTTTTTGTATTTTTGATCCGAAACAAATGACATCATGAGATTTTATATTAATGCAGCACCTTTAAAAGAAGAGATTGAGTACCCCACTAGATACCAATCCCAAAATCTCATTAAAAGTTCTTTTATTGTCTTTCTTGTTATTATTACCTTCCTATTATTATTCAAACCATTTGGAGTTTATGATCCATAACTCAAAATGCACTATTTGTTTATTTGTTTCTTTCATGCTTTTGCTCCAGCACTACTCCTATTTACTTATTTTAGAACATTGAATTATTTCAGAGAAGCAAAAAGTGAATTTAAATGGACTCTAACTCAAGAATACAGCCATATTGGAATGTTATTAATTTTAATAGGCACCTCAAGTTTTCTAATGCGTGACTTACTGTACACGAATCCAGACAACTGGTCCTGGAATTACTTTATTGAAGAAATCAGAAACTGCCTCGTTGCAGGTATCTTTTTTTACTTTTTTATACGATTGGCTAGTTTTTATTTCCAATCCAAAAAAGGATCTGCCTTAGTTTTTCAATTTACCCCTTTGTCAGTTGAGCCTGAAAAAGCAGATTTAAAATCAAATCTCTTTATCAGCACACAAGTAAAACAAGATGATTTTTATCTTGATATCGAGGAATTGCTTTTTGTAAAAGCAGACGGTAATTACATAGAACTGACGAAATCAAAAAATAACCAAATTACAAAAGAAGTAAAGAGAATTTCCTTAAGTCAATTTGAATCTCAGATTATAGATTATCCACACTTTTTTAGATGTCATCGAACGTATTTAGTCAATATGTTTAAAATAGAAAAAGTAACTGGAAATTCTCAGGGCTATATATTATCCTTCAATGAAACGGCCACTAAAATTCCTGTTTCACGAAAACAAATCAATAGCTTCACAACCTATTATCAAAAGCTTGGCGGTAAATACACTGCTTAGCTTTGTTGTTCGTCACAAAAGCTAGTTATCAGTAACACCCCGTAGTTTGAGAGCATTTTCTTGTTGTACGTTTGCCATCAGTAACACAAAACCAACATTCCTATGCCAACTATAACTCATGCACAAAATCAGAAATCTGCATCATCAAACAAATTATTATATATTGATAACATCAAAGTTCTTTTAACAATATTAGTGGTGCTTCACCACACCTTTATTGCTTACAGCTCCTCGAATGGCTGGTACTATAATGAAGAAACATCATATTTGGGAGTTCGTATTCTTGCAACGGCATTTGTAAGTATAAATCAATCCTTTTTTATGGGTTATTTTTTTCTGCTGGCCGCCTATTTACATCTATATCCTATTCTAAAAAAGGCGCACTACTATTTCTAAAAGATCGCATCATTCGATTGGGAATTCCGCTGGTATTCTATTCCTTTGTCCTTACTCCTTTCATTTGTTATTTGGTCTATTATTACACCAAACACCCTATTACCTATTTCGAATATCTAAGCAAATACAACAGCTGGATCGACTTAGGCGTCACTTGGTTTGTCGCTGCGTTGCTACTTTTTACATTCGTTTATGTCGCATTAAAAAAAATAATCAAAATCAACTCCCCCAAAATTTACACTGCCCCCAATTCACGTACTATACTAATCTTTGCTGCAGGATTAGGTATTATTACTTTTGGAGTCAGAATCCTATTTCCTGTCGGATGGATTTTGGAACCTTTCGGATTTCAGCTTGGGCATTTCCCACAATATATCGCACTTTTCATCATTGGATCAATAGCTTCAAAAAACAACTGGCTGGATCAGTTATCAGAAAAAACAGGACAGCAACTCAAACGATCGGCAAAACTTTGTCTGCTACTTTTTCCATTATTTTTGGTAATCAGACTCGCATTAAACACACCTGTTTCTTGGTTTAGCGGCGGATTTCACTGGCAGGCATTATTGTATGCAATATGGGAACAATGGATCGGAATTTCTATATTGACGGCGATTTTAATCAAAGGAAAAACAAAATGGAATACAACTTCAAAACTACTAACCAATGCTTCAAGAAGCAGCTTCGCCGTATACATTTTTCATCCGTTAGTAATTGTTATCTTTAGCTTATTAGCAAGAAACTGGAATGTAGACCCTGCAATTAAACTTTTGATTACAAGCTCTTTGATTGTATTCTTCAGCTTTACACTAGGCGCTCTTATTGTCTTAATTCCAGGAGTTAAAAGAGTTTTTTAAAAAACCTTAAAGCATTTTTCCCAAAAATCCTTCCATCTCAAAGCCATAAAAAAAGTACCGCCTATTTTACTGTATAATAATACTTTATAATTTATTCTAAAAAACATTTAAAAAAAAGGCTTTGCAAACTAAATAAAGTCCTTATATTTGCACCCTCGTTCAAGAGAACAGACTCGATAGCTCAGTCGGTAGAGCACATCACTTTTAATGATGGGGTCCTGGGTTCGAGCCCCAGTCGGGTCACAAAAGGTCAAGTATTTATTTACTTGGCCTTTTTTTATTTAAAGTCCAATCAAATCAACAAGGCGGAAACATTACAATTAAAACCGGGAATGTTTCCGCCTTTTGGCATTTGTATAATTTAACAAAACTTCCAAAAGATCATATATCATTGAGAAAATCTTCTGAATTCACTATATATATCTTTTTTAGAATTTCCTTTTTTTGCGTTTAGAGCTCACATAAAACTTAAAAATAAAAGCAGGACAAATCATTTTTATTATTGAAAACTGAAAATGTATAAAAAAGTCCTGTTTTGTGAAAATCACCAATATTCATTTCCATATAAATTTGTAAGATAATATTACACTTTAAAGAACGAATGAAACTTAATGTACATATACTATTTACTCTTATGCTATTACTGCTTTTTTCTAAAGCAGCTAATAGTAAGGCTGTAAATAATAATAGTGTACTCCTAAGATATTCACAGGAACAAATTACTGTATCAAAAAAATTAACCGCTAAAAACTTTGAGGTTAAAAGTGATTTTTGCGGCGAAGATCTAGATCAGGATATCGATGATCAATTTGCAACTCCTTTTTTATCTTACAATTATTACTTTACTCAAAAAAACAATCTTGTAACTCCCAGTCTAAAAAAGGTTATTACACATTCGGCACATGGTTATCATGTCCGCCTCTTCATTTTATTTCATTCTTTAATAATTCCCTGATTACTTAAATCATTATTTTTTGTCCTGAATTGTTTGTTTTTACAAATAATTGAGCCGGTCTGCTTTTTCAATTATATTCTTTTATAATCTGCTATAAGCGAAATTAAGCCTGCAGGGGACAAATCTCACATTCACTTTTCTTAAAAAAATTTAAGTCCTATTCTATCGCTTGCATTTATTAGCGCCAAGCGTAAGGATTTGTTATGGACTTACATTAATAAAAATTGTTTAATCAAAAAAAAACTTAACCCATGCATCTTACACCAAGAGAAAGCGAAAAACTGCTGTTGTCTCTAGCTGGAGACTTAGCAGCAAAAAGAAAGGCAAGAGGCCTAAAATTAAATTATCCTGAATCAATCGCGTATATCAGCAGTCATTTACTGGAAGCTGCACGCGACGGAAAAACCGTGGCAGAATTAATGCAATACGGAGCAACGCTGCTTACAAAAGCAGATGTTATGGAAGGAATTGCAGAAATGATTCATGACGTGCAGATTGAAGCTACGTTTCCAGACGGAACCAAATTAGTAACTGTTCACGATCCTATTCGTTAATCACAAATTTATTAAGTCATGATACCAGGAGAATATTTTATAGCTAAAGGCGACATTGAAATTAATGCCGGCCGAGAAACAATAAAAGTAAAAGTAATAAATACAGCAGACAGACCTGTACAAATAGGCTCTCACTTTCATTTTTTTGAAGTGAACCGCATGATGAGCTTTGATCGCAGCAAAGCATTTGGCATGCGTTTGAATATTGCTGCGGGAACTGCTGTTCGTTTTGAACCGGGAGAAGAAAAAGAAGTAGAATTAGTAGCGTTATCTGGAGGCAGAAGAGCTTTTGGTATTAATAATCTTGTAAATGGCGATACAACTCGCGAAGCTAACAAGAAAAAAAGCTTAGAACTTCTTAAATCTGAAAACTTTAAAAACAAATAATTATGTGCGCAAAAATAAGTAAAGCTAAATATGCTTCGATGTATGGCCCTACAACAGGCGATAAAGTTCGCTTGGGTGATACAGATGTTATTATAGAAATTGAAAAAGATTATACCGTTTATGGTGATGAGAACAAGTTTGGCGGTGGTAAAACACTTCGCGACGGTATGGCTCAAAACTCAAACGCTACCCGCGATCAAGGAGTTCTTGATTTTGTTATTACAAACGCTACCATTATTGATCACTGGGGAATTGTAAAAGCCGATATTGGAATTAAAGACGGTAAAATTGTAGGAATTGGTAAAGCAGGTAATCCAGACACTATGGAAGGCGTGCATCCTAACTTAATCATTGGTGCATCGACAGAAGCTCATGGCGGAGAAGGTCTTATTGCTACAGCTGGAGGTATAGATACTCACATTCACTTTATCAGCCCTCAGCAAATTGAAACAGCTTTATTCAGCGGTGTAACAACTATGATTGGCGGTGGTACGGGTCCTGCAGACGGAACTAATGCAACCACTATTACTCCTGGTAAATGGAATTTAGAAAAAATGCTGCAAGCGGCAGAAGCTTTCCCTATGAACTTAGGTTTCTTTGGTAAAGGAAACTGTTCTTCTGAAGCTCCTTTAGTAGAACAAGTTGAAGCTGGTGCATTGGGCTTAAAAATTCACGAAGACTGGGGAGCAACACCTGCTGTAATCGATGCTTCTTTAAAAGTGGCAGATAAATATGATGTTCAGGTAGCGATTCACACTGATACTTTGAATGAAGCTGGATTTCTTGAAGATACCATGAATGCTATTAACGGACGTGTAATTCACACTTTCCATACAGAAGGTGCGGGAGGCGGACACGCTCCGGATATTATTAAAGCGGCAATGTACCACAACGTCTTACCGGCATCTACAAATCCAACACGTCCGTTTACAGTAAACACTATTGATGAGCACTTAGATATGCTTATGGTCTGCCACCACTTAAGCAAAAACATTCCAGAAGATGTATCGTTTGCAGATTCTCGTATTCGTCCGGAAACTATTGCGGCCGAAGATATTCTTCATGACATGGGAGTATTTAGCATCATGAGTTCAGATTCTCAGGCAATGGGACGCGTTGGTGAAGTACTTACCCGTACTTGGCAGACTGCTGATAAAATGAAAAAACAGCGTGGTCCTTTGGCAGAAGATAAAGGAAACGACAACGATAATTTCCGTGTAAAAAGATTTATTTCAAAATACACTATTAACCCGGCAATCGCTCATGGTATTTCACAATACGTTGGTTCTATCGAGCCAGGAAAAATGGCCGATATTGTATTATGGAAACCAATGATGTTTGGGGTAAAACCAGAAATTATTATCAAAGGCGGAATGATCATAGCAAGCCGTATGGGAGATGCAAACGCTTCTATTCCTACACCTCAGCCGGTTATTTACCGCAACATGTTTGGTTCATTTGGAAAAGCACTTTTAAACACTTGCGCCACTTTTGTATCTCAAGCCTCAATAGAAAAAGGAATTGTTGCCGAATATGGTTTACAAAAAATTGTATTACCAGTTGTTGGCTGTAGAAACATCTCTAAAAAAGATTTGATTCATAACGACAAAACTCCCGAAATAACCGTTAATCCAGAAAACTACGAAGTGAGAGTTGATGGTGAAATCGTGACTTGCGAACCTGCTTCTGAATTATCATTAGCACAACGCTACTTCCTTTTCTAGAAAAAGCTTTTTAAGTATAAAGCAGTTGTGATAGAGAATCATAACTGCTTTTAGACTTGACAATAAAAACAAAATCGACACATAAGAAACGAGAAAACAATCTAAAACCTGTTATAAAATGATTATAAATGAAATTGTTGGCAATGTTCAACAAATAGAGACAGGCGATCGTATTGTAGACCTGTTACATCTGGAATGGTTTGAGGCTACAAAGCGAATACAAAGAAAGAGAACCCAAAGCGGTACAGACATCGCGATCAAGTTCCTAAAAGAAGGACAGCGTTTAAAACAGGGAGATATTTTGTATGCAGATGAAGAAAAAGTAATTGTTGTAGAAATACTTCCTTGCGAAGCTATTGTAATAAAACCTACAACACTTTATGAAATGGGAAGTTTATGCTACGAAATAGGAAACAAACACCTTCCGATTTTTATTCAGGATGATGAAGTATTGCTGCCGTTTGAACATCCAATATTTAAATGGCTTTTGGCAAGTAATTATAATGCAGAAAAAGTATACACGCGTTTACTCAATTTACTAAACTCAACCGTACAGCCTCACGGACACGCTTCTGAAAACAGTTCTCTCTTTTTTAAAATTATGAACATTGGGAAGTGATACTGTTTGAGTATCATAAGCAAATAAAACACTAAACAATGAGAAATTACATAGGCAATTTGCTGCATATAAGCGATCCTACGCTTCCAATTGGCGGTTATACCCATTCTAACGGACTCGAAACTTACGTACAGAAGAATTTGGTAAAAGATTCTGCGACGGCTGCGTTGTTTGTACAAAACATGCTCACCAATAATCTTCAGTTTAATGATGCTGCTTTTGTAAAATTAGCTTATGAAGCAACTCAAAACAACGATATAAAAGTATTAATGCAATTGGATGATGAATGCAGCGCTCTTAAAAATGCCCGCGAAATAAGACAAGCAAGTCAAAAGTTAGGAATGCGCCTCATTAAAATATTTAAGCGTCACCAAACTTCAGATATAGTAAATCAATACGAGCAGGCCATTACAGACAAACAATTAGAAGGACATTACTGTATCGCATTTGGCATATATACCGCATTAATGCAAGTTCCTCTTTATGAGGCTCTATATGCTTTTTGCTATAACGCAACAGTTGGTACAGTAACAAATGCAGTAAAATTAGTGCCATTGGGTCAACTGGACGGACAGGATATATTATACAATACGCAAGAAGTAATTGCAACGGTTGTAAATAATGTGCTTGAACTCGACAGAAACCTTGTAGGACTTTGCAATATAGGACTTGATGTACGATGTATGGAACACGAACATTTGTACTCCAGATTGTATATGTCTTAAACACAGCTTTAAATAAAAAATAATCAGATGAGTACTTGATATAAAAAGCCATTCATCACAAAACAAAATAAAATGCAAGATAGAAAATATGTAAAAATAGGTGTTGCAGGACCTGTAGGTTCAGGAAAAACAGCTTTAATTGAAAGATTGACACGCACATTATTAAATCAATACAGTATTGGTGTAATCACAAATGATATTTACACAAAAGAAGATGCCGAATTTTTAACCAAAAACAGTATGCTTCCGAAAGAACGTATTATTGGTGTAGAAACTGGAGGATGCCCTCACACTGCAATTCGTGAAGATGCGAGTATGAACCTAGAAGCAGTAGAAGAAATGGCAAATCGTTTTCCTGATGTAGAATTTATTTTAATCGAAAGCGGCGGCGATAATCTATCGGCAACTTTCAGCCCTGACTTAGCAGATGTAAGCATTTTTGTTATTGATGTTGCAGAAGGAGATAAAATTCCGCGTAAAGGAGGCCCTGGAATTACCCGCTCAGATTTACTGGTTATCAACAAAATTGACTTAGCTCCATACGTAAATGCCGATTTAGGTGTAATGGAAAGAGACGCAAGAAAAATGCGTAATGGAAATCCGTTTGTATTTACAAACCTTATGTCGCTGGAAGGATTAGACAATGTTATAGGCTGGATCCAGAAATATGCTTTGTTAGAAGATATCCCAGAACCGGCATTGGTTAGATAGACATCTTCCAGAATCTATTACACAAACAGCATTTAATAAGCAATCATGATCAACAGACTCAACATAATAAGCGGTTACAAAGACGGGCGTTCTTATCTCAAAGACGCCTTCTTTACCCGCCCATTCCGACTAGCCAATATAGGTGAAGATAAAACAGATCCTGCGCTTTATTTAATGGTACAAAATTCCTCTCCGGGAATACTCGATAAAGACCATTATGCCATCAATATCAAAATGGAGTCTAAAAGTAAACTGTTACTCGATTCACAGTCCTATCAGCGCTTGTTTAACATGAAAGAAGGTGCGAAGCAGGATATGAATGTTTCGCTTTCAGAATACAGCGCTTTTAGCTATGTACAGCATCCTATAGTGCCGCATGAACTTTCTATATTCAGAGCGCACAATGTAATAAGAATGGAGGACAATTGCAGTCTGACTTTAGGAGAAATTATTACCTGCGGAAGAAAACATTCTGGCGAAGAATTCAAATACTCCACATTTCAGAATCTTACCGAAATATACCTTAAGAACAAACTTATCTTAAAAGACAATGTATTGCTGCAGCCTCAATTAACCGATGTGCACACATTAGGACAAATGGAAGGATATACGCATCAAGGCACCTTGATATACATTAATACAGGTTTACAAGAGATAGAACCAGTAATCGAGAACGCCTTAGCAGATCTAAAATCAGAAGAAGACATTGCTTTTGGAGTATCGCAGCCATTTCAAGATTGTATGATAGTTCGTGTTTTGGGTAACGGAGGCGAGCAAATGTTCAATGCATTTAGACGTATTCAAAAAGAAATCTGGGCATTAGAAAATCAAGCTTCAGTTGTTCTAAATACAGCAGAAGAAAGTTTCGCAGTGTAAATAAAAGACAAAAAATGGATACAACATTAACAACACTCGTTTTATCGGCCATTGCAATAAGCACCTTGCACACCGCAACAGGTCCAGATCACTATTTGCCATTTATAGTCCTGTCGCGCTCAAAAAAATGGGGATTATCTAAAACAATCTTGTGGACAACCATTTGTGGTGTCGGTCATATCTTAAGTTCTGTTGTTCTTGGATTAATAGGTGTTCTTGTAGGCTGGCAATTGTCTAAGTTATCTATGTTCCAGAACGTACGAGGCAATATATCAGGATGGTGTTTGCTTTTACTCGGAATTGTTTTTTTATTGATAGGCTTGCGAAAAGCGTACCTCAACAAACCTCACAAACATTTCGATGCTTACGGTGATGATGAAATTTATGTTTACGAGCATAAACACGGAGAAACTGTAATGCCTCAAAACCGAATAAAAATTACGCCTTGGGTATTATTTGCCATTTTCGTAATGGGTCCCAGCGAGCCACTTGTACCGCTTCTTTTTTATTCTGGAGTAAGACGTTCTGCAGTAGAAGTGATTGTGCTTATTTCTGTATTTGCAGTCTTTACGGTACTTACCATGATTACAATGGTTTTAATTGGCTGTTATGGTTATTCTTTTTTTAAAACCGATAAACTCGAACGGTACGTTCACGCCATAGGAGGCGCAGTTATTACAGTCTGCGGAATGGGAATGGTCTTTTGGGGCTGGTAAAAATTCAACTATCAGATAATAAAAAAATAAATACAGAGATCACAAAATTTCAATTCTGTGATTTCTGTAATGAGTTCCTCTTTGCCTTAAATGAAAATTTAAAAACAAAATACAACACGTTTAAAAAATAGAATTATGAATGATAATAAGCAAAATTTTGTCGCTCCGTATTTAAAAGGCGTCGGACAGATCATGCTTCAGGATAATCTATGGACAGGATTATTCTTTTTAGCAGGTATTTTTTTCGATTCTTTCATTATCGGAATTGCAGCTGTTCTCTCTGTCGTAACAGGAACACTTACTGCGAAAATATTAAAGTTCCCGGAAGAGAATATCAACTCTGGACTTTACGGATTCAGTGCTACATTAGTTGGTGTAGCCCTCACTACGTTTTTTAGTCCTCAGCCCATAATTTGGATCGCCATTATAGCAGGCTCAGCGCTGGCCGCTATATTTCAAAATTTCCTAATCAGTAAAAAATTACCTGGTTTTACATTTCCTTTTATTGTTGTGACATGGGGGCTGTATTATATTTTTACACATCTATATGTAGTTGGAGCCCCTGCAGCGATTGCAGCCAATACCGTAGATTATAACCTGGATGACATTGTATTAGCCAGTCGTGGTTTTGGCGAGATAATATTTCAGGCGAGCATTATTGCCGGAATCTTATTCTTTATAGGTGTTTTTATAGCCAATCCTGTTGCGGCGCTTTACGGTTTAGCAGCTTGTGTTATCAGTTCAATTATTGCCTACTTTCTGCACGAACCCATAACCGATATTCAGCAGGGAATGTTCAGTTTTAATGCCGTATTGTGCGCAATTACCTTTTCGGGTTTAAGCCAGAAGAACGGAATATTTGTACTCCTCTCTGTTTTGCTTGCAATAGCAATCGAAGTTCTAATGATTAAATTTTCCCTTACACCCTATCTCACATTTCCGTTTGTTGGAGCTTCATGGATTGTTTTAGCAATCAAAAAAACACTTCCAGAAGCTTACCGATAAGCATTTAGGCTAAAAAAACTTTTTAAAATTTTAATAATTCAAATAAACAGTAAAGAAAATGAAAAAGACAGGATTATTATGTGCACTATTAATCATAATTGGTGTTTATACAGGACACTCTCAAATAAAATTCCCATTTGAAGGAAAAACAGAAGACGGAAAACCATTGTATGAAATGGAATTTTCGCCGCGATTAAAATTAAACGGATTCGCCAATTTAGGAGGCAATGCTTTAAACTCACAATCCTTAAATTTAAACTCAGCAGATCCCTACAATCCGCTTACTGCAAAAGGCGCTGATTTTAATATGTACCAAACACAATTGGCTTGGAAAACGACTTATAACGGTTTCGAAAAAGGTCCTTTAGTAATGTATGTTGAAGGACAATGGTGGGGCGCGCCTGGTGCAGGAGGCAATTTGCAGTTAAGAGTGGCTTATGTAGATTACAACCACTGGCACGTAGGTCAGGACTGGAGCTTTTTTGGAGGAGGATCTTCAACTTGGTACAACACCTTAGACTGGGAAGGGCCAAACAGCGGTACTTGGGCTCGTCATTTACAGTTAAAATATTACAACAATTTTGGCGAAGATAAATCTTGGAAATTTGAAGGCGGTATCGAAAGTTCTGCATCTTCATTAAAAATTGCTGGAGGTATAACTCCGGGGCAATTTTCTATAGATCCAATTCTGGCTTTTACAAAATACCAAAAAGACGGAGGTTTTCTTAGACTAGCTGTAATGGGACGTACCATACGATATGCTAAAGAAGATAATACAAACGCCATGACAGCCGGCTGGGGAGTAAATGCCAATTACAAAACAATGCTAAACTCAAAAAGTTATTTTATGGCTCAAGGTTTGGCAGGATCAGGAATTGCAGGATCTTACACGCTTTCAGGACAATTGTTTAGTGGCGGCGGTCAAGCAACGATGTATGACGGAATTTACAATCAAAATGGTACTTTCAAAACTGTACCCGTTTATGGAGGATCTGCCGGAATAGAATACTTTTTTGGAGAAAAAAACAAACTACACTCCAATCTGGTTTTAGGATACACATCAATGACCTACAATGATACCGCTTCAAGTCTGGTAAACACAGGAGTTATTAACGATAATGCAGCAGGTCAGTTTGTATCTAATAACTCTGAATCGTCAACGCGCGTGGCATTGCCTTATGCAACAGTAAATATGATGTATAACGTAACCAAGAATTTCCTGATTGGCGTAGAATATAATCACGGAGCAAAACAAATCATAAATTCTACCACACAAACTTCAGACGTAAATCGCATTGGAGTTGGTGTAATGGCAGGATTTTAATTCTACAGCAGGTTATTTTCAAAACATAAAATAACCTGCTTTCTATTGCTTTTTTCTAAAGCAAAACACATTTAAAGTTAATGACAGATGAAAAAACATTTCCCATTTACAGCATTCTTTTTTCTAATCTACTCCATGACTGCTTTAGCAAATGGAGAACCAAAACCATTTATCATTAACCAAAAAGAATGCAAAGCAAATGTAATAGAATCTCCATTTCAGAAACCTGGAGATACTATTCCAAAACAAAAAAACAAAAACCTGCAAGACACTAAAACAGAATTAGCAGATACGACCAAAGGCGTAATGCTCGATCAGGTCGTGATATCATCTAAAAAAGTGGAAGGCGAAATTATTGGAATCGATTTAAAAAAAGTGCCCGTTAATTCGTCACAGGATTTATTGCGAAAAGTCCCTGGACTTTTTATTGCGCAGCATGCCGGAGGCGGAAAAGCCGAACAGATATTTTTGCGCGGTTTTGATAATGATCACGGAACCGATATTGCCATAACTGCCGATGGAGTTCCTGTAAACATCGTATCGCATGCACACGGACAAGGATATTCTGACCTCCATTTCTTGATACCCGAAACGGTAAAAAACATTGATTTTGGAAAAGGTTCTTATTATGCAGACAAAGGAGATTTTAACACTTCTGGTTATGTAGATTTTCATACCTATGATTCGGTAGACGAAAGCATGTTTAAAATTGAAGGAGGCAGTTTCAATACATATCGTCTTGCTTCAATAGTAAATATTATTAATGATGCCGTAAAAGACCGTCACGCTTATCTGGCTGGCGAATACAATTATACCGATGGACCATTTAATGTCAAACAAGATTTTAAAAGGTTAAATCTGCTGGGCAAATACAATCAGGCAATTGGTCGTTTCGGATACATTAGCGCACAAGCTTCCGTTTTTAATTCAACCTGGAATGCTTCTGGACAAATACCCGAAAGAGCTGTTGCAGAAGGTTTAGTAGGCAGATTTGGTTCTCTCGATACTACCGAAGGCGGTAATACATCGCGTGTAAATATTTTGGCTAATTATAATTACACGCCAAATGACAATCAAAAACTTCAAACCAGTTTCTACTACACGCACAATGTATTCAATTTATACTCTGATTTTACCTTTTATCTTGTTCATCCTGATAAAATGGATGAGATAAACCAATATGACAATCGAGATACTTACGGAACAAACAATAGCTATTCTTATCATTTTGATTTAGGAGAATCTAAGCTCGACTGGGTTTCGGGAATTGGCGCCCGTTTTGATAATATTCATGATCTCGAATTAAGTTATGTAACAGCTCGTACCGAACTTAACGAAAGATTGGCTTGGGGTTCTGCCAAAGAGGCTAATGCCAATGCTTATACCTCAGTTGATTTTAGCTTTGGGAAATGGCGATTGAACGGAGGACTTCGTGCCGATTGGTTCTACTTTAGTTATTTTGACAAACTCCTGCCTGAAAACGGAAACCCTTCTTATACAAAAGCACGTGTAAGCCCAAAGTTTAGTGCCTTTTATAATCCAACAGACAAAGTCAGCATTTATGTAAAATCAGGTTTAGGATTTCATTCTAATGATGTTCGCGATGTGGTTTTACAACACGGAGAAAACATACTTCCTCTTTCTGCAGGAACAGATTTAGGAACCATTCTTAAACCCATAAAAGGATTAATCGTTAATCCGATTTTATGGTACACCTATTTGAGCAACGAATACGTTTGGAACGGAGACGAATACGGAATAAGCGATGTAGGCAAAACCAAAAGAATTGGTGCCGATTTAACGCTTCGTTACCAGCCTCTTCCCTATTTATATTTAGATACAGAATTCAACTGGGCCAATCCTCGTTTAATTGGCGAACCAAAAGGAAACAATTACGTAGAGCTTGCACCCACATTTACAAGTACTGGTGGTATAGGCATACAAACTACCAACGGTTTTTCATGCAATTTACGCTATCGCTACATGCACGATCGTCCTGCTAATCAAGATAACAGTATTGTTGCTCAAGGCTATTTTGTGAATGATTTGGTACTGGGATATCAAATAAAAAAATGGAGTGTCAATATGCAGATTCAGAATCTATTTAATGTAAAATGGAACGAAGCCATGTTTGCACAAACCACCAGACTTCAGGGCGAATCAAGCGCAGGTATTGAAGAACTTACTTTTACACCAGGCACACCCATGTACATTAAAGCCGGAATTACCTATAAAATCTAAACATTAGAGAATTCAATAATAATTAAATAATAAATAAACAAAATGAGTTTAAAAAAAGTAAATTCAATAGCAGCAAGAAATACAGAAAAAGCACCAGCAAATATCGGCTCAAGTTCACAAACCGTAGCATTTTCTCATTACAATAATTTATCAGCTCAATTGCCAATTGATCCACAATCGGGTAAATTAGTAAGTGGCGAAATAAAAGAACAGGCAGAGCAATGCTTTAAAAACATTAAAGCAATTGTAAACAGCATCGACCATGTCATGACCGATATTGTAAAAGTTACTGTTTTTGTTACCAGCATCAAAGATCTTGACATTGTAAACGAAGTTTATAAAACTTATTTCCCAACTTATGTTCCTACAAGAACAGACGCTGTAGTTACTGCTTTGCCAATGAATGCTCTGGTGCAGATTGAAGCACTTGTTTCTAACGGCGAAGGCACAATTCCAGAAGCACCACAAGCAGGCGATCTTATAAAACTGACAAACAATACGGCAAATGCGCCTGTAAGTTCTTTATCATCACAAACTGTTGCTTTTTCTCATTACAATAATCTTTCGGCACAATTGCCTGTTGATCCAAAATCGGGTAAAGTAGTCGAAGGCGGAATCAAACAGCAGACAGCACAATGTTTAAAAAACATTAAAGCAATTTTAGAAAGCATAGATGTCCCTTTTGACGACATTGTCAAAATAAACATTTTCCTTAAAAACCTATCCGATCTGGATGCTGTAAATGAAGTCTATACCACATTTTTTCCAGATTCGTCTATTGCAAGAGCAGTTGCTTACGTTCCTGCGAGAACAGTAATCAATGTTTCAAACTTATCTATGAATGCTTTAGTGCAGATTGAAGCCGTTGTATCGCACGGAGACGGAACACCTCCACAGGCGGTTGAAGACAGACACGGAATTATTATAGAAGCAAACAATACAGAAAATGCTCCAATCGATGCATTCTCAACACAAACTGTCGCTTTTTCTCATTACAATCACCTTTCTGCACAATTGCCTATCGATCCTAAAACAGGTAAAATTGTAACAGGAGGTATAAAAGAACAGACAGCACAATGCCTGAAAAACATTCAAGCCATCGTAGAAAGCATTGATCACGTAATGGCTGATGTTGTGAAAACAAATATCTTCCTTAAAAATATAGAAGATCTTCAAACGGCAGAAGAAGTCTACAAAACATTTTTCCCAGAAGGCATTCCGGCAAAAAGAATTATTGGAGTAACATCCTTACCACAAAATGCATTAATACAAATAGACGTTGTAGTATCTAATGCAGAAGGAACACCTCCAAAAAAGTAAGATTTATTTAGATAACTGCCCCCAATATATTATAATAATCCGTTTTAAAACAAAAACCAGATTAAGTTATAATAATGGGGGTTAAATTTTGATTTTATTTATGAAATAATTATCTAAAATTTAATACCCAATTATAAATTTACGCTTGTTTTATTGATGTTCTAATTTTAAATTTGCAAAATAAATACTACAAACAACTAATCTTACTCCAAAGAAAACCAATTGATATTAGAAACTCTGTTATCTAAAAAAGTATTAAAATTAAACTACAGCTTGGATTTTTTATCCAAAATGAAAGCAAAAAACAATATTGGGTTAAATGAAAAAATCATTTCAGATTTTAAATTCATACGAATACAAAAATCAATTTCTTCCTGATGTAAATAAAACAGTACTATATGACAATTCTAAATTACAGTTGTATAGAATTGAAAATTATTTAAAAAGAATTAAAATTCCCGTTCCGCCATACAGAACCACTTTTAATTTTTTAATCTTCATTACAAAAGGATACGTTATTCAGCAAATTGAAGATGAAAACTATAAAATAGAATGCGGCGAGATTATTAACGTAAAACAAGGCAGTATAACCAGAACACACGAATTGTCTCAAGATGCAGAAGGTTTTTATTTAATTTATGAAAATGAAATTATAACCTCAATATCTTTAAGCACACAGGATTTAATGTTTTTTTCTTCAGATCCATTTATAAAAATTCCACAATCTTCACATTCCTGGATGATCAAAATATTCGAATTGCTGGAAGAAGAATTACATACCGAATCGCCTCTGCAAGAAACATTCAACGCTGTTTTCACTGCTATTTTATCAAAAATAATAGCATTAACAACACATTCTCCGCTTACCCTCGCCAGAGAAATGGAAATCACACATCGATTTAGAGAACTATTGCAAAAACAATACAAAGAACACAAAGATGTATTTTTTTATGCATGGCAGTTAAATATATCCGGTTCCTATTTAAATAAATGCGTAAAAAAAGCAACCGGAAAACCTCCAAAACAATGGATTCATGAAGTTTGTATTCTGCAAAGTAAAATACTCCTAAAAGATCTTGGACATGATATTTCAGATGTAGCCAATATATTAGACTTTCAGTCTCTGTCACATTTTTCAAGAATATTTAAAAAAATAACCGGACAATCACCGTCGGCATTTTGTACAGAGATAAAAAAATAAAGTAAAAATATCACACAATTCTTTTACAAAAGAAACCTTCTTACAAAACAAAACTTTCATAAATTCGTAGGCAAATAATTAATCACTAATCCCAAATTAGTTTTATGAAAAACCTACTACTTGTATCATTTATTATGATAAGCTTTTCGTCGTGGTCACAAACCGCAGCAATTTATTTTAACAAAGCTTTTAACAAGGCGGCAGCCGGAAATTACAAAAGCGCAATTGCAGATTACACAAAAGCCATTGGCAAAGATTCTAAATTCGTTGAAGCGTATCAAAACCGAGGCGTAGCCAAATACAAACTCAACGACTTAAAAGGAGCCATGTCTGATTTTAACAAAACAATCGAATTAGACAAAATGAATGCAGATGCTTTTACCGGCCGTGCCAATGTAAACTTTAAACTATCAAACTTCAAAGAAGCAATTAACGACTGTACGTCTTCTCTTGGATTAAACCCAAGAGATTACGTTGCTTATAATTTAAGAGGTTTGGCTTACAGCAATATTGGAGACAAAGCAAATTCTTGCAAAGATTTCACGAAAGCAATCGAATTAGGAAGTCAGAGCGCTTTAAAAAACAGAGCTTCTTTCTGTAAATAATAAACCTAAAAAACGAAGAAAAATCTACTGCAATTTTTTAATCAGCAGACTTTTCTTCGTTTTTATCAAAGTAATATATTTCTTAAAAAATAATTACCTGATTTTAGGTAAAAAATATATTATGAATACTTAAACCTCTAATTCTCTATCTTTTTGATGTAGTTTTAAGCCGAATTTAAGATTTTATTTTACTTTTGTTCACTTAACCAAACAAAATGATAAACAATATAAAAACTGTTTTCAGTATAAAAGACCTTGAGAATTTATCTGGTATTAAAGCACACACCATTCGTATTTGGGAAAAAAGATACAACATTCTTGAACCAATGCGAACTGATACTAATATCAGGCTTTATAATCTGCAAAATTTACAGAAACTTTTAAATATTACTTTATTACACGAGTACGGTTATAAAATTTCTAAAATTGCGACCTATCCTGAAGAACGCATTCCACAGTTAGTTCGCGAAATTATATCAAAGAAAAACTCTCAGAATTACGCCATTACCTCTTTTAAAATGGCGATGATGAATTTTGATCAGGAATTGTTTTTCAATACTTTCGACTGGCTTATTTCAGAAAAAACTTTTAAAGAAGTTTTTAAAGAACATTTTCTGCCTTTATTAAAAGAACTGGGACTTTTATGGCAGTCTGAAACCATTACGCCTGCAAATGAACATTTTATGAGTCATTTAATTAAGCAGAAAATCTTAATTTATACCGAAAGTTTACAAATCCAGAAACCCACAAAAACAGACAGAATCTTTGTACTTTCTCTTCCATTAAATGAAATTCATCAAATTGGATTATTATATCTTCAATATGAAATTTTATCTAAAGGGTACAAAACCATTTATTTAGGAGAAAGCATGCCTATAGAAAACCTTCAGGATCTTACCAAACATTTTGAAAACATCACTTTTGTATCGTTTATGACTATACAGCCCGACAGAAGTGTTATAAATCAATATGTTAAATCGATGGGACAAAAATTACTTCAAAAAAACAACGAAGTATGGCTTATGGGTAAAATGGTTGAACATATCGACAGAAAAAATCTACCGGAAAGAATCCGTATTTTCGATTCGATGGAAGAAACAATGGAAACTATTTAATTATTTTGTTTAAAGTTTTTGTATATTTGTTAAACAAATGACAAAAACAATCGCAATAATAGGATCAGGCTTTTCTTCGTTAGCCGCTTCATGTTACTTGGCAAAGCAAGGAAACAAGGTCACTATTTATGAAAAAAATTCAACGATTGGCGGTCGCGCCAGACAATTTAAAAAAGACGGTTTTACATTCGACATGGGACCAAGCTGGTACTGGATGCCCGATGTATTTGAACGTTTTTTTCAGGATTTTGGTAAAAAATCAGCTGATTATTACGAGCTCATAAAACTAAATCCGGCTTACAGGGTTTATTTTGGAATAAATGATTTTATTTCCATTTATGACAATCTCGAAGATATTAAAACAGCATTTGAAGAAATTGAGAAAGGAAGCGGTAAAAAACTGGAAACTTTCATCAATCAGGCCAAAAGCAATTACGATATCGCGATAAAAGATCTAGTATACCGTCCCGGAGTTTCTCCGCTTGAATTAATTACAAAAGAAACCGCTTTAAAACTTAATCAGTTTTTTGGTAATGTCAGCGCAGACATTCGCAAGAAATTTAAAAACGAAAAACTGATTCAAATTCTGGAATTTCCGGTTTTGTTTCTGGGTGCAAAACCTTCAAAAACACCTTCTTTTTATAATTTCATGAATTATGCCGATTTCGGTTTAGGAACGTGGCATCCAAAAAATGGAATGTTTGATGTCATACGCGGACTCGAAAAACTAGCACTCGAACTTGGTGTTGCGATTAAAACCAATTCGCCAATTCAAAAAATACACGTTGAAGACAAAACCGCCGCCGGAATTGTAATTAACAATGAAATTATAAAAGCCGATATTGTTTTAAGCGGAGCCGATTATCATCATACTGAATCATTACTAAACAATGAACATCGCGTTTATTCTGAAAAATATTGGGAAAGCAGGACATTTGCTCCTTCTTCCCTTCTGTTTTTTGTTGGCTTCAATAAAAAAATCGAAAACATATCGCATCACGCCTTATTTTTTGATACTGATTTCAACCAGCATGCCATAGATATTTACGATAATCCAAAATGGCCGGATAAACCTTTATTTTATGCTAATTTTCCATCCAAAACAGATAAAACCGCCGCACCTGAAGGTATGGAATCAGGTTTTTTTTTAATTCCGCTTGCTCCCGGAATTGAAGACAACAATACGCTTAGAGAAAATTATTTTGAAAAAATAATCACTCGTTTTGAACAGCTTACACAGCAAAAAATTAGAAATAACATTATCTTTAAGGAATCATTCTGTAAAAATGACTTTGTAGCAGACTATAATGCTTACAAAGGAAATGCTTACGGAATGGCGAATACATTATTGCAAACTGCATTTTTAAGGCCCAAATTAAAAAGCAAAAAAGTCAGGAATTTATATTTTACAGGACAATTAACTGTTCCTGGTCCAGGTGTTCCGCCTGCTTTAATTTCAGGAAAACTTGCCGCTGAATTAATTCAAAAATCTTTTAGATCTTAAAAAATGAAATCACTATTCGACGCCGTATCTTTTAAATGCAGTAAGCTGGTTACCAAAAACTACAGCTCTTCTTTTTCGATTGCCGTAAAAATGCTTTCACCAAGCATTCGCGATGCTATTTACAGCATTTACGGGTTTGTTCGTTTTGCCGATGAAATTGTAGATTCATTTCATGATTATGAAAAAGAATACCTTATCGACGATTTTGAAAAAGAATATTACAAGGCGATGGAATTAGGAATCAGCTTAAATCCTATTCTTAACTCTTTTCAGCATACTGTAAAACAATATAATATTACTGATGATCTTGTTCAGGCATTTTTAAAAAGCATGAAACTCGATCTTATAAAATCGACTTATAATACTCAGGCAGAATATGCCGATTACATTTATGGTTCTGCCGATGTTGTAGGTTTAATGTGTTTGAAAGTTTTTGTGGCTGGAAAAAAACACAAATACGATGAGTTAAAAGAAGAAGCAATGCGTTTAGGATCGGCTTTTCAAAAGGTAAATTTCCTGAGAGATTTAAAAGACGATAACACGATTTTAAACAGAACTTATTTTCCGGGAATTAATCTTGAAAATTTTAACGAAGATTCTAAAACACAAATCATTAAAGAGATCGAAGAAGATTTTAGAATTGCATATCAGGGAATTGTAAAATTGCCTATTGAAGCCAAATTTGGTGTTTATACTGCTTATGTTTATTATAGAAAACTGCTCAAAAAACTAAAAAATACGCCGTCTCATAAAATTGGAAATTCAAGAATAAGAGTTTCTAATTATACTAAAGCCGGACTTTTAGCTCAGTCTTTTGTAACTTACAAGTTAAAACTGGTTTAGATCATTGATAAGAAATATTCTTTAGAGTTAATTTTTTATAATCTAAAGCTAAACTCAAAACATTTTAAATCATAATTTTAATTACAACATTTATAAAAATGATTTCTTTTTTAATCTTTTTAGGCGTTTTTTTGTTTATGGAATGTGTTACCTGGCTTACTCATAAATATGTCATGCACGGTTTTATGTGGTATTTTCACGCCGATCATCATCAGCCCAAATACGAGCATACTTTTGAGCGCAATGATATTTTCTTTGTCATTTTTGCGATTCCAAGCATTCTCTTGTTTTATTTTGGAGTTCAGGGCGGATTTAATTATTTGTTTTTTATTGCCTGCGGTGTTACACTTTACGGCGCCTGCTATTTTCTAATTCATGATGTTTTAATTCATCAGCGTTTTAAATGGTTTAAAAACACTAAAAACAAATACCTCATAGGACTCAGAAAAGCACATAAAATTCATCACAAACATCTTAATAAGGAAAAAGGAGAATGTTTTGGAATGTTGTTCGTACCGTTTAAATATTATAAAATGTAAACGGCGGTTTTTATACATAAAAACATTGTAACAATTGATTTAGCAAAAAGATGAAATTATACAAAATAGCAACCGTACAATATGTAAATGCCAGCGTAGAAGAATGCTGGGATTTTTTCTCCAGTCCAAAAAATCTTCAAACCATTACATTGGACAATATGAATTTTGAAATTCAGGATTTTGACGAAAAGCGAATGTATCACGGTCAAATTATTACTTATACATTACGGCCGCTTTTCGGAATTAAAATTTCCTGGGTAACCGAAATCACAGCCTGCAAAGAAAATCAATATTTTATAGACGTTCAGCGTTTTGGCCCATACAAATTATGGCATCACAAACATTTTTTTGAACGTACTCCGGACGGCGGTACAAAAATGACAGACATTGTTCATTACGCTCTTCCGCTTGGATTTTTTGGCAGAATCATGAATACCCTTATTGTAAAAAATAAACTGAAAACTATTTTTGATTTCCGCCACAACAAAATCGAAGAATTATTCAATTCAAAATCACAGCCAAAGATTATTCAAATAAATGCTGAGCAAAAAAGCATTTAGTCTAACACATTAGAATAAAAAAATCGTCAGGCAAAAATTCTAAAATGACAAAACAAAAAGTTTCCTTTTTCTGGTTTAGACGTGATTTACGTTTAGAAGACAACACCGGATTATTTCATGCTCTGCAATCAGATTTTCCAGTTATTCCTTTATTTATTTTTGATGATGATATTCTGGAACATCTGCCAAAAAATGATGCCAGAGTTAGTTTTATTTATGATTCACTTCAAAAAATAAATACTGATTTAAACAATTTTGAATCTTCAATCTTAATAAAAAAAGGAAAAACAAAAGAAGTCTGGAAATCACTTTTAGACGAATTTGATATTCAAAGTGTATTTTTTAATAAAGATTATGAACCTTTTGCCATAAAACGCGATACAGCGATTTGTTCTCTATTAAAAGAAAATAATATTGATTGTATTTCTTTTAAAGATCATGTTGTTTTTGAAGAAAAAGAAATCACAAAAGCCGACGGAAGTCCGTATACTGTTTACACGCCTTATAAGAACAAATGGCTCGAAAAATATCATTTTCTTGGAGCATTACCAGAATGTGATCCGCTCTCACTACAAGCTAATTTTGCAAAAAATCAATTTTCATTTCCTCAATTATCAAAAATAGGATTTGAAAAAAGCACTATAAAAGTACAGCCTCATAATTTATCTCAAATTGTAAATTATAAAGAAACCAGAGATTTTCCTGCCCTAGACAGTACATCGTATCTTTCGCCGCATTTGCGCTTTGGAACTGTAAGCATTCGCAAATTGGTAAACTGGGCGAACAAAAAAAATCAAACATTTTTAAGTGAATTAATCTGGAGGGAATTTTTTATTCAAATTCTGTTTAATTTTCCAAACTGCGTTAACCACAATTTTAAACCTGCTTACGACGGAATTAAATGGCGTAATAATGAAGATGATTTTAAACGCTGGTGCGAAGGAAAAACAGGTTACCCTATGGTCGATGCAGGAATGCGTCAATTAAACGAAACCGGATATATGCACAATCGTGTGCGTATGGTTACGGCAAGTTTTTTATGCAAGCATTTATTAATTAACTGGCAGTGGGGCGAAGCTTATTTTGCCGAAAAATTATTAGATTTCGAACTGGCTTCAAACGTAGGAAACTGGCAGTGGGCAGCAGGAACCGGATGTGATGCTGCGCCTTATTTCAGGGTTTTTAATCCGGAAATCCAACAGAAGAAATTTGACGAAAAAGGCGAATACATTCGTAAATGGATTCCTGAATTTGATTTTGGTTATCCTGAACCTATGGTCGATCATGCTTTTGCCAGAGATCGTGCTATCTCAACTTACAAGGCTGGCATTTTAAAATAAAACTTCAATTTTTTAAATTCCAAATTCCAACTTTACAAATTGGAATTTGGATTTTTTTTTATTGAAATTTAAAATCTTCTAGTATTTCAAATAATTATCTACCACAATCTTTGCTTTTAAATCGAACATTAAATTGTATAAACCAAAGAAAGTTCTGTTCATGTAAATAAAATGCTTAGAACCGCGGTTTCCGTTCATTTTTTTAAGATTTGTATCTTCAGAAAAACGTTTACCTAATTCTCCAATAGCATTAAAGAATGTTTCATCGGCAAAATCGAAAGTTTCGTTTTGAAAAGGCTTTGTAAAAAGCGATAAAAGTTCATGAAACATTTCAGTAAAATATTCTACCTCAGCGGGAGTATCGTCCGGACGAAGTATTTCTAATTCGAATAATTTATCATTAAAAAGTTTCTCATCTGTAATCACATTTTTGTTGATTAACTCAAAATACGGCGTATAAAAATCTTCCGGAATTCGTTTCATACATCCAAAATCTAAAGCGATTAATTGGTTCTGATCATTAACCAAAAAATTCCCCGGATGCGGATCTGCGTGAACTTTGCGAAGAACATGAATTTGGTACATATAAAAATCCCAAAGTGCCTGCCCTATTTTATCACCAGCTTCCTGATTGGTATTTTGAGCTGTAAATTCAGAAAGGTGAATTCCCGTCATCCAATCCATTGTAATGATTTTCTCTGACGAAAACTCCGGATAATAGTCTGGAAAAGTGATGTTTTCGATTTTACTGCACGCATCAACTACTTCCTGACTTTGTTTAAGCTCCAGCAAATAATTGGTTTCTTCAATTAGTTTGTCTTCAACTTCCTTAAAATATTTATCAGAATCTTTTCCCTGCAGGTTAAACATTCTAATCGCAATAGGTTTTACCAAAGCCAAATCTGAAGAAATACTGTTTGCAACACCCGGATATTGTATTTTAACGGCTAATTTTTTATCATTTTTCTTTGCCAGATGTACTTGACCAATACTTGCTGCGTTGACAGAATTTGGATTAAACTCATCAAAAATTTCATAAGGCGTCTTGCCAAAATTGCTTTTGAATGTTTTTAAAACCAAAGGCGCAGAAAGCGGCGGTACCGAAAACTGCGACAAAGAAAATTTTTCTACATAAGCCTGAGGCAGAAAATTCTTGTCCATGCTTAGCATTTGTGCAACTTTCAATGCACTTCCTTTTAGGCTTTTTAGTCCGTCGTAAATATCTTCGGCGTTATTTTCGTTTAATTTATCTCGGGTTAAATCAGGGTTAACTACTTTTTCAGCATAATGCTTTATGTAATTTACACCAATTTTAGCGCCGGTCTGTACCAGTTTTCCGGCTCTTTCAATTTTTGAGGTTGGAATATAATCGATTGTTTTCATTGTCTGCTGTATACTTTTTCTTTAAATAGAAATTTTCCAAAATCTATTAAATGATTCATTGGCGCCACATTCATTAATTCAAATGAAGCGTTAACCGATTTTTCGATAAAAATATCTGTTTTCTCAAATGCTGCAGATTCGTCTTCCATCCAGAATTTAATGGTAAGCATTAATTGCATCCATGAAGATTCCTGAATGGCTTTTTCCTGAAATTTTTGAAATTTTTCCTGCTCAAGTCTGTAATCATCAGTTAAAATTTCTGAAACATAATTTTTAAAACTTTCGCGAAGAGTTGTAAGCTGCATTAAATTCTTAAGCGGATTTCTATCAATTTTAAGAGTCTGTAAAACGTAACTTCTGTTTGCAGTTAAAATTTCGAAGAAAGTAAAATAAAAACTCAGCATTTTATTTTTCATATCATATTGCTGATATTCTTCGTTTTTGTGAAGCAAGTTAACCGTGTTTTCAAAAAACAGTCGGAAAATTTCTTTTTCTAAACCTTCTAATGTTCCAAAAAAGGCATAAAATTCAGCCTCTGTAAAATCATTTTCTTTGGCAAAATGATAAACTGATTTTGGTTTTTGACCTTTTTCTAAAACCTCATCCATGTATTTTGAAACGATATCATCTTTGGTGATTGTATTTTTTTTAGCCGCCATTTTATTAAAATTTAGAATTTGCCATAAAGGTAAACATTGTTTAAGTACCTTTACTAATCCTTAAACAATATACACTGTTAAATATATTATAAACTATTATGGCTCAAAATGTTCTATTAACTGGTGGCAGCGGATTCATTGGAAGTTATTTAACAAATCTTCTTATTGGAGCAGGCTACACCGTATCAGTTTTGAGTCGGAATAATAAAGAAAACACAGATACGATTACGTATTACAAATGGGACTTAAATAAAAATTATATTGACGAAAATGCGGTCCTGAATGCTGATTACATTATTCATCTTGCAGGCGAAGGAATTGTAGAAAAAAGATGGACAGAAAAACGTAAAAAAGCCATTATAGAAAGCCGTGTAAAACCCATTGATTTAATTTTTTCGGTATTAGAAAAAAACAACAAGAAACTAAATGCTTTTATCTCAGCCTCGGCAGTTGGAATTTACGGCGCGGTAACGAGTCATAAAATCTGCACGGAGGATACACCTGCGGCAAATGATTTTTTAGGTAAAACCTGCCAGATATGGGAACATGCATCTGATAAAATTGAAGCATTAGGAATCAGGACTGTAAAGATCAGAACCGGAATTGTATTTGGTAAAGATGAAGGTTTTTTAAAAAAAGTAGCTCCGAGTTTTAAATCTGGTTTTGGTGCCGCGCTGGGAACCGGAAAACAATATCTGCCGTGGATTCATATTGAAGATTTATGCCAGATATACTGTAAATCTGTTACTGATGACCAAATGCACGGCCCGTACAATGCTGCTGTGACAGATAATACTACAAATGAAAGATTCTCCAGAATACTGGCTTCATTGTACGGATATGCAATATGGCTGCCTAAAATTCCCCCTTTTATTTTAAGACTTGTTTTAGGTGAAATGAGTGAAGCGGTTTTAAAAGGACAAAGGGTTTCTTCTGAAAAAATCCAGCGAACTGGTTTTGAGTTTCAGTTTACTGATTTAGAAAAAGCGTTAATAAGCTGTATTCACTAAAATTATTTCAAAGTCAGATATTTTATATCATCACTTTGCACAACGCCCAGCAAATGCGTGTTGGCAGTTTTTGAAATTTTATTGGCTACCACACTTGGTATTGCAATATTAAAATCAGAAACCGAAATAGGATAATTACATGAAATTTGTATTCCTTCGGGTACTCTCTTTATTAAAGCTTTCATTTCGATTATTTTCGATTTTCCGTGAAGATAAAGTTTTCCCTTTACATCGTATTCTTTTTCGTTTCCGTCGATGTCTTTTAAATCAAATTTTTCGATTTTGCCTTTAAAAACAGATTTTGGATAGCGATGACTTTCAACATAGTTTTGATTAAAATGTTCCTGCATTAAATCCATTTTAAAACGAAAATCTTTTATGGTAACAGTACATATTAAAGTACTTGTGGCGGGTTCGAGAACAATAGTCCCGAGTTGATTTACCGCTTTTACCTCTTCAAAAAAAGGTACAGAAGCTTCAAAATTCACAATTGCTGCGGCAGTTTTAAATTTATCCTGGGCAAGTAATGAAAACGTGGTAAATAGTAAAATAAGTAATGTAGTTCTTTTCATAATCGTCAGCAATTAAACAATTATGTCATTCTGTTTATTTTTAAGAAAAGAAAAAAACTGAACTCTAAAAAAACAGAACGGCGTACTCAGTGAAAAATTCCGTAACCTTAATGATTACAATTAAAGTTACGAAATTTCTATGTGCAGAGTTGCTGAACTAATGCTAAATATTTGTGAATATTTTACAGTGTAAATAATGGCGATAAATGTAAAATCAGATGTCCCGCAGGGATTTTATGATCACAATTATCGGAACATCTTTTTATCCCTGAATTGGTGTGCATATTTCTAATAAAAATCCTTCTGGATCTCTTACATACGCAACTACTTGTCCCCAAGGTTTTTTCTTTGGTTCTGTAACTAAAATAGCTCCAAAAGAAGTAGCTTTTTGAACAACTTCGCCAACATCTTCTGTTATAAAACCTAGTTCTATTGCAAAAGGTTTATCTTCTAAACTGCTTTCCAGAAAACCATCTTCTAAATTTTGTGAGGCTAACTTTTTTGATGCAAATGAAATGGTCGTTTCTCCTGTATTTAATTCTCCGTAATCATTGTCCGGACTTATAAATTTCGTTTCAAATCCAAATGCATTTTCATAAAACTCTATTGCTTTTTGCACGTCTTCAACGTACAAGATTGTATATCCAAATTTTACCATGATTTCTTTATTTGTATGAGTATTGAATAAAGATAGGAAAATTTAGCTGATTTCTAAAAGCACATTATATTTATCTAAGCTTGCCAGATCTTCAATTGAATTTACTGTCGTAAGTTTTTCGTGTTCTTCAATTTCTTTTCGAACTTCGATATGTTTAACCGCTTTTCTAAAACGTCTTACTTCTTCAAGATTCGACAAAATAAGTCCCGGAACCTGAACACTTTTTCCGTCTTTATCTTTAGCCACCATTGTAAAGTAAGATGAATTACAATGTTTAACAACTCCGGTTTGAATGTTTTCTGCTTCAACTCGAATTCCTACGATCATAGAACTTCTTCCCACATAATTTACAGAAGCTTTCATAGTAACCAATTCGCCAACCTCAATAGGTTTAAGAAAGTTTACAGTGTCTACAGAAGCTGTTACGCAGTAATTTCCGCTGAATTTTGATGCCGAAGCAAACGCAATCTGATCTAGCAGCTGTAAAATATATCCTCCATGTATTTTACCACTGAAATTGGTATGCGACGGAAGCATTAATTCTGAAATACTAATTTTTGATGATGAAACGGGTTTAAAATCTGCAGTCATGTTTGTTTTGTTTTTTTGGAATATTTGGTATTATTTTAATTCAATAATTCGTTTTCATCAGTATTTAAAGCCCTGTTGATAATATTTTCCGGAAGTGATTTTTTTGCCTTCGCTCCCATTTTTTTAAGTTTTTCTACACTCGTTATCAGGTTTCCTTTTCCTTCTACGAGTTTGTTCATGGCGTTTTCGTATTCTGTTTTAGTGTCTTTAATTTTATTTCCTATTCGAACTAAATCAGTTACAAAACCTTCAAACTTATCATACAAAGCTCCGGCTTGTCTGGCAATCTCAAAAGCATTTTCCTGTTGTTTTTGATTGGCCCACATACTGTCTATTGTTCTTAAAGTGGCCAATAAAGTACTTGGTGTAACGATTACAATATTTCGGTCAAAAGCTTTTGTATATAAAGCCGGGTCTTCGTTTAAAGCAATGGCAAAAGCAGGTTCTATAGGAATAAAAAGCAAAACAAAATCCGGACTCTCCATTCGGTACAAATCATGATAATTTTTATTTCCAAGCTGTTCTACATGTCTCTTTATAGATAAAACATGTTCTTTAAGCAATTCGATTTTCAACAAATCAGATTCTTCGTTAACCCATTTTTCATAAGCCACAAGAGAAACTTTAGAGTCAACGATCATTTTCTTGCCGTCGGGTAAATTAATAATAACATCCGGCATAACGCGATTTCCTTCGGCATTTACAAAACTCTGCTGTACTTCATATTCGCGGCCTTTTTCTAAACCTGATTTTTCAAGTACGCGTTCTAAAACTAATTCGCCCCAATTTCCCTGCATTTTGCTGTCGCCTTTTAATGCTTTGGTTAAGTTTAAGGTTTCTTTGCTCATTTGCGCGTTCATTTCGCTTAAGCTAATAATCTGCTGACGAAGCGCTGCATGATAATCAATGCTTTCTTTATGAGTCTGATCGACTTTTTGCTCAAATACATGAATTTTGTCCTGAAGCGGTAACAGAATATTTTTCATGTTTTCGCTGTTTTGCTCTGTAAACTTTGCCGATTTTTCTTCAAGGATTTTATTGGCCAGGTTTTCAAACTCTTTGGTAAATTTTTCCTGAAGTTCGTTTATCTCACTTTTTTGTTCTTTATGACGTTCCCATAAGTTTTCAAAATCGACTTCTTTTTTTGAAAGCTGTATGGCAAGGCTGTCTTTTTCAGTCCTGATATTTTCTTTTTCTGAAGCAGATAACTGAAGCTGTTTTTGAAAATTATTTCTTTCTATCTCAAATTGTTCTCTTTGAAGTTGTATTTGTTGGGTATTTGCATTTAATCTTTCTTCCAAAGAAACTTTTTCGGACTGAAATTTAGCCGAAAACAATATTTTACCTAAGTATATACCTAAGAACAAAGCCACTACAAAAGCTAATAAATAAGGAAGAAAATCAAACATATCTAAGTTTTTATTAAGTAAAAATACGCAATAATACGTAGTTTTTGGTTTTTAAATTAAAATATCACGAATTAGTATGGGTTCTAAATTAAACAAACAATCTAAATAAGATTTACGGAAATCCTTTAAAAAAATATTTTTTAACGCAACCTTTTCATAAGAGTTTCATCTACTTGATATAACCTATTAAAATTTTATCATGAAAAAATTAATGTTGAGCTTATTTATAGCTTTTGGATTGAATGGATGCTCGCTTAATAACGACGATTATAATGTAAGCTGTGGAAACGACGTAGATGTATCTTTTACAGGTTTTCCTCTATTATGCAATTACGGTGTAAAAACACTGCCAAATAATCCAACTGCTTATGTGTTGGAATCACAAGAAAAAATGGATACTTACTTCACAAAACATGAAAATACATGTGCTGTGGCTAGTGATCCTAACGTTGATTTTAGTAAAAATTTATTGGTTGGGATTTTTGCCGGAGCAAAACCTACAAGCGGTTATGCTATAAAAATTACAAGTATTATGGAAAATGCCTGCCAGATTACTATTAACTTTTATGAAAAAGCACCTTTGGCAGGAGAAAACATTACTCAGGCTCCAACATATCCTTCAGATTTTATTTTGATTCCAAGAACCAACAAACCTATCTATTTTAACAAGACTAACGAAAGCCCAGATCACATCGTAATTGGAAGTTTTGGCACAACAAATTCTTTCTTTCAAATAAATGATTTCAACATTTTGAGTTTTCTTAACGTAGCAACAGGAAAATACGATTTCAGCCAATACAGATATACTGCAAAAGCAAAAAGAAGCGATTATTCTTCATTTGTAAAAAGCGTTCCTGCTGAGATTTTAGCTTTAAAAGGAAAAACAAAAACTTACGGAACTCCAGATACTGCAGGTATTTACTTTGAATTACACCAGGGAATTGACGTAACTAAAATTTATATCGACAATAACGACACCGAAGACCAAAGCACTGAAGTAAAAGCATTTAAAAAAGCTATTCAGGATAAAATTGCAAGTTTAAAATAAGCAGCAGTATGAAAAAACACTTTATTTTTTTAATCGCAATAAGTCTTTTTTCCTGGGTATATTCATATTCAACAGAATCTACAACTATAGGTTCCGGTTCAATAATCAATACCTGGATTTGGGAAAAATCAGTTGGCGGCGGAGATAATCCTTATACCGTAACTCCAAAAACTATTGGTTTTACAAAAAAAGTAGTTTTTACTCCAGAAGGAAAAATTGTTACTTATAAAAACAATGTTGAAATACGAGTAAGCAATTATCAAATAGAAAAAGGGCTTGGTTTTTTAGATCAGGCAGAGCATGACCTGATTACTTTTGAAGGGAAAACATATATCATAGAAAACCTTGATAATCAAAACCTAACAATTGTAAGCAACAACGCCGATGCTGTTCGAACTATTTACAAAAGGTAGTTTTGTAAGCTTATAAAAACTATTTTTGCAAAACCAAAAGCAACCATTTTCTTGAAAGACGATTTAGAAAAATATATTAAGCTGTGCATGAAAAATGACAGAGAGGGACAACTGAAAATTTATCAGTTGTTCTCTCCTGTTTTGTATGGTATCTGTCTTAAATATATGAAAAATGAAGATGATGCAAAAGATGTTTTTCAGGAAGCTTTTGTAATCGTTTTTCAAAAAATAAACCAATACAAATTTGAGGGAAGTTTTGAAGGTTGGCTTAAACGAATTTTTATTAATAAACTCATCGAGACTTTAAACAAAAAGAAAAAAGAAAGTTTCTTTTTGGATGTTTTTGATCCCGACACTGATTTTGTTGAAGAAGAAGAACTGGAAGTACTGCCCATAGAACAAGAAAAACTGTTAGAATATATACGGGATTTACCAGATCAATACCGAACGGTTTTTAACCTCTATGTTTTTGAAAAAATGAAGCACAAAGAAATCGCCGATTTATTAAAAATTTCAGAAGGAACATCAAAATCAAATTTAAATCGGGCCAAGCACATTTTGCAAAAAAAAATACTGAGCATAAAAAATTTTAAGACAGCATGAAGAAGCACAAAATAGAAGATATTTTTTCATCAATGGAAGACTTTTCGAGTGTTCCGCCTCCAGAATTATGGAGTCAGATTGAAGAAAAATTAGACAAACCTAAAAAGAAGAAGAGAGTGATTCTTTGGTGGTCGGCTGCTGCATGCTTATTATTAGGCTTAATGCTTCCATCTGTATTACATTTTTCTTCTAATGATAAACAGATAAACAAAATTCAAAATAATACCATAGAAAACAACAGCATTGTTCTGGATGAAAAATCAAATAAAACCAATGGCAGTGAAAAAATTAATATCAATGAAAATGCTATTGAGAATGACAATCAATCAATAAACAACAATCAAAATTCATCATCACAAAAACCGGCTGATCATTCAGACAAAACATTAAATACAAATACTGAAACAGCAATTGTAAATGCTGATTCTCAAAATAAAACAAACAGTAATTCTTTGAATTCAAAATCAAAAGATTTACAAAACAAAATAAATAAAAATGCAGCTGTTGCTGAAAAAACAGAAATTATTGAAAAAGATAATCAGTTTAATTCGGCATCTAAAAATCAATATTCTGTTAGCAAAAGTGCCAAATCTAATCAGGCTGTTGCCGAAAAGTCATTGGCTCCGGTTAAAGAAAACAAATTTAATTCTGATTCAAAAAATCAATTTTTAAATACCAAAAACGGAAAAGCAAATCAGGCTGTTGCTGATAAATCATTGTTTCCGGCTAAAGAAAACAGTTTTAATTCTGATTCGAAAAACCAATTTTTGAATCCGAAAAATGGAAAAGCAAATCAAATTGCTTCCGAAAAAACGTATAGTCCTAATCAAACAAATCGTTTTAATACGGGATCAAAAAGTTCGTTATCTGACATTGAAAAAAGAAACGCAGACAAAGTTCTGGCCGAGAAAACATTTACTTCGGGCAGACAAAATAAATTTAACACGGCTTCTAAAAATCAAATTTCTAATTCGATTTTTGAGAATGGTTCAGCATCAAAAAGCAATAATCCAATTGCATTTGCAATACCAAACTCTAATGTGAATGGAAATCAAAACACTGTAAATTCAAATAAAGAAAAACAAAGCATTCAAAACTCAGCAGAAAAAAGTATTGCGAGTGTTCAAAAAAATAACTCGACAAACCATACCGTTTTTACAAACACGAATGTTTTGACTAAAAAAGATTCAGCTCAGCTGGCAGAACTTCAAAATCTTGAAAAAGGAATTGTAACGCCAACTGCCGAAGAGAAAAAGAAAAAAGAAGACAAATTGCTTTCTAAGTCTGAAAAATGGGCTTTACAGCTTTTTGCGGGTGTTGCTAATTCTGAAAATTATAGTAAAAATAAAACTTTAGGAAACGTAAATGATTCTAAACAAAGTAATTCGTATGGTGTAAAAACACAGTACAAAATAAACAAAAAATGGGCTGTTGCCTCTGGTATTAAGATTAATGAACTTGGGCAGAGTGTAGAAAATGTTTCGTACTACAGTGCCAGAAACAGTGCTCTTTTTACTCCGGTTGACTATTTTGCTCAAAACTCAACTATGCCGCAGATTGCCAGCGATGCTAATTATGTTTTGGTTTCAAATAATGCAAAAGAATCTATAAACAGCAACAATATTCAAACAGGAAATCTGGATCAAAATTTAAGATATCTTGAAATGCCATTAGAGGTTTCGTATTCGGTTTTTAGCAAAAATAAAACAAGCATTAATTTAAATACCGGAGCATTTGTTGGTAAATTAATTTCAAACCATGTTGCTTTAGATGGTAATTCTTTAGGAGAAAATATAAATGCAAATGATTATGTATACGGTTCTACTTTGAGCAGTACGATTCAATACCGTGTTTACAAAAAAACAAATGTTTTTGTAGAGCCGGCTGTAAATTATTATGCAAATCCATTGAACAGTCAGTCTTTCAATCAGTTTCAATGGGGATTAAATTTTGGGTTAAATGTTAACTTTTAGTGTGGTGTATTTTTTGTAATTTCGAAAAAATACTTCGCTAAAAATGACTTTTAAAAAGAATTGGAATAACTTAGAATCACTTCCTCAAAACTTAATTACTGCTAAAGAATTTGTTTATGATATCTGCGGTTTTGAATGTTCTGAACCTCAGCCCGAAAAAGAAAGTCAGGAATATGATGCTTTCGATTTCAGCATCGGCGAAAGCCAGATTAAATTTAGATCGGCTAAAATTACGCCCACAAAAACAGGTCAGTTTGTAACTTTATGGAAACGCAATACAAATGGCATTATTGAACCTTTTGATTACACAGATAAAATAGATTTTGTAATTGTAAGTGTGCAGAAAGAAGATTTACTGGGGCAGTTTATTTTCCCGAAAGCTATTTTACTTAAAAAAGGCATTTTTACTACAGAAACTAAAGAAGGAATACGAGCAACAAGAGTTTATCCGCCGTGGGACGAAACAACAAGCAAACAAGCTCAAAAAACGCAGCAATGGCAGTTAGAATATTTCTTATCTATTTCTGATAATATAGATATAAACAGAGCTAAGTTTCTGTTACCAATATAAAAAAAGGCAGTTCGATTTGAACTGCCTTTTTAAATTGATTATAATCTTGATTAATTTTTCAGGATTTTGTTTTTGTAAACTACTTTATTGTTTTCGGATACAGTGTAAATGTAAAGTCCTGAATTTAAATTACTCAATGACATTACCGTTGTACTAACATCTTCATTGCTTTGAATATCAATTGCATTTCCTAAAATATGCCCATTTAAATCGTAAAGTCTTAATTTAAGATTTTTATTTTGGTTTGTTTTTACAGCAAAATTAATAACATCAGATGTTGGGTTTGGATATGCTTTTACATAGAATCCATTTTTAGTTCCAAAATCAGGCGTTGAAAGTACGTCTTGTTTCAAGTTGAAACGTGCAATTACTGGTCCGTGATCTGAAGTTGTTTCTATGTAACTTGCAATATCATTACGAGGATCGTAAACTGCAATAGATTCATTAATATACTGATCGAACAATTCATTAGAAATCATAATATGGTCTAAGAAACTCGGCGGGTTAAAATTAAAATAACTAGCAGCACCGGCCTGACTTATTCCTAAAGTAAGAGCTTTATAATTATTGGTATCTGTAACGAAGTTTTCATAAGTTGAAGGATTGTTAGTACCAAAAACAGAGATTTTTACATCATCATTATAATCTCCTAAAATAATTAGATTATCATTTGGATAGTAAGCATCTAAACTGTCTTTAAAAACCTGAGTATCATATTTACGTCTGGTATATGTTGTAGCATCAGAACTGTTTGCACGTGCATGAACATCTATAATTTTAATTTCGTTTTTAACTCCATTAAGATTCGTTTCTAAAGTTACAATATACGGAAGACGCCCAGAAGAGAAAAAGCCTGTACTTGGTTTTGCCGGCGGAGTACCTGAAGGTAATGGATAATTAGGTAAAGTTTTTGTTCCTGCAACTATTTCATCATATAACTCTTTGAACATTACACGAGTTTTTTTCAAGGTAACAGTTTGAGTATTATAAATAACTACTAATTTTTGAGGAGGAAAATTTGGATCTGAAGTTGGATCCCATGAATATGACCAAACTTGAGAAACAGTCTTTTCAAATGTTTTACCGTTTATATTTAATTTTTGAATTAAAGCATCAATTGCTGTCTCGCTTGAAACTTCCTGAACGGCGTATACATCGGCATCCATTTTGTTCAATACTTTAGCTGCATTTTCAATTTGTAATACGTTGTCTGAAGGTCCGTTAGTACTATTCTCTGAACCAAAAAAGTCTAAATTATAGGTAACAACATCAAAAGTTTCTGATTTTGGAAGAGAAGAACCTGTTAAAGAACCAATTTGTTTGTTTAATGAGGTTCCTGTAACAGAAAATGTACCCGAAATTTTTAATTCTTTAGTTGTTGGAGCAAATTTTGCATAAAGTGTTTTCCCTGCTAAAGCATCTGCTGCAGAGATTACAAAGCTTGATACAAACGAAATATTATCTGCAGATATTTTGAATGAAGCCGGAGCTGTAATAGTAATATCTCCATGTCCTTCTGCTTTAAAATTAAAAGGCTGCGAATCAGAAACAGTATTTTGACTTTCAACTCCAAAATCTAAAACAGGATTTGAATCTACATAACCTTGCGCATCTGTTACAGCATAGTCATCAAATGACCATTCAGAAGCAAAGTTTGTTCCTCCTTGTGTGGTTTCATAAACCCAAGCCAAATAAGTATGATCAGTTTTATAAGCATTTAACTTAATATATTGTGATTGGAAATAAGTTCCTGTAGTTGTTGGAAATTTACCATCGATCTCTGTCCATGTAGCAGTATTTGGATTACTTACCCCATCATAGTCAGTAGAAACCATCAATTTTAAAGAAGGTCCTGCATAAAACTTACGAGAGTAAAAAGATAATAATGGAAATTCTCCAAAATTATTTAAACGCAATTTTGGTGAAATCAACCAGTCTTGACTTGCGCCACTTTCTGAATATCCATTCATTAAAACTGCACCGGTTCCAGAATTTACGTTTCTAGCTGTAGATGTATATATCCATTGGTTTGTCGCTCCCGCAACATTATATTGTGTCCATCCGCTGTTTGTTAAAACATTAGCATCGTTAAAACCTTGTACATAAGGATTGGTTCCTATTCCTGTAAGTGTAACCGTTTTAGTTACTGCATTCGTCGATTCATGTGTTATTTGACCTGAGAAACTAGTAGCCGCATTTGGCGAAAATTTCACATAAACTGTTTGTATTGCGTTTGAGGCAAAATCAGCAGGAACAAATGTTAATGACGATGTAAATGTAATGTTGTCTTTAGAAATTGTAAAATTTGCAGAAGCAGTTAAAACTACATCGTTTGTAAGATTTTCAGCGCCAATTTGGTAGCTTTTATTTGGAGCATCCTCATAATTTGCCTGAGAATTACCCAAATCTAACGAAGTCGCCGTAGTAGTAATAGCAGGAGGATTAACACTTAATGTAGTAACATCTACTTTATTTACTGTTGCTTGTGTATTATCAAAAAGATCTTCTGAAACAGAAAAAACTGAATAGGCTGTATTTAAAGTTAATGATGTGAAACTTTTTGAATATTCCAAAGATGGATCAGTTACATTTAAGAAACCTGATTGTAAAGCCGCATTTCCAGAAGCATCCTGACCTAATTTTATTTGGGCAATTGTTGGTTGTGCACTTCCGCCTGGAAGCAATACGAAATAGGTTTTACCTGCTTCATTTATTTTATTGATAAAATCAAAACCTGTAGTTAAAACATGAGCCGTTTTTGGATAATCGGCATCTGTAACAGGTGGTGTATTGTCACTTCTAACATCTATATTATCAATTGCGAAAGATTGACGAGAACCTGAACTACCAGAGACTAGCCTTGCAATCCATCTTATTTGAACTACAGGTTGATTATCGCAGTCAGATGGTAGTGTAACACTTTTTTTTGTAGTAATATTATCTAATGGCGTAGTAACTGTTGTGGTCTGCTGTGTTGTACTGTTATTAGAATATGCAGTAGAAGGCAAAGTTATGAAAGGTCCAGTTGTCCCAACACGATATTGTAAGGCAACTTCTTGCAAACGATTATTTGTTGATCCATCAAAAACATTACGTATTACCATAATATCGTATTGAACCCTAATAGTAGTAGTATTGATACTTGAAAATGCAAAACCAATTGAAAAATCTGCACTAGTGGTATTTAAAAAACCTATTTTGCCATTATAGTTATGAATATTTCCACTATTAGTATTTGCAGTACTGTTAGCTATTAAAGCTCTGTCGCCAGCTAAAGCCGTGCTGTAAGTTGCTGTGTTCTGACTTGAACTTACTAGCCAGCCCTGAAAACCAGCCGGATAAGCAGTTGCATTTGCCGCTAATCCATCAAAATTCTGAGAATAAGGTAAAGATTGAGCTGCAGGCATTGTCTGTGCACTTAGCGCCGAGTAATAAAAAAAAACTAAAAAAGTCATTAAATGACGAAAAGAGTAATTGTTTTTCATACGTTTTGAAATAGAGTTTTTAGAATTCAAATTTATCTTGTTTAAAGTTAAGAGAATATTGTAAAAACATAAATTTATTGTAAGGTATTTTATAAACATACGTCAGAAAAAATCAGAATTTTAGCTTTTAATTTTCATTATTCTTAAGCAGAATGCGTTTTCAACGATTTTTCTATTAAATAAATTTTTCTATTTGACTTATTACATTTAGTAAGAATTTTATTAAAATAAGTTTTGTAAAAATAAAAAAAGCCGTCTCCAATGAGACAGCTTTTCGTAAATTATTTAGTACAGAAATTAAATTGCCGTATAACCTCCATCGGCAATAATATAACTTCCTGTTGTGAAAGAAGATTTTTCAGAACTTAAAAAAGTTACCAGTTCGGCAATTTCTTCTGCGGTTCCTAAACGGTTCATGGGTGCTTTTGCTGCAACAGCATTCATGGCATCATTATTCATATTATCCTTTAGAAGTGCCGTTTCGATATAACCCGGACCAACAGCATTACAACGAATATTTTTTAAAGCATATTCGGCAGCAATATTTTTGGTTAAACCTACAACCCCATGTTTAGAAGCCGTATAAGCAGGACTTAACGGTGCAGCAACCTGACCGTGAATAGAAGCGATGTTTACGATACTTCCCCCGCCATTTTTTTCCATTTGTTCTAATTGATAACGGCAGGCATAAAACACACCGCTTAAATTAAGTGCAATAACACGATCCCACGCTTCCGGCTCATATTCTCCGGTTGGTTTCGCAGGTCCGCCCATTCCTGCGTTATTGCAGGCAATATCAAGTCGGCCGTATTTTGAAACTACAACCTCAACCATGTGCTTATTATCGCTTGCGCTCGACGAATCTCCTTTTACAAAAAAGGCTTCTCCGCCACTATCCTTTATAACTTTTACAGTTTCTTCACCGTGTTCCACATTAATATCCGAAATTACAACTTTTGCTCCTTCTCGAGCGTAAGCTTCTGCCACTGCGCGTCCAATTCCTGATCCGCCGCCAGATACAAAAGCTACTTTGTTTTCTAAAAGTGCCATTTTATTAAGTATTTAAAATTTGTACTTTAAATTTACGAAGATATCGGGCGCCAGCCATGAGAAAAACCGAGTTTAAAATAAGATTAAGATTTTATCACAATCAAATGTTATTTTACATTAAAATCGCGCAAATCCATTTATTTTTTCTTATTTAATTATCTTCATCTAGTTTCATATTCCCGCGGTCTTTATGGTTATCCGGATGCGAATTTGGATAACGATTAGACGTAATATCAGAATTTCGGTCTTTGTTCTCTACCGTTTTTTTGGCTTCTTCTTCAGATGAAACCCCTCGGTTTGCATTTGGATTATTAGGATTTACATCGTCTTTAGTTTTTTTAATTTCCTCGTTTTCATTTCGAGCTCTTTCAACAATTTTTTTGTTTCCCTCTTCGTCTGTTACAACCTCTTTTTTTAAGTTAGCATCATCTGCTTTTCCATCGTGAGAAATATTTTTTCCTTTCGTTTCATCAATATCCTTTTGTACTCCATTTATCTTTTTAGAGCCTAAATTATTAGTTTCCATAATTTTATTATTTTGAGTTTCTATCTTAATATTACAAATTTTAAATTTTAGAAAGAAATGGTTTAACATTGCTTTTGGTTAAAAGCCGTTAATCTTTCATAATTTATTATCTTTATTTACAATATTTTACGATTTTAACTTAAATCTGATATTATGAATTTCTTTAAAATGAAAACCAGCTGGTCTAATGCCGAATTTATTTTGATTAAACTTTGCATGGCTTCTGTTTATATTTTAGCCGGAAGCTATTTTCATGAATTTTTCGAAAACTATTATTCTGTTTTAATTGTCATATTTGCTGTTACTGCAATTTGGTTTGTTTACCAATGGCTGAAAAAAATGAAAGCTCAAAAGCACTAATTCGTTTTAGTTTTTAAGAAAGAAACTATCTTTGCAAAAAATTAAAAATGCACAGACACTTCATTCTCTTTAAACCATACGGCTATTTAAGCCAATTTATTTATGAATTGAAGAGAAAGAAAAAGCTTCTGGGCGAACTATATGATTTTCCTGAAGGCACAATGGCAATTGGAAGACTTGATGAAGACTCTGAAGGTTTACTTTTACTTACAACCGACGGAAATATGAGCGAATTGGTTCGCTGCAAAAAAGTAGAGAAAGAATATTACGTTCAGGTTGATGGTGTTATTACTCCTGAAGCTATTGAAAAACTTCAAAATGGAGTTGAAATTGGTCTTGACGGAGGTAAATATAAAACCAAACGCTGTAAAGCATCTCTTGTTGCCCAGATTCCTGATTTTGGTTTAAGAGCCAAAAAAATAAGAGATGAACGCCATGGCCCTACTTCATGGGCATCTATTACTGTAAATGAAGGAAAGTTTCGTCAGGTTCGAAAAATGACTGCAGCAGTTGGTTTTCCTACACTGCGTTTGGTTCGTGTTCGAATAGGAAATGTATATTTGCAAAACTTAAAAGCTGGAGAAGTCCGCGAAGTGAATGACTTTGAATTAGATAATTAATTTAAAGAAACTTCTAACTTATAATTCATAATTCTAAAAAAATGCTAAACGTCGTTCTTGTAGAACCAGAAATACCAAATAATACCGGAAACATAGGCAGATTGTGCGTAGGTACAGAAAGCAGACTTCATTTAATTCATCCATTTGGATTTGTAATTAACGACAAAAACCTAAAACGTTCAGGACTGGATTACTGGGTGCATCTTGATGTAACAGAATATCAAAATGTTGATGAATGGGTTGCACAGATTCCTGATCACTCAAGAGTATTTTTAATGAGTTCTCATTCTGAAAAGTCGTATTTAGAAAATGAATTTCAGGATGGCGACTGGCTGGTTTTTGGAAAAGAAAGTGTTGGTTTAAGCAAAGAATTTATGGCAAGGTTCGAAAATCATTTAACGATTCCTATGTCACCGCTTATTCGCTCATTTAATATTGCCAATTCTGTGGCTTTTGTCGTTGGTGAAGCTAAAAGACAAATAGGACTTAAAAGAGGTTAATCTGGTTTATTGTTTATTGTTTATTGTTTATTGTTTGTTTACAAAAATTAAGTTACAATAAATTTTCCTTTTTCGGCGTCAAAAAGAATATGTTCGTCTTTAAACAATGCAGAGAAACTTCCGTTTGAAATTAAATTACAAGGTTCATCCTGAACTATATTTTCCGGAGTCATAACAATCATTTCATCACTAAGCTGAATCGCTAAGTCAATATCGTGTGTTGAAAACAAAATACATTTCTGCGTTTCCTGAGTCAGCTTTTTTAGCAATTTGAAAAGCGAAACTTTGTGCAGTAAATCTAAATGTGTAGTAGGTTCGTCTAAAATAATCAGCGGTGTGTCTTGTGCCAAAGCCCGGGCAATTAAAACTTTTTGCAATTGTCCGTCGCTTATTTCAAAGTGTTTTTTTTGAGAAAGATGTTCAATTTGCGTTAACTGCATCGCTTCCTGCACTTTTTCTATATCAGTATTTGTTAAAGTACCCACCCAGTTTGTATACGGCTGACGCCCTAGCGCCACTAATTCGAAAACCGAAAGATTACTTGGCGGTAATTTCTCTGTTAAAACCAAACTCAGATTCTGTGCTAAATCTAAAGGTTTGTAAGCCAAAATATTTTTATCATTTAAATAAACACTTCCTGATATTGGATGCTGAATTCCGGTAATAGTTCTCAGTAAAGTCGATTTTCCAATTCCGTTTGCTCCAATTAAAGAAATAAGTTTTCCTGATTTTAAATCTAAATTCAAATTCTCAGCAATAGTCACAACGCCTTTCTTGGATTTATATCCAATATTTAAATTTGAGGTTTTTAAAATACTTTTCATCTGTCAATATTTTAAACACATAGAAACATAGATTATTCTTTGTGTTTGAAAGTTATTTTTAAAATTTACTAGTAAATTAAAACATAGTTCTTATAACTTTGGCAACAATTTAAAATGTTCATTTACAAATGTTCTCTGGCCTTCTTTAAAAATATTGAGGCAGTTAAAATTAATTAAAATTCCTTTTGGAGCTTTTAACAGCTTCATATAAGTCATTATTTGTGCTTCATGAATTGGACTTATTTCTGATACTGCTTTTAATTCGACAACCAAACAATTCTCAATAAATAAATCACACCTCATATCTGCACTTAATTCTTTATTTTTATAAATCAAAGGAACTTTCATTTCTGTACAGAAGTTTAACTTTCTATGATTTAATTCTTCTTTTAAGCATTGATGATAAACATTTTCGAGTAATCCTTTTCCAATAGTTTTATGAACTTCGATACAAGCACCAATTACATTGTAGCTTAATTCATCTAAATATTTCTGAGTAATCATTTATTAATTAATTAGTTGAAACAACAAATAGCTTTAAAAATCTATGTTTGTTTAAAAAAGTGAAACGCCTTTCACCGATTTTTAAACTATGTTTCTATGTGTTAAAAAATAAAGATACAAATATTTTGTAAGTTTTTACCTAAAATTTGTTTTCCTTACTAAAAGCCAAATTACAACCGGAGCACCAATTATAGAGGTTATAGCATTTATAGGAAGTGTAACATCTAATCCCGGCATTTGAGAAACAATATCACAAAACAACATTATAATAGATCCAAAAAACAAAGTACTCCAAAACAAAATCGTATGATTGCTGGTTTGAAAAGTAAGCTTTGCAATATGCGGCACGGCTAAACCTATAAAAGCAATTGGACCGGCAAATGCTGTAATGGCTCCAGACAAAATGCTGGTTGCAAATATGATAATCAGTCTGGCTCTGTTAAAATTCAAACCCATGCTTTTGGCGTAGTTTTCACCTAACAACAGTGCGTTTAAAGGTTTAATACTTTTAGCACTTAAAAGCAATCCAATTATAACACAAAAAGCCAAAATTATGATGGTAGGCCAGGAAAGATTCCCAAGACTTCCCATAGACCAAAAGGTAAATTTCTGAAGCTGTTCTGCTGTACTAAAATAAGTCAGCACGCTGACAATTGCCGTTGTAAAACTTCCAAACATTAACCCAACAATTAAAATGGCCATTGTATCTCGCAATCTTTGAGAAACCACCAAAACAAGCAATAAAACTAATATACTTCCTAAAGTAGATGCAATTACAATTCCGTATGATGAAAGTGCAATTACACTTAAAAAAGAAGGAAGAAACCCTGCCCCTAAAATTACAAAAGCAACTCCAAGACTGGCACCGGAACTTAATCCTAAAACATACGGACCGGCAAGCGGATTTCTAAATAATGTCTGCATTAAAAGGCCGCTTATTGAAAGTCCCGTTCCCACCAAAACTGCCGTAATAGCTTTTGGCAGACGATAATTTATAATAATATATTCCCAGGTTGATTTTGCTGCGTGTCCTCCGGTTAAACTGGAAAAAACATCTTTGAGTGGAATTGTAACCGATCCTAAACTAATGCTTGCAAAAAACATCAGTAAAAGACCCAAAGTCAAAACAGCAAATAAAATGGTATTTCGTTTTTTATCTGCCAATTTAATTCAGTTTTGATGCAAAAGTAAACTCGTAACCTGTAAGCAGATCCGGATGAAAAATTTTTATATAATCTTTTAAAACTAAATCCGGACGGCTTGGCGCCAATTCGTAATAAACCGTTCCTCCTGTTGCTCCTAATTTACCTTCAAAACTATATACATTTTTATTTTTAAAAGCATCAAATTCTCCATAATGCGGATTTGCTTTTTGCAGTTCTTCCAGATTTTTAAACGATCCTGAAGCAATCCATACATCAGCCGTTTTTGCTTTATCCAGCACTTTTTCAAAAGACAAACCTTCGCTCCCTGTTCCTTTTAAATCTGCCCATAAATAGCTGGCATGAGCATCTTTCATAAACTCAGCAACCCAGCTGTTTCCTTTTGCGACATACCAAACATCTTCGTACATAGAACCGTATAAAACTTTTGATGCAGAAGGTTTATCAAGAACTAATTTCTGCGCTTGTTTGTAACTGTCGGCAATTTTATCAAACAGTTCTTTTGCTTTTTCTTCTTTACCAAATAAAGCGCCGTAAAGTTTTATCCATTCTGCTTTTCCAAGCGGAGATTGTTCCATCCAGTCTCCCTGAATTAAAACATTTAAACCGCTTTTCTTTAAATTGTCCAGCATTGGATTGTTATTGTCAACTCCAAAAGTTACAATCAAGTCCGGCGATAATTCTATTAATTGTTCTATGTTTAATTTTTCGTTTTGCCCAACGTTTTTTACTGCACCTTTATCGATTAACGCTCTTGTTTTTTCTGATGAAATATAATCAGTATGCGGAAAACCTGTCAGTTTGTTTTCAACCTCCAGCATTTCTAAAAACGGAATATTGGTTGTTGACGTAACAACAACTGATTCTAAAGGAACCTGAATTGTGGTATATGATGAAAGACTATCCGGAACTTTGGCCTCTTTTTCTTTTAAAACGTATTTGAAATCTTTATTAGAGTTTGGCCACGGATTTGAAACCGTTACTATTGAATAATCGTCGTACTTAACAATAGAAAGTCCAGATGCATATTCGATGCTGTTTTTTACTGCTTTTGATTTTGTTACTTCGCTCGTTTCGTTCTTCTTACATCCGAAGAGAATAAAAAAAGAAGAAATAAAAATCAGTTTAGGGAATAAATGTCTCATATTTTACGTTTTCAATAGGAACAAAGGTAAAGCATTTTATATTTTTTTTACTTACCTTTATTCTTACAAAAACAAGAAAACTGTATCATAACATTTATGAATAGCCAAAAAACAAAAATTTGCTCTGGCTGCGAATCTGAGTTCAGCTGCGGACATATTTCGGTTGAAAATAAATGCTGGTGTAATAATTACCCTCCAATTTTCAATCTTTCTGATGGAGGTGACTGTCTGTGTCCTGTTTGTTTTAAAGAAGCCTGCGAAGACAAAATAGATGCTTATGTAGAAACTGTTACTCCTAAAAATGCTTATAAAAATAAAGCCATATCTTTACCCAAAACAGAAACTTTAATAGAAGGAATTGACTATTATATTGAAAATGGCAATATGGTTTTTAAAACGTGGTTTCATTTAAAACGAGGCACTTGCTGTGAGAATAGCTGCCGACATTGTCCTTATAAATAATATTTGCTCTGGTATTTTCTTACTATTTTTAGTCTGCTGTGTGCGTTAGGGACAGAAGCGGCATCCTTTTATTTTTTTCTTTAAAAAATAAAAGATACAGCGGATGGCCCGACCGAAGGGAACGCCATTATTATTTACCAAATACGACTAACCATTACAAAATGATTTACCTAATTACGGGAGGCGAAAGATCTGGAAAAAGCAGTTATGCACAGCATTTGGCATTACAGCTTTCTAATTCTCCAATATATGTGGCAACGGCCAGAAAATGGGATTCAGATTTTCAAAACCGAATTGACCGCCATCAACAGGAAAGGGATGAAAGATGGACGAATATTGAAAAAGAAAAATTTTTAAGTGAAATTGATTTCTCCGGAAAAACTGCTCTTATTGACTGTGTTACTCTTTGGCTTACTAACTTTTTTGTTGACAATAATTATGATGTAAACTTAAGTCTGGAAGAAGCCAAAAAAGAATTTCTTTTAATTGCAAATCAGGAAAATGCAACGCTGATTATAGTGACCAACGAAATTGGTATGGGCGTACATGCCGCAACAGAAATTGGCAGAAAATTTACAGAACTGCAAGGCTGGATGAATCAGTTTCTGGCATCAAAAGCAGATGAAGTTATTTTGATGGTTTCTGGAATTCCGGTTAAAATAAAAGGAGAAAATTCCAAAATTTAAATTCCAAATTCCAATATCGTGGAGTATCTTTACGTAAACTCTAAAATTGATTTTGAATTTTGCTATTGAAATTGATTTTGGAATTTGGAATTTAAAAAAATTGGAATTTAAATGAATTTAGATGATATATTAAAATCACGTCGTGACACGCGTCATTTTACTGCCGATGAAGTTCCTGATGAAGTAATTCAGAAAGCTTTACAGGCCGGACATTGGGCGCCGTCTGTGGGCTTAACTGATGCAACACGATATTATATCATAAAATCGGATGAAATTAAAAGTGCTGTTAAAAATCTGTTTTTAGATTATAATAAAAAGGCTGAAGAACTTACCGATAATCCGGAACAGAAAGAACTTTATAAATCGCTGAAACTTGAAGCAATTGAGGAAGCGCCTGTTGGACTTATAATTGCTTACGACCGCTCTGTTCTAAATCAATTTACTATTGGCACAATTGGCAGTAATGAAGCTGTTAAATTCAGCACCGTTTGTGCCGCTCAGAATATCTGGCTTTCACTGACTGAGCAGGGTTACGGAATGGGCTGGGTTTCAATTCTTAATTATTTTCAATTTAAAAAATTACTTGATTTACCAGAAAATATAGAACCGCTGGGCTATTTCTGCATTGGAAAACCTGCTACAAATTACGGTAATCAGCCTATGCTGCAGCAATTGCACTGGAAGCAAAAATCTGAAAAAGCGCATTGCACCGAAATCAATTCGATTCATAAAATAAATGTTTCTGATTTTGATTTAAAATCTCAAAACAAAATTGAAGTTCAAAATGATTTCAGTCAGGCTTTACAAGAAAAAATAGATTCTAAAACAAAACCTGTTGGTTCATTGGGAACTCTGGAATCGCTTGCTTTTCAAATGGCAACGGTTTTTGAAACTCTGAATCCTAAAATAATAAATCCAAATATTGTGGTTTTTGCTGCAGATCACGGAATTGCTAATCATGGCGTAAGTGATTATCCACAAGATGTAACACGTCAAATGGTGAATAATTTTCTGGAAGGCGGCGCGGCAATAAATGTTTTTTGCAGACAAAATGATATTCAATTATCAATTGTCGACTCTGGAGTAAATTATGATTTTCCAACAAATGCGAAATTAATTAATGCTAAAATTGCAAAAGGAACGCAGTCTTTTCTGCATACTGCCGCAATGAGCGAAACAGAATTGAAATTGTGTTTTGAAAAAGGAAAATCAATTGTTGAAGATATTGCTAAAATGGGTTCTAACTGCATTGGTTTTGGTGAAATGGGAATTGGAAATACTTCTGCAGCATCGGTTTTAATGAGTCTTATTACCGGTTTTTCTCTTGAAGACTGTGTTGGAAAAGGTACAGGAATTAATGAGCAGAAACTTCTGGAAAAACAAAATATTCTAAAAAAAGCAATTGAAAATTATTCTGGTCAGAACAAATTAGAAAATCATCTCTCCTATTTTGGAGGTTTCGAAATTATACAAATGGCCAGCGGAATGCTCGCTGCCTTTGAAAACAAAATGCTGATTCTTGTTGATGGTTTTATTTGTACTGTGGCTTATTTAATCGCTTTTAAAATAAATCCTGATATTCAAAAAAATGCTGTTTTCTGTCATTGTTCTGCCGAAAAAGCACATTTTAAATTATTGGATTATTTAAAAGCAAAACCTGTTTTAAATTTAGATTTGCGTCTTGGAGAAGGTACAGGCTGCGCCGTTGCTTTTCCGGTTTTAAAATCAGCCGAGGCATTTTTAAATGAAATGGCGAGTTTTGAAAGTGCCGGAGTCAGCAGGAAATAGATTTAGTATTCAGTCTCAGTATTTCTAGTAATCAATATATTTTTTCAAATCAGTCTCTTTAAATGAAAAAAGAACTTCATATTTTCTTTACCTGTTTAATGTTTTACACTCGGATTCCCTGTCCAAAAAATATTAATCATGATCCTGAATATTTAAACAAAGCAACAAGATATTTTCCATTTATTGGCTGGATTGTGGGAACAATTTCATTTTTATCTTTTTATACTTTTTCACTTTTTCTTTCTATAGAAACGGCTGTGATTTTTGCTGTAATAACATCTGTTTTAACAACCGGAGCTTTTCATGAAGACGGATTTGCAGATGTCTGCGACGGATTTGGCGGCGGATGGACTAAAGAAAAAATTCTCATAATTATGAAAGACAGCGCAATTGGTGCTTACGGCGCAATTGGTTTAGTTTTACTTTTTCTGGTAAAATTCAAACTGCTTTCAGAATCTATATCGCTTTTTACAACCGATAATTATATTTTAATTTATCTCTTATTTATTTCCGCTCATTCTGTAAGTCGTTTAGCTGCGATCAGCATTATTTTTACACATGAATATTCGCGTGATGATGCTTCGAGTAAAAGCAAACCGATTGCTAAAAATCATAGTTGGAAAGAAGTTCTTGGTTCTTTTTTCTTCGGAATAATTCCTTTAGGTATATTTTCTTTTTTTTATCTAAAAGCTCTTCTTGCTTTGATTCCGGTTTTTATTACCCGATATTTTTTAGCACGTTATTTTCAAAAATGGATTGATGGTTACACAGGCGATTGTCTGGGAGCGACACAACAGATTTGTGAGGTTATTTATTATTTAAGTATACTTTTTATATGGAAATTTATCTAGTACGCCATACTGAAACAATCTGCGAAAAAGGCGTTTGTTACGGACAATCTGACGTAGACATTGCTGAGCCTTTTGAGGAAAACTTTGAAAGAATTATTTCAGAACTGCCGCGTGAAGCTGTTATTTTTACGAGTCCGTTAAAACGCTGTGCAATTTTAGCAAAACACATTCAAAAAAACAATAATGCCATTTCTTATCAGGAAGACGATCGTTTAAAAGAAATGAATTTTGGCGATTGGGAATTAAAAAACTGGGATGATATTTCGCCGGAAGAATTAAATCCATGGATGGAAGATTTTGTAAATATTAGAGCTTCAAACGGAGAATCATTTACAGAATTACATGAAAGAACAAGACATTTTTTATCTGATGAAATTTCAAAAATACAGCAGCCTGTTATTATTGTTGCTCATGCCGGCATTATTAGAAGTATTATATGTCATCAAACTTCACTGCCTTTAAAAGAGGCATTTCAAAATAAAATCGATTTTGGAGAAATCATAAGAATTGAACTATAATTTGTAACTTTAGTTAAGTAATTGATTCTAAAAACGAAACATATTTGAATTATCAACATATTTAACTTTATATTTGCAGCAAATAAAGGTTGTGTTATTGTAACACATTAAAAGAGAATCAAGTAAAAATCTTGAGCTGTACCCGCAACTGTAAGCTTTGTTCTAGAAAAGAATGTTTGTTGTAACTGCAAAACCACTGCTCGCCGCGGCGAATGGGAAGGTAAACAACAAAACGCAAGCCAGGAGACCTGCCTTTGTAACAAATATCGAGCTCTCGGGAAAAAGAGTTTAGAAATTATGACTTTAAGATTGCGTTTTGTTTTTTTTCTTTTGATGTTGTGCCAATTTATTTCGGCGCAGAGCGATTCTATTAAACTCAAAGAAGTTGTAGTTTCTGATTCTAATCTGAAGAAATATTCGTCTTCACAATCCGTTCAGGTTTTAAATGATTCAATTCTTGAAAAAAACCAGCCTTCTTTAACTTCTCTTTTAAATTTTAATACTGTTATTTATTTCAAAGAAAATGGACTTGGAATGACTTCTGCTCCATCGTTTAGAGGAACAACCGGCGCACAAACTGCTGTTATTTGGAATGGAATAAATATAAATTCGCAATTTTTAGGTCAGGCAGATTTTAATACTATTGGCACCCGTGACTTTAATTCGATTACTGTAAAAGCCGGAGGAGGAAGTGTTTTATACGGAAGCAGTGCCATAGGCGGCAGTATTCACCTTAATAATGATTTAAGTTTTAAAAATGAATTCTCAAATCATGTCTTTTTTAGCGCAGGGAGTTACAATACCTACAGTGCAAACTATCGTACTGTAGTTTCATCAGACAAATACAGTTTACAGGTTAGTATTTCAAGAAATAGTTCTGATAATGATTTTAAATATCCGGGCAATTCAAACGAAAGAAATAGTAATGGAGAATATTATAACACGAGTATGAATACTACTTTTGGTTATAAAATAAATTCTAATAACACAATAAAAGCTTATAGTCAGTTTTACGATTCAGAACGTCACTTTTCTCTAACTTCACCAAATGCATCAAAAACTAAATATCAGGATTTTAACACCCGAAATTTATTAGAATGGGAAAGCTTTTTAGGACGTTTTACTTCTAAACTTCGAGCAGCTCATATTGGCGAATCTTATAAATATTTCTCTAATATTAATTCAAAAAGCTTTACTTACGGAAAAGTCGAAACTTCGATCATCAAATACGATCTGGCTTTTGATGTAAATGACAAAATAAAGCTAAACTCGATTGTAGATTACAGCCGAAACAAAGGGTACGGCTCTAGTATTGATAACGTTAAAAGAGAAGTTGGTTCTGCCAGTTTACTATTACGCCATTTATTAAGCGAAAAATGGGATTATAACGCCAGCATTCGTCAGGAAATAACAGATAATTATGGCAATCCTTTTCTTTTCTCATTTGGAACAAGATATCAATTTACAGACTTTTATCGCATAAAGTTAAATGCATCGAAGAATTTCAGGATGCCAACTTATAATGATTTATTCTGGGAAGGAAGCGGTAATCCAAATCTAAAACCAGAAACATCTTATCAGGCTGAAATTGGCAATGAATTTTTTAGAAAAAACTTCTCTTTATCTGTTACTGGTTATTATAATTCTATTAAAGATTTATTACGCTGGGTTCCGCAAGAAGGCGGCGGAGATTTATGGCTTCCTGAAAACACCGACAACGTTAGAGCTTACGGCGCTGAAGTTCTTGTAGAATGGAAACCAAAAATGGGCGAAAACCATTTAACCTTTAACGGAACTTACGCTTACACGATTTCAGAAAGCAAACAGTTGATTAAAAACCAATTAATCTACAAACAATTAATCTATGTTCCGTATCATAAATTAACTGGCTCTGCTGCTTACAACTGGAAAAAATTGTCTTCTTATTTTCAATACTTATATACTGGAGAAGTTTATAGTACTCCTTTTAACACACCTTCTGCAAGAGTTAAAGATTATAATGTTGCAAATATTGGGGCTGATTATGATTTTGGAACAAAAAACAGTTACAAGATTGGATTTCAGGTTTTGAATTTGTTTAATGAAAATTATCAGCCCGTGATTAGCAGACAAATGCCCGGAAGAAATTATACTATATACATAAACCTTAATTTTTAAATATCATGAAAAGATTTAATAGACTATTTTTAGCAGTCATTGTAAGTTCGGCATTTTTTGTGTCCTGCAGCAACGATGACGACAATAATGAAGAACCGCGCGGAGATTATGAAAATGGAATATTCATTGCTAACGAAGGTAATTTTGAAAAAAGTAATGGAGCTATTTCTTATTTATCAGGTGATGCAAGCATTGAAAACAATGTTTTTTCTTTAGTTAATCCTGGTAAAACTACTGGAGACACTCCTATGTGCATTGGTTTTAAAGGTGATGCTGCTTACATTGTTGTAAATGGTTCAAATAAAATTGAAGTAGTTAACAGATACACTTTTAAAAGCATTACTACCATTACGGCTAATTTAAACAATCCACGATATATTGCATTTGCAAACGGAAAAGGATATGTTACTAACTGGGGAGAAGGCGGTAATCCAGATGACGATTATGTAGCGGTTTTAGACCTTACTACAAATACTGTAACTTCTTCAATTTCTGTAGTTGAAGGCCCTGAAAAAATTATCGAAAATGACGGTAAACTTTATGTTGCACACAAAGGCGGCTGGAGCCAGGGAAATTCGCTGACTGTTATAAACTCTGCAACTAATGCAGTTGTTACAAATTTTGTAGTTGGAGATGTTCCTAGTGGTTTAGCAGAAGAAAATGGTACTTTATATGTATTATGTGACGGAAAACCATTTTATGCAGATGTTGAAACTGCAGGAAAAATAGTTAAAGTAAACTTAAGCAATAATACTATTTCAGCTACAATGAGTTTTACAGGTTTAACACACCCTGGATTTATAGATACAGAAGACAACAAAATTTACTATACTGTTGGAAACAGCATTTACTCATTTGCAGCGAATGCTACAGCATTACCAACTGCTCCGTTGTTTAAAGCATCTGATGTAAAAATTCTTTATGGTTTTGCTGTAGAAAACAACAAAATTTATATTGCTGATGCCATAAATAATCAAGATCCTGGTGAAATATACATCTATTCTTTAGCTGGTGCAGTTACTAAAACATTTACAGCAGGAATATCTCCAAACGGATTTTATTTTAACGATTAATTCATTTTCGAATTAGTTATTTAATTGTTTTTAAACAAAAAAGGCTTTCATTTCTGAAAGCCTTTTTTGTTGTTATTAAAACCCTTTTGGAATTTCCTCGAAATACATTTCGTTTCGTAATCCGTTGATTTTTTTAGAATCGCTTATATAAGGTAAAACCAAACCATGGTCATTTTGAACTTTCTTAGCTGTAGTTCCTGTAATTTTAGAAATTGCCATATTTAATAAAGGCTCCGATGGATCACCTAAAACACCATAACTGCTAATATATTCTAACTGAACAAAAGTAGGAACTAGTCCTTGTGTATAATCTCCAAAATCTGAAGCGTTAGAAATCTTAAATACCAAAGGCTGCATCGCATATTTATGATTTGGATTCACATTTCTTTTTGTAAACGTAGGTGAATCATAAAGTGTAACCGAACCCACATTTTTACCTGTTGTCGTTTCTCCTATCTGAACCACATTAATATATGGTTTTAATCCGTTTATAATTAATTCACTTGCAGATGCTGTACCGGAAGTTGTTAATATATATACGGTAGATAAATTTAAACTGTTTACCGGAGTTCCGTCAATATCTTTTACAAATCGTTCATTTAAAACTTCAAGATCTTCAGTAGTCATGCCTCCCATCTGCTTGAAATTATATTGTCTTTTCGAAAATATTTTACCTTCAAACTGACCTGTAATCATACTTGCTAAACGTGTTGAAGTACGCACAGATCCTCCTCCATTATATCTTAAATCTAAAACTAAGTCTGTTGCTCCTTCATTTTTAAATCCCTGAAAAGCTTCATTTAACTTGGAATCATATTCAGAATAAAATCCATTGTACATTAAATAAGCAATTTTATGACCTCCACTATTAATTACTTTGTTTATTAAAATTGGATTTTCTTCTAAAACTGTTTTAGTCAAAGCGACAGATTTTCCATTTAAAATAAAATTAGATCCGTCATAATCGGCAAAATTCAACGTATAACTATCATTTCCTAATAATAAAGACTGATAATTTGAAACTGTAAGTTTTGTTCCGTTTACGCTGGTAAACAAATCGCCTCTTTTTACAGCTTTTGTAGATGCATCTGAATTAGGAATAATATAACGAACATATCCAACAAGATCGTTTGAACCTTCTGCAACTCTCGTCAGCCTAAAATCAACACCGTTATTTTTTGTAATTCCACCTAGTTCCTGCTCTAAAACTGTATAATCTTTTACAATCCAGCTGAAACGATCTATAGCATTGCTAGGATATTTACTCACAGGTTTATTTAATAAATCCTGAAATAAATCTTCAGGATCTGAATATCCTTCTAAATAAGAGTTTAATTCTGCCTGAGAACTAAAACGATCATCTGCCAGATTTGCTACATCACCCTGCCACAAATAAAGCTCATTTAGACCTTTCCAGACAAAATCATTCACTTGCAATTGCGCAGGAGTTCTCACATCATCCTCATCTTCACAAGACTGCAGGAAGAATGTTAACAGACACAAAAACAGTATCGATTTTAAAATTGGTTTCATAAGAGTAGGTTTCGGTATTGTATTAACGTAAAAATACTACCTTTAGTTTTAAGTAATGTGCTTTTTTGAAAAAAAAATTACAATAGTGTTGTAACAAAAATAATTGTGCCTCGTCTTGACTATATAAGCTAACGAATAACCTTTTAATTTATGAACCAGAATGTGTTTATAGAATTAGTTAATCCTTTCAAAGACAAAGTGTTTCGTCTGGCAAAACGATTGCTTACCAGTACCGAAGAAGCCGAAGATGCAACTCAGGAAGTAATGGTAAAATTATGGAATAAAAAAGAGAATCTGGACGCCTATAATAATGTTGAAGCACTGGCGATGACAATGACAAAAAACTATTGTTTAGATCAGTTAAAATCTAAAAGAGCCGGAAATCTGCAGATTGTACATAATAACTTTACAGATCGTGAGCCGCAATTAGACCGGAAACTTGAAGATGCTGACAGTTTAGAATGGGTTGGAAAAATTATAAGCCAGCTGCCGGAACAGCTTCAAATATTAATTCAGCTTCGAGATGTAGAACAATATGAATTTGAAGAGATTGCTAAAATTGTAAACATGAACGAAACAGCAATCAGGGTAGCGCTTTCGAGAGCTAGAAAAAAAATAAGAGAATCAATGGTAAATGCACACAGTTATGGAATTAGATAAAATAGAAAATATATTAGAAAAATACTTTCAGGGAGAAACGACTATTGCAGAAGAAAATCAATTAAAAGAATATTTTTCTTCATCAAATGTTGCGCAGCATTTAGAGCAGTACAAACCAATTTTTGGTTATTTCTCTCAGGTAAAACAACAAAAATCAACGCAGGAAATTCCACTAAAAACTAAAAAACGAAATGTGGCGTGGTTATCGATTGCAGCTTCGGTTGTTGTTTTACTAGGAGCAGGAACTTATTTTCTGGTAAGCAAAAACAATACAGCACCGGCTGTAGCACAGACAGAATTAGGAACCTACGATGATCCGGAAGAAGCTTTAAAAGCGACGCAGAAAGCTTTGGCCTTATTGTCAAACAATGTTAATGTAGGTATTGAAAGTGTACGATACATTAACGAATATGAACAATCAAAAAACAGAATTTTTAAACAGTAATTAAAATCCAATCAAATGAAAAATTTCATCATAACACTAGTTTTCGCATTCGTTACACAAGCATTTTATGCACAAGGCGCTTTTGACAAATTTGATGGTCAGGACGATGTAACATCAGTAATTGTAAACAAAAAAATGTTCGACTTAATGAGCAAGGTTAAAGTTGATGCTTCTGACAAGGAAACACAACAGTATATCAACCTGATCAAAAAATTAGATTACTTAAAAGTCTTTACAACTAAAAACCCAAAAATTGAAGCTGACATGAAAGCTTCTGCAGATAAATACATTAAAACTGCCGGTTTAGAAGAATTAATGCGAGTAAACGACAGCGGTAAAAATATAAAAATAATGGTAAAATCAGGAGCCAGCGACACACAAATCAAAGAGTTGCTAATGTTTGTTGATGGTGCAAAAAATGACGAAACTGTTTTATTATCACTTACAGGTAACTTCGATTTAAACGAAATCTCTGTATTAACAGACAAGATGCAGCTTCCTGGTGGTTCTGACTTAAAAAAAGCTTCTAAAAGCAAAAAATAATCATGAAAGTTAATGTTTTCACCACCGCTGTTATAGTATTACTGACTCTTGTGAGCTGTAATTCTGAACCTTCACTGCAAAAGTATTTTGTTGAAAATACAGATAAAAAGGATTTTATTTCCCTTGATGTTTCTACTGATATTTTGAACTTAGAAAAAACAAAACTTTCGGCAGAGCAAAAAGAAGCTGTAAACTCATTCGATAAAATGAACATACTGGCTTTTAAAGCAACTGACAAAAACCAGACTGAGTTTGAAACAGAACGTAAAAAAGTTACTGCGATATTAAAAAATCCAAAATACCAGGAACTTATGAAAATTGGTTCCGGTAAAGATGGTGCTTCAATAAGCTATGTAGGTTCTGATGAAAACATTAAAGAATTTGTTGTTTTTGCCAACAGAAAAGAAAATGGTTTTGCAGTTGTCCGCGTTTTAGGAAACGATATGAATCCTAATAACATAATTGCACTAATGTCCGTTTTAAAAGAATCAAAAATTGATATGGAACAATTGAAACCTTTGCAGCAACTGGTTAAATAATTAGAATTTTACTTTTAAACAAAAAAGCTCCTTTATTGGGGCTTTTTTTATTTACTATTGTTGATACTGAACCTAGACGCACTGCGGTTCTCTACGGAAAATTGGAATTAATCATATCATTTTCACCACAAAACATATCGTAGAGACGCACGGCAGTACGTCTTATGTGCAACGAATTATTTCAGATTAGAAATTGTAAATACTAAGCGTAGACGCACTGCGGTGCCTCTCTACGGAAAATTGAAATGTATAAATTAAATTCGACTATCTTTCAATTGAATAATCTAACAATTAAGAAGATTATACTTTGTAATTTTTATTTTGATGTTAATTGAATTTAATTACATTTACAAAATGAGATTTAAAACTGCCAAAATTTTAAATATCAAAATCTAATAAACCTTATTAAACATGATACAAAAAACATCAAATGCCTTTATTGCCGCATCGTGGGTTGCCCTTGGAGCAGGAACAGTTGGATTTATAGTTGGACTTGCAAGAGCTGAAATGTTACTAAACGAAAAAGGATATTATTTTACCGTTCTTATGTTTGGACTTTTTGCTGTAGTTTCATTGCAAAAAAGTGTTCGAGACAGATTAGAAAAACTTCCTGTTACTGACATTTACTACGGAATCTGTTGGTTTGGAACTCTTTTATCAATCATACTTTTAGTGGTTGGACTTTGGAATGCGACAATTCTTCCAAGCGAAAAAGGGTTTTATGCTTTTGCTTTTTTATTGGCGTTATTCGGGGCAATTTCTGTTCAGAAGAATACTAGAGATAATATGAATTTTGGTCAGAGCGAATAAATTCAGAAATAAATAGGTAAAAAGCTTCAAATTATTGAAGCTTTTTTTAATTTATAAACAACCGTTTTATGGGACAAAAAATTTGTGCAATTGTAACAGATAAAAAATATAAATACGATAAAAACTTAATTCACTTCTTAGAAAATGATGCAGTAATTATACCTCTAAAAACCGACGGAAATACAATTCAATATTTTATCAAAGAAGCCGATAATTTTGATACTATTATTGAATATATAGAATATTTAAAATCACTTCCATTTTATAACATAATGGGAGGTTCATCAGAGAGCGAGCAAAGCATTAACGCAATAATTGATATTATCGAAACATATAAATTAGAAGATTTTTCAATTGAATATTACACAGAATGGGCAGAGATCCCAGATGATAATTTTTATATTGCAGTAATTAATGGAAAAATTAAAAAAGATTCAATTGTACTTGAAGAAGAAAAATTTTTCGGAAATTCCAACAATAAGAAAAAATACAATGAAATTATAGGTTTAAATTTTTTATTCGTAGCAAATGAAGAAAGATATTTTGATTATGAAAATGCTAAAAAATCTTATTATAAAAAATAATTTGAATTTTATAAAAACTCAAAAAGCTCCAACATTTTTGAGCTTTTTCTTTTTTCAGATAGAAAAAGATAAAACTTACATTCCTGAAAGCTTTCCAAAACCTTGTAGGTATTCAACTTATCTTTTATCGACTGTATAAAATGGAAACCTTATAGGAAAAGAATTAATTAAACCAAGATTACACTTACTAATTTATTTGATTTTCCATTTTTACTATTATTCAAATTTAATTACACTTACAAAATTAGATTATCCAAAGGTTTTCAAAACCTTAGGAAAAACCACTTAAACACTTTCTAGTACATATGATTTATTGATTCCTATTTTCTAGCTTCTCTCTTAAAATTTCAATAAGTGCATCCTTATCTTTTAGTCTTTCTTCATATAAAAATTCCATTTGATTTACTTTTTCTTTATATTCTTTATAAATACTCTCAACATTAGAAAACTTAATAGCAGATTTTTTTCTTTTAAAATAATACTTTTTGCGCCCAATTCCTTTAAAAAAATCTTCTGGATAAAGTTCAAAAATCAGCAATAATTCTTCTATGTATTTACCCCAAGTGCACGTTATACCTGATTCAAGACGAGCGTATGCTGAGAGGTCTATGTTCAATTTATCAGCCATCTCTTTAAGAGAAATTCCTTTTTCGAGGCGAATTTTCTTGATTTTCTTTAATATTTCTGTTTGCATAAAATGTAAAATATTTAACAAATATAGCTAAAAAAAATAAGATAACAGCTACAAAAAAAAGAGAAATCAGTAGCTGAATTAGCCATATAATAAGCTATTTTTAATATAAAAAAGTAAGAAAATATATCAATATTTGAAAAGTTGAAAACAAAAGAATTTCAATAATTCATTTATTAACTCAAAAAATTAGTATTATGCCAAAGACTATTTTTGCAATTGTAAATTGGCTACTTGAGCAACTTGCTTAATTAAGCCTACTGAGCACAATCAATATTAACAAGAATAATAATATTGATTGTGTTTTTTTTGTAACAATAATATTAAATAAACGTCTAACCTTCAAAAGTTAGCCATGAAAGACATAAATGATTTAAAAGCCTTAAAAAAAAACTGGAAAAGTGTGGATTTAGAAACCAAAACTTTAAAAAGTACTGAATTAAAACACATTATACATCAAAGTTCAAATTCTATAGTAAAAAAAATTTTCATAATCAGTGTTATAGAATTCTCTTTAGCCATTTTACCTCTTTTCTTTAAAAGCAATTACTATCTTAGCAAGGAAATAATAGAAATACAAAATAATATTTATTTTGCATGTTCTGATTATGTCTATTACACAATCCTCTTATATTTTATTCTGCAATTCTATAATAATTTTAGAAAAATTAATGTCCGCTCAAATCTAAACGACCTTTCTAAAAATATACTACGAACAAGAAAATCGGTATATTACTATATATATTCTAGTTTATTTATTTTCAACTTAAATTCTATTGTATTTGTCTTTTTATACTTAAAGAATAATTCTACTTATAAAAATTTTGTAGACTTACATGAATCACAAAACAATTTAGTTATTTTTCAAATTATTCTTTTGATTTTAATTATTTCAATTCTAACAATTATTTCATTTGTAATATGGCTTATTTACAAAGCATTATATTTAAGACTAATAAAAAAATTAAATAAAAACGTTATAGAATTAAATAATTAAGCTTATTTTTATTCAAAAATAATAAGCGAATATAAATTCAATAACTTAAAAAAATTTTATATGAAAGAATATAAGCGATCAGAAAATCAACAAAAAATAGTTGATAGCATGGTTAAAGTTTATGAAAAGCTAATTGAATTTAAAAAGAAATCAAACAGCGAATTAGTTATTATAAAAGACAACAAAATAGTTAGAATAAAACCATAAAAAAAGCTCCAATTTTCATTGGAGCTTTTCTTTTATACTAGAATCTGAGATTATTTACTCAAATACATTTTTCTTCTAGAGTACAATTCGTAGAATTGATCGTCTTTTAAGTCATCAATAAACAAGATACTTTCTCCTGTCGATTTCATTTCTGGTCCTAACGCTTTGTTTACGTTCGGGAATTTGCTGAAAGAGAAAACAGGTTGTTTAATTGCATATCCTTTTAATTGTGGGTTGAAATCAAAGTCAGTTACTTTATTATGACCCAACATTACTTTTGTAGCGTAGTTTACATAAGGTTCTCCGTAAGCTTTTGCAATAAACGGAACCGTTCTTGAAGCTCTTGGGTTTGCCTCGATAATATAAACCGTATCGTCTTTAATCGCAAACTGAATATTGATTAAACCTACCGTTTTTAAAGCTCTAGCAATTTTATGCGTATGATCTTTAATTTGCTGCATTACAAATTCTCCTAAGTTGAAAGGAGGCAATGTTGCGTTACTATCTCCAGAGTGAACTCCGCAAGGCTCAATGTGCTCCATAATTCCGATGATGTAAACATTTCCATCAGCATCACAAATTGCATCAGCTTCCGCTTCAATTGCTCCAGCCAAGTAGTGATCTAGTAACAATTTGTTTCCTGGAATTGTTTTCAACAAATCAATTACGTGCTCTTCTAATTCTTTTTTGTTGATTACAATCTTCATTCCCTGACCTCCTAATACATAAGAAGGACGAATTAAAAGTGGGAAATCTAATGTATCTGCTAATTTAGAAGCTTCATCAGCTGTTTCAGCGATTCCGAATCTTGGGAAAGGAATATGCAATTCAGTCAACAAGTCAGAGAAACGTCCTCTGTCTTCTGCTAAATCTAGTGCGTCAAAACTAGTTCCGATAATTTTAATTCCGTATTTAGAAAGTTTATCAGCCAATTTCAAAGCAGTTTGACCTCCCAACTGAACGATTACACCTTCTGGTTTTTCGTGTTGGATAATGTCATAAATATGTTCCCAGAAAACTGGTTCGAAGTATAATTTATCAGCTGTATCAAAATCTGTAGAAACCGTTTCAGGATTACAGTTAATCATGATTGTTTCGTAACCACATTCTTTTGCAGCCAAAACTCCGTGTACACAAGAGTAATCAAACTCGATTCCCTGTCCGATTCTGTTTGGTCCAGAACCTAATACGATTACTTTCTTTTTATCTGTTACAATACTTTCGTTATCAACAAAACGTTCTCCGTTTGCTTTTTCGATTTCTGCTTCAAAAGTTGAGTAGTAATAAGGAGTCTGTGCTTTAAACTCAGCCGCACAAGTATCTACCAATTTAAATACACGGTTGATTTTTTGCTCCATACGTAAAGTGTGAACTTCACTTTCTAAGCAATTCATCATGTGCGCCAATTGTCTGTCTGCAAAACCTTTTTGTTTCGCTTCTAACAATAATTCCTTTGGAAGATCTCCCACTTTATAGTTTGAAATTTCTTTTTCTAAAGTATAAAGCTCTTCATATTGTTTCAAGAACCACATATCGATTCTTGTAATTTCATGAATTGTGCTCAACGGAATTCCCATTGCGATTGCGTCGTAGATTACGAAAACACGGTCCCAGCTTGCATAAGTCAATTTCTCGATAATCTGCTCGTAATCTTTATATCCTTTTCCGTCAGCTCCTAAACCATTTCTCTTAATTTCTAAAGATTGAGTTGCTTTGTGAAGTGCTTCCTGGAAAGAACGTCCAATCCCCATAACCTCACCTACAGATTTCATCTGAAGACCTAAAGTTCTGTCTGAACCTTCAAATTTATCGAAGTTCCAACGTGGTATTTTTACGATTACATAATCTAAAGTTGGTTCGAAAAGAGCCGAAGTAGATTTTGTAATTTGGTTTTGTAATTCATCTAAGTTATATCCTAAAGCTAATTTCGAAGCGATTTTAGCAATTGGATAACCTGTAGCTTTTGAGGCCAAAGCAGAAGAACGAGACACACGAGGGTTAATCTCGATTGCAACTATATCTTCTTTTTCGTCTGGCGAAACTGCGAATTGTACGTTACAACCTCCCGCAAAGTTTCCAATACTTCTCATCATTAAAATTGCGTAGTCACGTAATTTTTGGAAAGTCGTATCTGATAATGTCATCGCCGGTGCAACTGTTATCGAATCTCCAGTATGGATTCCCATTGGGTCCATATTTTCGATCGAACAGATAATGACAACGTTGTCATTTTTATCTCTTAAAAGCTCTAATTCGTATTCTTTCCATCCCATCAAAGCTTTGTCAATCAAAACTTCATGAATTGGAGAAGCTTCTAAACCACGAGTTAAAAGCTCATCAAAATCTTCTTTTTTGTAAACTACCGCTGCTCCGGTTCCTCCAAGGGTAAACGAAGGACGAATTACAAGCGGGAAACCAAATTCCTGAGCGATTTCTTTTCCTTCTAAGTAAGAAGTAGCTGTTTTTGCAGGTGCAGTTGGTACTTTAATTTTTTCTAAAAGCTGTTTAAACTGCTCTCTGTCTTCTGTAATATTGATTGCATTAACGTCAACCCCAATCAATCTTACTCCGAAATCCTGCCAGATTCCTTTTTCTTCAGCTTCCAAACACAAGTTTAGTGCCGTTTGTCCCCCCATTGTTGGTAAAACAGCGTCAATTTGCGGATGTTCCTTAAGAATTTCAATAATCGATTTTGTAGTTAAAGGTTTCAAATAAATATGATCCGCCATAGATGGGTCGGTCATAATAGTCGCTGGATTCGAGTTAATCAAGATAACTTCAATTCCTTCTTCACGAATAGAACGTGCAGATTGAGATCCTGCATAGTCGAATTCGCAAGCTTGGCCAATAACGATAGGTCCTGAACCTATAATTAAAACGGATTTTATTGATGTGTCTTTAGGCATTTTGTATGTATTGTGTAGTTGTTTACGATTTAAAAAAACATTTCTAGTGCGTTATAAACTAGAAAGTTGAGGGATTTTTTACCGACAAGGTATAAAAAAAGGCGATACTAAAAAAGTAATCGCCTTATGTATGTTTATACAAACATTATTTTTTGTGTCTAGGCTCGCTAGAAACAGTTAATTTATGTCTTCCTTTTGCTCTTCTACGCGCTAGAACTTTTCTTCCATTCGCAGAAGCCATTCTGTCCATAAATCCGTGCTTATTTCTTCTTTTTCTTTTCGATGGTTGAAACGTTCTTTTGCTCATTGCTTTGTATCTTTAAAAATGGTATCTATTAACTCTTTTTTGGTTTTGGATATCGTTGTTCAAAAACCGAGTGCAAATATACAAAGACTTTTTTTTCTGGCAAGCACTTTAATAAAAATATTTTTAATTCATTTTACTATATTTGCAATCACAAATTTACAATAATTATGTTTCATAAAAATATTAAGCTTATTTTGGCCGGACTTCTTGTAGTTGCTGGCATCTGGCAATTTACAGAAAGCAATATCGGAAATGGTATATTCCTTATATTATTGACTGCTATTCCAATTTTTCTTTATTTCAAAAACGAATTTATCCTTTTAGCCTTCCTTAAATTAAGAAAACAAGATTTTGAAGGTGCAAAAAAATGGTTATCATATATTAAAAATCCAGAAGGTGCATTAGTAAGAAAACAGCAAGGATATTTAAATTACTTACAAGGCATCATGTTATCTCAAACAAATATTAATCAGGCTGAGAAACATTTCAAAAAAGCAATCGAACTTGGATTATCTATGGATATGGATTTGGCTGTAGCTAAATTAAACCTTGCAGGAGTTGCAATGTCACGCAGAAGAAAGCTTGAAGCAACTAATTTGCTTAACGAAGCTAAGAAATTAGACAAACAAGGAATGCTGAAAGAGCAAATCTCTATGATGAAAGAACAAATGAAGAAAATCTAACGATTTTTAAATTTTCAATTTTTAAAATCCCAAATTCCAAAAGAGTTTGGGATTTTTTTATTTTAGATTGCTGAGTTTAGATTTTAGTTTTTTTTTCTCAACCGTTTGTCATTTTGATGAAAGGGTCTCTTTCGTCGAAATGACAATATTGTGGTAATCTTGGAATTTGGAATTTAAAAAAAATTGAAATTTTACTCCAAAATTATTGAGGGCAGATTCTCATTCAGCCATTTGTATTTATTGAGAATCATAATATGAGTCCCTCCTTTTACGACAATACAGCTGTTAATATATTTTATAGGAAAAACTTCGTCTTTGTCGCCGTGAATATGAATTACGTTTTGGTCAACTATATTTCGATCCCACAAAATAACCGATTCTACAGCCCATTGCAAATAATTAAGATCGCGAACGGCTAAAAACTTCTCATATAATTTAATGCGTTTATTTACTTTTTCTCCAAAAGAATATTTTGCCAGACTTTCGATATTTAAAATCAGTTTCATCGGAATCAGCTTGTAAGCTTTTGTTCTTTTACCAATTTTCATTCTTTTTGGAAACTCAAGATTACTTCTCACGCTGGAAATAATAATGACTTTTCGTGTCTGAATATGTTTTGCAATTTCCTGAACCAAAATCCCTCCAAATGAAACTCCAATCAAAACAGGATTTTCATGTTTGATGTTTTTTGCAATTCGAAGCGCATAATCAGACAATACTTCTTTAGGATGCGGAATTTCCCATTCTAATAAGCACATTTCAAAAACAGATTCATCTAATTTGATTCTTTCAAAAATCGTCGGGCTTGCCGCCAAACCAGGCATAAAATATACAGGAATTTTACTCATTTGCTGGAAAAGATATTATAATTGCGAATTTTAATTTCAAGATAAATGTATTTTTTTTCAATAATATGCACAGTAAATCTTACAGAATAATTACATATTAAAACAAATTAAACTACAAAAAAGCGTAAGAATAAAAACTAATCCAATTCTTACCTAAAATAATTTAATATTGAAAATCAATTAATTAACTTTGCATTCCAAATTACTGCATTTAAATATCTTTTCCAAAAGATTTTATTTGTTTATTTTTTATCGTTCTTTTTTCTAATATTTTTTATCCACCCCCAAAAACATGACAAATATGGAACCTGCCGAAACTATGGAAATCAAAGACAACACTTTTGCAAGACAATTTGAAACCGTAGTCCCTGAGGGATTATTAAGCGTAGAATACTCTTTTCAGGAAAAGAAAATCTTTTTAACCAAAATTAATACGCCGGAAAACTTTGAAAACCAGCCTGTAATTGACACTCTGCTTAAAAACATTATGGAATTAAGCACTGAGAAAAAATTTAGAGTTGTACCAATTCACCCTAAAATCGCAACGTTTTTCAAAAAAAATCCAAAGTATAAAGAATTATTGCCGCCGGGAATCAGGATTTAAAAATCTCCTATTACCCAAAGCCACAATCCGCCAATTATCATATAAATAAAAAGCATTACAAGTCCGGTTATTAAACCTTTGACCCACCAGCTTTTTAAATCGACATATCCGCTTCCGAAAAAAACGGGAGCCGGACCATGTCCGTAATGCGTTAATGTTCCGTAAATTGATCCCATAAAACCGAGCATAAAAGCCAACAGCAATCCCGGAATTCCAAGTGATATTCCAACCCCCAAAAGTGCAGCATACATAGCTGCCACGTGTGCCGTAGCACTCGCAAAAAGATAATGGCTAAAAAAGTAAACTAGTATAATAATAGGAAAAGCCATCTGCCAGCTTAATCCGCCAATTTCAGCTTTTACTACATTACTAAACCAGCCAATAAATCCCAATTCGTTAAGCGAACTGGCCATCATTACCAAAACAGAAAACCACACAATAGTATCCCACGCTCCTTTTTCGGCTTTTACATCATCCCAGGTTAAAACTGAAGTCAGCAGCAAAATAACCAAACCAATAAAAGCGGTTGTTGTAGCGTCAATAGAAAACAAATCGCCCGTCATCCAAAGAAATAAAAGAATAAAGAAAGTTAAAAGCATCATCCATTCGTTACGGGTAATTGCCCCCATTTCTTTTAGTTTCTGAATAGCAATTTGCGGCGCATCGCCTGTCTTTTTAAGTTCCGGCGGATATATTTTATACAATACAAACGGAATTACAAAAAAAGCACACAATCCCGGAACAATGGCCGCTGCGGCCCATGACATCCAGGTTATTTTTATTCCTAGATTTAATGCAAATTTTTGACACATTGGATTACTAGCTGTTCCGGTAAGAAACATTGATGAAGCTATTAAATTCATATTATAACAATTCAGCGTTAAATAAGAACCTAATTTTCGATGTGTTTCCGGCTGATCCGGCACAGAACCAAAACTCATTGACATTGATTTCATTATAGGATAAATAATCCCTCCTCCTCTGGCAGTATTGCTTGGCACTGCCGGAGCGAGAACCAAATCGGCCAATCCTAAACCATAAGCTAATCCAAGTGAACTTTTTCCAAATATTCGAATAAATAAAAAAGCAATTCTGTTTCCTAAACCTGTTTTTATAAATCCTCGGGCTATAAAAAATGAAATCCCGATAAGCCAGATTACTTTATCTCCAAAACCTTTTAAGGCAAGTGTAATTGATTTTCCCGGATCGCCCGGTGCCAAAACCTGCGTAAAAGCCGTTAGAGCAATCGCAATCATACACATTGTACCCATTGGCGCCGCTTTTAGAATAATTCCTAAAATAGTAGCAACAAAAATGGCAAACAAATGCCAGGCTTCAACAACAACACCGTTTGGCGCAGGAATAAGCCAAATAGCAATTCCAACAACAAGCGTAATAATAGTTTGAGGAATTTGTACTTCTTTCATAATAAATCGATTTATATTAAACTAAAGTCGGAGCTGTAACTGAATAAGAAACAATTCATCATTATAAGTTGATGTGTCGGGAATATTTCTGTCGAAACGATCAATTTCAAATCCCATTTCGATTCTTCCTGTATAATTTTTTCCAAATTCAAGACTAATCATTGGCGTATAAGTCTGTCTTACGTTTGAATTAACTTTATAACTCGGATTAAAAGTTTCATAACGACAGGAAAGTTCCAATGCTGTTAGTTTTTTATAATTTACGACGTAACGCAGATTTGGAAGAAAATAAATCCCGCGCATTTGATAGTTTGAAACCTCTCCCACTCTTTGATCTGCAGGAAGTGAGAAATATAAATTGTGATTAGTTCCCTGCTTATACTCAATCTGTAAATCAAAAGTAAATTTATCGGTAAGTTTAAAATCGCTTGTAATATCAGCACCTATTGCAAAAACATCTTCTTTAAAAACTTTTCCAAAACCACCATTTAAACCCAAATTAATTTTATATTCTTTTGAAAGGCCAAAAACCCAGCGTGTAGAATATTGTTTTCCGTTGTCTTTGTCCATTTCGACATTTTTCCCGTTTCCGTTTAAAACTGAAACAGCATAACTCACCGGAATTTTCCCAACATCAAAAGATCCGGTTGCCGAAGCACCAATTTGAAAACTTGTCCATCCATTTTTTCCGAATTCATAGTATTGATTAGAAAAGTCAAAAGATTTAATAATATCAACAGGAACAAGCTCTTCAATACCAAAAGCAGGACGAAACTGCCCTCCTGTTAAAGCGATATATTTATTGAAAGTATATTTTCCGTAGGCATTTTCAAGAACTTTGCCTTTGGTATCTGATTTAAAATCGGCTAAATTGACCAAAATTACAACTTCTGTTGCTTCGCTTAATTTTGTATTTAAACCAACACGCATTCTTTTAATATCAAAAGAGCTTTGCGTAACATCTCCGGTAGAATGATGCATTCCTAAAACATCGACATTATCGCCGAAACTTTCCAGATAGCGCGCCTGTAACAGCCCTTTTAATTGGTACTGCGGATATTTTGCCGTGGTATCTGGAGCTTCTTCTCCTTGATTTACGTCGCCTTGGGCTTTCATAAAAAAAGGAAGAAACAGAAGGATAAAAACAATTCTTATTAGTGGTTTGTTTACAAACGCCATAAATAAAAAATTAAATTTTTATTACCTGATTAAATCAGTTTTTGGTTCTCTAAAAAAGACAACTCCCTTGCATTCAATCAAAAAGCACGCTCTAAAGTAGCAAAAATATAGTTACAATGTAAAAAAAACCGCATTAAAATTATGTTACAGAAGAATAGAAACAAAAAAAGCACAAGAATTAACTTGTGCTTTTCTATTATTTATTTTGAGATTTATTTTTCGATCTCTCTCATAGAATCCATTTTTTTGTGTGCTAAGAAACCTGCCACATCTTCAAAATGTTCTTTTACTCTTTTGTTTCCGAATTCAAAAACTTTAGTCGCTAATCCGTCAAGGAAATCACGGTCGTGAGAAACTAAGATCAAAGTTCCGTCAAAATCACGAAGTGCGTCTTTAATAATATCTTTAGTTTTCATATCTAAGTGATTCGAAGGCTCATCCAGAATTAATAAGTTAACTGGCTCCAGCAATAATTTAATCATTGCCAAACGAGTTTTTTCACCTCCGGAAAGCACTTTTACCTTTTTAGTGATATCATCACCTTGGAACATAAAAGCACCCAAAATATTTTTGATTTGTGTTCTAATATCTCCAACCGCAATTCCGTCGATTGTTTCAAAAATCGTAGCATTTTCATCTAATAAAGCTGCTTGATTTTGAGCAAAATATCCAATTTGAGAATTATGTCCAATTTCAACACTTCCAGAATCAACACCGATTTCTTTCATAATCGCTTTGATCATGGTTGATTTTCCTTCACCATTTTTTCCAACAAAAGCAACTTTCTGACCTCTTTCGATTACAATATTTGCATCTTTAAAAACCACATGATCTCCGTACGATTTAGACATTTCTTTTACTACAACTGGATATTGTCCAGAACGTGCTGCAGGCGGGAATTTTAATCGTAAAGCAGAAGTATCAACTTCATCTACCTGAACAATTTCTAATTTCTCTAACATTTTAACACGAGATTGAACCGCATCTGTTTTAGAGAAAGTTCCTTTGAATCGGTCAATGAAAGCTCTGTTATCTGCAATCATTTTTTGCTGCTCGTCATACGCTTTCTGCTGGTGAATACGACGGTCTTTTCTTAATTCTAAATAATGAGAATATTTGGCTTTGTAATCGTAAATTCTTCCCATTGTAACCTCGATCGTACGATTTGTAATATTATCTACGAAAGCTCTATCGTGCGAAATAACCACAACTGCTTTTGCCTGATTCAATAAGAAATCCTCTAACCATTGAATACTTTCAATATCCATGTGGTTGGTTGGCTCATCCAGCAAAATTAAATCTGGTTTTCTTAAAAGAATTTTAGCCAATTCGATACGCATTCTCCATCCTCCTGAAAATTCAGAAGTTTGACGTGTAAAATCTTCTCTTTCAAAACCTAAACCAACTAAAATCTTCTCAACTTCAGCTTCATAATTTACTTCTTCGATGGCGTAGAATTTTTCACTTAAGTCAGAAACTCTTTCAATCAATTTCATATAAGCATCACTTTCATAATCTGTACGAACTGTTAACTGCTCGTTGATTTCATCAATTTCTGCCTTCATGCTAAAGATCTCACCAAAAGCTTTTGAAGCTTCTTCCATCACAGTTGCTCCATCTTCTGTAAGTAAATGTTGTGGCAGATAAGCAATTACAGCTTCTTTTGGAGCCGAAATACTTCCTGTTGATGGTTTGTTTACTCCTGCAATAATTTTTAAAAGTGTCGATTTTCCCGCACCATTTTTACCCATAAGGGCAATTTTATCATTTTCATTAATAGCAAAAGAAACATCGCTAAAAAGTGTAGTTCCGCCAAACTGAACCGAAATATCGTTAACTGTAATCATTTGTTTTTGTTAATTTGTTTAATCGGTTAATCGTTTATCTGACTACCCATTTTTTTGTGCTGCAAAGATAGATTAATTAGATAATTAGGCAATTTGAAAATTAGATAATTTTGAAAATGTGTCAATTAGACAATTTACTAATAAAATAATGTCTCCACTGTGTAAACGAAACTCAATTGATTTTTTAATATTTAAAATTTTTAATCTTATCTTGTAGTATAATTTTAAAAATCAGCAAAATATGAAAACGAAATTAAAACTGGCTGTTTACTTAATTGCAGGGTTACTATTTAGTTTTTCTGCAAATGCACAAAAAACTGTAATTAAAAAAGAAGACTTGCCCGCAAATGCACAAACTTTTTTAAAGACGCATTTTGGATCAAAAAAACCAAGCTATATATTACAAGATAAAGAAATCCTTTCTACAGAATACAAAGTTAAATTTGGAAATGAAATTGAAATTGAATTTGACAAGAAAGGAAACTGGAAAGAAGTTGACGGCAAAAATGCTAAAATTCCAAAATCTATTGTTCCTAAAAAAATTGCTTCGTACATAAAAACAAATTTCCCAAAAGAAAAAGTAACCAAAATAGAAATTGAAAGTTCCGGCTACGAAACAAAACTCACAAACGGCTTAGAATTAAAATTCAACTTAAAAGAAGATTTTGTTAAAATTGATAAATAAGTGAATTAGAAAATTTCAGACACTATAAAATGTTTTGCCACAGATTAAAAGATTTCCACTGATTATTTTTAGCTCTTTACTAGAAAAAATTCTTTTTTAAATCTTATAATCTGTGACAAAAAAACAAACCCCGAAAGGCACAAGTCTTTCGGGGTTTAAAAAATTATCTAACTGACTAATTTTCCAACTATCTCGTTAAAAAAATTAGTCTTTTCTCCATTTTTTAGTTTCTTCAAAAACGTGCTCTAAGATCGCTTGTTCTGTTTCATCAAAATCTATATTTCTTCTTGATAAAACCAGGCGGGCCGTTTCAAAAGCTTTTTTGGTTACATAAGTCGTAAATCCTGCCGCACCTCCCCAAGAAAAACTCGGTACAAAATTGCGAGGAAAACCTGAACCAAAAATGTTCGCGCTTACTCCAACAACAGTTCCGGTGTTGAACATCGTATTGATACCGCATTTACTATGATCTCCCATCATTAAACCACAAAACTGAAGCCCTGTTTTAGCAAAACCTTCTGTTTCATAACTCCATAATTTTACTTCTTCATAGTTATTTTTCAGGTTCGAATTGTTAGAATCCGCACCAATGTTACACCATTCTCCTAAAACCGAATCGCCTAAAAAGCCTTCGTGACCTTTATTTGAATTCGCAAAAAGAACTGAGTTTTTAACCTCGCCGCCAATTCTGGATCCAGGTCCAACAGTGGTTGCTCCGTAAACTTTAGCCGACATTTTCACCATAGCATTTTCGCATAAAGCAAATGGTCCGCGAATTACAGTTCCTTCCATAATTTCTGCATTCTTACCTATATATATAGGTCCGGTTGAAGCATTTAAAGTCACAAACTCTAATTTTACTCCTTCTTCAATAAAAATATTTTCCGGTGCGATAACATTTACACTTTTTGGAATTGGCTGTGATTTTCTGTCTTCTGTCAGGAAATTAAAATCGGCACGAATAGCAGCATCATTTTTAGAAAAAATATCCCAGGTATGCTCAATTGTTAAACAATCACCTGTATACTGAATAATTTCGTACGAATCAAAATCAACTTCTTCCTGATTTTCTGCGGTAAAAAAAGCAATTACATCATCTCCTTTAAAAATGGCCTGATTAGCTTTTAAATCAGAAATCATATCAACCAGCGTATCATTTGGTAAATACGCCGCGTTTATCATTACGTTTTCTTCCATTTCTACCATTGGGAATTTGGCAGAAAGATATTCCTCAGTAATTGTTGTTATTGTCGAACCTAAACGGGCTTCCCATTTTTGTCTGATGGTCATTATGCCGACTAAAATATCAGCAACAGGTCTGGTAAATGTGAAGGGTAATAATGCATTCCGGACGGGACCGTCGAAAAGAATGTAATTCATAAAATTAATTTAATGTGTTAAAATTTGATTTGGTTACCGAGACCAAAGTTACAAATATTTTATTTGTGTGTTTTCTATTATATAAATCTCAAGAGTTATTTTTAACCGCAAAGTCCGCAAAGATTTACGCCAGGTCCGCAAAGTTATTTAAGCTTTGCGCAAATCTTTGCGGACTTTGCCGTTAAATTCGACAATAAAAAAAGCCTTCCAAATCTGGAAGGCTTTTGTATAATTTAAAACAGCTATTATTTTTTAGCGTGTTTAGCATATTTAGTTTTGAATTTATCAATACGTCCTGCAGTATCGATAAGTTTAGATTTACCAGTATAAAAAGGGTGAGATGTTCTAGAAATCTCCATTTTTACAACTGGATACTCAACTCCGTCAACTTCAATTGTTTCTTTTGTATCTGCAGTAGATTTAGTGATAAAAACGTCATCATTTGACATGTCTTTAAATGCAACTAATCTGTAATTTTCTGGGTGAATTCCTTTTTTCATCTTTCTTTTTATTTATTGTTTGGAGCATTTCTATTTTGAGGCTTTTTCATGGTTAGAAAAAGGTATAAACAAACAACGCCCTTTTTTGTTTAAAATTTTAATTAATTTTGAGTGTGCAAATTTACAATTCTTTTTTAATAAACAAACAGTTAGCTAACTTTTTTTTAGTTAATCCCGAAAAGCTTTTTTTCTCTTCGATGTATATTGGGAATTACTATATTTGTGGATTAATTTTAAAACATATATAAATATGATTAATGAAGTTATAAAAAAGAATGGTATTGCTTACGGCGTAATGATTGGAATTGCATCTTCACTAGTAACTGCAACTATCTATGCCGTTGATTTAAACTTATTTACTGCATGGTGGATGGGTTTATTAGGAATAGCAATCAGTGTTACGATCAGCATTATTTTACTTTCTAAAACTAAGAAAGAGTTAAATGGTGTTTTTCCTTTTAAAGAAGCTTTTACCACTTATTTTATAGCCGCTGTTATTGGTATTTTAATTTCTACATCATTTAACATCCTATTATTTAACGTTATTGATCCGGGTGCAAAAGACACTTTAAGTGATATAATGGTAAAATATACCGCAAATATGATGCAGAAATTTGGTGCTCCGGCTTCATCAATCAACGAAGCGATTGCTAAAATGAAAGAAACAAATCCTTATTCGACTTTTGAATTATTAAAGGGATGTGTTTTTGCTATGGTAATCAGCGCAATTTTCGGATTAATTTTCGCAGCATTTTTTAAAAGCAGAACTACTCAAGAATAAAAATTATAAATGAATCTATCTATACTTATACCGCTTCTAAACGAGGAGGAATCACTTAAAGAACTCTATGCTTGGATTATTAAAGTGATGCAGTCTAACAATTACTCTTATGAAATCATTTTTGTAGATGATGGAAGTACAGATGATTCTTGGAATATTATTGAAAGTTTTTCTAACGAAAATCCTAATGTAAAAGGAATTCGTTTTATGAAAAACTTTGGAAAATCTCAGGCCCTACACGCTGGTTTTGCAAAAGCAAAAGGTGATGTCATCATTACTATGGATGCCGACCTGCAGGACAGCCCGGATGAAATTCCTGAATTGTATGACATGATTACCAAAGAAAAATTTGATTTGGTTTCAGGATGGAAAAAGAAACGTTACGACTCTGTTGTGGCAAAAAATCTTCCTTCTAAATTATTTAACTGGGCCGCCAGAAAAACTTCGGGCGTTGAATTAAATGATTTTAACTGCGGATTAAAAGCTTACAAAAACGTAGTCGTGAAAAATGTAGAAGTTTCCGGCGAAATGCACCGCTACATTCCTGTTTTGGCTAAAAATGCCGGATTTGGGAAAATTGGCGAAAAAGTAGTTATTCACCAGGCACGTAAATATGGCGAAACCAAATTTGGAATGGATCGTTTTGTAAACGGTTTTCTGGATTTAATTACCATTTGGTTTTTATCAAGATTTGGCAAAAGACCAATGCACTTATTTGGACTTTTAGGATCTATTATGTTCATGATTGGTTTCCTTCTGGCGCTGTATTTAGGAATTGACAAATTGTTTATTCATAAAACCAGCCGACTTATTACAGAAAGACCTCATTTTTATTTATCTATTACCTCAATGATAATTGGTACTCAGTTATTTCTTGCTGGTTTCTTAGGTGAAATAATCCTTCGTACAAAAAACAATGAGGCTCGTTATAAAGTTGCACAAGAAGTTAATTTTTAAAGCACATTAATTTATCATCTTAAGAACTATATTTTTTTAATTAAGGCACAAAATTATTGCATACAGCACATTCACTCCTTAATAAAAAACTATTTTTAAATAAACATAAAACGAAATTTAAATGAATATTGCACCTAATATATTAAATGCTGTAAACGAATGGCTTACTCCTACATTTGATCAGGATACACAGGCTGCCGTAAAAGAATTAATGACCACTTCACCAAAAGATCTTGAAGAAAGTTTCTACAAAAATCTGGAATTTGGAACCGGCGGTATGCGTGGTGTTATGGGAGTTGGAAACAACAGAATTAACAAATATACGCTAGGAAAAAACACTCAGGGCTTATCTGATTATTTACACAAAGTTTTTCCTAACGAACCTTTAAAAGTAGTTATTGCTTACGACTGCCGTCATAACAGTAATACTTTAGCAAAAGTAGTTGCAGATGTTTTCTCTGCAAACGGAATTCAGGTTTATTTATTTTCAGACTTACGCCCCACTCCGGAATTATCTTTTGCTTTAAAATATTTAGGATGCCAATGCGGAATCGTTCTAACAGCTTCTCACAACCCGCCTGAATATAACGGATATAAAGTATACTGGCAGGACGGCGGACAAATCGTTCCTCCGCAGGACGGCGAAATTATTAAAGTAATCGAAAGTTTAGATTACGACAAAATCAAATTTAATGCAAACGAAAGTCTAATTCAGTATATCGATACTGAAATTGACAAAGCATTTATAAAATCATCTATCGAAAACGCAAGTTTTAATACTCCGGCAGAAGCAAAAGATAATCTTCATATTGTTTTTACTTCTTTACACGGAACTTCGATAAAATCAATTCCAGATGTTTTATCGCAGGCTGGTTATAAAAATGTACACATTGTTCCTGAACAGGCTGTTCCAGACGGAGATTTCCCAACTGTAAAATCACCAAATCCGGAAGAACCAGAGGCTTTAACAATGGCTTTGGCATTAGCAGACAAAACAAATTCTGACATTGTTGTAGGTACAGATCCTGACTGTGACCGTTTAGGTGTTGCTGTTCGCAATAACGACGGTAAAATGATTTTGCTTAACGGAAACCAAACTATGGTTTTAATGACTTCTTTCCTTTTAAAACAATGGAAAAAAGCAGGCAAAATCAACGGAAAACAATTCGTAGGTTCTACAATCGTTTCTACTCCTATGATGATGGAATTAGCTACAAGCTACGGCGTAGAATGCAAAGTGGGTTTAACAGGATTTAAATGGATCGCTAAAATGATCAAAGATTTTCCTGAACTTCAATTTATTGGCGGCGGCGAAGAAAGCTTTGGTTTTATGGTAGGCGATGCTGTTAGAGATAAAGATGCTGTTGCAGCAACATTATTAATCTGCGAAGTTGCAGCTCAGGCAAAAGCAGCGGGAAGTTCTGTTTACAAAGAACTTTTACAACTTTATGTTGAAAATGGTTTCTACAAAGAATATTTAGTTTCACTAACTAAAAAAGGAATGGAAGGTTTACAAGAAATTAATCAGATGATGATTAATTTACGTCAAAATCCTTTAAAAGAAATCAACGGACAAAGAGTAATTATGGTTGAAGATTATCAATCATCTACTGCCTTGAATTTATTGACAAATGAAGAATCTTCTATGGATATTCCAAAATCAAATGTATTAATTTATTACACAGAAGATGGCTCTAAAATTTGTGCTAGACCAAGTGGAACTGAACCAAAAATTAAATTCTACATCAGCGTAAATGCAGAAATTGAATCAGTTTCAGATTTCGATGAAGCCGAAAAATTCTTAGACGGAAAAATACAGAATATCATTGCTGATATGAAATTAAATTAAAAACTGTATTTCACTATATCATATTTTAAAAAAACGGATTTACATAAATGTAAATCCGTTTTTTTTATGACTCAACCGCTTGTATACGTTTATTATTCTTAGCCGTTTCCATTCCCCATGCCGCAATAGAATGCAGTAAAGGAATAAGCGTTTTACCAAATTCCGTTAATTCATATTCTACTCTTAATGGCGGTTTACTGGTATAAACTGTACGGGTTACCAAGCCGTCTTCTTCCATTTCTTTCAATTGCAGGCTCAATGTGCGTTCTGTAATAACCTTACATATTTTTCTTAATTCGCTGTAACGTTTTTTTTCAATTAAATGAATTAAAATAACTGCCTTCCATTTTCCGCCAATATACTTCATTGTCAGGCTGGTACTGCAGGGATATTGTTTATCGTCTATACTATACATCTGTTACTATCATTTTTAACCGTTATTGCAAAGGTAATTCACTATACTTAGTTTTGCAACAATAAAAAGTATAGTTTAATTTAAATTTAAAAATATGAGTTTTTTAGATCTTGCAAAAGTTAGATATTCAACCAAAAAGTACGACAATACAAAACAGGTTTCAAATGAACAAATCGAAGAATTAAAACAAATTCTTCGTTTAAGTCCGTCTTCAATTAACAGCCAGCCGTGGAAATTTACATTTGTTACAGATCCGACTTTAAAAAAAGAATTGGCTTCAAAATCGTATGTAAACGAACAGTCAATTAATGATGTTAATCTTTTAGTGGTATTCAGCGTAATGGAAAACATCGAACATTTTGAAAACCGAAATCTTTCTGTACTTCCGGAAGCATGGGTAAAAGGTTTTTACGAACCATTAGTAAAATCAAATGGAAATGAAGCTGTAAAAACATGGTTAGAAAATCAGGTTTATCTTTCGCTTGGTTTCTTTTTAAGCGCCTGCATGAATATGGGGCTGGACGCCACCCCAATGGAAGGAATCGAGCGTCAGGCTTATAAACAAATTTTAAATCAAGATCGATATTCTCCTTTATTTGCCGTAACAGTTGGTTATGCCGATGCACCAAACGATTGGGCACATCCCACGATTTTACCAAAATCCAGATTTGAACTGAAAGAAGTTGTAGAATCTATTTAAAACTACATTTTTCTATAAAACATTATTTAAAAAAATCGGATATACGAAAGTTATCCGATTTTTTCGTTTTCAAAACCCAGCCTGATTCTTCAGTCTGTTTTATTCAGCTAATATTAACTTAATAAAGTGTTTTTCTTATTTTTACTTTTTTAAAGAAACTTTTTTTATAAAAAAAAGCAAAAAGAAATTGAAAACACCCCAATTGGATTAATTTTGTGCGGTGAAAATTTACATGACAAATTGCGCAGAGATACGTGAAAGAGTCATTACCAAAAGAAAACAATATCAAAAAAATAAATGAGTAATTTCAAAAAAATAGTTCCTTTTATATACCCGTATAAAAAATACGCATTCTTAAATATCTTCTTTAATATTTTGTATGCACTTTTTAGCACTCTTTCGTTTGTTGCTTTAATCCCAATGCTTCAGGTTTTATTTGACCAGACAAAAGCCAGACACGAAAAACCGGTTTATGAAGGAATTTTAAAACTACAGCAATACGGAGAAGATTATTTAAGTTATTATATTACCACGACAAAAGGCAGTCACGATCCCGGCTATATTTTAGCCATAATGGTAACGATTATTATTTCGATATTTTTACTTAAAAACCTTGCCGATTATTTAGCTATGTTTTTTATCACTTTCCTAAGAAATGGTGTTTTAAAAGACATGCGAAATGCGATGTACAAAAAAACACTCGAACTGCCTTTGGCTTTTTATTCTGAAAAAAGAAAAGGTGATGTTATTTCGAGAATTTCTGCCGACGTAAACGAGGTTCAAACTTCATTTTTAGCTATTCTGGAGCTTATTGTAAAAGAGCCTTTAACCATTATTTTTACCATAACAACTATGGTAATTATAAGCACCAAATTAACTTTGTTTGTTTTTATTTTTATTCCTGTTTCAGGTTATATTATTTCATTGATAGGAAAACAACTTAAAAAACAGTCAACAAAGGCTCAGGAAGAACAAGGTTTATTTTTATCTACAATTGAAGAAACTATTGGCGGACTAAAAGTGGTAAAAGGATATAATTCTGAAAATTACTTTACTACCCTTTTTCAAAATTCTACCGATCGTTTTTTCAAACTTTCAAACAGTATTGGAAACCGCCAAAACTTAGCTTCTCCTGCCAGTGAATTTATGGGGATTACTGTAATAGCGATTTTATTGTGGTACGGAGGACAAATGGTTTTAATTGATAAAACTTTGAGCGGCCCGTCATTTATTGCTTATATGGGATTGGCTTATAACATTCTGACACCGGCAAAAGCTATTTCTAAAGCTTCTTATGGTGTAAAAAGAGGAAATGCTGCTGCAGAGCGTGTTTTAGAAATTTTAAATCAGGAAAACCCAATTACAAGTAAAGCTAACGCAATCGAAAAAACTACTTTCGAAGACAATATCGATATTCAGCACATTAACTTTAAATATGAAGATGAAAATGTTCTTAAAGATTTTTCTCTTCAAATTAAAAAAGGTCAGACCGTGGCGCTTGTTGGACAATCCGGAAGCGGAAAAAGTACAATTGCTAATTTACTGACTCGTTTTTACGATGTAAACGAAGGAACGATTTCTATTGACGGAATCAATATTAAAGACATGAATCTGCAGTCACTTCGCAGTTTAATGGGACTTGTTACTCAGGACAGCATTTTATTTAATGATACTATTAAAGCCAATATTGCATTAGGAAAACTAGACGCAACAGATGATGAAATTATCGAAGCTTTAAAGATTGCCAATGCTTATGAGTTTGTAAAAGATCTTCCAAAAGGCATTTACACAAACATTGGAGACAGCGGAAATAAACTTTCGGGCGGACAAAAACAGCGTTTATCTATTGCCCGTGCGGTATTGAAAAACCCGCCGATTATGATTCTGGATGAAGCAACTTCGGCATTAGATACCGAAAGTGAAAAATTTGTTCAGGTTGCTCTTGAAAACATGATGCAGAACAGAACTTCAATTGTAATTGCACATAGACTTTCGACTATTCAAAAAGCAGATGTTATTGTGGTTATGCAAAAAGGAAAAATTGTAGAACAAGGAACTCACGAAGAACTAATTGCACACAATGGAACTTACAACAAACTGGTAACGATGCAGTCTTTCGAATCGTAAAAAGACCAACATTCGAACATATATCTACACAGATTAAGGAAATATTAAAACTCCGTTTAATTTCTTTAATCTGTGTTTATTTTTATAACTTTAGGTTAGTTAAAGAATAAATCATTTAACCACTCGAAAATGTATCTTAACAACCCCAACATAAAACTTCCGGAAGACCCTGATACCATTGTTTGGAAATACCTTGACTTATCTAAATTTCTTGATTTACTGCTTTCAAAAAAGTTATTCATGTCCCGTTCTGACAAGTTTGAAGATCAATACGAAGGCACTTTCAGCGAACCTACATACGAAGAAATAAAAAAACTTGCAGCCGACAATCCTGAGTTTTTAAATTATTACAAAATACATCGCGAAAAAGTAGCTATAAGCAGCTGGCATATTAACGAATATGAATCTTTTGCCATGTGGCAGATTTTCACCAAAAACAACGAAGGTTTAGCCATTCAGTCTACAATTGGCAGACTGCAGAAAGCCGTAAAACCAGAAAATACTTTTGACCAGTATATTGGCGAAGTAAATTACATAGATTACAAAAAAGAATACATCCCGTTTGATGATTTGTTCTTTCCCTTTTTATTCAAAAGAAAAAGTTTTCAATACGAACGCGAAGTCCGCATTCTTACCGACACTTCAAAAAGTGACATCAAATTAAATGACGGCCTGAAAATAAACGTCGACATTAATCAGTTAATTGAAAAAATCTACATTCACCCAAAATCTGAAAATTGGTATAAAAAACTGGTAATCGAATTAGTGGAACGTCTTGATTTTGGTTTCGAAATTGAGAAATCTGATTTAGAAAGTGATATTTTGATTTAGAGGTTCTAAGTTTTTTTTTCTGATTACAAATAAAAAAGCTCCTTTAAAAATTAAATTTTAAAGGAGCTTTTTTAGATATTTTAAAGCTTAGAACCTTAGCCTCTTAGAAACTCAGCACCTTAAATAGGCTTATAAGCTTTAACTTCCCATTTTTTAGCCGACAAATCTATATAATTGTAGTGCAAAACGTCGTTTTTATCAAACTGACCGTTTTGGTTTGTGTCTTCGATAGTTCTAAAATACAAGCGGTTTTTAGATTCAATTAAATTCCAGTCTACCAATTCTTCTAAATCAGCAGAAACTTTTGTAAAATTCTCTCCGCTGATATCGCTTAAATACAAAGTTTTAATATCGCTCGTATCAATTTTACCGTCTTTATTCGTATCAGAATCTGTTAAAGTATAAACCATTACTTTATTCTGAGTTTTGTCTGCAACGGTTTTTAGATAAGTTGCTGTTAAAATCAAAATAGGTTTATCTGATAAAGGACGAATAGAATCTGAATCTGCCTGCTGAAATTTCAAGTTTTGAAGATAACCCGTAATTTCATATTCACCTAAATTTGAAATTGTAAAACTCACATCGTTCACACTCGATGATCCGTAACGTGCTTTTGAACCTCTTTCAAAAACTCTTAAATCGCCAACCGGATGAATTAAATAATTCGTTCCTTCCATTTGAATAGGAAGATCTGCGATTTCAATTTGAGTGGTATCCGTTTTAGCAATACTTACTTTGTTCGAAACATCGTAACTTACTTTTGGCTTTTGAACTTCTTCACGGCAGCTAATCAACATTCCAATAACTGCAAAGGCTATATATTTAGAGTACTTTCTCATCGACAAATTATATTCAATTATCAAATATACTATTTTTGATTGTAATTTTGGTTTTTATTGAATTTTACTCGAGAAATTCAAAAACCTACAATCTCGCATTTAACTTAACGTTAAAAACCCTCGAAGTCATATAATTTGGAATCGCATATTGATTTTTAGAATACACATCGCGAACCCAGGTATTTGTTATGGCATTTTGATTATTAAAAAGATTGAAAATCTCTAATCCAAGAGATAGTTCTTTAAAATTTTTCAGCCAGCTTGTTTTAGAACTTTGCGTGCCGGCATCAACAAAAACCTTAGCAAAACCAATATCAGCTCTTCTATAATCGTTTAATCTGTTTTGATACAAATACGGATCAGAATATGCAGGTGCGCCGCCCGGCAGTCCGGTATTGTAAACCAAATTCAAATACAATTTCACACTCGGAATATTAGGCATATAATCCTGAAACAACATTGCAAATTTCAAACGCTGATCTGTTGGACGTGCTATATAACCTTTGTTTTCGTAATTTTCTTCTGTTTTTAAATAACCAAAACTTACCCATGATTCAGTTCCCGGTACAAATTCACCGTTTAATCTAAAATCAAGACCTTGTGCGTATGCTTTTGCATTGTTATTTGCTGCATATCGAATTCTGACATTATCAATCGAATACACATTAACATCTGAAATCGATTTATAATACAATTCTGTCACCCATTTAAACGGGCGGTTCCACATTTTGAAATTATAATCGTTGCTCAAAACCACATGAATTGCTTCCTGCGCTTTTACATTTGGATTTACAACGCCTTCCAGATCACGAAGTTCTCTGTAAAAAGGCGGCTGATGGTATAATCCTCCCGAAAGTCTAAAAACCATATCAGTATCCCAATCCGGTTTTATGGCAAACTGTGCACGCGGACTCACCACAAATTGATTTTTCCCTTCTTCTAAAGCACCAGAAACTTTCCAGCTTTGAAAACGCGCTCCAATATGATACCAAATTTGGCTTGAACCAATTTCAGATTGTTTATTCCATTGAGCATAACCCGAAAATCTATTTATAGTATTGAAGTTTGTCGCTCGAATATCATGGTATGGTAAAAGCGGACCTGTATATGAAGAATACGGCTGATTATTTTTTGGCAGAATTACTAATGGCGGATTTATGGAAAATCCTGCCGAATCGATCATCTCCCACTCTACAATTCTGTCCCGAATAGATTCGCGGGTATATTTTAATCCAAACTCAAGCTGGCTTTCTTTCCAGTCTTTAAATCCTTTTATTTCGGCATTGGCAATTAAGGCATCTAAATCATTTCTAGCGTGATTTAATTGAGAACCAATCCCGCGGGTAAAATCAATTGATGATGGATTTCCCGGATTTTCGGGATCAACATTTCCTAAGCGATATTGTGCCAAAATATCAAAATGCTCTGCTTCTGTGGTATGAAACAAAGAACCAATAAATTTTAAAGTCAGCGAAGGCGAAGCTTTATAAGTTGTTTTGAAAGCTCCAAAATAAGTATCATATTGATCTTTTTCCTGTCCTTCATAATAAACCGCCAAAGCCATTGGCTGATCAATTGTTCCAAATTTGGTTTCGCGTGTTAAAGGCTGATACAAATATTTATTCTGCGAAATATTCCCCAGAAAACTCATCTGCCATTTTTCAGAAATATCATAATTAATATTGGTCTGAATATCGGCAAAAGTCGGTGTATAATTCGTTTGCGTATCCTGACTGTTTACAAGCAGACTATTGTTTCGGTAACGTACTCCGGTAACGGCAGACCATTTTTTATTTTTAGAAACCAAATCTACAGAAGCGCTTCCGCCCAAAAAACTGGCTTCGAGAGAAGCACCGAACTGAGTTGGTTTTCGATAAGTAATATCTAAAACTGAGGATAATTTATCTCCAAATTTTGCCTGAAATCCTCCAGCTGAAAAATCTACGTTTTGAACCAAATCTGTATTGGTAAAACTTAATCCTTCCTGCTGTCCTGAACGAATTAAAAACGGACGATAAACTTCGACTTCGTTAACATACACCAGATTCTCGTCGTAATTACCGCCTCGAACTGCATATTGTGTGCTTAACTCATTGTTTGAGTTTACACCCGGAAGTGTTTTTAGAATATTTTCTATACCAGCATTTGCTCCCGGAATCTTTTTTATTGTGGCTGTTTCGACAGTAGTAATTCCCTGAACTCGTTTTCTGTTTTTAGACGACACAAAAACTTCACCCATCTGCTCCTGCGAATTATTCATTACAGGATTAAAAACAAAAATTTCGTCCGGTTTTAAATTCACCGTCAGGCTTATCATTTTTAAAGAAATATGGGTAAAAATGATCGAAGTTTTTCTATTCGAAACTACATCAATTTCAAAAAAACCATTTGCATCTGACTGTGTATTGTTTTTGCCAGATGTAATATTGACATTTGAAACCGGATGATTTTCATTATCTAAAATAATACCTTTAACATGAGCGTTTTGAGCAAATGAAATATAAGTAAAGCACAAGAAAAGTAAAGCGAATATTAACTTGTTTTTATTCAAAGATTTGGGTTTTATTTTTGTTGACTTCTAAAAAAATGAGTTTCAAAGATAGTAGAATTTCCTACATTATCAACCACTTCAATTTTTAAAAAGTTTTCTCCTTCAGTCAAATACTGATCATCAAAAGTATGTGTAATTTTTCTGTTTTTATTTTCGTATTCAAATAATACCCAGCTTCCGTTTAAATAACCGTTATATGATTTGATTCCAGAACCAGAATCTCCAATTATAAATTCAATTTTCTTATCAGAACTGATCCATTTTCCTTCAACTGGTTTTGTAATTTTTATAACCGGCGGAATTGTATCTAAGACCAAACCATAAGCACCCAATATTTTTGCTTTGGCAGTAAAAACATCACCTTTTCTAATCGTTCCGTTAAAACTGTTTCCTCTTCCTATGTAAAGTTTATCTCTTAAAGATTCCGGATAAAGTGAATCTTTTATCGTAATTGTAAAATTAGAATGCACCGGAACTGTATCGTCGTGAATGTAAACTTTCTTGTTTCTAACATCAAAATTCATATTAAAATCTTCATAGAAAGTCCCCGCAAGAAAGAAAACCGACATATTGTCTTTTTCAAAATTAGTATCTCTATTGTATTTCACAAAATATTTTGATGTAACTGGCTCAGCTTCTACAAGCGGTGTTGCAGAATCGTACTCAATAGGAACGGTAATCGAATTTTGATTTCCGAAATAATCAGAAACTTCAATTCTGTAATTTGAAGCCAGATTAGGCACAGCTGTAATTATTCCTCTAAGCGAATCTGTTTTAATAATACTTAATGCAAAAGGCGTTTTCATAAAAAGCTTCTGCACGCGCTGACTCGTTTTTTTGTATCGCGCATAATCGATAAAAGCATTAATATAACGCATTTCGTCAAACGAATATGTATTAAACTGATAGTTGTAATTTTGGTTTCCGTTTAAAAAAGTCGAAACATTAAAAACACCATTTTTATTATACGAGACATCATCTGTGTCGACAGCATTAATCCCAAAACCAATTTTTCCGTTTGTTTTTATTTTTCCTGCTAAATACGTTCCGTCTTTTTGAAGTGTCATATTAACCAGCAAAGGCTGTTTTGACTGGTTAACTGTTGCATTATCTAACGGATAAACATACAAACTGGACAATGTTGGCTTTTTAGTATCTTTTATATTTTGGTCAAAGCCAAAGAAAATTGGATTGATCACAAATTCTGTTTTTGTATCACGTATTTCAAAATGAAGGTGCGGTCCTTCAGACGAACCTGTATTTCCGGAAAGTCCAATTACATCACCTTTTGCCACAGGCAACTCATCTGGTTTTGGAAACATTTCGATTTCATACGCCTTTTCTTTGTAATGCGTTTTTTTTACATAATCTAATATTGCCCCAGTCGGAGTTTGCAAATGTCCGTAAACAGAAGTATATCCATTTGGATGTGTAATATAAATACATTTTCCGTTTCCAAAAGTCGAAATTTTAATTCTCGAAACATATCCATCCGCAATGGCATGCACAGTTAATCCTTCTCGCTGATTAGTTTTCAGATCAAAACCGGCATGGAAATGATTGGGTCTTAATTCGCCAAAATTTCCTGAAAGCTGCATGGGAATATCTAATGGAGGACGGAAATAATCTTTAGGATATTGTGTTTGAGCAAACACAGAATTACAAATTAAAAGGGCAAGTACATACAATCTCATAAACTACATTTTTGCTAAGATAAGCAAAAATAAAGCAATAAAAGCAAGAAAAAACACACAAAAAATACAATTAACTGAAATTCATTAATTTGATTATTTTTAACGCAAAAAAATCGAGAAAAAATTGCATTAATAAAAAGGAATACTAACTTTGTATGATTAAGTAATGAATAGGATTTATAATGAGTGTAATTGCCGAAATAATTGATGCTCTTGAATATAAAGTCGAAAAGCTTTTTGAAAAATCAAAAGGCCTGGAGAAAAACAATCAGGAATTACGATTAGAATTAGCCAAAGCCGTGCAAATTATCCAGAAACAATCTGAAGAAATGGAAGCTTTGAAAAAGCAATATGAAACACTTAAAATAGCCAATTCGTTGCTTGGCAGCGACAATAACAAGAGAGAGACAAAGCTTAAAATAAATTCATTAATTCGCGAAATTGATTACTGTATAGCGCAACTATCAGATTAATAACATGGACGGAAAGCTTAGAATTAAAATATCAATTGCCGACCGCGTTTACCCGTTAACGGTTGAACCTGCTCAGGAAGAAGGCCTTAGAAGCGCCTCAAAAAAAATTGATGCAATGATTAAGCAATTCGAAGAAAGTTACGCGGTTCGTGACAAACAAGATGTATTAGCCATGTGCGCACTGCAATTTGCATCGCAGGTGGAACAAAAACAAATCGATAACGCAATCGATGGAGAGGAAACTATCGAAAGGATTAAAAGATTAAATTCGCTTTTAGATCAATATCTCGAAAATTAAACGTTCTTTACAGAAACTAAGATACTGCCTACATTAGTTCACAATTGGTAAACTCAACACTAACAATTTAGAATGAGCAAATCGTCGCTACTATAGTATGCCCTCCTTCTGGCTGGGAAACTTGAACAGTGAGTTAGCTCAAAACTTGTCTTTACGAGTTTATACAAGCAATTAATGTAGGCTTTTTTTATATATAAACCCTAACAAACATGGACATCATAACGATCATTATTGGTATTGTAGGTATTGCGGCAGGTTTTGCAATAGCTAAAATTATCGAGAAAAGTAATATTTCAAACCTAATCAAAAACGCTAAAAAAGAAGCAGCTTCCATTTTAAAAGATGCTAATTTAGAAGCCGAAAACATAAAAAAAGATAAAATTCTTCAGGCAAAAGAGCGTTTTATCGAATTAAAATCTGAACACGAACAAGTTATTTTAGCAAGAGATAAAAAAGTTGCTGAAGTTGAAAAACGCGTGCGTGACAAAGAATCTCAAGTTTCTAACGAGCTTTCTAAAGCCAAAAAAGTAAATGACGATTTTGAAGCTAAAACAGCTGAATACAATAACAAAATTGAGCTTTTAGACAAAAAACAAGCTGAAGTTGATAAATTACACAAAAGCCAATTACAACAGCTTGAAGTAATTTCAGGACTTTCTGCAGATGAAGCAAAAGAACAATTAGTTGAAGGTTTAAAAGCTGAAGCTAAAACAAAAGCGATGTCTCACATTCAGGAAACTATTGAAGAGGCAAAACTTACTGCACAACAGGAAGCTAAAAAAATCATCATCAATACAATTCAAAGAGTTGGTACAGAAGAAGCGGTTGAAAACTGTGTTTCTGTTTTCAACATAGAATCTGATGATGTAAAAGGAAGAATCATTGGTCGTGAAGGTCGTAACATTAGAGCACTTGAAGCTGCTACAGGAGTTGAAATTATTGTTGATGATACACCAGAAGCAATTATCCTTTCTTGTTTTGACCCGGTTCGCAGAGAAATTGCTCGTTTGTCTTTACACAAATTAGTAACTGACGGACGTATTCACCCGGCACGTATTGAAGAAGTTGTTGCTAAAACAGCAAAACAAATCGATGACGAAATTATCGAAGTTGGAAAACGCACCGTAATTGACTTAGGAATTCACGGTTTACACCCAGAATTAATTAAAGTTGTAGGTAGAATGAAATACCGTTCCTCTTACGGACAAAACTTATTACAGCACTCAAGAGAAGTTTCTAAACTTTGCGGTATTATGGCTGCAGAATTAGGATTGAACGTAAAACTAGCAAAAAGAGCAGGTTTACTTCACGATATTGGTAAAGTGCCAGATACAGAAAGTGATTTACCACACGCCTTATTAGGTATGCAGTGGGCTGAGAAATACGGCGAGAAAGACGAAGTTTGCAACGCTATTGGAGCTCACCACGACGAGATCGAAATGAAATCATTATTATCGCCGATTGTTCAGGTTTGTGATGCTATTTCAGGAGCAAGACCGGGAGCGAGACGTCAGGTATTAGATTCATATATCCAGCGTTTAAAAGATCTTGAAGATGTTGCTTACGGATTCAGCGGTGTTAAAAATGCTTATGCAATTCAGGCTGGTAGAGAATTACGTGTAATTGTAGAAAGCGAAAAAGTTTCTGATGATAACGCAGCAAACTTATCTTTTGAAATTTCACAAAAAATCCAAACAGAAATGACTTACCCAGGTCAGGTAAAAGTTACAGTAATCAGAGAAACAAGAGCAGTTAATATTGCTAAATAATTTTTCTCACTATATATCAAAAACGGCTGTCAAATGACAGCCTTTTTTATTTTATACTTTTAAAGATCATTAAAAACAATTTTAAAGGTCGTTCCTACTCCAACCTCACTTTCTACAGAAACGCTCCCTTTCATGGCTTCAATTTGGTTTCTTGTGATATACAAACCAATTCCTCGAGCCTCGTTATGTTTATGAAATGTTTTATACATTCCAAATAACAACTCTCCATATACTTTTAAATCAATTCCTAAACCGTTATCTGTAATTTTTAATGATTTATAACCTTCGGGTTCTATACCAAAATCAAAGGAAATTACAGGTTCACGATCCGGATGCGCATATTTGATAGCATTAGTCGTAAAATTGAGTAAAACACTTTCAAGATAAGCCGGATTAAAATTAATCGTTAGATACTGAGGCACGTTATTTATAATTGTAACCTTCTTTTGATTATCGTAACCTTTTATCGTGGAAATTGTTTTTTCAATATACTCATGAAGTTTTAAAGGTTCAACAGCAATATTAATATTACTTTGTGTTTTTACAATCTGTGTTAAATTAGAAATCGTTTCATTTAAATCATTTGAAACAGTACGCAGATGTTCCAGCATTTCTGTTACCGTTTCCTTATCGCCGTCTGCATCAATAAAATCCAGAATAGACTTTATATTCCCGGCCTGTGTATTTAAATTATGAGAAACAATATGCGAAAAATTCAAGAGTCGGCTGTTTTGATCGCTGTAGAGTTTCATCGTTTTTAACAACTCCAACTCTTTTTCTTTTTGAGCAGAAACATCGGTATGCGTACCAATTACGCGCAGCGGTTTTCCATTTTCATCACGTTTAATTACTTTTCCCCTATCCAGAATCCATTTATAATTACCACTTGAAGTCATTACACGATGGTAATTTTCATAATACGGAATTTTATTATCAAAGTGTTCTCTAATGTCTGAGTAATATTTTGGAAGATCATCCGGATGCACAATTTTATCCCAGCGTTCCGGATCATCAAAAATATCTGTCGATTCTAATTCTAAAATTTTAAGCGAAAGAGACGAATAAAAAACATTGTTAGTTACCATATCCCAATCCCAGATTCCTGCTGTAGAAGCCTCAAGAGCAAACTGAAAACGTTCTTCAGAAATACGAAGTTTTTCTTCTTTGTCTTTTAATTCGGTAATATCAGAAATATGACCAAAAAAACTTACTCTTCCATCTGTCGATAATTCTGTTTTAGCCGAAACCTTAAACCAGCGAAGTCCTTTTTTAGGCAAAACTACTCTAAACTCAATCTGCCATGGCTCAATTTCTTTTCTGGCTTTTACCAAAGACTGAAAAAAGAAATCCCTGTCCTGATCCAGAATTCTCTCGTAAATAGTAAGTTTTATATCGTCTGTAAAATCCTGTACAGGAAGTTCAAAAATTTCATCAGCAGATTTGCTGACCAAAGGAAAAGTATAATTATTATCGCTGTCTATAATAAACTGAAAAATCAAGTCTGGCATTTCAGCAAACAACTTTCTGTAAAAATTATTTATCTCTAAGCAATCCTCATTACTGTATAAATCAAAAACCATATACCGCTATTTAAGTAAATAATACTATACTAAAACCGAGCCAATGAATACTCAAAAATCAGCTTATTTTATTCGCTATAATGTAAAATTTTAATACAAGGTATTAATTTTTGATTTAAAAATTAACAACGTGCCAAAAAATTTATCTGCGCGGATGATAAGAATGCATCACTTCTTTCAGGAAACTTCTGTCTAAATGCACATAGATTTCGGTTGTTGTAATCGATTCGTGCCCCAACATGAGCTGAATCGATCTTAAATCGGCACCATTTTCTAATAAATGTGTTGCAAACGAATGACGTAATGTGTGCGGACTTATACTTTTGTTTAAATTGATTTTTACAGCGAGATCTTTTATAATAGTAAAAATCATAGCACGAGTAAGCTGACCGCCTCTTCGGTTTAAAAACAAAGTATCTTCACAGCCTTTTTTGATATTTAAATGAACCCGTACTTCATTTTGGTAGATTTGGATATATTTTTGAGTCAGTTTTCCAATAGGAACAAAACGCTCTTTGTTTCCTTTTCCGGTAATTTTTATAAAACCTTCATCAAAATACAAATCCGAAATTTTAAGAGAAACCAATTCAGAAACCCTGAGTCCGCACCCGTAAAGACTTTCGAGTATCGCACGATTTCGTTCGCCTTCGTTACTGCTTAAATCAATGGCATCGATAAGAGCGTCGATTTCTTTTACGCTTAAAGTATCAGGAAGTTTTCGTCCGGTTTTTGGACTTTCTATTAATTCTAAAGGGCTGTCGCTGCGATAATCTTCAAAAACCAGATAACTGAAAAAACTTTTTAATCCGGAAATAATCCTTGCCTGCGATCTTGGATTTACTTCTTTAGAAACGGCGTATATAAACTGCTGAATGGTTTCATCTGTAATTTTTAAAGGCGAAACATCAATTTGATTTGTTTCTAAAAAAAGACATAATCTTTCGATATCAAAGCTGTAATTTTCAATTGTATTTTTAGACAAACCTCTTTCTATCCTTAAATACGACTGATAATCTTTTATATAATTATTCCATTTCATATTTACAAAGTAAAACAATTTTCGGCATAAAAAAACCTTCCTGAATCAGGAAGGTTTTGAATATTTCTTAGAGAAGATTCTATTAGAATTTGTAAGCAAATGATAAAGCTAAAACGCTGTTTTTTGCACTGTCATAATAATCACCTTCTGTATCAATATCAGCATTATCAGCAAGAGGAGATAAACCAATTGTGTAGCGAAGATTAACAGAAACATTGTCTGTAAAATGGTATCCAGCTCCTAAATTGAATCCTAAATCAACTGATTTAAAACCATCTTTAGCATCTTCTCCATCAGCTTTTGCTGAAAGCAAAAATCCAATCTGCGGACCTGCTTCAACACTAAATTTCTCTACGATGTAATATTTAGCTAGTACAGGAATATTTAAATAGTTTGTTTTAATATCAAAATCTCCTCCAAATCCACCAAAGTCAACTTTAGTTCCTTGAGTAGAGAATAAAAGCTCTGGCTGAATAGCTAATTTTTCAATAATTTTAATTTCGGCAAAACCTCCAACGTGGAAACCTACTAAAGATTTAGTGTCTCTAACATCTCCACCTGCCCAGTTTGTCAAGTTAAGACCTCCTTTTACTCCAAATCTTGTTTCTTGAGCGTTAGCAAAACTAAATGCCATTACTGCTATAGCAGCTAAAATAATTTTCTTCATTACAATTTGTTTTGGGTTATTAATTTGCCAAATATAAAAATATTCTTCATAATTCTATATTAGGAATTTAACAAATAAAGTGGTAATATGAAGCTTGATTGTTAAATAAAAATTAATTGAATTTTAAATCCTGGTTTTCAAGACATAAAAAAAGCCTTCCTCAAATGAGGAAGGCCTTTTAAAAAACTAACTAAATATTTTACTTAGAATTTGTAAACTACTCCAAAACTTACATTATTTCTTAAATCAGTTCCGAAACTAAAATTGTTAGTTTTATCTGCTCCATTTCCTCCGTTATCGTTTACACTATAGCCTAAACCAAGCCATGTAGCTTCAATTGCGAAATGGTTAGATAAGAAATAACTTAAACCTAAACCAATATTTGCTCCAAATTGGTTTGTTTTTACATCGTACTCTTTAAATTTAGTATTAGAGTAATCAATTTCTGCCTGTCCAAACACAGAAAATTGAGATGCTGGAGTAAAGTAGTATCTACCAAAAGCTCCAACAGTAAAAGCATCTGAAACATCTTTAACAGTCTTATACCCTAATTTACCTCCAATTGCAATATTTTCAGATACGAAATAACCAACCTTTGGCTCGATTTCAAATGAATTTGTTTTCTCGTCTCCTGTTTTTTCAGAACCTACAGTTAAAGCTCCAGAAATAAATGCATCACCTTTTGAGAAACCTCCAGTTTGTGCATTAGCAAATGTAAAACCTAATACTGCAATAGCAGTTAAAATAACTTTTTTCATGATATAAATTTTAATTACAAAAATCAAAACTAGGATTATACCTATTAAAAAAAGTCCTGTAAACGTTTTTAAAGTATTAAAATAAGACAGAATTATACTACAAATAAAAAATTGATTTTCAAGCAATTAAGCCAAAAACACAAGCAAAAGCAGTTAAGTAAAAGTAAAAAAGTGTAAATTTTAATAATTATATAAAGCCATATATAAAACAATAAAATGAAAATAATGTAGTTTTGAACTGTAGAATAACATTTAAATACCAAACACTAAAAACACTTTTTATGAAGAAAATACTTCTAGCAGCTATATTGTTCATTGCAACAACAGCTACGATCCAGGCACAGTTTATACAAATCGGGGTTAAAGCCGGAGTTAACTTTGCTAACCAAACAGGCGGTTCTGGTTTTAACGGAATCTCTGTTGATAAAGAAGGTATCACCAGTTACCACGGTGGTTTAGTCGCTGAACTTAAATTATTAGAGAAATTCTCTATTCAGCCTGAGCTTTTGTATACTACACAAGGAGCAGAATACAAAAGTGCTGTACAGGATTTTAAAAACGAAATGGGATATATTGCTATTCCTGTAATGGCAAAAATCTACATGACTAAATCTCTTAGTTTAGAACTTGGTCCGCAGGCTTCGTTTCTTGTTAGCAATAAAAAAGAATTTGATGCTGCAGATCCAAAAACATTCGACTTTTCGCTTAATGCTGGTTTAGGATTAAAAGTTGTTGGAGGTCTTTTTGTTCAGGCTCGTTATGGTTTAGGTTTGACAGAAATTTCAAAAGAAGCTGACTTTAAAAACTCTGTATTCCAACTTTCTGCTGGATACATGTTCTAGAAATATATCACATACTTTTATAAAAACCGTTCTATTTATTTAGAGCGGTTTTTTTATTTTTACAGAGCACAATGACAATGGCAAAATAAACGCCAATATTTCAATACAAATATCTTAAAAATGAAAATCTGCATTATCAACGGACCAAATTTGAATCTTTTAGGAAAACGCGAACCAGAAGTTTACGGAAGCCAGACCTTTGAAGACTATTTTGAAACGCTGCAACAAAAATTTCCAAACATCGAACTTTCTTATTACCAAAGTAATATTGAAGGCGAATTAATTGGAAAAATTCAAGAATGCGGTTTTACTTTCGACGGCATTATTCTTAACGCCGGTGCCTATACTCACACTTCGATAGGTTTGGGCGACGCTATGAAAGCTGTAACAACACCAGTAATTGAAGTTCATATTTCTAATACCTATGCACGCGAAAGCTTCAGACATCAGTCATATTTATCTGGAAATGCAAAAGGTGTTATTTTAGGCTTTGGATTAAAAAGCTACGAACTGGCAATTCAGTCTTTTTTGTAAAGCGCTATTTAACAAATTATTAATAAGCTCATTTTCGAGTTATTTTATTTTTGTAAGAGAAACCACTTACATGAAAAACATTATTTTATCTGCCCTTTTATTTTTTTCAATTTTAAGTTCAGCCCAGATTAAAGGAACTGTAACTGACGAAAAAGGAAATCCTCTGCCGTTTGTTTCTATTTTTGAAGAAGGAACTTATAGAGGAACCACTTCCAATGAACAAGGTCAATATCATTTGCAGGTTAAGGAAATTGGCAGAAATAAAATCGTTTTTCAATATCTTGGTTTTAAAACTCAAAAAATAACAGTTTCTGCAGATTCTAAAAATCTGACTTTGGATGTAAAAATGCAGGAAGAAAGTTTCGCATTAAACGAAGTCGTTATTGATCCAAAAAATAACCCCGCAAATGCAATTATTAAAAACGCTATTGCCAACAGAAAACAAAACTCTGAAAAAACAGCCCGATATACTGCTGATTTTTATTCTAAAGGAATTTTAAAAGTAAAAGATCTGCCTAAAAAAATATTAGGCCAGAAAGTTGACCTTGGTCCTGATTTATCTTCAAATTTAGATTCTACCGGGACCGGCATTTTGTATCTATCTGAAACGATTTCTAAAGTTTCTTATCAAAAACCAGATAAACTAAAGGAAACTATTATAGCATCAAAAATCTCAGGAAATAATAAAGGTTTCAGCTATAATACGGCCGCTTTATCAAATTACGATTTTTACGATAATACGCTGGAATTTGATGTAAACCTGATTTCTCCAATTGCCGGCAATGCTTTTAGCTATTATAAATACAAACTCGAAGGAAGCTTTTATGATGATAGCAAACATCAGATTTATAAAATAAAAGTAATTCCTAAACGAGATAAAGAACCTGTTTTTGAAGGTTACATATATATCGTCGATGATAGTTTTGCCATTTATGCGGTCGATTTAGACATAAAAGGTTATCGTGCGAAAAATGAATTTACCGAAAACATGACCTTAAAACAAAGCTTTATTTATAATGCTGCCAATAAAATCTGGTCAAAAAATGCGCAGACACTTTCGTTTAATGCAGGCGCTTTTGGAGTAAAATTTTCAGGTCAGTTTAATTATGTGTATTCGAATTATGAATTTCCTGAAGCTTTTTCGAAGAAAACTTTCGGAAATGAAATCGTAGCTTTTGACTTAAATGCCAATAAAAAAGACGATGCTTTCTGGAACGAAATTCGTCCAATACCTTTAACAATAGAAGAAAGTACAGATTATACTAAAAAGGACAGTCTGCAAATTATTCGAAAATCAAAAAAATATACGGATTCGATTGATGCCAAAAACAATAAATTTAAAGTTTGGGATATTTTGCGAGGTTATGATTATAAAAACACTTTTGAAAAATATTCTTTTAAATATGACGGATTGCTAAATATTACGTCATTAAGTTTTAATACTGTCCAGGGCTTTAATCTTGATTCTGGTTTTTCTTTTAAAAAATGGAATGAAGAAAACGGAAAAACTACATCTGTAAGCACCACTTTTAATTATGGTTTTTCAGATGAACGCCTGCGTATTACGGGCGAGTTTAGCCACCGATTTAATAATATCAATTACGCATCTATTTATGTTTCTGGAGGAACAAAAACAGCTCAGTTTAATAACGCAGAACCTATTTCTAAATTTGTCAATTCTATAAGTTCTTTATTTTTTAAAGACAATTACATGAAGTTGTATAACTTAGAATTTGCCCAGATTAATTATGCTCAGGATATTGCAAACGGTGTCAATTTAAACGCAAAAATTGCTTACGAACAGCGCAAACCATTATTTAATACAACTGATTATTCTTTCTTTAAAAGAGACGATATTTATTCATCAAATAATCCGCTGGCACCAGATGATTTTGTAACGCCTGCCTTCAGTCAGCATCATTTAATAAAAGCGGGTTTAAATGCGCGAATTAACTTTGGCAACAAATATATTTCAAGACCCGACGGAAGATATAATTTTAAAGATGAAAGATATCCAACGATTTATTTAGCCTTTGAAAAAGCTTTTGCAGCAAGCAATAAAAACTATGAATTTGGACGAATTGGAACTGCTGTACAATATGATTTAAAACTAGATAATAAAGGTGTTTTAGGAATGAATTTTAAAGCCGGGAAATTCTTTAATGCAGAAAATATCTCTTTTATCGATTACAGACATTTTAACGGAAACCAAACTCATATTGGCACCAGTGATCGATATTTAAATGTTTTCAATTTAATGTCTTACTACGCTAACAGCACAAACGATCGTTATTTTGAAATGCATTTAGAACACAATGATATGGGATTTATAACGAATAAAATTCCGCTTATAAATCTTTTAAAGTCGACTATGAATCTTGGATTTCATTCATTGGCAATTCCAGACCGAAAACCTTATACCGAATTTACAGTTGGCTTAGATAACTTAGGTTTCGGGAAATTTAAATTATTCCGTGTAGATTATGTGCATTCTTACCAAGGGGGTATTCAGCAAAATGGTGTTGTATTTGGGTTGAAGATATTGAATGTATTGAATTAAAGCTTCTAAGATGCTGAGATGCTAAGTTTCTAAGATTTTGATAATTCTTGTCATGCCAAGCAAAGTCGAAACCTTTAATATTGATAAAATACCCCAAACAGAAGCTTAGAGGCTTAGCATCTCAGAACCTTAGTACCTTTTTTTAACAATGATAATCATCCGGTTCAATATGAATCAGGACATTTCCCAGTTGTGGAATTTTTTCTTTTAGAGTATCCTGCAGTTTGTGCGACAAATCATGACCTTCTTTTACAGAAATTTTAGCCGAAACTATGGCGTGAAGGTCAACATGGTAGCGCATTCCGGCTTTTCGGATATAACATTTTTCTGTGCCTAAAATTCCCGGAACAGTTAATGCTACAACACGAATTTCTTCTACCAAATCATCGTTTAAGTTTTCATCCATGATTTCGCCAAGTGCTGGTCTGAAAATTTTATAACTATTGTAAAGAATAAAAAATGCGGCAAAAAGTGCTGCCCAGTCATCTGCAGATTCATATCCTTTACCCATAATTAATGCAATCGAAATTCCGATAAATGCTGCAACCGAAGTTATCGCATCGCTTCTATGGTGCCAGGCATCGGCTGCTAAAGATGAACTGTTTGTCTGTTTACTTCGTTTCATTACCACACGAAAAGAGTATTCTTTCCAGATTATAATCGCGCCTAAAACATATAATGTCCATGATTTTGGCAAATCGTGTGAAGTTTGAATATTAGCAATACTTTCGTAACCAATAATTGTTGCCGAAGTAATTAAAAAACCAACAACTAAAAAGGTAATTAAAGGTTCTGCACGACCGTGGCCGTACGGATGATTTTCATCGGCAGGCTTATTAGAATATTTGATTCCGAATAAAACCAAACAAGACGAAAATATATCCGTTGTTGATTCGATCGCATCGGCAATCAAGGCATAAGAATTGCCAAAAAAACCCGCTAAACCTTTTATCAAGGCTAAGCAGGTGTTTCCGGCTATACTAAAAATAGTAGCTTTTACAGCTTTTTGTTCATTTGTCATTTATGACTATTTTTTTGGCCACTCCCGATAGCTATCGGGATCACGAATTATTTTGATCATCTCTAAATTTAAATTCGTGAATTCGCAGCTAACAATTTATGCTCTAACAATTTTTGCTCCAATTGCTCTTAAACGCTCATCGATACGCTCGTATCCACGATCGATTTGTTCGATATTTTGGATTGTACTTGTTCCTTTTGCAGAAAGCGCCGCAATCAATAATGAGATTCCCGCACGAATATCTGGAGAAGACATTGTAGTAGCTTTCAATTGAGATTCAAAATTATGTCCCATAACCACAGCTCTATGCGGATCACATAACATGATTTTTGCTCCCATATCGATCAATTTATCCACGAAGAACAAACGGCTTTCGAACATTTTTTGGTGAATTAAAACATCTCCTTTTGCCTGCGTTGCTACAACCAAAACGATACTTAATAAGTCAGGCGTAAATCCTGGCCATGGTGCATCTGCAATTGTCAAGATAGAACCGTCGATATCTGTTTTTACTTCATATCCGTCTTTGTGAGCAGGAATGTAAATATCATCATTACGTTTTTCGATTGTAATTCCAAGTTTTCTAAAAGTATTTGGAATCAAACCTAAATTTTCCCAGCTTACATTTTTGATTGTGATTTCACTTTTTGTCATAGCTGCAAGACCAATCCAAGAACCAATTTCGATCATATCCGGAAGAATTCTGTGTTCGCATCCACCAAGACTTTCAACACCTTCGATCGTTAATAAGTTCGAACCAACTCCAGTGATTTTTGCTCCCATAGAGTTTAGCATTTTACAAAGTTGTTGTAAATATGGTTCGCATGCAGCATTATAAACTGTAGTTGTTCCTTTTGCTAAAACAGCAGCCATTACAATGTTTGCAGTTCCGGTTACAGAAGCTTCATCAAGAAGCATATCTGTTCCTTGCAGTCCTTCTTCAGGAGATTCTACTCCGTAAAAATGATCTTCTCTGTTATATCTAAATTTTGCTCCAAGGTTAATAAAACCTTCAAAGTGAGTATCTAATCTACGGCGTCCGATTTTATCTCCTCCCGGTTTTGGAATATACCCTTTTCCGAAACGAGCTAAAAGCGGCCCAACAATCATAATAGAACCACGAAGCGCTCCTCCTTCTTTTTTGAAAGCTTCAGTTTCTAAATATCCAACATTAACTTCATCAGCCTGAAAAGTGATTGATCCCGGTTCGTTACGTTGAATTTTCACCCCTAAATTGCCCAGTAAAGTGATCAATTTATTGATGTCTATAATATCAGGAATGTTATTAATTTTTACTTTCTCTCCTGTTAGCAGCACGGCACATAAAATTTGTAATGCCTCATTTTTTGCTCCTTGCGGAGTGATTTCTCCTTTTAGAGGTGTTCCTCCTTCGATTTTAAAAATTCCCATAGATTGTTTTTAAGGTTCTGAGTTACTGAGTTTCTAAGGTTCTAAGTTTTCTCTCTTTACAGAAAAGCTTAGCTTCTTAATATCTTAGACACTTAGCAGCTTTTTTTATTTTTTAGGTTTTAAGATTCTGAGATTCTAAGGTTCTGAGCTAAATCTTAGCGTCTTACTTCCTTAGTATCTTAGAAGCTTTTTTATTTTTGATTATTGTTTTTTTGAAAATTCTTTTTTTGACCGCCTTTGTTATTGTTTTTGTTATTCTGCGTTTTTGCCTGTCCAGTTGAAGCTGTTTTGTTTGACATACGTTTATTAGTACGCATTAAATCTGTTGTATTTAACAACTCTTCGGTACTTTCTAATAAATTGATTCTTCCTCCTGACAATTCATACAAATGTTCAAAAATCACATCATCTTTTACCGTGTCTTTGTTCCAGCTTAAAAATGACTTTTTCATATGATTTGCAATGACCATAATCAAAGCTGTTTTCATTTCGCCATCTTCCCATTTATTGGCAACATCAATCATATATTTGATGTTGTTACCATAAAATCTGTATTTTGGAAAGTTCTGAGGATATTGCAAAACATCAGGCTTTAACTCCAAAACTTCTCTGGACGGAATTGGATATGGCGATTCAACATTCAGTTTAAAATCAGACATAATAAAAAGCTGATCCCAAAGTTTATGCTGAAAATCGGGCACATCACGCAAATGCGGATTCAGACTTCCCATTACCTGAATAATATATTTTGCTGCTTTGTTGCGCGTTTCATCGTCTTCAATAGCAGTTGCCTGATCAATCAGTTTTTGTAAATGACGACCATATTCTGGGATAATTAAACGCTGTCTTTCAGAATTGTATTCTAAATTATAAACAACATCGCTTGCGGCTTCTCTTTTATATTTTTCGATCATAAGTTATAATGAAACTATACCTTCTATTGTAGAAACTTCCTTGTATTTACTAATGACATCGTCTGAACTGTGCATCGTAACATCTACAGAAACGCTGGTAAATTTACCCGTTTTAGATTTTGTTGTTTTAATAACCGCACCCATTCTGTCAAAAGCTTTTTCAACACGCTCTACATTATCAGCAACAGAAGGCACAATGAATTTATATAAGTATTCTGCCGGCCAGACATTTGCATTGTCAAGCTCAACTTTTAATCTTTCATAAAATTCGGCTGTATTTTTTTCTTTATCGTTCTCCATTCGTAATTAAAAATAAACGCAAATATACGGTTTTGATTTCAGATTTATGATTTTAGATTTTAGATTTTTTGACTGTAAAAAACTAGTATTTTTTCTGCCACGAATTCACGAATTTTCATGTATTCATTTTTCTGAAATTTCAATTTCACGAATTTTAATTAACTTGGCAAATCAAAAAAATAAAAATTAGCAAAAATTCGTGAATTCGCTGCAAAAAACTTTGCGACTTTGCGAGATTAAAACCTTATAGAATGAAAAAAATCTTTTTACTTTTTATCGCTCTTACTCTAAATTCAATCCATGCACAAGAAGTTAAAACCTTAACGTATTTCCAAAACGACACTTTAAAACTCGACTTGGATTTATATTTACCAAAAGTAAAAGCAGGCGAAAAAATCCCGTTGATTATGTTTGCTTTTGGCGGAGGATTCTCGGGCGGAGAACGTACAAGTGAAAAAGATTTCGGGAAATTTATGGCGCAAAATGGTTATGCCGTTGCCAGCATTTCGTATAGTTTGTATATGAAAGGAAAAGATTTTGGCTGTAAAGGAACTTTGACCGAAAAAATAAAAGCGATTCAAATTGGCGTTAGCGATATGTGGCAGGCAACAGGATTTTTAATTGAAAATGCCGGCAAATACAATTTAGACACTTCTAAAATATTCATTTCAGGAATTAGCGCTGGTGCCGAAATTGGTTTTCACGCTTCTTTTTGGGATTATAAACTAATGAATTTATACAAAAGCAATCTGCCCGAAAACTTTAAATACAAAGGTTTTATTGGAGGTTCGGGAGCAATTCAGGATATTAATTTAATTACCAAAGAAAAAGCAGTTCCAATGTTATTAGCACATGGAAATAATGATGATACGGTTCCATATGCAGCAGGTTCGCATCGTTCATGCCCTACAAATGCTTCGGGCTGGCTGATTCTTTTTGGTTCGTATGCGGTTTACAATCAAATGAATGATTTACATAAAGATATTGAATTGATTACTTTTTGCGGAGGCGGACATGAATTTTCGGGTTATCTTTTTCATGACGGAAAGCAATATGTTTTGGATTTTGTAAATAATGTTTTAGCCGGAAAAAAATTCCAATCGCATTTGATTATGCCTTCTAATAAAAAAGGAAAGGATTCCGGAAAATATTTGTTTTGTGAGTAATTCTGCAATTTAGCACCATGAAAATTGATTATAAAAGTTTCGAGATTGAAGTTATCGATGATAAAAATTACAAATTGAAATCAACCAATAACTTACATCAATATAGAAAAATTTATTTTGAAGAAAATGAATATCATCCCAGCAGTAAGCATGCCGTTATTGTTAAAGAAAATGGAATCGAGATTTCAAGTGTAATAATATGCGAAACTCAAGGCGCAACAGGAATACACGAAAACTCATTTATTATTGAAGATAATAAAATGATAATTGCTCCGGCCGGAGCAAAACATTTATAGCAAATATAAATCCCGCACAGAAAAAAGCTCCAGCGGAGCGACATATAAAATATTCACAAATTATATTGCTCCGCTGGGACTTTTAAATTTATTGCGAACATTTTCTATAAATATCTCATCCCCGTTGGGACTTTTTATTTTTTACAAAAACAAAACCATGCTTCTCTTTTAGCCCTGATGGAAGCGAAAATCCTTTTGCTTTTTTCTTTAAAAAGCAAAAGATTGAAGCGAACAGCAGGAACCCATTTTTACTAAAAATGCGAAATCATTCGCTCAAAGCAAATTTTATTTTTCATATATTAATAAGTTTAGGTAAATTTGCGCTTTATTTTTAGAATAGTGCAAAAAGAAATCATAGTCCTACTTGGCGGTCCTGGTACAGGAAAATCTACACTTATAAACGAATTAGTCGCTCGCGGTTATTGCTGCTACCCCGAAATTTCGAGAGAAGTTACACTTGAAGCTCAAAAAAGAGGCATCGAGCAATTATTTCTTGAACAGCCTTTATTGTTTAGCGAAATGCTTCTTGAAGGTCGTATACAGCAGTTTAACAATGCTAAAGAAGAACCAGACAATGTGGTTTTTATAGACAGAGGAATTCCAGATGTAGTAGCCTACATGGATTATATTGGAGACGAGTATCCATCACACTTTAGTAAGGCTTGTGAGGATTACAAATATTCTAAAACTTTTATTTTACCGCCATGGGAAGAAATATATCAGAGCGACACACAGCGTTATGAAGATTTTGAACAGGCATTAGAAATTCAAAAACATCTTATTGAAACCTACAAAAAATACGGTTACGATCTAATTGAGGTTCCGAAAGATACGGTTGAAAACAGAATTCTTTATATCTTAGACAAAATTTAGCAGCCGGTTTTAAAGTTGCAAAACTAGAAACTGATTTCTAAACTTTTAACTTTAAAACACAGGCCATGCAGGACGCACAGGAAATTCTTTTTAAATACTGGAAACACTCCAGTTTTCGACCTCTGCAAAAAGAAATCATCGATTCAGTTTTAGAAGGTCAGGACACTTTTGCGCTGTTGCCAACCGGAGGCGGAAAATCGATTTGTTTTCAGGTTCCGGCCATGATGCGCGAAGGAATTTGCCTGGTTGTCTCGCCTTTAATTGCTTTAATGAAAGATCAGGTGGCGAATCTTCAAAAAAGAGATATTAAAGCCATTGCCCTTACCGGAGGAATTCATACAGAAGAAATTATTAATCTTCTGGACAACTGCCAATTTGGGAATTACAAGTTTCTTTATCTTTCTCCGGAGCGTTTACAATCGGATTGGATTTTAGAACGCATCAAAAATCTTCCTATCAATTTAATTGCTATTGATGAGGCGCACTGCGTTTCGCAATGGGGACACGATTTTAGACCGGCGTATTTAAAAATCTCAGAACTTAAAAAATATTTCCCAAAAGTTCCGTTTTTGGCTTTAACAGCTACTGCAACGCCAAGAGTTGTAGAAGATATTAAAACCGAACTGGGACTAAAAGATCCTAAACTTTTTCAGCAGTCTTTTGAAAGAAAGAATATTGCTTATATGGTTTTTGAAGTTGAAGACAAATTATACCGCGTCGAGCAGATTTTAAAGAAAAACCCGCAGCCTTCAATTATATATGTCCGAAACAGAAAATCGTGTTTAAATATGTCTACTCAACTGCAGTCGCTTGGGTTTAGAGCAACGTATTACCATGGCGGACTTTCGGCTCAGGAAAAAGATAAAAACATGCAATTGTGGATGTCTGAGCAGGCGCAGGTTATTGTAGCTACGAATGCGTTTGGAATGGGAATTGACAAAGACAATGTAAAAACAGTAATTCATACACAGTTACCAGAAAACTTAGAAAATTATTATCAGGAATCCGGACGAGCGGGAAGAAACGGCGAAAAAGCTTTTTCGGTTTTATTATTTAATAATTCAGATGCCAACCAAACCGAACAGCAGTTTATAAATGTTCTGCCTGATAAAAAGTTTTTAAAAACCATGTATGTTAAGCTCTGCAACTATTTTCAGATTGCTTACGGAGAAGGCATAGACGATTCATATTCTTTTAAAATGAATCATTTTTGCAACAAATATGACTTTCCTACTTTAAAAACCTATAATGCTTTGCAGTTTTTAAACCAGCAGGGAATTATAACGATGTCTCAGGAATTTTCAGAAAAAGTGACGATGCAGTTTTTAATTGAATCGAAAGAAGTAATTCGATACATGAGCCTGAATCCTAATGACGAAGAAATTATTCTGGCCATTTTAAGAACGTATCCGGGAATTCACGAAATGAAAACACCGCTTAACCTTTCGCTGATTGCTAAAAAATCAAATCACACCGAAGAACAGGTTACAGCACTTTTAGAAAAATTAAAAGAAAAAGATATCATCGAATACAAATCCAAAAACAACGATGCTACCATTTTATTTAATGAAGTCCGCGAAGATGATTTAACCATAAACAGGGTTTCAAAATATCTGGAAAAACAAAATAAACTGAAACGCGATCAGCTTTCGTCTGTACTGTATTATATAAAAGAAGACAAAACCTGCAAAAACAGATTGGTTTTGGATTATTTTGGAGAAGAAACCAGTACAAACTGCGGTGTCTGCTCCTATTGCATTACTCAAAAAGGAAAAATAACCGAAGCTGATTCTATTGCTGATAAAATTCTGTATTTATTAAAAGCAACTGCCTTAACTTCGCGTGAAATTCAGAGCCAGATAAAATTAGATGCAAAAGATGTTCTTTCGGTTCTTCAGGAATTATTAGAAAATAATCATATCGTTATTTTAGCGAACAATAAATACACTTTAAAATCATAATGGAAAAATTACGAATTATTTTTATGGGAACTCCAGAGTTTGCGGTTGGCATTTTGGACACCATCATTAAAAACAATTACGATGTTGTGGGCGTTATTACCGCTGCAGATAAACCGGCAGGACGCGGACAAAAAATAAAATATTCGGCAGTTAAAGAATATGCATTAGCAAACAATCTTACTTTATTACAGCCGACCAATTTAAAAGACGAAAGTTTTTTAGCCGAATTAAAAGCTCTAAATGCCAACTTACAAATTGTGGTTGCATTTAGAATGCTGCCAAAAGCAGTCTGGGAAATGCCAAGTCTGGGAACTTTTAATCTTCACGCTTCGTTACTGCCAAATTATCGCGGCGCGGCACCAATAAACTGGGCTATTATAAACGGAGAAACAAAAACCGGAGTTACAACATTTTTTATAGATGATAAAATTGATACCGGAGCGATGATTTTAAATTCGGAGATTGCAATTGAACCGCAGGAAAATGCAGGACAATTACACGACCGATTAATGCATTTAGGAAGCACAACGGTAATCGACACTTTAAAAGTAATTGAAAACGGAAATGTTACTACAACTATTCAGGAAGATAACGATGATATTAAAACGGCTTACAAACTAAACAAGGACAATTGTAAAATTGACTGGACAAAATCCGGAAGCGAGATAAACAACCTTATTCGCGGTCTAAGTCCTTATCCTGCAGCATGGTGTTTTTTAAAAGACAAAAACGAAGAATTAAATATAAAAATCTACGAAGCCAAACTTGTTGAAGAGCCCCATTCTTATGAGACGGGAAAATTAATAAGCAGTAAAAAAGAAATTAAAATTGCAATAAAAAACGGCTATCTACAGTTATTAAGTCTACAATTACCAGGAAAAAAGAGAATGCAAGTGGCAGAATTGTTAAACGGTATAACTTTTTCTGATGAGGCAAAGGTCTATTAACGTCAGTAAAACAGGGGTTTGTACCTGTTTTTAATCGACAAACAACATGCTTTATGAACAAAAAAAGTAAGTTATCAACAATTATTGCTAAAATTAAAGAAAACACTTGCACGCAACGGATTTCCTACTAAATTTGTGTATTAACAATTTTTTTTAACCAACAATTAATAACTAATTATTATGAACAAATCAGAATTAATCGATGCTATCGCTGCTGATGCAGGAATTACAAAAGCTGCGGCAAAATTAGCTTTAGAGTCATTTTTAGGAAATGTAGGAACTACTTTGAAAAAAGGCGGAAGAATTTCATTAGTAGGTTTCGGATCTTGGTCAGTATCTGCGAGAGCTGCTAGAGACGGTAGAAATCCTCAAACAGGAAAAACTATCAAAATTGCTGCAAAAAATGTAGTAAAATTCAAAGCTGGAGCTGAATTAGAAGGTGCAGTGAACTAAGTAAGAAAGTTCTCTAAACTAAATAATATAATTAAAACCCTCCTTGTGGAGGGTTTTTTTATGCGGTTTAACGATTTTTTTTGTGATTTTAAAAATTTTATGATTAAATTTAATAAAAATTGTAGCCGTATGATTTCAGAAAAATTAAAAAAAGGACACCTGCTTATTGCCGAGCCTTCAATAATTGGAGATTTATCTTTTAACAGATCGGTAATTTTATTAGCAGACCATAACAAGGAAGGATCAATAGGTTTTATCATTAACAAACCTTTAAAATATACTATTAATGACTTAATACCGGAGATTGATGCCAACTTCAAGATATATAACGGAGGACCAGTTGAGCAAGATAATCTGTACTTCATTCATAATATTCCGGATTTAATCCCAAACAGTGTTGAGATTTCTAACGGGATTTACTGGGGAGGGGATTTTGAATCGACTAAAGATTTAATAAACGACGGATCGATCAGCAAAAACAACATTCGTTTTTTCTTAGGATATACCGGCTGGGAGGAGAATCAGCTTGAAAATGAGATGCAGGGAAACTCCTGGATTATTGCCGATAATAATTACAAAAATAAAATTATTGGAAAATCAACCACTCATTTTTGGAAAGAGCAGATTATCGAACTTGGCGGAGATTATCTTATTTGGTCAAATGCACCTGAAAATCCATATCTGAATTAATTTCCAGATATGGTTTCATTTAGTTTTTGCACTAATAAATGAGCCAGATTACTCGTAAACTCTTTTTTTCGATATTTAGTTATCGGTTGTATTCCCATGATTACATTTGTCAGGAATAATTCATCTGCTTTTTGAAGATCAAATGGTGAAATTATTTCTTCTACAACCTCTATGCCTTCTACTTTTTTAGCCAAGGCCAAAATCTGCTTACGCATAATTCCGTTTAAACAGCCTTCTGAAACCGGCGGCGTAATTAGTTTTTTACCAGTCAGCATAAATAAATTACCCTGCAGGCCTTCAATTACATTTTTTGTATCGTTTATTAAAAGACAATTTGCAAGTCCGTTTTCATGAGCAAAAATATTTCCAGTCACGTTAATCATCTTATTAGTCGTTTTAATAGACGATAATAATTGTTTTGATACATAGAAATCTTTATACAAATCAACTTCATACTGAGCCGTATTTAACACGTACAACGTGTTTTCCAAAGACGATGCATTAATCAAATATGAAACTTCATTTGTTTTTGGCAGATACAAACCTCCATCATTTCTAAAAACTGTGATTCGGGCTCTTGCCGATGCTGAAATTCCTTTTTCCTGCACAAGATTTAAAATTTGTTCTTCAAAAAATTCCATTGTAAAATTCATTGGAATTTCCATTCTCACAACACGCATTGAAGCCATTAATCTGAAATAATGATCCTCCAGAAACAAAATTTTATTATTGATAATTTTAACTGTTTCAAAAACACCGTCTCCGTATAGAAATGCGCGGTTTTGAGTTAATATATTTTCTTCTGCTGTAATGTTTCCGTTAAAATTAATCATAAAAAAACCCTGAATTTTGTTCAGGGCAAATATAAGGCATAAAATAGACTTTTACTAAACAGATCCTATAAGATGTTTTAGGTCTGAGATTTGATTCTCCCACAATTGTTTAGCCTCTCCTATTTCTTCTTTTTCAGCAAAATCCACTACCATCAAAGATACGTCTTTGGTTAATTCGTCTACCAAAATATGCAGTTCAAAAAAGTATTCAGTATCCTTACTGCTTTCATCAACCCATTTAAACTTTACTTTTTCACCACTTTTTTTAGAAGCAAGACGCGCTTTTTCCTGCGAATCATTCCAAATAAAGGTAAAAAACTCTCCTCTTGAATTAACATTGTCAGCAAACCATTCTGATAAACCTGACGGAGTTGATATATATTGATACAATAATTGCGGCGAAGAATTGATCGGAAACTCGATTTCGTAACGTATTTTTGAATCCATGTGCTACTTTTAATTTTTTCGAAATATAAGAATATATGTTCAAAAACAATACGTTTTTAAAAATATTTTTTTTTCTTCAAAATTTGCTTGCGAGCTTTAATATTATTTATATCTTTGCACCCGCAATCAGGAATTCATGATAGCAGTCCAGGCGAGGTAGCTCAGTTGGTTAGAGCGCAGGATTCATAACCCTGAGGTCACGGGTTCAACTCCCGTCCTCGCTACCAGGTAAAAAAAACATCACTTTAAAAAGTGATGTTTTTTTATTTATAATACGTTTGTTATTATACTAAATTTGTTGTTTACATTTTATATAACTACTTTTAAAATAACATTTTACTAACTGTAATTTCTTCCCTATAATGGATATAGTTAAATTTAAAATCACATCAAAAACGATAAAAGTAGAAGTACGCAATTCGAATAATTATGTCTTTAATTTTAATACCGCTTTAGATATTGCAAAAGAAGACAAAGATGTTTTATTAAAACTATACAATGCATTAGATCTTCTTTTTAAGAAAGAAGCCGCAAGTGAAACCAAAAACTACATTTCACCCAACCAAACTAATATTCTGGATCAAATTTCTGCAATCGACAGTCAAAAGGAGGAATAATTTTAGAGAAGTTTAAATCCGCGTTCTTCTAATGTAGTCCGTAAATTTTCTCTTCCTTCCATATAAGTCAAGTCATTAGATGAGAAACGCACGGTTTCCTGCCAGCTTTTGTTTTTTAAACCAATTTCTTCTCTAAATTCAAGAAATGCTTTTTCATATACAGTAACTTCATCAAGCCATCGATCTTTATTATACCCATTGTAGTGGAGTACCGCATTTTGACTCAAACGAGGTCGAATTCTGCTGACTTCTGTTGGATCCGGTTTCCCTACTGCCATTCCAAAAACCACATAACTATAATCAGGCAAATTCAATAACACAGAAATTTCTTTAGCATTGTTTCGCATAGCCCCAATGTAAACGATTCCCAAACCTAAAGATTCTGCGGCAACAACTGCATTTTGAGAAGCGATTGCAGTATCAATTGAAGCCATTAAAAAAGCATCTGTATATTGCAATACTTGGGCTGTTTCATTTTCAACTAATGAAATTTTATTATTACGAGACATATCAGCAATCCACAATAAAAAAACCGGAGCTTGTTCGATATAAGGATTACCCATTCCGAATTTTGAACCTAATCTTGATGTTTTAGCTATTTCTGATTTTAATTCAGGATCTGTTATGGCTATAACACTCCACTGATTGAGATTTGATGAATTAGAAGCCGACTGGGCCGCTGCAATAATTGTTTCTATCGTTCCATCCGGCAATGCATCTGGAAGATATTTTCTTACTGAACGATGGCTAAGCAGTAAATCAATTTGTTCATTGTATATTATATTTTTAGGAATTGAATCTGCTCCATATCTTTGAAACAACAATTGTTCTTTTCTATTATTTTGTTCTTTCTTCATAAATGAATTTTTATATATTTGCCTGCAAAACTACGATCAAACATATTTATAATCAAGTAGTTGCGCTTACAATACTTAGTATACAAAACCATACTATTACTCATTACTAAGCACTTAGAAACACAAAAAAATGGAAAATAATATCGATTATAATTTTGATTTAACTGGAATCTTTAAAATAATTGGAGGAAAATGGAAAATTCCGCTGATAAAAGCTATTGGTTCTGTTTGCCCACGTCGTTTTGGAGAACTTCGTAAAGAAATGGAAAATCTCGCGCAAGCTACACTTACCACTCAATTGAGAGAATTAGAAAGAGATGGCATAATTGTGAGAGAAGTTTTTGCAGAAACTCCTCCCAGAGTTGAGTATCAATTGACAGAATTAGGCCTTTCACTTCATCCCGTTGTAGATACTTTAGAAAACTGGTGGACAATGTACACCAATAAAGGATGCAGACATCCTGATCTTAACAGCGGAAAAAAGAAATAATGGATTTCTATAAAACAATAAAACCTTAAACAAGATGTCTAAGGTTTTATTAAAAGCTCTTTTTAATCAAATCGGTCTTTGTATTTTTTAAATAAAGTATTCATTACTAAAAGCACTACTCCAACGCCTAATAAAACTAATGCTCGTATTAGGAAATCAGCATTTGACAAATCGAAGAACATTAATCTAATAACACAGACACCTACCAAGGAAATTGAAACGTATCGGAAGTATTTTTCTTTTAAAATAATACCGAGTATTAATAATCCCAATGATTCTAAAATCCAGAAGAATGTTAAGATTCCTTTATCAAACGAAAGAAACAAGAACAATCCAATACTAAAAGTTGCCGGATAAATAATAATACTGTTTCTAAACTTAAAGTCTTCAATGTATTTATACATTATAAAAATGTACAGCGCCAACAAGGCAAATATGATAAGATAAACGAATTCGAATTTAGACTGGTAATAATTAAAACTAACAAAGGCTAAATGAAAATTAGCCAGCAAATAATAAACAATGCTGATCTCTTTTTTACTGCCAATCTTTTTATAATAAAGCAATACGTTTACAATGGCCGTTGCTGCCCAAAATACCGGAAGCCATTTATGTTCTAATTGTGTAAACATAATAACCGAAAGCCAGACGTTTACAGCAATCTGATAATCGATCTGCAATGATTTGATGAATTCTTTTTTAGTGATAAAAAGAATTAAAACAATAAATAAAAGAATAGTCGAAAGCTGGAGAATCCAGTCCAGCAAAACAAAATTATTCAGCGTCTGAATACTGTAAACAACAGAAGTCAGAATAGATAAAAGCCCAATAATCAAAACTGATTCTGGAACTAAATCCAGTTTTTTGTATAAAATCAAACCAAAATTAAGCATTGCCAAAAGCATAAAAACTAAAGGCAGATATGCCGTTTCTACCTGAATAAACAATAAAGCAATTATCCATAAATTTTGAATTACAGGTAAAATGGCGCTAAACATTTTTCCTTCTTCTTTTGTGCTTTTAATTTGAAGAAAACTATAAGCAGCAGATATGATAACACTTATTGCTTGTACCGCGTAAATGATAATTTCACCCACCTTATTCGTTTCGTATACAGCTAAATAAATACTTAAAAGCACCGCACTAATTAACAGAACAAATGAATAGATGTTGTAACGTTTTGTTTTTTCTGTTTTTTGAAAAATCCAAAAAGTAATTACCGCCAAAGCCGATAAATAAACAGGAACATAATCTATTTGGATACAAGAAAATCCAAAAACTAATGCATTAAAAAGGATTAATTCTGAATTGACCGTACTGAAATTTGTCCAGCCTGAAATAACATCATTCGATTTGTTTCTAATCTTATCGGCAAACAAAATATAAATTTCAATAACAGAAAGTCCAACAGCAATTAATGCAATTTCTGTATTGTTTAATAAATCGGTTTCGATCAAAAAGCATAAACTTCCAATAATTGAAAAAATAAGACAAAAAACATATAATAAAACCTGGTTATCTTTAGCAAGTGATTTTCGTTTAAATTGAATCCATAAAAATTCATGATTTAGTAATGCAATACCTAGACAGGCAAAAATCCCAACAATGTTTAAAGTATTAAAATATTTATAGGTAATCAAAACTAACAAAGCATTTACACCAATAATCCCGATAGTTTTTATAAGACTTTCATCTTTGTAGAATATTTTCACAAACCAGTTCAGAGTTATTACAGAAATCATTCCTAAAGCAAAAAGAATATCTAAATAAGATTTAGTTTCATTGAGAATCAATACTAATCCTGAAATAACAACGATGATTAAAAAAACGAATCTTCCTAAATCAAATGTATTATTCTTGAATTTGGATTGTAAAAAACTCCATAACAAAGCCAAAAATATGAGAGGCCAATAAAACGAAACTTCGATAGTATGATACCAGCTTATAAAAAAGATGATTGAAAATAAAATCGAGAAGATTCCATTTAAACTCAAGCCTTTTTTAATAATGAAAGAATCAATTTCTAAAAACTCTTTTTTTACTGCGCAAAAAACAGGAACCATTAATGTGAACAGAGTCACAGCGATCAATGTCGCAAAAGTATTTGTAACATGGCCCTGATCCAGAAATGGATTTACATGTAAAATAAAGAACCCAAATACAAACAAAGCTAAAACATGATTGATGCCTAAAAATATTTTATGTAATAAAACTTCCTTGCTTTTGTAAACAATAAATAAACAAGCTGTTGCTAAAAAGTACAATCCGCAGGCGATAACATCATAACCAACTTTCCAGTCATTCAGCATTATAATACTTAGTGAAAAAAGCAAGAACGAAACCATTCCGTCTAAATGGTACAGCCAAAAAATCTTTTTCTTTCTGGCAAAAAGAGCGGCACAAAGACACAAAATTCCTGCTGCTAACAAAACGAATATTTTGATTTTGCTTCCTGTTGAATGTAAAATCAATCCTAAAGCAAATAAAATCCAGTTCGTAAGATGCGTAATAAAAGCAATTCGGTCAAAATGGGTATTTGTATAAATGCTTCTGTACTGCATATACATACAGCTTACAGAAACCAAAACTATACCTAATATGGCAAAAATATTTTGAGATGGACTTAGAATATTATGACCTTGTGTAAACCAAATATCAAAAATGATAAAGGCCGAAATAACAATCAATAAATGGTATTCCCATTTTTCTTTATACGATAAAACAATTCCTGCTGTGGCGGTTAAAGAAGCCAGCAAAAATGTAATTAGAACCTTCTCAGGAATTACACATAAAATTAAAACACTTAAAATGACATGGAGCGATAAAAAGGTCTGTTGTTTTATAATATAACCTACATATAAGTTAATCGCAATTCCAATTCCAATGAGCGAATAAGCCAGTGGAATGTTTTCTATAAAAGCAAGCGCTTCAATTTGCGACGCACCAAAACATCCAAACAAAAACAAACTTGCACCCGCGCTTCGAAGCCACAATCCGGTTTTAAGCCATTTTTCTTTATTCTTCAAAAAGAAATAAGATCCTGATAAAGCTCCGGCATAAAGCCAAAGGATTAAAACCCTAAACATTGGCGAAACTTTTAAAGCGGTATAAATACTTAAATAACCAACTCCCAGAACCATTATAGCGGTTCCTAAAATTCCGGTCCAGTTTTCGACAAACTGCTGTTCGATTTTTTTTATAAAAATTGAAAAAGCACTTTCCTTATATATTTCTTCCTCCTGATACTGAGGTATTTTTTGTTCTTCAAACTCAGGAATTGACTGTGTTTCAATATTTGCGTCAGTATTAGAAATTTCTTTTACCTCAACTATATCATTAACAGAATCGTAAATATGAATTTCCTGTAATTCTTCAGTAATTTGAGTTTCTTTATCTAAAACAGATTCATCAAAAGTAGCAGCCAGATCAGGAATAACAGGCGGAGCGATTTCTGTTACTGGGTCTAAAATGGTTTCTTTTTCTTCAATGTTAGATATTAATTCTGCGCCGGCAAAATTAGATTGCTGCATTTGGTTTTTAATATCTTCAATTTCTTTTTTTAAAGCGATATGATCGCCTTTGATTTTCTTGTAAAGGGATTCTAACGACTCATTGTCTTTTTTTATTTTGGATAAATTATTAAACAAAACAATAATGCATCCTATTAACCCAATAAGAATAAAGTTCTCCATAGTTTAAATTTTGAATCTGCAAATGTAAGAAAACTATATACGTTTTAACATTTATAAATTAATTTCTAAAAATAGGATAGTTTTTTGAATGTAGATGTTAAATTCTAAATTACTTTTGAATTAGAAAAAATCTTAAGATTTTTAATAAATATCAAAACAGAAAACATCACTCTTTGTGTAACTTTTTTTAGCAAATGCGACAAACTTTAAAATTAAATTACGGTTCTTTGTAACTTATTACAATTTTAGATCCGGCATTTTCTAAGTACAATAATATTGAACTCAATGAGTTTTGACTAAAGCTAGTCGCGATATTTTCGTTATGGACAATAAAAAATTAATACTAAGTTTAAAAAAAGGAAATGAAACCGCTTTTAAGGAAGTGTATTTCAACTACTACGATAAACTGGTAAATATTGCCAAACGATTTAATCTCACGGTGCTTACTCCTGAAGACTTTGTTCAGGAAAGCCTTTTAAGACTTTATAATAAAAGAGATCTTCTTAATGAAGATGTTTTGCTTGACAAACAATTGTTTACAATTTGCAAAAACATCATTATCAATCACGTTAACCGCGAAAACAAAATAATTCATCTTGATTCATTTCAGGATACTATTATCGACGAAGAAACTGATTGGGGCATTTTTGAAGAAAGAAAAGAAAAGCTGCATAATTTTATTAATCAGCTTCCTGAACAGCAGCAAAAAATATTTACTTTACATAAACTGGAAAACCTTAGCTATAAGGAGATTGCAGAAATTACGGATCTTTCTGAAAAGACCATTGCCAATCATATTTATCTCGCCAGTAAATTTATTCGAAAAAAAATCGAAAACCATTAGGAACTTTTTTGTTCTCGTTTGTTATATATAAAAACAAGAACAAAAAATGCATATTGAGGCTTATAAAACCAACGTAAGAACAAAGAAAGACGCAAGCCTGCTTGTTGTTCTTTTACAGTTTGTTATTTCTGATTGTATTATAAATTTTGATTTCAAAAATCGAGAAAGAATACTTAGAATCGAAACCAACAGAGATATTAAAGATGTGGTTTATGGTGTTTTTACCAAACAAGGATTTTATTGTAAAAAACTCTAAAACCAAAAAGTCATGGATAAAGAAAAACTAGACGAAGAGTTTAAAAAAATATGGAATGAAACTCCGGCTTCGCATTCTAATGAAATAAAAGAGGCTTCTTGGGAAAAATTCCGTACAGCAGCTTTTCCTCCAAAGAAAAAGAAAGTAAGCCCGTGGCGTTATTATGTCGCCGCATCGGTTTTACTTTTTGTTCTGGTTGGAACAGGAATCTATTTTACTGCTGAAACACAAAATGAGCTTGTGGCCATTTCTGAAAATGTAATAGAAAATACTACTTCAAAAATAAAATCAGTTGTATTGCCGGATAGCTCAAAGGTGGTTTTAAAACCGAATTCGAAAATATCTTATGGAAATAATTTTGCCTTAAACCGAAAAATTGAAATTACTGGAGAAGCTTATTTCCAAGTTAAAAAAGACAAACAGCATCCGTTTCAGGTTTTTTGCAATGAAACAACCACAACCGTTTTAGGAACTTGTTTTACCGTAAAAGGTTTTAATCAAAAAGAAGTTACTGTTGAACTTTTTGAAGGAAGCGTTCAGATGAATGTAAAAGGACAGGATCAAAAATGGATTTTAAAACCAGGACAAAAATTTACTTACGGAAACCAAACCGCTTCTGTAGAAGAATTTAGCCGATTTGTAGATTTTGATAATGAAAAACTAACCGTTATAAGCTCATACATTGAAGAAAATTACGGTTATAAAGTCATAATTCCTCAGGATTATAAAGATCAGAAAATCACAATTCGAATAAATAAAAAAGAAGATTTAAAAATAATTGTACAATTAATATCAGAAATGTATAACCTAAACTTTGAAATAAATGACGATTTAAAACAGATTACTTTTCAATAAAAAAACAAAAAGGATGCAAGCCGCGAAACTACACATCCTCCTTATAGTCAGGGATAACACGAAGTTATTCCATTTAATAATTCAAAAATACAAAATTTCATGAAGCATATAATTTCAGCATGCTTTTTTTTATTCAGTTTATGTATGTCAGCTCAAAACGTTACGGTAACTGTAGATCAAAATGTAACGTTAAAAGAATTCTTTAAGCAAATTGAAAGTCAGACTGATTTTAAATTTGCCTTTACAGATAAGATTGATACCAATCAAAAGTATTTCACGAAAAAAAGCACATATAAGCAAATCGAAATCGAGAAACTTATTTCTGAACTAAACAAAAATGCCTCTGTACAATTTTCTATTGTTGGCCAGAATATTTTTGTGAAACAAAAATCACAGTCGGCCAGACCAGCCAAAAAAAAAAGTAAACTGACAGGTCAAATTCTTGATGATACTAGACAACCCGTTATTGGCGCCAACGTTTATATTAAAGAACTTGAAGTTGGCGCTATAACGGATATAAACGGAAAATACAGCATTGAAATTCCAAATGGAGATTATACGGTTTCTGTGAGTTATATTGGATTTAAAAATCATGAAAAAAAGGTAACTGTTTCTGAAGATACAAGAATCAATTTCAACATAGATTCTGATAGTCAGGAATTAGAACAGGTTATTGTAACAGGCAATAAGGCTGTTGATATCAAAACAACTCAAATGAGTGTGAACCGTCTTTCGATGCAGGAAATAAAACGAATTCCTGTAGCAATGGGCGAACCAGATCCTTTAAAATCGATATTAACGTTGCCTGGCGTTACTAATGCCGGAGAAGCTTCTTCGGGATTTAATGTCCGCGGTGGTGCTGCCGATCAGAATTTGATTCTTTTAGATGGTGCTCCTGTTTACAATGACTCGCACATGTTTGGTTTTTTCTCTGTTTTTAATGCCGATATCGTAAATGGTTTAGATTTATACAAAGGTGGAATTCCTTCTAAATTTGGAGGCCGTGTTTCTTCTGTTCTTGATGTTACACAGCAAACCGGAGATTTTGAAAACTTTAAAGTAAATGGAGGAATTGGTGTAATTTCCAGCCGTCTTTTGGTTCAGGGACCTTTACAAAAAGAAAAAGGCTCTTTTATTGTGTCTGGCCGTACTTCGTATGCGCATTTGTTTTTAAAACTTGCCGACAATAAAAATTCGGCTATGTTTTATGATTTTAATGCTAAATTCAATTACCGCTTTAATGCCAATAATACGTTGACGTTTTCCGGTTATTTAGGAAATGACGTTTTTGACATTAACGATCGTTTTTCGAGCAAATACGGAAATACTATGGGAATTTTAAGCTGGAAACATAAATTTTCTGATCGCTTAAATTCTAATCTTTCTACTTTTTACAGTGATTATAAATTCAATTTAGGACTTTCAACAGAAAATTTTGAATGGGACAGCAACATCCAAAATTATGGTTTGAAATATGGATGGAATTATCAAAAATCTGAAAAGTTTAAAATTAACTACGGAATTGAAGGTTTATATTATAATTTCAATCCCGGAACTGTACAGCCTACAAGTATAGATTCTCAGTTTAATTACAAACAACTGGACAAAAAATATGCTTTAGAAACTTCTGCTTATCTTGATTTTGAAAATCAAATTACAGAGAAGCTTAACTTTCGTTACGGACTTCGTTACAGTATGTTTTACCGTTTAGGTTCAGAAGCAATCAGCACTTACGAAAACGGTCAGTCAGTTGTATACAATCCTTTATACAAAATTTACGAAGAAGGAACTCCAACAGGATCTGTATATTATGGAAAAGGAAAAAAAATAAGCAGTTTTGACAATTTTGAACCACGTGCCGCATTATCGTACGCTTTTAACGATAACACATCTGTAAAAGCCAGTTACAACAGAATGGCGCAGTATATTCATATTTTATCGAATACCCAATCTCCATTACCTATGAGTATCTGGACACCAAGCGGACCTTTTACCAAACCTCAGCTTTTGGATCAGTATGCAATGGGATATTTCAAAAATTTTAGAGATAACGATTATTCTTTTGAAGGAGAACTGTTTTATAAAAACGTTCAAAACCGTATCGATTATATTGATGGTGCCGATATATTGGCAAACAATAATATCGAACAGGTTATTTTAAATGGTAAAGCCAGATCGTATGGTATGGAATTATTATTTAGAAAAAATACCGGAATTTTTACAGGATGGATTTCGTACACCTTATCAAGAGCTGAACAAAAAACACCGGGAAGAACACCGGAAGAACCAGGAATTGCAAATGGCGACTGGTATTTATCAGGATATGATAAAATGCATAATTTAAGCATTGTTGGAAGTTATGAATTTAGTCCAAAATGGTCTTTCAATGGTAACTTCACTCTGCAATCCGGCCAGCCTGTAACGTATGCAAATGGGTATTATGAATTTGGGGGAATTCATGTACCAAATTATTCATTAAGAAACGAAAACAGGCTGCCACTTTTTCATCACCTTGACGTAGCGGCCACATATACTCCAAAACCAGATAAAAAGAAAGGATGGCAAAGCTACTGGGTTTTTAGTATTTACAATATTTACAACCGAAAAAATGCTGCTTCTATGAGTTTTACTACAAATGAAGATACTGGAGCAAACGAAACCAGAAGGCTTTCAATCTTCGGAATTGTACCTGGAGTTTCTTATAATTTTAAATTTTAATGTAATGAATAAATTAAAAAAATATAATGCAATGAATAAAGTACTGGCATTTATGAGTCTTCTTTTTGTTGTATTTTTTACTTCTTGCGAAGATGTTGTAAATCTTGATCTGGAAACCGGAGAAACACGATTGGTAATCGATGCCGAAATTATTTGGAAAAAAGGAACCAGCGGTAATGAACAAGTAATAAAAATCAGCAAAACGGCTTCTTATTACAGCGGTTCAACACCCAAAGTTTCCGGAGCACAAGTACGAGTTGAAAACAGCAATGGCGATGTTTTTACTTTTAATGAAACCGAAGCAGGTGTCTACAAATGCACCAATTTTGTTCCTGTAATCGATATGGATTATAAATTATTTGTTGATGCTGAAGGAAAAAGCTTTACTGCTGTTGAAAAACTAACTTCTGCAGCTGCAATCGATAAAATAGAACAAAAAATGGTTCCTGATTTTGGAGGAGATGATGTTATTGAAGTAACTTTTTATTATACTGATCCCGCAGATCAGGTTAATTTTTATTTAACCGATTACCAAAGTGAGTTTTTGATATATCCGGAATATGAAATCACAAATGATGAGTTTTATAACGGAAATCAAATAAGTACACGTTATTCTCATGAAGATATGAAACCCGGAAATATATTAAAAATCACGCACAGAGGTGTTTCAAAAAACTTCTTCAATTATATGAAATTAATTTTAGAAGCTTCAAATTCAAATCCTTTTCAAGTTCCTCCAGGAAATATTAGAGGTAATATTTTAAATACAACTGACAATAATAATTTCGCATTAGGCTATTTTAGACTTTGCGAAGCAGACGGCATCGATTATGTTGTAAAATAAAATTACCATTTTTATAAAAAGACAAATCCCTTAAATGTAATTATTTAAGGGATTTGTCTTTTAGAAATAATTTTCTGAATTCTCTATTTTAATGATTAAACATTAATTTAGTTTTACATCAATTAAAAGCAAACTCAAATAAATGAAAAAAGTAGTTTTAAATCTTGCCGTAACTTTAGACGGATTTATCGAAGGTCCAAAAGGAGAAGTCGATTGGTGCATTATGGATGACGACATGAACTTTCCGGATTTTCTTAAAAGCGTTGATACGATTTTTTATGGAAGAATAAGTTATGATGAATGGGGAAATTATCAGGCTGATGAAAATGCTGATGCAGCCGAAAAAGAAATCTGGAATGAAATTCACTCCAAAAACAAATTTGTTTTTTCAAGTCAAAACCGAGAAGATAAAAATGCTGTTTTTATTTCTTCTGACATCATTGATAAAGTAAACGAAGTAAAAAATCAGCCGGGCAGAGATATCTGGCTTTATGGCGGAGCCAATCTTATTAAAACATTTATAAACTTAAACCTTATTGATGTTTATAAAATTTCGGTTCATCCGGTTGCTTTAGGTTCCGGAAAACCTTTATTTGAAAATTTATCACAACGAATTGCATTAAAACTAACAGATACCAGAGTTTTTAAATCAGGTGTTGTCGAATTAACTTATCAGCCTGAATAAAGCTGAACCTGCTAAAAAGTCTTATCTTGCAGAACTTAATTAAAATACCATGTCAATAACAACAGAAGCAGAATTAACCGGAATGAAAAAAGCAAGCGAAGCCGTGGCTTATGCTTTAAAAGAAATGAGAAATTTTGCAAAACCCGGCATCTCTACAAAAGAACTTGATGAATACGGCGGAAAAATACTAAACGATTTAGGAGCAAAATCAGCACCTTATGTAACGTATGGTTTTCCGGGATGGACGTGCATCAGCGTAAATAATGAATTCTGTCATGGGATCCCTTCTGAAAAAAGAATTTTAAAAGAAGGCGATTTAATCAATATTGATGTTTCAGCAGAATTAAACGGTTTCTTTTCAGATAACGGCGGTTCGTTTGTTATTGGTGAAGATGTAAATCAGCATCAAAAATTAATTAATGCTTCTAAAGAAATTCTGCATAAAGCTATTTACAATATAAAAGGAGGCGTTCGTATTTCTGACATTGGTTTTATAATGGAAACTGAAGCTAAGAAAAGAGGTTATAAAGTAATCAAGAATTTAACCGGTCACGGTATTGGAAGAGGTCTTCATGAAGAACCGCACGAAATTGCGAATTACAGAGACCGTTTTAATTTGACAAGATTCAAGAAAAATTCTGTCGTAGCTATAGAAACTTTTATTTCTACTACGTCTACAATTGCCGAAACTTTACAAGACGGCTGGACAATGGTTGGAAATAAAGGAGGTTTTATGGCACAGCACGAACATACAATAGTAGTTACTGAAGGAAAACCAATTATCTTGACAGAAATGAATGAAATCTGGAATTAAAACCTCATACATAAGAACAAAAAACTCCATTATTGCTAATGGAGTTTTTTATTTCATTTTGGGAGAAATGTCAAAAACAAAGTACCTCAGCATTTATTTTCCAACTGTCTGCTGTAATTGCGCAGGATAACGATCGCCCTGAATTGTAGTTTGGGCAAAAGCATCGTCGATTTTTTTAACATCTTCTGATGATAAATTACTAGAAGCACCGCCAATATTTTCTGTCAATCTATTTGATTTTGTCGTTCCCGGAATTGGCGCAATCCACGGTTTTTGTGCCAAAAGCCAGCCTAATGCAATTTGTGCAGGGGTTACGTGTTTCTGTGATGCAATGGCAGACAATAAATCAACTAATTTTTGATTTGCTTTTCTGTTTTCTTCGCTAAAACGAGGCAGGGTATTTCTAAAATCTGCAGCTTCAAAACTAGTGTTTTCTGTAATAGCGCCAGTTAAAAATCCTCTTCCTAACGGACTGAACGGCACAAAACCAATTCCTAATTCTTCAAGCACCGGTAAAACTTCAAGTTCTGGTTCTCTCCACCAAATCGAATATTCGCTTTGCAAAGCAGATACAGGTAAAACTGCATTTGCTTTTCTAATAGTTTCTGCACCCGCTTCAGACATTCCAAAATATTTTACTTTTCCTTCCTGTATAAGATCTTTAACCGTTCCGGCAACATCTTCTATTGGTACATTTTGGTCTACTCTATGCTGATAAAATAAATCAATAACATCTGTTTTCATGCGTCTTAAAGATTCTTCGGCAACGGCTCTTATATTTTCCGGACGGCTGTCTTGTCCATTAAATGCCTGCCCGCCTTTAAAACCAAATTTAGTGGCAATTATGGCATCTTTTCTAAATGGTTTTACAGCTTCTCCAACCAATTCTTCATTGGCAATACCATAAGCTTCAGCCGTATCAAAAAAATTAATTCCTTGTTCGTATGCTTCTCTGATTATTTTTATACCATGCTCTTTGTCTACTGCTGTACCATAAGCAAAACTCAATCCCATACAGCCAAGTCCTAATGCAGAAACCTCTAATCCTTGCGTTCCTAATTTTCTCTTTTCCATAATTTTATTTATATAAAAGTTTATTGTTATTTTTAACAGTACAAATTTCCTTTAATAAAAGCAGCTGCATATAATACAAATTACTGCTCTTATTACCATTTTTACTGATTGAGATAATTACGCTAAGTTATTAATAATCTGAACAGTATATTTGTACAGCACTATTATAAATTGATCATGGAACACATACAATTAGAAAAAGTTACGCAGTATAACCAATTAAAAGGTGTTGAAACACAGCATCCTTTAATAAGTGTTTTTGATAATTCTAACAGCGGTCCATTACCCAATAATACCCGTCTGCATTTTGGTTTTTATGCTATCTTTTTAAAAGCCGGAAATTGCGGCGAATTAAAATACGGACGCAATAATTATGATTATGACGATGGCACAATGGTTTTCGTAGCTCCCGGACAAGTACTCGAAGTAAGCAATACAGACAATTATAAATCTACAGGCTTAACACTGCTTTTTCATCCTGATTTTATAAAAGGAACTTCTTTGTCCAGAAACATAAATCAGTATTCGTTCTTTTCTTACGATTCGCACGAAGCACTTCATTTATCTTTAAAAGAACAGGAAATTATAAAAGATTTGTTCAGTAAATTAGAATATGAATTAAGCCAGTCTATAGACAAACACAGTAAAAATATTATAAGCAATACGATTGAGTTGCTTTTAAATCATTGTGTTCGATTTTATGACCGACAGTTTATAACCCGCGAAAACATCAATTCTGATATTTTATCAAAATTTGAAAATTGTTTAAATGATTATTTTCAATCTCAGACTGCACAGGATTCAGGACTTCCTTCTGTGGGATATTTTGCCGATCTATTGCATCTTTCGTCTAATTATTTTGGAGATTTAATTAAAAAAGAAACCGGAAAAACAGCTCAGGAACATATTCAGTTAAAATTAATAAATCTGGCAAAAGAACGAATTTTCGATACAGAGAAATCTATAAGTCAGATTGCTTTTGAATTGGGATTTAAGTATCCGCAGCATTTTAATCGCATGTTTAAAAAGAATACAGGCTACACTCCCATTGAATACAGAAATCTAAATTAAAAAAATGCTGGATAATTTCCCTTTCTACCTCGGTTTGTTAATTGTTATTTTACTGCTTATTATGCTGGGCAATAAAATAAAAGTCGCTTATCCTGTATTATTAGTATTGGCAGGATTGTTTATTAGTTTTATTCCGGGCGTTCCCGCAATAAAAATTGAGCCGGAACTTATCTTTTTTATTTTTCTGCCTCCATTATTGTATGAAGCTTCGTGGACCGTTTCGTGGAAAGAAATGTGGCGCTGGCGTCGAATTATTACCAGTTTTGCTTTTATTGTCGTTTTTGTTTCGGCACTTTCTGTAGCGCTGGTTGCCAATTATTTTATTCCGGGCTTTTCATTAGCATTAGGTTTTGTGTTGGGCGGTATTGTTTCGCCTCCAGATGCTGTAAGTGCCGGAGCGATTTTAAAATTTGTTAAAGTACCCAAAACCATGTCATCTATCTTAGAAGGTGAAAGTTTGCTGAACGATGCATCTTCTTTAATTATTTTTAGATTTGCCATGATTGCCGTGGCAACAGAACAGTTTATATTTTATAAAGCCGCGTTAAGTTTCAGCTGGATGGTTTTTGGCGGCGTTGCGATTGGTTTATTAATAGGATGGCTTTTTATGAAAGCACATAAATACCTTCCAACCGACGCGAATTCAGATATTGTTTTATCATTATTAACGCCTTATATAATTTATCTGGCGGCAGAAGAAGCTCATAGCTCCGGAGTATTGGCCGTGGTAAGCTGCGGATTGCTTTTGTCTAATAACAGACACCGCTTTTTAAACAGCAGATCCCGTTTACAAGGCGTAAATGTTTGGGAAAGTCTTTGCTTTATATTAAACGGATTAGTCTTTATGCTGATTGGACTTGATTTACCCCAAATTACCAAAGGACTTGAAGAAACCAGTCTGTTAGCAGCAATTGGATATGGCGTACTTATTACAGTAGTTTTAATCGTAAGCCGAATTTTATCTTCTTACGGTGCCGTAATTGTAACTCTTATTGCCCGAAATTTTATTACTGTAGCAGATGACAGGCATCCTGGCTACAAAACACCTTTTATATTAGGATGGACCGGAATGCGCGGTGTTGTATCATTAGCAGCCGCATTATCTATACCGGTTTATTTAGACAACGGCAACGGATTTCCACAGCGTAATCTTATTTTGTTTATCACTTTTGTTGTTATTCTTTTAACTTTATTAATTCAGGGATTAACACTTCCGTATTTTATCAAAAAAATTAAACTTCCTAATATTTATGATCCGGTTCCCCGTGAAGAAGCGCATCATCAAATTCGACAGGAATTAGCTGAATTTGCCTTAAATTATTTAAAAACAAATTATAAAGACCACGCAGAAAACAATTCGCCCTTACAGCATCTTATTCAAAAATGGGAACAACATATTAAAGGAATCGATGATGAAGCAATAAGTCATGAACTAAAACACATTTATCGAGATTTACTAACACAGCAGCGACAATGGCTTATTAACAGAAATAAGGAAGACCAGACTTTAGACGAAGTCATTATACGCAGACAAATGTATTATCTGGATATTGAAGAAGAAAAACTCCGATATCTTTAGACTATTTTCTTTAGTAGGTTTCTCTCTTATTTCTTGAAATAATTATGTGATGAGCTTGAAAAATAAGCATTACGAAAGAATTTAATAAAAAATTAAGTTTTTTTTCTTTAACAAAATTATTAACTTGTTGTGAAATAAAGAATAACACATAGCTACTATGTAACTAAAGAAAACACTATGCGAGTATCTGTCACACGAAAGAACATCAAATTTACCCCCGATTCCAGAAGAGTTGTTGCGCGATATTTTATGAATGGAGATGAACGGACGCAGCAAATGGTTTTACGAATCATGATACTCGACGAGAAACAGGTTTCTGAAACTTTAGAACAAACACTTCGCGAATTTGCGAGACGCCATCGAAATATTTCGGCTATTTTTTTTAGACACTGCGAAAGAATAAAGCCTTTAATAGAATCCATGAAAATAGATTATGAAGCCATGTCTCTTAATCGAAAAATGCTTATTGGTTCATATTGTACCATGGAATATGCTATTGAATCTGCGGCAATTTTTAATCCTTCAATTGTAGAAGATTTCGATCAGTGTGGTTTAGAAGCCGGCGAAAAACGAGTTATTATTTCATTCCGCGCCACAGGAGAAGGTCATATTTCGTCTATAGTTTTTAGAAGAGGAATTCTCGACAAAGACAATAATCTTCAGATAATGAAAATTGGCCACCATATTGACAAGGCCGAAATTGAACATAAAACCTTATTCAATAAAGAACGTTTTTTAACAAAGCTTATCGAAATGCATACACAGGACAAATACATTGCCCAGATTATGCAGGATCTGCCGGAAGAATTTGAATTTGCGATTTTAAAAAACATTTTAAACACCGCTTTGGGCGACCCGTCTATTCGTCAGGAAAGAAGAACTGCACTTGAAGAAATACTCTGGCTTGCCAATTCATTTTACGATTTACAATTCAAACACGATTCAGATATTACAGAACGTGTTATATTTCCAATATCCGATTCTGAAAGCCGAGGAATAGAGGATGCCCGTTTTGTTCGTTTTATAGACGACGATGATTCTGTTCGTGTTATGGCAACTTATACAGCATACAATGGCCATGCTATTCTGCCTAAATTAATTTCTACCGAAGATTTTTATTCTTTTAGAGTAATGCCTTTGCATGGAGAAGGTGCGCAAAATAAAAATCTGGCTTTGTTTCCAAGAAAGATAAAAGGAAAATATGCCATGCTGGCTCGTATAGACGGTGTAAACAATTACATTATGTATTCTGATCGTGTAACACAATGGAATACTCCTGTTTTATTGCAGGAACCGCGTTATACTTGGGAATTTACACAAATTGGAAATTGCGGTTCACCACTTTGGACAGAAGAAGGCTGGCTTGTAATTACACACGGAGTCGGCACCATGCGTCGTTATTGTATCGGTGCTTCTTTATTTGATCTTGATGATCCTTCAAAAGAAATTGGAAGATTAAAAGAACCTCTGCTTTCTCCGTTAGAAGACGAGCGCGAAGGTTATGTACCCAATGTGGTGTATTCCTGCGGCGCTATTATTCATAACAAAAGTCTTATTTTGCCTTATGCCGTTTCTGATTATTCATCTACGTATGGCGTTGTCGATTTAGCAGAATTATTAGCGACTTTAAAAAAGAGTAAGTAAACCGTTTGAATAATGTATAGAATTATTTTATGCGAAAAAGCGACAGGCATTGTACTTGAACTTGATGGAAAAACAAGATTTTCTAATAATGATACTAACAGCCCTCTTCCTTCAATGACTTTTAATACAATTGAAGAAGCAGAAGATATGGCAGCTGCGTTGATAAAAGAAAATAGTACTCTTGAAATTGGAATTTATAAAAATGATGAAACTTTTGTAAAACGGTATTAACCGCTTTTTAAATTCTAATCAATCCCATTACAAAAGCCGTTCGCAAAGCTTCAGTAGTATTAGAAACCTGCATTTTCTGAATAATATTCTGTCTGTGGCGTCGAACGGTATAAACTGAAATATTTAAAAATCCGGCTATTTGATCACTGTTATTTCCTTTTGCCACCAGTTTTAATATTTCCAATTCTCTTTTTGAAAGTAATGTTTCTGCAAAAGGTTTGTATTTTTCAGAAGCAATAGTTTCACCTGTCTGCATATTTACAATTCTGCCATCGATCCCTGTACTGGTTTGCAAATTGCCCGAAGGCGAATACAAACACAATGCAAGCCAGATACTTCCGGTAGATGACTTTTTAAGATACATTGTCCGGTGATTAATGTAATTGGGATTTTGAGAATCTGAAGTTCTTAAACGACTAAAAGTACTGTACTTTCTATATTCTTCTCCATTCAGGTTTTTAAGAAATTGTAAATACTGAAGCTCTAAAGCATGACGCTCAGTAACATCATCGGAATTTAATTTATTAAAAATGCAGTCTTCAAAAGCAGAATCGATTACTAAATCTTTAGATGATAATCCAAAAAGTTCTCCAAAATCCCCAGCATAAATATAACTGCAGTCAGCCTGAAAATCAGAAAGAACAGCAACACACTGCTCAATTTCCACATAAGAAGCAACTGATTTTTTATATTCTTCTATATTTAAAATTTCGCCTTCGAGAAAAGTCTGCTGTAACAATGTTGAGGTTAACTGATCTTCGATGGAAACTTTAGGCATAGCGGCTTATAAATTGGTTAATTTTACGTATTGCTGTTTTTGGAAAGCAGGATTAAATTTGAAAAACCTAAATTATCATTTTTATACTTCTAACAAAACATTTTATGAAAACTAAATTTATTACCTGTCTCGCTTTATTTGGGATTATTATAATTTCTAGCTGCAACAACAATTCTAAAGAAAATAAAATCGAAAATATGACCGCAGAAAAAAATTCTGAAAAAGCTTCAGATTCGGCTTTTGTTAGAGGCAGTGAGTGTGATGTAAAACTTGACAAAATTCATTTTACAAAATCTATAAATGGCGCTGATACATTGGCAAAAGTCGATGAGAAAAAGAATATTCAGTTTCATGTGGGCGAGAAAAAAGATTATTTCTCTGATCCGGACAACAAACTTTCGAACACTTCTGCTCCTATCCTTTTATCTAAAATTGATAATACAAAACCTTTTACGCTGACTGCAAAAGTAAGTCCTGAATTTACAGCAGGCGGATTATACAATGCGGGCGTTTTGTATTTATATGTTCATGATAACTTTTATCAGAAATTTTGTTTTGAACAAGACGAAAGAGGTAACCACAGAATTGTAACGGTTCGAACTATTGGAACTTCAGACGATAATAATCATGATGTCGTAAAAGGGAAAACAGTGTATATGAAAATTTCATCAGACACGCAGACTGTTGCCAGCTATTATTCGCTTGATAACAAAACCTGGCAAATGGTTCGTTTGTATAAAAACAATTACCCTGCAGAACTTTGGGGCGGTATCAGCGCGCAATGTCCGGTTGAAAAAGGAACTACAAGTTATTTTGAAGAAATCAGCTTAGAAGAAAAAAGTGTAAAAGATTTCCGTTTGGGAATCTAAAACATTTTAAAACAAAGACAAACGCAGATTATTTAGTCATAATCTGCGTTTCTTATTTTAAGACTGGTATTTTCTCAGTTAAATATTTCCAATATCGTTTTGGCATATGCTGTAAATGAAGTTTGGTATTTTTTCTGGATTCAATATTGGTACTGCTAAAATACTGACGCCAGAGATTTTGAAAAAACTCTTCATTGTCATCGCATATTTCTGCCAGATATTTTGAAGAAGATGACTGAGCATTAAATTGAAGCTGTACTGTTGAGGTAGTTTCAAGATCGTAATAAATCCCGTATTTACGTTTCGAATCGTAAATTAACCAGCGCTGATCAGCATAACGATTTTTAAAATGCTTTTCTATTAAAGGCAGAACGTCGCAGTCCGGTTCGACAATGGCATAATACAAATTATCTTTGGTCAGCTTAAACCTTACAAAAGCTTTCATTCTGTGTGTTTCTTTACCGGTTAAATGCGCCGCTTTTCTAACTTCGAGAACAAAAGTATTCGCCAGATCTTCTTCAATATTAACCGAAGAAGCAAATACATATTTTATATACTGAAATAAGGTTTCGTCAATTTTATCTAAATCAGATAAAAATGCGCGATAAATATTAGCAAAACCTTCATTAGAAAGACGCTCTTTTAATCCGTTTAAAACCCGGTTTGCTTTTCCAAAATCTGTAGAAACCAAATGTATTTTTGAAAAAAGCAACGCATTAGAAATTTCATTTTTTGCAAAAACAATGTCAGAAAGTTTTAACTCGTAAATTTCAAATACCGCTGTAAGCCAGCCTTCAAAAGTACTATCGTAAATTACTTGTGTCATCGATTTTAAAATAAAGCCAGCTGATTAGAAAAATCATTTTTGTATTTACTTTTCTGAGCATTTAAAATATGATCTTTTATCTGTATAGAAGTTAAATCTTTCTGCAATTGAAACGGAGCAGCAAAAGCCAGAAAGTATTTTGATCTGCTGTATGCAATTCCAAGTTTATTTAAATCGTCTGGCTGGAGTCTTTTAAACTTTCTGGCAGCAACAATTTTTTTAGCTCCTAAAACCCCAATTCCCGGAATTCTGAGAATTAATTCTAAATCGGCGGTATTAATATCAACCGGAAATTTATCGAGATTTCGTAATGCCCAGCCCAATTTTGGATCAATATCTAAATCCAGATTCGGCTGATCGAAACCGACCATTTCGTTTACATTAAATCCATAAAACCGAATTAACCAGTCGGCCTGATACAATCTGTTTTCACGAATCATAGGAACCGGCGTTCCAATTGCCGGAAGTCTGTTATCATAACTTATAGGTACATATCCAGAATAATAAACCCGTTTCATATTCATTTTTTCATAGAAATAATTAGCCATTCCTAATATCTCCATATCATTTTCTTTGGTTGCGCCAATCACCATTTGTGTACTTTGACCTGCCGGAGCAAAAAGAGGTGCTTTGTAATTTTGTTTTTTCTCTTCTTTATATCCAATTATTTCGTTTTTAAGAAACTCCATTGGTTTGATAACATCAATATGATTTTTATCCGGAGCCAGTAATTTCAAGCTCTGTTCTGTTGGCATTTCAACATTTACACTTAAACGATCAGCATATAATCCCGCTTCTGTAAGCAATTCGGCACTTGCGCCCGGAATAGCTTTTAAATGTATATAACCGTTGAAATTTTCTTCTAATCGAAGTTTTTTTACAATTCGTACCAAACGTTCCATCGTGTAATCAGGATTATCAAAAATCCCCGAACTCAGGAATAAACCTTCAATGTAATTTCTTCTGTAAAAACCAATCGTTAAATCAACAACTTCCTGAACTGTAAATGCAGCCCGCTTAATATCATTGCTTTTTCGGCTCACACAATAAGCACAGTCAAAAATGCAGTGATTCGTCAATAATATTTTAAGCAGCGAAACACAGCGTCCGTCTTCTGTATAAGCATGACAAATTCCGTTTCCCGAAGCATCTCCTAAACCTTTATTTTTATTTTTTCTGCTGCTGTTGCTTGACGAACATGAAACATCATATTTTGCAGCATCGGCTAAAATTGCCAATTTCTCCATCACTCTTTCCTGTACCATTTTGACTTTAAATTTAATTTTAGAATAAAAATTCACTCCCTCAAAACTAAATATTTGGCCTTAAAAAGAGCTTCATTTTACTGTTCTAAATTGTATCATTTTTTCTCATTAACCTCAGCAATAACAAAGCTTTTCTTAATAAATATACCACTCTGAATAAATCACTTATGGATAAAAATCAGGTAAAAATACGCAGTGCCAGAATACCGATTCTTTTTACATTGCAACACTATTTAAGAAGAAAAATTTTTTGTCCCCCCTATAATTATTTTTCATTTTTTTTAGTGAAGGAGATGTACCGATTTAGTGAATATTAAAAACAAAAATCTAAAGAGATGAATTTTGTAAAAGGACAAGATGTATTCTACACAACATTGAGTGGAAGATCTTATAGGGCTACAGTAATAGAGAGAAAGATAGATTTTAAAAAAGGACTCATTAAAAAATCTGCTATTAAGGAAATGACTTATCATTACTTAATAGAAGTCCATAAAGTTGGTATTAAGGAGCATATTCTTTGCACTGAAAATCAAATTAAGGTTTTGGAGAAAAAACAACGGGCAAAAAAAGCAGCTTAAAAGGATAAATTATAAAAATTCAATTTGCTCTGCTGGCAATTTGTCTTTTTTACATTGGTCTGGGAATAGTTGAAATCTCAGAAACAGAGTTTGAAACAAGCGGAGATTTTTTTTGCAGGCTTCTCATATTTTTCCTTTTATCTTTAGCGGTTTCGTTTTTAGCAGAAACCTGTATTTGCAGAAAATTCGTAATTCAAAAAATTAAACAAGTAATTATTCTTGATAAAAAAGGCATTTTTAAAATTTAAAAATGCCTTTTTCTTTTTCATTTGTCAAAAACACGTTAAAATCCAGATCTTATAAGGCTTTTTCCATATAAAAAAATATATTTGTCTAAACCCAGTTTACCAAAAACGAAAAAAGACAGTAGTATGGATAATGAAAAATTTATTTTCTGCCTTGAAGGTGTTCAGGATGTAGATACCGTTACAACTACTGATGTGGTTAAAAATCTGGAAGAAATTGCTTTTAACCAAGGTATCGCAAGCATCTACAAAACATGCGATACAATTGAAGGTTTAGAAGAAAGTCTAAACACATTGCTTTATGACGATCATAATTTTAAGGATTATGAAATCATTTATTTAGTAATGCCTGGACAGGAAAACAACATTTGTCTTCATGATTATTATTACAGTATTGAAGAAATAGCAGAGCTTTTTGAAGGAAAAATGAAGGGAAAAATTATTCATTTTGCCAATAAAAAAAGACTCGACCTAAACGACGAAGAAGCACAATATTTTCTTGATATAACTGGTGCCAGAGCAATTTCCGGCTATGGTTCTACATATAATAAAATTGCCAGCTGCAGTACAATCGACAAAGCGTTTTTTAGTTTATATCAGGAAAACGATGACTTGACCGAGGTTGTAGAAGATTTATTTCAAAAGCATTATGCACTTTGTAAATTACTTGATTTTAGATTGTATTATTAAGTTATGAAGACAAAGACTGTGGAAAAAATAAAGACCTATGGCCCGTCGGGATTTCGAGAGAAGTTTCTGGGAGAAGACAATCCTATTCATTTACTTTTTAAACCAAATTCGGATCATTTTTTCTGCCTTGAAATTGAAGAAGTAATGCAGATGCAATATCCGGTTCCGCCTTGTAAACATTCCTGCCATACACTGATATTTATTTCCTCCGGACAGCATGTTATGAAAGTAGGCTATCAGGAATATACCACAATAGACAACGAAATAATTGTGGTACCCGCCGGGCAGATTTTCTCTCTTGACAATATTAACAATATACACAAAGGCTATATCTGCCAGTTTCATCCTGATATTTTAATTCGAAAATACGGAAGCCGTGAATTAATTAATGAATTTGATTTCATGAAAATTTCGGGCAATCCAAAAATTACTTTAGACAATAACGACATTCCCGATATTACTGCGATTTTGAGCAGACTTGAAAAGGAATACTCTGAAACTTCGACAGCAAATTTAAATATTGTACAATCGTATTTAATTACATTGTTTTATGAAATGAATAAAAACTCGGTTCAGAGTTCTAAAAGTATTTCGGCTGCTGAGGTAATTACAAACAAGTTTAAAGAGCTGATTCATCAAAATATCAAGACGCATCATTTGGTTCATTATTATGCGTCGTTATTGAATGTTACGCCAAATCATTTAAATAAATCGGTTCGAACAGTTACAGGAAAACCGGCAGCCAAATGGATTGATGAAACCATATTGCTTGAAGCCAAATATTTACTTTACCAAACTACGCTTTCTGTAAGTGAAATCGCAGCGCAAGTAGGTCATGAAGACCAATCTTACTTTAGCCGTTTCTTTAAAAAACATGAAGGAATCACACCAATTCAATACAGAAAAATGATTGATAAGTCCTAATCATTGATTATTGAATCCTAGTAAACAGTCTTGCATTTTCAGAAATTTGCCTCTTTAAAAAATGCAAATTATGATTTATGTTTTTAAAACTTCTGTAGACAGCCAATCAAAATTTGAGTCGGCTTCAGCACTGCTTCACGAATTACTTCCAGATACTTTATGGAATTTTGATCTGGAGGACTGCGATAATATTTTAAGAATCGACAGTGAACTCGATATTCCAAATTTGATTCTTAACAATGCTGTTTTTGAATGCATTGAATTAGAATAAAATTAAATCCTTTACAACATCTTTATATAAAATGGAAACTAAATTATATCAAAACAGAACGTTTGATACTGTAGATTACTCAGAACAGAGTTTATCGAATACTGAATTTGTAAACTGTGAGTTCATTAACTGCAATTTTTCTAAGAGTGACTTAAGCCACAATGATTTTCTGGATTCTACTTTCAAAAACTGTAATCTTTCATTAGCAGTTCTTAAAAACACGGGATTAAAGAACATTAAATTTATTGGCTGTAAATTAATGGGATTGGATTTTAGCGCAGGAAACAGTTTTTTGTTTACAGTAAATTTTCAGGATTGTCTTTTAGATTATTCGACTTTTATATACAAGAAATTAAAGAAAACCAACTTTATTGACTGCTCTTTAAAAGATGTTGATTTTTCGAATACTGATTTATCGCTGGCTGTTTTTAAAAACTGTGATTTATCTAATGCCACTTTCGTAGAATGTATTTTGGAAAAAACTGATTTCAGATCATCAAGAAATTATGGTTTTGATCCTTCAGAAAATAAGATTAAACGAACTAAAGTTTCGCACGCAGCTCTGGCTGGTTTATTAGAGAAATTTGATCTGGATATTGAATAGTTTATTAGTTTTTAGCCGCAGTTATAGTTTTCAGTCTCAGTTATTCTGAACGTGGATAATCTTCATATAAAAAAAGGGATGCAGTCTGCATCCCTTTTAAAAAACTAAAATATATGAAAAAATGAATTACTGTTTAATCCAGCGCGGATCTCCTACTTTATTATCCATCAAAGTTTGATTTCCTAATGTAAAATCTCCTGTTGATGCATTTGCAAACTGCGGATCTAATGTTGTTGCACCAGTATCAGGTCTGTTATTGTTTGTAGTCGCTTTTAAATTTGGTGAATTAAAATTATTATTATTACCAAATCCCGGAGCACTTGTTGCGGCATTGTTAGTATAAATTGCCTGACCAACAACAAGCAATGTGTTACGTACCGCTAAAATATTTGTCGCAAAACGTACATATAAAATTCTGCTTGAAGCTATTAATGTCGGAGTATATATCGTACATCCATCAATTACCACATTACTTACCAAACTTCCTCCTGAACCAGCAGCTGCATCTAAACGGATGAAATCACGTGATCCACAATTATTAAATGTACTTCTTGTTAAAGTAACATTTTCAACATATGTAGTTCTAAAATCGATAAAATCAGCTCCTGAAGCAGTATTTACATTTTTAACAATACTATTATCTACAGTGAATGATTTCAATCTGGCTGCTGCATTTCCGTACATAAGCTGAGAAGGGTAATCATGAACATAAGAACCACTTATCAGGATATCTCCTAAAGGTGACGCTTGTGCTGTTAAAATTGAAATGGCGCCGCCCGTTAAACCAGATCCACTTAAATCCAGATCAATAAGAGACAGATTTACTGCTTCACCTGCATTAGCAGGATTATTAACAACTGTGAATTTTACATTCAGTTTTGGTTTATTCTCTGGTCTTACTCCTCTAATGATAAGTTTTTTGTTTACCAAAATCTCACCCGTTGTCTGATAAACACCCGGCATAAGCAGCAATCTGGAATCTCCTGTTACCTGAGCTACTTTAGCGTTTAAATCATCTCCCGGATTTACTACAATACCTTTTGTTAAATCAACACCGCTTGTAAAAGTTAGAATTCCTCTTGTTTTAGTTCCATTCTTTAACGTAGTCGTATAATTTGTTTCTGGAGTTAAACCGTTAACAATTGCAACTCCCGCAGCTTTTTCTTCTGCCGTTATGGTGTGAACTACATCGCCCGGCTGCGATATAATTTGGGTTACATTACTATTTGGAGCCCATCTTACAGTTACTGATGTCGCTTGTATCTCTTCTGCCTTAATTGGAATAAAAATTTGTTCAGATGCAGTAGTAGCTGAAGCAATCGACCATTTAGAATCTTCCAGACCGGCAGCACTTACTGCTTTTACTCTAATATAATAAGTCGTTTCTCCTTCTAAAGGTACTTGTATTGGCAATTCTTTTCCAGTAACATTAATTGCTTTGAAAATAGTTTTGAATTCAGGATCATCCGGACTAAATTCTACAACATAATGATCTGCATTTTCATCTGCCTTCACAGTCCAGTTTAATTCAACTGTCGTTGAATTTCTAACTCTTGCTGTAAGTCCAATTGGTGAAAACTCTCTAGAATTTCCAACACCGTCTAATAAGCCTTCGTTATAACTTTCGCAGCTTGAAACTCCAAGTGCAAGAAATAATACGGCTATTAATCCTCTAAATATATATTTTGCTTTTATCATAATAACTTATAATTTATTATTAATTTCTAAAGATTTTAATAACCGTAATCATTTTTTAACTGTCCATTACTTCCATCAATAAACACCTGCCATATTGGCCAGAATTGTCTGTTATCAGGATTAACTCCAGGTTTGTACAGTGAGTTTATTTTAGTATCTGCAGCTGTACCTGTCCATGTCCAGGCTAGTAGTGTATATCCTGCTCCCGGATTTGTAGTTTCTCCACGATTAAGTCCATAAACATCCAGGCTTACATTATCTGCTTTATATTTATAGTATAAATTTGCCGGCACATCTGCATAAGCCCCTGAACGTGCAGCTAAATCTGCCATTTTTTGTTTTGCTTCGTCTAGTTTTGTTTTTAAAAGATTCCAGCGAATTAAATTTTGTTTACGTTCCATTTCTCCAGTAAACTCATACTTATTTTCATTAACCAGAGCATTAAACATAGCTTCTTTGCTTGTTAATCCATCAACATAAGCTTCAACTTTAACAGCCTGATCTGCTGCAGCAAATGATCTTCTGCGAACTTCTTTTAAGTAAGGCATCGCTGCTCCCGGACCTTCTAGTTCGTTTGCTGTTTCAGCAGCGATAAGAAGAACCTCAGCATAACGCATGTACATTTTATTAACTCCGTCATCATTATCTGAAGTAACTCTTCGTGTCATCCATTCGTAACGGTATTTCCCAAAATACCAAGTATCTAATGTTCCTAACTCTTGTTTAGCAACAGGATAAGGATTACCTGCTACAGCTGCACCCCACTTGTAAGGCACACAAGTAACATCTCTACGTGAATCACTTTGATCATAATCATAAAAAACAAATGGTAAAGGCCCTGCAGTTCCACCACGGTTAGCTCCATTTGCCTGAAATTGATCACTAGCTGCAGTATGTTTCACAGCAAACGTAAATAACATACGTCCACGACCGTCTGCAAAAGGAAGTTCCCAAAGAGATTCACCGCCGGCAGTAGTATTTTCCTGATTGTATTTTCTCCATAATCCTTCAAAAGTAGATTCTAAATGTGCAGAACCGCTTTCTATAACTTCACGAGATTCTTTTAATGCCAATGCATACATCGCAGCAACTGAAAGTTCCGGATCGGTACTTCTTCTCACTCCATCAGGATATTGCTGATAACCGCTTGCAGCTAAAGCCAAACGTGCTCTAAATCCTTTTACAAAAGCTCTGTTTACATGCTCTACTGTACTGGTATAAGAACTTCCATTAGGCCATGCAACCAATGTTGATGCTTCTCCTAAATCTGCGATTAATTGTTTGTAAATAATATCTCTGCTTGATTTAGGCAAATATAAAGTTGCTGTTGTAATAGGTTCAAAACGTGCTGGAACATCTCCCCATGCTTTAACCAAATCAGCATAGTAAATAGCTCTTAGTGTTAAGGCCTCTCCTAATAATTGTCCCATTGCTGTTCCCGGTGAAGGATTACCATATTGACGTATACCTTGGATACAAACATTCGCACGCTCAATACCCGCATACATCATAGCATAAGCATTAGTAACAGTATTCATTTCGGTATTATTTATCTTTGCATCATAAACACATAAATCAGCCTTATCACCCGCAGTCTGCGAAGTGTTATACCATTCTACGTCTGTATTTAATCCGTAATAAGGTAAAAATCTTCCTCTGTAAGAGTTCGTCTCAGCAAACGGTACTTTTATTCCATCGATAGCCCCTTTTGCAAGTTCAGCATCAGAAAAAATCAGCTCAGGCTTTAATGTCGATGGTGCTTCTGTTTCTAAATAGTCGTCTTCAAATTGCTGGCAAGAACTAAATAGACTTGAAATTATCAATCCAGCTATTATTATTTTATGTTTCATTTTGTGATAATTTAAAATTAGAAATTAAGATTCATACCAAAAACCATTTGTCTGCTTCTTGGATACGGACTTGAATCAACCCCTGGAGTAAGCGGGTTTTTTCTTTTTGTTGAAACTTCAGGATCAGAACCCGAATAGTTAGTCCAAACAAAAACATTGCTTGCCGTCATGTAGAATCTCAATTTAGAAATTCCAAGTTTAGATGTAAACATCTCTGGAGTTGTATACCCTAATGTCAGCGTATTCAATCTTAAAAACGATCCATCTTCTACTGCCCAATCAGTAAATATTGCATTTCTCATGTATGGAGACCACATTGTGGTATTAGCATTAAGAGCTGCCAAAGCATCAGGATCTGTTACTAGCTGACCAGAAACAGGATCTAAATTTGTCCATCTTTTTCCATCTGCCATAGTCGAATTCAAGTTTTTATATTGTCCTGAAGCTGTAGCTGTCGAAAATTCAATTTTATCAGCATTATATACATCGTTGCCAATACTCCAGTTAAATGCGGCCATTAAATCAAAACCATACGCATTTCCATTGATAACAAAACCACCCGTGCTTTTAGGGTTATAGTTTCCAATAATTGTTTTGTCGCTAAGATCCACTTTACCATCTCCATTAACATCTTTCAATTTCATATCTCCCGGTTTAATAGAACTTCCGTCTCCAACCAAAGTAGTAGCTGTAGGAGTTACACCTGTTTTTAAAACATATTTTCCTCCAACATAATCAAAGTCTGAAACTTCGTATCTTCCGTCATTTTTATATCCGTACATTGTTCCAAGAGAAGAACCAACTGCTATTAAATAATCATCACCTATTTGAGAAGAAGCCCATCCAGTCGCTGCTCCAAAATTATTCATAACTCCCAATGAGTTAATGCGGTTTTTGTTCATTCCCATATTAAATGAGAAATTCAATCCGTATTTAGCTTTTTCAATAGCCACAACATTTATTGTAGCCTCAAAACCTGTATTTTGAGTTTCTCCCATATTACGGTATTGATATTCATATCCAGACCCCGGAACAGGGAAATTAATTAATAAGTCGCTTGTAATGTTTTTGTAAACATCAAAATTACCACTCAAACGGTTTTTGAAAAATCCAAAATCCAAACCAACGTTTTGAGTTACTGTTGTTTCCCATTTCAAATCAGGGTTAGGCATTGTTTTTGGAATTGCCCAAACACTAGTTACCCCATTAATCCATGCAGTTGGAATAGATTGAAAAATTTGAGTCTGCTGTCCTACAGGTATATTATTATTTCCTGCCTCACCATAACTAGCTCTTAATTTTAGAAGATCTAACCATGATTTTCCTTTTAAGAAACTTTCTTCAGAGATTTTCCATCCTACTGCAAAAGCTGGAAAGTATCCCCAACGATTTTGTGATAAAAATTTGCTTGATCCGTCTGCTCTAAATGTAGCCGACAAGATGTAACGATTTTTATAGTCATAATTAGCACGTCCAAAAAATGATAATAATCTATCATCAGGGTTATAATAATTATCAACTGCCTGAGGTGTTCCTTGTGATGTTAATGATTTTGCCTGATTAAAATCGAAAAAAGAAGGATATCCATGAATAGTAGAAGTTACAGTATTTACTTCGTAATTAATGCTTTCTTCTCCTATAAGAGCCGTCAAATGGTGATTTTCACCCATTATTTTTTTGAAATCATAATTCAAAGTATTTGCATTTCTAAAACGTCTTTCTTTACCATCTGTAATAATCATAGCCGGTTTACCCTGTAATGTACTGGCTGGAGTATTTGCTACATAGTAAGTAGTACGTCCATAATAACGATAATCTAAACTGTTGTAGTTATCTAAACCAAAATCTACTTTTAATTTTAAGTTATCTACCAGTTCCCAACCAAAACTTCCCAACATATTGAAGTTTTTACGAAACTGCTGGCGATTATTATCTGAAATAGATTTTAAAGGATTTATTAACACATCTGTTCCATCTCCGGAAACATCATCAGAAGTCAAACCAGATACCGGAATAGGAGCATAACCAACAATCGTACGCATACGCGAATCTGATGAAGATTTTTCATTTTGTTCATTTACACCTCCGCCATCAATTTCAGTATCAGAATAACGCACTGTAAACCCAACATCAATTTTATCGCTTAATTTACTTTTTAAAGCCAATGCAAGGTTGTTTCTTTTGTAGTTTGATCCAAGCATAATAGCCTTTTCATCATAATGAGCATAATTAAAGTTATAATTAAGCTTATCTGTTCCTCCTCTAATTCCTAAATCACGGCTTTGTACTTCTCCTCTGCGTCCAAAAATCTGTTTTTGCCAGTCATTACCTTTTAAACCATTGTACATATCATGATCCTGCCAGTTTCCAAAATATTTTGTGTATGAATTTGGATCTGATGGTACTTTTGTTCCGGTTTGAGAAAGCATCGCATATTCATACTGCCATTTCGTATAATCTTCAGGAGATAAAACATCAATTTCATTAGCCATAGTTTTCATACCATAGAACATATTGAAATTTACTGCTATTTTCCCGTCTTTTCCACTTTTAGTTGTAATCAAAATTACACCGTTTGCACCACGAGATCCGTAGATTGCAGTCGAAGCAGCATCTTTTAAAACAGTCATTGTTTCTATATCAGATGAAGAAATATCATTCATGCTGTTAATCGGAAATCCATCCACAATAATTAAAGGTGAAGCATCCTGAGTAAGAGATCCTCCTCCACGAACTCTAATTCTAATATCAGCGTCCGGAGAACCTTCTGCAGACATCACCTGTACCCCTGCTATTCTACCAGTTAAAGCTTCAGCAACATTTGCTACTGGTACTTTTTTAAGATCATTACCAGAAATAGTCGAAACTGCTCCTGTTAAATCTCCTTTTTTTGCAGTACCATAACCAATTACAACTACTTCATTTAAGTTATTGGCATCTTCATTTAAGGAAACATCAAGTTTAGTCTTTCCTGAAGCAGGAACTTCTTTCGTAGTAAATCCTATAAAAGAAAAGCTGATAACCGCCTTCGGATTTGTGAGTTTAAGCTTATAGCGCCCGTCAAAATCTGTAGAAGTACCGTTTTTCGTTCCTTTTTCCAGTACGTTAACCCCTGGTAAAGAAAGTCCTGCAGCATCTTTAACAGTTCCCTCCAATGTTACAGTCTGAGCATGCGCTCGATTGCCCATCAGTAAGCACAATAAGAAAACAACTGCAAAGCAACGATTTGCTCCTTTGTTTAATAAATCTTTAAAATTCATGGTTGATTGTTTAAGTTACTAATTGTTTAAAGTGGTTTTTTGTGGTTTAGTTTTTATGTCTCAATTACAATTTTATCAATTCAGTTATAAGTATTGCTTCCTGAATATTCCAAGATTTTATTAAAGCAAAAATCTTAGTTAGCAATTCTTGTTTTTAACTTTTTTTTAAAGTTGTAATCGATTACACAAACATAGATATTTTTTTTATATAAAAAATTTAAATTCATAAAAAATTCATAAATAAAATTATATATCAAAAATAAATCCGCTTTTTTATACGACAAATGTAATTTTATCGATATATAAATATTAATTATATTATTATAAAAATAGATTTCGCTGCGATTTTTCAAAAAAAACAATCGATTACATGATTACATTTTAAGAATCTTTTAAGTGTATTTTTAACATTTAAAAAGTCTTGTGAAAACGTTTTCTTTGCAGGATTATCTTATTTTTTAACAAGTTTTTATTTCGAAATAATCTTCAACTGATTTATGTTGCAGCAAATGGAACGTATTTTTAAAGCTGTTTAAAGACTAAACAATTACAAAAAGTATAACTTATAAGCAAAAAAAAGCCCTTAGAAATTACCTAAGGGCTCTTTAAATGAATTAGTAAGCTTTTTTATGCACTCTGAAGTTTCAGATTGCTTTTATGCATTTTAATTAAAGTTATGGTAATAATCATTCCTATAACCGACATTCCCACTCCAATAAGATTTGGAGAAGCATAGCTGTATCCGGCTGTTAAGGGTAAACCTCCAAGGAAAGCTCCTAAAGCGTTTCCAATATTAAAACTTCCCTGAAGCGATGCCGAAGCAATCATTTCTGCACCTTTTGCGGTACGAATCATAAGCATTTGAATTGGCGCAATAACCGAGAAAGAAATAGCTCCCGTTAAAAATGTCAAAAACAAAGAAACATATTGATTTGATGAAAAGAAATAAACCAAAATCAAATCAACCGACATTACAAATAACAAAGTCAGCGTTGTTGGAGCCGGCGAATATTTATCGGCCAGTTTACCTCCGGCAAAATTTCCAACTACCATTCCAAGACCTGCCAATATCAAAATATACGACACATCGCCTTCTGCAAATTTTGACACATTAGTTAATAAAGGAGCAATGTAGCTTATCCAGGCAAACAATCCGCCAAAACCAATTGCAGTAATTCCTATAATCAGCCAGGCTTCAGTTCTTTTAAAAAACTCCAGTTGTTTTTTCATGTTTACTGTCTCGTCTTTTTCCAAATTTGGCATCCATAATGAAATAAACAAAAAGGTAAGCAGTCCAACAATCGCAATTAAAACAAAAGTATGACGCCATATAAAATTATGACCAATATAAGTACCAATAGGAACTCCAATTAAATTAGCCAATGTAAGACCTGAAAACATAATCGCAATGGCCTGCGCTTCTTTTCCTTTATCAGCAAGTCTACTTGCCACTACAGCTCCAACTCCAAAAAAGGCTCCGTGAGGCAGTCCGGATAGAAATCTTGAAGCAAACAAAAAGTTATACGTAGGAGCAATAATCGAAAGTGCATTAAAAACGGTTAACATTGCTGCTAAAATTAAAAGCATTTTTCTAGGCGGAAAATTTCTTCCAAGTATTACTAATAATGGAGCACCAATAACAACTCCTAAAGCATAAGCTGAAATTAAATATCCGGCAACGGGAATACTAACTTTCATATCTGAGGCAATATCAGGAAGAAGGCCCATCATAACAAATTCGGTAATACCGATTGTTAAACCTCCAAATGACAATGCAATAAGACTTTTTTTCATAAGATTAATAGAGAAAGGGAATTAACTTTCTACGGTGCAAATTTATAACCGATGCCGCAGAAATAAATTGTATATTTGCGACATAAATTTGTAAATATATGTTATGCCGAAATTAAATCAATTCAAAACGCTTATTATAGATGAGTTTGAAGAGGAAAAATTTCATCTTCCGCCGCATTCTCATACGTATTATGAAATTATCTATATTAAAAAAGGAAGTGGTGTACATCACATTAACAACAACCTTTTATCTTATAAAGCGGGTGATTTGTTTGTGATTTCTCCTGATGACGAACATTATTTTGACATTAAAAAAAGCACGCGTTTTATTTTTATCAAATTCACTGATAATTATTTCAACTCCAAACAAAATCTTACCTGCGATGAATTTCTGGTTCATACGCCGGAAAACTTCATGCGCGATAAAATCCTAAAAGAAACTGTTTTGAAATTTGGAGAACCCTGCAAAACGATTCTTAAAAATACAGTTGAAAACATTACAAAATATGACCAATATATAGATGTAACGAATTCGCCAATTGTTTTCTATCAAATTCTGTCCATTTTTGGTTTAATAAAAGAAACCATTCGATGCATGAATCTGCAAATGACCTCGACTCATATCGACAATGAGCAGATTGCCAATTATATTCATCAAAACATATATCAGCCTAAACTGGTGCAGATAAAAGTTATTGCAGAACATTTTAATATTGCTCAAACCTATTTCAGCGCTTATTTTAAAAGAACTTTTGCCATAAGTTATCGGGATTATATTCATAATTTAAGAACAACTTTAATCGAAAAAAGATTCCAAAACAATCAGCTTCCAATTAAACAAATTGCGTATGAATTTGGTTTTACAGATGAAAGTCATTTGACCAATTATTTTAAAAAGAAAAGAAACATGAAGCCTACTGATTTTAAAAAGCTTTAGTTATGGAAATACTAAAAGAGCATTTCGCCTGAATATTTTTATCTAAATTTGTACAACAAACATTTTTTTTCCTTTGACAAAGAAAGTCTACATAGCATTTTTATTAATAATGATTGGTTTCCTTTTGATTCCGGTTTCCGGCTTCGCATGCACCACTCATTCTGAGAAAAGTTCTCATGCAAAAGAAATCGCCGCTGTTAAAAAGCAAAAAGACTGCTGTAAAAAAAGCTGCTGCCAGAAAACATCAAAAAAGAAAAAACACAACTGCGGCGGAAAATGCGACCATACCAATTGTACAACCTCATCGTTTCAATTGAATATTCCGGCTTCAAATGATTTTAGTTTTCAAAACAACTTTAATTTCTCTGTAGAAAAACCTATTACCTATTATAGCGAAACCAATATTTCTGATGGTTTTACTAGCATTTGGTGTCCGCCTAAAATATAAAATTACATTCTTAACAGCCATAATTGGGCTTTGTTGAGAAATTTTATTACATCAAAATTTATAAAAACAACTTAAAGAAAAGCTTCTTTCTTTTATAAAAACACATAAAAATGAAAAAATCAATAACAGCTGTTTTAGCAGCAATCGCAATATTATTTTCTGTAAATAGTATTACAGCAAACACAATTAAATCGCAGACTCCTGCAGAAGACATTTTAGCTTCTGGTGAATTACAATCTGTTTTTGACAATTATTTTGCCGTAAAAGATGCCTTAATTAAAAGTGATGCTAAAACCACTTCGGCGAAAGCTGCAAGTTTATTAACTGCAATTAATGCTGTAAAAATGGACAAATTAAAAAGTACAGAACATACTGTTTGGATGAAAGTCGTTAAAAAATTAACTGCAGATGCAAAAGCAATTTCATCAAATACAGATATTAAAAAACAACGTGAAACTTTTAAATCATTATCTAAAAACACTTACGATTTAATAAAAGTTTCAAATCCGGATCAGCCAATTTACAAACAGTACTGTCCAATGGCCGATGCTGACTGGTTAAGCAAAGAAAAAGCAGTTAAGAACCCGTATTATGGTTCTTCGATGCTTACTTGCGGAAACGTGGTTGAAACCATTAAATAATATGACGCTTTACATCAAAAATATGGTGTGCGCGCGATGCAAAATGGTCGTGAAGTCTGAGTTTGAAAAACTCGGACTTCCTACTATTTCTGTAGAACTGGGCGAAGTTGAGCTGGAAAACGAAATAACAGAAAATCAAAAAGAAAACCTGCTTAAAAACCTTCAGAATTTAGGTTTTGATTTACTGGATGATAAAAAAAGTAAAACAATCGAGAAGATTAAAAACTTGATTGTCGACTTGGTTCATCATAAAAACAGCGAACTCAAAATCAATTTATCTGATTATTTGGCAGCAAATCTAAATCAGGATTATAACACATTGAGTAATCTTTTTTCTGAAATTGAAAACACTACGATCGAGAAATACTTCATTAGTCAGAAAATAGAAAAGGTAAAAGAACTTTTGATTTACAATGAACTTTCATTAAGTGAAATTGCCGATCTTTTAAACTACAGCAATGTAGCGCATTTAAGCAATCAGTTTAAAAAAATTACCGGCTTTACTCCTACTTCATTCAAGCAGTCAAAAGATAAAACCCGAATTCAGATCGAGAATTTGTAGTTTGATTTAACCGCAAAGAGCGCAGTCCCGATAGCTATCGGGATACGCAAGGTTCGCAAAGTTTTTGTATAAAGCTTTGCGGACCTTGCGTTTTTACAAAGTCTTGAACATAAAAAAACCTTGCGTGCTTTGCGGTTAAAAAACCCAACTTCATAAATATTACAAATCATTCCTAAAATTATACAAACCGTTGTAAAACTTACTTCGGAAATTTGCATTGTAATACTTAAAAACCAATACAATGACTCATCAATATATAATTTCAGGAATGTCATGCAACGGATGCCGAACCAAAGTCGAAAAAACTTTGAATGAAATCGAAGGCATTCAGGCAGAAGTAAATCTAAATCCGGGAGAAGCGACAATTACAATGGACAAACATGTCGCAACCGAAAAACTTCAGGAAGCTTTATCGGCCGCTGGAAACTATACTATTGAAATGAAAACAGCAGAAAACGCTGTAAAATCATGCTGTTCATCAAAAAAAGAACATTCTCATCACGATCACGCAAAAAAAGCCGCAATACCACATAATGCAACAGGCGTTTATTACTGCCCAATGCATTGTGAAGGCGATAAAACATACAATAAACCCGGAGACTGTCCAGTCTGCGGAATGGACTTAGTACCGCAGATTGCAACGGGAACACAATTTACGTGTCCAATGCATCCCGAAGTTATTTCAAACGAACCGGGCGACTGTCCAATCTGCGGTATGGATCTGGTTCCAATGCAGGCTTCAGAAACAGAAGAAAATAAAACATATCAGGACTTAGTCAAAAAAATGAAAATTGCGGTTTTATTTACACTTCCTATTTTCATTATTTCAATGTCAGAAATGATTCCGGATAATCCACTTTTTAGAATTATGCCAATAGAAAAATGGAACTGGGTTCAGTTTCTGTTTTCAATTCCGGTTTTATTCTATGCCGGATGGATATTTTTTGTACGCGCCTGGAAATCTATTACAACGTGGAATTTGAATATGTTTACCTTAATAGGAATAGGAACCAGCGTTGCATTTCTTTTCAGCATTGCCGGAATGTTTTTTCCAGATTTATTCCCTTCAGAATTCAAATCACATCACGGAACCATTCATTTATATTTTGAAGCTGCAACCGTAATTACCACTTTAGTTTTATTAGGTCAGTTACTCGAAGCCAGAGCACACGGACAAACCAACGGTGCCATTAAAGAATTACTAAAACTAGCTCCAACAGAAGCTACTTTGGTAGAAAATGGAACCGATAAAGTAATCTCAATTCATAACATTAAAAAAGGCGATTTGCTTCGTGTAAAACCGGGTGAAAAAATTCCGGTTGACGGAAAAATAACTTCCGGAGAAAGCAGTATTGATGAATCTATGATTACCGGAGAACCAATTCCGGCAGATAAAAAAACAGGAGACAATGTCATTTCAGGAACTATAAACGGAACAAAATCGTTTGTAATGACGGCCGAAAAAGTAGGTTCAGAAACCTTGCTTTCGCAGATTATTCAAATGGTAAACGACGCAAGCCGTTCCAGAGCACCAATTCAAAAACTGGCAGACCGTGTGGCAAAATATTTTGTACCGACTGTTGTTGGAATCTCAATTTTAACCTTTATTATCTGGGCAAAATTTGGTCCTGAACCTTCTTATATCTACGGATTAATTAATGCCATTGCAGTATTAATTATTGCCTGCCCTTGTGCTTTAGGATTGGCGACACCTATGTCAGTTATGGTAGGAGTTGGAAAAGGCGCACAGCACGGAATTTTAATAAAAAATGCCGAAGCGCTCGAAAACATGAACAAAATTGATGTTTTAATTACTGATAAAACCGGAACGATTACAGAAGGAAAACCAACTGTAGAAAAAATCTATGCTCTTGATCATAACGAAGATTTTCTGCTTCAGAATATTGCATCGCTAAATCAGCATAGCGAACATCCTTTGGCACAAGCTGTTGTAAATTATGCAAAAGATAAAAATCAAACCTTAAGTGAAGTTCCTGATTTTGAAGCCGTGGCAGGAAAAGGTGTTTTAGGAACCGTAAATAATGCTAAAACGGCTTTAGGAAATAAAAAACTCATGGATCAAATTGGTGTTTCGGTTTCTGATGATTTAGAAACGAAAATCACTGCTGAGCAAAATCTGGGCAAAACCGTTTCCTATATTGCTGTAAACAATAAAGCTGTAGGTTATGTAACGATTACCGATGCCATAAAAACAACCAGCGCAAAAGCGATTAAAGATTTAATGGATCAGGGTATCGAGGTTATCATGCTTACCGGAGATAATAAAAATACAGCCAAAGCAGTTGCAGACCAGCTTCATTTAAGTTCTTTTAAAGCAGATTGTCTTCCTGAAGATAAACTAAAAGAAATTGAACGTCTTCAGGCAGAAGGAAAAATTGTTGTTATGGCCGGCGACGGAATCAACGATGCTCCTGCTCTGGCAAAAGCCGATATTGGAATTGCAATGGGAACCGGAACTGATGTTGCTATTGAAAGTGCCAAAATTACGCTTGTAAAAGGAGATTTAAACGGAATTGTGAAAGCACACAAACTCAGTTTTTCGGTTATGAAAAACATTAAGCAGAATTTATTTTTTGCCTTTATTTATAATGTTTTGGGCGTGCCTGTTGCTGCAGGAATTTTATATCCTGTATTTGGGATACTCCTTTCGCCAATGTTGGCAGCGCTGGCTATGAGTTTAAGCTCCGTTTCTGTAATTGCAAATGCTTTGCGATTGCGAAATTTAAACCTTTAAAAAATCACTATGAAACTACGCGATATTCTAATTCTTTTTCTGATTGCTTTGAGTGTAAAGGCACAAAAAGTAGTTCGTTACGATTTATATGTTCGGGACACGATTGTTAATTTTTCAGGGAAAGAAAAACGCGCTCTTACTGTAAATGGACAAATCCCAATGCCGACGCTGACTTTTACCGAAGGCGACACTGCAGAAATTTATGTGCATAACGAATTAAAAAATGAAGATACAGCTATGCACTGGCACGGATTATTTCTGCCGAATAAAGAAGACGGCGTTCCATATTTGACCCAAATGCCTATTAAACCCGGAACGACACATAAATATACTTTTCCAATTATTCAAAACGGGACGTATTGGTATCACAGCCATTCGGGTTTACAGGAACAAATTGGTTTATACGGACTTTTTATCATCAACAAAAAGAAAGACGATTCGACTTTTAGAAAAGGTATTGATGATCTGCCAACAATTCCTGTTATTTTAAGCGAATGGTCAGATTTGAAACCAGAAAATATTCAGCGTATGCTTCACAATGCGAGTGATTGGTTTGCGATAAAAAAAGGAACCACGCAAAGTTATTTTGAAGCGCTTAAACAAGGCCAGTTTTCTACAAAAGTGACCAACGAATGGAAGCGCATGAACGCTATGGATGTGAGTGATGTTTATTATGAAAAGTTTCTAATTAACGGAAAAAATGAAGATCAGCTTTCGCAGTTTAAAGCCGGCGATAAAGTCAGACTGCGAATTGCAAATGGCGGTGCTTCAAGTTATTTCTGGCTTACTTACGGCGGAGGAAAAATAACGGTTGTGGCCAGCGACGGAAACGATGTAGAACCTGTTGAAGTTGACCGGTTAATTATTGCCGTTTCTGAAACTTATGATATTGTTGTAACGATTCCCGAAGATAAAAAGTCGTTTGCATTTTTGGCTACAGCCGAAGACAGAACCGGATCTGCGTCTTTATTTTTAGGAAAAGGCGAAAAAAAACCTGTTCATCATCTTCCAAAATTAAAATATTTTGAAGGTATGAAGATGATGAACGACATGATGAAAATGAACGGTGAAATGAATGATATGGGCATGAATATGTCTTTAAACAAAATGGATATGAATGCGGTTATGTATTCCGAAATTTCGGGGGAAGATGAAAGCTCAAAACCTGCTATGGATCATTCCGGTCATAACATGGAAGAAATGAAAATGGAAAATGACAGCACCGAAACTCCGGAAATTGTCACGTTGAATTACGGAATGCTGAAATCGCCTTTTAAAACCACTCTTCCAAAAGATGCTCCTGTAAAAGAACTTCGTTTTGAATTATCCGGAAATATGAACCGATATGTTTGGAGTCTGGATAATAAAGTGGTTTCTGAAACGGATAAAATTTTAATTAAAAAAGGAGAAATTGTCCGCATTACTTTGTACAATGGTTCTATGATGCGCCACCCGATGCATTTGCATGGACATGATTTCAGGGTTTTAAACGAGCATGGCGATTATTCACCGTTAAAAAATGTTCTGGATATTATGCCAATGGAAACCGACACGATCGAGTTTGCCGCTAATGCCGATGGTGACTGGTTTTTTCATTGTCATATTTTATATCACATGATGGCGGGAATGGGACGTATTTTCAGCTACGAAAATTCAGCGCCAAATCCGTTAATACATCATCCTGAAATGGCTTACAAAATGCTTAAAATGGATGACCGCATGTTTCATTTTATGGCCGAAAATGATTTCGCCTCAAACGGAAATGACGGTGAAGCTATGTACAGCAACACACGCTGGAGCATTGGTACAGAATGGCGTTTGGGTTACAACGACAAACACGGTTATGAAACCGAAACGCATATTGGTCGATATATTGGCAAAATGCAATGGTTTATGCCTTTTGTTGGTTTTGACTGGCGATATAGAAAAATGGGAATAGATGAGCAGGAAAAAAACCTGTTTGGACAGACTAATACCAAAGATAATCGTTCTGTTTTTAGTGTTGGTATGGATTATACACTGCCAATGCTTGTAAAAGCTCAGGTCGAAATGTATACAGATGGAAATGTGAGAATTCAGTTTGAGCGAAAAGACATTCCACTTTCTCAAAGACTTCGTATGAATTTAATGTGGAATACGGATAAAGAATATATGGCCGGACTAAAATATATTGTGGGACGTAATTTTGGAATCACAACACATTATGACAGTGATATGGGAATTGGATTTGGTTTGAATTTGAATTATTAAATGGGCGTAGATTTCTAATACCCCGCATTTAAATTGTCTCGTAGGGACTATACAAACATCACCATATTTCTATATTAACTTATCGTTGACAATTTTCAAAATTAAATCATATTATATTTGACGAACATCTCAATTAAAAAAACAATTAACAATTAAACTTTACAAAAAATGAAAAAAGTATTTACCGTTTTAGCAATCGCTTTATTTACAATTGGTTTACAAGCTCAGGATAGTGCTCCGGCTAAAAAAGAAAAAGCAAAAAAAGAATCTTGCTGCAAAAAATCAGCTGATAAAAAAGATAAAAAATGCTGCTCTAAAAAATAACAGCATTCATTAAAACAAAAAGCCTCAAATAACTGAGGCTTTTTTTTATGTTGTTTTTTTTACAAGATTAAAAGGATTTACACTGATTTTTTAAACTTTACTCAGTTCTCAGTCCCTCTTAAGAAATCTTTTTAATCCTTTTAATCTGTGGCAAAAAAATCTATTTTACTGTTGCCACATTTCCCGTTCTGGTTAAAACGCCCCAACTTTGGCTTTCGCCTTTTATAGCTCTTCTTAATGCTCTAAACAAAATGACATACATTAATTGTCTATATACAAATCGCTGCGGGATAAGCCAGAATAATTTGGAAAGTTTTTCTTTTTCAAAAACAAATGCAACAACACTTACCAACATATCGACCACCATAAAAGCAATATAATAAATGAGTATTTTATGAAGACTATCCGGATCGTTGTGATTCCAGAACAAACTTAGAATAAGCACCAAATCTGCTAAGGGCGCAAAAATGGGAAGTATAATTTGAAAAAGTAAAATGTTGGGCAAAGCTACCATTCCCAAACCTTTATATCGCGGATTAAAGCAGGCGTCTCTATTTTTCCAAAAAGCCTGCATGATTCCGTAACTCCAGCGAAAACGCTGTTTCATAAATTCTTTCAGACTTTCTGGCGCTTCTGTTACGGCAACTGCTTCGATGCAGTTTGTAATGCGATAACCGTTTCTTAAAATACGAATCGTTAAATCACAGTCTTCTGCCAGAGTATCGGTTGTAAAACCGCCTGCTTTTTCAATAGCTTCTTTTTTAAAAGCACCAATTGCACCGGGAACAACTGTGATTCCGTTAATAAGGTCAAACGCTCTTCGGTCAAAATTCTGAGCTGTGGTATATTCAATACTCTGCCATTTAGTAAGCATTGTATTTTCGTTTCCTACTTTTACATTTCCTGCAATGGTGCCAATTTCCTGATTGTCTTTTAACTGCATCGTAAAACCTTTCATTAATTGAGAAATAGCATCGGTTTTCAGCTGTGTGTCGGCATCAATACAAACTACATAATCATTTTCTGTTAATTTAATACCGTAATTTAATGCCGAAGCCTTTCCTCCGTTTGGTTTAGTGTTTACTTTTACCTTTGGATTATCTTTAAAAGCTTCATTTATCATGGCAAAAGTTTTGTCTTTAGAACCATCATCAACAAAAACAATATCAAAATCGGGATAATCCTGACAAAGCAGGTTTTCGATTGTTTTTACAGCATTTATTTCTTCATTATACGCCGGAACAATAATACTCACTTTGGGATTTTCTTCTGTAATTTTATAAACCGGCGGAAATTTATGGTCCTTATACTTTTTTATAAATGCCATTACAGCCATTAATGCAATGCGTAAAAATCCAAGAAAAATAGCAACCCAAAAAGTGGCTGTAATAAAATGGCCGAACCAATATCCAAAATCAAAAATAAAATTGTCCAGAGATACAAATTGCCCTTTTGCTTCAGGCATAATTTCATTTTTTGTTTTTCCCAGCAAGTGAGAAACGGTTGTAAACTGAATATTTCTATCTTTAAAGTATTTAATAATTCGGGGCAGAGCTTCCACAGTTGCTTGTCTGTTTCCTCCCGCATCGTGCAATAAAATAATTCCCTTATCAGGATTTGATTCATATTGTTTTATAGTTCTAATGTAAACACTGTCGGCACTTACGCCTTTTTCCCAATCATTTGGATCTATACTTTCTCCAACCGTATAATAATTTTGAAGTTTACTCAGTGCAATCGGTTTTAATTCGGCTTCTGTAGTTGGTTCGGCATCGGCATTGTATGGCGCTCTAAAAAGTACTGTACTTCTTCCGGTAACGGCTTCGATTAATAATCGTGTAGTTTCCATTTCTGCCGAAGCTCTCTCAGGGCTTACCAAAGCAATATTAGGGTGTGTAAAAGTATGATTGCCTATTTCATGGCCTTCTTTGTAAATTCTTTGTAATAACGGAATATTATCTTCTCCCTGAATACCAATTACAAAAAATACTCCCGGTACTTTTTCTCTTTTCAGAATATCTAAAATCTGTGGTGTATAAGTAGGATCCGGCCCATCATCAAAAGTTAAAATGACTTGTTTATGTACATTTCCAAACTTGCTGATTACATATTTTGTTGGCAGTTCTACATATTTCTGCTCGGTAATAATATCTTCATCTTTATTAATTTCCAATTCAATTTTTCCTGGTGCAGGATCGGCAATTACATTTAATATTTCGCCGTCGCCAATATATGCCGGACTTTCAATTCTGGTATTGACACGTTTTAAAACTGAATAATCGAATCGCTTTTTAGTAATGCTTTCATCTGTTAAACTTCGCTGATAAAAACTCCATAAACGCTGATCTTCGCTTCCTAAACGCCATAATGCTGTTCCTGCCAAACCATATTCGTCACTAAACCGTATAGTATTAAAATTGGTTGCAGCATCTTCAAAATTAACTACATGTTTTTTACCATTGCTGTCTGTGTAATTAAAAGAATTACTATAACTATTGTTATCAAATTTAATTTTCGCATTATGCTGTTTTGCAATTGCAATCGCCTGATCGTACGTTATGGTTTCGCCTTCCTCCTTTTCCTGCCAATCGTAGCCATAACCCGCAAAGCAAAGTATAATTTTGTCTGACGGTATTTCTTTTGCAGTTTTGTCAACCGTTTTTTCAATCCATTTTTGACTGCTTACATCTCCCGGAACACTTTGTGCATAATGCTCATCGTATGCCATTAAAAACATATAATCATTGTATTTTGATAATGCTTTTATGTTAAAATCGTCATCGCCGGCCATGATATCCTGCGTGACTAAATAGCCCAGGGGATGTAATTTTTGATATAATTCTTTTTGAAAAGCAATTATAGGTTCATCGCTGTTTTCTTTGAACTCTTCAAAATCAATATTTATTCCGTGAAAATCATATTTTTTTAAAGTTTTTGCAATATCATTTATTAATCTTTCTCTTTTGGTTTTATCGTGCAGAATTCGGTGAATAAGGTCGCCGTCAAATTCGCCTTCTCCTAGAGATTCATTAATATTATTGATTAAAGGAACGATTTTTACTTTCCCTTTCCTCATTACTTTCAATGCTGCAGTATCAATTTCTGTTCGCAGTAAATCGGTTTTAGGATCAATAAAAAACCATTCCGGAACTACCATATTGAGTTTATCAATATTTTTTTGAAGCGAAAACAAACTCTGCGGATCCCAGTCTACATAAAATGCGGCGCGGATTTCTGATGAAGTTTTATGAGCTATAGGTTGTTTTTCAAGTTTTTCAACTTTCTTTTTTGCTCGTAGATAATAATCAAATCCCTTAAACTTTTTTAATTCTTTATCGCTTAAGTTTTGGGGCGTAATTGGGTTATCAAGATTTCGTCCCGTTTTGGCACTATTGGCCAAAAGCGGCAATGGCGGTTTTAATCCTCTTTTTAAAGTGATAAAAAAAATGGGCACCATTAAAATCAGGAGAAATAAAATAAAACGGGTTGACCACTGAAAAGTTTTCCAGCGTTTTTGGGTAGCTGTTTGAAATATTTGCTTTTTATCATCCATACATTCTTATTGTTTTTAGAAGAATATTATAAAAGAAATCAATCAAAAATTTAATTCTAAAACTTTCAAAAACTTCAATAAAACTCAACTTATTATTTGCGAATCAAAGATATATAAATCATATATTTCTTACAAAATGATTTTGATTCTATGCAAAATAATTATAATAAAATGAAGATCAAATGAATGTAAAAGAATCGAAAAACGATAAAACAACGAAAAAATCCTGAATAAAATTACAAAAGAAAATTTTTAAAACCCCAAAACAAGAAACAAAAAAAGGCTGTATAACAAATAGTTACAACTCATAATTTATCTTTGGAACAAAAAAAATGACTTGTTTTTTTATTACAAGTCATTTTAAAATATAATGTTATTTACTATTTATTTTAATCTCACGCTCCATTCAAAATCCATTTCAGAAACCTGAACCCCTTCTTCGTTGGTACCAATAGATTTCATCCAGAAAGTTTGTCCTTCGCCTGTTTCGATTGTTTTTTTAATAGCATCGGCAATTAAATGTCCGTCGTTACAAACAAAAGTAATTCTGCCTGTTGCTTTTTTGGTAAAATTCCCTTTATTATTAGCAACCAGCATTGAGATCTTTTTACCGCTTTGCTGAATCTGCGAAATAACCAAAGCTCCGGTTGTTAACTCAGCCGCCATTGCCTGAACAGCAAAATACATCGAATTAAACGGATTTTGATTTATCCATCTGTGTTTAACACTTACAATACATCTGTCTTTGTCGATTGCTTTTACACGCACACCGCAAAAGTATGCCGATGGTAATTTGAACAACACAAATTTGTTGAGTTTCGATACTGAAATTGCCATTTTCTTATTTTTTTATGTAAAAATACAAAAAAACTATGCACGCACAATAATTCGTATTTACTTTCTACAAAGACCAGCAAAATCAGTATCTCGCAATGATTTTCAATCATTTATACAAAATCTGATTGCATTATTTTTGTTAATTTTTTGTTAATATTTGGTACTATGCAAAACAAGATACTGTTTTTTAGACATATATTTGCATAAGAAATTACTATATGCTTTTAATCATCAATCATCAAAACCACTAATCATGGAAAAATCATCAGAAAAGAATACTTCGGCATTCACACATTTAAGTACATTAACGCAATATATTATACCATTTGGAAATTATATTTTTCCAATTATAATATGGTCAAGTTACAAAGACAAATCAGAAATGGTAGATCACCACGGAAAACAAGCTTTGAATTTTCAGTTAAGTTTACTGCTTTACACTTTAATCTTGGCTTTAATCGCAATTCCAATTTTTATTACCGTGTTTTTACAAAACCTGCCGCTTGAAGCTGTTTTTAATGACAATGATTTCTACATTAGAAATTTCAACTTTGAAGGAAACATCGGCCTTTTAAGTGTTGGTGTTACAGCGGTTTTACTATTTGGACTTTTAAAATTTGTGGAATTCTTTTTAGTGATTTACGCTTCGATAAAAGCATCAAACGGTGAATTATATAAATATCCGCTTACGATTCCTTTTATAAAGTAAGCAGAAACCAGCATACAATCAATCAATATATAGTTTCGAAATCAATCATCAATCAAATTATCATCAATCAAAAAACGAATTGTTCAATCAAAAAAAAACAAAATGAAATTATGAACATTGAAAACACAAAAGCACAGATGCGCAAAGGTGTTCTTGAGTTTTGCATCTTATCTGTTCTAAAAGAAAAAGACGCATATACATCTGAAATATTAGACACTTTAAAAAACGCAAAATTACTAGTAGTTGAGGGAACTGTTTACCCGCTTTTAACTAGGCTTAAAAATGACGGTTTACTAAATTATCGATGGGAAGAATCGACATCCGGGCCTCCAAGAAAGTATTATGGATTAACCGAAATAGGACAAACATTTTTAAACGAACTTAGCGGTACTTGGACAGAATTGTCTGACGCTGTAAATCTAATCACCAATCAAAATCAATAAGTCATGAACAAAACAGTAAATATTAACTTAGGCGGTATGTTTTTTCACATCGATGAAGATGCATATTTAAAATTGTCACGCTATTTTGACGCTATAAAACGATCACTGAACAACTCATCTGGACAAGATGAAATCATTAAAGATATCGAAATGCGTGTTTCTGAATTATTAACAGAAAAACAAAAAAGCGAGAAACATGTTGTAGGACTGAAAGACGTTGACGAAGTGATTGCGGTTATGGGACAACCGGAAGATTACAGAATTGAAGACGAAGAAAATACAAATCAATCCTATAATAATTATAGTAAAAGAGGTCACAAAAAATTATACCGAGATAAAGAAAATGGTATGATTGGAGGTGTTGCAACTGGTTTAGGACATTATTTTGGAATCGATGCAGTATGGGTTAAAATCGTTTTCTTAATCTTTGTTTTTGCTGGTTTTGGAACTGGTATTTTAGCTTACTTCGTGCTTTGGGTGGTAACACCCGAAGCCGTTACAACATCTGAAAAGCTGGAAATGACAGGAGAACCGGTAACCATTTCAAACATCGAAAAAAAAGTTCGTGAAGAAATAGACTCATTATCTGAAAAATTTAAAAATGCAGATTATGATAAAATGGGAAACCAGGTAAAGTCGGGAGCTGAGAAAATTGGCAGTTCATTTAGTGACTTTATTATGACACTTTTTAAAGTTTTTGCTAAATTTTTAGGTGTTATTTTAATTATAGCAGGTATTTCAACTTTAATTATGTTGTTAATTGGCGTTTTTACTTTAGGAACTAACATATTTGTTGATTTCCCTTGGCAGAATTTTGTTGAAGCAGGAAACTTTACAGAATATCCGCTTTGGTCATTTGGTCTCTTAATGTTCTTTGCTGTTGGAATTCCTTTTTTCTTCCTGACACTTTTAGGATTTAAATTGTTGTCTCCAAACTTAAAATCAATTGGAAACATTACAAAATATACTCTATTAGCTATCTGGATTATTGCAATTGCAATTCTGGTAAGCATTGGAATTAAACAAGCAACCGAAATTTCACACGATAACAAAATCATCGAAAAGAAAGTTTTAAGTATTAATCCAACAGACACATTATTCGTAAAGTTTAAATACAGTGATTATTACGCAAAAAGTTTAAACCATTACAGAGAGTTTGAATTTGTACAGGATTCTGCAAACAATGAGTTAATTTATTCAAATGATGTTCGTTTACATGTTTTACATACAGATCAAAAAACTCCATTTATTCAAATAGAAAAAAGCGCAAGAGGAAACTCTTTTACAAATGCCAAAAAAAGAGCAGAAAAAATTCTATATAAGTTTGAAATTAACGGAAATCATTTAATTTTGGATAATTATTTTCTTACAGATGTAAAAAACAAATTCAGAGGTCAGGAAGTTGATATCTATCTATATTTACCAGAAGGACAATTACTTAAACCAGATCCTTCTGTTAGAGATTATTACAACTCTGATGATGATTTCTTTAACTTAAATTACGATGGTAATTACAATTACAGAGTTGAAGGCTCAAAAGTTAAATGTTTAAATTGTCCGGCAGATCATGACAGTAACAACGATTACGAAAATGATAATGAGTATGAAAATGACAATGATTACGAAAACGATACTGATAACGACACTATAAAAGAAGTTTCGGTAAAAATAAACGGTAAAGAAGTTATAAACGGTAAAAAAACCAAAGGCAGATTAACTACAGATAAAAATGGAGTTATAATTAAAATTAACTAACACCAAAAGCCATGATAAAAATAATCATTCATATTACAAAATTTCTAATTGCAACTATTACAGCTTTACTATTTGCTTCATGTAATTTAAACATGAATACAGTTGAAGGAAGCGGCAATGTAACTACTGAAAAAAGAAATGTTCAGGGAGATTTTAAAAATATAAAAGTAAGCAATGCCATAGATCTTGTTATAGAGCAGGCGGCCAATTATGAAGTTGTTGTTGAAGCCGATGATAATCTTCAAAAAGATATTGTAACAGAAGTTGAAAACGGAACTTTAGTAATTAAATGCAAATTCAATTCATTCCGAAATATTACTGTTAAAAAGGTAACCGTAAAAATGCCGGCAATTGAACAAATCGATGCTTCGAGCGCTTCAACTGTTTCCAGCAAGAATTTACTTCATGGAGAAAGTATAGAATTAGAAAGTTCTAGTGCTGCATCAATAAATCTAAATACCGAATTTGATACGATATCATGCAATTCTAGCAGCGGAAGCTCAATTGGTATATCGGGAAAAGCACTAAAAATTACAACTTCTGCGTCGAGCGGTTCTTCTATTGAAGCGGGAAATTTATTAGCAAACGATGTTGACGCTGACGTTTCAAGCGGAGCTGTAACAACTGTGCATCCCATTTTGAACCTAAAAGCTGAAGCAAGCAGCGGCGGTAATATCAACTATAACAATATTCCAAAAACCATCAACAAAAGAGCTAGTTCAGGCGGAAGTATAAGCCAAAGCTAATACCCTTTAAGTGTTAAATATAAAAGAAATCATTCATCTAAAGTGGATGATTTTTTTATATTTGCTAAAATCAAATCTAGAATAATGAAAAAAAATACAGCACTATTCCTGTTACTTTTAGTTACAACATTAACCTTTGCCCAGAAAAGAGAAAAAGTAAAAGGATCAAAAATTGTAACAACATCTATTAAAGAAACAGGAAGCTTTGATGCCATTGAAGTTGACGATAATTTAGAAGTTTATCTTGAAAAAGGAGAAAAAAACGAAATTAAAATCGAGGCCGATGATAATCTTCACGATATTGTTGCCACAGATTTAAGAGATAAAACACTTCGTTTATATACTTCTAAAGAAAGTACAATCTTTAAAAAACTTGCGGTAAAAATTACTTACACCAGTACATTAAATAAAGTAATTACAAAAAACGATTCTAAAGTATATGCTATTCAGGAATTACAATTAGACGATATTTCTTTTAACAGTTTTGATTACTCAAAATTGTACTTAAATGTAAATTCAAAAAAATTTAGTTTATATGCAGATGATAAATCAAAAACTGAATTAAATCTAAAAGCAGAAGACGGAACATTGCAGTTAAGCAAAAACTCATCGATTAAAACATTAGTTTCTGCCATAAAATTTAAATGTGATTTATACCAAAGAGCAACAGCTGCTATAGAAGGAATTGCAGAAAAAGCGACTATTCGTTTAGACAACAACTCTGTTTTTACAGGAACAAAATTTACTTTAAAAGATGCGAATGTTACTGCCGAAAACTCTGCTGTAGGAACAATTCTGGCTGAAACAACAGTTTCAATTGCTGTGGGAGACAAAGCCGAATTATCTCTTTTTGGAAATCCAACAATCCAGCTTACCCGTTTTTCTGAAGAAGCAAAATTGTTTAAAAAGATTAAGTAAATTACCTTATAAATTCATCTAATTTACAACGATGAGAAAGGAAAGATATTTGCTGAGAAAAAATTGGTCTAATTTAAGAACTCTAATCGCCGCTGTAATTAGCGAAAATAAAATTTCTGAGGAAAATTTTCGTTCATTATCAACGAATGAAAACTGGAAACAAATTGAAAAGAATATAGTTAAAGAATTTTGCTCATATCCTAAAAAATCAAGATGGCTTTGGAATAATTTCAAACTTGATACATTCTCTACTTCAAGTTTAGCCAATAGACCAGAATACTGCCTAGATAAATTAATCGAAGAAAAAGAAACTGTCTGGTATATTGTTAATGAAACAATTAATGAAAAAGATAAGTTTTGGTTTTATGAAGGAAAAATAAAAACAATACAAACCATTATTGACGAAACTTGGTTTGATGAAATTTATATAGCATCAAAAAAATACGAATGGTTAATCGTTATTAATCATCATGATATCATAATTGCAACAGGTAAAACAATGCCTGATAAATTAAGAAAATTAGATTTTAAATAAGAACAAAAAAAGTCCCAATCTTAAACTTAAACGATTGGGACTTTTTATTTTATAAAACTGCGACTAAAAATTACTCTTTAGAAGCTAAATATCTTTCAGCATCAAGCGCAGCCATACATCCTGTACCTGCAGCAGTAATTGCCTGACGGTATACATGATCTGCAGCATCTCCGGCAACGAAAACACCGTCTACGTTTGTTTTAGATGTTCCCGGCGTATTTACAATATAACCAGTTTCATCAAGAGTAATATAATCTTTAAAGATATCAGTATTTGGTTTGTGTCCGATTGCTACGAAGAAACCTGTTGCAGGAATTTCGATAACTTCTCCTGTAGTTTTATTTAATGCTTTAATAGCGTGTACCACCTGATTATCTCCAACAACTTCAAGCGTATCGTGATTCATTAAAATCTCGATGTTTTCTGTTTTACGAACACGCTCTTCCATAATTTTAGAAGCTCTGAATTTTTCGCTTCTTACTAACATCGTTACTTTTTTACAAAGTTTAGATAAGTAATGTGCTTCTTCGCAAGCAGAATCTCCTGCTCCAACGATTACAACTTCTTGATTACGGTAGAAAAATCCGTCGCACACAGCGCACGCAGAAACTCCTCCACCCATATTTAAATAATGCTGCTCTGATGGTAATCCTAAATATTTAGCAGAAGCACCTGTAGAAATAATTACAGTTTCACAGTGCAATTCGATTGAATCGTTAATCCAAACTTTATGAATTCCTCCTGAGAAATCAACTTTTGTAGCCCAGCCGTCGCGAATATCAGCACCAAAGCGTTTTGCCTGGTCTTGTAACTGAATCATCATTTCTGGTCCTGTAACACCATCAACATAACCTGGAAAATTTTCTACTTCATTAGTTGTTGTCAACTGACCTCCAGGCTGCATTCCCTGATATAAAACCGGATTCATGTTTGCTCTGGCAGCATAAATTGCTGCAGTATATCCTGCAGGGCCAGAACCTATAATAAGGCATTTAATTTTTTCGATTGTATCTGACATAATGTGTATTGTTTTTTTGTGATGCAAATGTAAACTTTATTATAAAAAATAACGCCGAAAATAAATCTGAAATAGCTATCTCAAAATAAGTTTTATTTATTTTCATTTTTTCCTTTTGTAAATGAAATTTATTTCTATCTTTGCATCCGCTTTCGGGCACTACAACAAATTACCTCTTCGGGGTGTAGCGTAGCCCGGTTATCGCGCCTGCTTTGGGAGCAGGAGGCCGCAGGTTCGAATCCTGCCACCCCGACAAAAGCCGAACAGAAATGTTCGGCTTTTTTATTTGTTATAACTTTAAATTTTGTCGCTTTGCGAGCAAAAAAACTCCATAAATAAAAAACTCTGAAAACCGATAGGTTCCAGAGTTTTTAAAAACAATATTTAGTAAGTTTCTATTTTTCCATATTTATATATAAAGGATAAGATTCCTTATTTGGCAAAGTAAATTCTTCATCATAAGGCTGTGTTCCTTCTCCATTATTATAAACGGCTACACGTCTTGCACCAGTTACCGTGCTTCCGCCTGTACTATTAATAACATTTAGAATATTTCCTGAACCTGCAAAACGGGTAATACACATTTTTTCGAGTTTTACATTTGGAGTGTTTGGCACTTCAAAACCATTTTTCTTATTGACTTTTCCATCTGTTCCTGTAAAAACAGCATAAGATCCCATTCCTATAGTATGATGTTCTTTTACCGTATTGGCTACTTTAAAAGCGGCATAACCATCAACTCTTCCGCCCTGACTGCTCCAGCTTGCTTGATTTGGCGCATCATAAGGTGGTTCATTTTGAAAGAAATATGTTCTGCCTCGTTCTCCCAGCCATAAAACTTCATATTCCTGAAAATGCTCAACAAACAAAGCATAAAGTGTAACATCATTTCCTTTAACGATAAGCCCATTTTTGCACCTGTCTCTTACCCAGCGCGCATCTCCTCCTTTCTGCGAACCATGGTCGGCACGCCACAACCAGAAATGATCGCCCACTACATTATTACTATTGATCTGCATCGAAGCCTGAATCTGAATGTTTTTTGACTGAACGCCTCCTACTCTGCAAGTGATATCCGTTAACAAAATAGGATCAACACTGTGATCTGCATTTGCGCCTTCATTACCAATTCTTACCTGATACGTTGTGCTGTTAAACGAATCCATTAAAAGCCCAGCGATAATAATTCCGTCTTTATCATCAGCATAAATACATCCCCAAGTATTTTTCTCAGTCGGCTCGAGCGTTACCGAAGCAATTCCGGCTCCTAAAAGAATCGCATCTTTTCTATTTACCTGAATAGGTGCGTTTAATGCATAATGTCCCGGTGTGAAAAATATATTTTTGCCCGCTTTAAGAGCTGCGTTAATTTCTACATCAGTATCTCCTTCTTTGGCAACATACCAAGCAGTAATCAAATCCTGAACTTTTCCTTTTCCCATATCTGTTAGCGTCCATGAAGTTCCTACTCTATCTTTTTGCCAATCTGGAACAAATACTTTGTATTCGCCATCTTTATCAATAAACAAAAATGGTTTTTCTCTAATAACAGGAGTTGTTTCAACAGGCGAGTTGGTTTGATCTGCCTGAGGGGGATTTACACAGCCCTGCCAAACCATATTATAAGAACCGCCCATTGCTCCCGAACCCGATGGAAAAACAGTATTTCTGGTATACCATTGTTGTTGTCCGGCCCAGTTTGGTCGCGATGTTGTATAATGCGTATCGGCAATAAAACCACCGCTTCCCCAAAAATTAGTATTTCCAATATCCGAAATATATTTTGAAGTGCTTTCAATAAGTAATCTTCTTGCACTTGTAGACTGCGAAACGGTCCATGAAAAATCACGCATTACTTCTACATTTTCTACAGAACGCCAAAATGTACAAGTTGCGTTTGCGCCGCCAGAAAGGTGAGGTCTTGTAAATATTGATCCCAATTTTACATCAGAAGGCACTTTTCCCAGACCTCCTATATGCGAATAAAATCCTAATTCTATAGAATTGGCTTCCGCCGAAGATGCAGAACCAGATCCACCCGCATCATAAGTCTGTCCATTTACATTAGACTTAAAATAATAAGCCTGACGTTTTGTAGTCCATTCACCATTTGCTCCGCCTAAACCAATCGAACCAAAATGCGAATTAATTTCGTTTCGTGCCGTCTCTGCTTTTTCATATTTCCTATCGTAGAAATACATATTATCACCAAAAATCTGATTTTCGAGTGAAATTATAATAGTGATATCATTACGAGTGACTTTATAATAGTTCTCATATTTATCTGCACTGGACTTACTATCTGTAAAAGTCAGTTTAGAAGTAGATCCCACAGACACAAAATCTGATGCCAGACGACTGCCTCCTCTTGTAATTACATAGTTCCCGGAAGAGCCAAAAGCCGACCATGATAATGTAATATTGTGTTTCTTTTTGTTGTAAACAATTTTGCGTTCTATTTTATTCCCCTCTAATTTTTTGTTATGAGAATAAGGAGAAACAAAGCCGGATAAAATCAACATAAACACAAATGCAGTAAATATTGAAATTAATTTTTTACTAATAAGAATCTTCATTTTTGTGGTTTGATAGTTTGTAATAATAATAGTTTTTTGAAAGCCCAAAATAGCAATTATCTTTAATCCAAAAGTCCGGTTATGGTTTCAATTTTCTTATCAAAAACTATACAAAGGCTCATTTTTTGTCTTTTTACAACATAAATAAACCGTATTGTATACGTTCATTCTTTTTTAATAGATTTTTTTTGCTGGTTTACAAAAAATCAGAAAATGAAAAAGATAATCTTGCTTTTTGCTTTAAGTGTTTCTGCGTTGGTTTTTGCACAAGAAGACCCGGCTTGCACAGTAAATGAACCTTACTACGTATTATACAAGAAAAATGCTCACGCATCTTATTATCATGACAAGTTTAACGGCAGAAAAACAGCCAGCGGAAAAAAATTCAATAACAATGATTTAACTGCTGCACATAAGAAATTTAACTTCGGAACAAAACTAAAAATCACTAACGAAATAAATAATAAATCAGTCATCGTAGAAATTACAGACAGAGGACCTTTTATTAAAGGAAGAGAAATTGACTTAAGCAAAAGGGCATTTATGCAAATTGCTTCAAACAAAAAAAGTGGTTTGGTTTATGTAACAATTGAAATCTTAAAATAAGATCATTTCTTCAAGATAAAAATAGAATCTCGTCTTTTTGTGGCAGCAACTACGGTAAATTTTATCAAAATGTGGTTTATAATTTTATTTATAACTAAAATTATTTTCTGCCGAACACCCATGAAACCCCGATTAAGCGAAGTTTCATAAATGTTAACAAAATAGATTTTCAAAAACCATAAATAATTGTATTTTTACGGTTCAAAATTCAGAAAATAAATGGGCAAAATCATTGCTATTGCTAATCAAAAAGGAGGCGTTGGAAAGACTACCACATCAGTAAATCTTGCTGCCTCATTAGGTGTTTTAGAAAAAAAAGTATTATTGATCGACGCTGATCCGCAGGCCAATGCAACATCTGGTCTTGGCATCGACGTAGAAACAGTAGAAACAGGAACTTACCAAATCCTTGAGCATACTGTAACACCAAAAGAAGCCATTTTAAAATGTACATCACCAAACGTTGATGTGATCCCTGCTCACATTGACCTTGTTGCTATCGAAATTGAATTGGTTGACAAAGAAAACCGTGAATACATGCTTAAAAAAGCATTAGAAGAAGCAAAACAAGAATATGATTATATCATTATTGACTGTGCTCCATCTCTTGGTTTGTTAACCCTGAATGCTTTAACAGCTGCTGATTCTGTAGTTATTCCTATTCAATGTGAATATTTTGCACTTGAAGGATTAGGAAAATTACTGAACACTATTAAAAGTATTCAAAAAATACACAACCCGGATCTTGACATTGAAGGTTTATTACTAACAATGTATGATTCAAGATTACGTTTATCTAATCAGGTTGTAGAAGAAGTTCAAAAACACTTTAACGATATGGTTTTTGATACCGTAATTCAGCGAAATGTAAAATTAAGTGAGGCTCCAAGTTTTGGAGAAAGTATCATTAATTATGATGCTACAAGCAAAGGTGCCGTAAACTACATTAATTTAGCACAGGAAATTATAAAGAAAAACAGCAAATAGTTTTTATGACAAAAGCAATTAAAAAACAAGCCTTAGGAAGAGGATTATCAGCATTATTAAAGGATCCGGAAAACGACATTAAATCAGTAGAAGACAAAAATGCTGATAAGGTTGTTGGAAACATTATAGAGCTTGAAATAAGTGCTATCGAAATAAATCCGTTTCAGCCTAGAAGCAATTTTAATGAAGAATCATTACGCGAGTTAGCCACTTCTATTAAAGAACTTGGTGTAATTCAACCTATTACTGTTCGAAAATTAGATTTTAATAAATATCAGTTAATTTCTGGAGAACGTCGTTTGCGTGCTTCAACTTTAATTGGCTTAACTCATGTTCCGGCTTACATTCGTATTGCTAACGACAATGAGTCACTGGTAATGGCATTGGTTGAAAATATTCAGCGTCATGACTTAGATCCAATCGAGATCGCTCTTTCTTATCAGCGTTTAATTGACGAAATTCAATTAACACAAGAACAAATGAGCGAACGCGTTGGAAAAAAACGTTCTACTATTTCCAACTATTTGCGTCTTTTAAAACTAGATCCAATTATCCAAACAGGTATTCGTGACGGTTTTATTAGTATGGGACATGGTCGTGCGATTATCAATATTGAAGATTTAGATGTTCAGACTGATATATACCAAAAAATCGTAAGCCAGAATTTATCTGTTCGTGAAACCGAAGCACTGGTGAAAAATTACCACGAAGGAGTTCCTGCAAAAACAGAAGGAAAACCAAAAGCAGATTCGGCATTTGTGGTTAGAGAAACTCAAAAAAATACTTTTAACGATTATTTTGGTTCGAAAGTTGATATAAAAGTGGCAGGTAACGGAAAAGGAAAAATCACAATTCCATTTAATTCTGAAGCCGACTTTAATCGAATTATAAAATTAATAAACGGATAGTGAATAAAATTGTCCCCATAAGTTTATTGTTCTTTCTCTTAGGAACCGTCTCTCTTTTTGCTCAGGTAAAAGAAGAAACGGTTTTGGTCGCTAAAGACAGTATTGCATTAGAAGAAATAGATCCGCTGACACCCGCCAAAGCAGCTTTTTACTCTGCTATTCTGCCTGGTTTAGGTCAGGCATATAATAAAAAATACTGGAAAATTCCATTAGTTTACGGAGCTATTGGTACCAGTTTATACTTTTACATAGACAACAACAATAAATATCGTGATTATCGAAATGCCTACAAACGCAGGTTAGAAGGCTTTAATGACGATAAATATCAATATCTGGACGAAAGCCGTCTTGTGGCCGGCCAGAAATTTTACCAAAGAAACAGAGACCTTTCTGCTCTTTTTGTTGTTGGTTTTTATGCTTTAAACATCATCGATGCTAATGTTGACGCTGCTTTAATTCAGTTCAACGTAAACGAAAGATTATCGATGCGTCCGGAAATTTATCCAAACGATGTAACATTTAAACCAAATGTTGGACTAACTTTTAATTATCGCTTTTAAATAGAACTCTATTTAAAAAAATCACAAATACATACAAAATGAAAATTGCGCTTTTAGGATACGGAAAAATGGGCAAAGTAATTGAAAGAATTGCTTTAGAAAGAGGTCATGAAATAGTTTTAAAGAAAGATGAGAACAATACCTATGACGGACTTTCAACTGCCGATGTTGCCATAGACTTTAGTGTCCCTACAGCAGCCGTAAGCAATATTTCGGCATGTTTTAACTCAAATGTCCCTGTAGTTTCAGGAACAACAGGCTGGTTAGAACATTATGATGAAATGATTGCGCTTTGTAATGAAAAAAAAGGAGGATTTATTTCTAGTTCAAATTTCAGCTTGGGAGTAAACATCTTCTTTGGATTAAATGAATATCTTGCTAAAATCATGAATCAATTTGATTCTTACAAAGTTTCTATGGAAGAAATTCATCATATTCACAAACTTGATGCTCCAAGCGGTACTGCAATTTCTCTTGCACAAGGCGTTATTCAAAACAGTAATTATGCCGAGTGGACTTTAGAAGAAGCTCAAAACAACCAAATTCACATTGAAGCTAAAAGAATTGGCGAAGTTCCGGGTACACATACTGTAAATTACGATTCAGCGATTGACAGCATTGAAATTAAACACACTGCCCATAATCGCGAAGGATTTGCTCTTGGTGCTGTTATTGCCGCAGAATGGCTGGCAGGAAAACAAGGAATTTTCACCATGAAAGATGTACTAAACTTAAAATAATCGAATAAAGTTTTGGATTAAATACTTATTCAATCCTGAATTTGAAACTTAAAAATACAATATTATGACACTTTACTCTTGGTTCGTATTTTTCTTAGCCGTTCAAATTATCCATTTTCTTGGTACTTGGAAATTGTATCAGGCAGCGGGAAGAAAAAGCTGGGAAGCTGCAATTCCGGTATACAATTCAATTGTTTTAATGAAAATCATCAGTCGTCCAACCTGGTGGACTTTACTGCTTTTCATTCCTATTATTAACTTGATTATGTTTCCGGTTGTCTGGGTAGAAACCCTTAGAACTTTTGGCAAAAAATCAACTTTAGATACTATTCTCGGAATTTTTACTCTTGGTTTTTACATCTATTATGTAAACTACACACAAAAATTAGAATATAATGCCAATAGAAAATTAACTCCTGAAAATAAAACTGCAGATACTGTAAGCTCTTTGCTTTTTGCTGTTATTGTAGCAACTTTAGTGCACACTTATGTTATTCAGCCATATACAATTCCAACTTCTTCATTAGAAAAATCACTTTTAATTGGTGACTTTTTATTCGTAAGTAAAGTAAATTACGGCCCAAGAGTACCAATGACAACGGTTGCATTACCAATGGTACATGACTCTATTCCGTTAACAAAAAGAAAATCATACTTAAGCTGGCCTCAATTGCCGTATTTCAGACTTCCGGCTTTCGAAAAAATAAAACGAAATGACATTGTCGTTTTTAACTGGCCTGTAGATACAGTACATTATTTTTACGAACCAAAAGGAAGACCTGGTGTTATAAAACCAATCGACAAGAAATCAAATTATGTAAAAAGATGCGTTGGTGTTCCTGGAGATAGTTTATCAATCAAAGATGGTTTCGTATTTATTAATGGTAAAAAATTAATTTTACCAGAAAGAGCAAAACCTCAATACTCTTATTCTGTAGCATTAGACGGAAAAACATCTATTGATTTTGAATCTTTATTTAAGGAATTAGACATTACAGATCCTGCAGGTTTTAGAACTGAGAAAAGAGATACGCTTTATTTTAGAGCTTTAACAGAAGCCGGAGCAGAACGTTTAAAAAACACTCCGGGTGTTACTGCTGTAAAAAGAGAAATTGATTACGGAAATGATAATGCCATTTTCCCGCACATTAACAAATGGAGTCAGGATAATTTGGGTCCGATTTATATTCCAGAAGCAGGAAAGACAGTGGCTCTAACAAATGAATCTCTTCCATTTTACAAAGAAATTATTACTAATTACGAAGGGAATACTTTAGAATTAAAAGGCTCTAAATTTATCATAAACGGTAAAGAAACTAATAGTTATACTTTCAAACAGAACTATTACTGGATGATGGGAGATAACCGTCACAATTCTGAAGACAGCCGTTACTGGGGTTATGTACCAGAAAATCATATCGTAGGAAAACCAGTTTTCATTTGGATGAGCTGGGATACAAATGGTAAAGGTATTAACAAAATTCGCTGGAGCAGAGTATTCACAACTGTTGACGGTGAAGGACAGCCACAGTCTTATTTCAAATATTTCTTAATTCTTCTTGCAATTTACTTTATAGGAGATTTTATTTGGAAAAAAAGAAGAGAAAATAAAGCATAATAAAAAATAAGTTATTTTTGTTTCAGGTTTCAAGTTCTCGTTTTTAACGTCAACTTGAAACCTGAAACTTTTAAACTCAAAACAAACAAAATGAATTCCTTAATACTTCCAACCTATTTCCCATCGATTAGTCATTTCGCAGTTATGGCTCAATCTGAAAATATAACTTTTGAGATGGAAGATAATTTTCAGAAACAGACTAACAGAAACAGAACGTATATCTATAGTCCAAATGGAATTCAATTACTAAATATTCCGGTTAAACATTCTAAAGCAGCACATCAAAAAACAAAAGACATTTTGATTGAGAATGAATTTGACTGGCAGAAACAGCATTTTAAATCGCTGGAAGCTGCTTACAGAAGCTCTCCTTTCTTTGAGTACTTTGAAGATGATATCGTTCCTATTTTCGAAAAAAAACACACTTTTTTAATGGATCTTAACTTCGAAGTTTTAGATCTTCTAACAAAGTGTATGAGAATGAAATTTGAGTTTGGAAAAACAACCGAGTATTTTCATGAAGTTGAAAATATTTCAGACTTCCGACATTTGGCGAATGGAAAAAAAGACCAGAATTCATTCGAAAAATACACACAGGTTTTCGACGACAAACATGGCTTTATAAACAATCTAAGTGTTTTGGATTTGCTTTTTAACGAAGGGAAATTTGCAGTTGATTATTTAAAAACACAAAAGATAATCTAAAACTGATCTATTGAAAGCCTCGTCATTATTGGGTAATGATCTGAATTTTCAAAATCAGAAAAACTTTCAAATTGTTTTACTTTCATTTTCGTGTCAGTAAAAATATAATCAATTCTGGCTGGATAATATTTAAATTTGTAAGTAGCCCCAAAGCCTTCACCAGCTTCTTCAAAAGCATCTTTTAATTTTCCTTTAATACTTCGGTAAACATAAGAAAACGGACTATTATTCATGTCACCGCAAATAATAATTGGGTATTTACATTTCTTTATATGCTCTTTAAAAATTTCAGCCTGTTCTTGCTGCTGCGTAAATCCTTTACTGATTCTGGCATAAATACGCTGTGATTTTTTCTGATTTACATTGTCTATATCATCTGAAATCTCACTTACATCCGGAGATATTTTAATAGACTGCAAGTGCATATTATAAACGCGAATAATGTCTTTTCCTCTTTTAATATCTGCATAAACCACATTATTATCTGATTTAGGAAAAACGATGTTTCCTTCGTCGATAATTGGAAATTTAGAAAAAATAGCCTGACCGGTTTTTACCTGTTTGCCATCAATAAAAATGTAACGGTGCGGATATACTTTTAAATCTAAATGAGCAGAGTTTGAATATTCCTGAATACATAAAATATCAGGATCTTTTTCGTCTATAAACAATTTAATATTTTCCGGAATATCATCTCGGTCCAACCATTTAAAAACATTAAACAAGCGAACATTATAACTCATTACAGAGAAATCTTTTTCATCTTTGATATAATCTTTGGCCGAGAATTTATAAAACTTGCTGATAAAAGTAATTCCGGTTAGCAATACCAAACCAGACAAAATAAGACGTTTTTTAAACTGAATTGCCCAATACACGAAGAACAGTGCATTTGCCACAAAAAAAGCGGGCATAAACAGCGTAAGCACCGATAAAAGCGGAAAACTTTTAGGTGCTAAAAAAGGCAAAACATAGACGCTAAATGTAAGCACAGTCAGCACTATATTCAAAAAGAACATTATTTTATTAAACCACGAAAGGTTTTTCATAGTATTCTGCTAAGGATTATTTTCCAGCTTTAAACAAAAACTCTTTTTCTTCTTTTGTCAGGCAGTCGTAACCAGACTGACTGATCTTGTCTAAAATCTCATCGATTTGTTGCTGCGTTTTGTCTTTTGTGACAATTTTTGATGTTGTTTTTTCGGTAGGTTTTTTATAATTCTTATGAACAGTTTTAAATGGGGTCGTTGGAGATTTTCTAAAAAGATTAGCAAAAAAGTCCAATATTCTGGTAATTATTATACTTAAGTCTGTTCCGTTTTGAAGCAGTTTAATAAAGACGAATCCAAAAAATGCGCCCGCTAAATGCGAAATATGACCTCCCATATTTTCTAAACGAAACTGCATTAAATCCAAAACTAAAATAACACCTGTAATATGCCAAAGTTTAACATTTCCAAACAAAAACAATCGCACATTCATTAAAGGCTGATAGGTTGTTGCCGCTACCAAAATTGCCATTATAGCCGCCGAAGCTCCTACTATAGATGCCGAAGTTCCTAAAACATAAAAACTTAGAGCGAAAACAATTCCCGAAAAAATGGCTCCTAAAATATATAATCCCAAATATTGTTTTTGAGAGAAAAATGTCAGGAATAAATTACTGGCAAAATTTAAAACCAGCATATTAAATAACAAATGCATAAATCCAAAATGAAAAAATGCATAGGTTAAAAATGTCCACGGCTTAAACATAAAAACCTGAGGATCTGAAGACAATGCCAGCCAGTTTGGAAAAATAAAACCTCCGTTAGAAAATTGATAGAAAAAAACTAAAGAAATGAGAAAACAAGCGATATTCCAATAAATAACACGCAAAGCGATACCGCCTAATTTATATTGAAGTTTTAAATCGTCAAGGATATTCATAAAGTCTTCTTTTGGTTCTTAAAGTTAATCAATTTAAAGTTAAAAATTAATTCCAACGATTGTGATTAAATTTATTATTTCTCCAGTATAACATCACCAAAAAGCCTGTAAGTGCACCTCCAATATGAGCAAAATGCGCTATTCCAGTTCCTCCTTCTCCAAATATTGAACTTCCTTTAAATCCTAAAAATAAATCGATTGCCAAAATTCCAGGAACAAAATATTTCGCTTTGATTGGCACCGGAATAAACATTAAAGCCAATTCTGCATTTGGAAACATAAATGCAAACGCAGTCAACAAACCATAAATAGCACCAGAAGCTCCGATAACTGTCCCCAAATAGGCATCTGTAAAGGCATTAAATTGCGACACAGAAACTAAATTTTGCCATCTTGTATCAATTCTACCTTCTGCTAAAAGTCTCAAAATATCAGCTTTTTGATACCCATTGTCAATTAAAACGTTTAGCGTATCGTGAAAAAAATAATAATCCACAGCAGTATTTAATAAATCAGACCCTAATCCGCAGGAAATGTAAAAGAATAAAAATTTCTTTCCTCCCCAAAAATGCTCTAGCGCAGATCCAAACGAAACCAACGCAAACATATTAAAAGCAATATGCATAATACCACCATGCATAAACATATGCGTAATTGGCTGCCAGCCTCGGAAATTTGGATTTTCAGGAAAAAACATAGCCAGATATTCATAAGAAACCGGCACTAACTGAGAACCAATAAAAAAAATAATATTAATTATAAGCAGTTGTTTTACAACTGGAGTCATATTCATCATAAGGCAAACTTTTTATCTATATCTTCAACACGCATGGTGATGAAAGTTGGTTTCTGAAAAGGTGAAATATTTGGATCTTTGCAGGCAAATAATCCGTTTACTAAATTATCCTGCTCTTTTTCGGTTAAATACGATCCTGTTTTAACCGCTAAACTTTTCGCCATTGATTTGGCAATAGTATCATTCTGGCTGTAACTGTTTGCAGGAATTCCATCCTGAAGATCGCTTAATAATTGCTCAATTACAAGAGAAACTTCACTTTCGGTAATATTTACCGGAATACCAGAAATTACAACATGATCTGATTTTGACTCATCAAACACAAATCCTGTTGTTTCTAATGAAGGTTTTAGCTCTTCTATTAATTTCATTTCTCCCGCAGAATAAAACAAATCTAAAGGAAAAAGCAATTGCTGGCTCGCCGCTTGATTTACGGTCATATTCAGCAAAAATTGTTCGTATAAAATACGTTGATGTGCACGCTGCTGATCAACAATCACCATTCCGGATTTTATAGGCGAAACAATATATTTTTTATGAATTTGATATGTTTTTTGACTTGCCTGTTCAACCTCATCGTCGTTAAATAAAGAAGATGTTACCTCTTCATTTTCAAATGTAAAAGGCGAACTTTCAATAGTTTCCGGACTTTCAGTATCTAAGCCTACATACAAACTTTCCCAGCTTGCAGTAGGTTCAACTCGTTTTGAATAACCTGAATACGACGAACCTGATCCAGAACCAGAAAAAGAAGATGAAGAAGCTCCAGAACTATAACTTCCCGATCCACCGCTCGATTTTGTATAATGCTGATTTGTTTTATCATCTGTAAAAGGATTAAAAGTTCCGTCAACCTGAATTGTCGGTACTTCTGCTTCTACATCTTTGTAATGATATGGCGTATCTAAATTTGAATCTCTGTCGAAATCTAAAACCGGGGCTACATTAAATTGTCCTAAACTATGTTTAATAGAAGCTCTAAGGATTGCGTACAAAGCCTGTTCATCATCAAACTTAATTTCAGTTTTTGTGGGATGAATATTAATATCAATTGTATTTGGCGGTACTTGAAGGTATAAGAAATAACTTGGCTGAGAACCATCTTTTAACAGTCCGTCATAAGCTGCCATTACCGCATGATGCAGATAGCCGCTTTTTATAAAACGATCATTTACAAAAAAGAACTGCTCTCCTCTGTTTTTCTTTGCAAATTCAGGCTTACAAACAAATCCCTGAATATTGATAATTTCAGTATCTTCATTAACAGGAACTAACTTTTCATTCGTTTTACCAGACATAATCCCTACAATTCGCTGGCGGTAACCTGCTGCAGGAAGATTATATAATTCGCTTCCGTTATGATAAAAACTAAAATGAATGTTAGGATGCGCCAGAGCGACACGCTGAAACTCATCCATTACATGACGAAATTCAACTGTATCTGACTTTAAGAAGTTTCGGCGGGCTGGAATATTAAAGAACAAATTTTTAACCGCAAATGAAGTTCCTTTTGGCAAAACGGCCACTTCCTGAGAAACAAATTTACTTCCTTCAATTATAATATGCGTACCTAGTTCGTCCTGATCTTGTTTGGTTTTCATTTCCATGTGCGCGATCGCAGCAATAGATGCTAAAGCTTCTCCGCGAAAACCTTTTGTTCCAAGCGAAAACAAATCTTCTGCCTGACGAATTTTTGAAGTTGCGTGACGTGCAAAACATAAACGTGCATCTGTAACCGTCATTCCAACGCCATTATCGATAACCTGAACTAATGATTTTCCGGCATCTTTTATAATCAATTTAATATCAGTTGCTTTGGCATCAACAGCATTTTCTAACAATTCTTTTACGACTGAAGCGGGTCTTTGAACCACCTCTCCAGCAGCAATCTGGTTAGCAACGTGATCAGGAAGCAATTGAATAATACTCGACATTAAGCAAAAATATTTTAAAAGTTTAGGTTAAATTTTACAAACCAAGAATTACAAATTTAGTGAATTTTGATTTGCTTTTAGAACAACAGCAATCATAAAAAAAACAAAAAACCTATACTATTATTACACAGTATAGGTTTTAATATTTTAAAACAAACGTGTTTTATTCTTTTTCGATTTTTATAGGCGTTTCTTCAATTTGAAGTGCGCCCGAAGATAGTAAAGGCTGATTGAAAGCATGCGAAATCGACGCCTGCTGACGAATATATGCCATTTTAATAGCTGCAATTGCCGCTTCGGTACCTTTGTTTCCATGAACACCGCCGCTTCGGTCAATAGACTGCTGCATGTTATTGTCTGTCAGCACACAGAAGATAACAGGAATATCAGTTTGAACATTCAAATCTTTTATTCCCTGTGTAACGCCTTCGCAGACAAAATCAAAATGTTTTGTTTCTCCCTGGATTACACATCCAATAACAATAACTGCATCTACATTTTGTGTTTGCAGCATTTTTTTTGCTCCGTAAATAAGTTCAAAACTTCCCGGAACATTCCAGCGGATGATTTGTTGTGCAGGAACATCACAATCAATTAGTGCTTCAAAAGCACCATTATAAAGTCCTTCTGTTATAACATCATTCCACTCAGAAACAACAATCCCAAATCGAAAGTCTTTCGCATTTGGGATCGTGTTTTTATCGTATTCTGATAGATTTTTATTTTCAGTAGCCATCTGTAGTATTTTAGTTTTTTGATTTAAGAGTTTCGATTCTTATACTACAAATCTACAATCTTAAATCTAAAGTCTAAAATTTTTATTGTGCTAATCCAATCAAAGCATCAACAGAACCAGCTTCTGGAGTTGCATCGAAATTGTCTTTAATATCATTAAGATATTTTAAAGCATCTTCTTTCTGACCTAAAGCAATAGCAGTTTTAGCCGCTTTTAATAAGAAACGAGGTGTAGTAAAATCGTTTTTATTAGATTCTGCAGCTTTTACATAATAGCTTAAAGCTTCTTTTTGATTATTTTTTTGAGAATAAGCATCACCAATAGCACCTTTTGCTAAAGCGCTTAAGATTAAATCATCAGATTTGAATTCGCCTAAATATTTAATAGCATCATCAAATTTACCTGTATTTAAATATGCCATACCAGCATAATAGTTTGCTAAATTTCCAGCATCAGTTCCAGAATATTCGTCAGCAATTTTCACAAATCCAAATTTACCTTCAGAACCGTTTAATGCTAATTTATATAATGAATCACTTGCTACACCATCAACAGCTTTTTGAAAATTTTGCTGAGCTACAAACATTTCATTTGCAGCTTCATCCTGTTTAGGAGCTTCAATAAATTTTTGGTAAGCTAAATATCCAATAGTAGCAACTGCAATACCAGCAACTAAACCAATAATGATTTTTTGATTTTTAGCAACCCAATCCTCAGTTCTTGAAGCAGTTTCATCTAATTTAGAAAAAACACCAGCTGTTGTGCTGTCTTTTTCATCAATTACTACCTGTTGTTCTTCAGTTACTTCTTTAACTTCCTTCTCTTTTGGTGCTTTATATCCTCTTTTATTGTAAGTAGCCATTTAAAATTAATTTAGTGAACGGCAAAAATAAAATTTTTCTTGAAACTGAGGTAAAAAAAATCAAAATTATCACTATTTTAAAAGAAATATTTTCAGTAAGCCTAACTGCTTTCGCATCAGCATTAAAATAAATGAACTTGAAATGTACCAAAAGCCCTTTATATCGATAAAATTAGATAATTTTACATCTTCAAAATTTACTCTTCAAAACCGAAATTTCTTTTTAGAGTTCCTTAAAAAATGCATTTAAACAAAATCTCATTATTTAATTATAAAAATTTCTCCGAAGCCAGTTTTGATTTCGACATCAAAATCAATTGTTTCGTAGGCAAAAACGGTATTGGAAAAACCAATGTACTTGATGCAATTTACCATTTGGCTTACGGAAAAAGTTATTTTAATCCGCTCGCTGTTCAAAATATCAAACATGGAGAAGAGTTTTTTGTTATTGATGCCGAACTGGAAAAAAATGAGAGAACAGAACAAATTGTCTGCAGTTTAAAAAAAGGACAGAAAAAGGTTTTAAAAAGAAACGGAAAAGCCTATGATAAATTTTCAGATCATATTGGGTTTATTCCACTTGTAATTATTTCGCCTGCCGACCGAGATTTAATTGTTGAAGGAAGCGAAACACGCCGTAAATTTATGGACAGCGTGATTTCGCAGTTAGACTCAACTTATCTGCACCAGCTTATACAATATCAAAAAGTAATTGTACAGCGAAATGCGCTTTTAAAGTATTTTGCGCTCAATCACACTTTTGATAATGATACCTTATCTATATATAATGAGCAGTTAAACGAATTTGGAAAATCGATTTTTGAAAAACGAAAAGATTTTCTGGAACAGTTTATACCTATATTTAATACACATCATCAGGCTATAACTGGTTCTGAAGAATCAGTACAGCTTGTTTACGAAAGTCATTTGTTCGAAAAAGACCTTTTAACACTTTTACAGGAAAACATAAATAAAGACCGAGCGTTACATTATACAACTTCGGGAATTCATAAAGATGATTTGTCTTTTGAAATTGATTCGCATCCTATAAAGAAATTCGGTTCTCAGGGACAGCAAAAATCATTTTTGATTGCTTTAAAGCTGGCTCAGTTTGAATTTTTAAAGAAACAAAGCGGTGTAACTCCTATTTTATTGTTTGATGATATTTTTGACAAACTCGATGAAACCCGCGTTGCTAAAATTGTCGAAATGGTAAACGGTGAAACTTTTGGACAGCTTTTTATTTCTGATACACATCCTGAAAGAACCGAAGCGATTGTAAAATCCACACATCAGAGTTACAAGATTTTTAATTTGTGATTTTTTGGTTTTCCGCAAATTTTTATCAATCAGTTTCTAAACGAGGTTTTAGCCACAGATTACACAGATTCTCACAGATTATTTTTCGCAACAGCAAAAATCCTTTTAATCTTTTTAATCTGTGGCAAATTGAAACTTTGACAAAGTTGATACAATTTGTATCAGGTTTTATTATTAATCCCAAAATGGAAATCCTTAAATTAGCCTGAACAAAAATTAAAAACAACTGCAATTAATATATAAAGGAATATGCTAACGAAAGAATCATTGCAATTTTTAGACGATTTAAAAAAGAACAATAACCGCGAATGGTTTCAGAACAATAAAAAACGTTACGAAATTTTTAAAAAAGATTATCACCAACTGGTAAGTGATTTTCTGGATGCGATGAAACCGCTTGATCCTTCATTGGAATTACTTGAAATTAAAGATTGTACCTTTAGAATTAATCGTGACATTCGATTTTCTAAAGACAAATCTCCATATAAAGCGCATTTGGGCGTTTGGCTTTCTGCAGGTGCAAAAGGCGCAAATCGTTCCGGTTATTATGTACATATTGAAAAAGGGGCGAGTTTTATTGCCGGCGGATTTTATTCGCCTGACGCAGATGATTTGAAAAAAGTCCGCAAGGAAATCGCTTTTTTCTATGATGATCTACAGGAAATTTTAAATGACAAAAATTTCAAAAAAGAATTTGGAAACTTAGACATAAACGAAAACAATTCGCTTAAAAGCATGCCGCGAGGTTACGAAAAAGATCATCCCGCAATTGAGTTTTTAAAATTAAAAAGCTTTACTGCAACTCAACCCTATGATATTGCCGAAGTAACTCAAAAAGACTTCGTTTCTAAAATGACCAAAAAACTTATTGCTTTAAAACCTCTGAACGAATTCATAAATCGTGCTTTAGAAACTGAAGAATTTTAGTTTTATTTGCCACAGATTTCACAGATTCTCACAGATTAATTTTTCGCGGGAACAAAAATCTTTTTAATCTGTGGCAAAAACAATAACTGAATGAAAAGAAAAATACTTTTTCTGGGAGAATCGTATCGCGCCGACGCCATAACCTGGATGAAGGGTTTAAAAGATTTTGGCGATTTTGAAGTCATCACTTGGGAACTTCAAACTTCCAACAATTACAGATTCAAACGTATTTTAGAATATCTTCTTTCTCCTCTTTCTATTCGAAAAATAATCAAGAAAGAAAAACCGGATATGGTTATTGCCGAAAGAACGACCAGTTACGGTTTTCTTGCCGCTTTATCCGGATCCAAAACGATTGCCATTGCGCAACAAGGCCGAACAGACTTATGGCCGGAAGATTCTGCTTTATATCCTTTTAAAAAATTCATTCAGAAATATGCTTTCAAAAAAGCACATTTAATTCATGCCTGGGGTCCGGTTATGACAATTCACATGAAAGAAATTGGTGTGGATATGAATAAAGTATTGGTTCTTCCAAAAGGAATTGACTTATCGCTTTTTACTCCAGCTGTAAATAATTCCAATAAAATTGAAGCGATTGTAACGCGTTCATTGCAACCAGAATACCGACATGATTCTATTTTAAAAGCTTTTGGCATTTTACACCAAAAAGGAATTGATTTTTCATTAACAATTGTTGGCGACGGAACTCGTTTACAGTTTTTAAAAGATTTAACCAAAGAATTGCAAATTGAAAATAAAGTGATTTTTACCGGAAGAATTCCAAATACAGAGCTTCCAAAACTACTGCAGCAATCTAACATTTACATCAGCATGCCCATTACCGAAGGCGTTTCGGCATCTTTATTTGAAGCCATGGCATCTAATTGTTTTCCTGTAGTTTCTGATATCCCCGGAAATCAAAGCTGGATTACGCATCGTGAAAACGGACAATTAATAGAAATCGACAATGTCAAAATGCTAGCAGAAGAACTAATCTGGTCTTTTGAAAATCCGGAATTACGAAATGAAGCCATTATTCGAAATAGAAAATTCGTAGAAGAAAATGCTAATTATGATATTAACATGAAGGTTATTTCGGAGAAATATCATGGGCTGTTGAACTCGCGAAACAATTAAAAATATTTAGCTTTATTATTCTGGATCAACCAAAGAAACTTTTTTATTATCTTCCAAAATTCCGCTACTCGGAATCAATCGAATTGTTTCTCCATCTTTATGAATGTAAAAAACACCTAAATCTTTAACAATATCTTCTTTACTTAAGTTTTTCATCTTGCAAGTTAATCCAACAAAATGAGCATCTTTTACAATTAAATGTATATGATTATTATCAACTTGCACATATGTTCCAGAAGTAAAAACAAAACAATCATTAAGACATTTTACTGGTACATCACAAAAAAATGTACCATCTGACTTAAATGTCAAACGACAAGCATAATTAGCTTCTTTCTCTTTTGTCAAAGAAAATTCTGTAAGATCTGTATATCCAATTATATCTTTTGTTTTCCATTCTCCTACTAAATCCGTTTGGGAAAAAGAAGATATTGACCAAAATGCATTTAGAATAAGAAAAAATACGAATCCGTTTTTACTAATTGATTTTAACATAATTACACTATTACTTAATTCAAACTTACAAAAAAAACAGAACCTAATTAAGAACAAAACATTTAAAGCTTACATTTATTCTAAAGCCTTCAAAAACTTTGCACGTCTTCGCCGTTAAACCAAAACTTATAATTCATACTTTTGACAAAGATTAAAAAAGCCTTTTTATTTATGGAAATCCAATCCAATTTTTCTTTAAAAAAACACAATACTTTTGGCATTGAAGCCAGCGCTAAACAATTTGTTGCAGTTCATTCAACTGCTGAATTAAAAACAATTTTAGAAGAAAATAAAAACGAAAAAAAGTTCATTTTGGGAGGTGGCAGTAATATGCTTTTAACCAAAGATATTGACGCACTGGTTATTCATATTGATTTAAAAGGCAAAAAAATAATTAAAGAAGACGACGATTTTGTCTGGGTAGAAAGTCAGGCAGGCGAAGTATGGCATGATTTCGTACTATGGACAATCGAAAACAACTTTGGCGGATTAGAAAACATGTCTCTTATTCCCGGAAACGTTGGTACAACTCCAGTTCAGAATATTGGTGCTTACGGAACCGAAATTAAAGACACTTTTGTTTCCTGCGAAGCCATAAATATTGCAACTCTGGAAATGAAAACTTTTGACAATGCCGAATGTAATTTCGGTTATCGCGAAAGTATTTTTAAAAACGAAGTAAAAGATCAATATATTATTACTTCGGTAATTTTTAAATTGACTAAACGCAATCACAAAATCAATACTTCTTACGGAGATATTCTGGCAGAACTGGCAAAAAATAGCATTACAGAACCAACATTAAAAGATGTAAGCAATGCTGTAATCGCTATCAGACAAAGCAAATTACCAGACCCGAAAGAATTAGGAAACAGCGGTAGTTTCTTTAAAAATCCGATTGTACTAAAATCTGATTTTGAAAAAATTCATCAGAAATTCCCCGAAATGAAGTTTTATGAAGTTTCTGAAACCGAAGTAAAAGTTCCTGCCGGCTGGCTTATTGAACAAGCTGGTTTTAAAGGAAAACGTTTTGGCGATGCCGGAGTTCATAAAAATCAGGCTTTGGTTTTGGTAAATTATGGGAATGCAACGGGTCAGGAAATTTTAGCGGTTTCAAAAGAAGTTCAAAAAACTGTGTTTGAAAAATTCGGAATCAAGATTGAAGCAGAAGTAAATGTGATTTAATTTTTTTTTTGTTTCAAACTCCATTTCATTAATTCAATTATGAAGGATTCAATAACAATAGTAACTATTAATCCAGACGACAAAAAGGCTTTTGAAATTACAGAAGAATTATCAGCCAATTTATTGATGCGTTTTGGCAGCAGCGGAAAAAATTCTTTTACAGATTGGCAGCCTGATAACTCTAAATTTGTTTTTGTCATTGCCGAATTAAACAATGAAATTGTAGGCTGCGGAGCATTTAGACCCATCGACGAAAATACCGCAGAAGTAAAACGAATGTATTCGAAGCTTCCGCAAAAGAAAATTGGAACCTCTATTTTAACTTTTCTGGAAGAAAAAGCAAAAAACATTGGCTTTACTAATTTAGTTTTGGAAACACGTGTAAAAAATCATGAAGCTGTTCAATTTTACACAAAACATAAATATCAGGTAATCCCAAATTACGGAAAATATATAAACCGCCCCGAAGCGATTTGTTTTGGAAAATCCTTGAAATAAAAACAAACCCATGTATACACCAGATTTATACAAAAACGAAAATCAGGAAGAAATCAAAGCATTTCTAAAAGAAAACAGTTTTGGAATTCTAATCAACCAAACCAACGGAAAATTATGTGCAACACATATTCCTATGGAACTAGCAATAAATGCCGATGGAAAAGAAATTCTGGAAGGTCATATTTCAAAATTAAACCCTCAAGCTGAAGGTTTTAGAGAAAATGATCAGGTTTTAGCTGTTTTTTCTGGCGCTCACAGTTATATTTCTTCTTCTTGGTACGATCACGAAAATGTGCCTACATGGAATTATATAGCCGTAAATGTTTACGGACGAATTAAGATTGTTGATTATGAAACTTCTGTAGAGCAATTAAAAAAACTCGTTGATAAATACGAAGCAAATTCTGAGAATCCGGTGCGTGTAGAAAATTTATCTTCAAAAACAATGCGTGAAGCCAGAGGAATTTTTGGTCTTAAAATCGAAATTGATGAAATTCAGGCAACAAAAAAGCTTTCACAAAACCGTGACAATCATAATTATAAAAACATAATTTCGGAATTAGAAAAAACAGAAAACCCTCTGTCTATTGCTGTTGCAAAAGAAATGTCAAAATGCCGAAAGTAAATTGGCATTAAACATTGAAAATTAGTAATTCATAACTACATTTGTTCTCTCAAAAATTCAAGTACTAACAGACATTAAACTATATGCTTATAACTTTATTTTACTTCTTTATTGCTGTTGTTTTCATTCAACTTTTCTACTATTTAGGAATTTTTGGAAAGTTTGCCTTTGCTAAACCTCAAGAGATTACACAAAAAAGCATTCCGGTATCTGTAATCGTGTGTGCAAAAAATGAAGAAGAAAATGTAAAGAAATTTGTCCCGTTATTAGCAGAACAAAATTATCCTGACTTTGAAGTTGTTTTAATTGATGACGCATCCAGCGATGAAACTCTTGAAGTTTTTGAAGAATTTGAAAAACAATATCCAAACATTCGCTTGGTTAAAGTTGAAAACAACGAAGCTTTTTGGGGAAATAAAAAATACGCTTTAACCTTAGGAATTAAAGCCGCTAAAAAAGATTACCTTTTATTTACAGATGCTGATTGTTATCCAACTTCTAAAGACTGGATTACTGCCATGACATCTCAATTCAGCACAGAAAAAACTATTGTTCTTGGATACGGAGGTTACGAAAAAAGAGAACGTTCTTTTTTAAATAAAATAATTCGCTTTGAAACCGTTTTAACGGCAGTTCAATATTTTTCGTGGGCAAAAGCCGGACTTCCTTATATGGGCGTAGGCCGAAATCTGGCTTATAAAAAAGAAGAGTTTTTTAATGTAAATGGTTTTATTGATCATATACAAGTTCGCTCTGGCGATGATGATTTGTTCATTAATCAAGCGGCAAATAAAGCAAACACTACAATTGCTTATAATCCTGAAAGTTTTACATATTCAAACCCAAAAGAATCCTTTAGAGATTGGTTTACTCAAAAAAGAAGACATATTTCTACAGCAGAATATTATAAGTTTTTTGATAAATTTCAATTAGGACTTTTCTTTTGTTCGCAATTATTTTTCTTTTTATCAGTTATTATTTTACTGGCGTTTCAATTTCAATGGATTGCTGTCGTGGCTATTTTGGCAACAAGATATACAGTGGTTTGGACAGTAATTGGATTTTCTGCCGGAAAATTAAAGGAAAATGATATTAAAATTTGGTTTCCTATTGTAGAGATAGCGCTTATATTAACGCAAATTAATATCTTTATAACTAATATTTTTTCAAAACCGGTATATTGGAAATAAATTCTAAAATAGAAAAAGCAAAAAAAGGTGACCAGGTCGCCTTTACTTTTTTATTAGATTATTTTTGGAATGAAGTATACAGCTTCATGCTTAAACGTACAGAAAACGAAACCACTGCCGAAGATATTACCATAGAAACCTTCTCTAAGGCTTTTGACAAAATTTCTTCTTACAATCCAGAATTTCAGTTCAACACCTGGCTTATCGCTATTGCAAAAAATGTTTATATTGATTTACTGCGAAAAAAGAAAACCAGTCTTTTTATTGAAATAACTGATACCGAAGACCAGCAGGCATACAACATTGCCGACACTACCCCATCTGCAGAAGATGCTTTAATTAAAGAGCAAAACCTCTCGCGTTTGCTTTTATGCATCAAAGAATTAAAGCCCCATTATCAGGAAGTAATTCAACTTCGCTACTTTCAAGAGTTATCTTATCAAGAAATTGCTGACAAGATTGACGAGCCATTAAGTAATGTTAAAGTAAAAATACTACGCGCTAAAAAATTATTAGCAGAGATCATCAATCGTAATAGATAATTTATTATCTTTAAGAAAAGATTAAAATATAATCACATTTTTTCTTAAAAAATTATTTATTCACATACTAAAACAACAACTTCTACGTTGTTTGCTAAAACCCAATCCTTATCGCGTATGATTTAAAGTTACTTAACCTTAAAATCCAAAAATCATGACTAAATTAAGCATCTATGAAAGCAAGTGGACTGATCTTGTTTTCGAAAACAAAAACAAAGAATATGGAGCGTATCAATTACGCCAGGAAAATTCTAAAACAACTGTAAATGCGTTGTTTATGGCCTTGTTGTTATTAACAGCCTTGGGAAGTGTATCGATGCTGATTAATAAACTTAGTAATGATCGCCCTGAAGAAGCAGAACCTCAAATTTACGAACAACCATTAGTGGTCGTAAAAATCGACGACATTGTAAAACCTAAAATACAAGAGCACGTTGCACCTCCGCAAAAGCAAGAGCCTGCATCACAAGCTCCTGTAACTTCGTCTCAGTTAACAAACCCTGTTATTACTCATCCAGATGAAGCGGTTACAGAAATTGCAACTAATAAAGAAAACGCTCCTGTTGTCGATAATACCAATACTGGACCAGGAACAAGTGTTAACACAATGCCTTCTTCTGGAGAATCAGGTCCTGGAGAAGTTGAAGCTCCTGCAGTTACAGGACCTTATACCCCTGCCGCATTAGACAAAATGCCAGAATTTCCGGGTGGAATCAAAAACTTCTACACTTATGTAGGCAGAAACTTTACCCGACCAGAATTGGATGAAGAAAGAACATTACGCGTTTATGTTTCTTTTGTAATCGAAAAAGACGGTTCAATGACTGACATTTTAGTTAAAAACGATCCAGGTTATGGATTAGGAAAAGAAGCTGTTAGAGTTTTAAAATCATTAAAAACAAAATGGGAACCTGGAATGATCGGTGGAAAAGCAGTTAGAACTGCCTACAATCTTCCAATAACAATACAAACACAACCATAATAAAAAATATAAAAGCAGAACTTAGGTTCTGCTTTTTTTATGATCTTTAGTTAATATTATATCTTTAATCAAAAATCGTTTTTAATTAACTAAATATCAAAATGCCTTTTACCTTTTCTCATCCTGCGATAATTTTACCATTAAAATATCTTCCTAAAAAATGGTTATCACTTACAGGATTAATTATTGGCAGTATGACTCCAGATTTTGAATATTTCATAAGAATGAAAGTTCAAAGCAATTACAGTCATACCATTTCAGGAATTTTTTGGTTCGATTTACCGCTTGGCGTATTTCTTTGTTTCATATTTCATAATGTTGTAAAAAATCAATTATTTGACAACTTATCAGGAAACATTCAATCAAGGCTTATAACTTTCAAAACATTTAAGTGGAATGAATATTTTAAACATAATTGGATCGTGGTAATAGTTTCAATTCTCATAGGAACAGCATCTCATCTATTCTGGGATAGTTTTACACATGATAATGGCTATTTTGTAAATCGCATTCCGGAACTCAAAGAATCACTTTTAATCTTTGGCAGAAACATTCCTTTTTTAAAAATAGCACAACATTTTAGTTCGTTTACAGGAGCCGTAATTATTTTCTTTTCAATTTACAAACTGCCAAAAAATAAGATTGACAAAAGCAGTTGTAATGTGTTATATTGGATTTTGGTTCTATTATTATCAACAATTATTTTCAGTATTCGTTTTACATTAGGTCTTTCGATTAACAAATATGGACATATAATTGTCTCAGCAATATCCTCATTTTTATTTGCTTTAATATTAACTCCCTTTTTTCTAAAATTTAAAAAACAACCTTAAAGATTACTAAAATCAATTATTACTTTTACAATTGCAATTAATCACTAAAAACAAATAAAATGGGAATATTTTCAGCTCTTATGGGTAACGCCGGAACGGTGAGTCAGGAAGATTTATTAAAAAAATACGGTCAGCTTTTGACAGATAATGAACAAATTGAAATGGGATTTAAATTAATCCGTGACACTTTCATTTTTACTAATAAAAGATTAATCTTAGTTGATGTTCAGGGATTAACGGGAAGCAAAACAGAATATAAATCTATTGCCTACAAAAGCATTACGCGTTTTAGTGTAGAAACTGCAGGAACTTTTGATCTTGATGCCGAATTAAAAATCTGGGTTTCCAGTGAAATTAATCCAAGCATTGTAAAACAATTTAATAAATCAGTTAACGTGTATGACGTGCAAAAAGTTTTGGCACATCATGTTTTAGGTTAATTTTAAACATAAAAAAAACGGCAGATTTAAGTTTGCCGTTTTTTTTATTTCCTCAAAACTACTTTTTCTTTGTCGTAGTTTTCTTTGTAGTAGTAGTTGTTTTTTTCGTAGTTGCAGCTTTAGGAACTGAGTTATCAATTTTTTGCTGTACATAAGGTTTGTAAACTCCGTCTTTTTCAGCTCTTGCTTTAGCATCATCAGCTCTCTTTTTAGAATCCGGGTGAGAACTCATCATTTGATCGATGAATGAAGCTTCAGATCCTTCACTCATTTTAGCTAAAATTCTAAATGCAGATTCTTCAGCATTTACATTGTAACCATTTTTCTTCAGGAAGTTATAAGAATACAAATCGGCTTCTGTTTCTTGTTTACGGCTGTGTTTACTATCAATTAAAGCACTTCCAATTTTACCTAACTGACTGTCTGTTACAGCAGAAATTTTAGCAGATTGAGAAGACGCTCCGTCAATTAAAGCTTCTTTTTGATAAGCGGCACGCATAGCATCTCTTGAATCATTATTAGCAACGTGTCCAATTTCATGGCCAATTACTGCCAACAGTTCATTATCGTCCATAATATCCATTAAACCAGAATATACACGAACGCTTCCATCTGCTGTTGCAAAAGCATTTACTTCTTTCAGCTTATAAACTTTGTAGTTTAATGTAAAACCTTCGCCGGCTGTGTGTTTTCCAAAAACACGGTTTAATCGTAAAGCATAACCATCATTTGGCCCTGCCACTTCATTAGTCGAATCTAATTTGCGTACAGCTTCTTTAGATAGTGCTGCTGCATCGGCGTTGCTTAAGGTAAAACTGGCAACACCTTTTTGAAGTGCTCCTATCGCTTTGTCTCCTAAATTAATCTGCGCATTCATTTTCGTAAAACCAAACGCTGCAAATAAGAGCCCTGCTATTATAATTTTCTTTTTCATATTTTTTATAATTACAATTTGACAACAAATGTAGCATAACAAAATGCTATTTCATTTCACAGAAAGCTTGTTTTTTCAACAAATAAAGATATAAAATTTAAACAAGTTATTTCATCATTATTTATTGGCATCCACAGAATATTTTAAACAAAAAAACCGGCAAATTCAAAAGAACTTGCCGGTTTGCGTTTATATATATAAAAATTATTTCTTTTTTGTTGCTGTCTTTTTAGCAGGCGCTGCTTTTGCAGGTGTTTTAGCTTTTACAGGTGCAGTATTGTCAATTTTCTGCTGTACGTAAGGATTATACAAACCATCTTTTGTTGCCTTTTTCTTCGCTGCATCGGCTCTTTTTCCAGAATCCGGATGCGAGCTCATCATTTTGGTCATGAAAGAAGCATCTGCTCCTTCACTTAAATTTTGAAGGATTCTAAAAGCTGATTCTACTGCATTGACATCGTAACCATTTTTTTTCATAAAGTCATAAGAAAATGCATCTGCTTCAGATTCTTGTTTACGGCTGTGTTTACTGTCAATCATAGCGCTTCCTAATTGTCCTAACTGCGACTGAGTAAGAGTTTCCATTTTTCCTGACTGTGATGATGCCGCATCTAACAGCGCTTCTTTTTTATAAGCCGCTTTTATTGCATCTCTTGTATCATGATTAACAACGTGACCAATTTCATGTCCAATAACAGCAAGTAATTGATTATCATCCATAATATCCATTAAACCTGCAAATACGCGAACACTTCCATCGGCACAGGCAAATGCATTAATATCTTTTACCAGATAAACTTTATAGTTTAGAGTAACTCCGTCTGTAGAAGCATGTTTTCCAAATACACGTTCTAAACGAATGGCATAACCATCAGCCGGCCCGGCAACAGGATTATTTGCATCTAATTCTGCGATTGATTGTTTGGCAAGAGCCACGGCATCGGCATCACTAAAAGTAAATCCCGAAACTCCCTTTCCTACAGCTCCCATCGCTTTATCAGAAAGAATTTGCGCATTCATTTTATTAAAACCAAAAACAGCAAGTAAAATTCCTAATACAATAAATCTTTTTTTCATTTTGTATACTATTAAATTAGCAACAAAAATTAGAATTACTAGATTTTTGTATTACCCCAAGAAGTCAAATTTATAATAGAATAAGGTAAAATTGTAGTTTAATTCAAACAGAAGCTGCATCTGTATGCACGAAACGTAAAGGAAAAGCAAATTAACGTCTCCAAATAAACTACATTCATTATCTTTGTATTCAGATTTATGATATATGGAAACAGTCATTGAAAACATACCACCTGCAAAGCCAAAATGGCTGAAGGTAAAATTACCTATTGGACAAAAATATACTGAACTGCGAGGTTTAGTCGATAAATATAGTTTAAATACAATCTGCACTTCTGGAAGCTGCCCTAATATGGGAGAATGCTGGGGCGAAGGAACAGCAACTTTTATGATTTTAGGAAACGTTTGTACTCGTTCCTGCGGTTTTTGCGGTGTTAAAACCGGAAGACCTGAAACGGTAGATTGGGACGAACCTGAAAAAGTGGCCCGTTCTATTAAAATCATGAACATTAAACACGCAGTTATTACAAGTGTTGACAGAGATGACTTAAAAGACGGAGGTTCTATTATTTGGATGGAAACTGTAAAAGCCATCCGCAGAATGAACCCAAATACTACTCTTGAAACTTTAATTCCGGATTTTCAGGGAATTGAAAGAAACATTGACCGAATTGTGGAAGCAAATCCTGAGGTAGTTTCTCATAATATGGAAACAGTACGTCGTTTAACGCGTGAAGTACGTATTCAGGCAAAATATGACCGTAGTTTAGAAGTTTTACGCTATTTGAAAGAAAAGGGAATAAACAGAACTAAATCTGGTATTATGCTGGGACTTGGAGAAACTGAAGAAGAAGTTTACCAGACAATGAGAGATTTGCGCGATGCAAATGTAGATGTAGTTACTATTGGACAATATTTACAGCCAACAAAAAAACATTTGCCTGTAAAAGAATTTATAACTCCTGAATTATTTGCCAAATATGAAAAATACGGTATTGAGTTAGGTTTCCGTCACGTCGAAAGCGGCCCGCTTGTACGTTCTTCATATAAAGCACAAAAGCATATTTTATAAAAAGTTTATCGTTTAATTGTCCAACCGGTTAAACGATTAAACGGTTAAACAAATAAACAAGAATTGAAAACAAGAATTGCTATTAATGGTTTTGGAAGAATTGGAAGAAATTTATTCCGTCTCCTTATAAATCATCCTGAAATTGAAGTTGTTGCAATTAATGATATTGCAGATAATAAAACAATGTCGCATTTAATAAAATACGACAGTATTCACGGAGTGCTTCCTTTTAATGTAAGTTTTGACGAAAAGGGAATTATAGTAAACGAAAAACATTATTTGTTTTTTCATGAAAAAAGTATTTCAAATCTGGACTGGAAAAACCATTCGATAGATTTTGTAATCGAATCGACCGGAAAATACAAAACACACGAAGAACTAAACGCCCACATAGAAGCCGGAGCAAAAAAAGTAATACTTTCTGCCCCATCAGAAGTTGACACGATTAAAACGGTTGTTCTGGGTGTAAACGAAAATATATTAGACGGAACAGAAAATATTGTTTCTAATGCTAGCTGTACTACAAACAACGCCGCACCGATGATAAAAATCATTGAAGAATTATGCGGAATCGAACAGGCATACATTACCACAATACATTCTTTTACGACAGACCAAAGTCTTCACGACCAGCCACATAAGGATTTGCGCCGTGCCAGAGGTGCCAGTCAGTCGATTGTTCCAACAACAACAGGTGCAGCTAAGGCATTAACAAAAATTTTTCCTAAATTGCACGAAAAAATCGGAGGATGCGGCATTCGTGTACCAGTTCCCGATGGTTCATTGACAGACATCACGTTCAATGTTAAACGTGCTGTTACTATTGAAGAAATTAACATTGCATTTCAAAAAGCCTCAAAAACAAATTTAAAAGGAATATTAGATTACACAGAAGATCCTATCGTCTCTGTTGATGTAATTGGCAATACACATTCGTGTTTGTTTGACGCACAGCTAACCTCTGTTATAGACAAAATGGTAAAAGTTGTGGGTTGGTACGATAACGAAATTGGCTATTCATCGCGCTTAATCGATTTGATTTTACTGATAAGAAAAACATAAGATTCATTGTAAAAGCGCAGGCATACATGAAGTACTATCTTTTAATTGTTGTTTGTTTTTTAAATCCATTTTTGTATTCTCAAACCAAACAGAATACAGACAGTATTTCCTATTATAACAAACTGGCAAACAAAAAACTGAATAGTCAAGAATACAATGAAGCTGTTCTTTTAACCCAAAAGTCTATCGATTTTTGCGAAACGAATCACATTCCAGAAGATTTGGCAAATCAGACTTTTAAGCTTGGTAAAATTTATTACAATCAGCGGAAATACGACGAAGCATTAAAAAACTTCCATAAAAGCGTCGCTTCCTTTGATAGTGTAAAACCTACTTGTACCAAAATTTTAGCTTTACATTATATTGGCGCAGCAAATACTGCAAAAGGCGATTACAAAACAGCCGACATTTATTATGCAAAAGCACAAAAACTTTTAAAACAACTTGGCGTAATCGACAGCTCAGAAGTTTTAAATTTCCAAAAAGCAATGGCTTTTAAATCAAACCAAAACTACCCGCTTGCTGCCAAGACTTTTCAAAAAATCATAAAAACAGCCGATAACCCATCTGTTGTAAAAACAAAAATCAAATCGTATTATCAGCTTGGATTAATTGAAGCTCATTTAAAACGGAACGATTCTGCTATAATTTATTTCGACAAAGCCCTGGATTACAATGAAATAACAAACGATCTGGCTCAAAAATCAAAAATTGTTTTAGCAATAAGCAAATACTACAAACAAAACAAAAATTACGACCTTGCCTACTCTTATTTAGATGAGCATTATCAGTTAGAAAATTATATTTTAAAACTAAAAAATGCCAAAATCGATTTTAATGAATTTCAGAAATTCAAAAAAAATCAAACTTTAAATAATACCATAAAAAGAGAAAGCGAAGAAAAAATCCAGCTTAAAACCTATCGTTATTCTAAATTAGTAAGTATTCTGGCCATTGCTTTAATTTCTATTTTATCGCTGTTGAGTCTGGCTTTGTACAAAAACAATATTATTCGTAATCAGAACAATCTTCTTTTAAGAGAAAAAAACAAAGAGCTTATTTTGGCTAAAAACAAAGCCGAAAAAGCATCAAAAGCAAGATCGGAATTTTTATCAACTGTGAGCCATGAGCTCCGGACTCCGCTAAATGCAATTAACGGAATCACACATTTACTTCTCGAAGACAATCCTAAAAAAGCACAGCTAAAATACTTAGAATCGCTCAAATTCTCCGGAAATTACTTAACTACTTTTATCAACGAAATTCTGGAGATTAATAAAATAGACTCTACAAAAGTCGAGGTCGAAAACATCAGTTTCAATTTAAAAGAATTACTTGTCAATATTCAAAGCTCGCTTAAAGAATTAGCAGCTGCGAATAAAAATTATTTCAACCTTGAAGTCGACAAACAAATTCCCGACAATTTAATTGGCGATCCCACAAAATTATCCCAAATCATATTAAACCTTATTAACAACGCACTTAAGTTTACCCAAAACGGACATGTAAATGTTATTGCTAAATTATTTGCAGAAGAAGATGAAAATGCAACGATATATTTTGAAATAGTCGATACAGGAATTGGTATTCCGGAAGATAAATTACAAACCGTATTTGAAAGTTTTTCGCAAGGATCTATTGAAGTAAACAGAAAATACGGCGGAACTGGCTTAGGGCTTACGATTGTTAAAAAGTTAATTGAACTTTTGGGAGGCGAAATCAAACTAAAAAGTGAAGTTGGAAAAGGATCAACTTTTACTTTTAAATTAAATTTTAAAATTAATAACGAACCTTTGGAAGCAGTTACAGAAGAAAAACCATATAACGACAAACAATTAAAACATAAATCTATTTTGTTGATTGAAGACAATAAAATCAACCAAATGATTACCAGAAAAATGCTCGAGAATAAAGCTATTACTTGTGAAATTCTCGACAATGGCGAAGAAGCGGTTGAACTTTTAAAAGTTAAACGCTTTGATATGATTTTAATGGATGTACACTTACCGGGAATTAACGGAACCACCGCAACACAACAAATTAGAGAGTTTGACAAAACAACTCCAATTATTGCTTTAACAGCTATTTCTTTAGACGAAAACCGCGATATGCTTTTATCTTTTGGAATGAATGATGTAATTACAAAACCTTTTGTTCCGGATGAATTTTACAGCACAATTGCTAAGTTTTTTGATTAAAAAAAATTCTGAAAACCGAGATGCTAAGATTCTAAATTAGTTTTTACATATTCTAAAATCGAGACGTCAAAATTTTGATGATGATTTATAAAAGTACTTTTTATAGGCAGATAATATAGCTGCGAAACCAATTTGGAATCTTTTAAACGAACATAATCTTTTTCGGTTGTTATTATTTTTCTGCCATGGGCTTTATTTTGAATTAACTCTAAATCTGTTTCAGAAAAATGATGATGATCCGGAAAGGTTAAACATTCGTCGGTTTCATTTTTTAAATAATCAAAAAACGGCTGCGGTTTTGCAATTCCGGCTAAAAGCAGTTTCGATTCTGATTTTATTTCATCTACAGAAATTCTTTCATCTTTACCCAAAATCACAGTATCATAATCTATAAACGAGAAAAAAATCTGTTGTGAACAGCTTAATTTTAATTTTAAACGAATCTCTGCTTGTTCTTGTTCTGATAAATGTTTTGGACATTTTGTAACGACAACAATATTGGCTCTTTCGGCTCCGCTTCTACTCTCACGCAAATTTCCGGTTGGCAGCATAAAATCATCAGCATATAAATCACCGTAAGAAGTCAGCAAAATATAAAAACCGGCTCTTACTTTTCGATGCTGAAAAGCATCATCTAATAAAATAACCTGCGGTTTATTATTTTGCGAAAGCAACTGTGTAATTCCGTTTGTACGATTGGCATCGACTGCAACCTGTACATTTGGAAATTTTTGAAAAAACTGAAAAGGTTCATCTCCTAAAATTTCGGCATTGGCATTTTCATCGGCCAAAACAAAACCTTCTGATTTTCTTTTATAACCGCGGCTTAATGTCGCTATCTTATATTTATCAGATAATAAACGAATTAAATATTCTATTTGAGGTGTTTTTCCCGTTCCGCCTACACTTAGATTTCCAACTGCAATTACCGGAACATTAAATGAAGTCGATTTAAGAATTCCTTTATCGAAAAGAATATTACGAATACTGGTTATAAATCCGTATAAAACGGCAAAGGGAAAAAGTATTTTTCGAAGTAAGTTCATTTTACGAAAGTATAATTTTTTTCGTTAATTTGTTTTTAGGTTTCGTATTCATTAAAAAATCATGAAATCTAGCACAAAACTTGAAACAAAAACCAAAATGAAAATTAAAGACATCATAACCGTACTCGAAGAAATGGCTCCGCTGGCCTATGCAGAAGATTTTGACAATGTGGGACTTTTAGTGGGAGATCCGGAAACTAACAGTACCGGAATTTTAGTCTGTCATGATGCACTTGAAAATGTAGTAGAAGAAGCAAAAAATAAAAACTGCAATTTAATTGTGTGTTTTCACCCCATTTTATTCTCGGGCATAAAAAAAATTACTGGCAAAAATTATGTTGAGCGCGCTATATTAAAAGCCATAAAAAATGACATCGCCATTTATGCCGTTCATACTGCTCTTGACAACCACGCGCAGGGTGTAAATAAAATTTTCAGCAATGCCTTGGGTTTAATTAACACCAAAATCCTGATTCCGAAACAGCAATTCCTTCAAAAATTAGTAACCTATACAGTTCCTGACAATTCAGAAAAAGTGCGAAATGCAATGTTTGAAGCCGGAGCCGGAACAATTGGAAATTATGACAACTGCAGTTTTAATTCTGAAGGGTTTTTCACTTTTAAAGGAAACGATAAAAGCAATCCCGTTATTGGCGAAAAAGGAAAACTACATACCGGAACTGAAATAAAAATTGAAGTTATTTTTGAAAAACATCTTCAGTCAAAAGTTGTAAAAGCCCTGCTCACAAATCATATTTACGAAGAAGTGGCTTATGAAGTTTACAATCTAGAGAACGCACAGCAAAATATTGGTTTAGGAATGATTGGCGAACTCGAAAATGAAATGGAAGAAAAAGAATTTCTTTTGTATGTAAAAGAAATGATGATTGCGCGCGGTATTCGCCATTCGGCTTTTACAGGAAAAAAAATCAAGAAAGTAGCCGTTTTGGGCGGGTCAGGAAGTTTTGCCATTAAAAATGCAATTCAGGCCGGAGCCGATGCTTTTTTAACCGCTGATTTAAAGTATCATCAGTTCTATGAAGCAGAAAATAAGTTACTTTTGGCCGATATTGGTCATTTTGAGAGCGAACGCTATACAAAAAACTATATTGTTGATTATCTTCGAAAAAAAATTCTTAATTTTGCGATCATTTTATCGGAAGAAAATACAAATCCAGTTAAGTACTTATAGAATATGACGAATACGAAAGAATTAAGTGTTGAGGACAAGTTAAGAGCAATATACGATTTACAGCTTATTGACTCTAGAATTGACGAAATCAGAAACGTTAGAGGAGAACTTCCTTTAGAGGTTGAAGATTTAGAAGATGAAGTTGCAGGTTTGAGCACTCGTTCAGAAAAACTGAAAGGTGAACTTGAAGTGATTGAGGAGCAAATCAAAGCAAAGAAAATTGCTATTGAGGAGCATAAAGAGGTTATCAAAAAGTACACAAAACAACAAGAATCAGTACGTAACAACAGAGAATTTAATTCTTTGACAAAAGAAGTTGAATTTCAGGAATTAGAAATTCAATTGGCTGAAAAGCAAATCAAAGAAATGAAAGCTTCTATCGAGCACAAAAAAGAAGTTATTTCTAACTTAAAAGAAAAACTTGATGCTAAAAGCTCTCATTTAAAACATAAAAAATCTGAATTAGACGCTATTATGGCTGAAACTCAGAAAGAAGAAACTTTCTTAACTGAGAAATCTGCTGAATATGCTGCGCAAATCGAAGACAGATTATTAGCAGCTTACAACAGAATCAGAAGCAGTGTTCGTAACGGATTAGCTGTAGTTTCTATCGAAAGAGGAGCTTCTGCTGGATCTTTCTTTACGATTCCACCACAAACTCAGGTTGAAATTGCTTCAAGAAAGAAAATCATCACTGATGAGCATTCTGGAAGAATCTTAGTTGACACTGTTTTAGCAGACGAAGAAAAAGAAAAAATGGAACAATTGTTCTCAAAATTCTAAATATTAAATCCCGATTAAATATCGGGATTTTTTTTTGCAATTAAATTTTGCCGCAGATTAAATGATTAACACGGATTAAAATTCTAAAGTTTGAAGAAGAAATCATTTGTAATCTTTTTAATCTGTGGCAAAACTTTTTTTTACCTTTAGAAAAAAAATTAAGTTTTGGGAATTAAAAAAGGAATTCGTTTCATCACATTAAAATCGGTTGGATCTTATATCAATTTTTTGAGTTATGTGCGTCCGCAAAAGGCAATGGAACTTTCGTATGCGCTTTTCAGCCAGCCTCGAATTGGCCGATTACAAAAAGAAAAACTGCCAAAAGTTTTAAGAAACACCGAAACAGAAATTTTTCATCATAACGAACATCATTTTCAAACTTATATCTGGAAAGGAAATGAAACCAAAATTCTTTTGGTTCACGGCTGGGAAAGTAATTCGTCGCGTTGGAAGAAAACTTTACCACATCTTCAAAAATCCGGAAGCACTATTATTGCTCTTGACGCGCCTGCACACGGACAAAGCAGTGGAAAAGAATTTAATGTTCCGCTTTACGCAGAATTCATCAATAAAGCAGTAGAAAAATATCAGCCTGAAATTATTATTGGTCATTCTATTGGCGGTGCTGCGTGTGTGTATCATCAATATTTATTTCCAAATACGAGCATCAATAAAATGGTGATTTTGGGTGCTCCGTCAGATTTAAAAACTTTGATTGATAATTATGTTTCAATGCTGAGTTTAAACAGAAGAATGCTTCCTCTTTTAGAAAACAAATTTATTAATCGTTTTAATTTTAAATTGGAGGATTTTTCCGGACAGAAATTTGCATCAGAATTCAATGTCGCTGGTTTTATTGCACATGATACTTCAGACAAAATTGTGGCTTTCGCCGAAGGAAAAAAAATAGCCAGCAATTGGAAAAACAGCCAGTTTATTGAGACTTCCGGTTTGGGACACGGAATGCATGATGATGAATTGTACGATAAAGTGATTGAGTTTCTTTTTTCTGAAAGTTCAAAGTAATTTTTTTAAAGATCCTAAGGTATTGAGTTGCTAAGATTCTAAGTTTTATAATAAAAAATCTAAACTCTGAAATCTAAAATCTAAAATCATTTTTTTGCCTATTTTTGCATCATGGAAGAAAATTTAAAACGTCTTAATAAATTTATAGCGGAAACAGGCTTTTGTTCGCGTCGTGAAGCCGATAAATTAATTGAGGAAGGACGTGTGACAATAAATGGTGTGGTGCCGGAAATGGGAACTAAAGTTTCACCAGATGATGAAGTACGTGTAGACGGAAAATTAATCGTAGAAAAACACGAAAAAATGATTTATCTGGCATTCAATAAACCAGTTGGAATTGAATGCACAACTAATCTAGAAGTCAGAAATAACATTGTAGATTATATTAATTATCCAAAACGTATTTTCCCAATTGGAAGATTGGATAAAGCCAGCGAAGGATTAATTTTTATGACGGATGACGGCGATATTGTAAATAAAATTCTCCGCGCCAGAAACAATCACGAAAAAGAATATACGGTTACTGTAAACAAACCTATTACGGAACGTTTTATCCAGAGAATGGGAAATGGTGTACCAATTCTGGATACTGTTACCAAAAAGTGTAAAGTAGAACAAATCAGCAAATATACTTTCAAGATTATTTTAACGCAGGGATTAAACCGCCAGATTAGAAGAATGTCTGAATATCTGGGTTATGAAGTTACCGCGCTTAAACGTATCAGGATTATTAATATTTCACTTGATCTTCCGGTTGGCCGTTACAGAGATTTAACCGATGCCGAAATTAAAGAATTAAATCAATTAATTGAGCCTTCGAGTAAAACAGAAGAAGCCAGTCTGCCTAAAGTTGAAACTCCAAATAAAAACACAAGCAGAAGAACACCGTTTATTTCTAAAAATGATCCGCGTTTTAAAAAACGAGGAAATCAATAATTTTTATAAAAAATAAAAAAAGGCGTATTGAAATTTCAATACGCCTTTTTCTTTATTGTTATCTGAATTAGATTTTGTTGTTGAAAATTCTTAATTCATTTTCAAAAATGTAATATACAGACTGCGTAGCAAAATCTACTTCGTAGATTGGACGCATGTTTTCGAATAAGATTTTATCTAATTCTGTTCCGTCATCTTTCTTTACTTTAACTAAAACTTTTTGCTGTGTAGCTTCGTCTTTAGCAAAAATATAAGAGAAATCACGGCTTTGTCTCATAGCATCAAAACGCTGAGAAAATCTTTTAGAAACGTCAGCTAATGCAGCAGATCCTGCAGCTTGTTTTGCTGCTCTGTTTAATTGTTTGTCGTTTTGTTTTTTGATAACAGAAGAACCTGTTTCTTTTCCTGTAGCCGGATCAATGTAAACCATTCTCCACTCAGATCCCATAGCAGCATTATATCCTGCAGAAACTCCTAAACCAATAGAACCAGCAGTTGCTAAAGCTTGTCCCCAAGCTCTTCCTCCGTCTCCAGGCTGAGTATAGATTTTGTGGTATAAAACTTTACCTTCTTTGCTTACTCCCATAACTTCTGTAGGCCCAGAAAGAGCTACACCCCATGGAAATAATTCGATAGAGTTTAATTCTTTTTCTTTCTTGATGTTTACTTTTGCAAATGGGTCTGGTTTATCTTTTACAGTAGTATTGAATTTGAAAAGTTCTTCATCATTATAAACTAAGAATTGATTGTTTTCTTCATCAAAAACGTTTAATAAAGGACGTTTTGCGTTGAATTTTAAGTTTCCTCTCCATAATTTTTTACCTGTTTTATAATCTACCATGTTACCATAAGTAGCTGTTAGATATAAAACTTTATCATCAACTTTACCTAAGTAGTTAATTGCATCTTCTTTATCATCAGAAATTTCGATGAAGCTTTTCCATTTTTTCTGACCGTCTTTGTCAATCAGCATCATTTCATTTTCAGCAACATATAAATAGTCGCCATCAAGAGAAATTACTTTTTTCAATCCGTCGCCGCGAGCATCTTTTTTCCAAATTTTAGAACCGTCTTTTAAGTTATAAAAGTTAAATCCGCTGTTGTGAGCTACTAAAATTTTATCTCCCCAGTCTTCTAAGTAAACGATGTATTTTGTTTTAATAGCATCTTCCCAGATTGGTTTTCCTGTTTCAGCGTCTAATACATTTAAATATTGTTTAGATGAAAGTAATCCTTTACTATTAATTACAACAAGGTTTTTACTGTTTTGTGTTGGGAATACTTTAGTATATTCTAATTCTCCAGTCCATTTTAAAGCTCCGGTATTTCTATCAATTGCAGATAATTTACCTAAATAAAGTGAGTAAATCGTAGTATCGCTTACTTCTGCTTCGTTAGAAGCATTTGCTTTAAAAGTAAACATCGAAGCAAATGCGCTTTTTGCATCTCCCTGCTCTGTTTTCCATAATACATCTCCAGTATTAAGATCAATTAAAGATGCGATTACTTTTCCGTTTTCTGCACCTTTTACTAAATACTGATTTTCTCCATATAAAAACTGGCTGTTAAAAACAGTGTATTTATAATTAGCTGAGTTGTAAACCACTTTTCCATCAAGTGTATTGATTAGAACTGTTTTGTAGTTCACTAAAGCTTCAACGTATGGAGTACCATCGATGTTCTTTAAGATTCTTTTGCTTGCAAATAAGTTGTCTGTGTCTAATTTGCTTAATGTTTCAAGCGTAGTACTTTCTCCAACTGTTTTATCAGCATCAAAACTCCAAGCCTCAGCTTTTGTTTCCGGATTAATACCCTTTACAACATTTCCTTCTTTAATAACAATAATTCCTGTAATAGGATTTTGCATTAAATCTTCAATTTTTGAATTCATTTTTAAGACTTCGTCAGCTTTTCTTTGGGCAAAACCAGTTAAGCAGGCGAATGTTAAAAAGAGAACCAGCGTAATTTTTTTCATAGTTTTCTGCAGGTTAAGATTTTATATTATTTTTAACAATTTGACAGCAAATATCTTATAATAGAAATTAATTAGCAAGGCTGGAAGTAAAAAAAATCTTTCTAAAATTAAATTAAATTTTCAAAAAGATTTTTTAACATATTTACGGTTTAACTTCCACGAAATCATAATATAATGCTTTCGATAAAAATCCATTTTGTTGGTAATTTCTTATCATTTCTTCTCTGGTGATTTCTGGATACTGTCCGTCTAAATTATTCTTTGCAAAATATTCTCTTCTAACTTCGTCATTAAAGTTTAAACTGCTCAAAAATTTGGGTTCAACACCTTTGTTTACTGAAATATTGTAATTGGTAATTAAATTTCCCCAATTAAAAAAGCTGCATACTAAAATGGTCGCATAGAAATACCAAACCATTTGATTAACCAAATATGCATTTGTTTTTTGTTTTACAATTTTTAAAAAAGAATATACTAAACCAATAATTGCCAAAGTCAAAAATGCATAAACGCCTAAACGTTTGTAAGTCAAACCATAGAATGAAACATATTCTGAGTTTTTAATCATAGCACTTACAATCAAAACTACATTTAGCGTAATCCACACTTTTGCCAGTTTTTTCAATGTTGTTGCTTTTTCATCAAAATTAAATCCTCCTTTAAAGTAAAATAAGATTACACCAACTGCCATTAGAATTGAAAAAATCACAGCATTTACACGTTCGTGTGTATCGGCACTTAAGTTTGTTTTTTCAACCACTTCAAAAAACTGTTCGTAATTATATGTTCCTATAAAAACCAAAAGCATAATGTTTAGCAAAAACAATGTGATTTCGCCGCTCTTTCTTTCAAAATCCAGATCAAGAAATGAAAATGTACTTTGGTTTTTTATTTCAGAAATATTGGTGAATTCATTTTTAAGTTTAGGATTAAAATCATAACAGGCGTCCGGAACCCAGTAATTCCAAAAACTGAACGAAACATAAAATCCAATCGCGCTGATTAAGATAAGCTCAAAAAGATCAATATCTAAAGTGTAATCCGTAAACAATGAAGAAAAATGATTGCTTCCAAAAGAGTAAACAATAAAGAACAATCCTAAAAAGATGACCGGAATAACAACAAATGCTACGATTTTTTTAGCCAAGTCATTGTGTATTTTTCGTTCAGGCAGCCATTGATTAAACATAAAAACACGACCAAAAGAGGTAAAGCCATTTAGAAAAATGAGCGGGAAAATCTGAATGCTTTTAAGTTCTCCATCCTGTGTTTTAAACTGTAGAAACAAAATTGATAATGCTAAAGCAAAAAATGAAGCAGCGTCTCCGTACCACGCAAAAGCAAAACAAGATAAAATAGAGGTTACAACCAAAATTAAATGGGATCTGTCAACAAACTTCTCCTGAAAAAAATAACTAATAAAAAGCGTTAGTATTACGCCAAAAATAGAAAGATTAACTCCCGGAGACTGATTGTAAAAAAGCAGGGTAAATACCACTGTACAGGCTAAAATAATTTGATGTTTTTTCATGATTTTTAATTTAAAAGTACTTTGTATTTCAAAGTTATTAGACAAAAAAATATAGCTATTAGGATTTCATTAATTTTTCGAGATATGAAAGGTGCTCTTTAAACGCCGCGCGGCCAAGCGGTGTTACCTGATAAGATGTTTTTGGTTTTTTACCCACAAATTCCTTTTTAATCTCGATATATTCTGACTTTTCTAATGCTGAGGAATGACTCGCTAAATTACCATCGGTGATATTTAAAAGCGTTTTCATCTCGGTAAAATCTACCCAGTCGTTAACCATCAGAACGGACATAATACCCAGTCTGACACGGCTTTCAAAATCTTTATTTAGTTTATCAATAATTCCCATTGGGTTATTTGTATTTTTTGAACATCACTAATCCGTATACGATATGCAGGATTCCAAATCCTAAAATCCAGAAAATCAATCCATATCCTATATTAAAAAGTGCAATACATCCTAAAATCAGTTCCGAAAAACCTAGATATTTTATATCAGAAAATGTATATTTTTCAGCGTTTATAACGGCTAATCCGTAAAATATTAAAGTTGACGGTGCCACCAGACCAAAATAACCATGATGCATTAATGCCAGACAGAATATCCCTCCTGTTAAAAGCGGTACAGCCAAATTAAACAGCATTTTTTTGGTTGCCGAAGTCCAGATTGGCAGGTTGTATTTTCGGCTTTTTCTAATGGTAAAAAAGATTCCGAATGCAAATGCAAATACTAAAATTGTGATTCCTATCCAGAATAATTCTGAAACCAGATTAGCAGAATATAATCTATGCTCATCGTTTAGATAATCCACACCATTTGCTTTAAACAACTGGTATACAAAGATACCGCCAATTAAAGCAGAAAGTCCCGCGAAAACTCCTGAAAGTCCGCTTAAAGATATAAATCTGGAAGAGCGCTCCATCATGGAACGAATATGTGCTAAATCTTCTTGGTGCTTTTGATTCATAATTAAAGTACTTTGCAGTACAAAGTTATTATTTATTTTGAAATGACAATAAAAAAAGGCCGCTTTTTTTTAAAGCGGCCTTATCATGAATTTATTCTTAAGATTAGCTCTGATTTGTTTCAAAATTTTTAAATTTATACAGCAACGAAAACATTACGTAGCGCTTTAAAACATTGGTTTCTGAATCAATAACAGCCGTTGGCAAGATATTCCTGAAAGCACTCTGATTTTGATTCAGCAAATCATAAACTTTCACTTTGAATGTAAATTGTTTCGCGAATTTGTAGGATAAGCTGGTATTCCACAAATAAAAATCTCTTTTATAAGGTCCGGAAATGTTCGAATTATAGTTGTAGCCAAAGTCGTTGCCAAAAACCCAATTCTTAGGCCAAAAGCTTGTCATTTCGATATTAAAATTATGAGTTGTATTTGAAGTTGAACTTAAAGAAGTATTATTATATCGAATGTCGTTGTATGTAAAATTATAATATGGATGGATGTTTAATAATTCGCCATAGTCATAAGCAAATCCAAAGCCGGGATTTAGCCTTAATGCTTTTGCTTCATACAGCTGATTATTTGTAAAACCTTTATTTAAACTATAATTAGCATACATAGAAAACCGCAGTCCAAAAGTATTCACATCTTTCTTTATGCTTTTGTTCCATTCTCCTGCTAATAACATATCGTATGTGCCTTCTACATTATCAAAAGTTGAAATCTGTTTCCCTGAACTGTTATATGCTGAAGCTCCCACAACCTGACTGTCAAAATAGGTAGTACTAAAATGGACAAAATAACCTGAACCTGATTGAAAATTAAAACTTGAAAAACCTGTTTGCAGAAAATGAAAGGTTGAAGGTTTTAAATTAGGATTTCCTGTTACAACAACTAAAGGATTATCTAAATTAGCAACTGCCAAAACCTGATTTCCTTTTGGAATTGTAAATTTGCGCTCATACATCATCAATATACTCTGAGATTGTGATATTCTGTAATTTGCACTAATCGTTCCGTTTGGGATAAAATAGTTTTTATTGAAATCTGTTGTTTCCTTTAAATAAAATGCATGATTTTGAGTCCTGATAACAGAAGTTCCTGTAGATGCTGATAAATCAAATTTATTTATACTCGCACTAAATCCCACATTAGGATTTACTCTAAAACTATTAAAAGAGTTATAATTACTAAGCACTTCATTAAAAACATCATATTCCATATCCTGACCATTACGGTCAAATGTTTTTTTATCATCGCTTGTTTTTTCGTAATCAGTCATTACTGAAAAATTCAGCCTTAGCGAATCTGTTACTGGTTCAAAATACTGAAGGGTTCCTGTATATTTATCTCTGTTATTTTTCTGAATAACATTTTGATTACGTAAATCGTCGGGACTTGTTCCTTGTGCAAAAACGGTCAATGAATTTACTCTTGTATCTAAATCGTTTCGTGAATTTTCGTTTTCAAAAGAGGCTGTAAAGTATCGTCCTTCTTTCTTAGAATTTGAAAAAAATCTAAGGTTATTTCTAAAATTGGTATTATTATTTTCGCTTGTATTAAAAGAATTACTGGAGTTTATTAACTCATTATTCTCATTCCATGTTTTTCTTTCAAAAGTATTTGCCGATGTAGTTTTTCCTGTTTCAATGACCGGTCCAAAAAAAACTTTTATTGAAGGAGAAACTTTATACTCAAAATTCAAATTTACATTATGCCTGTTAGAATCCTGATCGTTTTTTGAAGCAGATTTTGACAATAAAGTACCTGTTGGAAGTAAAGTAAGCTCTGATGTTCTATTTGTATTGTCTGTGTTAGAATTATTAAAATAATAATTCAAATCAGAACTTTGTTCTTTAAACCATTCATCAGAATAACTTAATCCAATCATATTCGATTTTGTTATTCCTCCTCTGCCGCCAGAAGCACCTCCTGAACCATCGTTTCTTCCGCCTCCCATATTATCAAAAACCTCGTTCATTGAAAAACCAGATGCATTAATATTATTTGAAGAAGCCAAAAAACTAATACGCCTTTTATCTTTAAAATAACTAAGTAAAGCACTTCTTTCATATCTTTCAGAGCTTCCGTAACCGCCCAACAATTTACCAAAAAAGCCTTTATTTTTCTTTTTGTCTATTGTTAGATTGATTGATACATTTTCTGATGTCGAAGCTTGTTTGGTAAATTCTTGTTCTTTCGTTTTGGTATCTGAAACCTGTACTTTTTTTATTAACTCAGCCGGAAGATTTTGAAGTGCTATTTTTCCATCTGTATCAAAAAAGGGTTTTCCGTTAACTAATATTTGACTCACCTTTTTTCCATTGACTGTTATTTTTTTATCAGCATCAATAGTTACGCCGGGCAATTCTTTCAACAAAGCTTCTACGTTGGCATCTGGACGTAATTTAAAAGAAGAAGCATTAAATTCTATGGTATCTTTTTTTATTCGGATAGGAGCTTCGTTTTTTATAATAACTTCATTCAGTTCAATATCATATTTTATCATCCTTACAACGCCTAAATCTACACTCTGATGAAGTTTTTCTATCGTTTCAGAAAACTCCTGGCAACCTTCTGCCGAGATTTTTAAAATGTTGTTTTGAGATCCTGATTTGGTTTCTAATTTAAAAAGGCCGTTTTTATCTGAAAGTGTATAAGCTGTTAAAGAAGAATCTTTAGGATGAATAAGGTAAATTGTTGCTGCTTCGACAGGTGAATTATTTTCGGCAACAATTTTCCCGCTGAGAGTGACATTTTTTTGTGCAAAAGAAGAAATAGTATGTAAGAGAAAAACAAGAAAAATAAGTGTTTTTATCTTATTTGGTTTTGTAAAAAATGTATTTGAAAGAACTAAATCATGAAAAAAGAATGCAGTGAATTGTAAAGTTTTAATCATAAATAACGGATGTACTTGTTTTAAAGGCTTTTAATTATTTCATTTTTATAGGAGCAAACTTACTTTATAAATTGAAATAAACCAGAACTAATTGTTAAGAATTAGAAATTAAATTCAAACAATCCGTTAATTTTTGGTTGATTATAATAATCATTTTTATTAATGACTGTGATTCGCGTGAGGGATAGGAGCTGACTGCCGAAGCAGTGCGGATAGCCCGACCTCATTAAGATAAGCGGGCGAATACTCGCAAAGCAGGTTTGCCCGCTTATCTTAATGAGGTCACGCCCAATGCATAAAAAAGCCCATTCAAAAATGAACAGGCTGTTTTATATTTAAAACCATCTTCTTCTTTTAAAGAGAAAGACTCCAAAGGTTGATAATATTATAGATATTAAAAGTAAAATCCAGATTCCGTATTTACTTTCTTCAAGACCGTTTGGGACATTCATTCCGTACAAACTGGCAATTAATGTCGGTATCATTAAAATGATGGAAATTGAGGTCATCTGTTTCATAATATTGTTCATATTATTTGAGATTACAGATGCGTATGCGTCCATCATTCCGGTTAAGATGTTGTTATAAATATTCGCGGTATCCTGCGCCTGATTTAATTCGATTTCTACATCTTCTAATAATTCCGGATCGTAACTGGCTTTGTGCGCTTTTAGATTTTTAATTCTTTGAAACAAAACATCATTTGCTTTTAAAGATGTTATAAAGAATACAAAGCATTTTTCGATTTGAAGTAACGCCTGCAGTTCTTCATTTTTGATCGATTTCTCTAAATTATCTTCGGCCAGTTTTATTTTTTGATTGATTTGTTTTAGATATTTCAAATACCAGACGCTTGATGATAAAAGCAGTCTTAATACTAAATTGAAATTGTCTTCGATTTCGATGTTTTTGCGTTGTGAATATGATACAAAATCGGCGATGATTTCTGTTTTGTAAAAACTGATGGTTACGCAGATATCTTCTTTAAAAATAATTCCGAGAGGAACGGTATGAAAAGGTATTTTGACATCGCCGCTTTTTATGGGAATACGCATGATGATCAGCGTCCAGCCATCTTCAATTTCTATACGAGGTCTTTCGTCGATATCTTCGATATCATTGTAAAAAGCTTCAGGAACCTGAAGTTCGTTTAATAAATATTGTTTTTCTGTTTCTGTTGGAGATTCGATGTGAATCCAGCAATTTGAAGTCCATTTTTGGATTTCTACCAATCCGTTGTTGTTTGTGTAAAAGGCTTTCATTTCAAAATACAGGGTTTTATTGCAGCATTTTGAAATTCAAAAGCTACTTTAATTAAATACTAACGAATAATAATAATCGTCCATTTGGAGAAGTGTGTTTTTTTTAAGTGCTGCAAAAGTATCCTTTATTTTTAAGAACCAAAAGTTTAAACTATTAATTATATATTAAAAACGGCACTTTGAGTTTTAAACACTTAGAAAGTATTCAGTTTTTAGTATTCAGTCTTGAAAATACAGATAATTTAAACGCAAAGTGCGCAAAGATTTTTTTAGGGATTCTTTATAAAACAAGAAGTTCGCAAAGCTTTATATTGAATTGGCTTTGCGAACTTTATATTTTATAAAACTTAAGTGTGAAAATCTTTGCGAACCTTGCGGTTAATAAGACTTTACAAGATATATTTTATTTGTTTTTTACGCTTCTCATTTTTCGTGCTAAAAGAGTATTCTTTAAAAGCATTGCAATTGTCATTGGTCCTACTCCTCCCGGAACTGGTGTAATGAATGATGCTTTTTTGCTCACTCCGTCAAAATCAACGTCACCTTTAATCACGTATCCTTTTGAGTTTGATGCATCTTCTACACGCGTAATTCCAACGTCGATAACAGTTACTCCGTCTTTTACCATATCGGCTTTTAAGAATTCCGGAACTCCTAAAGCTGTAATAATGATATCGGCATTTTTAGTAAATTCTGCTAAATCTTTAGTTCGGCTGTGTGTTAATGTAACTGTTGAGTCTCCAGGATTTCCTTTACGGCTCATTAAAATACTCATTGGGCGGCCTACAATGTGGCTTCTCCCGATAACTACTGTATGTTTTCCTGCAGTTTCTACTTTGTAACGCTCTAGCAATTCCATAATTCCAAATGGCGTTGCCGGAATAAAACTTTCCATTTCAAGTGCCATTCTACCAAAATTTGTTGGGTGAAAACCGTCAACATCTTTATCAGGATCAATTGCTAATAAAATTTTCTGTTCGTCGATGTGTTTTGGCAAAGGCAATTGAACGATGTATCCATCAAGGTTATCATCTTCGTTTAATTCTTTAATTTTTGCTAAAAGCTCGTCTTCTGTAATCGTTTCTGGTAAAGAAACTAAAGTTGAATCAAATCCGATTTCCTGGCATGATTTTACTTTACTTCCTACGTAAGTTAAACTTGCTCCGTTATTTCCCACTAAAACGGCTGCTAAATGAGGTACTTTTCCTCCGGCTGCTTTTATAGATTGAACTTCGGCTGCGATTTCGTTTTTAATGTCGTTAGATGTTTTTTTACCGTCTAGTAGCTGCATTGTGTTGTTTTGTTTCAGGTTTAAAGTTTCATGTTTCACGTTACTTGCGAAACTCAAATATTTAAGTAATTAAAAAAGTTTCAAGTTTTGGTCTCTTAACTTGAAACCTTAAACTTGAAACTTTTATTTTATTATCTCGGCATTCCTCCTGGCATTCCTTTCATGCCTCCCATCATTTTCATCAGATTTTTTCCGCCTGGACCCTGCATCATTTTCATCATCTTGCTCATTTGGTCAAACTGCTTCATAAGCTGATTTACCTGCTCGACTTTTGTTCCAGAACCTTTTGCGATTCTGGCTTTTCTTTTTACATCGATTATGGCTGGTTTGCTTCTTTCTCCCGGAGTCATCGAATGAATAATGGCTTCGATGTGTTTGAAAGCGTCGTCTTCGATTTCAACATCTTTCATAGCTTTTGAAGCACCTGGTATCATTCCTACCAAGTCTTTCATGTTACCCATTTTTTTAACCTGCTGAATCTGCGTTAAGAAATCGTCGAAACCAAATTCGTTTTTAGCGATTTTCTTTTGAAGTTTTCTTGCTTCTTCTTCATCAAATTGCTCCTGAGCTCTTTCAACAAGAGACACAACGTCTCCCATTCCTAAAATACGCTCAGCCATACGATCTGGGTAGAAAATGTCAATTGCTTCCATTTTCTCTCCTGTACCTACAAATTTGATTGGTTTGTTTACAACAGATTTAATTGAGATTGCTGCTCCACCACGAGTATCACCATCTAATTTGGTTAAGATAACCCCGTCAAAGTTTAAGATATCGTTGAAAGCTTTCGCTGTGTTTACAGCATCTTGTCCTGTCATAGAGTCTACAACAAACAATGTTTCTTGCGGCTGAATTGCTTTGTGTACACGAGCAATTTCGTCCATCATTTCCTGGTCTACTGCTAAACGTCCAGCTGTATCGACGATAACAACATTTAATCCGTTTGCTTTAGCGTGTTTAATTGCGTTTTGAGCAATTTCTACAGGATTTTTATTTTCTGGTTCTGAGTAAACCTCAACACCTATTTGATCTCCCACAACATGTAACTGGTTGATCGCCGCCGGACGGTAGATATCACAAGCTACTAAAAGTGGTTTCTTGTTTTTCTTTGTTTTTAAGAAATTAGCTAATTTTCCTGAGAAAGTTGTTTTACCAGATCCTTGAAGTCCTGACATTAAAATAACGCTAGGATTTCCAGAAAGGTTAACTCCGGCAACATCGCCTCCCATTAATTCGGTAAGCTCGTCTTTTACTAACTTAACCAATAATTGTCCTGGCTGTAATGTTGTTAATACATCCTGACCAATTGCTTTTTCTTTTACTTTGGTTGTAAAATCTTTAGCAATTTTAAAGTTAACATCGGCATCAAGTAAAGCACGACGAACTTCTTTTAAAGTATCGGCAACGTTTACTTCTGTAATTTTACCGTGTCCTTTTAATATATGGAACGCTTTATCTAACTTATCACTTAAATTATCAAACATATCTTTTTCTTTATTTGAAGTGCAAAGATAATCTAATTAGATATTTCAGGCAATTTATTTTTTAAGGTTCAAAGCTGCAAAGGAACAGAGTCTCAAAGTTTTTTTGTTTCGCCGCCAAGACGATAAGACACAAAGTTTTTTTGCAAAGATTTACTAGCCACGAAGACGCAAAGTCGCAAAGTTATTTTCACGCAGATTTATTGAGATAAAGCAGATCATGCTGATTTCTATTTTTTAAATAATCAAAAATTTAAATCTGCAAAAATCTGCCGAATCTGCGTGAAACAAAAACTCAAAAACAAATCTGCTAAATCTGTAAGAGAAAAAAACTTTGTGCCTTAGCGCCTTCGCAGAAATCTAAAAAAAAAGGCGCAAGAAGAAAAACCTCTGCGCCTTTGTAACTATGTCACTTTAAAACTTTAAAATTAAAATTGGAAGTAAATAAATGGCTGCGAACCGGCAACAGCTGTTGCATATACAATCCAATAAACAAATCCTAAGATTATGGCTTTTATTAATAATGGTGTTTTGTCGAAAACAAGCTTCATTTTTGTTGTGAAAACTTCTGGAAGGAAATGCCAAACGTAACCAAACAGCATTAATAAAAATACATTTTTATAGCCTAAAATTATAGCCTGCCAATGGTCTGGTTCAAAAGTTAACTGACCAATATTGTTAATTACCTGTAAAGCTGTTTCGAAATCTCTGGCGCGGAAAAAGATCCAGCAGAACACCACGAAATGAAACGTAATCAGGATTGAAAAGAATGTCCAAAGAAAGTTGCTTTTTCCGTCTTTTCTAGATGGAAAAAATTCCATAAATATTTTATGAATAGCTAATGCTAATCCGTGTAAAGCTCCCCAAACAATAAACTGTGCTCCTGCTCCATGCCATAATCCTCCTAAAAGCATTGTGGTAAACAAATTGAAATTGGTTACCAATGTCTGTTTTCTTTTACTTGAAAGCAAAAATGACAAACAGAAAATTAAAATACTACTAAGCGCAACAATTAATGGAATTATACTAGTTGTGTAATTTGCCATTCCCCAAAGCAATAATCCGAAGAAAAATAAACTTGGGAATAAATATCCGGCAAAAGAACCTGATCTGTTTCCACCTATGGAAATATATAAAAAGTCTTTTAACCATGTAGAAAGCGAAATATGCCATCTTCTCCAAAAATCTGTAATCGAAGTTGATTTATAAGGCGTTCTAAAGTTGGCTGGTAATTTAAATCCTAAAAGCAATGCGATTCCAATTGCCATATCTGAATATCCTGAAAAATCGCAATAAATCTGAATGGCATAACCGTAAGATGCCATTAAATTTTCAAACGCGGTATAGTTCATCGGCGTATCAAAAACACGATCGACAAAGTTTACCGAGATATAATTTGAAATAACTGTTTTTTTAATTAAACCTCCAATAATCAGAAACAAACCGTTGTTTACGTCTTGTCTCGTTAAGTTTAATTTTTGATAAATCTGCGGAAGAAAATCTTTTGCACGCACAATTGGCCCGGCAACTAACTGCGGGAAAAACGAAACGAAAAATAAATATTCGATATAGTTTTTTGTCGGCTTAATTTCTTCACGGTAAATTTCGATAATATAACTCATCGACTGGAAAGTATAGAATGAAATTCCAACCGGAAGAAAGATATCATGAAATTTTAAATTACCATTGAACATATCGTTATAAGTGCCAATCATAAAATTCATGTACTTGAAATAGCCAAGTAATCCTAAATTTAATATTACACTTATAACCAAATATAATTTCTTGGTGCTGTCTTTAGTTTCTTTGTAAATAATCTGGCTTAAACCATAATCTACAATAGACGAAAGCAATAAAAGTAAAAAGTAAATACCGCTTGACTTGTAATAAAAGAAAAGCGAAAAGAGAATAACATACGTTAATCTTAAATAAAATGTTTTGCGTAAAAATCCATACACAAAATAAAACACCAGAAATAATCCTAAGAATAAACCGGTATTAAATAATAGTTTTTCGTCTGGGTTATAAGTAAACCAGCTTTCAACTTGTTCTATTGTAATTGCACCAAAATTTTGAATGAACCAATTATTAATGCTTTCTATTGTTGTCAACTTACTTTTTAGATTTAAAATTATCGTATGCTTTTAAAAATGCCTCTGAAAACAAACTTCCTTGTTTTTCGTATCCTTTTTTAGAATAATGCACCCAGTCTTTCCCTATTAATCCTTGAGCATTTAACTGTCCTATTCCGTTTAAACCTCCTAATTCATCATATAAATCCCAAACGGCAAATCCGTCTTTTTCGGCAATATCATTTATTCGCTGTGCATATTCTCCAACAAAATGATTTGGTTTTCTTCCTCTAAATAAAGAAGGCGGAGGCGTCATGACTATAATAGGAACGTCGATATTTTGATCTTTTATGTTTTTAATAAACTGTCGCAGTCTTCTTATATATTCTGAAGCTTCGAGTTTATCAAAACTTTCATTGGTTCCTAAAGAGAAAATTAAAAGATCAGGATGTAAAGCTTTTAATTGTTCAAAAAACAAAGGATATTTATTGTAGTCTGAAAACTTCGCTCCGTTTACACCAATGCCGCTGTACGTTATTCCGGGAGCATTTTTTTCTAAAACCAATCCGTTAAGCTCATATTCTTTTGCTTCTTTATTCGGAATTAGAAAAATCCTATCTAATGCTTTTTCTGATTTGTAATAATGGCAAAACGCATCTGATTCCAGGTTTAAAGGCACAAACTCTGATGTTTTAATATTCTTTGGCTGCGTTTGATTGGTTGGAATTTTTAAAATCCTTCCCGCACGAATATTATTTGATTTCAGCTGATTGGCCTTTTTAATCTCCGTAACAGAAACATTGTATTTATCTGCAATTACAGAGATCGCTTCTCCTTTTTTAATTTTATGCGTTATTACTTTTCGCTCAGTTGTTTCAATAAATTTGGTTTGAGATCCTGATGCCAATTCAAACATATTTTCATTTTTTGGCGTTATAATCTGAATCGTATTAAACTTATAAACCGGATCTTTTATACTCATTTCAACCACAAACCCGCCTGTATCTCTCCAAAGTCCAATACCGCTTAACCCAACCGGATAATCCCTAACCGGATAAATATTTCGATAACTTTCCCAAATTCTGTTGCATCGAAAACGCTCATTATAAGAACCATTAGTTTTTGCCAGCTGATACGGAAATACTAAACCTCGTCCGGCATTTCCAAATTTTTGCTGCAACAGCTTTCTTATTTTATTGGTCATTAAATCGCCCTGAATGTGCGAATCACCAATATGAACTATATTTATCTTTTGATTGCCAGCACTCTCATTCTCTTTCAATTTCTGAAAAACACTTTCTAATGCTTTTGCATTATAGATGTGATTTCCTGTATAAGTTTCTACCGATGTTGAATCGATTTTGTTAACCATATTTTTCGTTGTTGGAAGTGGGACTGATGTTTCTGTTTTATCGTTTGTTGAGAAAAAAAGACAACAAAAGAAAATAAGTAGTTTATTCATTTACGCTATCTTTTTTGACAGATACGGAATCTGCTTTTGGTTTCTTAATCGCTCGCTTAACGCCTCCATCACGTTTTTCACGCAACTTTTTATATTCTTCGTAACCTTCATTTAACTGACTGTACAATAAATTCCCAATGGCTTTTGCTCCTCTTTGGTTAAAGTGGGTATAATCTTTATTTGCTCTGGCTGGAGATTCATCAACCCATTTTACCATAGATCCGTCTCCGCCCATTAAAGTATATAAATTTACGAAACCTGATTCAGTATCCAAAGCATATTTCTTTTGGGCATTCATTAATGGCACAACTGCAGAGTCTGTTTTCATTTCTAAATTGTATTTAGTCGATTTATCGGCAGTAGAAACAATTAAAATAGAAACGCCCGGGAATGATTCTTTAATTTTATTTACTGTTTTAGTCATTCCTTTTTCGTACCAAGAATAATTTTTGGTTCCATAGTTCAATACGTTTGTTCCGTAATGAAGAATAATCAAATCATATTTCAGACTGTTATTAAATGCCTGCATTACATTGGCATCAAACATAGAAATTGGCAGTCCTGAATTTCCTCTTTGCGAGTAGTTATCAACGTGAACACCAGTTCCGTTATCGAAATTAAAACCGAAAATTGGAATTGAATCAGCATGGATAAAGTTAGCTTTGAAAGATTTTACACTTCCCGAAGTTACTTTTAAGCTGTTTACTAAATTGTTTGGCGAAAGACTTTTTCTTAATGTATCTTTTCCAATAATAAAGTTTACATTTCCTTTTTTAGAAGATCTTCCGTAAAATAATGTTGGATTATCTAAAGAAGTCGAATATTTATTCAATCCGGCTTCATACTGAACCCAGGTTGTATTGTTTTTATCATTTGCAAAAAACACATGTCCGTTTACCCCAAACGGGCTGATTGGTTTTTTTACATTTAAATAGGATTGTATTTTCCAGTTTTTAGAATACAGTGTTTTTACAGAACCTCTTGAAGCCGACGATTCTGAAATTATGGAAACAAAACCAACTCCATTTCCTCCAAAATGTTCCTGATAATTCATACGAACATCTTGCACGATCAAGTCACCATCGGTCATAGAATCTCCATAATACGCAATTCGAACATGTCCGCTTGGATTTTGCTCTAACTGATATAATTTTTCATAAAAAGAAATCAGATATTGAAATCCTTTATACTTATCGAAAGTTTCAGAAGGAAATTCAATTCCCTCAGAAGCATCATAAACTATTTTTTCCTTACCTGATTTATCAGCCGTACTATCGACTAAAAGAGAATCTTTAGCGACAGATTCAAGAAGCAGACTATCGATAAGAACATTTTTTGAATCTAATTTAGCATCCGAAAAAATTTTATCCGGCAGAATTTGTTTAAACCCCGCGAAAGCAATAACGGCTAATGCAACGATTGCAAAAGACTGAAAGAAATATGATTTTGTATTCACTTAACTAATTATATTTTGAAGAATAAAAACGGTAAATAATTATCATTATTACGGTTAATTCTGTTTTAAAAAATTGCTGCGCAAAGATAGAATTAAATCATTCAGTTTTAATTCATTTTAACAAGAAAGAAAATAAAAAAAAGAGGCTAGAAAATTCTAACCTCTTAAATCAAAAAAAAAATAAAAAAAACAAAGCTAATGATTAACTAAATTTTGAATGCTGTGCATTATGTTTTAGAATGAATAATCTTTATATTTTTTTAGATTTTCATTTTTATATTATTTCAAGATAGCGTATTCTAAAGTAACATTACCTCTTTCGCTTGCCTCATTCAGCATAGTTAAGAATTTTACTTTATAATAGTTACCAGCTGCATCTTTAACTACGTAAAAACGATCTGTTCTGATACTTGGCAATGTAGTTTGACTTCCACCATTTCTCCAGTTTGCTCCAATTATTCTTTGATCGGTCTCAGAAACTTTAAAACTGTCTTCAACAACTTTTGCTTTTGTAAAGTCAGCATATGATCCTCCAGTAGAAACTAAGACTTGATAAACTTTTGCTCCTCCTTTAGAATTTGTTGTAATAAAATCAGAATAGCCATAAGTAACTTCACCAGTACCCATATTTAAATAATTTGTAAATACTGTAAAGTTCAGATCCCATTTATCTTTTTCAGGCTCTACTGAAACAGTATTTCCTGAAGCTATACTAAAATAGTTAAAGTTGAAAGCTGTATCTTTAGAAATTGTTTTTTCTGTAAAAGTAGTAGAAGCTAAATCTGCGTATTGAATTTTATATCCATTACCGTTTCTTAAAATCCTAACCTTTTTCCATCCTCTAGACTCTCCGTCAACAATAACATTTCCTTTTTCCGGCACAGCTGTTCCTACTAAAGCTCCCATATTAACTAAGTAAACTTTATTATCTGCATCTGCAGCTGAAACTTCAGCAATAGCAGTTCCAATTCCCGCTCCTGCCCCAGCTAAAACTCCAGTTGGGTTATCAACAAATCCGTTAGATGCTAAAGTTGATCCTGCACCAACAGTTACATTTGCATCAATTTCCTGCGGCAAAGTAATATCAGAAGTTTCTAATTTTTTCACAGCCATTTTTACTGAGCCGTTTATAATAACTCTAAAATCACTTCCTGAATAAAACCCAAAATCCCAAGCAGCTCTGTTTACTGATTTAGATGTACCTGAGCTTAAATCAAGATAAAGCTGATTTGGCTGATTTGGCCCACCTACAGTAGCAGCTAAAACACTTCCTAATGAAGCTGTTTGATTAAAATTAACCTGAACTGATTTATTCAATCCGGTTACAATATTAATAGAAGAAGTTGTAATCGTGAAAACAACATTTTTCACTTCTCCCTCAATAGCATCTTTTAGTTTATTAAAAGTGAAACTTACAGAAGAAACCCCTTTTTCAAAAGGAACAACAACTGTTTTTGCTGTTGCAGCTGGTAAAGTAGTAAAATCTGTACCGCTAACTACACCCGTTTCTGTAAAAGAAATCGTAAGTGTCCCTGCCTCAGTTGTAGCAGTCGCAAATTTTAACTCTATAGGAGTTGCTGCCTGAGTTAAGTTTAATGAAGCCTGAGCAAACGAGACTGCATTAGCTTCTACCGGATTATTGTCATCGCTTGAACAAGAAACAAGAGACAATAAGGCAATTGATAAAAATAAAAGTTTTTTCATTGATTTATTGATTTATATTAAAGATTAAGATTATATGCTAATTTTAAAAAATATGAGCGTCCATAAGCAAGCATTACTTCTCCTGGCGCTGCATGTCCTGCAGTTTGATTTGTATTGCTTTGATTTACATTTGTGATATTAAAAACATTTCTTGCTCCAAGTGTAACTTCAAATTGATCCTTAAAAAAGTTTTTTCTAATAGAAACATCCAGCCAGTTACTTGGATCAATATCAGATAATATAAATGAGGTAGAACCTTCTATAAATCGTTGTGTTTTTCCATTATATTTATAATATCCTGAAAATGTAGTTTTCCATTTTGGAACTAGATAAGAAAAACTCGCATTTAGGTTAAAAGAGTACAAAAACTTATCATCCGAAGTAAAAACTTTGTTTTCTATTTTCTGTGAGATTCCAATTATAGCAGCTCCAAAATTAAAAGTCAAATTATCTTTCCTAAATTGGTTAACAGCAGAAAAGTTCCAAACTTTGTACTTACTAATATTGATATACTGATATTCTGGATTACCTGTATCAGAATTAAATCCAACTAATGCCATATCAATTCTATCATTTACATCTAAATAGCTGCCCGCGAAAGTATTTGACATTTGTAATCCTGAAGAAAATGTCGTCATCTTTTTGAGACTGGTTTCATATGAGGTACTTGTTTCAGGAACCAGATTTTCATTACCAATGAAGAAATGTCCATCAAAAATAAGTTTAGAATATAATTCTTCGAAAGTTGGTGTTCTAAAACTATCACCATAAGAAGCACGTACTTCAACCCCTTTATCAAATAAATACCTTAGTCCAATTGAAGAAGCATATTGATTATCAAACTTTGACTGAGCCGAAAATCTTAATCCTGGTCTGATTGAAAGTCTTTCAGTTGCCATAATCTCTGAAGAAACAAAAAAATCATAATTCTCAATAGTCTTTCTAACCGGTACAAAGATTGCATTAGCTTCTTGCACTAATGAGAATCCTTGATTATTTACAAATTCATATCCTATTTGCAAATCGACTTTTTTATCTGCAAAAAAATTATTTAATGTTCCTGTTGAATAAAGAACTTCCATAGACTGATCTTTTACTTTTACATTATTATCTTCAGTCTTAGCAGCAAAAAGATATCTAAAATCTTCCACATCTCTTTGTTGTTTTTGATGTGAAAGAGACACATTGTAATTTAGCTGAGAAAACAATTTCCCTACAGCATTTAAATTATGGTAATATCTGTTTGTAAAATATCTTTTGTCATCAGAATAACGATAAGAACCTGTAACAGGATTAAAGCCAGATTGTACTGTACTATTATAGTAGTCTACATTTTCATCAAAAAACTCAAATCGATAGAAAAAACGAAAATTATCTGTGTTGTATGCTATTAGTGCCGTAGTGTTTAATTGATCTTTTGGCAGCCATCTATAACCGCGCTTTTGGTCATTTTCAAAGTAATCCATCCCTTCTTTATCATTCAAATAACCTTGAAAATCATTACGGTTTGCCCCAAGTGATGCAAACCAATTTTTATTAAATGAATGAGAAACCTTTAACGATTGAATATGACGTCCTTCTTTAAATAGAGAATATTCATTACTTACTGTTTCTTCCTGAACATAGGCATTGATTCCCCATTTGTAGTTTGAAGATTTTTTTGTGATTATGTTTAAAACTCCACTAACAGCATTAGCACCATAAACAACCCCCATTGATCCTTCCACAATTTCAATTCGCTCAACATCATTAAGATTGATTTGAGATAAGTCTGTATTATTGCCCAGACCAGCTTCATTTACTAAAGGAACATTGTCAACCAAAATTTTAAAATATTGCGCATCTAATCCAAATAAAGAAACTGTCGATCTGCCACTTGTGCTGCTGGGCCTTACTGTAATGTTGAGATATTGATTCAAAACATCTGCAAGATTGGTAGCGGCAAGGTTTTGAATATCCTTACTAGAAATCACCCGAACATTAAAAACAGATTTTTTGATTGATTGCGGTTCAAACTGCCCTGTAACAACAACTTCAGAAAGTTTTTCTCGCGATGTAATGGTATCTTTTTGCTGCGAAAAAGAAATTTGACATAAAAGTATTACAGCAAAAAAAGTTAGTTTTATTTTCATTATTTTTATTCAGTCTTAATAATCGATGCAAATATATAACTATTTTTAATTGTTCTAAATTAAATTTATATATTTGCAAAAAATTAAAATAAATCAATAAGTTATGATTACAAAAAGCCTCTATTTTTCAGCCATTATGGCTTTAACATGCAGCCTAGGTTTCAGTCAGGACGCAAAAAAACAACAAGATATTAAGTCAATCAAATCAATGTGCGGCTGTTATGAAGTGAAATTTAATTTTGCAGAAACTTTTCAGTATGCTAAAGATTCGGCAACTTATAAACCTTCTCAAACAAAACATGAATCGGCATTAGAATGGGTAGAGCTTTTAGAAGATAATCCAAACAAAATTGTTATGCAGCACTTATTAATAGTAAGTGATGATATGATTATCAAACACTGGAGACAAGACTGGTTATATGAAAACACAGACTTATATACTTTTGATAAAGGAAATTCCTGGAAATATAAAAAATTAGATAAAAAAGCCGTTAAAGGTCAATGGACTCAGAAAGTATTCCAGGTAGACGATAGTCCAAGATATGAAGGTTCTTCGACTTGGGTACATGTTGACGGACAGGATTACTGGGCAAACGTTGCCGATGCTCCGCTTCCTAGAAGAGAGCAGACAAAACGTAATGATTATAATGTATTGAAAAGAAGAAACATTCACGAAATCACAGCCACAGGATGGAACCATGAGCAGGATAACGACAAACTTGTTCGTGATGATGCCGGAAAAGATGTTCTTTTAGCTCAGGAAAAAGGATTTGATGTTTACACGAAAGTTCCTGATGTTAAATGTATCTCTGCTCAAAAATGGTGGAAAGAAAACAATGCTCTTTGGAAAAACGTTCGTGACAAATGGCAGACTCTTTTTGACAGACATCAGGATTTGAATTTAGAGGCTAAAGTTGAAAGAAAAGCACTTTACTCTTTATTGTTTGATTTAAAACCAAACGCAACAAAAGCAGAATCTGATGCTATCATCAACAAGTTCGTAAAATAAAATATTTGTGTTAGTTATAAAAAGGCCGATAATTTTAAAATTATCGGCCTTTTTTATTTACAAAAAAACCGTCTAAATCTTAGACGGTTTGTTCCTTATTATTTTTACTAAAAGGTGTACTAATTCAAAATAGTTAAAAATGAATATAAGGAGGTATCTTTAAATTCAGCCATTTACTAACTCAATTACATATATCTTTTTTCTCAGTAACAGCAATTTAACTAAAAAGTGTTTTCTGTAAATGCATTTCACAAAATGTCGAAAATCATTTAAAAAAAACTAAAATAATGCCATGCTTAAATAAAGTGCGAAAATTAATACAATTAATGATTTATTCCTACAAAAAAATACTTTTTAACTTAAAAATTAACTTCTGAAGTTTTTCACAAACTAATTGAGGCTGAATCATCAATAAAAAATTCAAACAAAAAAAGCCGATAGTTTTAAAAAACTATCGGCTTTTAATTTTTCATTATTATAAAGATTCTTACATTCTTTCAGGAACTTCAATTCCTAATAGACTAAATGCTGATTTTATAACTTGTGCAACTTTCTGCGAAAGCTGTACTCTGAATATTTTTTTTGTCAAATCTACTTCACCTAAAATATGTACTGACTGATAGAATGAATTATATTCTTTAACCAAATCATAGGTGTAATTTGAAATTAATGCCGGACTGTGATTTTGTGCAGCATTTTGAATTACTTCAGGAAAAAGTTCGATTTGTTTTACCAATTCTTTTTCTTTCTCGTGTAATTCTTCTATTTGAACTTTTGCAGAAAAATCAAAATCTGCTTTTCTAATAATTGATTGAATTCTGGCGTAAGTATACTGAATAAACGGCCCTGTATTTCCTGCAAAATCTACAGATTCTTCCGGATTAAACAAGATACGTTTTTTAGGATCTACTTTTAATATATAGTATTTTAAAGCCCCAAGGCCGATTGTTTGGTATAATTTAGCTTTTTCATCTGCAGAATAGCTGTCTAATTTCCCTAAATCTTCAGAAATTTGTTTTGCTGTGTCTGTCATGTCCTGCATTAAATCATCGGCATCTACAACAGTTCCTTCACGGCTTTTCATTTTTCCAGAAGGAAGATCGACCATTCCGTATGATAAATGATATAAACTTGAAGCCCAATCAAAACCAAGTTTTTTTAAGATTAAGAATAAAACTTTAAAGTGATAATCTTGTTCGTTACCTACTGTATAAACCATTCCTCCAACATCCGGCATATCTTTTACACGCTGAATTGCTGTTCCAATATCCTGTGTCATATAAACCGCAGTACCGTCTGAACGAAGAACAATTTTACGATCTAAACCTTCATCGGTTAAATCAATCCAAACTGAACCATCAGGATCTTTTTCAAAAACACCTCTGTCTAAACCAACCTGAACAACATCTTTACCTAATAAATAGGTATTGCTTTCGTAGTAATATTTATCAAAATTAACTCCAAGATTGGTGTAAGTTGTGGCAAAACCATCATAAACCCATTGGTTCATTTTTTTCCAAAGTGAAATTACCGCTTCATCTCCAGCTTCCCATTTTTTAAGCATTTCCTGCGCTTCAATAATAATTGGAGCTTGTTTTTTTGCTTCTTCTTCAGTTTTACCTGTTTCAATTAATTGATTAATTTCTGTTTTGTAAGCTTTATCAAACTCAACATAATATTTACCTACTAATTTATCTCCTTTTAAATTTGAACTTTCCGGAGTTTCTCCGTTTCCAAATTTCTCCCATGCCAGCATCGATTTACAGATATGAATTCCACGATCGTTGATGATTTGGGTTTTATACACTTTTTTACCTGATGCTTTAAGAATTTCGGCAACAGAATATCCTAACAAGTTGTTACGAACATGGCCTAAGTGCAAAGGTTTGTTGGTATTTGGAGAAGAATATTCTACCATTACCGCTTTTTCATCTGGATTTGCAGAAACAAATCCAAATTGTTTTTGATCTTTTATTCCGTTAAAGAAATTCACATAATAACTGTCTGAAATAACAATATTCAAGAAACCAGAAACCACATTAAAGCGGGCAACCTCAGAAACATTCTCTACCAGATAATTTCCAATTTTATTTCCCAGTTCTGCCGGATTGCTTTTAATCACTTTCAGTAAAGGAAAAATAACCATTGTAATATCGCCTTCAAACTCCTTTCTGGTAGTCTGAAACTCAATTTTATCGACAGAAACGTCAAATAATGCCTGTATTGCTTTTTGTATAGAAGGTGTAAGAATTTGTGATAATGACATGTAAACTTATTTTAAAGTGAGCAAAGATACTGCTTATTCATCAATTACAGAAAATGAAAAACATATAAAATCATACAAAACGATTATAATTTCTTAAAAAAGACATTATTTCAATTGTTAAAATTATTAAAAAATCAAAATGGTAATTCCTTATAAAACAAGGCATCACAAAAAAACGAAAACTTTTTTTACTTTTTATTGTAACATAACTATAACATAGGAGTCTTAATAGGGACTTCAAATTTTATTTGGAGCCAAAATCAAAAAAGAAAAAAAATAAAAACAACCTCATCATCAATCAATCAAAAAATCAAAATAACAAGCTATGAAATTAAAGTTCTTCCTGTTTGCATTATTGGGGATAATTGCAACAGTCCAGAGTCAGAATTCAGGATCAGTCACTGGAAAAATTATTGAAAAATCTAACAGCATGCCTATTTCGTATGCCACAGTTTCTCTTAAAGAAAATGGAAAAGTGGTTGCCGGAGTAAATACAGACGACAATGGAAGTTTTTCATTTAAAAATATTGCCTTAAAAAGTTATACCATCGAAGTTCAATATATTGGATTTAGAAAATATGTTGGATCTGTAGTTTTAGGTGAAAACAAAAAATCAGCAACAATAAATGTTTCTCTAGAAGAAGAAGCAACGCAGTTAAAAGGTGTGAATATTGTTGCAGAACGTTCGACAATTGAACAAAAAATTGACAGAAAAGTGGTTAACGTTGGAAAAGACTTAACAACCGCGGGAGCTTCGGCATCAGATATCATGAACAATATTCCTTCTGTGAATGTTGACCAGGACGGAAAACTTTCGCTTCGCGGAAACGATAATGTTCGTGTATTAATTGACGGACGTCCATCGAACATTGACCCTGCCCAGTTATTGAAACAAATTCCATCGACTTCTATCAAAAAGATCGAGCTTATTACCAATCCAAGTGCAAAATACAATCCAGAGGGAATGTCTGGAATTATCAACATTATTTTGCATAAAAATGCCAATACTGGCTTTAACGGAAGTTACAGCGGCGGAATTACTTTTGGAAAAACGGCTAAATACAACCAGTCTTTAGATTTAAACTACAAAACCGGAAAAGTAAATTTCTTTGGAAATGTGGGGCAAAACTTTGGAAAGTACCAAAATGATGGTTTTATCAAAAGATTTGATGAAGATATCGTTCAAAATATTGATGTACTAAATGATAATGATTCATACATCTATAAAATTGGAATGGATTATTTAATCGATGATCATAATACGTTATCTTTTTATACCAATCAGAATAAGTCTACCGGAAAAGGTTTTGTAGATACTGATATTGATTATAATAATGTAACAGATTCTGATATTTCGAATATTTTTCAGAAATCAAGATATTGGGGACCAGATCAGGTTGGGACTTATAATTTAGCCTACAAACATATTTTTAAAAAAGAAGGACACACTTTAGACTTTGAAGCTAATTACAGCGATAACAAAGAAATTCAAAATGCGGCCTTCGATACTAAAACGACAAATCTTGATAACACATTTTCGGATTCTGTTTATGAAGATTACATAAAAGGTACTAGAAAATTAAGTACCGTAAACGTAGATTATGTTAATCCTCTAAACGAAAAAACAACGCTTGAAGCCGGAGCTGAAGCAAGAATTACAAGAACAAATAACGATTATACTACAGGAAACACATTATTACCTATTGAAGATCGTTCTTCTAATTATACTTATGACACCGATATTTATTCTGCTTATGTAACTTTTGGACAAAAGTTTAAAAAATTCAGTTATCAGTTAGGTGCTCGTTTTGAAAGTTACAAAGTGGCTGCAAACTTAAATCATGGTCAGACTAAATTTGATGATGACTATATTACTTTATATCCATCTGCTTATTTAACGTATAACTTAAATGAGAAAAACACGTTGCAGTTAAGCTACAGCCGTCGTGTGGACCGACCAAGTTTAGAGCAGACAAAACCTATTCGTGAATTTGCTACGCCGTTAGTAACTTCATTAGGAAATCCTGAGTTAAGACCTCAGTTTACAAATTCTGTTGAAGTAAATTACACTAAAACTCTTGAAAAAGGAAGTTTTACAGCAGGTGTTTTTGTGAGAAGTATTAACGATCAAATCAGTAGAATTTTATATCCGGATGATGCAGATCCTACAGGTAAAAAACAAATTATGTCTTTTACAAACTACGATCATAACACGGCTTATGGTTTTGAAGCTTCTTTTAATTATAAAATTACAAAATGGTGGGACATTTCGCCATCTATTGATTTCTCGAGCATAAATCAGGAAGGAATTGTATTTGTATACAACCCAGATACTAAAACAAGTGATCCTTTACAAAGAAAAATTACGGTTGCAGCATTTAACGGACGTATGAATTCTAACTTTAAAGTAAACAAACGTTTAAGCTTTTTAGCTTTCGGATTTTACAGAGGTGCAGTTGACGGACTTCAGAATAACAGCCACGAAATGTACAAAATGGATATTGGTTCAAGATATACTTTGTTAGACAACAAAATGAATATCAGTGTGCGTTTTAATGACGTTTTCAACACTATGAAATATGCTTTTGACAGTTTATACCCTTATCCGCAGGCTGGACAATTTAAATGGGAAAGCCAGACTGTTTATTTAGGATTAACGTACAACTTTGGAGGTGCAAAAATCAAAAATTTACAGCGTAAACAAAGAGATGATAACACTAATAAAGGCGGAGGCGGTATGTTCTAATCACCGCTTTTATTAGATCTATTTTAATATTTTTGAATAAGTTTCTTGTAGAAAAAAAGCCTGGAGTATGCCAACTCCAGGCTTTCTATTTTTATATCGTTTTCTAAAGAAAATTTCGCAGTTCTTTTATTTCTTCGGGATTTGCAATTTCTGATCCGTTTGTAATGGCTGACGAATGATAAAAAGTCAAGTCTAATTTTTCCTGAAGTAATTTAATATTAGAAGAGCGTAATCCGCCGCCGGGCATTATTTCAATTCTATCACCTGCCAATTTCTGAATTTTCTCCAAAACCGTAATTCCTTCTTCTACATTTATTCCCTGCCCGGAAGTTAAGATTGTTTTAAAACCGCATTCAATTACATCTTCAAGTGATTTCTCTACATCTTTTACAACATCAAAAGCACGGTGAAAAGTACAAGAAAGCGGATGTGCCAAATGCACTAATTCTTTGTTTTGCTTTTTATTTACTTTTCCGTTTTCTTTCAAAATACCAAAAACAAAACCGTCAACACCTAGTTTTTTGTATTGCTTAATATCTTGTTTCATTTCTGTAAGCTCTTCATCAGAATAAACAAAATCACCACCTCGAGGCCTAATGATTACATGCATTTTAATATTGATGCTTTCGCGGACTTTTACCACCAAAATAGAATTGGGCGTAGTTCCTCCCAGCTTCATATTTTCGCATAATTCAATTCTGTCTGCACCATTTTCCTGAGCGATCAGAGCTGATTCATAATTAAAACAGGCTATTTCTAATTGATTTTTTTTCATTGCATATTGCATTTATTCAAATTGCGATTACTTCGTGACCCGCAATAATACAAGCAAAAGTATAAAAAAACCTGCTCCAAACGAAGCCGGTTTATATATAATGCAAGATGAATTAATTTACCATTTAATGATTGCGCTTGCCCAAGTGAATCCACTTCCAAAAGCAGCTAAAACAACTGTATCACCAGATTTGATTTTACCTTCTTCCCAAGCTTCTGTTAAAGCAATTGGAATAGAAGCTGCCGTTGTGTTTCCGTATTTCTGGATATTATTGTGAACCTGATCGTCTGTCAATTTAAATTTATTTTGAATGAACTGAGAAATTCTCAAGTTTGCCTGATGCGGAATCAACATGTCGATATCAGAAACCTGAAGTCCGTTTGCTTCTAAACCTTCATTAATTACTTCTGCAAAACGAACTACAGCATTTTTAAATACAAACTGTCCGTTCATGTAAGGATAATAACTTTCGTCGTTAGGATCATTATCTGCAATAATATCAGTTACCCAGCGTGCTCCCATTCCCGGTGCCTGCAAAGCTAACTCTTCTGCATGTTGCCCTTCAGAATGTAAATGTGTAGAAAGAATTCCTTTTGTTAAATCCTCTTCACGGCTTAAAACTGCCGCTCCCGCTCCATCTCCAAAAATTACCGAAACACCGCGTCCGCGAGTCGTCATGTCCAAACCAGTTGAATGAACCTCAGAACCAATTACCAAAATGTTTTTATACATTCCGGTTTTAATATATTGATCGGCAACAGAAATAGCATAAACAAAACCAGAACATTGGTTTCTAACATCTAATGCTCCAACTGTTTTTAAACCTAAATCACGTTGTACTAAAACGCCAGGTCCTGGAAAATAATAATCTGGGCTTAATGTAGCAAAAACTACAAAATCAATATCTTCTTTGGCAACGCCAGAACGCTCTATTGCAATTTTAGCAGCTTTTACTCCCATTGAAGTCGTAGTGTCTTCTCCGCGAATGATGTGTCTTCTTTCCTGAATTCCGGTTCTTTCCTGAATCCATTCGTCATTGGTATCCATTATCTTAGACAAATCATCGTTTGTTACAACATTTGAAGGAACATAATATCCTAAGCCTGCTATTTTTGAATGATACATATCATATTGTTATTTGTTAAAAATTTAGAATGCAAATTTAAGTATAGTTTAAAACATTAGAGTACAAATTACTATTTTTTTCGTTATTAGCAATTTAATATACTTTAATTATCAGAGTGTTTAAAAACATTTACTTTCCGAAAAAACAATTTTCGATGTAAATCTCTGAAAAAAAATGAAAAACAAGAAACTAAGCAAAAATAAACCCGACAGGTTTTAAAACTTGTCGGGTTTGAATTTTAATACTAAATATATTTTTTGGCTGACCAAAAATTCTAAGATTTATCTACAAATAAGTTAAACCTAAAAATATTTCCTGTTCCAGCGGTAAATCAATTTCACTTTCAAAAAATATTAACTGTCTTTTATAAACCGTTTCAATTAAATAATGACTTCCTCTAAAATAGGTTCTTCTAATTTTTACCGGAAGATTAGATTCTGTTACCATTTTAAACTGATGCGGATATACTAACGTTTTATGTGTTTCGTCTTCATAAGGAAGCAGTAAATGTGTTGCCACTTCGTTGACTTCTCCAAACAAAGAGGCTACATATTTAGTTTGCGGATCTTCGTAAATTTTAGAAGGATCTCCTTTTACAACAATTTCACCATGACGCATTACAATCGTTTCATCTGCAAAAGACAAAGCATCAGTACTGTCGTGTGTCGCAATGATACACGTAATCCCTTTTTGCTTTAAGTATTTGAATAAATTCCTGCGCAATGCATTTTTACGAAAAGCATCGATCTGGCTGAAAGGTTCATCAAGCAAAATTACTTCCGGCTCCAGAGCCAAAACTCTTACTAATGCAACTCTCTGCTGCTGTCCGCCGCTCAAAAATTTAGCTTTAACATTCGAGAACTGATCCATTTCGACCATTTCCAGTAATTCCTGAACACGAAGTTTTTTCATATTGGCAAAACCGTTCGAAAGAAACTTTCCAACATTTTCAGCAACAGTCTCATATGGAGACAAATCGAAATCCTGTGCCAGATATTTCATATAAGGCATTCCGGGAATCAAATTGTATTTTGGTCCCAGAATAGGTTTTTCGTTATAAAATATTTTTCCTTCATCTAAATCGAACAAACCGTACATAAGCTTTAAAAGCGTACTTTTCCCACAGCCGCTTTCCCCAATAATGGCAATATTTTCGCCTTTATTGATCGTAAAAGAAACATTATTTATAACTGGTTTATCAGTATACGAAAAAGATATATTTTGAATATCAAGCATGTCTTGTAATTAGAGAGGTCAAATTTACGATGTTTAATTTCGAAAGTCAAAAAAAAGCTGCTTCAATTATGAAACAGCTTTTTTAATATTTTATTTTATTCAGAAATTATTTTCCTGCTTCCGCTTTTGCATCATTAACCATCTTGTCATTTGCTGTAATAGAAAATTCTACACGACGGTTTTGAGCTCTTCCTTCCGGAGTATCATTTGTTGCAATTGGATCAACAATACCTAAACCAGAAGTTTTAAAACGGCTTGATTTTAATCCTTTAGAAACTAAATAAGATTGTACAGAAGCTGCTCTTTGTCCAGAAAGAGTTAAGTTATATTCTGGTTTACCTGTATTATCTGTGTAACCAAAAATCTGAATATCAGTATCTCCGTATTCATTAAATACAGGAACTAATTTATCTAAGTTTGCTTTTGCCTGAGGAGTAAGAGTTGATTTATTAGTATCAAAACGAACAGCGTTTTCATTTAAAGTTAAGTGAATTCCCTCACCTACTCTTTCTACAGAAGCACCTGGTAAAGCCTGATCGATTTCACGGGCTTGTTTATCCATTTTATTTCCAATTAAGGCACCTGTACCACCACCAACAGCAGCTCCAATTGCAGCTCCTAAAGCAGCGTTTCCGCCTTTTCCTAAATTATTTCCTAAAACGGCACCAATAACACCACCAGCAACTGCACCAATTCCGGCACCTTTTTGTGTGTTATTTGCATTTTTTACTGAATCACAGCTAGCAAAAAAACTAACTAATACTAGTAAACTGCTTAAACCTAAAACTGTTATCTTTTTCATCTTTCTTTTTATTTTATAATATTAATTAGCTCTTTGAAATTGGTAAACAACGTCTTTTACTTGTCCACCAACATTAATGTTATCAATTAACTGGAATGAACTTTCTGTTACACCAGCAACTTTAAGCAAATAACCATCTCTTACTTTTTTAGCTTTTTCTCCGGCATCAAGAATTTTCAAGATAAACATACCCTGATTATTGATACTCCATACAATCGGAGAAGAAAATCCAGTACAGCTTGGCGATGTTAAAGCCATTGTTCCTTTATTGTTATTAGAAATAAAACTCCATGTACTTCCAATAAAACATTTAGAATCAGCTAAATCAAAAGAATTTACTTTGATATAGTCAGAACCAGGATAAGTTACGTTTGTAAGCACCCAATTTCCTTTTAACGCCACCTGAGTAGGTCTGTCTAATTTTTTAGAAAGCGTTGTGTCTGTTGAAGCTGTTGACGAAGCAGATTTACACGCAAAGAACATTGCGGCAATCATGCAGATTAAAATACTCTTCTTCATTTTATACAATTTTTTTAGATTATTATTTTGCCTTTTTAACAATTATTGTACCACAAATATACGATTCATTGAGAGATTTTGCGTTTTAGAATCTATTTATTTTCTTTCAAAATTAACATTTGCGACAATTTGTCACCTCAATAAAATTGGTATTTTATTTGACTAAATGAAAATCATCAAGTTAAATCAAAAAATAAAAAATATGACAACAGGTAAAATTAATGTTTCGGTAGAAAACATCTTTCCCTTAATCAAAAAGTTCTTATACAGCGACCACGAAATCTTTTTGCGTGAGCTGGTTTCAAACGGAACGGACGCTACTTTAAAGCTAAAACACCTTATCAGCATTGGCGAAGCTAAAGTTGAATACGGAAATCCTATTATTGAGATTAAAGTTGATAAAGAAGGTAAAAAAATCCACATTATCGACCAAGGTTTAGGTATGACAGCTGATGAAGTAGAAAAATACATTAATCAGGTAGCTTTTTCAGGAGCAGAAGAATTCTTAGATAAATACAAAGATTCTGCTAAAGATTCTGGAATTATCGGACATTTTGGTCTTGGTTTCTATTCTGCATTTATGGTTGCAGAAAAAGTAGAAATCATTACAAAATCATACAAAGATGAGCCAGCTGCACACTGGACTTGCGATGGAAGCCCTGAATTTACTTTAGAGCCGGCTGACAAAACTTCACGTGGTACAGAAATCATTCTGCATGTTGCCGAAGATTCTTTAGAATTTTTAGAAGATTCTAAAATCAGCGGTTTATTAAACAAGTATAATAAGTTCATGCCTATTCCAATTAAATTTGGAACCAGAACTGAAACACTTCCTAAACCAGAAGATGCTCCGGAAGATTACATCAACGAAACTATCGAAGTTGACAACATTATCAATAATCCAAATCCGGCCTGGACAAAACAGCCTTCTGAACTTTCTGATGAAGATTACAAAAACTTCTACAGAGAATTGTATCCAATGCAGTTTGAAGAGCCTTTATTCAACATTCACTTAAATGTAGATTATCCGTTTAACTTAACTGGTATTTTGTATTTCCCAAAATTGGGTACTGATATGCAGATCCAGAAAGATAAAATTCAATTGTACCAAAACCAGGTTTATGTTACAGATAACGTAGAAGGAATTGTACCTGAATTTTTGACAATGTTAAAAGGTGTAATTGATTCTCCGGATATTCCGTTAAACGTTTCTCGTTCTGGTTTACAGGCAGACGGAGCTGTTAAGAAAATTTCAAACTACATTACTCGTAAAGTAGCTGATAAATTAAAAGCTTTATTTAACGAAAACCGTGCTGATTTTGAAGCGAAATGGAACGATATTAAAATCGTTTTAGAATACGGAATGCTTTCTGAAGATAAATTCTACGAAAAAGCGGGTGCGTTTGTTTTATATCCAACTGTAGACAATACTTATTTTACTTTAGAAGAATTAAAAGAGAAACTAAAAGAAAACCAAACTGACAAAGACGGTAAACTTGTGGTTCTTTATGCAGGAAACAAAGAAGAACAGCATTCTTATATTGAAACTGCAAAAGCAAAAGGCTACGAAGTATTACTTTTAGATTCTCCGATTATTTCACACTTAATTCAAAAAATTGAAAACGATAATAAAGATGTAACTTTTGTTCGTGTAGATTCTGATCACATTGATAATTTAATTAAAAAAGAAGAAAATACTATTTCTAAATTATCTGATGAAGAAAAAGCAACTCTTAAAACTTCATTAGAAGCTTACATTCCAAAAGCTTACAGCGTTCAGCTAGAAGCTATGGATTCTCAGGCAGCTCCATTTATTATTACGCAGCCAGAATTTATGCGTAGAATGAAAGAAATGAGCCAGACTGGCGGAGGCGGAATGTTCGGAATGGGTAATATGCCGGAAATGTACAACTTGGTTGTAAACACAAACTCTGATTTAGCATCGAGCATTTTAAATACAGAAGACAAAACTCACCAAGAGCACTTGGTAAAACAAGCTTTAGATTTAGCTAAATTGTCTCAAAACCTATTAAAAGGTGAAGCTTTGACTGCTTTTGTAAAAAGAAGTTTTGAAATGATTAAGTAATTTTTCAAATAGAATATTTCTTAAATCCTGCAAATTAGTTTTTGCAGGATTTTTTTTGTCTTGTTTTTTTGAAGAAGGAATTTTCTCCATCCCAAATAAACTTATAAAACCACCTAATATTTCGCATTGATTATTAAATATTTAAGACCTGCAATCTTAAATTCAAAATTGCGAAATTGTTGTTTCCAGATTAGTTTTTCATTACATTTGAATGCCTTTAATCTAATCTTAAACAAAAACCAACATGAAAAAAACCTTTATTTTAATTTCAGCACTTTGTGCTTCTGCACTTCTGTACACTTCATGCTCAAACAATGATGATGTGGTAAATAAAGTTGACACTACTAACATCAGCGCCTCTGTAGTAATTGATGCGCTAAATGAAACGGATGTCAAAAATGCACTAACAATAACAAATAGTAACCCTACAGGAAAAACATCTGAAACTCCTGTTGAAAACTGCGCTTCTATTACCGTTACAACTCCAAACGGAACCGATTATCCAAAAGTATATACTGTTGATTACGGAACTGGCTGTACTGTAAATAAAATTACAAGAAAAGGAAAGCTTAAAATTACTCTTACAGGCTCCATTATCGCAACCGGAAGTAAAATGACAATTGAAAGAATAGACTATTATTTAAATACACATAAACTGGAAGGAACTATAGAATACACAAACACAACAACAGTAGCAACCGTACCGCAATGGACAAGAAAAGTAACGAATGGAAAGCTAACAGACGTATTGAACCGTGTTTTTTCAAATTCAGGCACAATTACTGTTAAACAAACTGCCGGAGTAGACACTCCTTATGTATTAGAAGACAACATTTACGAAACGCCGGAAGGAAATCATACAGTTACTTCAGAAAAAGGAGGATCATTAACAATTACGGTACAGGAAACATTGATAAAGAAATATTCTTGCGAATACATTTCAAAAGGAAAATTAAAAATTGAAGGCGGAGCTTTAAATGGCGTTGTCGATTACGGTAACAACGATTGTGACAACAAATACACTTATACTCACGAAAGTGGCGCAATATACAATTCACAACTGTAACCCATTCATTTTTAAAAAAATATACAAATCCCAATTTAGAAATAGATTGGGATTTTTATTTTTTACAAAAATTAAACAGCAGCATATTTACATTCAAACTATTTTCTTTATTTTGCACCAAAATCCAATAAACTAATGAAAAAATCAATTATTGCCTTTGTTACTCTAGCATTACTTGCATCTTGCAGCAACAAAAATGAATCTCCAGATAATTTACACCTTACAATAAATGTAAAAGGTTTAAAAACCGGAACTTTATACATTCAAAGAATTAAAGACACATCACTTGTTGCTGTTGACAGCGTTAAAATCGATGGAAATGCAGCTGTTGAAAGAGATATTAAAGTAGAATCTCCGGAAATGCTTTATTTATTCTTAGACCGAGGTGTAACAAACTCTTTAGACAATAATATTTTATTCTTTGCTGAGCCTGGAAATATGACTATCGAAACTAACCTTGATAATTTTATTGCCGGAGCAAAAATCACCGGATCTAAAAATCAGGAATTATATGAAGAATATCAAAAAATCAACAACCGTTTTAGAGATGAAAACCTTTCTATGGTTGAGTTAAAATTTAAAGCTTTAAAAAGACAAGATCAAAAAGCACTTGACAGCCTTGATGCAAAACAGCAGTCAAATATTAAAAGAAAATATTTATACGCTACAAACTTTGCTATAAACAATAAAGATCATGAAGTAGCACCTTATATTGCTTTAGCAGAGATCTACGACATTAACCTTAAGTTTCTTGATACTATTCAAAAATCAATGACTCCAAAAGTTGCACAATCACTTTACGGAAAGAAGCTTACAAAGTATGTAGCCGATATTAAAAAAGAAGAACAAAAAGCTCCCGCAGCTGCAGAATAAAACAAAAACGCCCTGAAAGTTCAGGGCGTTTTTTTTATGTCTTTACAAAAATATTTAAAGCCGTTTTAAACACAGATAACGTTATAAAAAACACCAAGTGCACAAAGTTAGTTTTGGCTTTACAAACGCGTTATTTAGCCAATTAAATACGCAAGCCGATAACTTGACAGTTGACATATTTTTGTCATTTCGACTGAAAGGAGAAATCACACCAAGAATTCTACAAAGAATATCGCCAATCTGTGTCGACAAACTAGTGTGATTTCTCCTTTCAGTCGAAATGACAAACAATACGAAATGCAGAGATTTAGAATTTTAAAAATTCGTGATTTTTGGGCATAAAAAAACCACCACAAAATGTGATGGTTTTTTGAGCCGATAGAGGGACTCGAACCCACGACCTGCTGATTACAAATCAGCTGCTCTAGCCAGCTGAGCTACATCGGCGTTATATTTTCTTTTGAGATTTGTGATGTTTTTTTTCATTTTCAAAACAAACCTGCCTTCATTTTTAAGTGAAAAACCACTCACAAATGTGAATGGTTTTTGTTGAGCCGATAGAGGGACTCGAACCCACGACCTGCTGATTACAAATCAGCTGCTCTAGCCAGCTGAGCTACATCGGCCTCATTACGGGTGCAAATATAAAGCGGATTTTGAATTCTCCAAAATAAATTTGCACTTTTTTACACTTTTTTTTGATTATAGTGCGTTGATTTTTTCAATCAATTGATTAGCAGTTTGTTCTAATTCTACATTGATTTGTTTAAAATGTGCTTTTTTATTTTCAACGTTCTTAGCGTTCACTTTTGTAATCAAAGAATCAAATGCAGCGATAGCTTCATCGATTAAAGCATTCGTTTCTGGAGTAGGATTTCCTGTTGTAGACATCTCAAACAAGTAAACTGCCTCAATAATATCTCCTAATACGAAATTGATGTCTTTCTTTAAATTTTTAACGTTTGCCATTTTTATTATAATTTTAATTTGCGTGTGCAAAAATACGTATTATCTTTCGAATAAGTGTTAAGAAATGTAAATTTCTAAAATTGAAGCTTTTCCGTTCAAATTAAATGCATTTATCGCAGCCGGAACTAAAACAGTGTCACCTTTTATGTAAGTGTGCTTAAATCCGTCATATTCGATTTCGAAACTTCCTTCAATACACATATACACTGTAAAAGTTTCTCCAGATTTAGAGATTGAAGCTTTTCCGTCTAGCGGCACAAAATTGGTTGTAAAATAAGGACAATCTACAACAGTATTAGATGTATTAACTTCTGATGTATATTTTTTCTGCGTATCAACTTTATTGTAGTTAATAGCATCCAATGCTAAATCTACGTGTAATTCTCTTTTATTTCCCTGCGCATCTACACGATCAAAATCGTACAAACGATAAGTAATATCAGAAGTCTGCTGAATTTCGGCAACCACTAATCCTGCTCCAATCGCGTGAACTGTTCCGGTTTCTAAAAAGAAAACATCTCCTGCTTTAGCTTTTACATCATCTAAAATAGAAACTAAAGTATTATCATTTAAATGTTTTAAGTATTCTTCTTTGCTTGAATCTTCTTTAAAACCTACAATAATTCTAGAATCTGTATCGGCCTGCATAACGTACCACATTTCGGTCTTTCCAAATGAGTTATGACGTTCTTTTGCCAGTTTATCGTTTGGATGTACTTGGATAGAAAGATCTTCACGTGCGTCTAAATACTTAAAAAGCAACGGAAATTGTTTTCCGAAACGCTCGTAAACTCTGGTTCCAAGAATTTCATTTGGGATATCATTAATAAGATCCATTAATGATTTTCCTTTTAAATCTCCATTGGCAACAGTGCTTATATCACCTGGCACTGTAGACAATTCCCAGCTTTCACCGGTAATCTTTGAAGTGATCGGCTTGTTTAATAATGTTTTTAATTTCTCACCTCCCCAGATTCTTTCTTTCAGGATTGGTTCAAATTGCAAAGGGTACAAATTTGGTTTCATGTTCTAATTTTAAGGGCTAATATCTATATTAATTAAACAACGATCTAATACTATTTTTTAAATCTACAATACTAATTCTTTTATTATATCGAGAGCTTTCGGAATGTGCTTTGCAGCATTCATGCTGTCAAAAATATAAATAACCACTCCGTTTCTGTCAATAATAAAAGTTACTCTTCCCGGTATAAGGCCAAACAAATTATTTTTTACACCAAACAGGTGTCTTAATCGTTTGTCTTCATCAGAAAGTAAAATAAAAGGCAGCTGGTGTTTATTGGCAAATTTATGGTGCGATTTTACACTATCGGCACTTATGCCAATAACCTCAGCTCCTAAATCTTTAAAATCTTCATATTGATCCCTAAAACTGCAGGCTTCTGTAGTACAGCCGGGCGTATTATCTTTAGGGTAAAAATAAATCACTAAAGGCTTTCGTCCTAGAACGCTTTGACTTTCAAAAACTTCTCCGTGACTATCTTTGGCAGTAAAATTCGGAACTATATCTCCTATTTTCAATGACATTTATTATTCTCCTTTATAAGTTACAAAATTGCGGTCTGTTTCATAAAGCACGACTTCTAAATCAAAATCGGGCTCAATTCTTTTTCTAATTTTATTCCATATCACAACGGCAATATTTTCTGCAGTTGGATTCAAATCCTGAAATTCCGGAACATCCAGATTCAGATTTTTGTGATCAAACGGAATTTCTACTTCTTCGAGTATAATATCCGCTAATACTTTCACATCTAAAACAAAACCAGTTTCCGGGTCAATTTTTCCTGTAACACTTACTGTTAAACCATAATTATGACCATGAAAATTGGGATTGTTGCATTTTCCAAAAACGGCATTGTTTTTTTCTAATGACCAATCTTTCCTATGCAGTCGATGCGCAGCATTAAAGTGTGCTTTTCTAGATATGGTTACTCTCATTTAGGTCTTGGCTGGTTTGGTTATAATTTATGGTCTTCGAGATAATGATCAAATTCATCAAAAATTATCTTAAACCATACGGTATAAATTTCGGGCTGTTTTTCAATATCTGCTTTTACATCTTCAATACTCATCCATTTCCAGTCTTCTACTTCGTCTGGATTTATGTTTGGTTCTTCATTATAATAACCAATCATAACATGGTCCAGTTCATGTTCTGTTAAACCATTATCAAAAGGTGCTTTATAAATAAAATGAAACAACTCTTTCAATTCGGCTTTAAACCCCATTTCCTCAAACAATCGTCGGCTTCCTGCCTCGATGTTACTTTCGCCTTCACGCTGATGACTGCAGCAAGTGTTTGTCCAAAGCAAAGGAGAATGGTATTTATGATGAGCACGCTGTTGCAACATAATTTCGTTTTTACTATTTAAAATAAAAACCGAAAAGGCACGGTGCAAAAGCGCTTTTTCATGTGCTTCTAATTTTGGCATTAAGCCAATTTGTTCATCGTTTTGATTAACTAGTATTACGTTTTCTTCTGTCATAAGGAAACAAAAATACGAAAAAGAAATGGCTTAAAAATGCTAATTAAGTTTGTCAAAAACTAAGCTCAAAACTAAATTTCTATTTTACTGATTTACAAAGCTATAATTTACACTAAAAATTAAAAGCTGTTAAAATTAAGACATAAAAACTATATAGCCCTATTTTACGTAACTAATAAAAAGTTAAAACACACTTAAAAAAATCTCAATAATAACATCGTCTGTAATTTGAAGCTAAATCTCGACGTATCTTTGAAATCCAGACTTATAGCACCCAAGAATTTATGAAATCTAAAAATCTAATTTTCAGCCTTTGTTTTATAATTCCGCTTTTTATTCTGCAGGCATGCGGACAAAACACAAAAAAGCAGCCTTCAAAAACGATAACTATGGAAAATAAAATAACAAAACCCGGAAATCCTTATTATTCTAATACCGATACCACAAAATTAAATGTAAGTAATGCCGAATGGAAAAAGGTTTTACCCGCAGATGTTTACGCTGTAATGCGTGAAGCCGACACTGAAAGACCTTTTACCGGAAAATACTGGAACACTGATGAAAAAGGAACGTATTACTGTGCTTCTTGCGGTAATTTGCTTTTTAGATCTACAGCTAAATTTTCGAGCAGCTGCGGATGGCCGAGTTTCTTTGAACAGGAAAACAAAAAAAGTATTGTTTTTAAGGAAGATAATTCGATTGGAATGGAACGTATAGAAACTCTTTGCGGTCGTTGCGGCGGACATTTAGGCCACATATTTGACGATGGGCCTGAACCAACCGGAAAACGTTACTGTATGAACTCGATTGCTCTTGATTTTATTCCTGATTCTAAGTAAAATATTTAAAACACATAGAAATATAGATTTTTACGCTTCACAAAAGAAATTAGTGAAAGAAACTAGTTTCTCACACATAGTAAACTATGTGAATTTATTTAAGTGAAACGCCTTTATACAAGATTAGAAAAACTATGTTTCTATGTGTTTAAAACAAAAAACTCCTTATGAAAAATATACTTTTAATATGTCTTTTTGCGCTTTCGCTAAATGGCATTTCTCAAAATAAAAAAGCAAATCTTGAAACCATTACACTTGGCGGAGGCTGTTATTGGTGCGTTGAAGCCGTGTACGAAAATCTGAACGGAGTAAAATCTGTAGTTTCGGGATTTTCGGGAGGAAATGTTGCTAATCCTACTTACGAAGAAGTTTGCACAGGAACTACCGGTCATGCCGAAGTCGTTCAAATCACCTACGACAAAACTGTAACTGATATTAACGAGATTTTTAAAGTCTTTTTTACCGTTCACGATCCAACAACTTTAAACCGACAAGGTGCAGATGTTGGAACACAATATCGTTCTGTAATTTTTTATAAAAATGAAGAACAGAAGAAAGCGGCTCAAAACATTATTGCCGAACTAAATAAAGCTAAAGTTTACAATAACCCAATTGTGACAAAAGTAGAGCCGTTTAAAGTTTTTTATAAGGCCGAAGATTATCATCAAAATTATTACGCCAACAATAAAAATCAGCCGTATTGTAAAATGGTAATTCAGCCGAAACTTGAAAAATTCGAAAAGGTTTTTAAAGACAAACTAAAAAAGAAATAAAGATTATAAAGCATAATTTTAAACCGTCCATCAAAAATGGACGGTTTTTTTATTCTACAAACCCTTATAAAAACTGGGTTTTTACTTTTATTGAAAAAATAATTCACTTTTTTTTCCATTTTTTGTCCAATTCTAAAAGTTCGATTGTTATTAGGGTATAAACATTTAAAATTATACATCATGGAAGCTAGAATTAATTTATTCGAACAAGGTCAAAAAGCGGTTAGTACATTATTTGGAATCAGCGGTTATTTGAAAAAAGCAACAATCGAAAAATCTTTAATGGAATTGGTAGATTTTAGAATCTCACAAATTAACAACTGCGCCTATTGTTTAGACATGCATTCTAAAGAAGCAATTGCCAACGGCGAAACCACACAGCGTTTATTTGGATTAAGCGCATGGAGAGAAACCCCATATTTTACGCAAAGAGAAAGAGTTGCTCTTGCTTATACAGAAGCAGTAAATGCATGCGATGTTCCAGACGAAATTTATGAAATTGCAAAAGCTGAATTTACAGAGCAGGAATTAATAGATCTGACGCTTGCAGTTGCTGCAATCAATGCATGGAATCGTCTTAATATTGCTTTTGCCAACACACCGGGAACTTATAGAGTGGGACAATTTGGATAAATCGTAATTGATTTTATTTTATAAAAACAATTAACTTTATACAACTCAAAGCAAATTATTCAATTATAAAAACATACAAAATGAATGAGTTTTTATTGATTTTCAGAAGAGATTTTATAACAAAAGAAGAACAGCCTTCTCCAGAAGAATTACAGCAGCATTTACAGCAGTGGCAAAACTGGTTTGGAAGTCTTGCTGCGCAGGATAAGCTGGCAAGACCACTACAACGCTGGGACGGTCAGGGAAAACTGGTGAACTCTAAAGGAGTCACAAACGGACCTTTTGTTGAGATTAAAGAATCTATCGGCGGATTAATCATTATTAAAGCCAAAGATTATGACGAAGCTGCCGAAATCGCGCAGGGATGTCCGGTTTTAAATTTTGGCGGCAATGTCGAAATTAGAATGGCTGTTTAGATTTTAAACTAACTTATACAAAAATGCCTTCGTATCTTTACTAAGGCATTTTTCTCTTAAATATGGAGCACAAAGAACTTTTACCCAATTTATTCAGAACAGAATACCAAAAAATAGTTTCGGTACTCTGCCGCTTATTTGGCATTCAGTATATCGAAATTGCCGAGGATATTGTAAGTGATACTTTTCTCTCGGCATCTGAAACCTGGGCAATAAAAGGAACTCCCGAAAATCCGACCGCCTGGCTCTACACAGTTGCCAAAAATAAAACTAAAAATTACCTGAAAAGAAATACTGTTTTTGAAACCAAAATAGCAGGCGAAATTAAACACAACACACCATTAAATAATCCGGAAATCGACATTGATTTATCGGATCAAAATATTGCCGACAGTCAGCTGGCGATGATTTTTACGGTTTGCAATCCAAGTAATTCCGAAGAAGCTCAAATTGCACTCGCGCTGAATTTATTGTGCGGTTTTGGAATAAATGAAATTGCAGATGCTTTTTTATCTAACAAAGAAGTCATCTATAAAAGAATTAACCGCGCCAAAGAAAAGCTTAAGGAAGAAAACATAAAAATTCAGAACCCAAATTCTTCTGAAATAAAAGAGAGAATCCAAACTGTTCTAAAAACCATTTATCTGCTTTATTCTGAAGGCTACTACTCTATTTCGCAAAACACGACTTTACGAAAAGACCTTTGTACCGAAGCTATGAGGCTTACGTATTTATTAATTCAAAACAAAAACACAAACCTGCCCGAAACAAATGCTTTAATGGCATTAATGTGTTTTCACTCTTCACGTTTTGAAGCACGAACAGGATCAAACGGAGAAATCATTTTGTACGAAGACCAAAACGAAGCGCTTTGGAATCAGGAATTAATAGACAAAGGAACTTATTTTTTAAGCAAATCATCAACCGGAAATACACTTTCAAAATACCATCTTGAAGCTGGAATTGCTTACTGGCATACCAACAAAAATGACACGTCAGAAAAATGGCAAAATATTCTCGAATTATACAACAATCTTATTATTCAGGAATATTCGCCAATTGTGGCTTTAAACAGAACATATGCCTTATCGAAAGTAAAAGGCAGTCACGAAGCGATTCGCGAAGCCGAAAAATTAAATCTTACTGATAACCATTTTTATTATTCTTTACTGGGAAATCTGTATTCTAAAATTGATGCTAAAAAAGCGTTACAGCATTTTGAAACTGCACTAAATCTGGCCAAGACAGTTTCAGACAAAAATATAATCAATAGAAATATCAAACAACTTCAATAAAAAAAGGCAGATGAAATAATCAACTGCCTTTTTATTATCTTATTTTAAAAACTATTATTTAGCGATTTTTTTAAATCTCATCATTGGCACATCGCCCTGTATCAAATTAAGTTTTCCGTCTTTATCAATAGAATAACTTGTAATTTTTTCCATTTGTTTTAAAAACTGCTGTTCTCCCCCGCCTTCACAAAACATCATTGTTGTTGGTCCCGGCTCACCAAATGTTAACGTTTTTCCGTTTAAAGTATAAGGTGCGCTGTAACCGTTGCATCCGTTGTTGCCGTACACTTTCTTTTCCTTTTGATCAAAAGTAATCTGCGGTTTTTTATTCGGGTATAATCCTTCAAAAGCAATTCTAGGTCCCGAAATATATTCTAGTTCCCAAGTTGTATCAAATAAATTTCCAGGACTGCTTGTATCCTTTGCTGTTTTACAAGAAGTAATTAATAAGACCAAAACTGAAACGACTGCTATTGTATATTTTTTCATAAATCGTACTTTTTAAAGATTAATATAATTTGTTTTAAAAATCCTTTTCTCAATATTCATGCCCAGTTGTAAGTTTTCATAAAGAAATACTGCGCTTTTTTGATAACTAATTTACGCTATTTAATCTAAAACATTATTAACCAAAAGATTAAATTTAAAAATATGATTCTGTTTTTTTTGTAATTTGCATCAAATCAAAAATCAAAATCATCAACAAAAAAACCAAAAAAAATGAAGCAGCTTTTATTCGTATTTGCCTTTTTAGCAAGTATTTTCCAAATTCATTCGCAGGAAAACCTTCCAACAGATTACCTCACAAAAGAATTTCACCAAGGACGCCGTGAAGCTTTTAGAGCTTTAATGCCTGCCAACTCCGTAGCGGTTGTTTTTTCTTATCCGGAAAGAGTTTTTTCCAGAGATATAGATTATACCTATCATGCAAATCCGGACATGTATTATTTATCTGGATACAAAGAACCAGATGCTGTATTATTAATTTTTAAAGAAGCACAAGGACCCGAAAAATACAATGAGGTTCTTTTTGTTAGAGAAAAAAATGCAACTCGTGAAATGTGGACAGGAAGACGTTTAGGAATTGAAGGCGCAAAATCGAAACTTGGTTTTTCAAACGTTTACAACGGCAAAGATTTTAATGCATTTGCCATTGATTTTTCAAAATTTGATAAAGTTATTTATGACAGAATCCCAACAGACGTTGCAGAAAACAACAGTCCTGACAACTTATATTCATTGTTTAAAACATTTAAATCTAAAGCCGGAATTACTCAAGCCGATGAAACTTCGACTGTTTTATTTGACAAAATTACTAGTTCTCTTCGCGAAATTAAAACTCCGGAAGAACTTGTTTTGATGCGCAAAACAGTAAAACTTTCCTGCATTGCACACAATGAAGTTATGAAAGCGGTTGGGCCAGACATGAGCGAAAACGAGGCTGACGGAATTCATGCCTACATTCACAAACATTATGGCGCGGAAGGCGAAGGCTATGCTCCAATTGTGGGTGCAGGAGCAAACGGATGTATTCTGCATTATTGGGAAAACAATGCTACAAAAATTGACAATCAACTATTGTTAATGGATGTTGGCTCAGAATATCACGGTTATTCTGCAGACGTAACCAGAACAATTCCGGCAAACGGAAAATTTAGCGAGGAACAAAAAGCAATTTACCAAATCGTTTATGATGCGCAGGAAGCAGTTTTTAAAATATGTAAAGAAGGAACTCCTCTTGTTGCGTTAAATGAAACTGCTAAAGATGTTATCGCAAAAGGCTTAATTAAATTAGGTATTATTACAGATCCTAAAGATGTAAAATTATACTATCCCCACGGATGCTCACACTTTCTTGGTTTAGATGTTCACGACAAAGGAATTTTTAACGGACCTCAGACTCTTATAAAAGAAAACATGATTCTTACGGTTGAACCTGGAATTTATATTCCGCCAAACAGCAAATGCGACAAAAAATGGTGGAATATTGGCGTTCGTATCGAAGATGATATTTTAATACTTAAAGATTCATACGAAAACTTATCTATAGATTCTCCTAGAAAATGGCAGGATATTGAAGCTTTAGCGAAGCAAAAAAGTACTTTTAATGATATGAAGTTTCCTAAAATATAATTAGATTTTTTTGCCACAGATTAAAAGGATTTTCACATACTATTTACTGTGTAGTGATAAACTAAAAACCTCGTCTATTTTTTAACGAGGTTTTGTTTTAATTAAATTGTAGTAATTTTACCATATTTAATTTTTATAAAAAGATGAGTTTAGATAAACTAAATACTGCAATTGGAGATTTCATACAACAAAGTTTAAGTTGTGAAACAAATATTTTGGGAACAATTGAGAAAAAACAAAATCCAATCTCGTTAAAAAATCTCCCAATTAAACTATCTCCAGAGTTGGATTTTTTATATACGAATTATGATTGCAATATTACAATAACTGGAAACAATATCGCTTTTACAGAATTTCATAATTTAATAAAAAGACAAGAAGGATTTGCTACGTATTCTATAGATGGTGGAAAAACGCAAATAAAAAATCCAAATTGGACAGAGGGATGGATTGTAATTGCTGATATGAATGATGATCCAATAGCTGCAAATACAAATATTGAGGAAACTCCAATATTAGCGGCTATAGAAGGCGTTAATTATATGGAAATTGCACCTTCGCTAAGTGCTTTTTTTCAGATACTGACAGAACTTTTAAAATCATCTCAACTTCATAAAGAAAATGAACCAGACGCAGATGAAAATTTTGAGGAATGGATTACTTATAATCAAGAAATTGTACAGCCAAATTTTTTAGAGCAGATACGAAGAATAGTTAATGATGAACATTTACAAAATCTTAAAGACTTTCTATTCTCTTAAAGGCGGCATGAAAATTTCTAAGATATTTTTTTGCCACAGATTAAACAATTCACACAAATTATTTAAAAAGATCAATTTAATCTTTTTAATCTGTGGCAAAAAATTGAATCCTACTTCAATTTTTCCCGTACTTTGTATTCTTAATACAAATTAAAAATGAAAGCACTTACATTTTCCACTTTTGGAAATTCCGATGTTTTAGAATATATAGATATCCCTAATCCAGAATTAAAAAACGACGAGATTTTAGTCGAAATGAAAGCCATTGGACTCAACTTCGCCGATGTTTACAGACGAAAAGGAAATTATCACTTAAAAGGAAATCCGCCATTTATTGCCGGTTACGAAGGTGCAGGAATTGTTGTAGATGCCAATAATCATTCTGAATATAAAATTGGTGATCGTGTGGCTTTCGCCGATGCCCCGTTTGCCAATGCAGAACTGGTTGCCGTAAATGTAAATCACATTATTCCATTATCTGAAAGTATTTCTTTTGAAACTGCAGCTTCTGTTTTGCTACAAGGTTTAACAGCCCATTATCTTGCAACAGACAGTCATAAAACTGCAAAAGGAGAAACTGTTTTAATACACGCTGTTGCAGGCGGCGTTGGGCAGATATTAACTCAAATCAGTAAACTTTTGGGCGCGAAAGTTATTGGTTTAACCTCATCGCCTGAAAAAGCAAAAATTGGATTTGAGCAGGGTGCAGATCATGTTTTTCTTTATAATGACGATTGGAAATCGCAAGTTTTTGAAGTCGTTTCAAATGGTGTTGACGCCGTTTACGACAGTATTGGAAGCACTTTAAAAGAAAGTTTTGAAGTAACTAAAGAATGCGGACAAGTTGTTTTCTTCGGAATGGCTGGCGGAGATCCTGAACCTGTAGATCCAAGAATGTTAATGGACGGTTCTAAAACTTTAACAGGGGGCGATTTATGGAGTTATTTAAATTCTAAAGAAGAAAGAATTAAAAGAGCAACTCAATTATTCAGCTGGATTACAGAAGGAAAAATCAAGCTTTCTGAACCAACATCATTCAAATTATCAGAAGGAAAACTAGCGCATGATTTCTTGGAAAGCCGAAAAAGTACCGGAAAAATTATTCTGATTCCTTAGATTTAAAAAAATTAAGAATAAAATCTAAACTTTATCTTGATGTTAATACGGCTCTAATTCGAATACATCTAAATGAAATTTTCACATCACAAGAAGTTCGCATAAAAAATTATTTTTTTGAAAGAAATAACTTATTTTTACTATTTAATACTCATTTAATTCTTTATTAATATGATAAAAATAGACCTCAGTGCATTAAACGATAAACAAAAAGATGCTGTTATAAGTGATGAAAAACGTCTTTTGGTTCTTGCAGGCGCTGGGTCGGGCAAGACAAAAACTCTTTTGCAAAAAATTATTTATTTAATTGAAGAAAAGGGAGTGAGTCCATCAAATATATTAGCTATTACTTTTACAAAAAATGCTGCAAATGAAATGATTGATAGATTGATCACTTCTGCGGATTCAACTGGAGAATATGAGAAATTACTTTATGACAAAACGATAAGTAGTAAAGATAAAGACAAAGAGCGATATATTAGACAAAAAAAGTATAAATGGATAGAGGGTTTAACTGTTAAAACATTCCATTCGTTTTGCTATAGTATATTACGGAATTATGGAGTTAATGAATTTGACAATAAATTTAGGATTATTGGAGATGAAAAACGAGATGAAGAAGATGAACTTTCAAAACATGTTGCACCTGAAACAATATTTGAAGTCGTACATAAATTACTTATTGAAAAATGTGACGATATTAATTATTTACTAAAGCTCAAAAGATACGTTCTTGATTACCAAATTGATAAGATACATCTTCAAAAAAATGATCAAAAATTCATTCCGAGAGATGGAAAACATTTTACTTCACTTGACGGCACAAGAGTTCGTTCAAAATCTGAGCAATTTATTGCAGATTGGTTTTACAGACACAGTATTAAATATGAATATGAACCTTTATTAAATGTTAAAGATTTTTCATTTCATCCTGATTTTTACATTCCAGATGCAAATCTTTATATAGAGCATATTAGTGATAAAAGTTTCCCGACCAAAAACAAAGAAGATCAGTTTCAAAAAGGAAATTTATTACTTGTAAAAACCTATGATGCCATGACTCACGATTCTGCTCTTTTCAATCATTCGCTTGACCAAATTGTAAAAAACCGACTCTCGTCAAATTATCATAAAAATATCTCACTTAACTTTAAAGAAGAATTTCACGGATATTACGAACAAGTAAAAGATTTTGTACTGCAAATCATTCGAATAACCGATATGATTAAAGTTGAAAATATTGATGCCGATTTAGTTTTAGAAAATGCACAAAAAGATCAACACGCAAGAGTTAGAAATTTTTATGAACTGGCAATTCCAATAGTAAAAAAATACATTTCTTATTGTACAGATAAATCGTACTTAGATTTTAACGATTTAATTTCCCGTACTGCATCACTTTTTCAAAACCATATAGATATTGCTAATAAATATAAGAGCAAATATGACTATATTCTGGTTGATGAATTTCAGGATGTAAATAATTTACAAGTAGAATTGGTTAAATTATTATTAACAGAAAATACACAATTATTTTGTGTTGGAGATGACTGGCAGAGTATATATGGTTTTAGAGGTTCAAACGTAAGTTACATAGTCGAATTTGAAAATCATTTTACAAATGCAAAAACGATTAAACTTAATCTAAATTACAGAAGCACACAAAATATTGTTGGCGCAAGCAATGAAGTTATTAAACATAATCGATTTAAAATTGATAAAGAGGTTCAAGCATCAAAAAAATCTGAGCATAAGATTGTAGTTTATGCTGGCAACAGCGAAGACGAGAATGTTAAATTTTGCCTTAATAAAGTACAAGAAATTCTAGCTGAAGGTGTTAGCAACGACGAAATCCTTTTTCTTTACAGGAGAAGCAAAATGTACTCTTCATACTTCTTCAAATTTAAAAATGAAGGAGTTAAAGTTCAAGCAAAAACTATTCACGCCTCCAAGGGACTTGAGGCAAAAATTGTATTCATTCTTGGCCTTACCGAAGGCAACGGAGGCTTTCCAGATATATGGCTTGAAGACAGAATTTTTCAAGTAATCAAGAAAGCAAACCATGATTTATTATTAGAAGAAGAGAGAAGACTATTTTACGTTGCAATTACAAGAGCCAAAGACAAATTATTTTTGATTACTGAAAAAGGTAATGAATCAAGTTTTTTAAAAGAAATTCCATCAACATTTACTGTAAGAACAACAGCTGCAGCGACTTTATTTGCAGACAAATTAATTATTTGTGAAAAATGCTACAGTCAATTAGAAAATCTTCATGTTTACTGCCCATATTGTGGTCAAAAAGTCATTGAAAAAAGCTAATTTAAAACCAAATAGATACTTTCCTAATAAAATTACAATTTATCAATTTCAATTTTTGTCAATTCAGACAATTCTAAAATTCTGCCGACATCTTCTTTATTCGCTAGGAAAAACAAATAATTATCTCCTTTTGTATCATAACTCATTAATTCAAGCCCTCGTTTTTCTAGAGCCGTTTGTATATATGGAAACAAATCGTGACTGTAGGTTTCTTCGGGATATTCAAAATTTAAATCCTCTCCAATCATTTCAGATAAAAAATACTCTGCATCTTCGGGATCAAATTTCCAGTCGCTGTTCCAGGCATCTATATTTTCGAAAAGTGCAAAATGACCTTCCATTATTTCGTAATAATCGTCATCAGGTCTTTTGTAGTTTGTAAAAAGTTCTTCTGCTTGTTCTTTACGTTCTCCTTCTTCAATATTTCCTCTCGAAATCAGCGTAATTAACTCTTCAAAAGTTTCCAGATCAACTTTTGAAACTTCAACTAAATTTTCAGACGAAGGAAGTTCAACCGTTTCCGGAATTTCAATATTTAAATACTGGAAGATTCCCTGCAAAACCAACTTTAGATCATTTATTCCTTTTGCCTGACTTTCATTCTTTGGATTTTCAAAATCTAATAATTCACTGTCTAAAAGTCCTTTTGTATAATCAAAGAAATGCTGTCCGGAATACAGAATTTTAAAATCGTTTATTTCTAAGCTGTTGGTACAACAAAAAAAGAATGTGAAATTTTTTATGGATTGTTTAAAGAATTTTTTTTCTTCTGAAGTAGGTTCAGAATAAAACTGAATATGTATAAAATCGTATTCTAATCCTTCCTCGATAGTTTCCTGAGAAAGAACGCTAATGTTCATCTTTTTATAAAGTTCGTTTAAAACTTCGTAAGAGTTATTAAAACCCGCTTTTTTAATTTCTGCCCGGCCTTCTTCATGATCTAACGATCCGGGGAAATAATATAAATTAACAGAGACATTATCTTTAATCCCTTTTACCTTAAATTCAAGGTTCGATTGCACATTATACAAATGTGAATAAATGGGATTAATAACATCAAACGAAATTATCGATTTTGGATCGTTGTTTCTATTAAATAAATTAGAGAAAAAGCTTTTCATTGGGCATATAATTATTAAAATAAGCAATAAATATATTACAAATTTTAATAAACTGAAAAACCTTTTATTGAATTATTTCAAAGATTCAGCAATCATTAAGGCACATTTTTCGCCGTCGATTGCAGCCGAAATAATACCGCCGGCATAACCCGCACCTTCTCCGCAAGGATACAATCCTTTTATCTGCAAATGTTCTAAAGTCATAGGATCTCGCGGAATTCTAACCGGAGACGAAGTTCGGCTTTCCGGCGCGTGCAAAATTGCTTCGTTAGTTAAATAACCACGCATTGATTTTCCAAATTCCTGAAATCCCTGACGCATAATCTGCGATAAAAATCCCGGAAAAACCTGTCCCAGTTCAACCGAAGTGGTTCCGGGAACATACGATGTTTTTGGAATATCTGCCGAAACTTTATTTTGAGTAAAATCGATCATTCGCTGTGCCGGAACTTTTTGAGTCTGTCCAGCTAAATGCCATGCTTTTTGTTCGATACTTTTTTGAAATTCCATTCCGGCCAAAGCGCCGAATTTTGCAAAAGGTTTAAAATCTTCCAGTTTTAATTCGACTACAATTCCTGAATTTGCTGTTGACTGATCTCGCTTAGATGGCGACCAACCGTTTGTAACTACTTCTCCCGGACTTGTAGCGCATGGCGCAATTACACCTCCCGGACACATACAAAACGAATACATACCGCGTCCGTTCACCTGTTTTACAATTGAGTATGGTGCCGGAGGTAAATGTTCTCCGCGGAAATCACAGCTGTATTGAATGCTATCGATTAATTCCTGCGGATGTTCTGCACGAACTCCAAGCGCAAAAGGTTTTGCTTCTATTAAAATTTTCTTTTTATCTAATAATTCAAAAATATCACGAGCAGAATGTCCCGTCGCTAAGATTAATTTATTGGCGTGAATTTTATCTCCGTTTTGCGTTACGATTCCTTCGACTTCATTATTTTTCACCAAAATATCGGTTACACGGGTATCAAATAAAACCTGACCTCCAAATTCGATAATTTTATTTCGGATATCTTCAATTATTTTTGGCAGTTTATTGGTTCCGATGTGCGGATGCGCTTCAACCAAAATATCTTCAGAAGCACCAAAAGCAACCAGAAGTTCTAAAATTCTGGTGACATCACCGCGTTTTTTAGAACGTGTATATAATTTTCCGTCAGAATAAGTTCCTGCTCCACCTTCTCCAAAACAATAATTCGAGTCTTCGTTTACAATATGTTCACGGTTAATAGCTTTAAGGTCACGTCGGCGACCGCGAACGTCTTTTCCTCGTTCAAGTACAATTGGTTTTAAACCTAATTCGATTAACTGCAAAGCGGCAAAAAGTCCGGCTGGACCTGCTCCAACCACAATAACTTCTTGTGCAGAAGAAACATCTTTATATTTAGGAAGTTCTAATTTGTTTTCCTGAAAAGGTTCGCCTTTTAAATAAATAAGTACTTTCAAATTGATTTTAATCGCTTTTTGACGTGCGTCAATAGAGCGTTTTAAAATCGAAACATGCTGAATTTCTTTTGGAGAAACTTTAATCTGCTTAGACAAATGATCTTTTAGCAATGATTCGTTTGCAGCAATTTCCGGTGATACTTGAAGTAAAAGTTCTTTAGGCATTTTTTTATGTTTATTCTATTAGCTTTTCTTTCTATGAAAAGAAGATGCAAAAGTACTATTTTGAAATGAGATTTTATATTTCTTGTAAAATTTGCATGCAGATCACCATAGATCCAAACGGATTTTGGAATTTTCGACACAAGTCATATTGTAGAGACGCACTGCAGTGTGTCTAATATATTGTGGGTATTCGTTGCGTAGACGCACAGCTGTGCGTCTCTACAGAAAAAACTCAGAAACTTAGCATCTCAGAACTTTAGAACCTTTAAAAAAGACTTTGTACCTTTGTCACTCTGAACCTTTGCACCTTTAAAAAAATGTCTAGAAAAATAAAATTGATTTGGGATTTTCGCGGACCGGCTTCTGCAAAAACAGCCGAACATCACGAAATTCACCTAAAAGAATATATTACGATTGAAAAACTGCCTTTAAATATTACAGGATTCAAAATCGTAAACGATATGCATGCCACAGCATTTATGGTTGTAACCGATGAAAATATGATTCAGGTAAGAGATGCTTTGAAACCGCATCGAGGGGAATTATATGAAGGTTAAATTCCAATTTTTAAATTCCAAATTCCAACCTTTGAGAAAATTCCAATAAAAAAATTCCAAATTCCAAGTTGATGAAGCAATTGGAATTTGGAATTTATATTTTACATTCCGTTATTTTTGGAATTTGGAATTTAAAAATTGGGATTTAACTTTTAGTTCGCAACTTCACTTATAAACTTAATACGCATTAAACGCAATTCATCAATATCGTAATCGCCGTCGAATTCTTTTAAGGCATCTTCGATTTTATCAGATTCTGATTCCATGAAATAATCGTGGATTTCTTCCTGCTGGTCATCATCTAAAATATCATCAAGCCAGTATTTGATATTTAATTTGGTTCCGGAATAAACGATTTGTTCCATCTCCTTAATTAAAGCATCCATTGTTAAGCCTTTTGCCGAAGCAATATCACTTAATGGCAGTTTCCTGTCGATGTTTTGAATGATGTATAATTTGTTTGCAGAATTAACTCCGGTAGATTTTACAACTAAATCGTCTGGGCGGATAATATCGTTATCTTCAACATAACGGCTGATTAAAGCCACGAATTCGCTTCCGTACTTTTTAGCTTTTCCTTCTCCTACACCATGAATATTATATAATTCCTGTAAAGTGATAGGATATTTTAATGCCATATCTTCTAATGAAGGATCCTGAAAAACTACAAACGGCGGCACTCCCAGTTTTTTGGCTACTTTTTTACGAAGTTCACGAAGCATTCCGGTTAAAACTTCGTCTGATGTACCAGCTGATTTACCTCCAGTTACTACAGTTTCGTCATCGGCTTCTGTGTATTCATGATCTTCAGACATCATAAACGAAGCTGGTTTTTTGATAAAATCTAAACCTTCCTGAGTAATTTTTATTACTCCGTATGTTTCGATGTCTTTAGACAATAATCCTGTTACTAAAACTTGTCGCAGCAATGCCATCCAGTATTTTTCGTCGTGGTCTGATCCAGAACCAAAATACGGCTGAGTATCTGTTTTGTGTGCTTTAATAACGGCATTAATACGACCTATTAAAGTAAACACAATTTCTTTTGATTTGTAAATATGTTTGGTGTCGCGCACAATTTCAAGAAGTTTAACAACTTGATCTTTTGCCTCGATTTTATTTTTCGGGTTACGAACGTTATCGTCCATGTCAGCACCTTCTCCGGTTTCGCTGTCAAATTCTTCACCGAAATAATGCAGAAGAAACTTTCTACGCGACATTGAAGTTTCGGCGTAAGCCACAACTTCCTGTAAAAGTGCAAACCCAATTTCCTGCTCGGCAACTGGTTTCCCTGACATGAATTTTTCCAGCTTTTCTACATCTTTATAAGAGTAATAAGCAAGACAGTGTCCTTCTCCTCCATCACGTCCGGCGCGTCCGGTTTCCTGATAATAACTTTCTAGTGATTTTGGAATATCGTGGTGAATTACAAAACGAACGTCTGGTTTGTCGATTCCCATCCCGAATGCAATTGTTGCAACTACAACATCTACATCTTCCATCAAAAACATATCCTGATGTTTGGCGCGGGTTTTAGCGTCTAAACCTGCATGATACGGAACGGCGCTGATTCCGTTTACCTGTAAAACTTCGGCAATAGATTCTACTTTTTTACGGCTTAAACAGTAAATAATTCCTGATTTGCCTTTATGCTGTTTTATAAACCGAATAATATCAGATTCGATACTTTTCGTTTTTGTACGTACTTCGTAATATAAATTAGGTCTGTTAAATGATGCTTTAAAAGTATTAGCATCAGACATATCCAGATTTTTAAGAATATCTTCCTGCACTTTTGGAGTTGCAGTTGCGGTAAGACCTATAATAGGTACCTTTCCTAATTGTTTAATAATACTTCTAAGATTTCTGTATTCCGGCCTAAAATCATGTCCCCATTCTGAAATACAGTGCGCTTCGTCGATCGCAACAAAAGAAATGGGCACGCTTTGTAAAAACGCTACATATTCTTCTTTTGTTAAAGATTCCGGAGCTACATATAATAATTTAGTTAAACCTGAGGAAATATCCTTTTTTACTTGTGCAATTTCTGTTTTGGTAAGAGAGGAATTCAACACATGCGCAATTCCGTTTTCTGAGGAAAGGCTTCGAATTGCGTCGACCTGGTTTTTCATCAAAGCAATCAAAGGAGAAACAACAATGGCTGTTCCGTCCTGAATTAAAGCGGGCAATTGATAACAAAGAGACTTACCGCCGCCCGTAGGCATAATTACGAAAGTATTCGTTTTACCTAAAATACTCGTAATGACTTGCTCTTGCAAGCCTTTAAATTGGCTAAAGCCGAAATACTTCTTTAATTCCTTGTGTATTTCAATTTCGTTTGAATTCATTCTTTATTTAAATGGATATTTTTGTATAAATTTGCAACACATAAAGATACAACTTTCTTTTATACCTACAAATTTTAAATATTCTGTTTTGATTACAAAAGAAAATATACTGGCAATCGCCAAAAAAACCATACTTTCTGAAAGCGAAGCAATTACAAAGCTGATTGATTTTCTTGACGAAAATTTCTTCGAAGCGGTGCAGCGTATTTATGAAACCAAAGGCCGTTTAATCGTTACGGGAATAGGAAAAAGCGCCATAATTGCACAAAAAATGGTGGCTACTTTTAACTCTACCGGAACACCATCAATGTTTCTTCATGCTGCCGAAGCTATTCATGGCGATTTAGGAATGATTCAGAATGACGATATTATTATCTGCATTTCAAAAAGCGGGAACAGTCCGGAAATTAAAGTTTTGGTTCCGTTATTAAAACGCTTTGGAAATACATTAATCGCAATAACAGGAAATACTACTTCTTTTTTAGCAAAAGGTTCTGATTTTGTTTTAAACACTACAGTAGATACTGAAGCCTGTCCAATTAATTTAGCACCAACTAACAGCACAACAGCACAACTTGTAATGGGCGATGCGCTGGCTGTATGTTTAATGGAAATGCGTGATTTTAAACCCGAAGATTTTGCAGTTTATCATCCTGGAGGTGCTTTAGGAAAAAAATTATTGCTTCGAGTAAAAGACATGATAGAGCATTCATTAAAACCAATGGTAACGCCGGAAACTTCTATCAAAAAGGCAATTTTTGAAATTTCCGAAAAAAGATTAGGAGTCACTGCGGTAATTGAAGACAACAAAATTATTGGAATCATTACAGATGGAGACATCCGAAGAATGCTAAACGACGTAGATACTATTGCGGACTTAACTGCAAGAGATATTATGTCCAAAAATCCTAAAATAGTTTCATCAGAGACTATGGCAGTTGAGGCTTTAAATATTTTAGAAGATTTTTCTATCACACAGCTTATCGTAGCTGACAACGGCGAGTACAAAGGAGTATTACATTTACATGACATTTTAAAGGAAGGAATCGTATAATGGCAAAGAAAAACCTTGGCGAGATGTCATTTTTAGATCATCTTGAAGAATTAAGATGGTTATTGGTTAGAAGTACACTTGCAACATGCATCATGGCATTTGTTACTTATTTTATTAGTGATTATTTATTTGATCAGATTATTTTAGGTCCAATCAGACCAACATTCTTTACGTATGTTTGGTTTTGCGACTTATCACATTCATTAGGTTTTGCAGACAGTATTTGTATTACCGAACTGAATTTTATTATCCAGAATACAGAAATGGAAGGTCAGGTTAACATTTTTGTGTGGATGTGTCTTCTGGCAGGTTTCATCCTGAGTTTTCCATATATTTTATGGGAAATCTGGAAATTTATCAGTCCTGCTCTTTATGAGAAAGAAAGAAAAAATGCAAAAACATTCATCTTTGTTTCTTCTCTCCTTTTTTTCTTAGGAGTATTGTTTGGGTATTTTGTAGTAATCCCAATGTCTGTAAACTTCGTTGCCACTTTCTCTGTGAGTGATGTGGTAAAAAACCAGTTTACACTTGAATCTTATATGGGAATGGTAAAAACAAGTATTTTAGGAAGCGCCATCTTTTTTGAACTTCCAATTGCTATTTATTTCTTAACCAAATTAGGATTAGTAACCCCTCAATTCTTAAGAAAATATTGGAAATACGCTGTTGTTATCATCCTGATTATTGCAGCAATTGTAACGCCGCCAGATGTTGTAAGCCAGACTATTGTTGCCATCCCAATGTTAATTATCTACGAGCTCAGTATATGGATTTCGAAGGTTGTTTATAAAAATAAATTAAAAGAAAATGTCTGATTTAGTTCAAGAATTTAACGACTATCGTTCTAAAATGAACGAAAAATTATTAGCTGACAATAACAAAATTGTAAAGCGAATTTTTAATCTTGACACCAATGCTTATGCACCGGGAGCTCTTGATGTAAAAACAAAAGAACTTTTAGGCTTAGTGGCTTCTGCAGTTTTAAGATGTGATGACTGTGTGAAATACCATTTAGAAACAAGTTACAAAGAAGGAATTTCTAAAGAAGAAATGATGGAAGCAATGGGAATCGCAACTCTTGTTGGAGGAACTATTGTAATTCCTCATTTAAGAAGAGCTTACGAATTCTGGGAAGCTTTAGAAGAAGCTGGAAATAAATAATTGTTAATACGTTTAACTCCTGAATCGTTTATTTGTTAATTTGCAGCATCTAAACGATTTATCGATTAAACGATTAAACTAGAAAAATGAAATTAAGAGCCGATAATTTAATAAAAACCTATAAAGGACGAAGTGTTGTAAAAGGAATTTCTGTTGAAGTAAACCAAGGAGAAATCGTTGGACTTTTAGGCCCAAACGGTGCCGGAAAAACAACTTCTTTTTACATGATTGTGGGATTGGTAAAACCAAATCAGGGAAATATTTACCTTGATGATTTAAACATTACCGATTATCCTATGTACAAACGTGCACAACAGGGAATTGGATATCTGGCACAGGAAGCTTCTGTATTTAGAAAACTAAGTATTGAAGATAATATTCTAAGCGTACTGCAATTGACCAAACTTTCTAAAGAAGAGCAGATTGCCAAAATGGAAAGTTTAATTGAAGAATTCAGTTTAGAACATATTCGCACCAACCGAGGCGATTTACTTTCGGGAGGTGAGCGTCGTCGTACCGAAATTGCACGTGCATTGGCAACTGACCCAAAGTTTATTCTTTTAGATGAACCTTTTGCCGGAGTTGACCCGGTTGCTGTTGAGGATATTCAACGAATTGTGGCGCAGTTAAAAAACAAAAATATCGGAATCTTAATTACTGACCACAACGTTCAGGAAACATTAGCGATTACTGACAAAACATATTTAATGTTCGAAGGTGGAATTCTAAAAGCAGGAGTTCCGGAAGAATTAGTAGAAGATGAAATGGTTCGCCGTGTTTATCTTGGACAAAACTTCGAGCTTCGTAAGAAGAAATTGGAGTTTTAATTTTTTAGTGGTCAGTGTTCAGTTTTTTTAGTAATCAGTGATAAACTGAACACTAAAAAAACTGAACACTTCTACTCAACAGTAATAAACTGCAGCTGTTCAATATCTCCATTATAAATATTTACATCAACACGATGTTTAATTCCCGGCAGAGAAGCTTTTTCTGTAAACTGCCAAAACAGCCAGTCATCTTCAATTTTTTCTCTGTAAAAATTATAATTGGCAATCCAGAATAAATATTCTCCAAATTCTTCTTTTAAGAAATCAGAATAATATCTTTCTCCAGAATAAATTATCGGTCTAACCTGATAATGTTTTTCTACTTTAGCCAGCCAGCGCTTTAAACCTTTCTTCAAACTGTCTAAAGGCTGATTTTTAGGTAATTTTTCAATATCTAAAACCGGCGGAAGATCTCCCGTTCGCAATTTGACAGTTTTAATAAAAAGATCTGCTTGTTCTATTGAGTTTTCGTTTGGACGATAATAGTGATAAGCTCCGCGGATAATTTTATTTTCTTTTGCCCCTTCCCAATTTCTTTTAAATTGTCGGTCTACACGATCATTTCCGGCTGTAGCACGAATAAAGACAAATTGTACAGGATATTTTTCGTCCAGAATTTCAACTTCTTTCCAATCTACTTTTCCCTGAAATTCAGACACGTCAATTCCAACCACTTTTCCTTTGTGGTTTTCAAGAACACGAATATTACGCACATCCGAAAGATGCTTATCAACCTCATCTTCTTCTAAAACTTTATTCGTTTTAAAACCGAGATAGTAAGCCAGTCCGGCACGATAATGATAAATTGTTCCTATGAAAAGCACCATCAGCAAAGAAAATACGATAAAGCGAATTACTTTGCTGAAAAAAGATCTTCCTTGTTTTTTTCTGATCGTTCTTCTTGCCATTCGAATAAAACTACTTTTTCAAAAAGATATTATTTACAATTGAAAGCAATACGTAGAAAATAATAATTAACGGCACCGCTGTAAAATGAAGCAATAAGGCTAAAATTAAAGAAATTACCAAAAAGACAATCTGAAGCGCATTATCTTTAATATTGAATTTCTTAACTTTTAATGAAAACAACGGAATTTCGGCATTTAAGATATAAGCACTGCACAAAGTAATTCCTAACAGGACCCAATGATTCGTCAGCATTTCAAAAATCATTAATGAGTCTGAAAATTGAATAACCAAAGGAAGACTCATAATAAAAAGTGAATTTGCCGGTGTTGGCAACCCAATAAATGAATCTGTCTGACGTGTGTCGATATTAAAATTAGCTAATCTATAGCAAGAACCTAATGTTACTATAAATCCTAAAAATGGTATAAATGATGATGCAATTACATCATGAGGATGAGCGCTTTTTAAGAACAAAGTGTACATTACATAACCCGGCGCAACACCACTGGTTACCATATCTGCCAATGAATCCAGCTGAAGCCCAAGCGGACTGGAAACTTTAAATAATCTGGCAAAAAATCCATCAAAAAAATCAAAAAAGATACCAAGACAAACCATGTAAAAAGCCATTTCATAATTAGCTTCGGAAATAAAAACTATTGCAACGCAGCCACAAAAAAGATTTATTAAAGTGATTAAATTCGGGATGTGTTTTTTGATATTCATGTTTTTGATTTTGATAAATATTGCACAGCAAATTTCGCATAAAAAACAAGAATATTACCATTAGTAATAAAAAATATTACTAAAGTCTAAATACAATATCACCAATTATCTGGCAAAACGATTCTTTCGCAATATTTCTCAAAAGGAACAAATTAGAAACGTAAAATATTCTATTTTTGATGAAAATTTAAAAACAGGCCTCAGTCTGCAAAAAACTAACTTTTGAAAAAACTTTTTGCGTTTTTATTATTTTGGAGTTTTACTTCGCAATATGCACAAACCGTTCGAAAATATTCGAATGAGTTTATGAATATTGGTGTCGATGCTGCAGCATTAGGAATGTCGAGCGCAGTTACGGCTTCTACAAATGATGTAAATGCAGTTTACTGGAATCCGGCAGGTTTGACCAATCTTGAAGATCATCAGCTTTCTTTAATGCATGCCAGTTATTTTGCTAATATTGCTCAATATGATTTTATTGGTTATGCAAGTCCAATCGACGATCGAAGCGCCTGGGGAATTTCGATGATTCGTTTTGGAGTTGATGACATCATGGATACAACTCAGCTAATTGACAGCCAAGGAAATATTGATTACAACAGAATTAAATTATTTTCTACGGCAGATTACGGTTTTACTTTTTCTTATGCCAGAAAACTTCCTGTTGAAGGTTTTCAGTACGGTGTAAATGCTAAAGTTATAAGAAGAGTTATTGGAAAATTTGCTAATTCATGGGGGTTTGGTTTTGATGTTGGTCTTCAGTTTGCACACAACGACTGGAAATTTGGTCTAATGCTGCGCGATATTACCACAACCTATAATATTTGGAATATTGACGAGGAAGAATACAAAAAAATTGCCGACGCTATTCCGGGAGAAAATAACGAATTACCAGAAAGTACAGAAATTACGCTGCCAAAAGCGCAACTGGGGGTTTCGAGAAAATTTGAGTTTCACAACGATTACAGTCTTTTGACCGCTGTAAATTTAAATATGCGTTTTGAACAAACTAAGGATATAATTTCTACTAAAGCTGTAAGTATAGATCCAGCAGTTGGTTTTGAATTTGGCTATACTGATCTTGTTTTCTTAAGAACCGGAGCTGGAAATTTTCAAAATGTAATGCAGTTAGACAATACCGAAAAATTAAGTTTTCAGCCTAATATTGGTCTTGGATTTAAATACAAAGGCATTCAGGTTGACTATGCTTTAACTGATTTAGGAAACCAGAGTGCAGCGCTTTATTCGAACATATTTTCGATAAAAGTAGATCTTGGTATTTTTAGATAATTATAATTTCAAAACTTTTTAAAATTTTAAATCATGAAAAAAGTCATTTTACAAAAAACACTTTTTAGTTTACTATTATTATTAAGTTTTACGATTGGCTTTGGCCAAAATGTACCTTTATCAAACTATGCCAAAGTAAGCGTCATTACTTGCGGATTAGGAAATGAAACCTATTCTTATTTTGGACATACTGCCATTCGTGTTGCAGATCCTGTAAACAATCTTGATGTCGTTTACAACTATGGCGCTTTTGACTTTAGAACTCCAAATTTTGTTGCCAAGTTTGCAAAAGGCGATCTGCAGTATTTTGTAGTTGCACATTCTTTTGCTGATTTCATAAATGATTACACTTATGAAAAAAGAAGTGTTTTTGAGCAGGAATTATTGATTTCTCAGGATTTAAAACAAAAACTTTTTGACAAATTAAACTCAGTTTTATTGTCAGATGAGCGTTATTACACCTATAAATTTATTGACAGAAACTGTACTTCGATGGTTGTAGAAGTCATTAATTCGACCTTGGGAGGTAACGTAATTGTAAAAAAAGAAGACACTGATAAAACCTATCGATCTGTTTTGTTTCCTTATTTCAAGGGTCATTTTTACGATCAACTAGGAACGAGTATTATTTTTGGAACCAAAGTAGATCAGTTGGCAACCAGAATTTTTCTTCCTTTTGATTTAAAAAACAGTTTAGACGAAACTACTTTTCAAAGTCGTCTTTTAGCAGGAAAAAGTAAAACTCTTTTAAGTTTTGAAAAAGAAACTCCAGCTTCATGGTGGAATAACATTTACACTTATTTATTTATTTTGGGATTTGTCGTTGTGGTTCACAACAAGATTGTAGACAAAATCTATCTTTTGATTTTGGGTTTAATGGGAGTATTTTTTGTAACGATGGGATTTTATTCTTTACACCAAGAACTGGCAATGAATTACAACGTATTGTTATTTAGTCCGCTGTTATTGATTTTACTTTTATTTTCAATTATTAAAAATAAAAAATGGACTTATAGATTTGCTGTTTTACATTTTCTTTTTCTAATCGTTTACAGCATATTTATGATAAACAAAGCTCATTTTTTAATTGTACTGCCCATGATAATTACAAGCGGGTTTGCTTTGGTAAGAATTGGTATTAGAAATAAAAAACCTATTCCAATAATTATTTAATTACTGTCCTCTGTAAAACAATACGGTTGTTATTGTTTTAAAAGTAATACTCAAATCGAGAAATATGCTTCTGTGTTTGATGTAATATAAGTCGTATTGCAGTTTTATTAAACTTTCGTCTATAGATTCTCCATACGAATAGTTTACCTGTGCCCAGCCGGTGAGTCCCGGTTTAATTACATGACGTGTTTCGTAAAAAGGCATTATTTTAGCTATTTCGTCTACAAAAAATGGTCTTTCGGGTCTTGGACCAATTACTGCCATATCACCTCTTAAAACATTAAAAAACTGCGGTAATTCGTCGATTCTGGATTTACGCATGAATTTACCAAACGGAGTTATACGTTTATCATTTAAAACGGCAAAAACAGCACCATTTGTTTCCGAAGCTTCAATCATGGTTCTGAATTTATAAATTTTAAAAACAGCACCGTTTTTACCAACTCTTTCCTGAGTGTAAAAAAGACTTCCTTTATTGGCTAAAAGATTTCCAATAAAAATAAAAGGAATAAAAACAAAGCAGATTAACAAGCCTGTAAAAGAAAAAACAAGTTCCAAGAATCGAATTAAAAACAAATACAGTTTATTGTTGTTACTTCGGCTAAAAGGGAAAAAGCGGTAAAAATCTCTTTCTATATAATGCACAGGAATACGTTGTGTTTTACTTTCGTAAACCTGAGTATATTCTCTAATAACATTTCCTGACTCAAGAAGATGAAGTAACTGTTGATACAAGTCGGCAGTAATACCATCTGTTTTTTGAGACGCAATTACTATTTCCGAAACATTATGCTTAACAACAAACCGTTCCAGATAACTTTTCTTGATTTCTTTTAAATAATGAAAATTGGCATTTTTTTCTGAATTTGAATCTGAATTTACAAAACCAATTATTCTGTAATGCGGATCAACATTTTCAAGTCCGGAAACCAATTCTTCAACCTGATCTTTGCCGCATATTAAAATAACATTTTGAGAAAATCTATGTGATGCAAGAAAAATAGCATAGAAAAAGCGCCACATGAGAATTACAAGAAGTATTGCAAAATAAAAAATAACAATGACTAAACGCTGTTTTGGAAGCTCTGGAGATAAAACCGGAGTAAGAAGATAAACCAAAACTGCAGCAGAAACAGCAAGCACAACACTTTTCACTATTTGAAACTGATTGCTGGCAATCTGGAGATTGTACATCTCAAAGATAGTCCCAAAAACTAACAAATAGCCAACAAATACAAAGGGTCTGTAGATAGTACTGCTTTCGAATGCAAAATAATGAAACTCAAAAAATAAGTTTAAAAGATACAGAATTCCAATAACGAACAATGCATCAAATACAAAAAGCAAAACTTTTCGTTCAGAAATTTCGAAATGCATTTTCCTATTTGAACGCATATTTTATGTAGATTTAAGGGCTTTAATTCGAGGCAAATGTATTATAAAAAAACAATTTACCTAATAGTCGATTCTGTTTTTTCAGGAATTTTTACCTGAACAGAAAGCAGGCATAAAGCATAAACAAATGCTGGTGCAGCAATTCGCATTGCTGCATGGTTTATTGTGAGAAGCCAAAAAACAAAAAAGGATAAAAAGTACAAATGCTGGCGATTATTAATATATAGTATAAACGGAGTAATTGCCAGGATTAATAATCCAAGAATTCCAAACAAACCATGTTCACTAAACATTCTTGAAATTTCATTATGTGATGCAACTTCTTCATTAGTTATTTGAGCTCTTTCATATTTACTCATTCCAGCACCTACTCCTAAGATTGGATTATCGATAAAAATATCTGTTTCTTGATTCATAATTTTTTCTCTTCCTCCTAAACGATCTTTCTTATTACGTCCTCTTGCATCTTGGTTAGCATAACGTTTTTCAATAAGACCATTAGTTTGAGAGGAGCTGTAAAACCAGATTCCTGCACCCATTAAAATCGTTAGAGCAAATACTAAGCTAAATTTTCTTTTACCTGCTGCATTAGAAAAATAATATAAGACAGCTAAAAAACACGCAATCATAACAGCTGCTGTAATAATTCCTCCCCTAGAAAAAGTAACTATTCCTCGATAACTAATGAAAGCAAACAAACATCCATTAATCAGTATTTGCAATTTAGTCTTTGAAAAAAGCACTAATTGTGTAAAAAAAACAAACATTCCAAGGCCTAAAATTGTAGAAACCTGATTTGGACCAAACCCTCCTGAAGTTTCAAAATTTGACTGAGTGCCTGTTACAACATCTTTAATATTAGGTGTATATAAAAACAAATAAACTGTAGTGGTAACTATGGGCAATCCTAATGAAATTAAAATATTCTGCAGTTTATCAAATGTAATTCGTCTTTTAAACATATACACAGCGCAAATAGCTAAACACAATGGTCCAGACAAATTAAAGACCAAAACTTTTCTAATATCAACATTAAAAGCAACTTTACTATTAGTCACAAAAATTGCTGGAATTAAAAACATTAGATAAGTTACATATATAAACGCATTTTTAGAAAAATTACTATAAATCATACCCCAAAACATGAGAAATATAATCGAAATTTTTACATATTCATTATTAAAATTACCTCCTGTCATTCTTAGAAAAACCTCAATTCCTACCAAATATGAGCTTACTAAAAGAACTTCATTGTTTCTGTTTTTATTTTTAGTAATAACAAAAAGTCCAACAACAAGGATGAGCAAAGCATAGATCTTAGACAGAAATGGAATTACAAAAATTGCAAATGCAATTAAAGCATGAATTAGAATTAGAGCGAAATAATTAAGTTTCGTATTTTTCATTATTTGATCTTGTGGTATTCTGCAAGAATTTTCTCTACAGCTTTATCTTCTGTGTAATTTTCTTGAATTAATGCCTTTAAGTTATGAGCAAGCTCTTTTCTTAAACTCTGATTTTCTGTTATTTTTTTAAATTGTGTCTGAAGTTCAAACTCATTTATTGGATCAAATAACAATCCACGTTCTTCATTTTTAATTATATCTGAACAGAATCCAGCATTAGTAGAAAGAACTGCCAGTCCTGCATCTCCATATTCAATTAGTGTAACTGGAAAACCTTCAAAAGTAGACGCTAAAACTCCTATAGAAGCTTGTGATAGAATAAATTTAATATCATTTCTACTTCCGTACAAATATACATGATTGGCTAAATTATTTTTTTGAATAAAATCTTTTAGAACCTGCGAATATTGATCATTATAATCTTTACCTATTAAATGCAGGCTCCAGCCTTGATCAAATAATTTTAATTCAAAATATGATTTTAAAACTATAATATGGTTTTTTGGTTTTTTTAAATTAGCTAAAAAAACTATACGTTTACCCTCTATTCCTTTTAATTTGGTTATTTCTTCAGAAGAATTATTTTGCAGAATGAAATTGGGGACAAAAACAATATTATCGCATTTCATATTTTTCAAACTCCATTCTTTCAGCTGTTTATTTACAACAAATATAGAATCAAAAAATAAAGAGCAAAAAATCAAAACTGTATTATCCTTTTTAGTTTGTTCTATCCTTGGCCCATAATGATCATGCCAGATAATTTTTACTTTGGGATAAATTAATTTAACCAAAACAGCTGTAAAAAAAGAAGAACTATGAGCGTGAATAATATCTATTTTATTCTGTTTCAAATATTTTTTTAATTTAAAAACAGCATTAAAATCAATTTTTCTCTTTTTGTCTAAAAACAAATAGGAAACTTTTTTTGAAATTTGATTTAATAGTAAACCTTCACTTCTAGTAGCAATCAATCCTGAAAATTCAGTTTTTTCACTTAAAGCATTTGCATAATTTACCGCCATGCGTTCAGCTCCTCCAATTTCTAGAGAATCAATAATTTGTACAATTCTCATTTAAGTAATTTTGCTATTTCTTCTTCAAAAACATCTGTAGTATATCTTTGTGACCACTCTAAAGCAAGCTTGCTTTTACTCAAGAATATATTTTGATTCATCATTACATTTTCAATCTGCTCTACATCCTTCTCTAAATTCATTTCAAGTAAAACTCCACGTTTACCATAATCAAGCATAAACGGAACACATGAAACTTTTGTTGCAATAGGTACACATCCCCAAAACATTGCTTCTGCAACAGCCTTTGGCCAGCCTTCACTTTTTGATGGTAAAATGAGAAAATGATTTTCTTTACAAGCTCTTTTTATTGTTTCCTTATCTTTATTACCATGAATAATTATATATTCTTTAAGTCTGTTAGTTTGAATATAGTCTTCCAAAATTTTTCTTTCAGTTCCATCTCCATATATATCTAATTGGACTTTATTTCCTTTTTTTAATAATTTTTCAATTAATTGAACAGCGTATAATGGTTTTTTCCCTAAAACTAAACTTCCAACAAAAATAAACTTTACTCCTAAATTAATATTTGTTTTTTCTGTAGATACTTTTTCAGATTTTGAATAAGTAGCCGTAAAGAAAGGTTTTATATTTGATGTCATATTTTTCCAATCTCCATATACTAATACTTGCATATTACGAGTTAAAAAAGTGTTTTTCAAAATATATTTTTGCAATCTATACGACCATGGCTGTTGACTTTTTGGATCCCAATTACCAGCATATTTAGCTGTTTTCTTTTTTCCGGGAAAAAAAATCTGAACAAAACATCCTAACAAGCCTATATTTCCCGGGCAACGCAAATGAATATGATCTGCTTCCCGCATAGCTTTAAAAATTATCAGAATATTAAAAAAACTCTGAAAAACGGACTTGAATATGTTTTTTAAACTTTTCATATTCAAATCTATCAATTTGAAATGTGTCGTAAATTCAAATGGTAGTTTTGATATCAATAATCCGTTATCATTTTCCCATACAGGACAACAAAAAATAATTTCGTCACTAAATTTATTTAAGATCAATAATTCATTCACATATGGGCCGTAAGCATAAGTATCTTCAGCTTTATAAATTAGTGGTGCATTTGAAACAATTAATAATTTCATTAAATATAATCTTTAGATCCTTTTTGAGAAATTAATATCGCAGGTACGCCTTGCAGCACTGAATAATCAGGGAAGGAATCTTTAACCATAGAGCATGCCCCAATTAAAACATCATTTCCTATACTAATTTTACCCGCAATAACTGCATTTGCTCCAATGTAAACATTATTCCCTAAAACAGGAACACCTCTATTTTCTCCAATACCTGAAACACCAATAGTAACTCCTTGTGAAATATTACAGTTATCACCTATAACAGCTTTCGAATTTATTATTATTCCTCCATAATGTCCAATATAAAACGAATGTCCAATTTTGGCAGAATATGGCAATGAAATCCCTGTTAAAACTTCAATTACTTTTGACCACAATAAGGCCAAAAAAAGCAATGGAATTCTAAATAATTTCCATTTTATTTTTTTAAATATAAAATGGCTTATTCTATATTGAAAAATTGCCCAGAAACCTTGGGTTAAAAATAAAATTACAAAAACGTTACTTCCGTATTTTAGATATTTTTTATAATCTGATTTTATAAATTGAAATACCGTCATCTTTATTTTTGAATAATTCTCAACGAAAAATTAACTAATTATTTAATTATCAATTTATTAGGTCTGTAATATTTTCATTAAGAAGAATTAATTCCTTCTCATGATTATCAAAATCAAAAGTTTCATAATATGCTTTATAATAAATAGAAACTTTTTTTGTCATGTCTTTTTTTCTCTCAACTGATAAAGAGAGCGCTTTATTTATAACCGTTTCAATATCTGAAAGATCATGATAAACCAAACAATTAATTTCATTTTCTAAAGACGGATTAAGCCAATGAGGATAATTTAAAATAGGAATAACTCCAACAGACATTGCTTCTAGAATATTATGACACATAGGCATTGTCATTCCCGGCGCACAAAATATGAAATCTGCTGCAGATAAATATCGTCTCCACTTATAAGATGGAATTGCTCCTGTCTGCCATTTCATTAATACAAATTTATCTTTAAATTCTCCTGAATCTAGTTTTTGTATTAATTCATTCCCAGTTACTGTAAGCAGCTTATTATGTTTGAGTACTTCATTATAAATCTCCCATCTGTTGAATAACCCAAAGTTATTTTTTATAATTTCTGTATTATAAATTTTCTCTTCAAAATTTCCACTCATTAAAATCCCTATATTCTTAGAAAGGATTTGATTATCAGATTGCAAATAATTACTAGGATGCATAATATAGGGCAAAGCGTTTTTTTGATATTCATTTAAAGAATAAACTTTTTTATACTTAAAATTCACCCAAAAATCAGCTTTTTTAGAATGACTGAAAGTTTTGTATTTATTTAATTTTACAAAAGGTTTAGCAAAATAAATATAATCAAGTTCATTAAACCACTTTGCTAAGAATATCATTTTTAAAACCGAAAATTTTATTACAATTGGCTGGTCATACACTTGTTTTATTCTAAAAAATAAATTGAGATAGGTTCTAACTTTCGTTCGATGATTTAAATTAATGTAAACTACTGATTTGTCATCATTGTAAAATCTAACATATGAATAGTTCAACTTAAATTCTTTAAGTTTTTTTAAAATTTTTTTCTTTATAATATGAAACATACTTTTTATTGGACAGATAACGATTTAAAAAAATCAACATTTTGTTTAATGTTGCTATCTAAACTATATTTTTGAAGTACAAACTCTCTGGCTTTTTTACCAATTGTTTTTGCTTCTGCCTTATTAGAAAAAACCCAAATGATTTTTTCTGCAATATCTTGAGGATTGTAAGGATCACATAGCAAACCTGTTTCAAAGTCTTTTATTGCTTCAGGACCTGGACCTAATTTTGTAAATATTACAGCTTTTTCCATAGCCATAGCTTCTGGAGCAACTAACCCTTGTGTTTCCATGTGTGAAGGAAAAACACAAACTGAAGCTTGTGAATAGACTAAAGGAATGTTTGTATAAGATATATTTCCTTTAAAGTAAATGTCTTTGACTATTTCATTTAATTTAGAAAGTTCATTCTCTTTAAGCATCTTAATATAAGAATCGCCATTTGGATAAAACCAATCCCTTCCATAAATTTCTAAAGTTGCATTTGGAAATTCTTTTTTTACCAATGGAAAAGCCTGAATTAGTTGTCTTATTCCCTTTTTTTCGCAAACTGTTCCTGCAAACACGATTTTATTTTCAGATTCTTCTCCTGCAATTGGTTTAAAAAAATCTGTATCAATAGGGTTACTAATATATACTAACGGTTTGTTATTGTAACTCAGGTATTTTTCGGTGTGTGTTTTTACATATTGAGAAACTGCAATAAAAGCATCAGCCTTATTAAAAGATCTTTTTTCCTGAAATCCTTTCCATTTATTAATTTTTCTTTTTTCACTTTCAGCAAAAAAATGATGTCCTCCATGTAATCGAATTACATATTTAATATCTTTTATTTTTGATATGAAAGCTAATCCCAGTTCAGAGGATTCGATAATATCTAAAGGATCTTGTTCATGGATTTCTTTTATTTTTTTGTTAATTGCTTTTGCATTGAAATACCAAGAAAAACCTTTTACATTACTTCTTTTTAATCTATAGATGTTTACACCTTCATCTATTTGTTTTTCATTTTCGGCAGTATAATTAATTCCTACTACTGATACTTTAAAGTCTTTTTTTACTAATGCAACAGCAAGTGTTTTAACAAAACTTCCAATTCCGCCATGCGCAAATCCTTCTTTAGGATATTCATTAATTAAGAAACAAATATGCATCTTTATAAATGCTTTTTAATAAAATTATCCATTGGCAAATAGAAATCGTTTATGTTTTTTTTAATTTTTTCGTCAGACCAATTCCACCAGCTAATTTCATTTAAGGCTTTTATCGTTTCTGAGTTATGTTTAAATTTTATAATTGAAGCCGGTATTCCTCCAACAATTGCATAATCAGGAATATCGTTAGACACAACTGCTCCCGCTAAAATAGTTACTCCATTTCCAATTGTAACTCCGGGTAAAATAGTTGCATTCATTCCTATCCAAACATCATTTCCAACTATTATATTTGCTTTTTTGGGTTTTAATTTCTCTTTTAGATCCTTAACCGCATAAGAAACATTATTGATTATAACCTCATCATCTTTTTCTAAAACTTCATGGAATAATGGAAACGAAGTAATCTCACTTTCTGTATGAAAACCAGGATCACAAATAAAATTTACATTATTTGCAATTGAACAATATTTACCAATTGTAAGTTTTGAACTATCGTACCATTTCCAAACGCAAGCTCCATTATCATAAGTTTTATCTCCAATATCAGGCCATTTCGCATCTTTTAAATAAGTACTGTTTTTACCTTTTAAATAGTTGTAGTAATTAATTCCCAGAATACTCCAAAAAAACTTCCTAATAACTTTAATCATAACTTTGCTGGTTAGTAAACATTTTTAAAAAGTTTGAGATCTTTACAGATGCTGCAATTTCTCCTTCTTCAATTACAACATTAGACCATTCTTTTAGGGCTTTGATAGAACTCCAGTCTTTTTTATAGATAATTTTGTCAATGATCTCTTCTTTACTATTTAACCATATCACTGCTTCTGGATTTGGCATGCTTCTAAAATGTTGAAATTTGTAAATTGTATTTACTGACCAATTAACATTATTTTTATTCTCTTGATCATAATTAATAAAAACACATGGCTTATTATACTTTCCAAAATCAAAAGCCATTGTAGAGCCAATATTAACCACTATATCAGCATAAAATGCCGTACTTACTAACAGCTTTACGTCGTCTATTGTTGGGTAAACTGCATTCCATTCTTTTGAGGTACTAAAATGCCATAGAGGATTTGCTTCTTTTATTAAATCTTTAAATTCATTTACAACTTTATCAAATCTTCCTGAGAAATCAACCGGACACCTTCTCAATAAAATTTGATATTCATTTTGCAGATTTGCATTAATAATTTCTTCAGCAATATCTTTTAAATAGCTCGGATCATCTGGGGATGTTTTTACATCATCACCCGAAAAACAAATTATTTTTTTGTTTTTGTCTAAATTATAAAAATCGTAAAACTTATCTTTTTCGATTATATTATTCTGATCTTCATAAAACTCAAATTGGGGAGTTCCTGTTATATGTATTAAATTCTCTGGAATTTCTGGATAATAAACTTTTAATTCATTCTGCATGTAATGTGACCAAACCAAATAATTATCAGCTCGTAATGCCATACGTGCTTTTGGTAAATTATCCCAAGAATAAATAACTGTGGCTGTTGGAATATTTAAATCTGCAGCTGCGCTAAATATTGTAGCGGCTTTTAGCGCTCTTTGATGAGAGCAAAAAACAATTGAAGGTTTTAAATCTTCTAAAATATCTCTAACCTCATTATAAAACTTATTTCTGCGAATAGTGCTCTGATATTTTTTTTCAAGCTTTAAAATTCTCGAATAATTTCGATAATATGGAGCCAGAATCTGAATTACTTTATAAAAAACCTTTTTAGAAAGTGACTTCTGATTCCAATTCCAATTAGACAATAACGCCGAATTATTAACTTTTGAATCATTATAATATAATCTTGAAAGGCATATTAATTCGCGTAGAAATTTTTCCTTGAAAGATTCTTGATAATCAGGAATTAAAATATCTTGATTAATTGAAGTATTTTTTTCAATTGCTTTTATTGTTTCTGAATCGAAATTATGGAAAAGAACCAAATCACCATTACAATCTTTAAATGCATTTGAATAAAGGTAATTCCTTATACCAACACCATCTGGAAACAAAAGTAAAACCTTATCTTTTTTCATCTTTTTTTATAAAAAAATCATTTAGTATTCTCGCTGTAAACAATTTAGCTCCTTCATCGTTCATATGTCCGCAAGAGGCAAAATACTTATCCTCTACAACAACATTTTCATAATTATGAATTTCCGGATAAGCTTTTTTTACTTTTTCAAAATAATTCATCCCTATAGTATTTTCGCACATTGGTGTCATTACTGGAATGAAGTTGATATTATTTTGTTTACAAAGTTTTTTAATTTCTTCGTAATATTTATTGTGAGGTAAAGGATTTAAATTGATAATATTATTTTTCATATTACCATTTTTATGCTTTTGAAGCGGATAATATCCCAAATTATCTAAAGCAACTGTTTTTTTATTGATAGAAATAAAGAATACTTCACGAAAACCAATTCTACTGTCATATTTTATATATCTGTAAAAAGGGATATAATACAATTCGTTAAAATCTTTTTCGATCTTAAAATGATTTTTAATGATTTCTGAATTATGGATATAAGGAAGAAATTTAGCTGCAATCCCTTCAGCCTGATGATCATTTGACAAATTTAGATCTGCTTCTAGGATGATGTTTTTTATTTCGTATTTTCTTTCCAGCATTAATTTCAACATTAATGACGCTTCGAATAAATGTCCTCCACTCATTCCATAATTAAACGTTTTTAATCCTTTATCCTCAAACATTTGGGCCGCAAAATGATTATTTGCTCTTGAAGATCCAAGAATAACAATATCGTATTTCTTTGCTTTAGAATTAAAAACTCTCTCTATTTTTCCCCTTTTATTAGATTGCATAAAGACATAGGTGTAAATTCCGTCTAAAAGAAATGCTATTAAAACAGTCAGTAAAACAATTTTTCCTGTATAAATTAAAAACTTCTTCATTAAAATTGAAAGTATATAAATTCTTTATAATCCGAAAAAGTTCCAAAAGCCATTATTGCTAAAATAGCTAAAGCAATTTTTAACATACTCATTTTTCCTGATAATGGTTCAATTCTTGAGCGATTATTCCATTCTATTAAAACAAAAATGCCAATCATTAATAATAACTCGTAATTGTAACGCTCGTTATCGAGATATTGAAAACTAAAGTCTCTGCTTGTTGTAATTCGTTTTAGATATAAAACGGCATCGGTTATTGTTCTTGCCCGAAAAAACACCCATGCTATACAGGTCACTAGGAATGTATATAATATGCTGATAAATACCTTAATCGAATCAAAATTAAATTTCAGTTGAATTGCATCCATATTATTTCTATTGCTGTTTGATAGAAGCAAAGGCAGGAAATATACGGCATTTAAAAATCCCCAAGCAATATAAGTCCAGTTTGCACCGTGCCAAAAACCACTAACCACAAAAATTATAAATGTATTTCTAATTTTCATCCACAATCCTCCTTTGCTTCCTCCAAGCGGTATATACAAATAGTCTCTAAACCATGAGGAAAGTGAAATATGCCATCGACGCCAAAATTCGGCTATATCTCTTGAAAAATAAGGATAATTGAAATTTCGTAATAAGTCTAAACCAAACAGTTTTGAAACTCCTAAGGCAATATCTGAATATCCTGAAAAATCTCCGTAAATCTGAAAAGCAAAGTAAATAGCTCCCAAAATTAGAGAAAAGGAATTCATTGAAGTATAATTATCAAAAATAGCATTTGCATAAGGTGCACATGTATCTGCAATAACTATTTTTTTGACTAATCCCCATATGATTTGGTAAACACCTTCTTTAGCTATCTGATAATTAAATTCTCTTTTTACTTTTACCTGTGGCAGTAAATGCGTTGCTCTCTCTATTGGTCCAGCTACTAAAAGCGGAAAATAGCTAACAAACAAGGAATAGTCCACAAAATTATATTCGGCTTTTATTCTTTTAAAATAAATGTCAATTACGTATGAAAGTCCATGAAAAGTATAAAATGAAATTCCAACTGGAAGAATAACATTTAGCAAAATAGGACTTGCTTTAAATCCAACAGAAGTTAATAATTCAGCAAAAGAAGAGGCAAAAAAATTGTAATATTTAAATACTCCTAAAAACCCTAGATTGACTGTGATACTTAACCAAAACCAAAAATTTCGGCTGTTCTGTGACTTCCCCTTTTCAATTTGAATTCCAGTATAATAATCTAGAAAAGTTGAAAAAACCAATAAGAATAAAAATCTCCAATCCCAACAAGAGTAGAAATAATAACTTGCAACAATTAGCAATGCATTTTGTGTGCTTTTGTTTTTATTGAAAACAAACCAATACAATAAGAAAACGATTGGCAGAAAAATAGCAAATGCTATAGAATTAAAAAACATAAATTATTATAAAAAAATTTGATTTGATATAAACTGAAAAAGTATTTGGAGTTTGATTTGATGCAAATCTAATAAAATTAAATTTTCTAATTTTTCTCTAAAAACAAAGCTTCTTCAATTCAGAATAAAATGTTTTCTTTAAAAAGTAGTTTTCTTACAACGAATTCTTCTGTCATTTCCATAGACTCTTTAGTTGCGCCTGCTATGTGTGGAGTTATAATTATATTAAAGTTTTGCTTTGCTAAATCAACTAATGGATTAAACATTAGAGTTTCTTCATATAATTCATTTTGTAAAACATCAGTTGAAACACCTCCTATTTTATTGTTTTTGATTAATCTAGCAATTTCATTTTCGTCCCAAACACCTCCCCTAGAAGTATTTATTATTATTGCACCTGTTTTTATAAAGGACAATAATTCTTTATTCACAAATTTTTCGTTTTCTACAGAAAATGGAATATGAATAGTAATGATATCTGCCCAGCGGAACATTTCTTCTGGAGAGTCAAATTTAAAAAATGGACTTTCTATATTTTTCACATCAAAAAAACCAATATTCATTCCAAATGCTTTAGCAAAATCAGCAACTTGAATTCCTACTCTCCCCAGTCCCAAAATGCCAATTTTTTTTTCTTTGAGATTTGTATTGATAAATTGATTTCTATCCCATTTCCCATTTTTTACATGATCAAATGAGTTTGGAATTTTTTTTAATAATGCCAGTAATAAAGCCCAGGTATGTTCAGCTGTTGAAGGTATGCTTTTTAAAAAGTCTATTTCTCCTTTTAGTGAAATAACCTCTCCTCCAACACTTTTAAAATAAACCAAATCTATATGATCTAATCCGGTAGTAGCTGTTAATATGAATTTTAAATTACGTCCTTTTTCTAAAATTTCCTGATCAATTACAAATCCTAATCTTACAAAAATCACATCAACATCGTGAATTTCCAACTTTAACTCTTCTCTGCTTTTTATCTTTAGAAGTTTCACTTCAAAAAATTCTTGTAAAGCCGTCAATGCTTTTTTACTAAAATTTTCAGGTTCAGTAATTAAAAGTTTCTTTTTTCCAATCTTCATATAAAAGTTCTGCTAATTTAAAATCTCTAATGGTGTCAATATTAACTAACCAATCTGGATTCATTATATACGCTAATTTCTTATTAACCATAAAGCTTTTTTGAGCTAAAAATGCCTTGGTTCTTATCGCATAAAAGCATCCATTTCTATAATAAACAGGTTTTAAATCCTGTCTTCTTATATTTTCTCCAGTATCAATCAAAGGAATTAATTGATCATTCTCCCTTAGGTTATACATTCTGGCAGGATGCAAATCCTGCATAGGAACTACACTTATTATGCCATCAATATCAGTTTTGTCTATTAGCAAATCTATAATATTGTTTAGATCCAGATACGTTCGAAGTGGCGACGTTGGCTGTAATAATACGATAAGATCAAAATCTTCATTGTATTGTTTAATTACATGTTCAACTGTTTCTACAACATTACTATTATCATCAGCTAAATAATCTGGCCTTTCTAATACATCTATGTCATATTGTTTACCAATATCAGCAATATTTTTATCATCTGTTGACAATACAATTTTTGATATGTATTTAGATTGCATAGCACACTCTATCGCATGCGACACTAATGGTTTACCTGCTAATTCTTTAATATTTTTGCCTGGCAGTCCTTTTGAACCTCCACGAGCTGGAATAACGGCTAAAACTTTCATCAATATGTTATTGTTTTATGAAATTGTAAAGGAACTTTAATCAATAAATCTGCTATTTTAGTACCTGCATTTCCCTCTCCATAAATAGAAGACGAAATTGTTTTTCCTTTTTGAATTGATGAAATAATCGCTTCTTCTATTTCGTTTTGTGAATAATTTACATCGACACTATTTCCTCCTCGGTCTCTTCTATTTTGACGAGAGCCTATATTAACAACGGGAACTCCAAGATAAGCACATTCACGTATTCCAACACTTGAATTTCCAATAAGACAATCACTGTGTTTTAATAATTGTAAAAAATCTTTCCCTTCCATATTTTTAAAAAAATGGACATTTGGCAAATTATGTTTTTCCCTAAAAGCGCGAATTCCTGTTGATGTTCCATCTGCTCCAGCATCTACATTAGGCCAAAACCACAATGTAGGTCTATTAAGCTTATGAATAGCTTCGAGGGTAGATTCTATATGCTTTCTTGAGTCTTTATATTCTGTTGTTACAGGATGTTGCATGACAACTAAATAGCCTTTAGATAAATCAGGATTTGCTCCTACTCCGCCATATTTATCATAAGGATCAAATGAGAGTACTTTACTATTTAATACTTCTGAAGCTAAATCAATTGAAGGACATCCAGTGTTAAAGACCATTTTGGAATCTTCTCCAAGTTTAATAACTCTTTCTTTAGCATGTTCTGAAGCCACAAAATGATAATCTGCCAGCTTTGTAATGGCGTGTCGCACTTTTTCATCGATATTTCCTGTAACTTCCCCGCCTTGAATATGCGCTAACGGTATGTTCATATATGATGCTGCTATTGCAGTTGCCATAGTTTCAAATCTATCTGCAACTGTAACAACAATGTCGGGTTTTAGATTATCAAAAACCGTAGAGAGTTCTAAAATTCCTATCCCTGTAGTCTTTGCCGCTGCGGTCAGATTTTCCCCTTCTAATACATTAAATACCTTTGCGGCAATATTGAAACCATCTTTTTCAATATAATTTACTGCAGAACCATAACGATCTAATAAAGCCGAAGCCGCTATCACTAATTGCAGTTCTAAATCAGAATGTTCTTTAATTGCAGACAATACTGTTTTTACACGACTGTAAGAAGGACGTGCTGTAATTACAACAGCTATTTTTCTTTTTGACATTTCTAAATTATTATATTTTTAAAACAAACGAAGATAAAAAACACCTATTATGAGCATAATTTAAAGTATACTTGGAGCAAACTAATTTTACGAAAAATCAATTTCATTTAAAAAATCCCATTGTTTTAAATCTTTGTTTAAAGTTTTTCCAATTACATCCTGAAATCTTAAAGCATCTATTCCAAAACCTTTAGGTTTTTTAGATTCTAAATCATCAAAAATAATAATATGGTCTTTAGGCAAGTCTTTATTTACTGCCAATGATTTCTCAAAAATCTGCTTTAAAGAAGAAAATTTTTGATTGTCATTTTTATCAATAGGATTAGACAATGCACCAGCAATATTTCTCACTGCTGATACTAAATCTTTTGTCTCTGATATGGTCAATGAAGATTTTGAATCTGGTCCAAAAATTGATCTATCAAAAACAACATGAAATTCCAGGATACTTGCTCCTAAAGAAGTTGCCGCAATACATGTTTCTATTTTCGCAGAATGATCAGAAAAACCAATAGGTACATTATATCGATTTTTTAGTTCATTAATTACATTTAATCCATATTGTTCTGGTTGAGTTGGATATGAGGTAGTACATTGTAGAATAGAAAACTCAACGTTCCTTTCTTTTAAAAACTCTACTGTTTTATCTAATTCTTCATAAGAGCTCATCCCTGACGATAAAATTATTGGTTTTCCTGTCTGTGAGATTTTCTCCAAAATCAAAAAATTATTAACCTCGCCGGAGCCTATTTTATATTGTTTTACTCCTAATTCTTCCAACCAATCAACTGCCAAATTACTAAAAGGAGAACAAATAAAATCTAGACCAGCATCATCACAATGTTTTTTAATCCCTTTCCATTGTTCTAGTGTAAATCCCATTCTTTTCCAATAATCAAATCTCGTTTTATCTTCTAATGAAAATTTGACACGAAAAGGTTCATGTTCACTGCTTTCAGCTTCAGCAATATGCATTTGGAATTTCACAGCATTAACACCTGTTGTAGAAAGAGCATCAATATATGAATATAGAATTCCAAGACTGCCTTCATGCGCCTGACCAATTTCTGCTATAATGAACGGCTCATATTTTAATTTCATTTTATCATGTTATTTTGTTTCTGGAATTATTTTGTTATTTTATTAAATAATTCATTACTAAGCTTTTTTAAAAATACGATACAAAATATTTATATCTAAAGTTGTTTTTAAAATATACTTTCAAAAATTTTACAAATCTTGACTAAATTATTATATCGATAAGAAAAGTTTTTTCTTGATTTTTAGTAAAAAAACTACGTATTATTATCAATCAAGTCTCATTATTTAGATGCTAATGTTAATTTTGCTTGTTCAATAATTCTATTCATTCCTTCATTCCATTTTTCTGAAGAATATAAATCATTAGGAAATTCTGGAATTTCAAATTTACCTTCCAAAAAATCGTTTAAAGCTTCTTCCCACTCTGAAATAAAATGCGGATTCTCAATTAATTTTCCCAGTTTTCCATATTGCAATACTTCTGGAACACCTCCCAAGGCCGAAGCGATACAGTAATTTCCACAGTGCAATGCCTCAATAAGACTAAGTCCAAATCCTTCCTGGCATAATGTTGGAAAAAGATAACAGTCAGAAACCTGATAATATTTAGGAAGTTCATCGTTTGGTATTTTCCCTAAAAACATGACACCATCTATCTCTTCTCGCGGATCACAACCAATAACTAATAATATTATGTTTTTTTCTAATTTATAAACTCTTTTCCAAACAGCTAAAATTAAATGAAGTCCTTTTTTAGGTTTGTCCTGAGAACACCAAATAAAAACTTTTTTATCTCCAAACTTTAATTGGTTTTTCAACTTAGCCTTTTCTAAAACAGAAATTTTATTAAATTTTTTAATATCAATACCATTTGGCAAAATTGAAAAATAACTCGGTATTACATTAATTTGCTTTTTATGTTCATTATAACTATCTTTTGTAAGCAGAATTATTTCATCTACATCATTATAAAAATCCTGCATTAATTTAGGATAATTATATGGCGAATAACCATGATAAAAAAATTGAATATAACATTGCTTATCGATTTTTTTTGATAAAAGATATTTTTTTAGAGGTTTTACTATTCCAAAATTGTCTACAATCTGAATTATATATTTTTCATTTTCAACAATAAGTTTTTCCAACGCACTGAAATATTCAAGCTTATATTTTCTTAAAATTTTTGCTTGAACTTTATGCCAAAATGTATGATTAATATAACTGTATTTTACGCCTTCAAATACATTAGTAGTTTTAGGACAAACAATAAAATCTATATTATGATTTTTTGACAAATAGTTACCATAAAGTGTTGTCCAGCTTCCAATTTTTGAAAAGGGAAGAGGAATTTGGGAAAGTAGAATTGTTTTTATATAATTCATCAATCTATTATATATATATTTTTGCTTCCTCTTTAGAAAGTCCTTTTAAAATAAGACAATACCTCCATATTCTTTTTTGAGTTATTATTTTTGCAAATAACTTAAACATTATCCAAAATTTTATCCGTGAAGATTTAATCTCTTTTAGCAAAATAGCTTTTTGAGGATTAAAATTATTAGATTCTATTTTTTCTAAAACTTCACTCATCCATTTTTCTTTTACATTTCCCATATGAAAAGCAAAATTATCTTCTGTTGAAAGTCTCCACATTCCACTTTTTACTACAGGAAAATCTAATAACTGTCTTTCACTATCTCCCCCAAGCATAAAATCTGAATATTTTAAAGAACTTTTTTCAAAAACTTCTTTTCTATAAGTTGCAACAAAATGACCTGCACCAACAACAGCTTTAAAAGTACCATTATTTATAGTAAGATATTTTGACAGATGACATTCATTATACATTTTGGGATTTTCTACACTTTCTGCGAATGCCATTAAAGCCTTAGGATTTTTTACACTTGTAAAACGGAGTGATTTTGAAAATAGTAAATCATACCAAATATTAAAAGTATAATTTTTCAAAGATTTTGAAGAAGGAGTAGGACAAACTGCGCCGGTTTTAGGAAATTTCTCAAAAACTTTATAAGTTTCTTTTTGCCAATCTTTTAAGAATAATACATCTGAATCTGCAATTGTAATAAATGTAAAATCATGACCGGAAATACCTTTTAGAATTGCATTTAATTTCCCGATATTAGTCGTGTTAATAATTTCATGAATTTTTCCAGTTTTATGAAGTTGAGTAAAGTAATCAGCTACAAGTGAATCACTTCCATTATTAATGAGCGTAATATATGTTTTAGGGTGTGTTGTTTTAAATAATGATTCAAGAGAATATTTTAAAATCATAAAACTATCTTTAAAATATCCTTCCTGATTAGGGATATAAACAGGAATTATCAGCTGATGAAAAAAATCATTAGGTTCTTGTGGCTTATCTTTATTTGGGTTAAAACCTGATCGCATTTCTGTTTATCTCTTAATTAAAATAAAAACTAGTAATTTTAAGTTTTTAAATTTAAACATCCAAAATGAATCTAATACAAAAAGATTGCAGGCAGATTTATATGTATACTTTTTAATCATTTTTATCTGCATTGCACATAGACTTTTCATAAGACTTTTATATTGACCATTATTTATTCTTTTTTCATAACTAAGCTTCTCTAATACATTTCTTAAATAAACTGGCAGATCAGCATATTTTTTATTTTCTTTAGAAATATTATTAGAGTGTAATCTATATTGAACTAATGGTTCATCAATATAATAAAATTTAGTAAAGAATGAGCAACGAGTCCAATATTCCACATCTTCTAATGCAGGAGGAATAATTTCGTTAAAAAAACCTGCGTTAGTGATTACATCCTTCCTAATTAATGGCGTAGGCATCATTATAGTCCAATTTCCCATCATTCTCATTCTAACATCTCCATGCTTTACATCAGGCGATCCTGGACGACCAATAATTCTATTTAGTTTTTGACCTGATTCATTTATTAATTCACAACAGCAATGCACCAAACCAAATTCTGGATTATTTTCTAAAATCTCTACCTGTTTTTCTAATTTCAGAGGCAGCCATATATCATCATCATCAACAAAGGCTATATATTTCCCAGCAGCTTCTTTTATTCCAATATTTCTTGGCTTCGCTGGACCTCCAAAGTTTTCTATTTTTATATATTTTACCTTTTCGAATTCGGAACAAACATTTGCATTTTTTTGTCCGGGAGTACCATCATCAACTACAATAATTTCAAAATCTTGATACGTTTGCTGTACAATACTTTCTAATGTCAAAGCTAAATAGTCAGCTCTATTATAAGTTGGAATTATTATTGAAACTGTTGGCATACAGATTTTATTATTTTATTTTTTAGTATTTGGCAATTTGATTTGATATAGAAGTATTCTATTTCTAATGATGTTAAATTTTGTAAGTCTTTAAAACATTTTTTAAACAATCGATAATGAGGCTTTTTAAAAGAAAAAAAATTATGCACAAAATGATAAATGAGTTTTACTGAATTATCTTTTGAGAGTTTAAAGTAATTACTGTACAAAACCATTTCCTCATACAATTTTTCTTTATTTAATAAGTAGTTTTTAGTTGTGGTTGATTGTTCGTGTCTTCTAAAAAAGTTTAATTTTTTATTCAAAAACGCAAAGTCTTTATTTTCTACTAAATAAGTCCATAGAAAGAGATCTGAAATTTGCTTTTGTTGAAAAATTAAGAATGGCAAAATAGTTTTAGGCTTTCTAAAAATAACACTGCTCCCATTTATTATTAGTGGATTTAACGGCATTGTATTTTGTAGAATTTTACCATCAAATTTTTTATACTTTCCTTTATCGGTATTCAAAATAGATATCCTTGCGGAGCTATCATATAAATTTCTTTTATTTTGATCTACATATATGGAATTACAAAATGCAAAAGCCACATTTTGATCATTCTCTAAAATTTCAATCATTTCTTCTAAAAAATGTGAATCAGAGTAATCATCTGTTTCGGCAATCCAAATAAATTCTGTCTCAGCTAACTCAATTCCTTTTTGCCAAGATTTATAACCACTGCCTGAATTTTCATCGTTAACAATAAAGTGTTTTACATTAAAACTAGGATTACTTTTTAAAAAATCAGCAATAATCTCACAACTATTATCTGTTGATTTATCATCAATAATAATTACTTCCCAATTTGTAAAAGTTTGATCTAAAATAGATTCAAGCCTGTCTTTTAAAAATTGACCATGATTATAGCTTGGTAATATTATAGAAACTTTTGGCATCTAACTATTGCTTTTCTAACGATTCTTTTTAAAACTCTTTTTAGCAAATTGCTAAATGAAAATGGAGTTAGCTTTTGTGGATGCAAATTTGAATATTTTGATATAAAATCATCAATGTTTTTAGATTCAATAAATCTAATTTCATCCCAAACTGCAGGAGATAATGGGTGTATATTTTTAAAATCTTTATAATTTTTCTCGTTCAATGATTTCCAGAATTCAAAATACTTTACTGTATCAAAATCATCACTATGCCCCCAATTATTAATTTTAAAATGCATCTCTTCATCACTTCTTGCCCAAGATTGATGTATTGCAATAGCCCCTAAAGAATAATTTATTATATTGTCATTTGCACGTGCATATTGATACTCAGCATAATTTGTTATTAATGGAAATTTTTCTCCATTATCAATAAATAAGTAGCCACTTTCAATTTTTTTAAATAATGTTACCCAACAACCTGTAAAAGCTATTGGGTTTAGCCATGGAAAATATGTCAGGTATATATGTTTTCTTAAAAAGCTTGAAATTATTTCAAAATCATAAATATATTCATCAACATCAATCTGTATAAGCCAGCCTCTTCCCATTTTTTTTGAAAGCATTGTACGTTCTCTAACATCATTTTCCATGGGCGATAATGTTTTAACGTAGAAACTATCATAATAAAATTCAATCTTATTGAGATAATCAAATTGTTGTACTTCATCAAAAAAAGTTTTAGGAATTTCAAGATCATTTCCACTCCACGTTTTTCCATCTTTATCAATTGCTAAAAATATCTTGTCAGCAAACTCATAAATTTGCCGCAATGAAACAAACAAAAGATCATAATCATATGAAATTAAATATCCAACTTTAATCATTGTTTCTAAATCTTTTTTTTGCAGTTTTTTTCATTAAAAAGGGTAATAAATTATGGATAAATTTCATTCGTGTAAAATTCTGATGTATATATACTTTATGTTTATGTACTATACGATGTAGTTTATGATTACGCATATAACTATCGACTCTTTTCTCAAAAAGTTCTCCGCCATATTTAGGATATCTATCTGACTCAATATTATATTCATTATAAATCTTACCAAAAAATATATCTTTTTTTATTAAGTAACATTGATCTGTAAAACCAAAACCTATATAAAAATTATCATCGATTTCTTCAATCATTTCATCTGTGACCGCTTGATAATTAAAGTTCCATATAGGATTAGCAATAATGATATCATCCCGGCTGTCAAAAACTTTTAAAGTATCACTTATCCAATCTGTTTTATTACTCACAATCAAAGAATCACTTGACAAATGAAGCAGATATTTAGTTTTACATAAAAAGATACCTGTCAATTCTGCAATCGAATAATAATACCCTCCATTAAATTTTTCTTTATCAATCTCAAAATGTTTAAGTACTACATCTGCATAGTCTTCAGCAAAATAATAATTATCAATTATTCCTTTGCTTTTTTTTATCTCTGCATATTTAGCTACTTTCTTTCTGTCTTTTACGTTGTTTATAATTAAGTTTTTCTGATCGAACTCATAATTACAGTCACGAATCATTTTATCAAGATAGTCACCCTTCAAAATGTATTTCCAATCCTGCTCCCAAACTTTGGTTTCAAATGTTACCATACTTTTCTATAATAATTACGCTTTAGACGTAAAGGAATTCTACTATTCTGTTAAATAATTAAAAATTTTCGGACATGCTGTCTCTGGCGTAAAATTTGCAAAATTCTGTTCATTAATTTTGCCGTCACTATTTATTGCATCTCGATTGTTTAAATAATATTCGACTTTGTTTGTCATTTTTTCCACATCAAGATAAGGAACTACAAATCCCCCTCCATTTTTTACAATTTCTGCTATGCCTGTAGCTTTATCAAAACAGATTATTGGTTTATTTAGCATTGCAACTTCTATACATACTAAAGGAAAAGGATCTTCTCTTGACGTTAATAAAAAAACGTCGCAATTTTCTAAATAATCATGAGGATTTGAGACTTCGCCTATAAAATCGACAAAATCTATTAATCCCATTTTTTTGATATCTGCTTCTATAACTAATCTATCTGCCAAACTCAATTTTCCTATCCAGATAAATTTTATCTTTATGTCGTATTTTTTTGAATGAATAAGTCTTGCAACCTGTAAAAATAAATCTGTACCTTTTCTCCAATCTACATAACCACATCCACAAACAACAAATTCTTCTGGATTATTTTTTTTAATATGGATGGTCTTTTCAACTTTTGAAAACTCATATATTCTTTTTATCTTTTGAGTTTCGACATTCCATTTCTCAGATAATTCATTTTTTACTAAATCAGAAACTGCAATGAATTTATCTACATTATTTTTTAATTCTTTAAAATCTGGTAATATCTGTTTTATTACTGTACTTAATTCATGAACATGAAGTACTAATTCTGAATTTGAATTTTCTTTTAATTTAGAAGCTATTGGCAATACTCCAACAGTATTACCATAGATTATATCGTAATTTTCATTTTTAATCTTTTTTAAAAGCATCTTATTTAAGATATTGTCAACTCTCACTTTTATAAATAAAGGAAGTTGATGCTGAAAAATCAATTTATTTTTTAAATTGTTGATGCTGTAATAATTCTTTACATTACTTTTAAAATCAGCCGAAAGTTTTCCTTCATTTAGTGTCAATAAATCAATTTGATAATTGCTATGATTTTGTTTTAACCATTGCATAAAGTACAATAAAACTAATGGAGCTCCTGATAATGAATTCTGATGTGAAATAAATAATATCTTTTTCATTATCTAAGTTTCTTTTTTATTTTATTTTTTAGTCTTTTTAGAGACTTTTTAAAAAAACCCTCTTTATTTCTTTTTAATTGTTTTAATTCTTGAATTTCCGGCAAGTGACATTGCATTTCGTAGATAATAGCTTTTTTTATCTCTTCGTCAAATTTTAACTTTGTATAAAAATTAAAAGATTGATAGATGTATATCATTCCAATAACTTTAGAATATTCTCTATGTGTATTTGAAACTCCTCCGGGATGAAGTCTATATACAGACATTACTTCATCTATATATTTTATATCTCCCCTTAACGACAGTAACAATAGTAGTGGAATATCTCCACTTTGACAATTTACAAACCAATCTGGAAAAACAAAATCAGAATAATTTCTAAAAACAATTGAAGCTGTAGGAATAAACCATTGACGCAAAACATCTTTAGTATCAAACTCATGTTTACCTAAATCTGTTAACATTATTTTCTCACTATTATCATTTTTAATAATATTATTATGAAAGCATAAACTAAATTGAGAATTAGAAGCCAGAAAGCTGGTCTGTTTTTGTAATTTTAAAGGATCAATCCAATAGTCATCACCCTCGCAAAGTGCAATATAGTCACCATTACATGCTCCCACAGCTAACAGGAAATTGGCCATCATGCCAATATTTTGATTATGTTTTACATATTTGATCCAAGAACCTCTTTCGTGTTTTTTAATAATACTTTGAATGATTTCATCTGTATTATCAGGAGAACAGTCATTAAATATTACTAATTCTATTTCAAAATTGCATTCTTGCATTAATACACCTTCTATAGCCTGACTAATATATTTTTCATGGCCATAAGTAATCATACAAACACTAACCTTCATGTAAGAATCTATTTTTAGAAATTAAGCGAAGGAAGCTCTTTAATAATTTTACCTGGAATTCCAACAACCAGGCTGTTATCTGGAACATCTTTTGTAACAACTGCACCCGCTCCAACAATAACATTTTTACCAATAGTTACCTTTGGAAGCACTGTTGCATTGGTTCCTAAAACGGTATAATCTCCAAGCTTACAATTTCCTGAAATACTAACTCCTGGTGATAATTCTACAAATTCACCTATTATTGAATCGTGCCCTATCGTACAATTTAAATTAATTAAAGCTCCTTTTTTTATTTTAATATCAGATGTAATAATGCTTCCTGTCATTATATTACAACCTGCATCTATTTGATTGCCAAAATTACCTATGTGAGCCAATGGACTTACTGTAGATGAAAATTCTCCTCCTATTGAAATAAATTTATCATACAATTTTTTCCTTAATACAGGATTACCAATACCTATGGTAAATCTATTATCTATTTTCTTAAAGAAATTAGACGCATCTTCAATACTTTTTAACACGGGAAATTTATTATACAAAAGATCTCCTATATCATCATTAACATCATCATAAAATGCCAGATTTGTAGTTTGATCTAATTGATGAATAACTTCTAAAACTTCTTTTGCAAAACCTTTTGCTCCTAAAATTAACATATAGTATTAGTAATAAGTGAAACAATTTTTTCTAATTCCTCTTCTTTTAGACCTACATAGAGAGGTAAACACAAAATGCGAGAAGCAATATTTTCTGAAATTGGCATTTTAGCACCTTTTGTATATTCAATTGTATTCAATGACGGATAAAAATATCTTCGTGGAAAAATATCGTTATTATTAAGAATCTTTTGAATTTTAAGTAAATCTTTTTCCGTTTCAAAAATAATTGGATAATAACTATAATTCCATTGCGTCTTTTCTCTAACTTTAAAAGTTGCGACTTTCGAGAAATCAATATTAGAATTATAAAACTCAACTATTTTCTTTCTTTCATCAATTATTTTATCCATATAAGGAAACACCGCGAGTCCCATTGCAGCCTGAAGTTCAGATATTTTTCCGTTAATTCCCAAACCATAAAACTCTAATGGACCATTATGTCCAAAATTATGTGAGTAAAATAATTTATTTCTTAAATCAACATCATTTGCAAACATTGCTCCTCCTTCTCCAGTATGAAACAACTTTGTCGCATGAAAACTGCAAGTACTTATATCTCCATATTCAAAAATAGATTTATCATTATATTTTACCCCAAAACAATGCGCAGCGTCATAAATAACTTTTAAGTTATGTTTTTTAGCAATAATGTCAATAGCAGAAACATTACAAGGGTTTCCAAAAACATGCGTTGCCAAAATTGCAGTGGTTTTTGTTGTTATTGCTGCTTCTATTTTAGTTTCATCAATTGTTAAGTGCTCCGGATCAATATCTACAAAAACTGGAGTACAATTTTCCCATACTATTGACGATGTAGTTGCTACATAACTAAATGGAGTAGTTATAATTTCACCTTTATTTCCTAATAGTTTTAATGCTATTTGTAATGGTATTGTACCGTTGTTTGTGACAATAATATTAGATACACTTAAATAAGTCTTTAACTTTTCTTCTAATTCTAATATAAGCTCACCCCTATTTGTAAGCCATTCTTTATTCCAAGCACGTTTAAGATGGAAATTATATTCTTCTAGTGGAGGAAGAAAAGTTTTAGTAACATTTATCATTAATTATTTTCTAATATCCAATTAAACTGCGGCTTAATATATCCAGGCTCTCTACCCATATATACCCCTAAATCTCTGCTTCCGTCAACTATAGTAAAAGATAGAATATCATTCTCAATAAAAAGTGCTTCGCGTTTATCTTTCACAAAGAAAAATGATAAAAAATACTGTCCTGATTGAAAAAATGAAGCAGGAAATGTACACGTTAATTCATTATAACCATATTTTAAGCTCTCAGCTTCTGCTACATTGGAAAAAGAAAAAAGCGCCTCACCCATTTCATTGTATAAATGATATGTTACGTGATAATTATTCGTTTGATTTTCTTTTAAAGTTATTATCGTTTTTAGTTCAATTTCTTCATTTTCTAAAAGTGGATCAAGAATATTTTTCCCTAAGCTGTTAATTGAGATTTTTTCTAACTTGAATTCGTTTGTTTCACAATCAAGACCAAATATTCTTTGATTCATAATTTCTGAATCTCCGCTTAAATAATAACTAACTGCTTTTTCGATATTACTAACTAGTTTCACTTTTCCATGTTCTAAAACAAGCCCTCTTGTGCACAAACTCTTTACGGCTGCCATATTATGACTTACAAAAAGTACCGTTCGGCCTTCACCTTTAGAAATATCTTGCATTTTTCCAATCGCTTTTTTTTGAAATTCGGCATCTCCTACTGCCAATACCTCATCAATAACTAAAATTTCTGGTTCCAAAAAAGCAGCAACTGCAAAAGCCAAACGCACTGTCATTCCAGAGCTATATCTTTTTACAGGAGTATCTATATAACGTTCGCAACCTGAAAATTCAATAATTTCATCAAGTTTTGAGGTGATTTCTTTCTTGGTCATTCCTAAAATAGCACCATTCAAAAAAATATTTTCACGGCCAGTCATTTCACCATTAAAGCCTGTTCCTACTTCTAACAAAGAAGCTATTCTCCCACGTGATTTTATACTGCCCGTAGTTGGAGCTGTTACCTTTGAAAGTATTTTTAAAAGTGTCGATTTACCTGCGCCATTTTTTCCAATAATACCTAAAACTTCCCCTCTTTTTACTTCGAAATTAATATCTTGAAGAGCCCAAACATAATCCGAATCTCCTTTTTTAGAACGATCGTTTGCTTCGCCAATTTTTAGATAAGGATTTTCTTTTCCCCGTATTTTATGCCACCAGCGATTCAAATCGTGACTTAAAGTACCTGTCCCAACTTCACCTAAACGATACTGTTTAGAAATATTTTCTGCTTTTAATATGATATCTTCCATTACAAACTCTTAATATATAAGGCTATACAGTATCTATAAAACTTTTTTCAGTTCTATTAAAAAATAATAATCCAACAAAAAAAACAACCAAGGTTATGATTAATGTATAAAACAAACCAAAAACTGAAATATTGCCGATATCTAACAACATATATCGTGACGTTTCTATTATATATGCCAATGGATTGTATTGAACAATCCATCCAAACTTTGGCATTTTTTGCAAAATTAAATCCATTGGATACATTACCGCAGATATGTACATTAATAATTGCATCCCGAAACTAACTAAATTATTTAAATCACGATATTTTGTTACCATAGAAGAAATAAGCATTCCCAAACCTAAACCCAAAATTCCCATGATTATGATTAATATAGGAAAGAATAATAATGAGATATTTAAACTTAAATCAGCACCTTGAAAATAATAAAAAACATAAAATACTATGAAAATAAAAAATTGAATTCCAAATTTGAAAAGATTTGAAATTACTATAGATAAAGGTGTAATAATTCTAGGAAAATATACTTTACCAAATATTGCCGCATTAGCTTTAAAAGTGTCCGAAGTTCCAGTAACACATGATGTAAAATAATTCCAAATGGTAATACCGGCCAAATTAAACAAAAATGGAGGTACCAATCCTGTATTAATTCCTGCAACATTATTAAATATTATTGTAAACGTTACTGACGTAAATAGCGGTTGAATTAAAAACCAAAGTGGACCTAATACTGTCTGCTTGTAGACAGTAATAATATCTCTTTTTACAAAGAGCATTAATAAATCTCTATATTGCCAGATTTCCCTAAAATTCAGCGAGAAAAATTTATTTTTTGGCGTTATTTCAAATAACCAGTCATTTGTATTTTTAGAATCCATTGAAACGAGCTTAAAAATCTTTTTGTTCGAAAAATTAACAAGATTTTTAATATTTTAAAAATGTTTAAAAATGCGAAAAGGCGCTTTTAAAAAACACCTTTTCATTATATTTTGAAATTTATATTTGCAATTCCTTATTTATCTAAGACTTCAAAAGTGGAATTCATACTTTTAAATTCCGGAACAATTTTTTTCATTTTAGCAACAATATCTTCATTATCATAAAAATCTGCAATACCAATTAATTCATCAATATCATTATGTAGATCCTCATATTCATCTTGAATTTCCTGCGCAATCATAATTTTATTATGATATGTCGGAAGTGTTTTAGAAGTATCATTTAGTAATTCTTCATATAACTTTTCACCAGGGCGTAATCCTACTATCTTAATTTTTATTTCTTTATCCGGAATAAATCCAGCCAGCTTAATCATTTTTTTAGCCAAATCAATAATCTTAACTGGTTTCCCCATATCAAAGATGTATATTTCACCTCCATTACCCATTGCTCCTGCTTCAAGAACTAATTGACAGGCTTCTGGTATAGTCATAAAATATCTAATAATATCTTGATGCGTAATAGTTACTGGCCCTCCTTCAGCTATTTGTTTTGTAAACAAAGGTACTACAGATCCGTTCGATCCTAAAACATTCCCAAAACGTGTTGTAATAAATTTGGTAACACCAGGTATATTTTCTTTCTGATTTTTTAAAGATAAAGACTGAACGTATTTTTCGGCAATACGCTTGCTGGCTCCCATAACATTACTAGGATTTACAGCTTTATCTGTTGATACCATAACAAATTTTTTGACATGATATTTACAAGATAAATCAGCCAGATTTTTTGTTCCTTTTATATTAGTTAAAATAGCTTGCGATGGATTTTCTTCCATCAAAGGAACATGCTTATAAGCAGCCGCATGAAAAACAACATGCGGATTATAATTTTTAAAAACTTTCTCTAAAGCCTTTTTGCTTTTCACATCAGCAATTACAGCGACTATTTTTGCTGTAGGACTTAAACTCAACGTTTCTAAACATAAATTATGTAAAGGCGTTTCTGCATGATCTAAAAAAATAACCGTTTTAGGGTTAAAAGTGAGTACTTGTCTAACTATTTCACTTCCGATAGAACCAGCCGCTCCTGTAATTAAAATTGTTTTGTCTTTTAACTGCTTAGAAATAGATTTACTATCAAGAACAATTGGTTTTCTTTCCAATAAATCTTCAATCTGAATATTTTTTACTTTTTGAGAAATCTCTTTTTGATTTTCCCAATCTGAAATCAAAGGCACAGTGTAAACTCGGTAATTGAATTCAAGACATTGATCAACAATAATCAATTGTTCATCTTTTGTTAAACTTTTATCAGCAATAATAACACCTTCAGCAGCAACTGAACGCATTAAAGCAGGCAACTTTTTACGTAAAATCAAAATTGGCAAATCCAACATACGTTTAGATGCATTTTGATTATTCTTATCTACAAAACCTACAATTTTAAAGCGGGATGGAGTTTCAAATTTTAATGCATTTGCTACCGAAATTGCATTAGCATCAGTTCCATAAATTACAGTACGGATAAGTTTCGAATTTGTTTTTTCTGAAAAATACATCTCAAAAGTCTGCTTTACAATTACTCTATATAAAAACAAACCACAAAAAGACAAAACTAAGTTGATGAAAAGTGCTGTATTTAAAAAAGCTTTATGTCCTGTATATAGTTCAAAAACAAGATTGAAGAATAAAAAGAACACCAAAACTGACATTTGTGAAAACAACAGTTTTATAGCGTCTATATAAGATGAATGTCTAATAATTCCAGAATAAGTCCTAAATAACCAAAAGAAAAATATGTTTATAAAAATTAAACCTCCCACAAATGCGAATTGGTGAGACGTAATTATATATCCTAATGCCGTTCCTTCGAATAGCATATAAGTAAAGGTAAACGAGAAAATTAAAACCATCACGTCAATAGCCACGATAATCCATCTAGGCAAATAACTAAGGTTATTAATGTTTGCTCTCAAATTCCTTGGCGACAACGAATTATACAACAAAGATGACATTTTGGTCTGATTATCTGTATTCAATTTTGGTTTAATTTAGTTTTGCAAACTTTATATATCTTACAAAAATACAAATTAAAGGTTTAGAAATTTATTTCTCACGAAAATTAAACATTCCGACCTTTTTTCTTTTGCTTTAAAAACTCTATCAAATAGGTCCCATAGCCCGATTTAACTAATGGTAATGCCAAGTTTTCTAATTGTTCATCAGTAATAAAACCTTGCCTCCATGCTATTTCTTCAATACAGCCTACTTTTAACCCTTGTCTTTCTTCTAAAACTTGTACGAACTGGCCAGCCTGCATCAAGCTATTAAAAGTTCCTGTATCCAGCCAGGCAGTACCTCTACTTAAAATACCTACTTTTAATTTTCCTTTTTCAAGATAAACTTTATTCACATCAGTAATTTCATATTCACCACGTGCACTCGGTTTGATATTTTTTGCAATTTCAACAACTGAATTATCATAAAAATATAATCCTGGAACAGCATAATTAGATTTTGGCTCAAGTGGTTTTTCTTCAATAGAAATAGCTTTTTTATTTTCGTCAAATTCAACGACACCATATCTTTCAGGGTCAGAAACATGATAAGCAAAAACTACACCTCCCTCAGGATCTGCATTGTCTTTTAATAATTGCTGCATATTAGTCCCAAAGAAAATATTATCTCCTAAAACTAAAGCTACTTTATCGTTCCCAATAAATTCTTCTCCAATAACAAAAGCCTGTGCCAAGCCATTTGGATCTGGTTGTTCTGCATAACTGAATTTACATCCAATTGTACTTCCATCTCCTAGAAGTTTTTTAAAATGTGGGAGGTCATGTGGAGTTGAAATTATCAAAATCTCATTTATTCCTGCCATCATCAAAGTTGACAAGGGATAATAGATCATTGGTTTATCGTAAACCGGCATTAATTGTTTGCTAACAGCTAATGTTAATGGGTGAAGTCTTGTACCAGAACCTCCAGCAAGAATAATTCCTTTCATATTTTCGATATTGAATTTTAGAGTTTATTTTACTGATTTGTAAAAAAATTCAAAACTCTAAATATATTATGCAAATATTTTTTTTAAACTCTCTTTATAATCTGGCACATTTACCATATATGTTTTCTTGATCTTCGTTTTGTCAAGCAATGAAAATTCTGGTCGTTTAGCTGGAGTTGGATAAGATGATGAAGGTATGCCATTCACATCACATTTATAACCTCCAAATTCCTGAATTGCTAGGGCAAAATCATACCAGCTTATTTCTCCTTCGTTTGAGTAATTATATACACCTGAAGTCCAATTTGACGATTGCAAAATATAGATCATTGCTTGTGCTAAATCACCGGCATAAGTTGGTGATCCCATCTGATCATTAACAACACTAATAGTATCCCTCTCAGACATTAAGCACTGCATTGTTTTTACAAAATTATTTCCAAACTTACTATAAACCCAAGATGTTCTAATAATAATTGAATTAGGATTTTTTTCTAAACAAGCAATTTCTCCTGCCCTTTTACTTTCACCATAAACATTTATAGGATTAGTTTCAGCTTCTTCTGTTAATGCAATTGATGAAGAACCGTCAAAAACATAATCAGTTGATATGTGAATTAATTTCACATCATTTTCAAAAGAGTATTTTGCAATTAAACCAACCGCCAAATGATTAATTGTAAATGCCAAATCTTTTTCTGTTTCAGCTTTATCCACTGCTGTATAAGCTCCACAGTTAAAAATGACATTAGGTTTTATCTCATTTAATTGAGTTTGAAGTTTTTTCAAATCATTTAAAGTTACTGTTTTTCTATCGGCAAAAATCCATTCATATTCAGGATAATTAGTTGACAAAACTTTTAATTCAGATCCTAATTGACCATTAGCGCCAGTAACAAGAATTTTTTTCATTAAAATAAACTGTTGCATTCGTTAATAAAAGGAAGAATTTGATCTTTTTCAGAAACAATAGCATCTTTTAAATCCATTCCCCAATCAATTCCTAACAAAGGATCATCATATTTTATTCCTCCTTCAGAAGCCTTATTGTAAAACTGGTCACATTTATACATTACTGATGCAGTTTCACTGATAACGGAAAATCCGTGTGCAAATCCCTGTGGTACCAATAACTGTTTTTTATTTTCTGCTGACAATAAAACACTGAATGATTTTCCGTATGTAGGAGAATCTTTTCTTAAATCTACTGCAACATCAATAATTTCGCCTTCTAAAACACGTACTAATTTAGTTTGTGCAAAAGGAGGATTTTGATAATGCAACCCTCTTAAAGTTCCTTTTTTTGAAAATGATTGATTATCCTGAACAAAATCAATATTAATTCCTAAATCTTCGAATTTAGTTTTACTATAAGATTCAAAAAAATACCCTCTTTCATCTCCAAATACTGTTGGTTCTACAATTACTAAGTCTTTTATAGACGTTTCTTCGATTTTCATATTTTAATTTTATATTCTTTTAAAGAAATTAACAATAACTTCTTTTATTCTACTTTTATCATCAGCAGTTAAATTGGATCCTGAAGGTAAGCACAATCCTTTTTCAAATAACTCTTCGGCAACTTTATTTCCATAATAGGGATATTTTTCAAAAACTGGCTGTAAATGCATTGGTTTCCATAATGGCCGGCTCTCTATATTAGCTTCCTCAAAAGCAAGTCTTAAGCTTTCCCTTTGACTTTTTGTTTTTAATAATATCGTATTTAACCAATAGTTAGAAACGAAATCTTCATTTTGATTATCAAAAAGTTCTGCTTTTTTTATTTCCTTAAAAATACCTTTATAAAACAAATGGTTGTTTCTTCTTGAATAAATATTGTCATTTAGTACTTTCATCTGTCCTAGACCGATTCCTGCACAAATATTACTCATTCTATAATTGTAACCAATTTCACTGTGCTGATAATGTGCTGCTGTATCTTTTGATTGAGTTGCAAAAAAAACAGCTTTATCTTTTGTTTCTTTTGATTTTGAAATTAATGCTCCTCCACTTGAAGTTGTAATAATTTTATTTCCATTAAAAGATAAAACACCATAAGTACCGAAACTACCACATTGTTTTCCTTTGTAGCTGCTTCCTAAAGCTTCTGCACTATCTTCAATAATTGGTATTCCATATTTATCAGCAATTATATGTACTTCATCTACCAGATAAGGCATTCCATATAAATGAACTGCTATAATTGCTTTTGGCTTTTTCCCTTTACTTATTCGATCTTTTATAGCGATTTCAAGATTTTTTGGACAAATATTCCAAGTTTCAATTTCACTATCTATAAATACTGGATGAGCATTTTGATATAAAATTGGATTTGCTGAAGCTGAAAAAGTCATACTCTGGCAAATTACTTCATCGCCAGCTTTTACTCCCAATAAAATTAATGCTAAATGTATCGCTGCCGTTCCTGAATTTAATGCTGATGCAAAATTTTCATTTCCAAAATAATTCTGAAGTTCATTTTCAAACTCATCAACATTTGGTCCTCCAGAAGTAATCCAATTTGATTTTAAAGCCCGATCGATATATTCTTGTTCGTAACCACTTTCTTGAGATAATGATAAATAAATTCTTTTATTTTCCATTCCCAAAAAGCCAATAATCTAAAGGATAACGTACATCGTCTTCTTTTACATTTTCTAAAGGCAATGTAGAAAATGAGATTAACCTTGAATTTTCTTCCAGAGATTCTACTGCATTTGCATAACCGGCAGGTATATGAATAATTTTACTGTCAGATTCAGAAACAAAAACAGATTCAATAGTCAAATCCTTTGAAGGATTTTCCCAATTATCAATTTTTACAAAATGAATATTGAAAGAACCCGAAATACAATAAAAATTTTTAGTATCTAATTTATGCCCCTGCCAAGCTCGAATTGGATTTTCCTTAGAATTACTTATAATATAAAACCTTTCAATATCTGTGAAACTAAAATCATTCACATATGATATAGTACCTCGATGATCTGAAAAACTTCCACCCTGAATTATTTTAGGCTCCATGCTTCAATTGTAAATTATGTTTATTTAACAAATAAAATTTTGATGAATAAATAAACAGCAAAGGTATGATGACAATTAAAAATACAATCGCATCTTGAACTTTTTGATAAAGAAAAATTACTACTAAAGAGATTCCTGTTTGTAATAAAGCATAAAAAAAGGATACTAATCTATGCTGAATTTTATATTCATTGCTTAATACTTGATATAAATGTAATCTATGTGCTTCGAAAATATTTTGTTTAAGATAGAGCCTGTGTAGAATTGTACAAACTGCATCTACACCATAAACTGCTAAAAATAATAGCCAAATAGGCGATTCGGTAACTAATATAAGTTTCACAATCAAGTAAATTATCCAAAAAGCTATTGCTATACTTCCTACATCGCCTGCAAAACATTTTGCTTTTTTTCTATAATTAAAAAATAAAAAAATTATACTTGATAACATTGCATACTTAATAAAAGCTTCATTAGTAAAAAACTGAATTTTTGTATTAACATATAATAATGACCCCATTACCACTAATGTATAAAGTCCTGTAATACCATTAATACCATCCATAAAATTATAAGCATTTATTAATCCTATAGCTAAAATATAAGCAGAGATTACTCCCCAAATAGGCACTAAATGAAATAAATCTAAATCGAAAAAAATCAATGTAATAGCAATGAAATGAATTGAAATACGGATTTTACTCGATAAACTCTGAATATCATCCCAAAAACTTACTAAACTTACAAGAGTAATTCCTGTAAAGAAAAAGTAATTATTCACGATATGTTGTAAAAAATATATTAAAGCTGAGAACCAAAAAATAATTCCACCTCCTCTTAACGTTATTTCGGTATGCGAACTTCGTTGATTTGGCTTATCAATAATATTAAAATGGTTGGCTACCCTAAAGTAAAACAGCATTAAAGCAGTTAAAATAATCCCTATATTTATGTATTCCATTATTTACTTATAAAACTCTGAATTGTGTGTTTTAGTCCTTGTTCTGCTGTAAAAGGTAATCTCTCAATTCCAATAGCAGTTTTTATTTTCTGATTAGATACCCTATAATCTTCTGTCAATTTTTGTATTGTTTCAGAATTTAATGGAACGTTTATGAAGTCCCCCAGCTTAGCAATATTGTATATAACAACTTTAGGTATCGCTATAGAAAAATTCTTCTTGTTCGATACAGAAGCTATAATTTTAACCAGATCATTTGTTGACAAAAATTCATCATCCGCAAGATTATAAATACCCGATTCAATAAATTCATTTTTAATAATTTCATTGATTACAAAACATAAATTGGTAATACTTAAAAATGATCTTTCATTTTTAAATGCTGCTAAAGGCCAAGGTAATCCTTTATTAACTACTTTGTAAAGTAAATTAAGATTTCCTTTATTGTTTGGACCATGAATCATACATGGTCGCAATATATAAAATCTTTTTCCTTCAGATAATTGAGTGTTTAGTATATATTCTTCTGCTTTTCTTTTTGTAATTCCATAATTCGTTTTAGGATTTGGAACGATATTTTCGACTAATGTACCATCAACTTTGTCCGCTACAGCTTTTACTGTACTCATAAAAATAAATGTTGAAGCACCAGATTGTAAAAAAGCATCAAATACCTGTTTAGTTAATTCAAAATTTGCATCATTATAGTCATTAGCTCCGGACACTTTTTTTAAATCGTGAGCTTTACCTGCAAGATGGATAACAACATCTGATTTAATCTCTATTTTTTGATTTGGAATATACCGAATGTTTAATGTTTCTATTTCATTTTCATTTAGAGATTCTTTAAGATTTATTCCCACAAATCCTGTTGCTCCAGTAATTAAAATTTTTTTCATCACCTAGAAAATTTAAAATAGATATAACTATACACATTAAAGGGTAAAATTCGCAAAGGAATTTTAAACATTAAAACTTTTATAAAATCTACAGGACTAAAAAAACCTAGTTTTAAAAATTTCCTATATAGTTTCATTTCATTCATTGCATATTTTGTTCCCCATCTTCTTTTTATCGCTTCCGACAAATTTTCTCCTAGCCTAAAATATAATACATTTTCTTTTACATTTCCAAATTTAAATCCTGCCAAATAAGCTCGTACGAAAAAGTCATAATCTTCTGGAAATATTAATACATCATAACCTTTTAAAGATTCAAATAAGTTTTTTCTAAAAACAATCGTTGGATGAGAAAAAGGACTTCTAAACTTCATGAATTGAACTATTTCATTATGAGATAGAGGAACATCTCTGATTGAAACTACATTCTCTATATCTGTCGAAAATTCAATAATCTGTCCTCCAACTATATCTAAATCATTATTTATCAAATAATTAATTTGAATTTCAAATCTTTCAGCTATACATATATCATCAGAATCCATTCTCGCAATAATATCATTTCTAGCATGCTTCATTCCTTCATTCAAAGCATATGCTAAACCTTTATTTTGAGGTAATTCAATCACTAAGAATAACATTGGATATTTATTAGAATAATCGTTAATTACATTATCTAATTCTGCGGTCAACGGTCCATCTTTAACTATAATTATTTCATTAGGCAATAATGTTTGTTTTATAATAGACTCTAGAGATTGTCTTAAACAATTTGGTTTTTCTTTAATATAAACAGACATTAAAACTGAAAAAAATTGTGACATATATTTATTTGTATGAATAAAGATTACTTAATTCTGTAAAATATTTTGACTTTGAAAATAAATCACGGATTTGAGCTTCCAGTTTTGGTTTTTCATTAATCAATTCTTCATAATCATTGACTGCTTTAGTAATTTGCTCAACTAAAGAATACTCTTCTTCACTTTCAAATAGCAATCCAAAATTTAACTTTAAGACCATCTCTCTCATTCCTCCATGATTTGCTGCAATAGGTATAATATCATGATTAAATGATTCTATCATCATCATTGGTGCATTTTCGAAACACTTTGATGTCATAATTGAAATTTTTGAAGTCTGCAAATACTTAACAAGTTCGCTTTGTGGCATGAATGGAAAAAAAATTACCTTATGTGATATGTTTTTTTCATTTACATATTTTTGAAGTTCGTTTTTTTCTGAACCATCTCCTATAATCAATAGTTTATAGTTATTTGTGTCTTCGAAGGTAAAAAGAGCAAAAGCAGTAATTAATAATTTTATATTTTTTTCTTCTGATAATCTGCCAAAATATACAATATTATTTTCTTTTTTAAATTTTATATTTTTTTCTAAATCTTCAAAAATTGGGTTATTAACTTCGACTATTTTTTTATCACTATAAAATTTATTCAAAAGTATGGCTTCTTTTATAAAATTTGACGGCACAACTATTATATCGATAATGTTTTTTTTATAGTAGTAATGTGTCATTAAGCTATTAAATCCTTTAGCTATCGAATGTACAAAACCTGCTCTACTACATTTTCTATAAAATATTTTAGTTTTAAAATGAACATTTGCACAGTCCAAACACCTTTTTGTTTTATTGTAATCATAAGCAGCCTGATGAGAACATGAGTACTGGAAAGTGTGAACGGTTTGTATTATTCTTATGTTATCTCTGCGTTTTTTATAATTATACAAAGAATGTAAAATCGAAGGAGATAAATTTCCATAGTGATGTAAATGAATTATATCCGGTTCAATTTCTTTTAACATTAAATCCATTTTTCTTTTGTTTGAAAAAGAGTAAATAAAATCTGTTAACTGCTCCTTTTCCTTAAAGTCAAAATCTACTTTGAATGGTAATTTATTTGATTGTTTACAAGCAGTATAATGAGTATTTGTAAAATCTAATTCTTGAAATAAAACTACTGTCTCTCTAAAAACAGATTCACCACCACCACCTTCACCTCTTTCAGAAATATGCAAAATTTTCTTTGCCATTAACTATATTTTTTTTGGCTGTATTTATTAATTACATGATTTAAAACCACTTAATATTTTTTTTTTAAGTTTTTATCAATTCGAAAGGATTTAATTTAAGAATTCTAAATAGAGCTCTAAATTTTATATAAGTAACACCATCTTTTAATGCAATGACAAAGTTTTCAAAACTTGCTTTTTTATCCTTATTACCTAATAATAGTACTCCTTTTTGATAACTAAAAGCTGCTACCGATTTTTTTTGTTGATTTTTTGAAAGCAATTTCATGTATGAAGAATAAACCTCATTCAATCTAGAAATTTGACGTTCATCCACATAAGACAAACTATCTGCGCTTTCCTTATTATAAAAACCTAAATCTTTATTAATTAATTTAAACTTTGCACCTACAAGCCCCATTCTAATCCATAAATCAAAGTCTTCTACACCGACAATCTTTTTATCTTCTGAAAATAATAATTTATTTTCGGTAAAAATACTTTTCCTAATACAGGTTGAAGATGTCAATATTGGATTAAAACGTGTTAAAAAATCTGTTAAAGGTTCGTCATTATTTATCTGCTTTGTATACATTCTTCCTTGCGCCCCTTTTCTGTCTATAGCTACAAGTTTATGATAAATAAAATCTATATTTTCTAAATTTAAATTAGAAATATACTCTAGCTTATTATGTGCATACCAATCATCTGAATCCAAAAAACAAATCCAATCTCCATTTGCATTCATTATACCCGTATTTCTTGGCCTTGCAGGCCCGCCAGAATTTTCGGGTAAAATTATATAATTTAAATTTAAAAGTGCTTTATACCCCTCTATTAACTCTTTAGTATCATCTGTAGATGCGTTATCACAAATTATCACCTCAAAATTTTTAAATGTCTGTTCCAACAATGAATTAAGACACCTTTCTAAATCCACTTTTCTATTGTAAGTTGGTATTACAATAGAAAATAAATAATTATTTGTTTCTAACATAATGTATTAAAAGTTAATCTAGTTTTTTTTGCAAATAGTCGAAAAGGTCATTAATCCCGTCTTCGAGAGACCATTGAGGCATAAATCCAATACTATGAATTAAGTTATTATCTATTTGATAAGGCTTTGTTTTTAAGTTCGCTTTTGGTTCTGACTCCACTATTATTGGTAATTGGGCTCCATATCGCTGTGCAAAAACATTTTTTATCTTTTCAGCAATTTCTAATATAGATATTGTATTTCCTGATGATAAATTGTAGACAGGATATTTTTCTTCTGTTTCTATAATCAGTTTAACGCCAGCACATACATCCCAACCGTGTATAAAATCACGTAAAGGAGATCCATCTGATTGTAAAACAATTTTTTTTTGATTATACGCCATTCGACACAAATCATTAATAACCAGCCACCAACAATTGTTTTCTTCAAAAATGGGTGCCCCATAACTATTTGTCAACCTAACAACACGACAATCAACGCTAGATGTTGCATTATAATATTCACAAATTAATTCTCCAATTTGATGTGTTAACCCATAAGGATTTTGGCTTGACAGCAATTTATCCTCTGTTACTAATTCATCCTTTAACTGCCCATACACTTGTGCAGTAGAGAAGTAAATAAATTTTTTTAATCCTTTCTTTGAAAAAGCGTCTAACAAAGACCAAACTGGAGTAATGTTTACTGAGCTAACATATGTCGGATTTTTATTCGATTGGCGATGATCTAATGAAACTAAATGTATCAATATATCATATTCAAAATCAGCCATTTTTTTCAAAAATTCTTCATCAGAAATATCTCCGATCACAACTTTATCCATTTTTGCTACCCAATCTTTATCTGAAGGAATTTTAGAATGACAAAGAGCTGTCACTGTGTAACCAGCATTAGCTAAGTATAAACAAATTCGAGCACCAATATATCCGCTACCTCCAGTAACAAAAATTTTTTTTTTTACCATGAATAACTTATTTCAGATAAATCATCTTTTCTTTCTATTTCATTCGGATCATGTTCAATATTAGCCAAATTCAATAATAGATTATAATTTTTTCCAACACCACTAAATGCGACCCAAACTCCTGGAGGTATAGTGATTCTTTGATAATTATTTTCTCCTAATGTTATATTAAAAAAAGATCCTTTAGTAATACTATCTTCTCTATCATCATAGATTACAAAACGAATGTCTCCTAAAGGAACTACAAAATTCAAAGTCATTTCGTAATGTTTTTTCCATGGCTTTATATCTTCAAAATGTATAGTTGAAAAATAAGCTTCTCCAAATCCCGAATAACCTATATCAGATTTTTTCATCCCATGAAAAACATCTCCTTTTGGATTATGTATTCTTTTTAAAGGCGTCAATAAAACGCCTTCGACTGTTATCTTGTCCATGCTATATTTCCAAGTTTTGCTAAATTCTCATATCCCTCTATTTGTGATTGAGTATAAGAATACATATCTCCTTTATTTTTATAAAACTCATAATACCAATCACTAGTATATTCAATCAAACTAGTATAATCTAATGTTGGTTTCCATTGAAAATGAAATAAAGCTTTATCACAGTTTAATTTTAATAGCCCTGCTTCATAAAATTTAATGTCTCCAGTTACCTGATAAGCATCTTTAGAATTCTCAAAATGCCAACGAACACTCATGTCTTCTAAAATTTCTTGAACAGTATGATTGTATTCTGGTTTTGGGCCAAAATTAAAACTTTCACCATTTAAAGAATGATCATTATATAAGCGCTCACCTAATTGTAAATAACCGCTAAGAGGTTCTAGAACATGCTGCCAAGGGCGAGTTGCTTTTGGACTTCTAATCTCTACAACTTTCCCTAAACTCCAAGAACGCATACAGTCAGGAATTATTCGGTCTAAAGCCCAATCTCCTCCACCGATTACATTTCCGGCACGAGCAGAAGCAATTTGGACAACCCCTTCATCTTTTTTAAAGAAAGAATGATAATACGATTTGAAAATCAATTCGGCAGCTCCTTTACTTCCACTATAAATATCCTTACCTCCTACGGCATCGGTTTCCTTATAACCATATATCCATTCTACATTATCATAGCATTTATCACTGGTAATAATAATAGCTGTACAAGGTTTTTTATAACCTCTTAATACTTCAAGCACATTTGCTGTACCCATCACATTTGTCGAAATCGTATCAATTGGCTCGCTATATGACAATGAAACTATTGGCTGCGCAGCTAAATGAAAAACAAAATCCGGTTCAACATCATTGATTATTTTTTCGATAGCGTTTAAATCACGAATATCAGCAAAAAAATGCTTCATTTTGTTTTCAAGCCCAAGCTCTACAAACATTGATGGAGAGGTAGGAATCTCATTGGATATTCCATATACATCAGCTCCTAATGAAAGCAACCAAGTACATAACCATGAGCCCTTAAATCCTGTATTTCCAGTTACTAAAACTTTCTTGCCACGATATACATTTCCAAATACTATTTTTTCTCCCATTTTACCCAAGGTGCTTGATTATTATTATAAAGTTCATTTAATAAAGAATACTCTCTTGAAGTATCCATTGGCTGCCAAAAACCATCATGTTCGAAAACTTTCAATTCTCCCAATTCAACCAATTTTTTCATTGGCTCTTGTTCTAAAACCAAATCATCATCATCGCTAAGGATATCAAAGAATTCTCTATTACATACAAAATATCCACCATTTATACGTCCTCCACTTGCTTGTGGTTTTTCATTAAACCCAGTAATAGTTGATCCGTCTTCAGCAATTCCTAATTCTCCAAAACGTCCAGGAGGTCTAACTCCAGTTAGAGTAACCATTTTTCCATGAGATTTATGAAAAGCGACTAAAGCATCTATGTCAATATCTCCAACTCCGTCTCCATATGTGAGCATAAACATAGGATCATCTCCAATATATTTTTTAATCTTTTTAACTCGAGCACCCGTCATTGATTTAATTCCAGTTTCTGCGAGAGTTATTTCCCAACCATCTTCATCATGACTAGTTTCTGATATAATCTGCTCTGCTTTTTCCCCTAATTTTATTTTAATATCAGCACTTCTTAGCTCATAATTAACGAAAAAGTCTTTTATTACTTCACTTTTATATCCCATACATAAGATAAAGTCTTGATATCCAAAAGATGCATAGGTTTTCATAATATGCCATATAATAGGTCTTCCTCCAATCGGAATCATAGGTTTAGGGATATCATCTGCAACATCACGAATTCTAGTTCCATAACCGCCACATAATATTACTGCTTTCATATTTAATAAAATTATTATTATAATTAGTTTATTCTTTTATTCTTCTCTAAGTTCATTAGTATTTTTTAAGTTTTTAGATTCCCTATCAGCTAACCACCTACAAACCAAGACGTTTACTATAAACAATGGGGTAAACAATATAACTACACTATTGAGCCATAGCAAATTAGCTATCATATAATATTTTGATTTATAAGTGCTGGAAATTACAAATATAATAACCAAAATGGTTACAATTAATCCGTTCTCAACTAAAGATTTTACAATTGGGTTAGATTCACCACGATCACTATTTTTCCCAATAAATCCTGGTCCCCTGCCCATTAACAATTGTACTGGTGAAGCTGTAAATAAAAATAAAGATGAAGTATCTAATCTATTTGTTCTATCTTCTGAAGAAGAAGGCCCTAGTGCCTCAAATAATTTGTCTTGATCGACGACTGTAAATATTGTCAAAATTCCAACAAGCAACGTTAAACTATATATGATATTGGCAGTTTTTTCTCTAAAAGATAAAATTGACATTAATTTAAAACCTATTATAGATGCAAAAACAATTGCAAAAACTACCCAACTCATCGTCGAAAATGAACTTAAAGCACCAAAAAATACAGTGATTTGGGCCAAAATCAAATACCCTTTATTTTTTATCCATTTAGGTAATAAGAAGAAGTTAGTAGAAAGAAACCAACCTTGATAACTTGGCTCAAACAAAAAACCACATACTCTTCCAATTACTCCTGACTCAAAAACTTTTGGATTTATATATCCTAAAAAATAATTATGAAAATATCTATAAACATCATCTCCTTCTCCAACAGGTTTTAGTGTATATGGCGCTAAATCTAAATTAAATGCTAAAAATGAGAGAATAGACAAAATAGCAAGAAGTATGACTAAAATAAAATAAAAATTAATTAGCAAAAGCTTAAGACTATTATTTCTTTTAACACTTAACATCAATGCTATCGATAATAAAACATACAGTAAACTATAAACCACTTCTTGAAAAATTGCGCCAGTAAAAATCCAATAAACAGCAGAAATGATAAAAAACAAAAGAATAGGAGCGAAAACACGAGTAAAATATTTTCTAAATATTATTGTAGAAAGAGAGAAAAAAACAATACAAAGAAAAAGAGGCACCCTTACAAAAATAGGTACATAAATCGAAATAACGAATGGGGGATGTACTAATATAAAAAAACTAATCAGCACTACTAAGATTAAAGCAACCTTATTGTATTTAACTTCTTCCATTTAAAATAATCACTAAGGGATTTTTAATATTCTAATTGCTGCTTCTCAAATAAAATAGTCTTTTGAATAGCCTCCTCAAATTTTGTAAATTTAAAATCACTCAACGAATTCATTAATGAAATATCGAGACAAAAATCCTTTACATCACTTGCTTTTGACTCGACATAATTTACATTTAAATTTGGTAAATATATTTTAATCGTATTCAATATTTTATTTAATTGATAAGTTTCTCCAGAACCTATATTAATTGTTTTATTCACAACTTTTTTGTTTATCAACTGGAAAATAATCTCAATTAAATCATCTACAAAAAGATAATCCTTAGATTGTGTTCCGTCTCCCCAAACCTCAACCTTTTCTTCTCTTAATGCTCTTCTAATTGCTATATTAATAACTCCTTGTTTTTCTGACGTATGAAACTTCCCAAAGGGATTTGAAACCCTTAAGATCAAATAGTTTATATCATATTGTTTCTTGTATAATCGAATATAATTCTCTATTGTCAATTTTACTACTCCGTAAGAACTAACAGGTAAGCAAATTTCATTTTCAGAAATTTTATTCAAATTCTTTTCACCATAAACAGCTCCTCCTGACGATAAATACATAATTGATTTACAGCCAAAATCTTTCATTACATCTAATAGCCCGATAGTTGCAATCAAATTACCGTTAATGTCTTGTAAAATATTATTCCCTGATGAAACAGGAGTTGTAGATGTTGCAAAATGGAATACCTTACCAAAATTCCATTTCGAAAATAAATCAATAAGGGTATATCTGTCTGAATAATCACCCATCACATAAACGACATTCTCAATTTCATTCTCAATTTCATTTTCAATAATGCTTCTTGACAAAACAACAAATTTATAATTTGAAAATTCTTTATTTCGCATTACAAAATCTATTAAATTACGTCCTATAAATCCGTTTCCCCCAATTAATAAAATAGTTTCGCTATTTTGCATAAACTTGCTTATAAATATTTAGTAATTTTAACCCATAATTTTCTGGGCTAAAATCCATATAACTTTTTTGTGCATTCATTCCTAATTTTACTCTAAGATCTTTGTTATTCAGTAATCTTAGAACTTCTTTAGATAGATTAGTTGTAAATGTTTTTAAATCATTTTCAATCAAAATACCATTTGAATTATTCTGAATTACTTGAGCAATCCCTGCAAAATCTGTCGCAATAATTGTTTGCCCATATCCTAAAGCAGATAATAAAACTAAAGGCATATCTTCATCTCTAATTGATGGTAAAACAAACAAATCGCAAGCGGAAATAAAATCTTCACTATTGTTTCTATATCCCAATAAAAAAATGTTCGACTTTAATCCAAGTTCATCAATATATTTTTTTAAAAACTCCTCATCTTCACCATTACCTACAAAAGCGCAATAAACTTTGTTTTTTGCAATTTGTTCTCTCTCGTATAAATCTGCTAACGCATCAATTAAATACTTTTGACCTTTTCTCTCTGATAAAAATGCTACTTCAACAATTAAGAAACTATTCAAAGGGATATTTAGTTCTTTTAGTATTTCCTCTCTAGTTTGTTTCTCTTTTGGTAATGGAACACAATTATTTACTAATAATATTTTACTTGGGTCAAAATTTCTCTTTTGTACTAATTGATCTTTTGCTCTTTGCGAAGCATTAACAAAAAAATCTACCTTTTTATTGATAATCCTATCTAATACTTTTTCAAAATAATTTTTCTGTGATTGTGCCTGATTATTAACCTGATAAACAACTTTAGCTTTAATAGTAAGGTAATTCGCTAATACAAGTACATTACAACTCTTTGCTCCAGGATACCCACCATTATTGATATGAAGAATTTCTGGTTTTTGTTTTCTTAATAAGATCGAAAAAACTATCAAATTAAATATTGCATAAATCTGAAGCTTTTGAAAAACAAAAAAGGGTAATTTTACAATTACTTTCATAATCTTTGGCATCGTCATACAATTTATTCTAAAGAAAAATGACTCATTAGACAGTAAAACCTGCGGTAAAAGATCCGAAGTTGGCGTTCCAATATAGTCATTTCGCATGCCTTCTTCATATGCTGCAAATTTTCTATAAGCTAATTTCATTTCATAATTTTCTTTTAATGTATTATTACTTAATAGAAATGACATCAACCTTTCGCTGCCACCATATATATAACAGTCAGTAAAAACTAATATTTTTTTTCGTTTAATCATACAATTACTCTTTGTTAGTTTTTAACAATCCTAAAACATTATGCATAAACGACTTTATTATATCTCTAAATTGACTCGATAATAGAACATAAAACAAGATTGTAAATACTAAATAAAAACTACAAGCAAGAGCATATTTAAATAGCTGTCGTGAACCTTTACTATATGGCAGCAAATGTTGAGTGAAATGAATCAATAAATACAAGGCAATAGAAACAAATATTACCGGAATAATATTACCAAGAAAAAACTTGTTATAATTGATTTTTAAAAGCTTAATTGCCAGAATTGAATAGACTATAGTAGAAACTACAATTGCAAATAATTTAAAAATTGCAAATGATTGTAAACCAAGATATTCATATGAAAAGATAATACCTGACCAATATAGTATTGGCATCAATGCATTAACTATATAAATACTTTTTATCTTTTCAAATGCTACAATTGCTATACTAGCAGGATTAGCTATAAAGTTGAATACATAGATAAATAAAAGTATACTTACAATTGGTATAATTGAACTATAACTTGGTCCTACCCAAGAAAATACAAAGCTTTTAATTGTAAACACTACAATCAGAGTAGGAAATACTGATATTGGTAAGCCAAGAACTAATATTTTATAAAAAGCATTATTAAAAGCATTTAAATCTCTTTTACCTATATAATGATTAAATTTAGCAACAAATGGATTGTATAAAATAGAATGTAAAGATCTAAACAGTACTGTTACTGATATACACAAACTAAATAATGCAATTGCTTTAGGGCCTATAAATTTACCAATAACAAGAAGATCAATTTCATAGAAAATAATCCATGAAATAGTGACGAAGAGACTACTAAACGCAAGCTTTTTTGTTTTATTAAAAATTTCTTTTGAAAACTTAATAGACTTAAAATATTTTTTTAAATCATAATTAAATATTTTCTTAGTAAGTAGCAATGTTATTATTACTGCAATTAATGCTGTAATTTGAGTAAAAATAAAATACTCTATCAGCATATATTTTCCATTTCCAAAAAAGAAATATGCTGAGAAAATTTTCACAAGATTTGCACTTGTAAAAATCCTTTGATACAAATAGTCTTTTAATCTAATATTATATATAATTTGTATGCTTCTCTGCAAGATCAAGATTGGAGTTGATAAAGCAAATACAAGTAAAAGGGTGCTCGCAACGTGCTCTGATAATTGATCCGATAAACTCTTAATCAATATGTGAGGCTGCCAAGAAAAAAAAAGAATAATTAATGCAATAATAAATACAAAAATTGCCAAAACAAAGGTCACAAAAGAGATAATTTTTATCTCTTGGTCGCGTTCATCCCTTGCAACACATTCACTTGCATATTTGACACCCGCACTTAAAAAACCTAAATCGGCGTAGGTCAAAAATAAAGACAGTGACGTTACGATTGAATAAACCCCAAATAAATAGGCATTTGCTGTTAAAAAAGGGGTTACTATAAATAAGGTTGCAAATCCACTGATTAGAGATAAGATTTGCCAAAAGTAAATTTTAATAAATGAAGACATAATTAATTTTTCTCGTATTCTTTAATTATGTTTTTTATGAGGTCTAAATCTAATTTTGGAACTACAAAATCCCTTATAGCAGATAAATCCACTTTGTCTTTATTTTTCAAAATTTTAATTAGCTCTTCTTCATTTTGTGCAACTGGTATTCTATTATCACTTTTATCAAAAGGGTGACCAACTGGGTCATTAAGAATATCAAGTCCATCATCATACAAAGGTTCAAAAATGGTATAATTTATGCCTGCGAAAAGAGAATCTAGAAAAAAAGATGAACTTGGTCCTATAACAAGAGAAGCATTTTCTAAAGTATCTTTAAATGACAACTTATCTATTATAAAAAAATCTGATCCTAAAAATTCCAAATACCATTTAGAATTCTCTGATGGATGAACTCTCAAAGTTGCATTTTTAACTCCAACAGAAAGCAATGCATTCTTAATAAATAATAAATATAAAAGAATGTTCCCCCTGTCTTTTAACCTGTTTGTATCTTTATCTCTTCCCCTTAAATTATCAACTAGTTCAACTGGCTGACCTGGCATTGCTTTTGATATAACAAGTACATTTGAAAAATCAAATTTCAAATCTTTAGGGATTGAATAATTTGAATATGTAGGATGTCCAGTTACTAAAATTTTATTAGCTTCAAAACCAGATTGTATTAATTTGCTCTTTAAAATATTACCAAAAACACATAAATAATCAGTCTTATTATCATTAATTGTATTACCGTATCTTAAAGCTGAGCCATGCAATACTAAAAAAGTCAGAATATTATTTTTCTTAGATAATTGAATTAGTAACCTTTCAAGAAACCCAACATCTTGTGGTATAAAGATAGCTTTAACTTTTTCTCTAACTAAAATATTTTCTAATATACCTTTTATTTTATCAATTTCTTTTTGAAATTTTTCAGAAATCAAAATATCGAAATTACTAGTTGCTAACTTCTCAGAAAATCTTTTTATTTCTATAAATTCATTAAATTTGAGCAATGAAGCTTCTCTTGATAAAGCCCACGGTAAACCATAGACCTCATAACCTGATTCTTTTAAATTATTTCCAAAATTAAAATAAACACTAGAAATTATAGCAGTTTTTTCTTTATTGCTTGTTTTTACTAAATTTTTATAAAGAAAATAACCGCTCTGCAAAAAAATATTTTTTTTAATTGATTTATGATTTCGAGTTTTTTCAAAACTATTTTTAAAATGATCCCCATAATAATAAACTCGTCTATTTAACTCATATTCAAGCAAATCCGCATGCTTTACCTCTTGTAAAAGGTAATTGAAATAAAAATATTCTTTCATGTAATTAGCTTAATATTTAGGAAAAGAAACACCTTTACCAATTAAAATATAATCGCTTTTACTATCAGTAGAAGTATAAGTAGGTGTAATAACAAAATCAGAAAATTCTTCAAACTGATCTAATCTATTTACAGTATTATTTTTAGGAAGCAAATAATCTTCATTTAATATCCATTCCCAATTTTCGTTTCTAGACCAGATTTTTTTATTTCTGTGTTGATCAATCAAATAATTAAAACTATTTAATGAAATTCCGATCCATTCAAGAAATTTCTCTAAATTTTCTGGTTTTTTTAGAGCATATTTTTTAACCATTTCTTGACCTTGCTCACGAGTCATTCTTCTCAACCTTATTTCTCTAGAAGCATGATCTGTAACCTTGCCATAACCATGTTTTAGAAACTTTATATAATCATGAACGTCTGAGTAATTATAACAGTCAACATCATTATAAGAATCAAATGTTCTTGTTTGTTCATGACTTTCGTAATTATACAATTTTATCATTTCTTCGTGCTGAGCTTTAGTATCCCATCTAATAAAATTGTTTAAGTAAATACCTCGAACTCCAATTCTTTCAATCTCTTTATCATCAGGATATTTATACTGCACTATATCTTGCTCGGTAATCCCGTCAAATTCCCCAATAAAATCCTCTGCTTCGACTCCCATCAAATCGTGTTCTTTTCTATATTTTCGAGTCATTTCAATCTCGTCAAGATGAGAAAACATACCCACTTGATCTACACCTTGATGAGCACCCCAAATAATAAGAGGAATTTTAAACTTTACTGCCACCTGGACTGGATAAACAGTTTGTCCTGCTAGGCAGTGCCAGTAAATACTTCCTATTTTGCGAATACTTGCCCGTGTTATTTTTTTAACTGATTCGGGATTAACTGTTAGTGTCATAATATCGCAATCAAACTCCATACGAAGTTTGGCTAAATTTCTCACACCTACATCAGTATTGTAATGTTTATTATATGTTACCAAAAGTGGATTCATTCCCAAAACATTTTTAACTGTATGAACAATAAAAAATGAATCGCGAGCTCCGCTTACAGGTATAATACAATCATAATTATTTTTTGAAGTATTTTTATAATTTTTTAAAATATTCTTAAGCTTTGTTAAACGTTCATTCCAGTCTAACGTATCTTTTTCTTCATGAACAACACATCCACTGCATACACCATCTTCATTAAATACAATATTTAAAGGATGATTTTCGGGATATAGACAACGCGTACAATATCTCATATAATATCTTTTTCTATTCTAATAAATAACATGTTCTCTAAAACTTCATCTGTTTTTTTATTAAGACGCAAATCCTCATCATAACTAGAATCCCTATAATCTGCATAGGTTTCTAATCTAATATCCATATCTTTTTTGACTATAGACTTTGTAATATTTACGCTATGCTCTGTAAAATGAAAAAAATTGGCAGCAGAGGCAGCAGAAACATTTGTTTCATTAAAAACTTTAATGAAGTCTTTTGCATTTTTAGCACCTCCACAACAAATTACTGGAACAGTTACCACATTACAAACGGAGTTAATTAGATCAATATCATATCCTAAATAAGATCCATCTCTATCAACAGAGTTAATTAATATTTCGCCTGCTCCTAAATTTTGAAAATCAGCAGCAATTTTATTAACTGGTATATCAAGTACTTTGTGATTTATATAATCAAAAACTTTATATTCTCCGTCTTCTTTAACAGCATCTATAGAAACTACTACACATTGATCTCCAAATATATGTGCTGCTTTAGAAATAAGATCTTTATTTGTTAATGCTGCATGATTGAGTGCAATCTTATCAGCTCCACAATGCATGAGCTCTTTCATTTGATCTATATTTGTAATTCCTCCTCCAACAGTTAATGGAACATGCGATTTTAAAGCCGCATTTTTTATCATTTCATAATTAGGCTCTAAATTGTTTTTTGTTGCCGAAATATCTAATAAAATAATCTCATCTATACCCCATTGATTTAAAAATTCAATGGCTATATCAGGTTTACCTACAGGTAAAAACTTCTTAAAATCGATACTTTGAACTACAATTCCATCTTTTACGATCAAACTTGCAGCGATTCTTTTTTTTAGCACTATATTTTAAATTGAGTTAAAAAAATCTCTAAATAACTTCAAGCCATTTGTCTGGCTTTTTTCTGGATGAAACTGAACACCAAAAATATTATCTTTCTGGATTGCTGCAGTTACTTTAATATGATAATCGCAATATGCACTTATGTAAGCTGGATCACAATCATAGTAATAGCTATGATCAAAATAGAAATTAGATTTATCTTCATTTCTATCAAATATCGGTTTTACATTATTTACAGTTACATCATTCCAACCAACATGAGGAACAGCAAATTCTTTTGGAAGCTGTAATTTTTTTACTTTTCCTTCAATCCAGTTTAATCCATTATGAATACCGTTTTCTTCAGATAACGTAGCCATTAGTTGCATTCCAACGCAAATGCCTAAAATAGGTTTCTTTTTTTCAAGAACTTGTTCATTCAAAATTTGATCAAGATTTCTTGCTCTTAAATTGTTGACTGCTTCTTCAAATGCTCCAACCCCTGGCAAAATAAGCACGTCAGCATTGTTAATAACAGATTCGTTGTCAGATATAATTAACTTATTATAGCCAATATATTTTATTGCATTTGAAACGGAATTAGTATTACCAACTCCATAATCAACTATTACTATGTTTTGTTTTAAATTCATAAGCCAACTCCTACTTCAAATTTTGGAACCCATTTATTTTCTCCATCTCTTTCGAATAAATCTTTATTAACTGATTGATCAACTTTTTCCCAAAATTGTTTTTCAGTGATATCTATATAATCACAAAAACTCTTAATATATTTTGGCGAACAAGCTCCATCATATTTTTTATTTAATGCAATAGCTTCATCACGTGTCATTCTACCTAAACGAATGTCTTCATTTACATAATCACTAATACGGCCAAAACCAAATTTAAGATACTTTATCATTTGATTTAAACCAACCCAGTCCTCATCTAAAGATGTAATTCCTAACGGATCACCTATATCTTTTGGGGATTCATTTCTAATATCTAATCCTCTAAGTGCTGAAAAATTACCATTATCTAATAATGACCAATCTTTCCAAAAATATCCAAGAAATGTAATACGTAAATTTGCATCTTCCATTTCTTTTTCTGAAGGATAATTATATTGTAAAACATCTTCCTTTCTTACTTCATCATCTAGTAGCCAAGTTATATCTCCTCCACCTAGTGTATTCATTTTTCGGAGGTTATTTCCATCACTTCCATTTTTACCCATTACATTCAAATCACCAAGTTGTAATGCCGCATTTTCACCCCACCAAATAAGTGGTATTTGATAAGCAATCGCTAAACGAGGAACACTACTAAACAGAGCTAGTTCTGTTGATTTTGCCCAGTTTGTATATTCAAAAAAACCTTTTCTCATTAGCTTCTTCCATACTTGTGGACTTGGATTAATCGAAATGCAATCAAAGCCATGAGCAATCATATTTGAAACATTGTCAACACCACGCTGTGTTACTTGTTCTGGAGGATAACCCAAGCTTACTAGGAGAGGATTCATTTTTAACACATCTTTTACAAAAAAAGCTTGCCTAGTACTGTCTTTACCTCCACTAACGCCAATTATGCAATCATAGCCAGATTGAGCATTTGCTTTTCCAAATGCTACAATATCATCTAATTCTTTACGTCTTTCGTCCCAATCAACTGTTTTAAGACTTTCAAAATAGTTACAAGCTGGACACACACCTTTATCGTCAAATTTTGTACCTGGACGAGTATCTACTTGTAAACATTTTTTACAATATTTCATATCTCTGTTGCTAAAATTCCGTATTCAACAATATCATAATATTGTCCTTTTTTAAATATTGCTTCTTTTCTAAGCCCTTCTTTTTTCATTTTTAACTTTGTAGCTAATTTCTGCATACCCACGTTTTCGCTCGAAGTACCACAATATATTCTATGCAGATTTAAACTTTGAAAGCCGTGGCTAATTAGTAAATTTCCTGCCTCATGCATAATGCCTTTACCCCAGAAAGCTTTATTTCCAAGTAAAAAAGCGATTTCTGCATTTCTATCTAGCCAGTTAATATTCTGAAGACTAATATTTCCTATATGCTTTAAAGTAATCTTGTCCTCAATTGCTAATATTAAATCATTTTTTGAAGATCTTGAATGATCAATATAACTTAACAATTTTTCTTTTGTCATTGGAAATCTACCGTGAGAATTGAACGCTGTTATCTCTGGATCATTTAACCATAAATAATAATCACCATTTACATCATCTGTTTTAAGTAATCGCAAACAAATATTTTCTCCTTCTAAAAAAAAATCGGTATTCATTTAAATTGCTTTATGTTGTTAACTAGACTTTCACTGTTTGTTTTGATACCCACATTTAATCCTAAAAACGGATCATTTTTTAACTCATTAATTAAGAACCTTATAATTGGTTTACTAATTATACCAGCTTCTATTAGAAATGAAGAAAAAAATCCCATTACAATGTTTGAAAAATAAATGCACTCATTAGTATTAATATCTAAGGGTAAAATAGTAAAACTGTCATTTGCCTCAAATACTTTTGCCAACTCTTCTACAGACTGGTTTGGGTGCATTTTAATAAGAAAATGATATGTTCTTTTAAAATCATCATTAGCTTCTTTAACACACTTTACTATTTCTTTTGAAGCAATATATTCATCGAAACCAAACTTTTCGATTCCATTTACATTAGAAAGTGGATCCGGTGCAAACAAAATCATTTTTTTTGTTCCATCCAATTTCAGACTATTAAAGAAATCCTTTCTATTAACTTTCGGTTTCCATTTCTTTAACCAAGTATGATATGGATTTCCTGCTATGAATAATTTCTCTTGGGCAATTTTTTCATTAATTGCTATTTTTTTTGCTCTTTCATCTAAAACCCAAATTTCATCTGGAAGATTTAATCCATCTTGAGTTAAAAATCTATCAGATATTGAAGTCCAGTGATCAACAAAAGAGATAGTAAAAACACCTTTTTGTTTTGCATAACTAATAGCTCTCCTTTCCAAATCTGAAGTATACGATGTTCCTGTAAATAAAACATCTGGCTGAAATTCATTTATTAGTTTGCTAATTTCAATGTTGTTTTTTAAAATCTCAACTGTAGATTTAAAATCATTGTAAAATGAATATTCTCGATCTGATATTATTTTTAAACTTAATTTATCGAAGTCTTCAAAAATCGACAAACATGGTTTTGCACCACCAGGATCACTAAATATTACGAGAATTTTGCCTTTGAGTTTATTTTCAAACACAACTATTTCAATTCATTTATGTTCTCTAAAACTTTATGAAAAGCATTTACTACATCATTCATATCATCCATAGTCATACCTGGGCGCATAAACTCATGAGTAAATAATTTTTCAAAATGCATTTGTTCTGTAATTGGGCATAAGCCTTTTGGATAACTTATATTCTTATCTGCTAAATGATGCTCAAATGCCCATGCTGCCTTTTGTTGATAAATTGGCTGTAAATAAATTGGCATTACATAACCCGCTCCAATTAATGGAGCCGTTTCTCTCAAAATTGCTGATGGAAGTTCTGCTTTTAATGCATTAACAAAAGTATTTCTATCAACGCCAATCAAATCCTTGTTAAATTTTATTGGATGAACATAATATGTATGAATTGAACCATCCTTTACTTCAGGCTGTAGCTCTAAACCATTTATTCCGCTCAAATTTGCATTTAAAAAAGCAACATTTTTTAATCTTTCTTCTAAAAGATTAGGCAACTTTTTTAATTGTTCAATACCAATAGCACATTCAATTTCTGTCATTCGATAATTAAAGCCAATCATATTGGTCAAATCGCTAATAGCTTTTGGACCAACAACATTTTCTGCATGGTTTCTTATCATTTGGCATCTATCTACTAATTCACTATTATTAGAAGTAATAACGCCGCCTTCACCTGTATGAATATGTTTATGATAATTTAAACTAAAAACACCTAAGTCTCCAATTGTTCCAAGATTTTTACCTTTATATTTACCCATTGGCGCTTGCGCACAATCTTCAATAACATATAAATTATGCTTTTTAGCCAATGCCATAATAGCATCCATTTCTGCTGGATGACCAAAAATATGAACAATTAAAATTGCCTTAGTACGAGGAGTTATACAAGCTTTAATACTTTCCGGAGACATACAAAAAGTAACAGGATCTATATCTGCAAAAACAGGTATCCCACCATACAAAAGTGGTGCAATAGCACTCGCAGACATTGAATATGGAGAAACAATCACTTCATCTCCAGGCTGAACCCCAATTGCTCCCATTGCAGTATATAAACCTGAAGTATTTGAGTTGACCGAAACTGCATGTTTAACATTAAATGCTTCAGCCCATGCTGCTTCAAATGCTTTTACTGTAGGCCCACCTAAGAAATCACTATGGTATGCACCTAAAAACTGAGAAAGATTTCCGGTGTCAAGAACTTTCATTACAGCATCTTTTTCTTGCTGTCCTATTGTATTATATGCAGGAAATAGCTCTGTTCTTACAGCTTTGCCTCCGTTGATTGCTAACTTTGACATATTTTGTTTAGTTATTTTTGTAGTTTAACATTTTTAAATTTAAGGTGATTGAGCTAATAAAATTATCTTCTAACTCTTCATTCTCCATTAATTTGACTGCATGATCAGTCACAGGTACCATATAGTTTTTTAAGCACTCTTTTTTGCTAAGACTTTCTTGGAGACTTAAAGGTAATAAAAATGCTGATTCTCCCTCAGATTTATAAATTTCAATAAGATTTCCAGCATTTTTAATTGAAATTTTATGTTTTTTGAAATACAAATCTATTTCAAAATGAGAAAATAATACATTCCCAAGTCCCAATATATTAAAATTAACCTCGTCCCAAAGAGCCATCAACGATAATGTACCATCATTTTCAAATTGGTCGAAGACAACATTATGAATTTTAATTTGGTTTAGATTAATTTCTTTACCTATAAGAAATTCTATCAAATCCATTGCATGACTGCAATTATTAATAAAACCTCTTTGATATCGAATAGAAATATTGGTCAAATGATCGTCGTTCAAATCTTCTTGAATAAAAGACATAAGACTAAAAAAAGAAGGCTGAAATCTTCTTATGTAATTTACAAGTATCTTTGAACGTCCTTTGTTGTAGAGTTCTTTTAGCTGAACCATTTCTTCAATTGAATTCGAAATTGGTTTTTCGCAAATTATAGTTTTAACTCCTACTTCTATAGCATTTTTTAAAATTTCAAAATGAGTAAAAGTTGGTGTACAGATACATACAATATCAAACTTTGATAAAGTTTCGCTAGATATATTATTTACTATTTCACATTTGTATATACTGGCAACTTTGGTTGCAAGTTCATGATTAATATCAAAAACAGAAACAACAACTGAGCTTTTTAAATACCACGCTTTAACATGAGTCTGTATTTCGTCATTATCAATATCATATTGGGCTCCAATATTGCCACAACCAATTACTAAAACTTTATACATTAGTCTCTTTTTTTTATTTTTTCTAAGAGAAATGTATATTTAATTTCAGCGACTTTCCAATCTTCTTCGGTATCAATATCTTGAACTTCAGATTCTGGCATTTCATAGCCTAATGAATTATCCGAAAAAAGTTTTTTATTTTTCAAAAACAAATCCGTCTGAATGAAATAAAACTGTCCACAATCATGATAAGCGGGAGGCAAATCTTGTGATCTTGTACTAATGTATTCAGGCCAATTCATTTTAATTAGCCCATCTTCTACTTTGAACGATCTTAAAATTGGAAAGCCAAAACTTACAATTGGCACGACTGTTTCAGCATTCTTCTCAATTAGCATTTTATAAGCTTTATTGAGTTTAAAACCTGTTACAAAGGGAGCAGTCGGATAAATGCAACAAGCATAATCAAAATATTGTCCTTTTTCTTTGTACATATTCAAAACCTCAGTAATTACATCTGCAGTTGTAGCAAAATCATTTGAATTCTCGCTAGATCTGATAAATGGTACTTTTGCACCAAGAGAAAGTGCCAAAGAAGCTATTTCTTCATCATCCGTAGAAACCATAACCTCAGTGAAACATCCAGCACTTAAAGCCGCATCTATAGAATATTTAATGATAGGGCTTCCTAAAAAGTTCTTAATATTTTTTCGCGGAATTCTTTTACTTCCTCCGCGAGCAGTAATTATTGCAAGACATTTTTTCATATACTAGGCACTAAATTAAATCAAAACTTAATGCAGTACCTCTTTTTACTGCCTTGTTTATTTTTTTTCCTAACATAATTTCAAAGTATTTAGGTGCAAGTCCAAGTCCCGGTCTAATTATTCGAATGTTATCTTCTGTAAAAATGTCACCTTCTTCCATATCTTTAACAATATAAATTGAGCGTTTAAACATTTTACTTTTTTTCTCAGCATCCATTATACCATAAGTAACTTTACCAATGGATAAGAATGCTCTCTCTGCTTCTTCAACTAGCATTTTAAATTCCGTTGGCTCTAACGAAAACGCAGAATCTACACCTCCCTCAGATCTATTAATGGTAAAATGTTTTTCAATAACACGAGCTCCTAAAGCTACACTGCTTACAGCTACACCAACCCCTAATGTGTGATCAGACAAACCTACATGACAATTGAATAATGCTGACATATGCGGGATTGTGCTAATATTAGTGTTTTCTGGCGTAGCAGGGTAAGTACTTGTACATTTTAATAAAACGAGATCTTTACAACCATTTTCTCTTAATGTTTCTACTGCAATTTCAATATCGGCAAGTGTTGAAATTCCAGTAGACATAATCACAGGTTTACCCGTTTGAGCTACTTTTTTTAGTAAAGGGAGGTGATTATTTTCAAATGAAGCTATTTTATAAACTTCAACTCCTAACTCTTCTAAAAAATCAACGGATGTATCATCAAAAGGAGTACTAAAGCATAGCATCCCTTTTTCTTTTGCTCGGTCAAATAATGCTTTATGCCATTCCCAAGGAGTATAAGCTTCTTGATACAATTCATAAAGGTTTCTGTCTTTCCATAATGAATTTGGATCTTTAATAGAAAACTCATCATGAGATACATCTATTGTAAGAGTATCAGCAGTATATGTTTGTAATTTAATAGCGTGTGCACCAGTTGCGGCAGCAGCATCAATAATTTCAAGAGCTTTTTCTAATGACTGATTATGATTACCACTCATTTCTGCAATTATAAAAGGTTTGTGAGTATCACCAATTGTAATATCACCAATTTTAATATCTTTTTTCATTGTTTGTTTTTATATAAAATAAAACTAGGAATTTCATTTACTATTTCTTCTTTTAAAAACTTATAATTAGCATTTGTAAAACTATTAATCGATGATTTATTCATTTTAAAAATATAAGCTAATATTGTAAATGAACCATTAACAGACAAGAAGTCGTCTGATGCTTTTGTAATCATTTCTTTTGCAAATCCGTTTCCCCTAAATTTAGCATCTATCATTAATCCAATTATTGCTTGATCTTCCTTACTTTTATTTATTCTAACCTGTCCAACAGGTAAATTAGATTCGTTCAAAAAAACATAAAAATAATTAGTACCACTATTAATCTGATTGTTAAACCAATTTACATGATTTTCATAAACAATCATTTCCTTTTGATATGAATTACTACGTACCAAAGGATCATTAGCCCAATTGAAGAATAATTCTACATCATCGATAGTTGCTTTTCTAAAGTTTAGCATTCTTCAAGTTTTTTAAATTCATCCAGAATCCTTTCTCCTGATTTTCCATCTGCAAATATTGATTGATTTTTAATCAAGTTATTTATATATGCTAAATCATTCATCTTTTTTAATTTCAATACAATATCATCAACAGCAACCATATTAAAATCTCCAATTGTTTCAGCATACTTCCCTCCCACTAATTGTTCATGAATTAAGTTTTGATTATCAACTGTAATTCCTGTAAGCAAACCAGATTTAACACAACAAACTTCTAACGCAATAGAACTTGACGGGCAAATACATATTTCTGCAGCATTAATCAATTCAATCATATTAACTGCACCTACATTACTGTAATTAGTAATATTTAAATGAAGATTTTTTTCTATAAATGTTTTTAATTGAACCTTATTTCTGTAAGCAGCTCCAGTAACTACAATTATATTTTTAATAAAGTCTACCTGAATACAACTTTCCAAAACCTTTAATGTAATATTCGTTGGGTCAGCTCCCCCCATACAAATAAAAGCCGTATCAACTTTTGATTTTTCTTTGTTCTCAATTGCTGCTTTCTTTAAAAACTCTTCTCTAAGAATTAAATAATCAGAGCCACACAATACTTTTGTATTTGAGCTTACATTATATCTATTAATTAAATTTCTATTAGCATGATTTATAACTAAATCTGAGCTAAAAAATCCATCTGCAAAATCATCTATTTGAACAATTGCTTTTACCTTATTTTGTATAGTAGCGATATATTCTTCATCAAATGAATAGCCATCGAAAACTACAATATCGCTTTTACTTAAAAACTTACTTAATTCTATTAATTCTGCTAACTTATTAGACTCTACTAAAGATATGACTTCTCCATATTGTTTTAATATCACTTTAATTTCTTCTGATGGACAAGAAATAATAAAAAAACAAGCAAATTCATTTTTTAAAATTTGAGATAATGCAGCACATCTCATAAGATGTCCTAAACCGATAGTACTATCTCCGTCTGCACGAAAAAATATTCTATTTTTCGTAGAAGTCATTAATTTTATTGATTACAAAATTTAGCTCTTCTTCAGTTAAGGTAGGAAACATTGGCAGGCTTAAACAATTTCTATAATATTCCTCTGCATTTGGCATATCGCCCTCTTTCCAGCCAAACTGCCTGTAATAAGGCATTAAATGACAAGGTATATAATGAATTTGAGCAAATATATTATGTTCTCTTAAATAATTATATAATCCTAAGCGATCTTCAACTTCAATAACATAAAGATGATAAGCATGCCCCTCTACTACTCCCGATTGCCCTTTAATATATGACTTGCCATTAAATGCATTTTCATAAGTTTTTGCAATATCTCTCCTTTTAAGAATCCCTTCATCAGCTCTTTTCAATTGGCTCATACCTAAAGCAGCTTGAAAATCTGTAATTCTATAATTATATCCTAAGGTTTGCATTTCCATATACCAACTTGGATAAACTTCTGATCCTAAACTACCATTTGCAAATTCAACACTATTAACATATGATGAGTCATTTTTTGTGATACCGTGAGTACGTAACATCAATAGTTTTTTATATAAAGCTTCATCATTAGTAGTAATCATACCTCCTTCTCCACAAGCAATATGTTTTACCGGATGGAAGGAAAATATAGACAGATCAGCAAAATTACCATTTCCGCAATTTTGCTGATTTTTATTTGTATCTAAGAAATATCCTCCAGGTGCATGGCAAGCATCTTCTATAATCCAAAGATCATATTCATTAGCTAAATCTCTAAAATCTTCAAGGTTCACACTTCTACCTGCGAAGTCTACCGGAATAATTCCTTTGTAAGTTCCCTTTGGAGATTTTTCTAACAAACTTCTTACAGAATCTATATCTAAAAGGTAGGTAGTAGGATCAATGTCAGCAAACACAACATCTCCTCCACAATATTTTATACAATTAGCAGATGCTGCAAAAGTTATAGGAGATGTGATTACCTTATCGCCTTCTTGCACATCTAAAGCCAAAGCACATAAATGCAGTGCCGCTGTACCGTTCGAAACAGCAACAGAGTATTTTACTCCTACATATTCTGAAAAAGCATTTTCAAATTCGGCTATTTTAGGCCCTTGCGTTAGATAATCTGATTTTAATGCCGAAATCACTACATCTATATCTTCTTGTGTTATGTTTTGGCGACCGTAAGGTATAACTTTATCAATCATTTATTAAAAATTTGAATCCACATGTTCCTTAATTAATTCTCTAAGACTAGTAACAGTTTCCCATTCATCGTTATCACCCGAGTTGTATGTAAAACCTTCCTCTACTTTTACTGCTTTAAATGCGTTTATAAAATCTTCCAAATTAAAATTTGGTATTGCTGGTAAAATTGTATAGTATCTTCCCAAATCATAAGTATTATACGAATCTGACGATGTAATCATTTCTTCATGAATTTTCTCTCCTGGTCTAATCCCTATAATTTCCAATTCACATTCAGGAGCAATAGCTTCTGCCACATCCGTAATATTGTAAGAAGGTATTTTTGGAATAAAAATTTCCCCTCCCCAAGCATTTTCCATAGCATGCATTACCATATCAACTCCACCTTGTAATGAAATATTAAAACGCGTCATGGAAGCATCAGTGATTGGCAATTTCCCTTCTTGTCTTTTTTTAATGAAGAAAGGAATAACAGAGCCATTAGATCCCATAACATTCCCATATCGTACAACTGAAAATTTAATAGGATTTGTACCTTTAATATTATTCGCAGCTACAAATAGTTTATCCGATGTCAATTTAGTTGCTCCATACAAATTAATTGGCGCACAAGCTTTATCAGTTGATAAAGCAACTACATTACTAACATTTGTTTGAAGAGCAGCGTGAATAACATTTTGTGCACCTCCTATATTTGTTTTTATACATTCATCAGGATTGTATTCAGCCAAATGCACATGTTTCATTGCTGCTGCATGAATAACAACATCAACACCTTGAAAAGCTCTTACCAATCTGTCTTGATCTCTAACATCACCAAGAAAGAAACGTATTTGTGGATATTCTTTCTCTGGGTATTCTTGAGCCATCTGAAATTGCTTTTGTTCATCTCTAGAAAGAATTATAAGTTTTTTTATATTGGGATGATTTTTAAAAATATGTGCAGTCAGTGCTTTTCCTAAAGAACCTGTACCTCCCGTTATTAAAATTGTTTTATTTAAAAGATTCATATTGTACTATTTTCTAAATAATTATTTATTTGTTAATCTATTTATATGCTTTTTTTTATCTACAAAACGTTTTTATGAACCTTTTAGTAAACGTCTCACTATTAACCAAAACACGATCAAAAATCCTCCTAGAAATCCTCCTAAAACAATCCCTTTGAGTTTACCAAATTTTTCCTTTTTTAAAGGCAAAATCGGTCTGTCTATTACTTGAATTAATGGTGTCTCTTTACGCAAAGTCACTTTAGCTAATTCACTTTGTTTTACTAACTCAGTTAATATCGCTGTATTTGCTTGAACATCTACTTGTCTTCTCGCAGAAGGTGCTCGTCGAACGTTTAAAGCAGGATTAAGATTGAAAGTATTATCATTTGCAACTGCTACTCCAGTAATAGCCCCATTTAACTCAGAACGTACAGAATCAACCTGATGTTCTAAAATAGCCATATTAATTTGGGCTTTTTTACTCTTTGTTTCAACATAAAATTTACCTACCTGCCTCGCTAATGTCTCACAAAAAAATTTTGAAAACAATTCATTTTTAGATGAGACATCTATACTTATAATTGACACTTTTTTATCCTTTTGACCAACTGTAAAGCCTCCTCGCGACAAACTTTCATACATAATTCCCATAATACTATCTTGAGTACGAGTAAAATTTTTCTTATCAGGATTCGGTAAAAATTGTATATTCTTAAGTTTAGGATTATCTATCCAATCCTCTCTCCAATTATTAGTTTGAATATACATTTCAGCCAATGAAATGACTTTACCATTAATATTAATTGGAGTAAGTAATGTTTTTTCAACCATGCTGCGGGATTTGAACAACTCAGTTAAATTTGACCCAGCAAATATTCCTCCACCTCCGCCTCCGCCTAAATCTAATCCCAAAGAACCTGCCAATCCTAATGCACCTCCAAGTCCTCCCGAATTGTTGCTATCCTCAAGTGCAAAAGATAAAGTTGCAATATAGATTGGTTTTTTGCTTAATGAATAAATTACTCCCGAAATCGCACCTAAAATCGCAATTACTACAATAATTTTCCATTTCGTTAATAAATAAACATACCAGTCTTTAATTTTTTGTATTAATTCGTTTAATGATATTTCATCATTAATTTGAGTTTTTTTCTCCATTAAAATTTATTTAAAAGCTGTAACGATCAATAAAGCTAAGCTAGAAATAACACTACCAATACCTACCCATTCTCCTGCAGTCATTTTCTTTCTTTCCGGTCTTTCTGGAACAACAATTTGAGAATCTGGAGTTACCTTAGGATAAGATCTAAAAAATAAAAATGAACTAGTTACTGCAGCTTTTCCGTTTGGATAAATAATATAAGCTTTTTTCTTCCAGCCTTTACTATCTGCACCACCAACAGAATTTATGTAATATTTAAAGCCTTTTCCACTTCTATATGGAATTTCAGAAGTGAGTAAAACATTTCCAGTAACTTTAACCCCTTCATTGTAAACCGCAACTTCTATCTCATCTCCAGGAAATAAAGTAACATTAGAATAATGATTTTTATCTTTTACTATTTTCTCCCAATTAACTGGAATAGTAGCGTATTTCAATTCATCTCTGAGTTTTTTAGATAATTTAGAGCTAAGAGTATCTTTTGTTTTAAAATTTGACTCTTCTTTTAGAGATTCTTTATTCTCTTTGTCTAAAGTTTCTTTTTTTTCTAGATTCAAATTGATACTCTCTAACTGTTCTATTTGCTCTTCTTTAATTGGTCTCTTTATTTTCATACCATCTAGATTAGCTATAGATGTTAGTCCTCCGGCTCTCATTACAATATTATAAACCGTTTCTTTCTTATTAGCCAAAACATATTTACCTGGATAAGTTACAGCTCCACTAACTTTAACCATTTCTGGTTTTTCGTAAACGGCCATTCTACGAATATTAATAACATCGAACGGTTTTAAAACAAAATTTTTAATTTGTTCATTATTATCTGCTGTAATTTCAAGTTCTACTAATTCTATACGTTTTGGATCTGCATCATCTATTTCATCAGATTTTACCATTCTAGCAATTTCAACTCTTTTTGAAGCCGAACCAGTTAATCCTCCAACTTGGACAACTAAATCATTTAATGTCAAATTGTCAAAATAATCATATTCCCCAGGATTTTTCACTTCACCATCAATTGTAATTTTATATTCTTCTCTAAAATCTAATATTGAGTAAACTGTTACGATATCTTCTCTTTTTAATTCTATATCAGCATTCAAATCCCCTGAAATTGCAGCACTTAAATCTACATTTACAACTTCTGTTACCAAGTTAGTTTGTAAACGAGTTATTCTAGCTCTCTTTGTATAAGCATCTTCTTTAAGACCTTCAGCTCTTGTGATAAGATCAGAAATGCGCATACCCTCTGTATAGGAATAGTAATCAGGTCTAAAAACAGCTCCCTCAATTTTGATACGATTCTCAAAACGATTTAGTATTTTAGTTACCTTGAAAACATCACCTGACTGAGGTTGATAAGTATTATATTCACCTTCATTTATGTCATGCACTTTGAATTCTTTTCCTGTTTTTTGTAAAACATTTACTGAAGCTGTATAAGCAAATTCATTAAATCCTGAAGCAAAATTTAGTAAATCAGAGAATTTTTCACCCTTTTTCATTTCGAAAATACCCGGACGTTTTACTTCTCCCTCAACAGTTACTCTTTGAGAATAAGCAGGAATTCTAATTACATCATTTTCCTTCAAACTAACATTGTCAGATTGATCTCCTTTTACTAAAAATCTATAAATATCAATGTTTTTGTAAACTTTATTATTTCTAATTAACTCTATATTTCTGTAACTTCCATTTTTACCTGGACCGCCTGCTAAGTGTAATGCATTATAAACAGTTGCTAAAGAAGATATCGAGTAGTTTCCTGGTTGTTTTCCTCCAACGATGGTAACTTTTATTGTTCTAATTTCACTTAAACTAACTGCAACTTGAGATTGTCCAGATCTAACTGTACTATATACTTTTGCAATAGCAGCCTTTATTTTTTGAGTCGCAGCTTCAATTGACAATCCTGAAACAGCAATCTGACCTACATATTCTATTGTAACTTTCCCTTCAACACTAACTGGAATACTAGCATTAAATTCCTGAACTCCATAAACACTAATTTGCAATTCATCTCCAGGGCCTAAAACATAGTTTAATGGTGTTGCCAGTTTTAAATCTGGTTCAAAATTTAAAGTTGGATTATCAAATAACTCCGAACCAAAAATTAAAGCATTTAAAGAATCTTTTATTTTTTCATTTTTGATTTTTTCCTGCTTTCTTCCAAACTCAGAGTCTTTATCTCCTTTTTTTAATTTATCTTGATCTTTTTTATTTTTGTCTTTATCTTTATCTGAGGTATTCTTTTTTTCATATTCTGTAATACGAGTCCTTAACTTATTGAATTCTGTTTGACTCATTCCTTTTGATAAAGCCATAGATTCAACATCATTAATAGTAGCATTATTACTTTTTAATTGAGACACAATTTTTGCAATTTCGTCATCTGATAAATAATCTACTTTTACAGTACTTAAATCTTTAGACTTTATAATATCCTGAGCATTTGCATTAAATGACATTAATAGAACAAAAATCAGAGCAAGAACGTAAGTTATTTTTTTCATGTTTGAATTTATAATTTAAACTTCAGTTTAAATAGTTTTTGTATTATTTCTGTTATGAGTATTGCTTTTTGTAATAATCTTTATAAGAACCTGATGTAACATTTTGCAGCCAATCTTCATTATTAAGATACCAGTTTATTGTTTTTTCCAGACCTTCTTCAAAAGTAACAGATGGCTTCCAACCTAATTCTTTATTAATTTTAGAAGCATCAATTGCATATCTTAAATCATGACCTGGTCTGTCTTTGACATAAGTAATCAAGTTTTGTGACGTTCCATTCTCTCTTCCAAGTTTTTGATCCATAATTTGACAAAGCAATTTCACCAAATCAATATTTTTCCATTCATTAAAACCACCTATGTTATAAGTTTCATGATTTTTTCCTTCATGAAAAACCAGATCTATAGCAATAGCATGATCCTCAACAAATAACCAATCACGTGTGTAATTTCCATCTCCATAAACTGGCAGAGGCTTATTATTTATTATATTGTTTATAAAAAGAGGAATTAGTTTTTCAGGAAAATGGTAAGAACCATAATTATTAGAACAATTAGTTAAAACATATGGTAGACCATACGTTTCTCCATAAGCTCTCACAAAATGATCTGAACTTGCTTTTGAAGCTGAATAAGGTGAATTTGGATCGTAAGGAGTTGTTTCGGTAAATAATCCTTCAGCTCCTAAAGAACCATATACTTCATCTGTGCTAATATGATAGAATCTTTTTCCTTCAAAATTATTTTTCCATTGATTTTTTGCAGCATTCAAAAGATTCATGGTCCCAATAACATTTGTTTTTACAAAAGCCAATGGATCTTCAATAGAACGATCAACATGGGATTCAGCTGCTAAGTGTAAAACACCATCGAATTTATGTTCGGCAAAAAGGTCATTTATAAAACTTTCATCAACAATATTACCTTTTACAAAAGTATAATTAGGATTATTTTCAATGTCTTTTATATTTTCCAGATTCCCTGCATAAGTTAAAGCATCTAAATTAAAAATTTGATATTCTGGGTACTTATTCACAAAACGTCTAACTACATGAGAACCGATAAAACCAGCACCGCCAGTTATTAGAATTTTTTTCATTTTTAGAATGCTTTTAATTTAATAAATCTGAGTTTTGTCTTTCTAACTCATTATATATATCCTTAACATCTTGCGAATTTTCCTTTTGTAAGATTAAATTCGCCGTAGCTGTATGCACAAAAATAGTATTTCTTAATCCTAAAAAAGTTGTATGACTATCACATCCAATTACCATATTACCATTTGAATCTATCGGATGTCCTTTAGAAACAAGATATTCATATACTGACTCAAATGACCCTAAATCCGACCAAGAAAAAGAAGCAGGGACAACTTTTATCTTTTTACTTCGTTCCATAACAGCATAGTCAATACTAATTGATGGTATTTGTAAAGATAAATCTAAATCTAAAAATCCTTCTTTCGATCTTTCCCAAACTTCTTTAGATTTTTCATATACATCTGGTTGAAATTGTTTTAATTCGTCTAATAAAACACCAGCTTTAAAACAAAACATACCACTATTCCATAAGAAATTCCCTCTTGCAATAAATTCTTTTGCAGTTGTCTCATTTGGTTTTTCACGGAATGATACTACTTTATCACCTTTTGATTCTATATAACCGTATCCTGTTTCAGGTTTGGTTGGAATAATTCCAAATGTTACAATATAGCCTTCTTTAGCTTTTAAAACAGCTTCTTGAATAGCAGTATTGTAATCATCCATTTTATCAATTATATGATCTGATGGCGTAATAATTAAAACATCATCAGGGTTAGATGCAAATGCAGCAAAAGCAATTGCCGCCGCTGTATTTCTTGGAGTAGCTTCTACGATATTTAAATACTCAGTTTTGGTTTTATCCATCACTTTTCCACTCAAATGATGATTATCAACATTTCCTACCACCATTACTTTGTCTGCTAAGTGACTGTTACGTTCAACTGTCATTTCAAACAAAGATTTACCTTCAAAAATTTCTAAATACTGTTTTGGCTGGCTTTTTCGAGAAAGAGGCCATAATCGACTTCCTACACCTCCAGTTAAAATTACATGTATTATTGAATTATTATTTTCCATTTAGTATAAATTAAAAAAGGAGTTAAGAACTACAGTCTGTTATCTGCAATTGTTCCTAAAACTCCTTTTACATCGTATAATAAACTATTTTCCTTTTGCAATTCTGAAAAATTTAAATTCAAGAATTCTGTATGTGCTACTCCTAAAACTATAGCATCAAATTTTTCTACCGGCAAAGAATTAATAGTTTCTAGTTTGTACTCTTTTTTAACCTCTTCAACATTTGCTAAAGGATCATAAATTGTAACTACTATTCCGTATTCTTTTAATGCTTTTATTACATCAACAATTTTAGTATTCCTGACATCTGGACAGTTCTCTTTAAATGTAATTCCTAACATTAAAAGAGTGGCGCCATTTACAGAAACACCCTTTTTTATCATTAACTTCACAATTTGCGAAGCTACATATTCTCCCATACTATCATTCAAGCGTCTTCCAGCCAAAATTATTTCTGGATGATATCCAAATTCCTGTGCTCTTTGAGCAAGATAATACGGATCAACACCTATACAGTGACCACCAACAAGACCTGGTTTAAATGGCAAGAAATTCCATTTTGTAGCAGCTGCAGTTAAAACTTCCTGTGTGTCGATATTCATTAAATTAAAAATCTTAGCCAATTCGTTAACAAATGCAATATTGATATCTCGTTGAGAATTCTCAATTACTTTTGCCGCTTCAGCAACTTTTATTGATGGAGCTAAGTGTGTTCCTGCAATTATTACCGATTTGTATAACGCATCTACTTTTTCACCTATTTCTGGAGTTGAGCCAGAAGTTACTTTTAAAATTTTCTCTACTGTATGTTCTTTATCTCCTGGATTTATTCTTTCTGGAGAATATCCTGCAAAAAAATCTTCATTGAATTTCAATCCCGATATTTTTTCTAAAACCGGCACACATTGTTCCTCAGTAACACCCGGATAAACAGTTGATTCGTAAATCACTACATCTCCCTTTTTTAATATCTTACCTACTGATTCACTGGATTTATACAAAGGAGTTAAATCAGGACGATTGTTTTTATCAACTGGAGTTGGAACTGTTATGATAAAATAATTGCAATCTGAAATATCTTCAAGAATATTTGTGCAATATAATCCGATTTCACTACTTGAATTTTCAACTAAAACTGCTTTTAAAGTTTCAGAATCTACTTCTAAAGTAGTGTCAAAACCAGAATTTAAACTTTTAACTCTGGTTTCATTTATATCAAATCCAACAACGGGATACTTAGTAGCGAATAATCTTGCTAAAGGTAAACCAACATAACCCAAACCAATAACAGCTATTTTTATGTTTTTTTCCAATTTCATTATTATTTTTTTATGATTTCATTCACTTTTACTCACGGCTTCGCCCTTCTGAGTCACAATAAATTGCCTCAGATGCCCAAAAATCATTTTCGGCAAATATAAGATATTCACATTACTTAATCAATACGGTTTCACGTATTACTAAAAAGAAATCGTGTTAATTTTTTACAAAAAAAACAAACCTCTATTAATCAGGTAACAATGATTTTATTTACAAAAAAAAGAGAGCCTAAAACATTAAACAATGATTAAACTCTCCTTTTATTTAATATGTTCCTCTTTAGAAACGCAATTATTTATATTTTATTTTCAAAACACATCCTAATGATTCAAGTACCAAAATATAATGTGTCTTAGATACTTCCTGTACTATTGCATTTTGATTACTAAATGCTCCTGTTTCTAATTTAATTCTATCACCAACTTGAATTTGGGTTACAGAAATATCTGCAATATTAGATGCTTTTAAATTATTCTTAATTATATTTATTTCTTCATCACGAACAATTGCAGGCTTGCCTAACCAAAATAAATACCTTACTACTCCGGATATCTGAAAAACAGAATTACGATCTACATCTTCAATATTGACAAAAACATAGGAATTAAAAAGAGGAACTTCTACTTTTTTCTTCCTGTCTGACCATTGTTTAACCTGAGTAATTAATGGACAATAACATTCAATTCCTATTTGAGTAAGCTTCTCTGCTACTTTTTTCTCCCATTTCGGTTTTGTATACACTACATACCAACTCATGATTTTTGCCTATCTTGACAATAAAACTTCTCAATCTCACATCTTAATATCTCCATTTTGTATTTAAATTTTATTTCAAATAATTATAGCATTATGCTCCTATTCCATTATAAACAAATCCAATGGCTTGTAATTCTTTAGCATTTAAGATATTCCTGCCATCGAAAACAAAAGCAGGCTTATGCATTGAATCATAGATTCGTTTCCAATCATAAGTTGTAAATTCATCCCATTCCGTTAATATTGCTATTGCATGTGCACCATTACAAGCTTCATATGCATTATCAAATATTGTTAGTGCTTCAGCATTTTCTACTTCAGATCTCGTTTCTAAATAATCTAAATCGCTAAGCATTTTATTTCTCGAAACTTTTGGATCATAAACCGAAATTTTTGCCTGTTCATTAATCAAATCGTCAGCTACGTAAATTGCAGCAGATTCTCTAGTATCATTAGTGTCTTTTTTGAAAGCCCAGCCTAAAAAAGTAATTTTTTTATCGGCAACTGTATTATATAAAGTTTGCACAATTTTATTAGAAAATCTTCTTTTTTGATGATCATTCATAATAATAACTTGCTCCCAATAATCTGCAACTTCATTTAATCCATAGGATTTTGCTATATAAACCAAATTTAAAATATCTTTTTGAAAACAAGATCCTCCAAATCCAACTGAAGCTTTTAAAAATTTCGGTCCAATTCTGCTATCCATTCCTATCGCTTTAGCAACTTCGTTTACGTCTGCCTCAGTTTTTTCGCATAATTCAGACATTGCATTAATTGAAGATATACGTTGTGCCAAAAATGCATTCGCTGTTAACTTTGACAATTCCGAAGACCAAACATTTGTAGTTAAGATTTTATCTTTGCTAACCCAGTTTGCATAAACATTAACCAAAGCATCAATGGCAGCTTCTCCTTCAGGAGTTGTATCACCTCCAATTAAAATTCTATCGGGATTTAACAAATCTGTAACTGCAGTTCCTTCTGCTAAGAATTCTGGGTTTGATAAAATTTGAAACTGAACGCCATTCCCAGTATTATCTAATATGCTTTTAATAGCTTCTGCAGTTCTAACAGGCAAAGTAGATTTTTCTACTACTATTTTATTCTGCTTTGCAACTTTTGCAATTTGTCTGGCACATAGTTCAATATATTTTAAATCAGCAGCCATTCCTTTTCCCTTACCATAAGTTTTGGTAGGAGTATTTACTGAGATAAAAATGACCTGTGCTTCATCAATTGCTTTTTCTACTTCTGTTGAAAAAAACAAATTTCGCCCTCTTGCTTCAGCAACAATTCCCGAAAGACCTGGTTCATAAATAGGAATATTATCAGTATTTGGATCATTCCAATCTTTTATTCTCTGCTCATTCAAGTCTACAACTGTAACTTGAATATGTGGACATTTTTGAGCTATCACTGCCATTGTAGGCCCACCTACATAACCGGCACCAATACAACAAATTTTTGTAATTTCCATTTACTATAATATTATCTTATTTTTATTTTAAATTATTCCAATACCAGCTTACGGCCTCTTTTAAACCTTCTTGCAACGAATATTTTGGATTATATCCTAAAAGTTTTTTTGCTTTTTCTATACTTGCCAACGAATGAGGAATATCTCCTGCTCTATTTACACCATAAACGATTTCAATATCAGCAATTTTTGGATCAAACTCTGATAGATATTTTTTCAAATATCCTACTAAATCGTTTAGAGTATTTCTATCCCCAAATGCAGTATTATAAACTGTATTAACAGCCTTTTCATTATTTGTATTCATGGCTAATTCGTTCATTTGAATCACATTATCTATATAAGTAAAATCACGTGAATAATTTCCATCTCCGTTAATTACTGGACTTTCAAAATTCATTAGTTGTTTAACAAATTTCGGAATCACTGCTGCATAAGCCCCTTCTGGATCTTGTTTTCTTCCAAAAACATTAAAATATCGCAATCCTATTGTTTCCAAATTATAAGTTCTGCTAAAAATCTCAGCATATAATTCATTTACATATTTAGTAATCGCATATGGAGATAAAGGTTTTCCTATTACCTCTTCTACTTTTGGCAATCCTTCAGAATCTCCATAAGTAGACGAACTTGCAGCATAAATAAAACGTTTAACTTTAGCATCTCTTGACGCAACTAACATATTTAGAAAACCCGAAACGTTTACATCATTTGTTGTTATTGGATCGTTTATAGATCGAGGCACAGACCCTAAAGCTGCCTGATGTAAAACATAATCAACATTTTGAATAGCTTTTTGACAATCTTCAAGATTTCGAATATCTCCTTCAATTAGTTTAAAATTGGGATTTTCTATAAAACTTTTCAAATTGTGACGATGTCCTGTCGAAAAATTATCTAAACAAATCACTTTATGACCTAACCCCAAAAAATACTCCGATAAATTCGAACCAATAAATCCTGCTCCTCCCGTAATTAATATTGTATTTTTAATTGAAGTTTCCATTTCTGTTATTATTTTTTTTGAATAGCTTAGAGATCATTTTCACAATTCCTTTTTTAGGTTCTTCTTCATGATATCCATTAGAGTAAGCTCCATAGCCATAACCATAGCCATAAGTAGACCCATATTTAGCCTTGTTCTCAAAACCATTAACAACAATACTCGCATTGCTTAATTCTCCTCTCTTTATTCTGTTATTAAGCAACGTAATCATATCTTTTTTAGTATAATTCTGTCTTACAATATATAATGTAACATCAGCAAACTGAACTAATTCTAAAGCATCTGAAACCAATCCTACTGGCGGTGTATCAAGAATTATATAATCATACTTTTGTTTTAGTTCTTCTATTAATTCTGTCATAGCATCACTCAAAATCAATTCGGATGGATTTGGTGGAATTGGCCCAGAAAGTATAACATCAAGATTTGATATCTGAGTCGAATTTGTAATTTCTTCGAGCGTATTTTGTTTAATCAAATAATTAACAACTCCAAGTTGATTATTAGTTAAACAAAATTCATCTGCTAAACGAGGTTTTCTTAAATCTAAACCAACAATTACCGTTTTCTTTTCACTTAAAGCAAAAACGGTTGCAATATTTATTGAGCAAAAAGTTTTTCCTTCTCCACTAATAGAAGAAGTAATCATCAAAGTTTTTGAACCGCTTAATTGCTGTCTTTTATATAAAAATTGCAAAGATGAACGAATACCTCTAAAAGCTTCTGAAAGTGCAGACTTCGGTTTATCGAATACAGCCAGATTACCTGAATCTTTGTTGAGCCCTACAACACCTATTATTGGTATTTCGGTTAGTTTACTAATGTCTTCCGTATTTTGGATAGAATCATTTATGAAGAAAATCGCAAACACAAACATCAAAGGAATTAATATTCCTAAAAAGAAAGCCAAAACGTAATTTGCAGAAGTTTTAGGTCCTATTAATCCTCCTCCAATATCTTTTGCAGGATCTATAAAATGAATATCTGACAAATTAGAAGCTTTTACTATTTCTGCTTCATTTCTTTTTTGAAGAAATTCAGTATAAATATTATCACTTAAATCATATTTCCTTTTAATTTTCAAAAGCTCCTGCTGTTCTTCAGGAAGTCTTTTTACAGTACTTTCTGCCTGACCAATTTTAGCATTTACCAATGATAAATCATACAATAAAGAAGCTTTGGCTGAAGCAATATTTTCCAATAAAACGCTTTTTACCGCTTGCATTTGATTATCAAAATCTTTGAAGATTTTATCACTTTTTACTGCATATGCCATTTCGGATCTTTGTGTTGACAAAGCAATAAGTTTCGAAACGCTTGATACAATATTAGGATCTTCAATACCAGCAACCGAGGGTGCCGGAAGTCTTGAATAATCAACACTATTATTTAAATAGGATTTTAAAGAATTATAATAAGCAATTTTTCTTGTAACCTGATCTTTTTCTACATCAAAATCCATTATTTTATCTGAAACTTTAGCCCCTCCAGCTTCTATTTCAAATATATTTTTATCTTTCTGAAAAGTCTTTAATTCATTACCTGTCTGCTTTAACTGAGACTCCATAGCAACCAGAGTACTATCTATAAATCTTATGGTATTTGTAGCAAATTGATTTTTACCATCTAGCTGAAGCTTCATTAACATTTTAACTGTCGAGTTCAAATATTCAACCATTCTGGCTTTATTTGTTCCTTGCATTCCTAAAGTCAACAAGGAGCCTGAACCTTTATCTGCATCAACACTTATTCCTCTATAACGGGCAACAGTTCCGTCAAAATCATTAAAACGAACAAAATATTCCTTTCCTTTATAAAAACCAGGATTGTCATTAATTTGTAATTTCCAATTTAAAAACGGCAAAGAAACCTGTTCTCCAACTTTATATTTTTTTATAAAGGTTACGGGTTGTACCGAAGTATTACTATAACTATTATTTGAATAAGTTATAAGAGAAACCGAATTAGTTTCAAATGGAATTTCTATTTGGTATTCACTTTCAGTCAAAAAAGTAATCTTAATTAAATTGCCTGCAATTTGACCTTTTGTTTTGTCAATGTTTACATAAAAAGGAACCTGTCCATAAGAATCTATTAAATTATATTTCCCTTGCTCTAAATAATCAATATAAAACTGCAGTTTATTTACAACAAGCTCATTATGGGATCTTGATTGCAATATTGTAGAGATTCCGTTAACCTGATCAGAAACTCCGCCCCAATTAAATACCAAACTTGTATTAGATGTAAAAAAAGGATTATTTTCTTCTTTTATGGAAATCATAGTCTGCATTCCATAAATTTTCTCTTTTCGAACATTTACCTGATATGCAATAGTAAAGGCTATTATTAAACTAGCCAAAAACCATTTCCAATAACTTAAAATTTTCAGTAAAAACCCTTTAAAATCAAAATTTGATTGATTCTCAAAAATGGAAAAATCTTTTATATCTAACATCTATGAATAAGGTTTTAATTTTTGATTATCAAATAAACTGTTGTTGCCAATGACAACAAAGTTATAATAGTCCCTATAGACTGTATACCTGTCTGTCCGGTTCCCCAAGTTTTTTGTCTCAAAGGCTTAACATATATATAATCATTTGGCTGTAAATTATAATATGGAGATTTCATCACATTTACATCTGTAAGATCGATATCATGCATTTGTACACCAGTTGGTGTTTGACGAATGATTGTTACTGCTTTTCTATTTCCAACAGTAGTAATATCTCCAGAATTCGCGATCGCTTCCATTATATTTACACGTTCTTGAAATAATGTTTTAGTACCAGTACTTCCTACCTCTCCATTTATAGTATATCTAAAACCTGCTAACTTTACAGTAACAAATATATTAGCCTCGGTTTTAAAGTACTCTTCAAGCAATTTTTTTTCAATATTTATTCTAGCTTCTTCAAGTGTATAGCCAATAACATTAATTTCTCCTAATATTGGCATTCTTATATTTCCATGATCGTCTACAGTAAATCCATCAAAATACAATGTTGATTCTGATTTTGTACTTGTAGTATTACTTTCTGTTGTATTAAAAATTGACACCAATTTTGGATCAATCGCTTTTATGCTGATACTTAAAACATCATTTACCTGAAGTCTATACGGTTTAGATCCTACAACAGCAATATTATTCTGTTCGCTGGAAGAATTTTTATCTTGTAAATAAGTAAGGTCTTTTATAGGAATACAAGATGTAAAAAATGTACTGATCAGCAATAATATAAAAAAGCTATTTTTTGTCATTTATGAAAATTTTACCGCAAATATAGCTTTTCCTTTAGTTTCCAGAAAATCTATGTTTTATTTGATTGTAGTTAATTGTTCTTGAAAGTTTTTTCAAACGGAACTCGATGTAAAATACTGCGTCCGAGTGTAATTTCATCTGCATATTCTAATTCATCTCCAACAGAGATTCCTCTTGCAATTGTCGAAATTATAATTTCAGATTCAGCAATTTGCTTGTAAATATAGAAGTTGGTTGTATCTCCTTCCATTGTAGAGCTTAGTGCAAAGATAATTTCAATCACTTTTCCAGATTTTACTTTCTCAACTAAACTGGAAATATTCAGCTGACTTGGACCGACACCTTCAATTGGAGAAATTTTACCCCCTAAAACATGATAAATTCCTTTATACTGTCCGGTGTTTTCAATTGCCATGACATCTCGAATATCTTCAACAACACAAATTGTTTGATGGTTTCTTACCGAATTTGCACAAATTTCACACACTTTAGTATCTGAAATGTTATGGCAATTTTCACAAAATTTAATATCCTCACGCATGTTTAAAAGTGCTTGCGATAAAAAACCTGTTTGCTCCTTAGGCTGTTTTAATAAATGAAGTACTAAACGCAATGCTGTTCGCTTACCAATTCCTGGTAACTGCGACATTTCGTTGACAGCTTTTTCTATTAATTTTGATGAAAATTCCATGACGACAAAAGTAATACTTTTAATGGTATCAGAAGTTTTGATACATCCAAAATCAATACTTTAGAAAGACAAAATGTTATTTTTGTATTATTTTTAAATTCAAACTAAAAACAATATCATTTTAAAACATCTAAATACACAAAACAATCAAAACAAATCATTAAAAAATTAATATTGATTTGTTGCTAACAACACTAAGGTACAGGCAACTTCTGCTTCAATATTATTCAATTCTAACAACTGATATAATTCGGGATTTTCAGTTCCAGGGTTAAATATTACTCTTTTTGGCTGTGCTTCGATAATATAGTTATAGTAATCACGCTGACGAGTAGGATTTAGATACAAAGTTACAGTATCAACATTTTTTACAGGAATTGCTTTTGTATGTATTTTTACACCGGCTACTTCTCCAGTGTTTTGCCCAATTGCAATAACGGTATGTCCTTTTTGAGTTAATGCATTTATAGCTCTAAAAGCATAACGATCTGTTTTTGTTGTTGCACCCAGCAACAATGTTTTTTTGTTTTTCATCATCATAAAATATTCTACAAAAATAGTCAAAATACACGTACTTAGCTTATCTTATTGATTGATAATATTGACTGTAAAAAACAATATCATAGTATTTATTTGCATTCAAATATTAAAATTTGACTATTTTTACTTCACTAACCAATATTTTATGGATTTATTTATATACCTGTTTGCGGCACTTTTTTCAGTACTTAACCCCATTGGAACTGTCCCCATTTTTGTTGGACTTACACAACATGACTCTCAAAAAGAACGTTCAAGAATTTCATTGTGGACAGCTATAAATGTTGGAATCATTTTATTGGTTTCTTATTTTATAGGCCAATATGTATTGACATTTTTCGGAATCAGCATTGATGCTCTGCGAATTGCCGGTGGAATTGTAATTGTAAATTCCGGATTCTCTCTGCTTTCTGGCAAGTTCAACAAAAAACGAGGAATTAATAAAAAGATTGAAAATGAAGTACAACAAAGAAATGATATAGCTTTAACTCCGTTGGCAATTCCAATGCTTGCTGGACCCGGCTCAATTTCTTTACTAATAGCTTTCTATCAAGAACATCATGAAATGGAAGAGATTATTTTTTCCTGTCTAGCGATAATAGCAATAGCTGTAGTAATATATGTTATTTTAAAAAGCGCACATTATTTAGCCCGAATTTTAGGCGCATCTGGAATTGTAGCTATTTCCAGAATTGTTGGATTTATCGTAATCTCAATTGGAATTCAATACATTGTTAGTTCCATTGTAAATATCATCAAAGGAAACTTAATGTAATGTATCTTTATAAAATAAAAAGGAGGATAAAAACTAATGTTTGTATCCTCCTTTTTATTTTATAAAAGCATTATTATTTTCTTGGCAAGAAGACTTCAGCCATCATACATCTCGCACTTCCACCTCCACAAGCTTCGATAGTATCTAAACTAGAACTTAAAATTTCAGCATGTTTTTCTAATTGCTGAATTTGTTTTGGAGTAAGACTTTGATGTGCCGATGCACTCATAACAATATACTTTTTATCATTTGCCCCTCTAACTTCTAACATATTTCCGGCAAAATTATTTACCTGATCTTCTGTAATTAGAATAACTTCTTTTTTATCGTCTTTTAGATTATCAAGAACCATTTTACGTTCTTTTTTATCATCAATACAGTCCGCACAAATAACAGCAAAAGTTTCACCTAAACACATCATTACATTAGTATGATAAATTAGTTTACGCTCGCCATCAACAGTTTGAAATGCTTCAAAAATAACCGGAGCATAATCAAAATCCTCACAAAACTCAATGAATAATTCTTCATCTGCACGAGGTGACAAGGCACAATATGCTTTTGAATTAGCACGATCTAAAAGCAAACTTCCAGTTCCTTCTAAGAAGTAACCGTCATCTTCTGCAGATGTGTAATCCATAATATTAGAAATCTCGAAGCCTTTTTCTTCAAGAGTATCTAAAATATCTTCACGACGTTCCTGACGACGATTTTCTGCAAACATTGGATAAAGAGCTACATCTCCATTTTCATGAAATGAAACCCAGTTATTCGGAAAAATACTATCCGGAGTATCAGTTTCCAAAGTATCTTCAATTACTATAACATCAACACCTACCGCTCTAAGTTTTTCAACAAAAGCATCAAACTCTTGCTGAGCTTTTGCATTTACTGTACTTGGCAATAATCCATCTAATACTTTTTGGTAATAATTATTTACAGCCGTCTGCTCATTCATTCTGAAAGCAACTGGACGAATCATTACGATTGCATTTGTTGTTTGTTTCATATTTTATATTGTTTCAATTTCTAAGTTTCAGGTTTCACATTTAAAAATGTAAAGACCAAAACTTGAAACTTTATTTTTAATCTCTAATTAATGGCAAGGTTGAACATCTTAATAATCCTTCTTGCTTTGCGATTTCTGCATATGGAATTTCCTCTACAATAAAACCTTTTGCGCGAAGCCAGTTATTTAAACGAGTAAAGTTTTTCTCAGAAACAACAACATTTGTATCAATTGAAAACACATTTGAAAACATATTATACATTTCATCTCTTTCTATATGAAATAAGTTTTCTTTTCCAAAAAGGTTTACCAAATATAAATAATCTGCTTCTTCACGAAATCCTCTTTTATAGATAATTCCTTTATCTTTTCCAACAGGTTGAAAACAACAATCTAAATGCAATGCATTATCTCTTGCTTCTAATTTTGATTTTACTAAATCAAATTCCTTTACAATTTTATTCGGAAAAAGCTCTTTTATATAGTTTACGCCATGCATATTGGTTCTGGCAGTAATATAATCTTTATAATCGCTTCCTTTATAAGTTCCTATAAAAATATGATCATTCCATAGCATTACGTCACCACCTTCAATATGAACTTCTTCGGGCGGGCGTACAACTTTAACAGGATCAATTTGATCAATTACATATTGAATAGCATCTAGTTCTCGTTCGCGATCAGGCAGAATATTCGATTTTACAAAGACATTATCAATTACAAATCCAATATCTCTGGCAAAAATCTGATTATAATTTTCAATCATTTCAGGACGATATACTGTTACATCATACTTTTGAAAAACAGCATTAAAAGCATCCATTTCTGCAACCATATCTTTCTCGATTGGATAAGTTCCAGCTTTAATATGTTCCAATGATTTAGGATCATAAGCTTCTTCTAATTTTGGAGTCGGCCCATTATGAACAGCAGAACCCAAAACAACCGCACGAAGACGAGATGTTTCGTTCTTTACATTTAATTGCAACATAACAATATTATATTTTGAGCAAATATAAAAAAAGCTTCACAGTTAAGTTAAGCTTTCTTTTTTTATTTGTTAGACTTAAACTCTCTAAGAGGATGTCCTGTATAAATTTGTCTTGGTCTTCCAATTGGCTCTTTGTTTTCACGCATTTCTTTCCATTGTGCGATCCATCCAGGAAGTCTTCCAATTGCAAACATAACTGTAAACATATCTGTTGGAATTCCTAATGCTCTGTAAATGATTCCAGAGTAGAAATCAACGTTTGGATATAAATTTCTTGATTTGAAGTAATCATCTTCAAGAGCTGCTTTCTCTAGTTTTCTTGCAATATCTAAAATTGGATCTTCAACACCTAATGTTTCTAATACCTCTGTAGCTGCTTTTTTGATAATTTTTGCTCTTGGATCAAAGTTTTTATAAACTCTATGACCAAACCCCATTAAACGGAATGGATCATTTTTATCTTTTGCTTTCGCTAAGAATTTATCAGTATCACCTCCATCTTTATTAATCTCTTCAAGCATTTCAAGTACTGCCTGATTAGCTCCACCATGAAGCGGCCCCCATAAAGCAGAAACACCAGAAGATATAGAAGCGAATAAACCTGCATGAGATGAACCAACCATTCTTACTGTAGATGTTGAACAGTTTTGTTCGTGATCTGCATGAAGAATAAACAATTTATCTAAAGCATCAACCACAACAGGATTTGCTGAATAAGGTCCTGTAGGCAATTTAAACATCAATTGCATAAAATTCTCTACATAACCTGTTGTATTGTCGTAGTAATTTAAAGGATAACCCATAGATTTTCTATAAGTCCATGTTGCAATTACAAGAAATTTACCCATTGTTTTACAAATGGCCTCGTACATTTCTTTTTCATTGTCCACATTTACTGCTTTTGGATTAAATGCTGTCAATGCACTTGTTAAAGCAGACAGAACTCCCATTGGGTGAGCTGTTTTTGGAAAACCATCGATGATATTCTTCATCTCTTCATTTACCAAAGTATGCTTTTTAATACCATTTTCAAATTGCTCTAATTGTTGAGCAGTTGGTAATTCTCCAAAAATTAAAAGATAAGAAACTTCCAAAAAGCTAGCTTTTTCAGCTAAGTCTTCGATTGAATATCCTCTGTAACGTAAAATCCCTTCTTCTCCATCTAAAAAAGTAATTTCACTTTTACAAGATCCTGAGTTTTTATATCCCGGGTCAAGAGTAATAATACCAGTTAAATCACGTAATTTGTTAATATCGATAGCTGATTCATTTTCGCTCCCTGTGATTATTGGAAGTTCAATTTTCTTACCATCTATTTCTAATGTGGCTATTTTTGACATAATATAATTGGAAATAATTCTATAAAATAATAATTTACCAAATCTAAGGAATTTAAGACTAATTAAAAAAAGAATACTGCTATGAATTTGTTAAAAGTCCAAAAAAAAACCATTCGTTAGAAAACGAATGGTTTATCTTAATATAACTCTTATGATTATTTAATCTTGAAAGCGTTTAAACCAGGGAAATAAGCAGTGCTTCCTAGTTCTTCTTCAATTCTTAATAATTGGTTGTATTTTGCCATACGATCAGAACGTGATGCAGAACCCGTTTTAATTTGACCGCAGTTTAATGCAACAGCTAAATCAGCGATTGTATTATCTTCAGTTTCTCCAGAACGGTGAGACATTACAGATGTATACCCCGCGTTTTTAGCCATGTTTACAGCAGCAATAGTTTCTGTTAAAGTTCCAATTTGGTTTACTTTTACTAAGATTGAGTTAGCAATTCCTTTTTCGATACCAGTTGATAAACGAGCAACGTTAGTAACAAATAAATCATCACCTACTAATTGTACTTTATCACCAATTTTTTCAGTTAAAGCTTTCCATCCATCCCAGTCATCTTCGTACATACCATCTTCGATAGAGATAATTGGATATTTAGCAGCAAGTTCAGCTAGATATTCAGCTTGCTCAGCAGAAGTTCTGATTTTTCCTGTTTCACCTTCAAATTTAGTATAATCGTATTTACCGTTTACATAAAACTCAGAAGCAGCACAGTCAAGAGCAATCATAATTTCGTCACCGAAAGTATAACCTGCTTTTTCAACAGCTAATTTAATTGTATCCAAAGCATCTTCAGTTCCTCCAGCCAAGTTAGGAGCAAAACCTCCTTCATCACCAACAGCAGTACTTAAACCTCTATCGTGTAAAACTTTTTTCAAGCTGTGGAAAATTTCAGTTCCCATTTGCATAGCATGTGTAAAAGAAGTTGCTTTTACTGGGAAAATCATAAATTCCTGAAATGCAATAGGTGCATCAGAGTGAGAACCACCATTGATGATATTCATCATTGGAACTGGCAATGTGTTAGCAGAAACACCACCTACATATCTGTATAATGGCAATCCAAGTTCATTAGCAGCAGCTTTTGCAGCAGCTAAAGAAACACCTAAAATTGCATTAGCTCCTAATTTAGATTTGTTTGGAGTTCCGTCTAAATCGATCATTAACTGATCAATTGTATTTTGTTCAAAAACAGAAGTTCCAACCAATTCTTCGGCAATAACAGTATTTACATTGTTCACTGCATTCAAAACTCCTTTTCCAAGATAAGCTTTACCTCCGTCACGTAATTCAACAGCTTCGTGCTCTCCAGTTGATGCTCCAGATGGAACCGCTGCTCTACCTAAAACTCCGTTTTCAGTTACTACATCAACCTCGATAGTAGGATTTCCTCTGGAATCCAAAATTTGTCTTGCGTGAACTTTAATTATAATACTCATTATTTTTGTTTTTTATTAATAGATTATAGATTTTTTTTCGAAATTATAAAAATATTTAATATTAAAAACGAATTTTCTCTATCAAACACCTTTATTTATTAACTACATCGTTTTAGACACAGCTAATTTTATATTCTCAACAAATTGATCAAATAAATATGACGAATCATGTGGCCCTGGACTAGCTTCTGGATGATATTGTACTGAAAAACAATTCTTATTTTTCATTCTCATTCCTGCCACCGTATCGTCATTTAAATGTATGTGAGTAAGCTCTAATTCAGGGTGACCTTCTAATGCTTCTCTTTTTACAGCAAATCCATGGTTTTGAGAAGTAATTTCACCTTTACCAGTCAAAAGATTTTTCACCGGATGATTAATACCTCTGTGTCCGCCAAACATTTTATAAGTCTGAACACCATTAGCCAGAGCAATAATTTGGTGTCCTAAACAAATTCCAAATAACGGTCTATCATCAGCTATGATTTTTTTAGCCACTTCAATTACTCCGTGCAACGGATCTGGATCGCCAGGTCCATTTGACAAGAAAAACCCATCAGGATTAAATGAATTTAAATCTTCATAACTAGCGTCGTATGGGAAAACTTTAATGTAGCAGTCTCTCTTAGCAAAGTTTCTTAAAATATTTTTCTTAATTCCAAGATCAAGTGCAGAAATTCTATAAGTTGCATTTTCATCCCCTACAAAATACGGTTCCGTAGTTGAAACTTTTGAAGCCAATTCTAAACCTTCCATATTAGGAACATTTGCCAATTCCTTTTTCAAATCCTCAATTGAAGTTCCGTCTGTACAGATTACAGCATTCATGGCACCATTATCACGAATGTAACTAACAAGTGCTCTTGTGTCGACATCAGAAATACAAATTAAATTCTGCTTTGCAAAATAATCTTCCAGACTTCCTGATGCACCCGCTCTTGAATAATTAAAACTAAAGTTTTTACAAACCAAACCAGCAATTTTTACATCTTCTGATTCGACCTCAAGATCATTTACACCATAATTACCAATATGAGGATTAGTAGTTACCATTATTTGCCCAAAATAAGAAGGATCTGTAAAAATCTCTTGATATCCTGTCATTCCAGTGTTAAAACAAACCTCTCCAAAAGTTTTACCGCTAATACCGATAGATTTACCATGAAAAATAGTTCCATCACTTAGTAATAAAATGGCGCTTTGTCGTGTTGTGTATTTCATTCTTTAATTTGTATTGTTTTTAATCGTCTTAGAAACTTTTAGGTTTCATTGTAATTAGATATTTTGCAAATTTACTTCTTTAAAAGAGGGCTTACAAGATTTTTTAAAATTTTCATTCATAAAAATAAAACCCTTACACTCAAAAAAGTTAAATTTTACTTTTCTAAAAAAATCAAAAAAAAAGGATAAACTAAAAATTAGTTTATCCTTGATTTTTATAGAATCATTACTTTCATAATTATTCAGAAGCTTCAGTTGACGTTTCTGATTCAGCTGCAGGAGCCTCAGGAGCAGTTCCTTCAGCTTTTTTAGCTTTACCACCACGACGGCTTTTAGCTTTTTTAACTTCTTTTTTACCTCCGTTGTAAAGTTCATTGAAATCTACAAGTTCGATCATCGCCATATCAGCGTTATCTCCCAAACGATTTCCAACTTTAATGATACGAGTGTATCCTCCTGGACGGTCTCCAACTTTAGCAGCTACATCTCTGAACAAATCAGTTACAGCATATTTGCTACGTAAGTATGCAAAAACAACACGACGATTGTGAGTCGTATCTTCTTTTGATTTTGTGATTAAAGGCTCAACGAATTGTTTAAGCGCTTTAGCCTTAGCAACAGTAGTGTTAATACGTTTGTGCTCGATAAGAGAACAAGCCATATTAGCTAACATAGCTTTTCTATGTCCAGTCTGTCTGCTTAAGTGATTGATTTTTTTTCCGTGTCTCATGACGTGTTTTTTAAAACCTTCATCTTGCTTCTATCCTCTTTGGAGAGCAAAATACGAAGTGGTTTATTCTTTATCTAATTTGTATTTAGCCAAATCCATTCCGAAAGTTAAATTCTTTACTGCAACAAGTTCATCAAGTTCAGTTAAAGATTTTTTACCGAAATTACGGAATTTCATTAGGTCATTTTTATTGAACGATACTAAATCACCAAGTGTATCAACTTCAGCCGCTTTCAAGCAATTTAATGCTCTTACAGATAAATCCATATCAACAAGCTTAGTTTTAAGCAATTGTCTCATATGCAATGACTCTTCATCATACGATTCTGTTTGTGCAATTTCGTCAGCCTCAAGTGTAATTCTTTCATCAGAAAACAACATGAAATGGTGAATTAAAACTTTAGCAGCTTCAGTAAGGGCATCTTTTGGATTAATAGATCCATCAGTTTTGATTTCAAAAACTAATTTTTCGTAATCTGTTTTTTGCTCTACACGGAAATTTTCGATTGCATATTTTACATTTTTTACCGGAGTAAAAATAGAATCTGTAAAAATTGTTCCAATTGCAGCATTCTGTTTTTTGTTCTCTTCAGCAGGAACGTATCCTCTACCTTTTTCGATTGTTAAATCGAAGTTCAATTTGATTTTAGAATCTAAATTACAGATTACAAGGTCTGGATTCAAAACTTGGAAACCTGAAATAAATTTTTGAAAATCACCTGCTGTTAATTGATCTTTACCAGAAACAGAAATAGTAACTGATTCATTATCGATATCTTCAATTTGACGCTTGAAACGTACTTGTTTTAGATTAAGGATAATTTCGGTAACATCCTCAACAACACCTGAAATAGTAGAAAACTCATGATCTACACCTTCGATACGAACAGATGTAATTGCATAACCTTCTAACGCTGAAAGCAAAACTCTTCTAAGTGCATTACCAACTGTCAATCCGTAACCAGGTTCTAAAGGTCTAAATTCGAATTTACCTTCAAAATCGGTTGAATCGATCATGATAACTTTATCGGGCTTTTGAAAATTAAATATTGCCATAAATTTCGACTAAGTCAATTATTATTTGTTGTACAACTCTACGATTAATTGTTCTTTAATGTTTTCTGGAATTTGAAGTCTCGCAGGTACAGAAACAAAAGTTCCTTCTTTAAGATCATTGTTCCAGGTAATCCATTCATAAACATGACTTGAATTTGATAAAGAACGCTCGATAGCTTCTAAAGATTTAGATTTTTCACGAACTGCAACTTTGTCACCAGGCTTAAGGTGGTAAGAAGGAATGTTTACAACTTCTCCGTTTACTGTAATGTGTCTGTGAGATACAATTTGACGAGCACCTCTTCTAGATGGAGCAATTCCCATTCTAAAAACAACATTATCTAATCTTGCTTCACATAGTTGTAATAAAACTTCACCAGTTACACCTTTTGTAGCTGATGCTTTTTCGAATAAATTTCTGAATTGTTTTTCTAAAATTCCATAAGAATATTTAGCTTTTTGCTTTTCCATTAACTGAACAGCGTATTCAGATTTTTTTCCTCTTTTCTTAGCCATCCCGTGTTGTCCAGGTGGGTAATTTCTTTTTTCGAAAGATTTATCATCTCCGAAGATTGCTTCGCCAAATTTACGAGCGATTTTGGTTTTAGGACCAGTATATCTTGCCATTTTAAAAAAAATTTAAGGTAGAAATTATGAATTCAGGTCTAATCCTTCGATAATCTATGTTCTACCTTGTTTATACTATAAAAATAAAAAATTAAACTCTACGTCTTTTTGGAGGACGACATCCGTTGTGAGGCATTGGAGTAACATCAATGATTTCAGTAACTTCAATTCCACCGTTATGAATAGAACGAATAGCAGACTCACGTCCGTTTCCTGGTCCTTTTACATAAACTTTTACTTTTTTAAGTCCTGCCTCAAGAGCTACTTTGCTGCAATCTTCTGCTGCCATTTGAGCTGCATACGGAGTGTTCTTTTTAGAACCTCTGAAACCCATTTTACCAGCTGAAGACCAAGCAATAACTTCACCTTTCTTATTTGTCAAAGAAATGATAATATTGTTGAAAGTCGAAGAAATATGAGCTTCACCCGTTGATTCAACGATAACTTTACGTTTTTTTGCAGTTGCTTTAGCCATATTACTTATTATTTAGTTGCTTTTTTCTTGTTAGCAACAGTTTTTCTTTTTCCTTTTCTTGTTCTAGAGTTGTTTTTAGTTCTTTGACCTCTTAATGGAAGACCAGATCTATGACGAATACCTCTATAACAACCAATATCCATTAAACGTTTGATGTTCAAAGAAACTTCAGAACGTAATTCTCCTTCAATTTTGTAAAATGAAACAGCATCACGAATCGCTCCGATCTCGTCATCATTCCAATCTTGAACTTTTTTATCCTGGCTAACTTGAGCTTTCTCTAAAATCTCAATAGCTCTACTTTTTCCTAATCCGAAGATGTAGGTAAGTGCAATAACACCTCTTTTGTTTTTTGGGATATCTACCCCTGCTATTCTTGCCATAATTATCCTTGTCTTTGTTTAAATCTAGGATTCTTTTTGTTTATCACGTACAATCTTCCTTTTCTACGCACGATAATGCACTCGGCACTTCTCTTTTTTACTGATGCTCTAACTTTCATACTGAATATCTTTTAATATCGATAAGTAATTCTTGCTTTTGACAAGTCGTAAGGGCTCATTTCCAATTTCACTTTATCACCAGGTAATAATTTGATATAATGCATTCGCATTTTTCCAGAAATATGAGCAATTACAATATGTCCATTTTCTAACTCCACACGGAACATAGCATTTGATAATGCTTCAATGATTGATCCGTCTTGTTCTATTGCTGATTGTTTTGCCATAAATAATATTAAGCTACTGCTTTTCTATTTTTACCAGTCTTCATTAAACCATCATAATGTTTGTTTAACAAGTATGAATTGATTTGTTGAATAGTATCTATTGCAACCCCAACCATAATTATTAATGAGGTACCTCCAAAAAACATTGCCCAAGATTGTTGTACATCCATAATACTTACAACAATAGCTGGGAACACAGCAATCAAAGCAAGGAATAAAGATCCTGGGAAAGTTATTAAAGACATCACTTTATCTAAGAAATCTGAAGTTTCAGCTCCTGGACGAACTCCCGGAATAAAACCGCCGCTTCTTTTTAAATCATCAGCCATTTTGTTAGTAGGTACAGTGATTGCAGTATAGAAGAATGTAAATACAATAATTAAAGTTGCAAATACAAAATTATACCAGAAACCAAACATATTACTAAATGCACCAACAATTGATTGTGATGTATCTGACTTAGACAGTCCAGCTACAGCTGCAGGGATAAACATAATTGCCTGAGCAAAAATGATTGGCATAACCCCAGAAGCATTAAGCTTAAGAGGAATCCATTGTCTATTACCTCCTGCCAAATCTTGCTCATAATCACCAGTTGTTGTACGACGAGCGTATTGAACTGGGATTCTGCGTACTGCCATTGTAAGCAATACACAAGAAATGATAACTAATAACCACACAATAATTTCAATAACTAACAACATTGGACCTCCATTGTTATTGGTAACTCTCGTTGTAAACTCTTGAATAAAAGCTTGCGGTAAACGAGCTAAGATACCAACCATAATTAATAATGAAATTCCATTTCCAATACCTTTATCTGTAATTTTTTCACCAAGCCACATAGCAAAAATTGTACCTGTAATTAAGATGATAACTGACGAGAACAAAAATTCAGGAGAATTAAAGCCTAGTAGAAAAGCACTACCAGGCAATGTTCTGTATAAATTATAGATATAAGTTGGACCTTGAACCAGTGTAATAGCTATAGTCAACCAACGAGTGATTTGATTAATCTTTTTTCTACCACTTTCTCCATCATTCTGAAGTTTTTGCAAATAAGGAATAGCAATTCCCATTAACTGAACAACAATAGATGCAGAAATATAAGGCATGATACCTAAAGCAAAAACTGAAGCTTTAGAGAAAGCACCCCCAGTAAACATGTCTAGGATAGATCCTAAACCATTTTTAGTTTGTCCCGCTAAACCTGTTAATTGAGTTGCGTCAATTCCAGGAAGCGTAACGTGTGCACCAAAACGATATACTAAAAGCAATCCTAATGTAATTAAGATTCTGTTTTTCAGTTCTTCGATTTTCCAAACATTACTTAGTGATTCAATAAATTTCTTCATCTTAATAGATAAGTTATATAGTTACAGCTTCACCACCAGCAGCCTCAATAGCAGCTTTTGCAGTAGCAGTAAATTTGTGGGCAGTTACTTTTAATTTTGCTTTCAATTCACCTCTACCTAAAATCTTAACGATTTCATTTTTTGAAGCTAGACGATTTGCTACGAAATCTGTCATAGAAACAGAATCAGTAATCACACCATTGTCTACTAATAATTGAAGCGTATCTAAATTAACACCTTCGTATTCTTTACGATTGATGTTTTTGAAACCAAACTTAGGAACACGTCTTTGAAGTGGCATTTGTCCACCCTCAAAACCAATCTTCTTAGAATAACCAGAACGAGATTTAGCTCCTTTGTGACCTCTTGCAGCAGTGCCACCTTTTCCAGAACCTTCTCCTCTACCTACTCTTTTATTTTGATTGTGCGTTGATCCTTCAGCAGGTTGTAAGTTACTTAAATTCATAACAGTATTTGTTATTTAGCTTCTTCAACAGAAACTAAGTGTTTAACTTTGTTTATCATCCCAAGGATAGCAGGATTTGACTCATGCTCCACAACTTGTCCTAATTTACGTAGACCTAAAGCTTCTAAACCTCTCTTTTGAGAAAGAGGACAGTTGATCTTGCTTCTTACTTGTTTTACTAATAATTTAGCCATAATTTCCTTGATTAACCTTTAAAAACTTTTTCTAAAGAAACTCCTCTCTGTTTTGCAACAGTATGAGCGCTTCTCATTTGTAATAAAGCATCAAAAGTTGCTTTAACTACGTTATGAGGATTTGATGATCCTTGAGATTTAGATAATACGTCGTGAATACCTACTGATTCAAGAACTGAACGAACAGCTCCACCAGCAATAACTCCTGTACCATGAGAAGCAGGAATTAAGAATACACGTGCACCACCAAATTTACCTTTTTGTTCGTGAGGAACAGATTGACCATTTAAAGGAATTCTCACTAAGTTTTTCTTAGCATCTTCTACTGCTTTCGCAATTGCTTCAGAAACGTCTTTAGATTTTCCTAGTCCGTGACCAACTACTCCATTTTCATCACCTACAACTACAATAGCAGAAAAACCGAAAGCTCTACCACCTTTTGTAACTTTAGTAACACGATTTACACTTACCAGACGATCTTTAAGTTCAAGACCACTAGGTTTTACCAATTCTACATTTTTGTATTTAGACATAATATATTAGAATTTAAGTCCAGCGGCTCTTGCGCCTTCTGCTAATGATTTAATACGACCGTGATATAAATAACCACCTCTATCAAAAGTGATTGTATCAATCCCAGCTTTTAACGCTTTCTCTGCAACTAATTTTCCAACAGCAGCAGCGATTTCAACGTTAGTACCTTTTCCTATTTCTTTTTCTCTTGAAGATGCAGCTAATATAGTAACTCCATTTACATCATCAATAAGTTGAGCGTAAATTTCTTTGTTACTTCTAAATACAGATAATCTTGGCTTAGCAGCAGAACCACTAATCGTTTTTCTAATTCTGAATTTAATTCTCTGTCTTCTTTCAGATTTTGTTAATGACATAATCTTATATTTTAAGCTGATTTACCTGCTTTTCTTCTTAATACTTCACCCACAAATTTAACACCTTTTCCTTTGTACGGCTCAGGCTTACGGAAACCTCTGATTTTCGCAGCAACCTGTCCTAAAAGTTGTTTATCAAATGATGTTAATTTTACGATTGGGTTCTTACCTTTTTCAGATATTGTTTCTAAAGATACTTCTGGAGCAATTTCTAAAACAATATTGTGAGAATATCCAAGAGCTAAATCTAATTTTTGACCTTGGTTTGAAGCTCTATAACCAACTCCAACTAATTCTAGTTCTTTTGTGAAACCTTCAGAAACACCAACAACCATATTACTGATCAAAGATCTGAATAATCCGTGTTTTGCTCTGTGGTCTTTATGATCAGACGATCTTTCAACTAAAACTTGATCGCCTTCAACAGTTACATTTACGTCCGAAAACTCTTGAACTAGTTGACCTTTTTTTCCTTTTACTGTAATAATACCGTCTTTAACTTCTACAGTTACACCAGCAGGGATTACAATTGGGCTTTTACCTATTCTTGACATCTTTTCTAGTGTTTAAAATTAGTATACGTAACAAATTACTTCACCACCTACATTTAATTGCTTAGCTTGTTTTCCTGTCATCAAACCTTTTGATGTAGAAACAATAGCAATTCCTAATCCGTTAAGGATTCTTGGTAATTTGGCAGCACCTGCGTACTTACGTAAACCAGGTTTACTAATTCTTTGGATATCTTTGATTACAGGCTCTTTAGTATCTTTATCATACTTTAAAGCAATTTTGATAGAACCTTGAACTGTGTTCTGCTCAAATTTGTAACTTAAGATGTAACCTTGATCGAATAAGATCTTAGTTATTTCTTTTTTTAGATTAGAAGCTGGAATCTCAACAACTTTGTGGTTTGCAGCCACAGCGTTACGAACTCTCGTCAAATAATCTGCAATAGGATCTGTATACATATGTATTTGATTGCGATTATGGTTTTCAGGAAGCACTCTGCTTCCTGAACCTTTAATCAATTTATAAACTTTTTTAAATTACCAGCTGGCTTTTTTTACACCAGGAATTAATCCATTGTTAGCCATTTCACGGAAAGTTACACGTGAAATACCGAATTGACGGATATAACCTCTAGGTCTACCTGTTAATTTACAACGATTGTGTAAACGAACTGGTGAAGCATTTTTAGGTAATCTTTGTAGGCCTTCATAATCTCCAGCTTCTAATAAAGCTTTTCTTTTTTCAGCATACTTAGCTACCGTTTTCTCTCTTTTCACCTCGCGGGCTTTCATTGATTCTTTAGCCATGTCTTAATTCTTTTTAAAAGGTAATCCTAATTCAGTCAATAATGACTTTGCTTCCTTGTCTGTTTTTGCAGTAGTAACAAATGTAATATCCATTCCTGAAATTTTGTTTACTTTGTCAATATCAATTTCTGGGAAAATGATTTGCTCTAAAACTCCAAGATTGTAGTTACCTCTTCCGTCGAAACCAGTAGCTTTAATACCACTAAAATCTCTAACACGTGGCAAAGAAGAAGTAATAAGTCTATCTAAAAACTCATACATTCTTTCTCCACGTAAAGTTACTTTTGCTCCAATAGGCATCCCTTTTCTTAATTTGAAAGACGCAACGTCTTTCTTAGAAATTGTAGATACTGCTTTTTGTCCAGTGATCTTAGTTAACTCATCAACTGCATAGTCAATAAGTTTTTTATCAGATACAGCTGCACCAACTCCACGGCTCAAAACGATTTTTTCAAGTTTAGGAACTTGCATTACGTTTGTATATCCGAACTCTTCTTTAAGAGCAGAGATTACTCTACTCTTATATTCTTCTTTTAGTCTAGGTGTATATGCCATTACTATAGTACTTGATTAGATTTTTTTGAAAATCTTACTTTCTTATCTCCTTCTACTCTAATACCTACTCTAGTTGTTTCCTTAGTTTTAGGATCAATTAAAGCAATGTTAGAAATTTGAATAGAAGCCTCTTTCTTAACGATACCACCTTGAGGGTTTTTAGCACTTGGTTTAGTGTGTTTTGAAACCAAGTTTACACCTTCAACTATCGCTTTGTTTTTCTCACGGTAAACACGTAAAACTTTACCTTCAGCACCTTTATGGTCTCCAGCAATAACTCTTACGATATCTCCTGATTTTATTTTTAGCTTTATCATCTTAAAAACGAATTAAAGCACTTCTGGTGCTAATGATACAATTTTCATGAATTGTTTTTCACGAAGTTCTCTTGCTACCGGACCAAAAACACGAGTTCCTCTCATTTCCCCTGCAGCATTCAAAAGAACACATGCATTGTCATCGAAACGGATATAAGAACCATCAGCTCTTCTCACTTCTTTTTTAGTACGTACAACAACTGCAGTTGAAACAGCTCCTTTTTTTACGTTTCCGTTTGGAGTTGCATCTTTGATAGAAACTACAATTTTGTCACCAACAGAGGCATATCTTCTTTTAGTACCTCCTAAAACACGAATAGTTAAAACTTCTTTAGCTCCCGTGTTATCTGCTACTTTTAGTCTTGATTCTTGTTGTACCATAATTATTTAGCTCTTTCTAAGATTTCAACTAATCTCCAACATTTTGTTTTACTTAAAGGACGCGTTTCGCTGATTCTTACAGTATCACCAATGTTACAGTCGTTTGTTTCGTCGTGCGCAACATATTTCTTTGTTTTTAACACGAACTTACCGTATAATGGGTGTTTTACTTTTCTTACTTCTGCAATAACGATAGATTTATCCATCTTATTTGAAGTAACAACACCTATTCTTTCTTTTCTTAAATTTCTTTTTTCTTCCATCTTTCAGCAGAATACAATTATTGTAACTCTCTTTTAGTTAACTCTGTAGCTAATCTAGCAACTGTTCTTCTAACGCTTCTAATTTGAAGTGGGTTAGCAATTGGAGAAATAGCGTGAGCCATTTTTAGGTCAGCATATACTTTCTTAGTTTGACTAAGCTTTTCTTGCAACTCCGCTGCAGAAAGATCTTTTATTTCTGATTGTTTCATAATAAATATAAATTATGCTTCGAAATCTCTAGCAACGACGAACTTAGTTTTTACTGGAAGTTTTTGAGCTGCAAGACGTAAAGCCTCTTTTGCAACTGACAATGGAACCCCTCCAACTTCAAACATAATTCTTCCTGGTTTAACAACAGCAGCCCAATATTCAACTGCTCCTTTACCTTTACCCATACGTACTTCAAGAGGTTTCTTAGTGATAGGTTTGTCTGGGAAAATTTTAATCCACAATTGTCCTTCTCTCTTCATGTAACGAGTTGCAGCGATACGCGCAGCTTCGATTTGACGTGAAGTTAAGAACATTCCATCTTCATGCACAGATTTAATACCAAACATTCCATTTGAAAGTTCATGCCCTCTTTGAGAGTTACCCTTCATTCTACCTTTTTGTACCTTGCGGTATTTTGTTCTTTTAGGCTGTAACATTTTTCTTTAGTTTAAAAATTTACTTTCTTTTACGAGCGTCTGGTTTTCCACCTTTATTAAAGTTAGATTTACCTCTAGGGGCATCTCCACCTTTACCACCGCCAGTACCAGATTGTTTTTTATCCATTCCAGCAAGTGGAGAAAGATCTCTCTTTCCATAAACTTCACCTTTCATGATCCATACTTTGATACCCATTCTACCGTAAGTAGTGTGAGCTTCAGCCAAAGCATAATCAATATCAGCTCTGAAAGTTGATAGAGGAATTCTACCTTCTTTGAAACCTTCAGAACGTGCCATCTCAGCTCCATTCAAACGACCAGAAATCAAAACTTTGATACCTTCAGCGTTCATACGCATAGAAGCAGCAATAGCCATTTTGATTGCACGTCTGTAAGAAATACGGCTTTCGATTTGACGAGCGATGCTTGTCGCCACAAGATAAGCATCTAACTCAGGTCTTTTAATTTCAAAGATGTTAATTTGAACCTCTTTATCAGTAACTTTCTTAAGTTCCTCTTTTAACTTGTCTACCTCTTGTCCGCCTTTTCCGATAATGATACCAGGTCTAGCAGTAGTGATAGTAACGGTTACAAGCTTTAAAGTTCTCTCGATGATTACTTTAGATACACTAGCTTTTGATAAACGAGCGTGGATATACTTTCTGATTTTGTGATCTTCAGCTAATTTATCGCCGTAATCATTTCCACCATACCAGTTTGAGTCCCATCCTCTGATGATACCAAGTCTATTTCCAATTGGATTTGTCTTTTGTCCCATGCTGCTTAAGAATTGCTTTGTGTGTTATTGATAGCTCCAAGCACGATTGTTACGTGGTTAGAACGTTTTCTTATTCTGTGTGCACGACCTTGTGGAGCTGGACGAAGTCTTTTTAACATCATTCCACCATCTACTCTGATCTCTTTAACAAATAATCCAGCCTCTTCTAAATTACCTTCACTATTTTTTTGCTCCCAGTTATTGATTGCAGATAATAATAGTTTTTCTAATTTTCTTGAAGCTTCTTTAGAACTGAATCTTAAAATGTTAAGTGCTCTTTCTACCTTCTGACCTCTTACCAAGTCCGCTACTAAGCGCATTTTTCTAGGTGAAGTAGGGCAGTTATTCAATTTTGCGAAAGCGATAGACTTATTAGCCTCTTTTCTCGCATCTGCTGTTTCTCTTTTACGAACTCCCATTGCTTCTTTTATTTTTTACCTTTATTTTTTGCTCCAGCATGACCTCTAAAAGATCTAGTTGGTGAAAACTCTCCTAATTTGTGACCTACCATGTTTTCTGTTACGTAAACTGGTACAAATTGACGACCGTTATGAACTGCGATTGTTTGTCCAACAAAATCTGGAGTAATCATAGAAGCTCTAGACCAAGTCTTAACTACTGCGTTTTTACCACTCTCTACGTTTTCTTGAACTTTCTTATCTAATTTATAATGAACGAAAGGTCCTTTTTTTAATGAACGTGCCATATCTTATTATTTCTTTCTACGTTCTACGATATACTTGTTACTCGGGTTTTTCTTAGAACGAGTTCTGTAACCTTTAGCTGGCAATCCGTTTCTTGAACGCGGGTGCCCTCCAGAAGAACGTCCTTCACCACCTCCCATAGGGTGATCAACTGGGTTCATCGCTACTGGTCTAGTTCTAGGTCTTCTTCCTAACCATCTTGTTCTACCTGCTTTTCCAGATACAACTAATTGGTGGTCAGAGTTAGAAACAGCTCCAATTGTAGCCGAACAAGTTAACAAGATTAATCTTGTTTCTCCAGATGGCATTTTAATTGTTGCATATTTCCCGTCTCTTGCCATTAACTGAGCAAAAGTTCCAGCCGAACGAGCAATTACAGCTCCTTGTCCTGGACGTAACTCAATACAAGATATAACAGTTCCAAGAGGAATTCTGCTTAAAGGCAATGTATTACCAATTTCAGGTTGAGATTCTGGACCAGAAACTAATTTCTGACCAACTTTCAATCCGTTTTGAGCAATTACATAAGTTTTCTCTCCATCAGCATAAGCTAACAAAGCAATGAATGCAGTACGATTTGGATCGTATTCGATTGATTTCACTGTAGCCGGAATTCCGTCTTTAGTTCTTTTGAAATCAATAATACGATATCTCTGCTTGTGACCACCACCCGTATAACGCATGGTCATCTTTCCTTGACTATTTCTACCTCCAGAGTTTTTTATCGGTGCTATCAAAGAGCGTTCCGGCTTATCAGTTGTAATGGCGTCATAACCATTCACAACTCTAAATCGCTGACCTGGGGTAATAGGTTTTAATTTTCTTACTGACATTTTTCTATCTTAGATATTGTTGTAAAAATCAATTGTTTCTCCTTCTTGTACTTGAACAATTGCTTTTTTAATTGCATTTGTCTTTCCACTGATTAAACCACTTTTAGTGTATTTAGTAGATCTATCTGGTCTCACATTCATTGTATTAACAGAAACGATAGTAACTCCATAAGCAGCCTCAACAGCTTTCTTAATTTGAATTTTATTCGCTTTTCTATCAACAACAAATCCGAAGCGGTTTAGAACTTCACTTTCTTTGGTTACTTTTTCAGTTACTATAGGTCTAATTATGATACTCATACTCCTATTATTTACTTAAATTTTCTTCAATTAACTCTAAAGAACCCTCCAAAAGCACTAAATTATTAGTGTTTAATATCGCGTAAGTGCTTAATTCTGAGCTAGTTACGACATTAGAAGCCTTTAAATTGCGTGACGACAAATATACATTTTTATTTGACTCACCCAACACAAATAGAGATTTTTTATTTTCTAACCCTAAAGCTTTCAAAACGTTAATGAAATTTTTAGTGTTTGGCGCATCAAAATTAAAGTCTTCAAGAACGATAATATTTGACTCTTTTGCTTTGATTGAGAAAGCTGATTTTCTAGCCAATCTTTTCAAACCTTTATTCAATTTAAATGAATAACTTCTTGGTCTTGGTCCAAAAACTGTTCCTCCACCTTTAAATAAAGGGTTTTTAACACTTCCCGCACGAGCTGTACCCGTACCTTTTTGCTTTTTAATCTTACGAGTACTACCAGTTACTTCAGCTCTTTCTTTAGCTTTGTGAGTACCTTGTCTTTGATTAGCAAGATATTGCTTAACATCAAGATATACTGCGTGATTGTTTGGCTCAATTGCGAATACTGAATCAGAAAGTTGAACTTTTCTTCCAGTATCTTTTCCGTTGAAATCTAATACTTTTACTTCCATTACTTCTGAATGATTACGTAAGAGTTTTTGTGTCCAGGAATACACCCTTTAACAACAAGCAGGTTCTTTTCAGCAACCACTTTTAAAACTCTAAGGTTTTGTACTTTTACATTATCTCCACCCATTCTTCCAGCCATACGCATTCCTTTGAATACTCTAGATGGATAAGAAGAAGCTCCTACAGAACCTGGCGCTCTTAAACGGTTGTGCTGACCATGAGTAGCTTGTCCAACTCCACCAAAACCGTGACGTTTAACAACACCTTGGAAACCTTTACCTTTAGACACACCTTGTACATCTACAAATTCTCCTTCTTCAAAAATAGAAACATCAATAAGATCTCCTAATTTTTGTTCAGTTGCGAAATCTTGGAATTCAACGACTTTTTTCTTAGCAACAGTTCCAGCTTTTTTAAAGTGCCCTAAAGCAGCTTTAGTAGAATGTTTCTCGTTTTTGTCATCGAAACCAAGTTGCAACGCTTCGTACCCGTCAACACCTTTGGTTCTGACTTGGGTAACAACACACGGCCCAGCCTCGATTACTGTACAAGGAATGTTTTTCCCGTTTTCGTCGAAAATACTAGTCATGCCGATTTTTTTACCAATTAACCCAGACATAAATATTAATTATTAATTACTAAAATTCCCTTCAATTTGAAAATAACAGAAATTTCCAAACAGGGAGTGCAAAAGTAGACATTAAAATTGAATATACCAAACAGTTAGAAAAATTAAATCGCTCATTATCAAAATCCAAGCACAAAACCACCATTAAAAACAACTTTTTATACCTAAGATTTTAAGGCGATTTTTCTTTTCTATAACTCACTCACACTTAACAATTAATTAATCCAATCACAACAAAACACTCCCCCACCTCTTTAAAACAAAGGACTTTAGAAAAATCAACAAAGAAACATTAGACTTAAAAACCCTTTATTCAACACAAAAAAAGCGTTATTTAAAAACAAAAAAAAGCGAGACATTTCTGACTCGCTTTTTATATAAAAAATATAATAAAATTATACTTTAATCTCTACTTCAACACCACTTGGCAATTCAAGTTTCATTAAAGCATCAATAGTTTTTGATGAAGATGAATAAATATCAATCAATCTCTTGTATGACATTACTTCAAATTGCTCTCTCGCTTTTTTGTTAACGTGCGGAGAACGTAATACAGTGAAAAGTTTTTTGTGAGTTGGCAACGGAATTGGACCTGTTACAACCGCACCAGTAGTTTTTACTGTTTTTACGATCTTTTCAGCAGATTTATCTACCAACATGTGATCGTAAGATTTTAGTTTTATTCTGATTTTTTGACTCATTTTCTTAAAATTAAGCGTTACCTTTTGCTTTTTTGATTACCTCTTCTGAAATATTAGAAGGTGTTTCTGCATAGTGAGAAAACTCCATTGTTGAAGTAGCTCTACCAGAAGACAATGTTCTTAATGTTGTTACATATCCAAACATTTCTGATAAAGGCACATCAGCCTTAATAGTTTTAGCACCATTTCTATCACCCATATCATTAACCTGACCTCTACGACGGTTCAAGTCACCTACGATATCACCCATGTTTTCTTCCGGAGTAATAACTTCGATTTTCATGATTGGCTCAAGAATAACAGCTCCAGCGGCACGTCCTGATTCTTTATAACCCATTCTCGCAGCTAATTCAAAAGATAATGCATCAGAATCCACAGGGTGGAAAGATCCATCTGTTAAAGTCACTTTTAAACTATCCACAGCATATCCTGCTAATGGACCAGTTTTCATAGCTTCTCTAAATCCTTTTTCAACAGCAGGGATATATTCTTTAGGAACGTTACCACCTTTTACAGCATTGATAAATTGTAATCCAACTGGAACTTTACCATCAACTTCATCAGCAGGCTCAATTGTAAATACGATATCACCGAATTTACCACGACCTCCAGATTGTTTTTTATAAGTCTCTCTATGTGTTGCAGATCTTGTAAACGCTTCTTTATATTCAACCTGAGGCTCACCTTGGTTCACTTCAACTTTAAATTCACGTTTCATACGATCTACTAAGATATCTAAGTGAAGCTCACCCATACCTGAAATAATAGTCTGACCAGAAGCCTCATCAGTTCTAACCGTAAATGTTGGATCTTCTTCAGCTAATTTAGCTAAAGCCATACCCATTTTATCTACGTCAGCTTTTGTTTTAGGCTCAATAGCAATACCAATTACCGGATCAGGGAATTTCATAGATTCCAAAATAATTGGATGCTTTTCATCAGAAAGAGTATCTCCAGTTTTAATATCTTTAAAACCTACAGCAGCTCCAATATCTCCAGCCTCAATAAATTCGATTGGATTTTGTTTGTTTGCGTGCATTTGGTAAATACGAGAAATTCTCTCTTTGTTACCAGAACGAGTATTTAAAACATAAGAACCAGCATCTAAACGTCCAGAATATGCACGGAAGAAAGCTAAACGACCTACGAATGGGTCAGTAGCAATTTTAAATGCTAAAGCAGCAAACGGCTCTTTTACATCTGGCTTACGCAAAATTTTCTTTTGATCTTCTTCTAATAAATCAGCATCATCAGGATGAATTCCTTCAATACCTTCTTTATCTAGCGGAGATGGTAAATACTTACAAACAGCATCTAACATGAACTGAACTCCTTTATTTTTGAAAGAAGAACCAGCAAGCATCGGAATGATCGCCATATCAATAGTAGCAGCTCTTAAAGCATTATTGATTTCTTCTTCAGTAATAGAGTTTTCATCCTCCATATATTTATCTAAAAGATTTTCATCATAAGTTGCAATCTCTTCGATAAGAATAGAACGGTAGTGCTTTACATCATCAACCATATCAGCAGGAATATCCACAACATCAAAAGTAGCTCCTTGAGTTTCATCATGCCATACAATAGCTTGATTTTTCACTAAGTCAACAATACCTTTAAAATCAGCTTCATCTCCAATAGGCAAAGTAATTGCAACCGCATTCGATTTCAACATATCTTTAACCTGTCCGCATACAGCTAAAAAGTTAGCACCTTGACGGTCCATTTTGTTTACGAATCCCATACGAGGAACTCTATATTGATCTGCAAGTCTCCAGTTAGTTTCTGATTGAGGCTCAACACCATCAACAGCACTAAACAAGAAAACTAAACCATCAAGTACACGTAAAGAACGGTTTACCTCTACAGTAAAGTCAACGTGTCCCGGAGTATCAATAATATTAAAGTGATAAGGCAATGATTGAGGAATAACTTTACCTTGTTCTGTTGGGAAGTTCCAAGTACAAGTTGTAGCAGCAGAAGTAATTGTAATACCTCTTTCCTGCTCTTGAGCCATCCAGTCCATTGTTGCAGCACCATCGTGCACCTCACCAATTTTGTGTGACTTTCCAGTATAAAAAAGAATACGCTCAGTTGTTGTTGTTTTACCAGCATCAATGTGAGCAGCGATTCCGATATTTCTTGTATATTTTAAATCTCTAGCCATTTCTTACGAATTAAAATCTAAAGTGAGAGAATGCTTTGTTAGCTTCTGCCATTTTGTGAGTATCCATTCTTTTCTTAACTGCAGCACCTTCTTCTTTAGCAGCAGCTAAACACTCAGATGCTAAACGTTGTGCCATAGATTTTTCATTTCTTCTTCTAGCATAAAGTATTAACCACTTCATAGCCATAGAAATTTTTCTGTCCGGACGAATCTGCATTGGGATTTGGAATGTAGCTCCACCTACTCTACGGCTACGTACTTCTACGTGAGGCATAACGTTTGTTAAAGCATCTTTCCAAATTTCTAATGAAGTTTTTTCATCATTTTGCTTTTTAGATTCGATGATATCAATAGCATCATAAAATACTTTAAAAGCTGTAGATTTCTTACCATCCCACATTAAGTTATTCACGAAACGTGTTACTAATTGGTCGTTAAACCTAGGATCCGGTAAAAGTGGTCTTTTCTTTGCCGCTCTTTTTCTCATGTCTTTTTCTTAAAAGTTTTTAAATTACTTTTTTGCTTCTTTTGGGCGTTTAGCACCGTACTTAGATCTTCTTTGCGTTCTCCCTGCAACACCTGACGTATCAAGCGCTCCACGAACGATATGATATCTAACACCTGGTAAATCTTTTACCCTTCCACCTCGCACTAATACTATCGAGTGCTCTTGTAGATTGTGTCCTTCTCCTGGGATGTAAGCATTCACCTCATTACCATTTGTCAAACGCACACGCGCAACTTTACGCATTGCAGAGTTTGGTTTTTTTGGTGTAGTAGTGTAAACACGCGTACAAACCCCTCTTCTTTGAGGACAAGAATCTAAAGCAACCGATTTACTCTTCTTAGTGATCTGAGTTCTTCCTGTTCTTACTAATTGTTGAATTGTTGGCATAATTAATACTAAAAATTAATATGATATTAAATTCCCGCTTTTTACGGGGTTGCAAATGTATAAAATAAATTTCACTATACAAACGTTAATCTATTAATTTTCAACAACATTATTTAATCGTATGTTTTTACAAACAAACAATAGATATTTGCAAGACTTTTAATTAAACAAAACTTTTATTCTTGAAGCCGTTTATACAAACATTATTTTTCACCTTATTAAGCACATCTGCTTATACCCAAAACTTATATCTAAAAATAAACGGATCAAATACTTTAGAAAACAAAACCATAGATTCAATATCTTACACAACAATTCACCCAAATACAAAATCTTTATTTAACGAAATCAAAATTCTTTCTGAAAAAATTTCAAAAGAAGGCTATATAGACAATAAAATAGTTGAAACAAAAAAAGCAAATGACAGCACATACATTTCAACTTTCGAATTAAAAAACAAAATAAAACGCATACATATATATATAGGTAAAAATAATTCTGTTTTAAACAACACAAAAGACCAAAACGATACTATAGCAATACCATATAACGAAATTGAAAACTATCTAAAAAAAGAAGCTTCAAAAGTCGAAAAATCAGGTTTCGCCCTCAGCAAAATTAAACTTGAAAACATTCAGAGAAAAAACTCTACTATTTATGCAGATTTAAATATTGATAAAGAAAAAAAACGAGTGGTAAATTCAATCATTTTAAATTATGCGAATCCAGTTTCTTCAGATTTTTTCCCTAAAGGACATTTAAAACAACTTAACAAAAAATATCTAAACAAAACATTTAACCAAGAAATCCTAAAACAGCTTTATGAAGACATCAACAGCTTCGAGTTTGTTTCACAGACAAAGTATCCAGAAATACTCTTTACAAATGATTCTACAAAAATTTATACTTATATAGAAAAACGAAAAGCAAATACTTTTGATGGTTTTATTGGATTTTCTAATAATGAAGATAAAAAAACAACACTTAACGGCTACTTAGACATTTTACTAGTAAACACGCTTCATGCCGGAGAACAGTTTTCACTGTATTGGAAAAGCGACGGCAACCAACAAAGAACTTTTAATACAAAACTAGAAATACCTTATATTTTTAAAACACCTCTTGCCATAAAAGCACAATTAAACATCTTTAAACAAGACAGCACTTTTCAAAACACAAAAACCGCTATTGACTTAGGATATCTTCTAAACTATAATTCAAAAATATACTTAGGTTATCAAGAAACAGAATCGAGCGATATCCAAAACACGAACAACTCAAAAATCAGTGATTTCAAAAACTCATTCATCACCACAAATTATGAGTATAAAAAAACTGATTACGAGAACAGTCTTTTTCCTCAAAAATCATTAATACACTCTATAATTGGCTATGGAAAAAGAAACACAAACAATTCTCCCGAAACAGCAGAACCAAGCAGTCAGTTTTACACAAATATAAATCTCGCATATAATATTGAATTCAATAAAAAGAATTACATATATATAAGTCCACAGCTATTTTACCTAAAAAGTGACAATTATATAAGCAATGAATTATTTCGTTTTGGAGGAATGAACTCTATAAGAGGTTTTTCTGAAAACAGTTTACAAGGAAACAGTGTAAATCTATTACTAACCGAATATCGTTTCTTAGCAAATCAAAATCTTTACCTGCATTCAATTTTAGACTATGGTCTTTACCAAGACCAGACATCACCAGAAAACAAAAAATTCAACAATCTGCTATCTATTGGAATTGGAGCCGGAATATTAACATCCAGCGGACTATTAAAACTAACAATAGCAAATGGCACAACAAACAATAGTGATATTAAATTCTATAATAGCATTTTAAGTTTATCTTATAATGTAAAATTCTAACAAAAGACTTTCAAAAATATTACAAATTTCTAGTTAGCAGAAATCATCTTTAACATCAAAAAACAATCATAAAACATCCACATTGTTAAATTATCATAAAGTCATTTTTTAACAAAAAACCTGCAATTTCATTTCTGCATTATTTATACCCAACTGAAGCTTTTTTTACAAAAGGAAGCTATTTTTAACAAAAAGGCTATCATAACAAGGATAATTTTTATAGTATAAAAGTTATAAAAAAAACAATAAAACACTAAGTATTAATAAATTTAACATTTATTCCATTCAAAATATTTTTAATTATTATCATAATTCGCTTTAAATTTTGAGAATTATTAAATCAGATGCTTTTATTAACAATAAAAAAACAAAATCACATAGCAAAATCATAATTTAACTAAAAAAAAAGCTTTTAATATTAGGAAAGTTAACAAATTATTAAGAGTTTTGCGATACTAATTCAAAATATTTAAAAATGAAACTAAAGTTCAATGGATTCTTAGTGCTTTTATTAGTACTAGTTGCGCAACTTTCTTTTGCGCAAGAAAGAGCTGTTTCTGGAACAGTTTCTGACAATGCAGGAATGCCTTTACCAGGTGTTAGTGTATTAGTTAAAGGAACTAAAGCAGGAACACAAACAGACTTTGATGGTAAATATTCTATCAAAGCATCTTCAAGCCAAGTTTTGGTATTTAGCTACATTGGGATGAAAACTCAAGAAATAGCTGCAACTTCATCAACAGTTAACGTAAAATTAGCTGGAGATGCACAGGAACTTGAAAGCGTTGTTGTAACAACAGCTTTAGGTGTTAAAAGAGAGAAAAAATCTCTTGGATACGCTACTCAAGAAGTAAAAGGAGGAGACCTAAGAAATGGTACTTCAAGTGGAAACTTCTTAAATGAACTTTCTGGAAAAGTTGCCGGTGTTAACATTACAAGAAACACGAACTTTGGAGGTTCTACAAGTGCCATTTCCAGAGGGGTTAAAGCTATCGGACAAAGTAATGAGATGTTAATCGTTATTGACGGTATGCCAATTAATAACGGAAACAATACTAACGACGGAACAACTGCTCAATCATCAGGAGGTAGAGGTTTTGACTACGGTAACAACGGTATGGATATTAATCCAGAAGACATCGAAAGTGTTAACGTATTAAAAGGTGCTGCCGCATCTGCTTTATACGGTTATTTAGCAGGTAATGGAGTTTTAATGATTACTACTAAAAAAGGTAAAGCTAAAAGAGGATTAGGTATTACAGTTTCATCTGAAGTAGTAACAGGAAGCCCTGACAAAGATACATTCTTAAAATACCAAAAACAATATGGTGCTGGTTATGGAGGTTCTTTCGGAGAACAAGATATCGATGGTGATGGAACTCCAGATTTAGTAGTTGCTATGGGAGATGATGCTTCTGTAGGAGATGCTTTTGATCCTACATTAAATGTTTATCAATGGGATGCTTTCTCATTATATCCAGGAAACAACAATTATGGTAAAGCTACTCCTTGGACAGCAGCAGCAAACGATCCATTTAAATTCTTCCAAAATTCACTTTCATTAGTAAACAGCATCTCTTTTGAAGATGGAAACGAAAAAACTAACGTTGTTTTCAACTATACTAATACAAAACAAACTGGTATTTTACCAAACAGTGAATTAAGAAAAAACAACTTCAGTTTAAAATTAAATCACCAATTTACAGACAGATTATCTCTTAGTACTTTCGCTAACTTCTCTGCGCAAGAAACTTTAGGTAGAAACATGACTGGATACAGTGACAACTTAATTTCTGGTTTCCGTCAGTGGTGGCAGACAAACGTTGACATTAAACAACTTGAGCAGGCATACAATAATTCAGGTGGAGAAAACATTACTTGGAACAGAAAATCTGTTGAAAATGGAGCTCCTGCTTACTGGAACAACCCATATTTTGAGCGTTACAAAAACTATCAAAATGACAGTAGAAATCGTTTCATTGGTTATGCAAACTTAACGTATAAAATTGCTGACTGGGTTTCTGCAACTGGAAAAATCTCTACAGATACGTATTCTGAAATCCGTGAAGAAAGAGTTGCTGTAGGTTCTGTAGCAAAAACTTTCGGTATCAATGCTCTTGACGAAACATCAGGATACCAACGTTACAATGGTAACTTCTCTGAACAAAACTACGATTTACTTCTTAACTTCAAACATAACTTTGGTGAGAATGTGAGTTTAACTGGAGTAGCTGGGGGAACAATCAGAAACACTTATTTCAATCAAATTACTGCTTCTACACAAGGAGGCTTAATCATTCCTGGAATCTATAGCTTAGCAAACTCTAAAGCTGCAAGCCCATATCCATACGAAAGAGAAACTAAAACATCTGTTAACAGTTATTACGCTTCTGCTTCATTAGGATATCTAGACTCTTATTTCATCGACGCAACTGCACGTAGAGATGCTTTCTCTAACTTGCCTGCAGATGACAATACTTTAACAAGTTACTCTGTATCTGGTAGCTGGGTTTTCTCTAATAACATTAACGCTAGCTGGTTATCTTTTGGTAAATTAAGAGGAGGTTACTCTGAAAGCCCACTTGGAACACCTGCTTTAGCTTTGGTTGATACTTATACAAAATACGATCCGTTTAACAATAACCAAATGTATTCTGTTAACTCAATCAAAAACAATCCAGACTTAAAACCTATTAAAACAAATACAACTGAAATTGGTATCGAGATGCAATTCTTGAAGAGAAGAGTTGGATTTGACGTGAGTTTATACAAAAACATTAACGATGGTGAAGCTGTAAGAGTACCGTATTCTACTGCAACAGGTTACACTTCTAAATATGTGAATGCTGCAAAAATTGAAAACAAAGGTATTGAGGTTCAGTTTAATGCAACTCCAGTAAAAACTACTAATTTCTCTTGGGATATTAACGTAAACTGGTCTAAAAACGAAAACATGGTTACAGCTTTGGCTGACGGTGTAAGTAACTTACAAATCTCTTCTTTCCCTGGTACAGTAACTTTAAATGCTGTTGTTGGACAACCATTTGGAGTATTAAAAGGAACTGATTACACGTATACAGCAGACGGGCAAAGAGTTATCAACCCAGCAACTGGTAGATATGTAATCAATACTTCTACTAACAATATTATTGGAAACATCAATCCAGATTGGATTGGAGGTATTAGAAACAAATTCACTTACAAAAGTTTATCTTTCAGTTTCTTAATTGACACTAAACATGGTGGTGATATTTTCTCTACTGACCAATGGTATGGTGTAGGAACTGGTTTAACTGATGAAACTGCAGGAAACAACGACCTAGGACTTCCTAAAAGAAATTCTCTTGTTAACGGTGGTGGTGTAATTCTTGAAGGTGTTTATGCTGACGGAACTCCAAACACTACTAGAACTGCTTATTCTACAGGCGGATCAATAACAAATGCTTACTCAAATGGTCCAAGAAGCCAATATGTTTACGATGCTGGTTTTATCAAATTAAGAGAGGTAAACATTACTTATAGCTTACCATCTTCATTAGTACAAAAAATGAAATTAGTAGATGCAAAAATCTCACTTATTGGTTCTAACTTATGGATAATCCAAAAAAATCTTCCAGATGCAGACCCAGAAAGTGGATTAGGATCTAATGTAGGATCGCAAGGTCTTTCTATCGGTTCTTTACCAACAACTAGAAATATTGGTTGTAACTTAACAATAAAATTCTAAGCTATGAAAAATAGACTAATAATATTAATATCATTCATTGCCTTATTTTCATCATGCTCTGATGAATTTGGGGATATGAACCAAGACACAAAAAATCCTACTGTAAGTACTCCTGAATTTTTATTTACAAATGCAGAGAAGTTTATGGTGGATCAGGTTACAAGTACATCTGTAAACTTTAACGTATTCAGATTGTATGCGCAACAATGGACAGAGGTACAATACCCACAAGAAACTCAATATGACCTTACTGGACGTACAATTCCAGATCGTCACTGGGCGACTTATTACCGTGATGTATTAAGAGATTTTAAAGAGGCAAAACAACTTTTACTTACTCAAAAAGCAAATTTTGCAGGAACACCTGACGGTTTGGTTGTAATAGAAAATAAAATTGCCATTATTGACATTTTATCTTCTTACTGTTATAACATCTTAGTTGATACATTTGGCGATGTTCCTTATACTGAAGCTTTAGATATTGATGGACATCCACAACCAAAATACGATGATGCTCAAACTATTTACAAAGATCTTATCTCTGTATTAACAACAGCATCTAACAACTTAAATCATAGTGAAGGAAGTTTTGATGAAGCTGACCTTATTTATGGTGGAGACACTCAAAAATGGGCTAAATTTGCTAACTCACTACGTTTTAGAATGGCTATCACAATGGCTGATGTAGACTTAACTTATGCTACTACTGAGGCATTGGCTGCACAAGCTGATGGTTTAATTCTAACTAGTGCAGATGGAACATACATGCCATATACAACTAACACGACAAACAACAACCCACTATACCTTGATTTAGTAGCGAGTGGTCGTGATGATTTCTTGCCTGCTAATACATTTGTAAACAAAATGAATGCACTTTCTGATCCTAGAAGAGCTAAATACTTTACAGAATATCCAGCTGGTTCAGGACAATACAAAGGTGGAGTATACGGAACGGTAAACGTTTATGGAGATTTTTCTCACTTAACTCCAACGATTAAAGATCCAGTTTATCCTGGTGTATTATTCACTTATTCTGAAGTAGAGTTTTTATTAGCTGAAGCTGCTGCAAGAGGTATTGCTGTTGGCGGTACTGCTGAATCTCACTATAATGCTGCAATCACTGCATCTTTAAATGATTGGGGAGTTAGCGCTGGTGACATTGCAACTTATTTAGCAAGACCTGACGTTGCTTATGCAACTGCTGCTGGAACTTGGAAACAAAAAATTGGAGAGCAAGCATGGATCTCTTACTTCAACAGAGGATTCGAAGCTTGGACATCATACAGAAGATTAGATTTCCCTGCATTAGTAGCTCCTCCTGTAACTTTTGGAGATATTACAGAAGTTCCTAAACGTTACTCTTATCCAGGAATTGAGCAAACATTAAATGCTGCAAATCTAGAAGCTGCAGTTGCAAAATTGGGTAACAATGCTGTAACTACTAAAATTTTCTGGGATAAATTCTAATATTTAATAATACAAGTATGAAAAAATATATAAAACAAATAGCTGCGTTCGCATTAATTGCGGTATTAGCTTCTTGTGATTCAGCAGATGACAATGTAAATTTGACATCTGTAGGTGGAAACGCGGCTCCAGCAACATCAAGTATTAGTCGTTTAGACAATAATTATGCTCTGCCTTTAAATACTTACACAAAAGAAGGTGTAACTGTATCTAAAGTTGAAATCTTCAAAAACACTGCTAAAGTGACTTCTGACCCAATTATATTCGGTGACAAAGTTGCAGATGCAACTTTAGCAGAAGGAAAAGCTACGTTTAATACTTCTACCTTAGGAAGCTTTGATGTATTCCCTGTGACTTCTGGAGGAGTAACTACTCTTACTGGTAAAACAGGTTCTTTTTCTTTAGCAATTCTAACAACATATTCTGATGGCTCTACAACAAGAGCTCCATGGACACTTACTGTTGGAAAAGGAATTTCTTGGCAAGGCTATGACGATGCTGGAAAACTTGTAAATACAAGTTCAAGTGGCGTGTCATCAATATTATATGAGGATCCAACTCCTACTTTTATACATATTGCTCCAATTAAAAAAGGAACAACTACAGTAACAAGTATTGTTGGATATTGGTCTAAAAATGATAGTGGAACATTTGCCGAATTACCATTCACTATAAAGAATACTGGAGAATCTATAGACTTGGCTAAAATTCCTTATACTACTTATGGAGGACTTGTAGCTGGAGATAAAATTACTTACAGATTCATTATAACTGCTGGAAGTCAAACAGATCAAATTTCTACATCAGTTACATTTGATAACCAAGAATTTGGTTCATCTAGTGCAGGAAGCATCTCTAATACAGCATCAACATTTAGTTTTGCAACTGGAGACAACTCTGCTTCTGAAATCGAATTCAAGAGTCCATTTGGAATTATTGTATCTGGACAAACTCCAATTGATTTTGTAAAATCTACTTTAGCTTACGCTACTGCTGACTTATTCACTGCAGAAGCAGCATATACGTCAGGTACAAAAGTTACTGAATTAACTAATTTAGTTGTTGGTGATGTAGTAATTTACAAGATTACTAGAAAAGTTAATTTCGGAACTGCATCAGATCCAGATATCCAAGATGTTCTTTACACAGGAATCCTAACTATTACTGACAAAGTTCAAGGAACAACAAGCCAAGAATTAAAATTCTCTTACAAAGAAGGTGTTTTACATAAATAATTAAAACCATTTCTTTACATAACTAAACCATCCCATTTGGGATGGTTTTTTTATATAAACAATATACCTATATTTGTCCCATGGAAAAAGAACATCAAATATTTGGCATTAGAGCCATTATACAAGCAATACAAGCGGGTCAGGAAGTTGACAAAGTATTTATACAAAAAGAGATTTCGGGTGAATTAATGAAGGACTTAATGAAGGTAATGAAACGTGCCAACATTAATTTTTCATACGTTCCTGTTGAAAAACTAAATCGGTTAACACCGAATAATCATCAGGGAGCTGTTGCAACCATTTCACCAATTGGATTTATCGACATCGAACATCTTGTAGAATCAACTATTGCTTCGGGTTCAAAACCATTATTTTTAATTTTAGATCAAATTTCTGATGCTAGAAATTTTGGTGCTATAATTAGAACAGCAGAGTGTACTGGCGTAAACGGAATCATTATTCAAAAAGCAGGATCGGCACCAGTGAATGGAGATACAGTTAAAACTTCAGCCGGAGCCGTTTTCAATGTACCTATCTGTAAAGTTGAGCATATTAAAGATGCAATTTTCTACTTACAGGGTTCAGGCATCAAAACGGTAGCTGCCACTGAAAAAACAGATCAAAATATTTACGACATATCATTAAATGAGCCGATAGCGATTATAATGGGTTCTGAAGACCGAGGAATAAATCCATCAGTTCTTAAAATTGTTGATGAAAAAGCAAAACTGCCAATGTTTGGATCGATAGGATCTCTAAATGTATCTGTAGCCTGCGGGGCATTTTTATATGAAACTGTACGTCAGAGAAATTAGAATAAAACAGAATTAGGAATGACAACTAATCAAAAATTATGTCTTTAATCCCTAATCAAATCTTGAAAAAAATGGGTTCAATACTTGTAATGATAATCTTTACAAGTATTACCTCTCATGCACAAACTACACACTACAATCAATTTTGGGGTGAAGTTCAGTTTAACAGAACTATAAATGAAAAGTGGTCGACCGAATTAAATTTGGGAACCAGTTACAGCAGTACAGAATCGTCTCCTAATATATTTGAACAAAACACTCAAAAATCTTTTCGCGGCTGGGGACATTATTACCTAACTCCACGTTGGAAACTTTCCTCATTTATTGCTTATTTTAACAATAAAGATGTTCCCGAAATTGGGCAATTCGAATCGCCGGAATGGCGTTTTGCTTTACAAGGTATTTACTATTTTCATAAAACTGGATATACACTTAGCACAAGAATGCGTGCAGAACTTCGGCACATGAAAAATGAAGATGATACTTATGAAAATGTTTTTCGGTACCGACATCAAATCAAATATTTAAAACCTATAAATAGTAAAGTCCTGCGTCGTGGTGTGGTTTATGGAGTAGCTTCGGATGAAATATTTTTAAAATCCGGGACCAAAGTAACCGGATTAAGTTTCTTTGACAGAAACAGATTAAATGTAGGAGCTGGATATTTATTTACTGACGATATACAGCTTGAAATAACTTATGCAAATGATTACCTGCCAAGAGACAATGGAAATCAAATTGTAAATGCAGGATCATTAACCCTCACCTTCAACAATCTTTTTAAAAATATAAGCAAAAAACTTCATCATCCTCAACCGGAAACTGATGAGTAAATTCAATTCTAATCTTTCCTTAAAAAACAAGCTAGTTGTTTTACAATCTCATCTTTGTGGAGTTTAAAGTTGTAATCACGAATAAATTCCGTTCCTTTCATATTTATAGTGGCAGTCATCGCTTCGAATTTAGAAAAAGCATCTAAATCCTTTGCATCTATTAAATATAAAACCTGCATTACAGAATCGTTTGCTATATATTGAGTGTCAAAATGAGCCAGCTTATAAGATTTTTTATCTGCAAGATATATAATCAAATCATCTGTGATTTTTTTACCCGTTTTTTTCTCTGGAAAAGGAGTTGGCTGTAACGCAACAAAATAATTTTCTTTATCGGTTACTATATTTATTTTTAGCGATTTTGATTTAGTTGTGTAAAAAACTTCGGGATTAGAATAATATACCATAGAGCCATCTGCCAAAACCCTGTTTTTTATCTCGCATTGCGCAAAAGATTTAGCACAGCCTAAAATCAATAAAGTCAAGATTGCAGCGGAAAACTTTTTCATGATACGACTGAATAAAATTAAAATGACCTCTAACAAATTTAGGCATTTTAATAACACCAACCCAATTTTCACACTTTATCTCCTGATTCTGATTTTGTTATAATATAATTCACCGTAATATTTGAATTAAAAAACGATTCCGGGTTTTCAACTTCTTCATCAACTTCGGTATTTACAAAATTTCCATTTTCATCAAAATGTTTCATAAAAGGATCTTTTGAAGGATCAAAATCTGGCCTCTGCCAATCATAAATTATAGGTTTGGAATATTCAGGTGTTTTGTAATATAATGAAAGTCCAAATCCTGTTACAAATCCCGCCAAATGACCTTCCCACGAAATTGTTTTATCTACATCAGGAAATACATACCAAATCATGCCGCCGTAAAGCAAAATAACAGATAACGAAAGAGCAACTAATCGATAATATTTGGTTTGAATTCCTTTAAAGAAAATAAAACTAACCAAAACATAGATCAGCCCGCTTGCCCCTATATGGAAATTTGCCCTGCCAATAATCCATGTTATTAATCCAGAAAATAAAATCCCAAAAAAGATTACTGAAAATGACTGTTTAGGATAAAAAAACTGCAAAGCAGCCAATAACACTAAAAGCGGAATAGAATTATTATACAAATGTTCTAAATTTTCATGAATGAACGGACTGAACAATATGCCTTGTAAACCAAAAAAGTCCCGCGGATAAATTCCGTTTTGATAAAAATCAAAATCAAAACGAATCTGAATCCAATAAATTACCCATAATAAAAGCACAAACAATACTGGAAGTCCAATTACAGCATTTGAAAATTTAAAGTGATTATCGTTCATATAATTCAGATCTATTTTTAAATACGACATCAAAAAACTATCCAAACAAAATCTACTGATATTTTGTCAGCATCGCAATTATGTGTTAAATGTTTACAAACGAGCCGGCATATATCTTTCTAAACAAATAAAATTAATTTGAAAATAGTAATTTTACAAAATGGAAGCACCTTTAGCAGAGCGTATTCGCCCAAAGAAATTAGAAGATTACATTAGTCAAAGTCATTTGGTAGGACCAAACGGCTCTTTAACGCAGCAAATTTCGAAAGGAATAATTCCTTCTTTAATTTTTTGGGGACCACCCGGAACAGGAAAAACTACACTGGCACAAATTATTGCACAAGAATCTAAACGTCCGTTTTATGAACTAAGCGCAATTAATTCCGGAGTTAAAGATATTAGAGACGTAATTGAGAAAGCGAAACAAAGCGGAGGCTTGTTTACCGCTAAAAATCCAATTTTATTTATTGATGAGATTCACCGATTTAGTAAATCACAGCAAGATTCACTTTTAGCAGCTGTAGAAAAGGGCTGGATCACGCTTATTGGCGCAACCACAGAAAACCCAAGTTTTGAGGTTATTCCCGCATTATTATCCAGAAGTCAGGTATATATACTAAATGCTTTTACAAAAGACGATTTAGAAGCCTTATTACATCGCGCCATAAAAATCGACACAGAACTATCTGCCAAAAATATTAAACTAAAAGAAACCGAAGCCTTATTAAGACTTTCGGGGGGCGACGGCAGAAAACTGCTGAATATTTTTGAACTAGTAGTAAACGCATCTGCCAGTGACGAAATAATAATTACTAATGATCGTGTTCTAGAGCTAGTACAGCAGAATACTGTTTTGTATGATAAAACAGGAGAACAACATTATGACATTGTTTCTGCTTTTATAAAATCAATTCGAGGAAGCGATCCAAACGGAGCTGTTTATTGGCTTGCCAGAATGATTGAAGGTGGTGAAGACGTAAAATTTATTGCCCGAAGAATGCTTATTCTTTCAAGCGAAGATATTGGAAATGCAAATCCAACGGCATTTATAATGGCAAACAATACTTTTCAGGCTGTTTCGACTATTGGTTATCCTGAAAGCCGAATTATTTTAAGCCAATGCGCAATTTATCTCGCTACATCGCCAAAAAGCAATGCATCGTATATGGCAATTGGAAACGCGCAGCAATTAGTAAAACAAACAGGCGATCTTCCGGTTCCAATTCATTTAAGAAATGCACCGACAAAACTGATGAAAGAATTAGGTTATGGCGAAGATTATAAATACTCGCATAATTACGCCAATAATTTTGCCGAACAAGAGTTTTTGCCTGATGCCATAAAAGAAACGGTTCTTTACAATCCAGGAAGCAATTCCAGAGAGAACAGCAACCGTGAATTCTTAAAGAACCGATGGAAAGATAAATATGGTTATTAAGTTAACCTGTTTATTGTTTATTGTTTATTGTTTTATAGAGATGTTTAAACTTCTTAATCTAAAATCTAAAATCTAAAATCTAAAATCTAAAATCTAAAACTTAACAGAAATTTTTTCTGAAACTAATTTATCGTTTTGGTAGTATTCAAAATACCAGCCATTATCTTTTGCATTTAATGAACCTTGTACTCCGTCTTTAATTGCAATGAAAGAATCTGCACGGGAAGTTTTTAGTAATTTCATTACCACTTTTGGTGTTTTATCAATTAATTGATAACCGTTTTCAGTTGGCTGGGCATATAATAAATTCGGATCTGAAACATCGGCAACAGGTATTGTCGTTGTTACTGCTGCAGCAGAAACTACAGGAGCACTTGTTTGTGCAGGCTGAGTCGCCGCGATTGTTTTTCCGTTGTATTTATAGTGTTGTGCGATAACAGAAATAAAAGCGTTATCAAGACTTTCTTTATATGCTGCTTCATAATCTTTTTCTCTGCTTTTTCCGGTTTCAGAAGTGTAAACTACTTTTCCGTAACAGTCTTTAAACTCCGCATAAAGTTTAGTTACTAAAAAAGCATTATCTTTTTTAACATCAATATAAAGCAATTCACATCTTTCGCCTGTTCCTGCCGGTATTTCTTCATTAGCATAATAAGCTTTAAATCCAGCTTTAAGAAGATTTGTTTTGGTTATTGTAGCTAATCTGTATTGATTTTCGGTTTTCATAAAATCATACCTTACAGGTATTATAACCGCTTTATAATCGTTAATGGATTGCGAAAATCCAAGTACAGAACAAAGAAGTAAGGTCAATAAAACTTTTAATTTCATAATTATAGATAGTTTTTAAGTTCTAATAAATGGTTAATTTGTTTATAGTTTTTAGGCGTTTCAACATTTTTTATATTAAAAAAAATAGCATCCATACCCGCATTTAAAGCTCCGTTTACATCAGCATCAAAATCATCGCCAATCATAATAGAATTCTCTTTTGACGATTGAGCCAGATTAACAGCATAATCAAAGATAATACTATTTGGCTTTTTTACTCCCGCTGATTCAGAATTTGTAATCGTAGTAAAATATCCTCCAAGCGCGGCATTAGTAATTTTTTTATCCTGAACATTTGCAAAACCATTTGTAATGATATGCAGTCTGTATTTAGGTTTTAAATATTCTAAAACTTCAATTGCGCCATCGAAAAGATAATTATTATCAGTCAAAAATTCAATGTAATCGTTGGCAATCTGATTAATATTTTCATCAGACATTGCATAATTTAACGCATCAAAAGAAAGCTTTAGTCTATTATAACGTAATTCCTGATGTGTAATTTGATCGGTTTGATACAATTTCCAGCATTCCTGATTTATTGGAATATATTTTTCAATAAAATCTTCAATTTTAATGGTTCCAAAATTGGTTTTAAAAATGCGGTCAAAAGCCATTTGAGAGTTTTTATCAAAGTCCCATAAAGTATGATCCAGATCAAAAAAAATGTCAGTTATATTAGTATTCATAGATTAAAAAATTCCTTCATCTACAAAACTATAATATTTTGTTTCAGTAACGATTATATGATCTAAAATTTTAACATCTAATATCTCCCCCGCTGTTTTAATTTTAGTTGTAATCTGTTTGTCTGCATGACTTGGATTTAAATCTCCCGAAGGATGATTATGGCACAAAATCAAACCAGTAGCACCATTTTCTAATGCTAATTTAAAAATCAGGCGTATATCTACAAGCGTTCCGGCAATCCCGCCCTTGCTTAATTGCGATTTAGAAATTACTTTATTTGAATTATTAAGAAAAAGCACCCAAAACTCTTCATGTGGAAGTTCGCCAATAATGGGCTGCATTATTTCGAAAGCTGCTTTACTCGAAGTTATTTTTTTTAATTTCAATGTATCTTCTGCTCTTTGCCTTCTGCCTAATTCTAGTGCCGCGACAATAGAAACCGCTTTTGCCTCTCCTATTCCTTTAAATTTTATTAATTGAGAAATAGTCATTTTTCCTAAAGCATTTAAACTTTTTGCAGAAGCCAATATTCGCTGGCTTAGTGCAACAGCAGATTCATTACGACTTCCGGAACCAATTAAAATTGCCATTAATTCTGCATCACTTAAAGCATCTTTACCTTTTACAATTAATTTTTCGCGTGGTTTATCATCATCAGACCAATCTTTTATTGCAAAATGATCTCCTTTCATATCAAAATATTTAAAACGCGAATATAAATTAAAAAGAAGAAAAATCTTTCAATTAAGTTTGGTCATTTAAAATCAACTTAAAAAAAATGTGCCAACTGTAAAAACAATTGGCACATTCTATAATTTTCAAATTGATTAATTACTCAATCAATCCTTTTACATCATCAAAATTTAAACCTCCGTAATTTCCAGAACTCATTAATAAGAGTGCAGAATTATCCAGATTTAAGTTGAATAAATATTCTTTAAATTCAGCTGGATTGGTGTAAATAATCAAATCTTTTCTATTAAATGCTGTTGCAATCTGCTCATAAGTAACTTCTTCCAGCTGCTTGATTTTTACAGCATCCGGCGAATAAAACACAACGGCAGTATCTGCATATTCAAGAGCGCCTTCATATTCTTTTAAAAATTCGGCATTTAAACTGCTGTAAGTATGCAGTTCTAAACAAGCTACTAAAGTTCGGTTTGGATATTGTTCTTTTACCGCTTTTGTCGTTGCAGCCACTTTACTTGGTGAATGCGCAAAATCTTTATAAGCTACTTTTCCTTTTCCTTCGGCGATTTTTTCTAAACGTTTAGAAGCGCCTTTAAAGCTGGCAATGGCTTCGTAAAAATCTTCTTCGTCAACGCCCATATTTTGGCAGATCCATTTTGCTCCGGCAAGATTATTTAAATTGTGCGCTCCAAAAACTTCAATCGGCATATCGCCTTCCGGAGTTTTCAATAAGGTTACGCCATCGGCAACAGAATATTCCGGCGTGGTGTAAGGCAATTTACGAATTGGATTTGTTGCTGCTTCGGCCACACGTTTTACTTCAGGATCATTTTCGTTATAAACCAAAATACCTCCGTTGGTAATTTTAGAAATAAAAATTTCAAACTGTTCTACATAGTTTTCATAAGTCGGAAAAACATTAATATGATCCCACGCAATTCCAGAAATCAAAGCAATATTTGGCTGATATAAATGAAATTTTGGACGTCTGTCTATAGGAGATGATAAATACTCATCGCCTTCCAGAACCATAAAGTCATTTTCTTCTGTAAGATGCACCATCGTGTCAAAACCTTCTAACTGAGCTCCCACCATATAATCAACTTCAATATTATGATAATGCATTACATGCAAAATCATCGAAGTAATTGTCGTTTTTCCATGAGAACCACCAATAACGACACGCGTTTTATTTTTAGACTGCTCGTATAAAAATTCAGGATATGAATAAATTTTTAATCCCAGTTCCTGCGCTTTCAATAATTCAGGATTATCAGCTTTTGCATGCATTCCTAAAATAATGGCATCAATATCGGCTGTTATTTTTTCAGGAAACCAGCCCAGTTCAGCAGGAAGAATTCCTTTTTTTTCTAATCTCGATTTAGACGGTTCAAAGATTGCATCGTCGCTTCCTGTAACCTGATAACCTTTATTATGCAATGCCAAAGCTAAATTATGCATTGCGCTTCCGCCAATGGCGATGAAATGTGTTTTCATTTAAATTCCAATTTTTATGAATGCCAAATTCAAATAACATCAAAAAATACTATAATTGAATTGGTTATGACTCAAATTTTTGTTTTAATTCATGCGCTTTTTTAGCGTCTTTTAATTTGTTCAAATATAAATTATATAATTTTTGAAATGTCGTTTTTGATTTACCAATTTCGTTTGCTTTTATATAATATTTTTCGGCTTCGGTATATCTGTCAAAATACTCTTCAATTCTTCCTCTGGATAAATAACCGTCAACAAGCGATAACTTCAATAATTCATTAGAATATGAAATTGCCTTCGATTCACTGCCGCCTAAAATACCCGGCAGATGAAGATAATACTCTATTAATCCCCAGCGGGCCTGAATATGTTTTGGATTTAATTCAATTGCTTTTTCAAAAGATTCTTTTACTTCAGAAGCCAATCCTAAAGCTTTAATTTTATTTACTTCCGAAGCACGCATTCCCAAAGCACCGCCGTATTTAAAATACACATTAGCTTCGCTTGGTTTTAATTTTTTCAGCTTTTTATAATAATCAACCGCTTTTTGCCAGGATTTATTATGAGAAGCAATATCACCTAAATATTCAATTACTTTGGCATCAGAAGGTTTTGATTTCAGAATTTCTTCAAAAACAATTTGTGCCTCTTCGTACTTTTTTGCCTGAAAAAGCTTTTCGCCTTTCTCCATATTCGACTGTGGCCACAATAAGAATGGCAAAAACAAAAAAAGGGCTGTTAGTTGTTTCATAACTCAAAAATAACGAAATATAGAATGCACAATTTGCATTTTGATATAAATTAGTAATTTGTACGAAATTTTTTTTTAACGTGTTTCCAACCTTTTTACAAAAAAGCATCTCTATAGATTAAAACTTACTTATGAAAAAAATAGTATTTGGACTCTTTTTGTTTTCTACGGCACTTTTTGCTCAAAAAACAGATAAAAACTGGGTTAAGGTAATTGCCTTTGAAAATGAAGGCAAAATAAAATCTGCTAACGAAATTGTCGATAAAATCTACAAAAAAGCAGTTTCCAGAAAAGATGAAATCGAAATGATAAAATGTTTCTTTTATCAATCGAAATACATGATGGTTCTTGAAGAAAATGCACAAACAAAAATTATCAACAAGCTAAAATCAAACATTGCGATTGTTTCAGTTCCTTCAAAAGCGATTTTAAATCTGGTTTATGCTAAATGCTTAAACGATTATTTCTCCCAAAAAAGATATTATATTCAGCAAAGAACTAATACTACGGAGGTTGCTACTGATTTTTTAACCTGGACAACAAGCAATTTTGACAACGAAATAAATGCGGCTTTAAAACAGACTACTGAAAACGAATCTGTTTTAAAGAACACGTCTTTATCTAAATACGAACCTATTTTTGATTATTCATCTGAAGACGATTTCAAAAACGAAAATTTATTTCAATATGTTTTAAATGAAAATATTGAGTTTTATAAACAAAAAATCAATTCTTGGGAAATTCAAAAATGGACTTTTAATGACCATCAGGAAAGTTTGTTGGGCAAAACAGATAGTTTTATAAAACTAAATTTTGATTTTGTTACAGAGGAAAACCTCAAAAAAGTGCTTTCTTTTTATCAAAAAATAGAAACCGATTTTCCAACTTTAAACAATCAGTTTGACCGCATTATTTTTGTCAAAAACTATTTATTGGATAATAACGACAGTTTTGTAAATGCAATTAACAGCATCCAAAAAAGCACAAAAGATGAAATTTTAATTCAGAAAATTCAATTAGAAAAAGCTACAATTCTATGTCAGCAGGCTTCAAAAGAAATATACCCTGACAATTTCATCAAAGCAATTGAGGTTCTTGACAGTATAATTAAAGTTGAAAACAAATCAAATGCTTATAAATCTGCATTACAGCAAAAACAAAACATTGTTTCTAAATCTATTTCGATTCAGCTGCAAAAATATATTTATGATAATCAAAATACCCGCGCTTTTGTTGAATACAAAAATGTAGATCAGGTAAAAGTTTCATTCTTTAAAATCAATCAAAAGCAATTAGTCGATTTTCAAAGCAACTACAATAAAAGAGAAACTATAGTAGAAGAAATCGTAAAAAATACAAAACCTGCTGTTTCTCAATCTTATGATTTTAAAAACAAAAAAGATTATTTTCAATACTCAACAGAAATACTTTTACCAAATTTAAAAATTGGTTCTTATATCGCGTATTTTGAAAGTGAAGCCGATTCTAAAGATAAAAAAGCCTTCACTTTTGAAACCATTACCGTAACTAATTTATCTGTTTTAGCATCACAAAACAGTAAAGAAATATCGTATCAGGTTTTAGACAGAAAAACTGGAAAACCTTTAAACAATGTAACCATTAAATCTCCAAAATTTACAATTAAAACAAATGCAAATGGTTTAGCATTTTTAAAAAAAACAGAGGATTATTATAATTACAATAATGACAATATACAAGTATCATTAGAAAATGATTCGGTACGCATTGACAGAAACTATGTTCAGTACAATTCTAGTATTAATGAATATTCTGAAAACAGGGCAAAAGCAAAAGTTGAGTTTTATTTAGACAGAGCCATTTATCGTCCGGGACAAACTGTATATTTTAAAGGTATTGCCATTCAGAAAAAAGACAACAAAACAAGTGTTGTACCTAAAACATCTTTTAAAATTATTGTTGAAGATGCTAATTATAATGACTTTAAAGAATTTGAAGTTGTAACAAATGAATTTGGTTCTTTTTCAGGTGAATTTGTACTGCCAAAAAGCGGACTAACCGGCGATTTTAGAATTTCTGCAAAAGAATCATCTGAATATGAAAAAGACAATCTTTATGACAAAGAAAAAGCAGAACATGCCTTTTGGGATCATGTAGATTTTGATTATTCAGAATTAAATTTTAAAGTTGAAGAATACAAACGTCCAAAATTTGAAGTCACTTTTGATCCTAAAAAAGAAAGTTACCAGATTAATCAAAATGTAAAAGTAAACGGAACCGCCAAAGCTTTTGCAGGAAGTTCTATTTCTGATGCCAAAGTAACTTATACGGTAACAAGATATGTAAGCTATTTTAGACATTATTACGGACGTGAAGAAAATGAAGTTTTAGTTTCCGGCGAAACCAAAACTGATGCTGCAGGAAAATTTGTAATTGATTTTAAAGCCGTTCCAACTAAAAACTCGTATAAAGAGCAGCTTCCTGTTTTTAATTACGAAATCGAAGCTTCTGTAACCGATATTAACGGCGAAACACACCAAACTGTAACTACGGTAAAAGTCGGATATCATGATTTGGTATTAAGTGCCAAAATTCCAAACGAAATTGCAACAAAAGACAAAAACTCGGTTATTCTAAACAGCACGAATTTAAACGGAGAATTTCTGGCTGCAAAAGGCGAATTAAAAATATATTATCTGCGTCCGTTTTTAAACAAATTTAAATCACGACTTTGGCAGAGACCAGAAATCGAAGGTATTACAGATTCTGATTTTGAAAAATTATTTCCTTTTGAAAACAATGAAAAAGGAATTACACTTCAAGAAACTTTAGTTTTTACCAGAAAAATTGACACTGAAAAAGATAAAAAAATCGCTTTAGATTTTATATCTGATTACAAATCCGGAAGCTATAAACTTGTTTTTTCTGCCAAAGACAGTTTTAATAATCCAATTGAAACCACAGAAAATTTTGAACTTACACAGAGTAAAGACAAATTTAATCCCGGAAAATTATTTACTGCTGTACAAGTAAATGAAGATGCAAAAAAAGACGGATTTGCACTCATAAAAATTGCTTCAGTTATTCCAGAAATATACGTCGTAAATATTGGCAATTACAACTCTAAAGTTTATTTTGAAACCACAACTCATTTGCAAAACAATGAAGCAATTGTAAAAATTCCGATAAAAGACGAATTTGAAAACAGCATAAAAATAAGTTTCGAAAGTATTTTTGAAAATCAGGCATTTAATGATGAAATTGAAATAGTATTAAAAAGCACGCAGCCAAAATTAGAATGGAAAGTAGAAAGTTTTAGAAATAAAATTCAGCCGGGAAGCACTGAAAACTGGTCATTTCAGCTAAAATCAGATAATACTAAAACAGAAGCAGAAGTTTTGGCTTCTATGTACGACAGCTCTTTGGATCAGTTTACCATAGAAAACTGGAATATTTTGGCCGTTAACGAATATAATTATAACGGAGCAAATACTAAAACGGCTCTGGGTTTTGAAAACATTCATACGGCATTTAGAAATTTAAATAGAAATCTGTCCGGGCTTCAGTTAACCAAAGAAAAAACAAGTTTAATCTGGTTTGGGTTTGATTTTAACGATCCTAATTTTGTACACAGACAAAGCGAATATATCAGACAAATTAGTAAAAAAGCTAAAAAACCAGCTAATGCAAAAATGATTGCCGGCGTAATTTATGATGCTTCGGGACTTCCATTGCCTGGCGCCGTTGTTTTAGTTAAAGGAACACAAAGACAAACCGTAACTGGTTTTGACGGTTATTACGAAATTGAAGCAGCGAAGGGAGAAGAATTAAACTTTTCTTTTATAGGTTTTACCACGAAATCAATTGTTATTTCAGACGAGAAAATTATCGATGTTACGCTCGAAGAAGATGATCAGTATTTACAAGAAGTTGTAGTTACGGGTTATGGCATGAAAAAAGAAAAAAAATCACTTTCGTATGCTACAAGAAATGTATCATCTGAAATGATGGCTGAAGAAGATAATAGTATTTATCCCGGTGCACTGGCTCCGGTTTTATCAGGTGCTGCAGGCGGGCTTCAAATTAGTGATACTAATAAGATATTGATTCGCGGTAAAGCTTCAAATCCTGATCAAAAATTATTATACATAGTTGATGGAGAAATTGCAACAGAAGAAGAAGTAGAAAATATTAATCCTTCAGATATTATTTCTCTGGAAACTTTAAAAGAAGATCAAGCAACGGCACTTTATGGAAGCAAAGGCGCAAATGGAGCTCTTATTTTTACAACCAAAAAATCACTTGAAGCTTTAACACAGGTAAAAGCGAGAAAAAATTTATCTGAAACGGCTTTCTTTTTCCCGAATTTAAGAACCGATTCTAAAGGAAAAGTAAGTTTTAATTTTACTTCTCCAGAAGCTTTAACGGCTTGGAAACTTCGTTTGTTGGCACATAACAAAGAAGCAGTTTCAGGCTACTTAGAAAAAAGTGTCGTCACTCAAAAGGAATTAATGGTTCTGCCAAATTTCCCAAGATTTTTAAGAGAAAAAGATACCATTGTTATTACTACTAAAATTTCAAATCTTACTGATGAAGCCAAAACTGGAATCGCAGTTTTAGAGTTTTTTGATGCCGCGACAATGGAACCAATCGACACTAAAATGCTGAATACAAAAAATGTGAAAAACTTTACCATTACAGCATTTGGAAACACATCTGCAAGCTGGACAATTACAATTCCAGAAGGCTTACAAGGCGTACAATACAGAATTCTGGCAAAAGCAGGAAATTTTTCAGATGGAGAAGAAAACATTCTTCCTGTACTGACCAACAATATGCTGGTTACAGAAAGTATTCCGGTTTGGGTACGCGAAAATTCTAAGAAAGAATACACTTTTGACAATCTTAAAAACAATAATTCAACCTCTTTAAGAAATCATCAGTTTACATTAGAATATACATCAAACCCAACCTGGATTGCTATTCAGTCGCTGCCTTATTTAATGGAATTCGAACATGAATGTGCCGAACAAACTTTTGCAAGATTTTATGCTAATTCTTTGGCTTCGGAAATAATTACAAGCAATCCTAAAATGGCGGCCGTTTTTGAAAACTGGCGTAAAAATGGTAAACTAAATTCGAAGCTGGAAGAAAATGAAGAATTAAAATCGATGATTCTGGCAGAAACGCCTTGGCTGAATGATGCAAAAAGTGAAGACGAAAAGAAAAAAAATCTGGCGCTTTTATTTGATTTAGAAAAAATGAAAAATGCTCAGGAAAGTGCTTTTCAAAAACTAAAACAAAAACAAAAATCTTCTGGAGGTTTTGCCTGGTTTGACGGCGGTGAAGAAAGCGAATATATTACAAGGCACATTTTGGCTGGATTGGGTCATTTATCAAAACTAAGCAAAACAGAAAGTGAGATTGCTAAAATTGATGAAATTGCTGAAACCGGTATTCCGTATTTAGATCAGAAGTTTCTTGAATATTACAAAGCCAGAAACAAGAATTTAAAACCAGCTGAAAAGCTTATCTGGGTAAATCCAAATTCTGATTTACATTATTTATATGCCAGAAGTTTCTATTTAGAGAAATATCCGCTTTCTGATACTGTAAAAAAAGCATCAAAATTGTATTTGGAAATCGCTAAGAAAAACTGGCTTACTTATACACTTTATGAAAAAGGATTAGCAGCATTAGTATTAAATCGTTTTGGAGAAAAAGCGGCGGCGAACACAATTTTGGAAAGTTTAAAAGAAACTTCTTCAAATAATGAAGATTGGGGAATGTACTGGATTGCCAATAAATCAGGCTGGTACTGGTATCAGGCGCCAATAGAAACACAGGCATTATTAATTGAAGCTTTCGCCGAAATAAAAAATGACACAAAATCTGTCGATGCGATGAAAGTCTGGCTGTTAAAAAATAAACAAACTAAAAACTGGCCTTCAACAAAATCTACAACAGAAGCCGTTTACGCTTTATTGATGCAGGGAACCGACTGGCTTTCGGTAAAAGATAATACGGTTATAAAAATGGGAGACCAAAAAATCTTAACCAAAAAATTAGATGAAAACCAAAAAGAAGCAGAAACAGGTTACATCAAATTAAATTGGAAAGCTGAAGAAGTTAAAAAAGAAATGGCGTCAATAAGTATCGAAAACAAATCTAAAGTTCCGGGATTTGGCGGTATTTACTGGCAGTATTTTGAAGATCTGGATAAAATCAACAATAATACCGGAGCTGTTTTATCTGTTTCAAAAGAATTGTATCTCAAAAAAAGCACTTTGAAAGGAAAGGAATTAGAGAAAATAACTTCTAAAAGTCCATTACAAATTGGTGATTTGGTAACAGTAAGATTGATTATTACTTCTAAAGAAGATACTGAATATGTGCATTTAAAAGATATGCGTGCTTCTTGTTTTGAACCTGTAAATGTACTTTCAGAATATCAGTACAAAGATAATTTAGGTTTTTATATGAGTACAAAAGATGCTGCAACGCATTTATTCTTTGACAGAATTAATAAAGGAACTTATGTTATAGAATATGATATTCGTGTAAATAACAGCGGTGAATTCTCTAACGGAATTACTACAATTGAAAGTATGTATGCTCCTGAATTTACAAGTCATACAAAAGGAATTCGAGTAAAAGTGAATTAAAATTCCAAGAAAGAAAATTCCAAATTCCAATAAATGCAATAAAAAACCCGACAGCTTAAAAACTGTCGGGTTTAATTTTATAAAGAAATTGAGATTATTTAGCAATCGTCAATTCGTCGATAATATTTTTTGCTCCTGCATATTTGTCGATAATCCAAAGTACATAACGAATATCAACATTGATAGTTCTTTGTAATTTAGAATCGAAAATTACGTCTCCTGCCATTGCTTCGATGTTTCCGTCAAAAGCAATACCAATTAATTCTCCTTTTCCGTTAAGAACCGGTGAACCAGAGTTTCCTCCTGTAATATCATTATCTGTCAAAAAATTTACCGGCATGTAACCCGCTTTATCAGCATATTGTCCAAAATCTTTTGCTTTATTTAGTTCTAACAAACGTTTTGGTAAATCAAATTCCTGATCTCCTGCTTTGTATTTTTTCACCATACTTTCCATAGTAGTATAGTTGTTAATTGCAGCATCGTTACGAGGATCAGCAGGTAAAGCGCGAACTTTTCCGTAAGTTAATCTCAAAGTAGAATTTGCATCCGGATATTTAATTGCGTTCAGTTTTGATTCTCTTAAACCTTCAACTAATTTACGGTAAGCCGTTGCAAAACCATCATCAGCTTTTGCCTGATCGTCTGTTTTAGAACGGTATTTAGTTAATAAATCATTAGAGATAATATACAACGGATCGTGAACAATCGCTAATGGCTTTGGATTAGCCATGAATGCCTGTATTTTCTCTTTAGATGAGAAATAACTCATTTCAGCTCCTTTGGTAACATCAGAAGTAAAATCACCATTGTTAGCGGCTTTCATTGCAGCAATTTGAGTAGCTAAACCATATTCAGAACCTTTTGAAGCGTATAAGTTTAATTGCGCAATTAAAATATCTTTTTCTAACGGCTCATAAAATTCACCATAAATATTTTCAATCATGGCGTTAATTTTAGGAAGCATTTCTGCTTTCTTAGCATCATTTTCATTGAAATATGCAATCAATGCATTTCCTAAATTAGCAGGACCTGTTGCATAACTTGATGTACGTAAAAGCTGCATTAAATAATTATCATGACGTGCTTTTAAGTTTGTTTCTCTGTAATAGTCGTTGATCGTTGGAATTACGTTTTCGTATTTTTCTTTATTTGCAGGTTTACTTGCCCACTCATAGAATTTATCTTCCTGTTCTGCTTTTGTATCTACAGTTCCTGCTTTTGTTAAAGCATCGATCATACCTTGGCGGTTTTTCCAGTAGTTTGCTGTCGAAGCATATTTAGAAGCATACTGTAAACGCACAGTTGCATCTTTATCCATATACTTTTTCATTACGTCCATTCCCGTTTTAGCACCTTCAACCCACGCAGGATAAGCATATTTAATGTTTTGCTCGATTCCTCCGGCAGGCATCCATCTGTTTGTTCTTCCAGGATAACCTAAGATCATTGCAAAATCATTTTCTTTTACACCTTTAATACTTACCGGTAAATAGTGTTTTGGTTTTAAAGGCACATTGTCTTTAGAATACGCTGCAGGATTTCCATCTTTATCAGCATATACTCTAAACATAGAGAAATCTCCTGTTTGACGAGGCCACTCCCAGTTGTCTGTATCTCCACCAAATTTACCAACGCTTTCCGGCGGTGTACCTACTAAACGAACATCTGTGTAATCTTGGTAAACAAAATAGTAGTATTCATTTCCTTGAAAGAAAGGACGAACAGAAACTGTGTATTTTCCGTTTTCGCTGTTTTCTTTTTCAATCAGGCTAATTTCCTGCTGAATGATTTTGTTTCTTTCAGTTTCTGTCATTTGATCGTTTACTTTTGACAAGATTCTTTTTGAAACGTCATCCATGCGTACGAAGAAACGAACATATAAAGATTTTGGTTTCATTTCGGCGCTTTTTTCTTTAGCCCAAAATCCATCTTTTAAATAGTTTTGTTCTGCAGTAGAAAGTTCTGCAATGGCATTGTATCCACAGTGGTGATTTGTTAAAACTAATCCGCTGTTAGAAACAATCTCTGCCGTACAGCCTCCGTTAAATTGTACAATTGCATCTTTCAAACTATGATGATTGATACTGTAAATTTCTTCGGCTGTTAATTGCAAGCCCATTTTTTCCATATCTCTATGGTTCAATCTTTCGATAAACATCAAAAACCACATACCTTCATCGGCTCTTACAGGAAAAGCCATCAAGCACATGGTCAAGAATAAAATTACTTTTTTCATGTTATTTTGTTTAAGTTCTGCGAATATAACTCATTTTTAAAGAAAAATTAAACATTACAGCAAAAAACAAAACCTATTAAAAGGATTATTTGCTGATTTTTCGAATTTTACAATTTAACCTTAATTAAATTTTATTGCTAAATGTTTAAACTAAAAACTACAAAAACAATTAAAATCCTATTTTAAAATGATTTTAAAAATTAAAATCATAAACTATTTGTAAAAATATACTTTCTTTTATAAAATAATATCCTAAAATATTTCTTACAATTTTATTTATTATAAATTTGTCATCCAATAAATAAAAATTACAATGAAAAAATTATTACTTGCTCTTATGCTAATTACTGCGACGATGGTAAACGCACAGAAAAACTCTGTTTTATTAGGTGGAAATATTGGATTTTCATCAGATAAATATGGTGAATCAAAAGTTGAAAATTTTGAATTTTCTCCAAAGGTTGGATATCAATTTGCAGAAAAATGGACTGCTGGGGTTGAAGGTTCTATTATGAACGTAAAAACAACCGGAGAAGACAAAACTGAAAAATATAAAATTGGAGGTTTTGTACGTTATTCCACACCGTTTTCAAATTTATTTTCATTTTATATGGATTTAGGCGCGGGATACCAAAATACATCTTTAAACAATGCTAAAGGCATTTACGCTAGTATAGATCCAGGATTGTTTATTAATATGAAAAACGGATTTGGTTTAAACTTTTCTATAGGCGGAATAAATTACAATAATCTTGATGGCAAAAATGATCCTAGACAAAATAATTTAGATTTCAATTTTGGAAAAACATTAAATATTGGAATTTCTAAAAACTTTGCACTATAATTTTTAAGGATTTCTGTTAAAAAGTAAAATCCTGTACTTTTTGTTTTTTCGCGCAAAAAGTAAAAAACCCGACAAGAATATTGTCGGGTTTTATTTTATATAATTAAAATGCTTTTAGTTATTAAGCATTTTCCAAAGTTTATCTTTTAAATCTGTCAAACCTTGCTGTGCTACAGATGAAATAAACATATACGGAACACCTTTAAAAGAAACATCTAATTCTGCTTTCAGTTCTGCTTTTAATTCATCATCCAGCATATCACATTTTGAAATCACTACAAGACGTTCTTTATCTAACATCTCTGGATTATATTTCGTTAATTCGTTTACCAAAATATCATATTCGGCCTTAATATCTGCTGTATCAACAGGAATTAAAAACAACAAAGTCGAATTACGTTCAATATGACGCAGGAAATAATGTCCAAGTCCTTTACCTTCGGCAGCTCCTTCAATAATTCCGGGAATATCAGCAATTACAAAAGACTGGAAATCTCTGTACGCTACAATTCCTAAATTTGGTTTTAAAGTCGTAAACGGATAATCAGCAATTTTTGGTTTTGCAGAAGTTAACACAGATAATAAAGTAGATTTTCCTGCATTTGGAAAACCAACTAAACCAACATCTGCCAGAACTTTAAGTTCCAGAATAACATCCATTTCAACTCCAGGTAAACCCGGCTGTGCATAACGAGGCGTTTGGTTTGTCGAACTTCTAAAATGCCAGTTTCCTAAACCTCCTTTTCCTCCTTTTGCCAAAATCTTTTTTTCGCCGTGTTCCGTAACCTCAAAAAGTGTTTCTCCGGTTTCTTTGTCTTTTACAACAGTTCCTAACGGTACTTCAATAAATTTATCCTCACCATCAGCGCCTGTACTTCTGTCAGAACCTCCGTCACCACCATAACCAGCTTTAATGTGACGTGCAAATTTTAAATGAAATAATGTCCAGAGTCCTTTATTTCCCACTAAATACACATGTCCGCCTCGTCCACCGTCTCCACCGTCCGGACCACCTTTTTCAATAAATTTCTCTCTATGTAAATGCGTTGATCCTTTTCCTCCTTTTCCGGAAGAAACATATATCTTAACGTAATCTACAAAATTTCCTTCTGTCATTTTTCTGAATTTCAGATTTTAGATTTTAGATCTTAGATTATTCCAGATTCTATTTCTAAATTCTATATTTATTATTTTTCAGTCTCAGTCTCAGTTTTCAGTACAACTGAGGCCGAAAACTATTTGTTATTACTCCTTAAGTGCCTTTACAAGCACTTTATCAATCTTAACACCGTCCATGTCGACTACTTCCAGAACGAATTTCTGCCAGATTAGTTTTTCACCTTCTTTTGGAATATGCGAAAGCTCTGTCATGATCATACCACTTACAGTGTTTACTTCGTAATCGTTTGTTAATTCGTCTAACTCAAAATAAGTTAAGAAATCGTGTAACGAATAATGTCCATCAACCAGCCATGAGCCGTCTTCTCTTTCTATAAGCTGAAATTCATCTTTATAGAACTCGGCAGCATCGCCCACTAAAGCTTCCAGAATATCATTCAGCGTAATCATTCCCTGAAAAACACCATATTCATCTGAAACTAAAGCGTAATGAACTCCTGTTTTTTTGAAGTTTTCCAAAGCTTTATAAGCTGTTGTCTGTTCCATTAAATACGGAGCTTCAGACATTATCGATGCCAAATCGAAATTATCATTTTCTATATTGGCAAAAATATTTTTTAAGGTTACAACACCGGCAATATCATCATAATTATCATTGTAAACCGGATAAACGCCATGCAGATCCTGAACCACTAATTCTTTAATTTTAGTTTGATCAGCATTGAGTGGCAGCATATCTACAGATTTGCGGTGTGTCATAAGCGAACTTACTTTTCGGTCTCCAATATGAAAAACACGTTCCACAATATCCTGTTCAATTTCCTGAACCTCACCTACTTCTGTTCCTTCTTTAATAATGGCTTTAATTTCTTCTTCTGTAACTTTTCCGTCAGCAGTTGGTTTTATCTGCAGGACATTCAGTAAAAAGTCTGTTGAAGAAGTCAAAAGCCAGATAAAAGGTGCTGTAATAATCGAAATTACTTTCATTGGCATTGCAACCATTTTAGCAATCGATTCAGGATAATTTAATCCAATTCGTTTTGGCAGTAATTCTCCTAAAACTAAAGAGAAAAACGTTAAAACAACAACAACAATCCCCACAGCAATTGAATGTGCATAAGGTTTTAAAGCAGCGAAACCGGCAACGAATATTTCAACATCGGCAGTTATTTTATCGCCGGAATAAATACCCGTTAAAATTCCAATTAAGGTTATCCCAATTTGTACCGTTGATAAAAATTTGTTTGGAGAATTAGCCAGATCCAGCGCAGTTTTAGCACTTTTATTTCCTTTTTTTGCTGCTGTTTCCAGTCGATTTTTTCTAGCCGAAATAAGGGCAATTTCAGACATAGAAAAAACTCCGTTTAATAGTATTAGAAAAAATATTATTAGTATTTCCAATGTTTAGTAGATTCGTTATTTATTTGGTTTTTCAATTATAAATTGAGATATGAGGATTCTTTAAACGCTTATAAATTATCTATAACTGATGTTAAACGCTCTGTAATTTGATCGATAGTTCCAATACCGTCTACAGCGTAAAATTTATTTTGTTCTTTATAATATCCAATTAATGGAGCTGTTTTTTCGTTGTACTCCTGATATCTTACACGAATTTTATCTTCGTCCTGATCATCAGCTCTTCCACTTGTTTTTCCTCTTTCAAGTAAACGCTTAACCAAAATTTCATCATCTGCTTCTAAAGCAATTGTTGCCGTTACGCTTGAACCAATTGTTGGAAGAAATTTATCTAAAGCCTCTGCCTGATTTAAAGTTCTTGGGTAACCGTCGAATAAAAATCCAGCCGTATCAGGATGTTTTTTTACCTCATCAATTAACATTGCAGTTGTTACTTCGCATGGAACCAATTCTCCATTATCCATAAAAACTCTTGCTTTTTTTCCTAGTTCAGTATCATTTTTTAAATTGAAACGAAAAATATCTCCTGTTGAAAGGTGTGTTAAATTGTATTTTTCTTTTAAAAATTCTGCCTGAGTTCCTTTTCCTGCACCAGGCTTTCCAAATAAAACGATGTTAATCATAATGAATGTACGTGTTGTGACCTCTTATTTTTTTTAAGAAGTTTTAAATGAATATATAGTTGTGTTTTGTTTTTTTATTCTGCTAACTTGTAAACTTCGGTTAAATTTCTGCCTAAACCATCGTAGTCTAAACCATAACCAACGATAAATTTATTTGGAATACGAATTCCAACATAATCAATCTTAATATCTTTTTTATAGGCTTCTGGTTTAAAGAATAATGTTGCAATTTTAAAATGCTTTACATTTTGTGCTTTAAACAAATGTTTCAGTTCCTCGATTGTATTTCCGGTATCAATAATATCTTCGATAATAACAACAGTTCTTCCCGAAAGATCCTGATTGATTCCTATTAATTCTTTAACGGAATTAGTACTTTCTGTTCCTTCATACGATGCCATTTTGATAAATGAAACTTCGCACGGTTTTTTGTATTTTTTTAAAAAATCCGACACTACCATAAAAGCTCCATTCAAGACTCCAATAAAAATTGGCGTATCATCTCCAAAATCGTCTTCTACCTGAGCTGCGATTTTAGTTAAAGCGAAATCAATTTCTTTAGCCGAAATAAACGGAACAAATTGTTTATCGTGAAGTTGTATCATTATTTTTCTTTTTAAAATAATGGACAAAGATACAGAATTAGAACTTAACAGTTTATATCAAAATAAGCTCCTGCGGCATATTTTTTAAGAATGTTAAATATCAGTTAATGTTTACAAATATTTTCTTATCTGTAATCATTTTTTAAGTAAATTGTTGTTATATAATTATTTAACTCCAAAAAACCAATGAAAAAATCCTTAGTCCTGTTTTCAATACCCCTATTTGCATTAATGACTGCTTGCAATGGACAAGTAAAAAAAGAAGAAAAAGAAGCCCTTGCTAAGCAGCCGGGCAATGTTGTTAAAACTGCCATTGGAGACATTACACTTCCTGCCCCCTATGCAACTGAATCGAAAACAAACAATAGTAAAGTTATTGGCTGGCCAAAAGACAAAACCCCCAAAGCACCCGAAGGTTTTACCGTAACTAAATTTGCTGACGGATTTCAAAATCCGCGTTGGACTTATATTGCGCCAAATCAGGATATTTTTGTTGTTGAAAGCGGCACCAGAAATAGTAAAAATCAAATTACCGTTTTAAGAGATAAAGACAAAGACGGAAAATTTGAAACCCGCGAGGTTTTTATTTCGGGTCTAAACAAACCTTTTGGAATGCTGGTTTTAAAAGACTTTTTCTACATTGCCAATACTGATGGATTATACCGTTATCCGTATAAAAACAATCCTCTGAAACTGGAAACAAAAGGCGAAAAAATTCTTGAACTTCCTGCCGGAGGTTACAACAATCACTGGACAAGAAATTTACTGCCAAGTGCTGACGGAAGCAAAATTTATGTTTCTGTAGGCTCAGGAAGTAACAATGCCGAACATGGTGTTGACAAAGAAATACGCCGTGCCGGAATTCTGGAAATAAATCCTGACGGAACGGGTGAAAAAATTTATGCTTCGGGATTACGAAATCCTGTTGGAATGGACTGGAATCCTATAACAAAAGAACTTTGGACAGCTGTAAACGAACGCGACGAACTGGGCGACGACTTAGTTCCAGATTATATTACAAGTGTAAAAAAAGATGGTTTTTACGGATGGCCGTATTCTTATTTTGGAAGTATTCCTGATCCAAGAATGAAGGGCGAAAGAAAAGATTTAGTTGAAAAAGCCATTGTTCCGGATGTTCCGGTTGGCTCACATACTGCATCTTTAGGATTGGCTTTTTACACAAAAGATGCCTTCCCTGCAAAATATAAAAACGGAGCTTTTGTTGGTCAGCATGGATCTTGGAACCGCTCTAAAATTTCGGGCTATAAAGTCCTTTTTGTTCCGTTTAAAGATGGAAAACCTGCAGGTAAACCAGAAGACTTTTTAACAGGTTTTATTTCTGATCAAAATAAGGCTGAAGTTTACGGACGTCCAGTTGCCGTAACGGTTATGAATGACGGATCTCTTTTAGTAAACGATGACAGCAGTAATACTATTTGGAAAGTAACAGCCAATAAATAAACTCCAACTTTTCAAATCCAAGCTAAAAAGAAATTTAAACACATAGAAATATAGATTTTTGCTTAAAAAGAAGTTTGATAATAGAAAACTCGTTTTTCACACACTGGTTTTTCCGGTGTGACTTTTATAATTAAAACGCCTTTTTTGCCTCAATCAATACTATATTTCTATGTGTTAAAATTATGACGCCTTAATCGCATTTTATGATCCTAAGAAAATATTGTTTTTCGTTTTTTCTCTATTTAATTTTCCAAACTATATCGGCACAAAAAAAAGAAGGCAAAACCATTGATTCCCTTAAAACAGAAAAACTAAAAGAAGTTGTTATAAGTCCGCTTCATATTGACACTAATTTATTAAACACACCGGCTTCAATAGGAATTCTTTCCAAAAAAGATTTACTCCAAAACAGCACAACCGATATTACAACAGTCATAAATACTATTCCGGGTGTATTTATGCAGTCTTCAAACTTTACCACAACCCGAATTTCAATTCGCGGTATTGGTGCCAGAACTCCTTACGGAACCAATAAAATCAGGGCATTTTACGGCAGTATCCCGCTCACTTCCGGAAACAGCGAAACTGTAATTGATGATATCGATCTTGAAAACCTCAACCAGATTGAAATTATTAAAGGTCCGCTTTCAAGCATTTATGGAGCAGGTCTGGGCGGTGCTATTTTAATTTCACCACAGCTTTCTAAAAATGGAAATCAAAGTGCTGGTATAAGTTCTGTGTTTGGTTCATATGGTTTATTAAAAAACAGCGTTAATTTTAGTTTAGATAAAAAGCAGGGAAGTTTAAATATCAGCTATCACAATTTAAAAGCCGATGGCTGGCGTGAAAACAGTGCTTATAAGCGCGAAGGAATTACGATTGCAGGAGAATTATTTAGAAAAGAAAACAGCAAACTGACTTATTTTTCAAACTATACGTATTTAAACGCTTTTATTCCGAGTTCTATCAGCAAAGAAGTTTTTAATACAAACCCAAAAGCTGCGGCACCAACCTGGGCTGCTTCAAAAGGATATAAAGAATACAAATCAGTTTTGGGCGGATTGGCCTATGATTTCAGGATTAATGAAAATCTAAAAAATTCAACTTCCATTTTTATAAATTACAAAGACAGCAACGAACCGCGTCCATTTGATATTCTTCGTCAATATACTTTTGCAACAGGTGCCAGAACTCAATTTTCGGGAGATTTTTTAATTGGAAAAATCAAAAATCAGTTTATTGCGGGAGCTGAATATTTTACAGATACTTACAACGGAAATACATTTCAAAACTTGTATCAGCAAAACAATGGTTTGGGAAGTCTGCAGGGAAATCAGCTTACAGAAACTGATCAAAAAAGACATTTTTACAATATTTTTTCTCAATTGCGAACCTTGCTTTCTGAACACTTTGAAATTCAGGCAGGTTTAAATTATAACAAAACCCAATTCAGCCTTCACAATTACACAGAAAACATCGATCAGAAATATAGTTACGATGGTATTTTTTCGCCTCAAATTTCATTTCTTTACAAGCCGGGTTCTTTAAAAACATTTTATTTTTCTGTCAGCCGGGGATTTTCACTTCCGGCTACCGAAGAAACATTAACAAGCCAAGGCACAATTAATCCTGATATAAAACCAGAAAATGGATATAATTTTGAAACTGGCGGAAAATTCTATTTTTTCAACAAAACACTCTATACCGAGATTTCCTTATACCGAATGGAAATTAAAGATTTACTTGTTGCCAAAAGAGTGGGCGATGATCAATATGTGGGTGTAAACGCCGGAAAAACACTTCACGAAGGAATCGAAATTACTTTAAATCACAATTGGCCCATTAATCGCTTTTTGGCGTTGAACTCTTATTTGGCGGGATCTATAGGAAATTACAAATTCAAAGAATTTATTGACAGCGGCAATGATTTCTCCGGAAATAAACTAACAGGAGTTGCTCCGCAGAAAATTAATGCTGGAATAACATTAAACACAGATTTAGGCATTTACCTAAGTGCCGATTATCAATTTACAGGCGAAATTCAAATGAATGATGCCAACACCGCTTATTCAGATGCTTACAATATTATCAATTTAAAAACAGGTTACAAATTTGAGATTCTGCGTGGTTTAACCAGCCATTTTTCTTTTGGAGTAAATAATATCACAAACGAAAAATATGCTTCGTTGATTCTGCCAAATGCAGTGCCGGCAGGAAACTCATCGCCAAGATATTATTATCCCGGACTTCCTGTAAATTATTATGGAACTGTTTCATTAAATTATTTATTTTAGATGCTCGAAACCAAATCAAATTCAATGACAACAATTTCTGAACTGCAGGAAAAACTGGATTATGTAAGTGCTTATCGGGAAAACCGTTTAAAGTGTGCTCAGGATGTTCTCGAGAATCCGTATTTATTTGACGAATTGATTTCAATATGTTTTTCACCAGAAGATAAAAACAATCACAAAGCCTGCTGGATTTTAGAATTTGTATCGTATGAAGAATTACTTTGGCTTCAGCCTCACCTTGATTTTTTCTTTTCAAATTTAAAAGTTTTAAAAGATGAAAGCTCCATTCGGCCCATTGCAAAAGTGGTGCAGCTTTTAGTAAAATCTCATTATAAAAAAGATCAAAACAGCATTTCTCTATCCGAAGAAAACCTGCAGGATTGCATAGAAGCAAGTTTTGACTGGCTGATTAATGATGTAAAAGTGGCTACAAAAGCCTATTCAATACGAACTTTATATGTTTTAGGAAATCACTTTGACTGGATTCATCCAGAACTACAGGTTATTTTAAACAAAGATTACGGAGATCACTCAGCGGCATACAAAGCTGTTGCCCGCGAAGTTTTAAAAAAAATCGAGAAATAATTTTTTTGGTCTTCCACAGATTAAAAGAATTAGAGAGGCAAAAAAAGAAAAACATACAATCATTTTGATCCTTTTAATCTGTGGCAAAAAACTAAATTTTGGCTGAAAAAAGATTAAAAAGTATCTTTGCAAAAACACAACGCAAAATGAATTATTTTTCTTCTGATTTTAAATTAGGAATATTAGGCGGCGGACAATTAGGCAAAATGCTTTTGTTTGACACCAGAAAATTTGATATACAAACTTACGTTCTTGATCCAAGTGACGAAGCGCCGAGTAAAATTGCCTGCAACAAGTTTTTCCAAGGCGATTTAATGGATTATGAAACGGTTTACAACTTTGGAAAACAGGTCGATGTTTTGACTTTTGAAATCGAATTGGTAAACCTTGAAGCTTTAACGCAATTAGAAAACGAAGGCGTAAAAGTATATCCGTCTCCAAAAACTTTAAAAGGAATTCAAAATAAAGGAACTCAAAAAGATTTTTATACTCAAAGTAATATTCCAACGGCTTCATATTTAAGATTTGAAAGTCCGGAACATTTGCAAAAATCAGTTGGAAATAACGAAATCACAATTCCGTTTGTGTGGAAATGCACTGAATTTGGTTATGACGGAAACGGAGTAAAAGTAATCCGTCAGATTTCAGATTTAGATAATCTTCCAAATGTAGAATGCATTGCCGAAACTATGGTTCCGTTTAAAAACGAACTTGCGGTAATTGTCTGCAGAAGTCCGTTAGGCGAAATCAAAACCTATCCGGTTGTAGAAATGGAATTTCACCCAGAAGCTAACCAAGTAGAATATGTAATCTGTCCGGCAAGAATCGATGAAAAAGTAGCCGAAAAAGCAAGAGCAATTGCATTGAATGTTTCAGAAAAATTTAATCACGTAGGTCTTTTGGCTGTTGAAATGTTCCAGACTCAGGACGATGAGATTTTGGTAAACGAAGTTGCACCGCGTCCGCACAATTCTGGTCATTATTCTATCGAAGCCAGTTATACTTCACAATTCGAAAATCATTTACGCGCTATTTTAAGTCTTCCATTAGGAAATACAGATAGTAAAGTTGCCGGAGTTATGGTAAATTTAGTCGGCGCCGAAGGTTATTCAGGAAACGTTGTTTATGAAAACATCGAAACCATTTTAGGATGGGATGGCGTTACACCTCATATTTACGGTAAAAAACAAACGCGTCCTTTTAGAAAAATGGGTCACGTAACTATCGTAAACGAAAATATGGTTGAAGCGAGAAAAATTGCTGAACAGGTTAAAAATACAATTAAAGTGATCAGTGGTCAGTAATTTAGTGATCAGTTTTTAGTCACAGTTTACAGTTTCCAAAACTTGGAACTTTAAACATGAAACCAACACAACAAAAATAAAAAAAATGAGCAAAGTAGCTATTATAATGGGAAGCATCTCAGACATGCCAGTTATGCAGGATGCAATCGACATATTAAAACAATTTAATGTTGAAGTTGAAGTAGATATTGTTTCGGCACACAGAACTCCGGAAAAATTATTCGATTTCAGTAAAAATGCACACACACGCGGAATTTCGGTTATCGTTGCCGGCGCTGGCGGTGCAGCACATTTACCAGGAATGGTGGCTTCAATGTCTCCGCTTCCTGTAATTGGAGTTCCTGTAAAATCAAGCAATTCTATTGATGGCTGGGATTCTGTTTTATCAATTCTTCAAATGCCGGGCGGGGTTCCAGTTGCAACTGTAGCTTTAAACGGAGCAAAAAATGCTGGGATTTTGGCAGCGCAAATTATCGGAAGTTCTGATAAAACTGTTTTAGATTCTATAATTGCTTATAAAGAAGAATTGAAAACAGCGGTTAATAAAGCGGCTGAAGGTCTTAAAAAATAAATTAGTGATCAGTGGTCAGTTTTTTAGTATTTAGTTTTCATTCAGAATGAACACTAAAAAACTGACCACTGAATACTTAACTTATCTTTATTATTCTTTTTTGAAAGAAAAACTTAACTTTGAGAAAAAGTAAAAAAATGAATATTCAAACTTCTAAAATAGAATTGGCTAAGATTGTTTTAGACATCGATAATCCTGATCTTATTCAGGAAATAGCCGATTTAATTTCGTCTAAAGAAGGTCTTTCGAAACTTCAAAAACAAAAAATAGACGAAGCCATTTATTCTTTAGATAATAATGCAGGAATCTCTCATGATAAGGTTATGGAAGAAACCAAAAATCGTTATTCAAAATACTTTAAATAGATGAATGTGATCTGGTCTCCACAAGCTAAAAAAGACTTTTGGAACAATATTGATTACCTTGAAGCCGAATGGTCTGAAAAAATTGTTCTAAATTTCATTGAAAAAGTAAATACCACGATCGATTTTTTAAAAAATGACAGCGTACTATTTGTAAAAACAAACTACAAGAATGTCTACAAAGTTGTCATTACTAAACATATTTCACTTTACTACAGAATCGAAAACAATAAATTGAATTACTTCGGTTTTGGAATAATTTTCAGGATTTAGAAAATTTCAAATTATAAAAACAAATAAAATAGTGGTCAGTTGTCAGTTTTTAGTGATCAGCCTTGGTCGCAATAAAACTGAATACTAAAAAACTGAACACTGAATACTAAAACATAAATCATGAGCGTATTAACACAATATTTCAACACCAAACATAACACAGCGCCTTTTTCGCAGATCAAAATAGAAGATTACGTTCCTGCTTTTCAGGAAGGAATCAAATTGGCTAAAGCTGAAATTGATGCCATTGTAAATAATCCAGACGCACCAACTTTTGAAAACACCATTGTAGAGATGGATTTTTCTGGCGATATTTTAGATCGTCTTTCCAGCGTTTTCTTCAATTTAAATTCAGCTGAAACAAATGACGAAATGCAGAAAATTGCGCAGGAAGTTTCGCCTTGGCTTTCAGAATTTGGAAACGATATTCGTTTAAATGCCGATTTATTTGCGCGTGTCAAAGCAGTTTATGACCAAAAAGAAAGTTTGAACCTCAACCCTGAACAAACGACTTTGTTAGATAAAAAATACAAAAGTTTCTCTAGAAACGGAGCCAATCTTCCGGAAGACAAAAAAAATCAATTACGAGAAATTGACAAAGAATTATCGAAACTGAGTTTGCAGTTTGGCGAAAATGTTTTGGCAGAAACCAACAATTTCGAATTGCATTTAACGGATGAAAAAGATCTTTCTGGTTTGCCGGAAGGAACCATCGAAGCAGCAAGATTATTAGCTAAAAATCAGGAAAAAGAAGGTTGGATTTTCACTTTAGATCATCCAAGTTATGTTCCGTTTTTGACGTATGCTGATAATCGCGAATTGCGTAAAAAAATGGCGATTGCTTTTGGCGCAAAAGCTTTTCAAAATAATGAATTCAACAACGAAGAAAATGTTTTGAAAATTGCGAAACTTCGTCACGAAAGAGCAAATCTTTTAGGTTATAAAACCCACGCACATTTTGTTCTTGAAGAAAGAATGGCCGAAAGTCCGGAGAAAGTTTTTTCTTTTTTGAATGATTTATTAGCAAAAGCAAAACCTGCCGCTCAAAAAGAATTTGCTGAATTAACCGCTTTCGCGAAAGAGCTGGACGGAATCGAACAATTAGAAAAATGGGACGGCGCGTATTATTCTGAAAAATTAAAACAACAGCTTTTTAATTTAGATGACGAAAAACTGAAACCTTATTTTCAATTAGAAAAAGTTTTAGACGGTGCTTTTACGGTTGCTAAAAAACTATACGGTTTAACTTTTACCGAAGTTTTTGACATCGATAAATATCACGAAGAAGTTACAACTTACGAAGTACGCGATGCTGATGATAAATTAGTTTCGATTTTCTACGCAGATTTCTTCCCAAGAAAAGGAAAAAGAAATGGTGCCTGGATGACTTCATTTAAATCGCAATATGTAAAAGACGGGGTAAACGAAAGACCACATATTTCGAACGTTTGCAACTTTACAAAACCAACGGAAACAAAACCTTCGTTATTAACTTTTAATGAAGTAACGACTTTATTTCACGAGTTTGGACACGGTTTACACGGAATGTTGGCTGACACGGTTTATCCAAGTTTATCTGGAACTTCGGTTTATTGGGATTTCGTAGAATTACCAAGTCAGATTATGGAAAACTGGTGTTACGAGCCAGAAGCTTTGGCTTTGTTTGCAAATCATTATGAAACGGGAGAAATTATTCCGATTGAATATGTGCAAAAAATTAAAGAAAGTGCAAGTTTCCAAGAAGGTTTGGCAACATTGCGACAGTTAAGTTTTGGACTTTTAGATATGGCTTGGCACGGACAAGATCCAACAAGCATTACAGATTTAAAAGCTTTTGAAACAGAACAATTTGCTAACACACAATTGTATCCTGATGTAAAAGAAAATGCGATGAGTACGGCATTTTCTCATATTTTCCAAGGCGGATATTCTTCTGGATATTACAGCTACAAATGGGCAGAAGTTCTTGACGCAGATGCTTTTGAATATTTCCATGAAAACGGAATCTTCAATGCAGAAGTGGCAAAGAAATTTAAAGACAATGTACTTTCTAAAGGAGGAACAGAACATCCAATGACTTTGTACAAACGTTTTAGAGGTCAGGAACCAAAACCGGAAGCTTTATTAAAAAGAGCAGGATTATTATAAAGCTGCTAAGACACTAAGCATCTTAGAGATACCAGAACCGAAGTTTTCCGCTTCGGTTTTTTTATTGTATTTTGTCTAAAAGTAAATTTAATTATCTTCGCATTTTTTAAATCTTAATCTTACAAAAATACGCTGTGAAAAAATATTTTAAAATAGCATTTTATCTTATCATTATTGGATTGATTGCCGTTATTTCGGTGAATTACTACGTAAAATCTTCAACCAAAACCAAGATTTATTATTCGATAAAAAAATTCCCTAAGAATGATGTGGGAATTATTTTTGGTGCCGGAATAAATGGAAACCAGCCAAGTAAATACTTAAAAGACAGATTAGATGCAGGAATCTTATTGTATAAAGCAAAACGTATCAATAAAATTTTACTTTCCGGAGATAACGGCCGTGACGAATATGATGAACTAACCGTTATGAAAAATTACTGCTACAGCCATGGTGTTGATACCACAAAAATTTTTGTTGATTATGCGGGCTTTGATACTTACTCGACAATGTATCGTGCAAAACATATTTTCAAAATTAAAAGAGCTACTTTGATTTCACAGAAATACCATTTAAACCGTGCAATTTATATTGGAAATAAACTTGGCATTAAATCGGTTGGTTATTCTGCTAATCAAGGCGAATATTTGGGTTATAAATATGTATGTTTTAGAGAATATCTTTCGATTTTTAAATCCTTTTTTGATGTTTTAAGAAATCGTGAGCCTAAGTTTTTAGGAACTGAAATTAATATTAATGGCGATTCAAATTATTCTAAAGAAGATAAGCGATAAAAATAATCTTTAACTTTTTAGTTTAAAACCTCTTCATGTTTTACAATATAAGATATTGCTTCTTTTACAATTTCATTTAAATTCAATCCTTTTTTAACAGCCAAAAGAGCAATCTTTTGATGTAACTCCTGTGATACTCTCACATTAAAAGATCCTTTATAGATTTTTTCTGGAACTTTATTCAATAATTTACATGTTTCTAAATAGTCCTCAACAGCCTCTTTAAAAGACTCCTCCAATTCGGTAACCGAAGCACCTTCAAAAGTTACTAAATCAGTTATGCCTTGAATTTTTCCAAAGAATATTTTATCATCTGCAGAAAATTCTAATGTTCCAATATATCCGTTATATTCTAAATAGTTTTTCATCTTTACTGTTCCAAATGTTCAATAATAATATCAAGCTGATATCCTTTCAAAACTTTTTGAGGATGTGGTTCATGCAGACTTATAATCCGCTTATTCTCATTTACAAATTTCCTTCTTGAACCACCTGTTTTCCCTTGTGAGATTTGTTCGTAACCAAAATGATTTAGAACTTTCAGCATTTCATCCCAAGAAAAATCTTTTGGTTTTGATTTTAACCTTTCAATAAGTTTATCAATTTTACTCATACAAATTTATCATTAAATATTTAATCTGCAACTGCATTTTAGTTACATACTAAATTATACTTCAAAATTAGGAAAAATCTTTCAAATAATGCAAATTTCAAAAGATACATGATCACAAACGGATTATAAAAAAGCCTGCAAAACAAATTACAGGCTTTTTATACATAATTAAAAAACAAAAAAGAAATCTTGCTTCTTTGCTATTTCTCTATATTGTCTTACTCTTTTTCTAAAACTCGTTTGGCTAATTTTCCAACGGTTAATCCCTGAATTACGATTGAAAATAAAACAACAATATAGGTTACCTCCAATAATAGGTTTTTATATTCTCCTTCTGGCATAGAAAGCACCAGTGCAATCGAAACTCCACCCCGGATTCCTCCCCAAACCAAAACCATCAAAGAACCTTTGTTATAAGCCGATCTGATTCCGAAGAATTTAAAGATATCAAAGAATTTCCAAGGTAAAACGATAGAAGTTAATCTTGAAAACAGTACAATAAAAATGGCTACAAAACCTGTTAATAATTGTTTATTCAAATCTGGAAGCAGTAACAATTCGAAACCGATAAAAAGGAATAAAACGGCATTCAAAATCTCATCAATAAGTTCCCAAAATTTCCCCAAGTAATCTTTAGTAACTTCGCTCATGGCAACTTTTTTACCATAATTTCCAATAATTAATCCGGCAACGACCATTGCCAGCGGACTAGAAACGTGTAAACTTTGTGCAACCAAAAACCCTCCTGTTACTATAGAAAGCGTTATTAGAACCGAAACTTTATAATCGTCGATTTTCTTCATAACTTTTGACGCCGTAAATCCGAAAACAGCCCCTAATAAAAGTCCGCCGATTCCTTCTTTCGCAAAAAGCCAGGCGATAGAACCAAAACTTACATCAAATGTTGGATCAGTTGCCATTTTCAGGACCACGGCAAACATTACAACCGCTACTCCATCATTAAATAAAGATTCACCAACAATTTTGGTTTCAATTCTTTTAGGTACTTTCGCTTCTTTTAAAACTCCCAAAACTACAATGGGATCTGTTGGAGAAATTAAAGTTCCGAAAACTAAACAAAATACATAAGGGATATGAATTCCTAAAAGTGGCGCAATGTAATACAAAAGCATAGAAATAATCAGTGCTGATAATACTACACTAACTGTAGAATAAATCATAATAGGAACTTTTTGTTCTTTAAGATCTGCCATATTTACGTGCAGTGCACCGGCAAATAAAAGAAAGTTTAGCATTGCTCCCATTAATATTTCATTGAAATCGAATTGTTTTATTAAATCGAAAAAATGCTTGGTCGTTGCGGGAAAATAAGAATCTCCTAAAAGGCGTATTCCTACTGAAACCAGCATGGCAATAATCATGATTCCGATTGTTCCCGGAAGTTTTAAAAATCGTAAATTCAAATAGGCGAAGAAAGAGGCCAGTACAATGAGTACTGAAAAAGTGTAGTATAATTCCATAAAAGTGATTTTTACAAAAATATCTTTCTCATTATTTAATCTAAAATTTTTAGACCTGAATTAACATAACTTTATAATTCTTAAAACAAGATTCGTTAAGTTTCTAACTTTTCTTCAATTTTTAAAAAGAATAAAACGAAAACAAAAAAGCTGAAAGAATATTCAGCTTTTAATTTCTTTGTGATTTTTTTGTTTTTTGGTAAAAAAAAGGCCGTCTACACCAGACGACCCTTTAAATCAAAGCAGTAACCAAATCAGGAGATCTATTAATCCTAATTATATTTTTCTTTGAGTTGTTTAAAATCTGGGGCAAGTTTTTATGCCAACTCTGTTTGTAAATTTTTGGCAGCAGCAACTGGTACATTCTCAACATTATGTTGATAGTATGAAAACCCGCCTACTCCGTTCCAGGCATTATCAATTGCGAAATGAGCATTAAATTCTGCTAAAAAAGAACCAATCGCAGGAGGTGGAACAGAATGTACATACTGTCCTTTTAAGCTTACCAGCTGTGTAAATTTACCTAATCCAGCTGCGTATATTTTACCTGTTACAGGAACCACAATATGACTGTCCGGTCCTTGTACTGCCTGAGTAATTATAACTGTACCAGTAACAGAATGTTGTGATGGTACAACTACTAAACTAAATGTTGCGATTGGAGCACCTGGTGTTCCTACATTTCCGATTGTGCCTTTTGCTAAGTAAGCACCTGCTAATAAATCTGACATAACTTTTCGTTTTTGGTTTCCTACTCGTATGGCTTTTCGGATCCGCCTCGTTTTTTCTAGTGGGTTCTGCTCCACTTATTTTATTCTTTTATTATTTAATTGTTTTTTTAACCAACATTTTAAATAATAATTTCATGGTTTATTTCTATATCAAAACTATAGCAGATAAGCAGGCGTAATTGAAAAAATGATATGAAATGCCAATTTTATGACATGAATCGAGCAAAAACTGACATAAGAAAAAAAGGCGGGTAAAAACACCTGGAAAAGATTATGCAAATGGATAAATAATTTCTACTGCTGCTAATTGGCACAAAGAATCTGTAATATCAGCTGTTGGCGGTATATATCCGGGCGGATTAGGTTTTACCACCACTGAAGTAGAATTATTATTAGTGTTTTTATTTACAACCTGACAGGAATATGAAGTTGGTTGAGATGGATTTCCTATTGAACGGCCTAGAAAATTAAAATTTGAAAATTTATTCTTCTCAAAGTAGTTTTTTACTTTTCCTGTATCACAATTAGTAAAGGTTATATATAATTCAAGAAACTGACTAAAAACAAGAGAGCTTATAAATCCAAAATCTCCGCCTTCGGTAAAATCAAAATTTGGCTTGCTGTTAAAAACATATCCCGTAATATTCGATGGAGGCGGATATCCATTTTTTACCGCATTTTTTACCGGTTCAGAAAGCATCCAGCCCGTATTTGTAATAATATCAAATGGAACTGGATTTACCATTAACTGCGGATTAATAACAGGATTATTAACAATGGCTTCGACTACATAACTGGTTCCGGAAAATGTCTCTTTAAAAACACTATTTATCCTGCCGTCTTCTAAAACATTAGATAATAATTGTAATGGTGAAATCGTAATTTCTTCCGAATCGTAAATTTTTATTTTTAAGACTTCCGAAGATAATTTAAGTACGTTATTATTGTTGCTGTATGAATCTACTGGAACTCTGCTTAATTGATTCAAAACTTCCTCAGGATTAGAAGGATTAAACTGTAATCCGGGAATTAAATTTTCTGATCTGGTTAATGAAAGTCCTTTATTTTGTTCACTAGGATAAAGAAGGTTATAAATTATAATTGCTAAAGTATGAACCGCATAAGCAATTTCTGCCGTGACAGCGCCAGACGCGCCAGATAAACGATAGATATCCTCCATTAATTTCTTCATATCAGGAATAAACTCCTCCAGATTAGGAATCCTTTTGTAAATTTTGGAAAAATCATCAATATGTGTGTACGGATATGAAGGTTCATCTTTTAAAACTAACATATATTCAGGATTAATCCACACCGTATTTAGGGTATCTGTAACCTGAATTAAAGCAATATCGGTATTGGTTTCATGTAACTTATTAATATTTCCCGGAAGATACTTGTCTACATAAGCATTCCATAAAGGAATCAAATCCTTCACTGCAGATGCTGTTTTACTGCTTATTTCTAATTGTTTAGCTTTATCGTCTGGAGATAATTGATATCTTAATTTGAGATAAACACTTAAATAACTATTCACAAAAGAATCTAATGTTAAACCCACCTGCCTAACTCCATATTGAATTCCTTGTCCGGCTGCTCTTTGGTTTAAAAAATTATTGTATAAACTGCCATTAACTTCTCTACTATTATTCATAAAATAAAAAGAAGCCTGACTGCTGGATGTTCCGGTTAGAAACTGCAATTTTTCAGCATTTGGCAACTGTAGAATAATGTTCGACATATATTCGGCATACGTTTGGTTTTCGACAGAATTATCAGTTTCATTTTCAATTAATATTCCATCATCAGCATTCGATATAAGATTTTCCATTATTGCTTATTTAAATTAAGAGTAAAATTGATAATCAATAAAACAAGAGGGTTATTAATCATTATAATTAACAACCCTCTTTTTGTTATTTAATCTAGATGCTTAAGCAAAAGGATATACAACTCCTACAGCAACTAGTTGAGACAATGATTGATTGATACTATCTGTACCAGGAACATAACCAGGTGCTTCTGGTTTTATAGTAACTCTGATTGAAGTCGCGGTTTCATCACTGAAAGAATAGCTGTAGCTTGCTGACTGGCTTGCTCCTCCTAAACGAATGCCTAAGAAATATACCCCCATGTCTGTGTGCTCTTCAAAATACTTTCTAACCTGTTTACTGTCACATTTATCAAAACCAATATTTATTTCAAGAAATTGACTAAAGATTAATGAATTAACATATCCAAAATCGGCTCCTTCTCTAAAATCAAAATTTGGATTGCTGTTAAATACGTAACCTGTAATACCTGTTGGCGCCGGATATCCGTTTTTAATAGCATCTTTTACCGGAGAAGTTGACATCCATCCTTGTCTTGTTGAAATATTATACAGTAATGGACTGCTGCTCATAAGCGGACTAACAGTAGCATTATTAACCACTACATCAACAGTAAAGTTTGAACCAGAATAGTCTCTTTCAAAAATACTCGTTTTAGCACCGCCGTTTACTCCTACTGAAAAGAAAGATAAAATAGGAATAGATATTCCGCCACTTACAGAAGCCTGTACATTTAATGTAGTTTCAGTAGATTTAGTTACTCTTTTTGATACTTTAAAAACTGAAGAAGGCGGATTAGTACTTAACTGTTCTACAATTGCATTTGGTCTGGCTGGCTCAAATACCAATCCCGGAACTGCTTTATCAGATCCTGTAATAGTCATTCCGCCATTACCATCGTCCCCTGTGGTTGGTTTTTGAATATTGTCAATAATACCCGCAAGAGTTTGAGTTGCGTTAGCAATATCTGCAGTAATTGCCCCGGCAGCCCCGGATTTATTAAACACCTCAATCATATAGTCTCTCATTTGTTTAGATACAGATACCGGTATATTACTATAAATGGTATTAAAGTCGTTTAAGTGAGTATAAGGATAAGACGAATCTTTTTGTATAATTTCTTTAAATTTTGGATTAAGCCAAACCGTATTTAAAGTATTAGTCATTTGAATCAAAGCGATGTCTGTATTAGTAGCATTTAATTTTTTAACATCCTTTGGCTCAATCGCTTCATACCATGCATTCCAAACAGGAATAAGTGCTCTTACTGTAGAAGCAACATCAGCATTAACTCTTTGTTGAGTAGCTTTGTCATTTGGAGATAATTGATATCTTAATTTTGTAAAAACACTCAGATAACTGTTAGTAAAAGAATCTTGTGCCAGTCCAACCTGATCGATTCCATTTACAGTACCTTCTCCTTCAATTCTTTGATTCAATACATTATTGTACAAAGTCGAATTAACTGCACTAGTTGCATCATCTAAAAAATAAAATGAAGCTTGTGCGCTCGAAGTATTGGTTAATAATTTCAACTTACCTGGATTTGGAAGCTGCTTAATGATATTTGACATATATTCAGCATAAACTTCATATTCTGCAGGCGTACCAATAGTTTTCAAAGTTGCATTCTCTTTTAGAATTTCTTGTAAAGTTTCCATGATAAATTTGTTTTTGGGTTCTTACTCGTAAGGCTTTTCAGATTCCGCCTCGTTTTTTATAGTGGGTTCTGCTCCACATTAAAATTGAAAATAAATTTTGCTAGCTTTTTAAATTTTCAGCGTCAAATTTACCTTAGAACAATTCCCTTAGCCGAAAAAATGTCACAGAACACAAAATATTAGTAATGAAACAGTTAAAAGTATATCATAGAAATATTCCTACACACAATTAACTCAAAACAAAAACAAACTTTCAATTATTTTTGAAAGTTTAAAAACTTTTACTTACATTTGACTCATGGAATTCAAAGAAGCAAAAAATAAATTCGTTCAGACTTGGGGAGCTTTAGGTTCACAATGGGGAATTAATAAAACCATGGCACAGATTCATGCTTTATTAATGGTCTCAAACGAAGCTGTTTCTATGGAGGACATTATGGAAGAATTACAAATTTCCCGCGGTAACGCCAGTATGAACCTCCGCGCTTTAATGGATTGGGGAATTGTTTACAAAGAATTTAAAGCTGGAGAAAGAAAAGAATTCTTTACAGCCGAAAAAGATTTAGATGAATTAGCCGTAAAAATTTCGAGAGAAAGAAGTAAAAGAGAAATCAAACCGGCACTTAAAATTCTAAAAGAAGTTTCGACAATTGAAGCTAAAGATTCTGCTGAAGAAAAACACTTTGTAGATCAAACTTCCAAATTATATGATTTTGTTTTAAAAGCTGATAATGTTTTGGATAAAATGACTGAACTAAATGATAACTGGCTTGGAAAATTGTTTATCAAAATGATGAAGTAAAAAAATTTAATCAAAACTTTCATTTTTTTCTGAAAGTTTAAAACTTTAAAAAATAATTGACATGAATTTCTTAAATGCACAATGGAAAAATTTAGCCTTATTTAATTATGAGGTTGATCGTGAAGTTCTGGAAAAATATGTTCCTGCAGGAACCGAAATTGATATCTGGAATGGCAAATGTTACGTGAGTTTAGTTGGATTTCTTTTTAAAGAAACAAAAGTTTTAGGATTGAAAGTCCCATTTCATGTCGATTTTGAAGAAGTGAATTTGAGATTTTACGTAAAACGTTTTGAAAACGGCGAATGGAAACGAGGCGTGGTTTTCATAAAAGAAATTGTTCCTAAAAAAGCCATCACTTTTATTGCGAATACCTGGTATCAGGAACATTACGAAACGCAAAAAATGAAACATGAAATCATTGAAAATAAAAATACAAACACTTTTATGTATCAATGGAAAAATGATAAAAAGTGGAATACCATTAAAATAGAAACCAAAAATATTTTAAGTGAAATCGAAGTCGATTCTGAAGCTGAATTTATTACAGAACATTATTTCGGATATACTAAAATTGATGAAGACAGCACTTTTGAATACGAAGTTACACATCCAAGATGGGAACAATTTGAAGTTTTAAATCATCAAATCGATATTGATTTTCAAAACACATACGGAAACGATTTTGCATTTCTTCAACACCTAAAACCAACTTCTGTTTTTCTGGCTAAAGGTTCAAAAATTGGAGTTAAGAACAAACGAAAACTTCAAACAATACCTGTTTTAGAAGAAATGTATTAAGCTATTTTTTAATCAAAAAACCAAAATTATGAAAACGCTCGAAAACCAAAACTTTACTTTATGATGAAGATTGTCCGCTTTGCAGTTTGTACACAACTGGTTTTGTAAAAAGCGGCATGTTAGACGAAAACGGAAGAAAATCATATTGCGAATTATCTGCCGAAGAACAAAGTTTTGTAGACCTAAAACGCGCTCCAAACGAAATTGCTTTAGTCGACAATAAAAACAAAACGGTAACTTACGGAATTGATAGTTTAATAAAAGTCATTGGTTTTTCTTTTCCGTTAATTGAAAAAATCGCGACTTTAAAACCAATTCATTTTATACTCAAAAAAATGTATTCTTTTGTTTCTTATAACCGAAAAGTAATTATTCCTGGAAATGTAAAAGAAGAAAACAAATTGCAATGCACACCTGATTTCAATTATAAATATAGATTCCTTTTTATCGGATTTGCTTTAACTGTAACGACTTTCATTTTGTTTGGGTATTCTAATTTGATTCTGAATTTTCCAAAAAGCAGCATTACAAGAGAACTTGCTTTAGCTTTCGGACAAATTGTTTTTCAAAGTTTGTTTCTCTTTAAATTCGACAAAAAAACGATTCTGAATTACGCCGGAAATTTAATGACGGTTTCTTTAATGGGAAGTTTAATATTAAGTCCCATTTTGATTTTGAGTCAGCTAGTTAATGTCCCGCAAACGATAATTTTAGGTTGGTTTGCGGCGACAGTTTGCATAATGTTTTTAGAACATAGTCGAAGAATTAAAATTTTAAGACTTCCTTTTTACCTAACTTTCACTTGGATTTTGTATCGAATTATCGCGTTGTTTTTAATTTTAAATTAATCACTTTACGGAAACCTGACAAGTTTTAAAAACCTGTCAGGTTTAACTCGAAAAACTAAAAAAATGAGAAAACTTATCATAGCAGCCGGAACCGGATTTTTAGGACAGGTTTTAGTCCATCATTTTAAAAACAAATTTGACGAAATTGTAATTCTGACCAGAGGAAAATCTCAAGCAATCGACAGAATAAAATATGTAAACTGGAACGCCAAAACTTTTTCTGGCTGGGAAAAAGAATTAGAAAACGCCGATGTTTTAATTAATCTTGTTGGAAAATCTGTGGATTGTCGTTACACAAAAAAGAACAAACAAGATATTTTGTGGTCACGAATTAAAAGTACGAAGATCTTAAATGAAGCCGTTTTAAACTGTCAAAATCCGCCCAAACATTGGCTGAACTCTTCAACAGCAACTATTTATCGATTTTCTTTGGATAAAGAAATGGATGAAATTGAAGGTGAAATCGGGAATGACTTTTCTATAAATGTGGCACTTTCTTGGGAAAAAGCCTTTTTTAAAACCGAAACTCCAAATACTTTAAAAACGGCTTTGCGAACTTCTATTGTTTTAGGGAAAAATGGCGGTGCTTTTATTCCGTTGCAGCGTTTAGCAAAAATCGGCTTTGGCGGAAAACAAGGAAAAGGAAATCAGTTTGTGAGCTGGATTCACGAAGAGGATTTTGCTCGTGCAGTTGATTTTATTATTGAAAAGGAACTTACGGGAAAAATAAATATCGTTTCTCCAAAACCAATTCGAAATGCTAATTTTATGTCTAAATTGAGAAAAGCAGTTAATTTTCCATTCGGAATTCCATTAAGCAAAACACTTTTGGAAATTGGATCTCTTTTTATTCGAACCGAAACTGAATTGGTTTTGAAAAGTAGAAATGTAGTTCCGAAACGACTTTTAGAAAATGGATTTGAATTTAAGTTTGGAAATATTGATGAGGCTTTTCAGGATTTAGCATAATAAAAGTAATAATTTAAAAGCTCCGGAGGAGCTCAATATTTATAGAGAAGAAATACACATCCAGAATTTAAGCTCCAGCGGAGCGACACATTTCCCTGTTATAAATATGTCACCCTTCCAGGGCTCTTTTCCGATTATCAATTGTATATTCTATAAATATTTAGCTCCGCTGGAGCTTTGAAGATAATCTCTCGCTATTTAGAAAAACTAATTTTCCTAATCATGACAACAATTCACCTCGTAACAAAAATAAATGCACCAATACAAATTGTATTTGATACCGCAAGAGATATAGATTTACATCAAAAATCTACAGCAACATCTAATGAAAAAGCAATTGCCGGCGTTACAACTGGCGTTATTAATGAAGGTGAAACGGTAACGTGGCGCGGAAAACATTTCGGATTTTATTTAACTCATAAAACCCGAATCAAAAAAATGGATTTCTATGATTATTTTTTGGATGAAATGGAAGAAGGAAAATTCAAATCGTTTAGACATAAACATTATTTTAAAGAAATAAACGGAGTTACAATTATGAAGGATTATTTAGAATATGAAACTCCGTATGGAATTTTCGGAAAGCTGTTTGATGCTATGCTTTTGAAAAAACATTTGACGAATTTTCTTTTGGAAAGAAATAAGGTTTTAAAAGAGGTTTCGGAAATACAGTAAACAAAATTTCAATTGCCTTCAGCTTTAGCTGGAGGAATGTAATTAGGAATAATTGATGGCTTTAGCCAAAAAACTAAATTTGGCTAAAGCTGGAGACAATTGATTGACTTTCTTTTGAAAATGAATTTTCTCACATTACGGTTCGCGTGAGGGATAGAAGCTGGCTACCGAAGTAGCGCGGATAGCCCGACCACGATCTGGTAAGCGGGCGAATAAGCGCAAAGAATGTTTGCCCGTTTACCAGATCGGGGTCACGCCCAAAATATACTTATTATTAAAAATAAACAATCATCAGCCACCAAAAAATCGGTACGGCTTCTACCCAAAAGGAAGTGTAATATTTGGAGCGATTAGTGTTTGCAAAAAAGATGAAAAGCATCAACATGATTACCATAATCAAATTTATAATCGCATCATGATAATTAAACGTTGAAACAAAGATTTCCAAACACCAAAACGGAATCAAAAGCAAAAATCCTAAAAGTTTAGTTTTCTTGACTCCTATTGTCTGCGGAACAGTTTGTAAATGCGGATCGTCATTAGCTAAATCTAAAATTTCGAAAACCAAAATCAGCACAAAAACCAAAACAAATCGCTGAATACATTTAATAAAGAAATCTGTCGTAAACGGAATTTCGGCATTTATTAAAGGCAAAACCAAAGTCGCACCGACCCAGCAAATCGCCACAATATAGATTTTTACGCCCGCCCAGTTTCTGGCATTTCTTCGGTTCGGAAAAAAGGGTAAAGTATATAAAGCTGTTACAGCAAAAATTCCGAACGAGACGATTTGCGTAACTCTTTTTAATTGAAAAAAATAATAGCCAACCAAAACAATCGAAATAAAACTCAAAACAGCGATAATTTTTAACTGTGTTGAGATTGGATTTTTCTTCACACGAACGAGCGCATCATATTTTACGAAATTATATCCTACAATTGTTCCGAAAAAAACAAAAAGCGCCATGGGTTCATCATATTGAATATGAAATACATGGAAAGTAATATGCACCAAAGCGAAACACGACAAAGCCACGTGAATACTGCTGTTTAAATAAAAATCAAAAATTTGCTTTAGAAGTTTCATCTCTCAAATCTAATCATTTATTAACAAATCATATCATTAGTTAGAAATTTGATAAAAAATGAAGTTAAAAATACCTATTAAATTATTAATAATACTTAATTTTGCGCCACAAAAAAACAACACATTTACTTTCAAATGTGATTTGCCCATAAAACTGAGGCTGATTGCATTGACCTAAAAATTTAGATAGCTACAAATGAGAACAGATGCTTTTGCTTTAAGACACATTGGCCCAAGAGAAACCGATCTTCCATTTATGTTGAAGACTATTGGAGTTGACTCTATTGAACAACTGGTTTATGAAACACTTCCAGATGATATTCGTCTAAAAGCGCCGTTGAATTTAGATCCTGCAATGACTGAATTCGAATTCGCAAATCATATTCGCGAATTAGGGAAGAAAAACAAAACATTTAAATCATACATTGGTTTGGGTTATCACCCAACTATCGTTCCGGCTCCAATTCAAAGAAATATTTTTGAAAACCCGGGATGGTATACAGCTTACACTCCTTATCAGGCAGAAATTGCTCAAGGACGTCTTGAAGCTATTTTAAATTTCCAGACTACAGTTATCGAGTTAACTGGAATGGAAATCGCAAACGCTTCTTTATTAGATGAAGGAACGGCTGCTGCAGAAGCTATGGCGTTATTATTTGACGTTCGTACTCGCGACCAAAAGAAAAACAATACACATAAATTCTTCGTTTCTGAAGAAATTTTACCACAAACTTTATCTGTACTTCAAACACGTTCAACTCCAATTGGAATTGAATTAGTAGTTGGAAACCACGAAAACTTTGATTTTTCTACAGAGTTTTTCGGAGCGATTTTACAATATCCGGGAAAATACGGTCAGGTAAATGATTACAGCGCTTTTGTTGCTAAAGCAAAAGAAAACGAAATTAAAGTAGCTTTTGCTGCTGATATTTTATCACTTGCAACTTTAACTTCTCCGGGAGAAATGGGAGCAGCAGTTGTTGTGGGAACTACACAACGTTTTGGTGTACCAATGGGTTATGGTGGTCCACACGCTGCTTATTTTGCAACTAAAGACGAATACAAAAGATCTATGCCGGGTCGTATCATTGGAGTTTCTGTTGATGCAAACGGAAACCGCGCTTTACGTATGGCATTAGGAACTCGTGAACAACACATCAAACGTGAAAAAGCGACTTCAAACATTTGTACAGCTCAGGTTTTATTAGCCGTTATGGCCGGAATGTACGCGGTTTACCACGGGCCAAAAGGCTTGAAATATATTGCAAACAAAGTTCACGCATCTGCAGTTACTGCTGCTGAAGCTTTAAATAAATTAGGCGTTTACCAAACGAACACAGCTTTCTTTGATACTATTTTAGTAAAAGCTGATGCTCAAAAAGTAAAAGCTGTAGCAGAGAAAAACAAAGTAAACTTCTTCTATCCTGATGCTGACAGTATTTCGATTTCATTTAACGAAACAACTTCTGTTGCAGACATCAACCAAATCATTGCGATTTTTGCTGAAGCTTTAGGAAAAGAAACTTTCACAGTTTCTGAATTATCAGGAGCAAGTCAATTACCAGCTTCATTAGAAAGAACTTCTTCTTTCTTAACGCATGATGTTTTCAACAATCATCATTCAGAAAGCCAATTGATGCGTTACATCAAAAAATTAGAGCGTAAAGATTTATCATTGAATCACTCGATGATTTCATTAGGTTCTTGTACAATGAAATTAAACGCAGCTTCTGAAATGTTGCCTTTATCTATGCCAAACTGGAACAGCATTCACCCGTTTGCACCAGTTGACCAAGTTGAAGGTTACCTTACAATGTTGAAAAGATTAGAGCAGCAATTAAATGTAATTACAGGTTTTGCCGGAACAACATTACAACCAAACTCTGGAGCTCAGGGAGAATATGCCGGATTAATGGCAATTCGTGCTTACCACATGTCAAGAAACGAAGGTCACCGTAATGTATGTTTGATTCCATCTTCTGCACACGGAACAAATCCTGCTTCTGCAGCGATGGCTGGAATGAAAATCATTGTTACGAAAACTACTCCAGAAGGAAACATTGACGTAGAAGATTTAAGAGAAAAAGCAATTGAGCACAAAGATGATTTATCTTGCTTAATGGTAACGTATCCTTCTACTCACGGAGTTTTCGAATCTTCTATTATTGAAATCACAAAATTAATCCACGATAACGGTGGATTAGTATATATGGACGGTGCAAACATGAACGCACAAGTTGGATTAACAAATCCTGCTACAATTGGCGCTGACGTTTGTCACTTAAACTTACACAAAACTTTCGCTATTCCTCACGGAGGCGGCGGACCTGGTGTTGGACCAATTTGTGTGAACGAAAAATTAGTTCCGTTCTTGCCAACAAACCCAATCTTAAATGTTGGTGGTGAACAAGCAATTACAGCTATTTCATCTGCACCTTACGGATCTGCTTTAGTTTGTTTAATTTCTTACGGTTACATCACCATGATGGGAGCTGAAGGATTAAAAAGTGCTACAGAACACGCAATCTTAAATGCTAACTACATGAAAGCACGTTTCGAAGGTCACTACCCAATTCTTTACACAGGAGAATGCGGAAGAGCAGCGCACGAAATGATTTTAGATTGCCGTGCATTTAAAGAAAACGGAATCGAAGTGGGTGATATAGCAAAACGTTTAATGGATTACGGTTTCCACGCTCCAACGGTTTCTTTCCCAGTTGCTGGAACTTTAATGATCGAGCCTACAGAATCTGAAGATTTAGCAGAGTTAGATCGTTTCTGTGATGCATTGATCTCAATCAGAAAAGAGATTGAAGAAGCAACTGCAGATGACAAAAACAACGTATTGAAAAATGCACCGCATACATTAGCCATGTTAACTACAGATAACTGGGATTTCCCTTATACAAGAGAAAAAGCAGCGTATCCATTAGATTACATCGCTGAAAATAAATTCTGGCCATCTGTTCGTCGCGTTGATGATGCATACGGAGACAGAAATTTAGTTTGCAGCTGTGCTCCTATTGAAGCTTACATGGAAAACTAAGAATTAGTTTTCTCTAAATAATGAACCCGTCAAGTTTTAAAATCTGACGGGTTTTGTTTTTTATTTCTTTCAAGTTTTTTCGATCATAAAACCAGAAAAATTGAAGCTGCTAAAATCACATTTTTTGTTTTTATAACATTACTTAAAAATTATTTTCATTTTTATAACACTTCAAAATATATAACTAAAATAAAAATAATCTTGAGAACGAATCTCAAACGTTTGAAATCTCGGAAAAACAAAAAATTCATTAAAAAATAAACAATATATCTTTAAAAAAATCGTTATTTCATAATTATATGCATGCATAGTATTTTTTATGATAGTTATCATATTTTTATTTATACTTTAGCATGAAATTTATCGGATAATTACGGGAAAAATGAAAATAAAAATTATTGGTATTGGGAGTTACATTCCTAATTTAGAAGTAAAAAATACAGATTTTGATAAACATGTTTTTTTAAATGAGGACGGAAGTCCTTTTGGTTATCCGAATGAAGTTGTAATTAAAAAATTTAAAGGCATTACCGGAATTCAAAACCGTCGTTATGCAGAACCTCAATATACTGCTTCTGATTTGGCTTTTTTTGCAGCTCAAAAAGCAATTGCAAATGCAGGAATCGATGTCGAAACTTTAGACTACATTATTTTCGCCCATAACTTTGGCGATGTAAAAACAGGAACGCATCAAACCGATATTTTACCAAGTTTAGCAACACGTGTAAAAAATAAATTAGGAATTAGAAATCCAAAATGTGTGGCTTACGATATTCTTTTTGGATGTCCTGGCTGGATTGAAGGCGTACTTCAGGCAAATGCTTTCATTAAATCCGGAATGGCAAAAAGAGTTATGGTAATTGGTGCCGAAACTTTATCAAGAGTCGTAGATGACCATGATCGCGATTCTATGATTTATTCTGATGGAGCCGGAGTTTCAATCTTAGAAGCCTCGACTGATGAAGCCGGATTATTATCTTACGAAAGTGCTACTTACGCAAATGATGAAGCCAATTATCTTTTCTTCGGAAAATCATACAATCCAGATTTAGATCCGGATATTAAATACATCAAAATGTATGGTCGTAAAATTTACGAATTTGCTTTAAGCAATGTTCCGTGTGCAATGAAAAGCTGTTTAGATAAAAGCGGAATTTCAATTGACGAAGTAAAAAAAATCCTTATTCACCAGGCAAACGAAAAAATGGACGAAGCCATTATCGAACGTTTCTACAAACTTTACGATAAAACAGCTCCAAAAGATATTATGCCAATGAGTATTCATGATTTAGGAAACAGTAGTGTTGCTACCGTTCCTACTCTATACGATTTGATTTTACAAGGTAAAATAGAAAACCAGGAAATCAACAAAGGCGATGTAATCATTTTTGCTTCAGTTGGAGCCGGAATGAACATTAATGCTTTTGTTTATAGATATTAAAATTTAAAGCCGAGTAAAATAATCTCGCAAAAAGCGCGAAATCGCAAAGTTTTTTTAACCATATAAGTATATAAGATATTTTTAAGTTTTCTCTTAATTGAACTTATATTACTTATATGGTTTATTTTTTTGATCAATACTTTATGACTTCACGTCATTGGAAGAAATTCATTTTAAACTAGCTTCACAACTGAACACTAAAAACTGAACACTGATTACTTTTTTAGTATATTTGCGACCTAATTAAAATCAAGAACGATAGATTGATTCGTTCGCAATGACTATGTACGAAAAAACGTTTCCGAATAAAAGATTCAAACTTACCTTAGAGTTTCTACAAAAGCACGTTAGCACATCAGAAACCATTTTTGATTTTGGAGTTCCAAATCCGTTTTCTAAAATAATGGAAGAAAATGGTTATACCGTAAAAAATACAAAAGGAGAAGATTTAGACAACGATCAGACGTCACTGCAAACGGAAGAATACACTGTTTTTACTGCATTTGAAATTTTCGAACATTTATTAAATCCATACACAATTTTACAAAACGTAAAATGTGATAAACTTTTAATTTCAATCCCGTTGCGTTTATGGTTTTCGCCGGCATATCGTTCTAAAACTGATATGTGGGACAGACATTACCATGAATTTGAAGACTGGCAGTTAGACTGGCTTTTAGAAAAAACAGGCTGGAAAATTACCGACCGTTTACAATTTACACATCCGGTAAAAAAGTTTGGATTAAGACCTTTATTAAGATATTTCACTCCAAGATATTATATTGTTGTGGCTGAAAGAGCCTAACGGCAAATTCCAACCTTAGAAAGCTCAAAAAATAAATTCCAAATTCCAATTGAACCCAGTTTGATTGGAATTTGGAATTTATTCCGAGACTTAGGGATTGGAATTTAAATTGAAATTTTATGAAATATTACATTGTTATACCCGCACACAACGAGCAAGATCTTATTGGTCTTACTTTGCAATCTTTGGTAACTCAAACTGTTTTACCTGCAAAAGTTGTGGTTGTAAATGATAATTCGACTGATAAAACAGAAGAAGTAGTTTTGAGCTTTTCAAAAGAGAATCCGTACATCTCAGTTGTAAATAAAACTTCAGATGCAATTCACATGCCGGGAAGCAAAGTAATTCAGGCTTTTCAGAAAGGTTTTGAAACGCTGGATTCCGATTACGATATTATTGTAAAAATCGATGGTGATTTAATTTTCCCTCCCAACTATTTCGAAACCATTATCAAACATTTCGAATCGGATTCAAGAGTTGGAATGGTTGGTGGATTCTGTTATATTGATAAAAATGGCGAATGGGTTTTAGAAAATCTAACCGATAAAGATCACATTCGCGGCGCTTTAAAAGCGTATCGCAAAGAAACATTTCAGCAAATTGGGGGTTTACGCCCTGCAATGGGCTGGGATACGGTTGATGAATTACTTTGTAAATATTACGACTGGAAAATCGTAACCGATGAATCTTTACACGTAAAACATCTAAAACCAACTGGAGCAAATTACAACAAGACAGCTCGTTATAAACAAGGCGAAGCTTTTTATACTTTAGGATATGGATTTTGGATTACAGCAATTGCCTCTGCAAAACTGGCAATGATGAAGAAAAAGCCATTTCTTTTTTTAGATTATATAAGAGGTTTCTGGAAAGCAAAAAAAGCCAAAACACCTTTATTAGTTACACCCGAACAGGCTAAATTTATTAGGAAATATCGTTTTGAAAAAATGAAACAAAAGTTAATTTGATTGCTAAAACACTCGAAAAACCGGAACTCATTACCCGAAACTCATAACTTATTTTTACCTTAGCCAATATTTGTAAAACTTATGATGCTAATTCGTTATTTATCCCAAATAGGAAAATATTTTTTAATGCTGAAAGAAATTTTCAATAAACAGACTAAATGGCCTGTTATGAAAAATTTAATTTTCAAAGAAATTGATGACTTAATTATTGACTCTCTTGGAATTGTCTGCTTTATATCTTTCTTTATTGGAGGAGTTGTTGCCATTCAAACCGCTTTAAATTTAACCAATCCTTTAATTCCAAAATATTTAATTGGTTTTGCGACACGTCAATCTGTAGTTTTGGAGTTTGCCCCTACTTTTATTTCGGTAATTATGGCCGGAAAAATGGGATCTTACATTACTTCAAGTATTGGAACAATGCGCGTTACGGAACAAATTGATGCTTTAGAAGTTATGGGAGTTAACTCTGTAAACTATCTTGTTTTCCCTAAAATCATAGCTTTATTAATGTACCCTTTTGTAATTGGTATCAGTATGTTTTTAGGAATTTTTGGAGGATGGCTTGCTTGTGCTTACGGAGGATTTTCAACCGGTGCCGATTTTATTATGGGAGCTCAGAAAGATTTCATACCGTTTCATATTACTTATGCATTTATCAAAACTTTAATCTTTGCCATGTTATTGGCAACAATCCCGTCTTTTCATGGTTATTATATGAAAGGCGGCGCATTAGAAGTTGGTAAAGCAAGTACAACATCGTTTGTATGGACATCTGTAACTATCATTCTCCTAAATTATATATTAACTCAATTATTACTAGGATAATGATAGAAGTAAAAAATATAGAAAAATCATTTGGTGACAGCAAAGTTTTAAAAGGCGTTTCAACGGTATTTGAAACTGGTAAAACCAACTTGATTATTGGACAAAGTGGATCTGGAAAAACAGTTTTATTAAAAACGTTATTAGGAATTCACACCCCGGACTCAGGAACAATTGAATTTGACGGAAGAGTTTATTCTGATTTAGACAAGGACGAAAAACGTGACTTGAGAACTGAAATTGGAATGGTATTTCAGGGAAGCGCTTTATTTGATTCGATGTCGGTTGAAGAAAATGTGGCTTTCCCGCTAAAAATGTTTACTAACAATACTAAGGCACAAATCAAAGAACGTGTTGATTTTGTTTTAGAAAGAGTAAATCTTGTAGATGCACATAAAAAACTGCCTTCTGAAATTTCCGGAGGTATGCAGAAACGTGTGGCGATTGCCCGTGCAATTGTAAACAATCCGAAGTATTTATTTTGCGATGAGCCAAACTCTGGTTTAGATCCAAACACTTCGACTTTAATTGACAACCTTATTCAGGAAATTACAAAAGAGTACAATATTACAACTGTAATCAACACACACGATATGAACTCGGTTATGGAGATTGGCGAAAATATTGTTTTCTTAAAAAAAGGATTAAAAGCATGGCAGGGAACTAAAGAAGAAATCTTTAGAACTGATAATGAAGCCATCGTTAAGTTCGTTTATTCTTCAAACTTATTTAAAAAAGTACGTGAAGCTTATTTAAAAGGCTTGTAATTTTTTAAATTCTAAAATAAAAAAATCCCAAATTCCAAAATATATATAATTGGAATTTGGGATTTTTTATTATTTGTAAATCACTCTGAGGCTTAATTTTAATCCAGAAGTTCAACTTCTGCATTTGGATTAAAAAGATATGTTTTTCCAGAGCTTATTTCGATACATTCAAAACGTTTGGTTCTTACGGCAAGTTTCTTAAATACTTTTCCGTTTTGTATCTTAAAAACACTTCCAAAGGGAATTTCAAAAACATAACTCTTATCACTGTCGGCATCGTATTGTTTTAATGCCAAAGACAAAGTTGTATCAGTATCGCTGCTTGCCGAAGGATTTTTAAAATGTCTGGCTAATAAAGGCAATATCTGACTCGGAAAAATTTCCGGTCTTATAAACGGAACCATCAAACGCTGAAAAGTAAATTTCCATTCGTTTCCATGTGGTTTTATATTACGTCCAAATTTTTCAAAAGCAACCAAATGTGCAATTTCATGAATCAGCGTAATTAAAAAACGATATTTATTTAAACTCGCATTAACTGTAATTTCATGCTTTCCGCTTGGTCCGCGCCTGTAATCACCATGACGTGTCTGACGCTCGTTTACAATTTTCAAGTGAACCTGGTTGGTCACAATCAAATCAAAAACGGGTTTTACCGCATGCTCAGGAATGTATTTAGCTAATGTTGCGCTCAATTTAAGTTAAATGTTATTTGTAAAAAGTTAGATGCCTTCTACTGTCAATTTGGGATTTGGAATTTTTATATATTGGAATTTAATCACGGATTCGTAGAAGAAACCTCCAACACTTTTCCGTTAAAATATTTATTTCCGTTAAGTGTAAAATCATAAATATACGCTGCCATTCCTTCTGCCGAAATTGGAGCCTGATAACCCGGGAAAGCTTCATTAAGCATTTCAGTCTGAACAGAACCCAAAGCCAGAACATTAAACGAAATACCGCGTTCTTTATATTCTTCTGCCAGTAATTCAGTTAAAGTAATTACAGCACCTTTACTTGAACTGTATGCTGCTAATCCGGCAAATTTCAAACTGCCTCGTACACCGCCAATTGAACTGATTGTTACAACATGGCTTCCTTTTTGTAAATACGGCAGACAAATTCGGGTTAAGTTTGCAACAGCAAAAACATTTACTTTATAAATACTTTCAAAATCTGACTGAGTTGTTTCTGCAAAAGGTTTCAATAATAAAGCTCCAGCATTATGAACAACTGCGTCTACTTTTTTCCATGTTGACGAAAGAAAACTTTCTACTTCGCTTAAAGCAGATTCATCTGCAAGATCAATAGACAGACAGGTTACATTTTGATGTTCTAAAAGTGATTTTGGAGTTTTTCTTGAAATCGCTATAACCTGATTTCCGGCATTGGCAAATTGCAAAGCCAATTCATAACCAATACCTCGGCTTGTTCCGGTAACAATAATATTTTTCATAAAGCAAAAATAAGGAAAACCAAAATAAAGAACCGTTATTTCATTGTAATTTCCTGTGTCGGCGTAGTGCTTATTTTAGTCACAGCCGGAAGTAATTCCTGAATAAACGAAGTCATAAACGGAATATCCATTACTTTAAATTCATCTGAAACGTGGTGATAAAAATCAAAGTTTTCAAAATCAAAAGTACTTATAGACTGGCATGGCTTTTTGAAAACATCATAAAACGAGTAATTGTCAGATCTGTAAAATAATTTATACTCGGCTTCTTTTGGTAAAAATCCGATTGTCTTTTTTCCTGTATATTCATTAATTTTATCGGCCATATTGGATTTATCAAAACCAGTAATATACGCCAGATAATCACGTTTCATAGGAACACCAATCATTTCGATATTTAGCTGGGTATATAAATTGAAGTTTTTTGCTTTAAGTTTAGGAGCCATGCTTTTTGATCCTAAAAGACCTTTTTCTTCTCCGGCAAAAAACACAAAAAGAATACTTCTTTTATTTGATTTTGTTTCGCTGAAATATTTCGCCATCTGTGCAACAGCAGTTACTCCAGATGCATCATCATTAGCTCCATTGTAAATTTGATCCGGCTGTTGTTTCTTTTCAATCCCAATATGATCGTAATGCGCACTTAAAACAACAAATTCGTTTTTAAGTTCAGGATCTGTTCCTTCTAAAACACCAACAATGTTAAACGCCGGTAATTTAAAATTAGTCAGTGTATCGCGGTATGTTTTAAAATAAGGTTTGATATTATTCTTCTTAAAAAAATCTTCTAAAAAAACAGCCGCTTTTTCAATTCCTTTTGTTCCCGTATCACGTCCCTCTAATTCATCTGAAGAAAGGTATTTTAAAAAATCTGACACTTCAGATTCTTCGACTTTATAAGTAATCTCAACTGGCTTCGATTCAGCTTTTGACTCTTTTCCGGCTACTGTTGACGTTCCTGACTTACAAGCTAGAAAAACAAACGGAAGTAAAAAATATAGTTTTTTCATAGTATTTTGTGGTTAGTTTATTGATGGTAGAAAGTATAATTTTCCTTGAAACTATAAACTTATGAAAAGTAATAGAATATTCATAAAAAAACCCTTTCAAACTAAAAGCAAGAAAGGGTTTTAAATATATTTAAAAGCGGTTTATCCTGCGATAACAGCTCTTGAAATTACGATTTTCTGAATTTCTGAAGTTCCTTCATAAATCTGAGTAATTTTTGCATCACGCATTAAACGCTCTACATGGTATTCTTTTACATAACCATTTCCACCGTGAATCTGAACAGCTTCAACAGAAGTGTCCATGGCAACCTGCGAAGCAAATAATTTTGCCATTGCACCACTCACATCATAGTTTTTGTGCTGATCTTTATCCCAAGCTGCTTTCATACATAAATGACGTGCGGCTTCGATATTAACAGCCATATCTGCCAGTTTAAAAGCAATTGCCTGATGATTACAGATTTCAGTTCCAAATGCTTTGCGCTCTTTAGAATATTTTAAAGCCAGTTCGTAAGCTCCAGAAGCAATTCCTAAAGCCTGAGAAGCAATACCAATTCTTCCTCCGGCAAGCGTTTTCATAGCAAATTTAAATCCGAAACCATCTTCACCAATTCTGTTTTCTTTTGGAACTTTAACATCAGTAAACATTAATGAATGTGTGTCAGAACCACGAATTCCCATTTTTTGTTCTTTTGGTCCCACTTCGAAACCCGGCATATCTTTGGTCATAATCAAAGCATTAATTCCTTTATGCTTTAACTCTGGATGTGTCTGCGCAATTACCAAATATACAGAAGCTGTGTTTCCATTAGTAATCCAGTTTTTAGTACCGTTTACTAAATAGTGATCTCCCATATCAATTGCAGTTGTTTTTTGAGATGTAGCATCACTTCCTGCCTCTGGCTCGCTTAAACAAAAAGCTCCGTGAATTTGCCCGGAAGCAAGTCCCGGTAAATATTTTTGTTTTTGTTCTTCGGTTCCAAATTCCTGCAATCCCCAGCAAACTAAAGAATTATTTACCGACATTACTACAGAAGCCGAAGCATCTACTTTAGAAATTTCTTCCATTGCAATTACATACGAAATAGCATCAAGACCGCTGCCGCCGTATTTCGGGTCAACCATCATTCCCATAAAGCCAAGTTCGCCCATTTTTTTAACTTGTTCAGCTGGAAAAATTTGTTTTTCATCGCGTTCAATAACTCCTGGCAATAATTCATTTTGAGCAAAATCTCTAGCTGCCTGCTGAATCATTAAATGTTCTTCGGTAAGATTAAAATCCATAGTTTTTATTTTATTGTTTTTTTCTAAACCAAATTGAAAATTCAGTTTACGTGGTTTTTATTTTTTGTTTTTTTGAAATACCAATTTTTGAAATAAAAGGCTCTCAAAGATAATTTTTAAATGCGTAATTTACAATGCATGCATATAAATTTAATAGATCAGCAATAATAACGATAACGTTTTCGTAAATGTTTATCTTTTATTCTAGAGAAGCAATAATTTTGCAGCGTTTTTTCTAAAATTCAATATTCAAAAAAAGCAAAAAATTGTTCCAAAAAACATTTTTCTTAAGACAATTCTTATCAGTAAAAGATTAAACAATTCCTAAAACGGGTAAATCTACGTAAAACTAGTCTTACTAATTTGATTATTAAAGCAATAGAGCAAAAAAATTAAAAAAACTCCGAAAAAAAACTTACACTTAATAGCAATAAAATTGATAAATTAACATTATTTTTGACCAAAAATTAAATAATTGACAGAGTATGAGAAAGATTTTACTAGTACTTACACTCCTATTAAGTTTACTGTTTTCTGAAGTTTCTGCACAAACTCACTTAGAAGTAAACGGAGTTACTGTTCCGCGAAAAATAGAGTTTCAAGGCAAAACTTTGCAGCTTAATGGTGCTGGCGGAAGATCTAAAATGTGGTTAGAAGTTTATGTTCAGGCATTGTACTTATCACAATTAAGTCAGGATCCGCAATTTATTATTGACAGCGATACAGAAATGGCCATTCGTATTGAGATTACCTCATCTATGGTTTCATCAAACAAATTAACAAAAGCAATGAATACCGGGTTTGAAAAATCTGCAGGAAGCAATCTTGAAGAACTTCGCCCAAGAATCGAACAGCTCAAAAGCTATTTAAGCGATGTCATTACAGAAAAAGATGTTTTTGTTTTAGCATACAATCCGCTTGATCAAAATGTGTACGTTTCTAAAAACGAAGTTTTAAAAGGAAAAATCCAGGGATTTGATTTCAAAAAAGCTTTGTTTGGAATCTGGCTTTCTGATAAACCAGTTGACGAAACTTTGAAAAAACATTTATTAGGACAATAATTCTTAATTTTTTAAATATTCTTAAAGCCGAAAACCAAATAGTTTTCGGCTTTTCTTTTTTGTTTTATAAATTTGATGCAAAATACATTATTCGCATTATTCTATTTTATACATTTACGCAAAATAAACATATCACAACAAAATGAAAGATTTATTACAACAATTTGAAAACAAAGCACCTGAAATTGTTTTCAATTGGAAAGATTCAGAAACAGAAGCCGAAGGGTGGACTGTTATTAATTCACTTCGTGGAGGAGCTGCGGGTGGAGGAACAAGAATGAGAAAAGGCTTAGACATGAATGAAGTTTTGTCATTGGCAAAAACAATGGAAGTTAAATTCTCAGTTTCTGGTCCTGCAATTGGAGGAGCTAAATCTGGAATTAACTTTGATCCAAACGATCCTCGCAAAAAAGGTGTTTTGCAGCGTTGGTACAAAGCCGTTTCTCCTTTATTGAAAAGCTATTATGGAACTGGAGGAGATTTAAATGTTGATGAGATTCATGAAGTAATTCCAATGACAGAAGAATGTGGTGTATGGCATCCGCAGGAAGGTGTTTTTAACGGACACTTTAAACCAACTGAAGCTGATAAAATTAACAGAATTGGTCAGTTGCGTCAAGGTGTAATTAAAGTTATCGAAAACCCAAAATTCTCACCAGATGTTACCAGAAAATATACAGTTGCTGATATGATTACCGGTTATGGCGTTGCAGAAGCAGTTCGTCATTTCTATGCGACTTACGGTGGAGAAATCAAAGGCAAAAAAGCAATCGTGCAGGGATTTGGAAACGTTGGTTCTGCAGCTGCTTTTTATTTAGCAGAAATGGGAGCGAAAGTTATCGGGATTATTGATCGCGACGGTGGATTAATTAAAGAAGAAGGTTTTTCTTTTGAAGAAATCAAAACTTTGTTTTTAAATAAAGACGGAAACAAATTAGTTGCCGATAATATGATTCCGTTTGAAGAGATCAACTCTAAAATCTGGACAATTGGTGCTGAAATTTTCACACCTTGTGCAGCATCAAGATTGGTAACTCAGGTACAAATTGACAATTTAATTGCAAACGGATTAGAAGTTATCTCATGCGGTGCAAATGTTCCTTTTGCTGACAAAGAAATTTTCTTTGGATCTATTATGGAGCAAGTTGACCAAAAAGTAAGTTTGATTCCTGATTTTATTTCAAACTGCGGAATGGCCAGAGTTTTTGCTTATTTCATGGAGAAAAAAGTACAAATGACAGATGAGGCAATTTTTAATGACACATCAGAAACTATTAAAAATGCCATTGTAAAAGCGCATTCTTTAAGTTCATCAAAAACAAATATCAGCGCAACAGCTTTTGAAATTGCATTGAAACAGTTGGTATAAACATATAATATTCAATTTTAAAATGAGTCAGATTAATATTTGACTCATTTTTTTTTGAATTGTTTTTTCAACCGCAAAGCACGCTAAGTTATTTTAATTTAGAGCGTAATCAATATTTAAATATTAAGTTCGCAAAGCTTCAGTATAAAGCTTTGCGAACTTTTGAATTTTATTTAAATCTTATAAAAAACTCTTTGCGCTCTTTGCGTAAAACTTTGCTCCCGATAACTATCGGGATTGCGGTTAAATTCTGCCGTACTCTTTCATTCTAAACAATTTTTAGTACTTTTAAACGTTTTTAAATAATACATTTCAAAATTCAGAATTACAATGAGTTCTTCTATTTCTTCAGACCAAAAGAAATCACTCTTATTCACTACTGCAATTTATGCAGTAATCATTCTATTGCTGTTTTTTATCCGTTTTTGGCCTCCATATAATCCTGAAAATAATGTTGCTCTTGCAGAAGGCGGCGGAGGTGGCGGCGGTGTAACGGTAAATTTTGGCGACAGTGATTTAGGTTCTGGAGCAAATTATAAAAGCGAAGTTCTGGATGTAAAAAATAATGTAAAACAAGCACCTGCAAAAGCAGTGCCTGAAGAATCTATTCTTTCTCAGGAAAACTCGGCGGCTGATGAAACAGATGTGGTGATTCCAACTAAAGAAAAACCTAAAAAACCAACTCCAGTTGAAAAACCGATACAGAAACCTGTTCCGGAAAAACCTAAAGTTTCTAATTCTACCAACGACGCTTTATCAAGTATTTTAAAAGGATCTAACAAAGGCGGAGATGGCGATGATAAAGTATCTGGAAATAAAGGAAAAGCAAACGGAAATTTAAACTCAAACGGCTATTATGGATCGGGAGGTTCAGGCGGAGGAACCGGAGGCGGTAACGGAACCGGAAATGGTATTGGCACAGGAAGCGGATACGGAGCCGGAACCGGTGGAGGTTCAGGCGGTGGAAACGGATATTCGTTAGGAAATAGAAAAGCACTTTCTAAACCAGCTCCAAAATATACTTGTAACGAAGAAGGAAAAGTTGTTGTAGAAGTTACGGTAGATCAAAATGGAAAAACAATCAGCGCTACTCCTGGTGTAAAAGGCACAACTAACACGGCTAGATGTTTACTAGATCAGGCAAAATTAGCTGCTATGAATACCAAATGGGAATCTGACAATGATGCTCCTGCGAAACAAACAGGAAAAATTATTTATAATTTTAGTTTGGATTAAAAAACACGAATTTACTCGAATCCTATTCTCATAAAAAAAGCTTTCAGAAATCTGAAAGCTTTTTTATTTTTTATCTATTACTATAATTATGTCATTTCGAGGAACGAGAAATCTTCGCAAGAAGCTCCGTAAAGTTTGATTCAGATTGTAGAGTAACTCGTGGAGATTTCTCGTTCCTCAAAATGACAAACTATACGCAAAATTCGATTTGGAATTTGGAATTTAAAAAGTTGGAATTTTTATATGCTTTGCTCGCGTGAGGGATAGAAGCTGACTGCCGAAGCAGTGCGAATAGCCCGACCGCAATAAAAAAATGGGCGAATCAACGTTATGCTGATCTGCCCATTTTTTTATTGTGGTCACGCCCTAGAAATAATCTATTTAGGACTCGTTGCAATTACAAATTTTAAATTATTCCTTACTCCTATCTGCAAAACATCTACTAAATCCTGAACCTGCAGATTAAACGGAATTCGAACGACAACAGTTTGTGTTTTGTCGGCTCCCATTTTGTTCATTAAAGTGGTCTCCAATTCTTCAAAAGCTACGGGCTGTTTGTCTATATAAAACTGCTTATCTTCTGTAACCGATAAACTGATTAACTGCTTGTTTGTTTTTTCATTAGATTTTGCTTTAGGAAGCGTCATCTTAATAACATTTGGATTTGCCAGCGTTGAGATTATCAGGAAAAACAACAGCAGGAAAAACATAATGTCACTTAATGATGAAGTCGCAACCTCAGCGTGAAATCTTCTTTTTCTTTTAATTGACATACCTTATGATCTTTGAATTATGTTTACAAATTCTAATATCTGTTTCTGAATTTTTAAAGCAAAATCATCAATTTTTCCGTTTAGTAAGTGGTAAGCACTATAAGCAATAATACCCACGATAAGTCCAGAACCAGAGCTGATCATTTTTTCATATAAACCTCCAGAAATGTTTCCGATACTGATATTTTCTGTAACCGAAATGCTGTAGAAAATTTTGATAACCCCAGAAATTGTTCCAATAAAACCAAGAGTTGGCGCAATACCGGCAATAAGTCCTAAATGACCTAAACGTCTTTCCATTTCACCAATTTCAATATCGGCAGCGCGGTCCATATTTGATTCGATTTCGGCAATTGGCCTTCCAATAACCAGAACACCTTCTTTTAAAATATTTCCAACCGCTGTATCGCTTCTTTCTACAATAGTTCTGGCCAATTCGATATTTCCGGCATTTAATTTATCGCCCACATCCTGCATTAATCTGGAATCGATTCTGGATGCTTTTTTAATATATAAGTAACGTTCGAAAATTACGTAAATCGTATAAAACAATAAAAGCGCGATTGGTATTAAAAAGAAACCTCCTTTTAAGATAAACCCTAAAACAGAAATTTCAGTTTCAGGATGAGCAACCTTTTCGATTACCACATTAGAAGCATTTGCGAGAGTATCAGCTTGTAGTTGAATGTAGCTAAACATATTTTAATTCTGGTTTTTAATAATTAATTCTAAAAAATATTCCAATTTTGCAATAAAGATAATTTTCATTGTAATATTAAACTAAAAAAACCGAAAATTATTTCAATTACCAACTATTTTATCCAAATAAAATGAACTATCAGGAAACAACAAACTGGATGTTTAATCAATTACCAATGTATCAGCTTCAGGGTGCTTCGGCCTATAAAGAAGACCTGACAAACATCAAGTTACTGGCAGAACATCTTGGTAATCCAGAGAAAAATTTACGAACGATTCATGTTGCGGGAACTAACGGAAAAGGTTCTACTTCACACATGTTGTCTTCGGTTTTGCAGGAAGCAGGTTATAAAGTGGGCTTATACACATCGCCGCATTTAAAAGATTTTAGAGAAAGAATTAAAATAAACGGTCAGGAAATCACCGAAGAATTTGTGTGTGAATTTATCGCAAAACATAAAGATTTTTTTGAAGCCAATGATATGAGTTTCTTTGAAATGTCGGTTGGTTTGGCTTTTGATTATTTTGTTTCAGAAAAAGTCGACATTGCGATAATCGAAGTCGGTTTAGGCGGAAGATTAGATGCCACGAATATTATTACGCCATTAGTTTCTGTAATTACTAATATTGGTTTAGATCATACGCAATTTTTAGGAAATACACTTGAAGCTATTGCAGGCGAAAAAGCAGGAATTATAAAACCAAATGTTCCGGTTGTTATTGGCGAATATACTCCTGAAACACAGCCTGTATTTTTGGCTAAAGCCGAAGAAAACAATGCGCCTATTTCTTTTGCTTCTGATTTAATCGATCAGATTTATTTGTCGGACTTAATTGGCGATTATCAGTTTCACAATAAAAAAACGGTTCAGCAGACTATTGCAATTTTGAATAATCAAACTGATTTTAAAGTTTCGACTGAGCAGTTAAAAGAAGGTTTGCTGCATGTTGTAAAAAATACCGGTTTACAAGGCAGATGGCAGCAATTGGGAGAAAACCCAAAAATTATCTGCGACACAGCGCACAACAAACACGGATTATCGGTTGTGATGAATCAGCTGAAAAACGAAAAGTATGAAAAACTGCATATTGTTTTAGGTGTTGTAAACGATAAAGATCTGGATTCGATTTTACCGCTTTTTCCAAAAGAGGCTCAATATTATTTCTGCAGTCCTAATTCTTCAAGAGGTCTTCCGACTGAAACATTGCAAAATGCTGCTGAAAAATTCGGTTTAATTGGAGAAAAATATGATTCTGTTGAAAGCGCATTCGCGAAAGCGAAACAAAATGCTGCGGAAAATGATTTTATTTATGCCGGAGGAAGCACTTTTGTCGTTGCCGAATTGCCTTTAGATTAAAATACTCTTTAGATTTAGAAAAAACTCTAAAAAATCATTTTTAATAACAAATTCATAAACAAATAGATATAATTTATTTTTAGAAAAGTTTTATCTTTTCTTCGTTTTTCTTTGCAGAACTCAAAAACTAGCGTATATTTGCACTCGCAATCACAAACGATAGCAACCTAGTAAAATAGGGCGATTAGCTCAGCTGGTTCAGAGCACCTCGTTTACACCGAGGGGGTCGGGGGTTCGAACCCCTCATCGCCCACAAAAAAAACTCCTTAAGAAATTAAGGAGTTTTCTTTTAAATAAGAGGACTAAAAAGAATATTAAAAAGTCACAAAAGTTTAAATTTCTTTGCAGAACTCAAAAACAAACGTATATTTGCACTCGTTATCACAAACGATAGCAGCCTAATAAAATAGGGCGATTAGCTCAGCTGGTTCAGAGCACCTCGTTTACACCGAGGGGGTCGGGGGTTCGAACCCCTCATCGCCCACAAAAAGACAAAAAGCGACATTGGATGACAATGTCGCTTTTTTTGTTTAGATAATTCATTAACCATATTTTTTTTTAAATATTCAAATACAACAAATAATTATATTAGCTACTAATTAAACTAACGTCATTTTATATTCTATTTTGATCTTCAAAAACAAAACATTTCGCAAAAAAAATGTCAATTATGAGATTATGAAGAAATTGCACCTAGCTACATTGCTACTTTTATTATTGTATCAGACCATGTTTTCCCAAACGAAAGAAATAAAAGGAGATACTGCGTTTTGGTACAAACGCAATATTGAACTTCGGAAAACTTTAGATTTAAAAAATCTTGAACAATCTACGAATGAATTTAATTTTAGATTTAGTAACTACGGACAAGTGATTGAAATTTCAAAGGATAGTTCGAGATATTCAGGAAACATAACAAACTTCATTTATCACACTCAAAAGGGAAATAGAAACGAAGCCAAAACTCTAAAAAATAAGATTGAATTGTCATCGAAACAAGCTGAAGAGGTTTATAACATAATTGAAAAATCAAAAATTAGTGATTTACCTACAGATGAAAAAATAGAAAATTGGAAACAAGGACTTGATGGAACTACTTATATTATTGAACATTCAGATAAGGAAACTTATTGGATCAAAAAATATTGGACACCAACAACACAAGATTCTATTCCAGAAGCAATTATTGTTTTAGATTTAATAAAGAATTTATCTGATACATTAAATTTGCAAGAGATATACTCTTCTTTCAAAAACACATTGCCCAAAAAAGGATGCTATAATTCCGGAGGAATGGCGAATATTTGTTATATAGCAAATTCTTTAGAATTAGGATATAGTGGAGCTACAAAATTGCCACTAGGATTTTACTCATCCTATTCCGTAACTTATCTTGGAAATACAAAAATAAATAGCAGTGTAGCTTTACGATATAATTTTGACAATCACGGATTTCACGATTTGAATCTTCAATACACTAAATGGAATATGTTTTACAAGACAACAGATGTATCCGATTTTATAGCTTACAACTATCAAAATAGAATACTTAATTTTGATGGAACAAAAAATAAATTTGAAAATCATCAAATCAAATACGGATTAAACCTTAAAAAACATATTGGACTCGGAATGGGGTTGGATTTCATAGGCAATCAATATGATAAAATTGGAGGACATATTTATGCTTATAAATGGTTTTCAAATCCAAATATTAGCCTAACATTGACAACATCAATATTTGACAACCAAATAAATTATAAATCTGAACTATTTAAATCTTTCAATTTCAATTCCAAATTTCTGATATCTAGAATTTCTTTAGGAATCGCTTATGAAGAATTTATGAACTACAAAGATTTATATTTTAACATAAGAATGTCTTTATAAAAAACCTCTTCACTAATAATATTGTATCTTAGGCACCCAAATTTGTTAATCACAAAATCTAAAAAAATCTCATAAATTTTAAATATCTTTGGATTATGAGCACACAAACAAGACCAAATCATATAGGGCGAAAAATAAGTCGTATTCGCGAACTTCGTGATATGAAGCAGGAAGCATTGGCACTGGCATTAGGAACGAATCAGCAGGCAATTTCGATTATGGAAAACAGCGAAACAATTGATGATGTAAAACTAGCCGAAGTTGCAAAAGTACTTGGAGTAAGCGTTGAAGCTATTAAAAATTTTTCAGAGGAAGCTGTTTTAAATATTATTGGCAATACTTATAATGTAGATAATTCTTCCGCTGTAAATTATGGCTGCACTTTCAATCCTTTAGATAAATTAATTCAGGCTCACGAAGAACAAATAAAACTTTACGAACGCTTAATCCAAGCCGAAAAAGATAAAGTTGAATATCTCGAAAAAATAATAAAAGGAAAGTAACCTTTTTTAAGTAAAAAAACTCCATTATTTCTAATGGAGTTTTTTATGCTTTTGATTCAGACACATCTCAGTCGTTTATTAAAACACATTCAGCCAATAAACTCAATCAAAAGCTGGTTTATTTTGCAAATAAAAAAATACAAGTTAATTTAGTTCTAAATCCGCTGTAGTAATTACACATGGAAACACTACCCCAAGAACCATTCAAAACGTTTTTATATTAAACTCAAATGAACAATAACTTTTTCTCCAACTTCTTTCTTTGTTTATTTTTAATAGTTTTACCAGAAATGGTATTTCCTCAGTCCTCAGACTTTACTATTCAGGACGTAAAATTTAAAAGTCAGGGAATCACTCTTGCAGGTTCAATTTTAATTCCTAAAAAAACACTTGCAGCAGTTGTAATTGTTCATGGATCTGATCCTGTAAAACGAGAAATGGAGTTCGCAAAACGTCTTGCTAAAGAAGGCATAGCTGTATTGACATATGACAAACGCGGAGTGGGAGAATCTGAAGGTGTTTATGTAGGTCCAACTGTTGGCACAAATAATATTGATACTACTAATCTTAATTTATTATCTCAAGATGCAAATTCGGCAGTAAAGACATTTCAAAGCCATTTGAAAAATAAAAAACTACCAATCGGGTTAGTTGGTTTTAGTCAAGCGGGATGGATAATGCCAATTGCCGCAAGTAATAATCAACAAATAGATTTTATGGTTTTATTTAGCTGTCCAACCATTACAACTCTAGAGCAGCTCCGTTTTCAGTTTTACACCAATGGAAACAATAATTTCTGGGAAAATCATACAGATTCAGATGCCCGCGAACACACTAAAAATGATCCGGACAAATATCAATTTACTGCCACCGATCCAAAAACTTCTTTAAACACGCTTTCTATTCCCGGTCTTTGGCTTTTTGGAGAAAAAGACATACAGATACCAGTAAAATTATGCATTGAACAACTAAACACATTAAAAGCTCAAGGCAAACCTTTTGAATACACTTTGTTTCCGAAATTAGGACACAATACTGTTTCTGACAACGACACAACACCTTTCGACATTTCAGTTCAATGGATAAAGCGGCATGTTTTTAACAGCAAGAAAACTAAAGTATCAAAATAATTAGGAGAAAACACTTTCTTATTCTAAAAAAGTCTACGACTCATCATTCTGTAGTTTTTCACAAACTTTTTCAAGAAGTTTCTTGGTCTGCTTGAAATATTTAAGTTTATCATCAATCTCTTTTATTTTGGCTTGAAAAAGTTCCAGTGTTTCTGGTTTCGAATCGATGCTTTCGAACCAGGCAGTCAATATTTTTTTTATTTCTGCTAAAGTAAAACCTACTTCTTTTGCTTCTATAATTATTTCTAAACGTTCAACCACATTATCATTATAATGTTTGTAGTTGTTAGATTTCACCTTTTCATTCGATAATCCCTCGATCATCCCTAAGTTTTCATAATATCTTATGGTATGGATTGATAGTCCTGTTTTCTTAGATAATTCGTTTATCAGCATAGCTTTTATTTTTTTAACACAAAAAACAACAAAGTATAGAGCATAGTCTATACTTTTTAGTTGCAAATGTAATAATTATTTTTACATTTTAAATTTTTAAAACACTCGAAATGAGCAACCGTGAAAATTATAAAACAAACAGCCTGAATAAAAAACTTGAGATTATTACTTTCGATTTAAGGCTTTGCATTCAAAAATGAAAAAATTATGTGAAAATTGTATTTTTGTCAAACACCCTCAATAAAAATAGTCAAGTATAATTTTCACTCAAAATATCGTGAAGCATTTATTGTTTTTTTAAGGGCATTAAAAATCCAAAATCAATTAAATATGAATTTACTAAACAAATTTAGTAACCTCTACAACAGTTTAACAAAAACCGATTCCGGCTGGAACAGAATCTATGATTTCTATTTGATTTTTGGACAAACTGACGAAAACAAATTTCCCTGGATAACTTCTAATTGGAAATCTGATTTTGAACCTTATTTTGATGCACTGATTAAAAAAACTGAAAACAGTAAAGAAACTGGAATCAGAGCAGTAAAATATATACCTGAAAAAAGGATTTCTAAAAACAACGAAGAATTTATATATCATTCAGAAGTTAAACTCGGCCGACTTAAATGGGACGAAAAGTCACACGAGAAATGGACAATACCGGATAATACTGAAAATCACTTTCAAAATTTTGAACTTTGGACACCTATTTGGACTGTTTGTGAGCAAAAACAATCTCCGCCGGATATTTACATTACAATATCAAATCAACAAGATTTTGAAAACAAAACTAACATTCAATTTGATTATTTTATAGTTATTGCGATTGCAAAAGATTTAAAAATTGATTCTAAAACCATTGTAAAAGAGTTTTCAGAAAAAATAAATTCAAAAGCAACGATATTAAAAACAAGAAGATGGAATAAACCTGAAAAAGCAGGAAACTGGACTTTTAGAAATGGTATTCAGGATACTTTTACAAGCGGTTTGTACCAAGACAAAAACATACAAGATTTTGAGTTTAACGAATTAATATTTGAACCGGAATGGGAAATAATTTATCGAGAAAAATAATTTATAGACTATTATAAAAAATCAAAAAACTCTTTAATTTCTTAAAGAGTTTTTTGATTAACTTCAATAGATTTTATTTCAAAATTGTTTCATAAATCGTATTCAATAAATCTTGCCTCATTTTTGAATTTCTCAGTATTAGCTTTTTTAAACGAATATAAGAAATAGTCTAAATTTATTTTAACTCTAATTAAAGCTAAATATTTATCCTTCAATTAAACAAATCTCAAAAACTGTTTTTTCATTCTCGGTTTTAAAAGAAATATAACCGCCGTGTGCTTCAATAATATTTTTGGATAAGGTTAAACCAATTCCGGCGCCTTCATTTCTGGTGGTGAAAAATGGCAGGAAAACTTTGTCTTCGATTTCCTTTTCAATGCCGTTTCCGTTATCGGTTATTTTTATAAAAATTCGGTTTTCTTTGGCTTCCGCCGAAATTAAAATCTGTTTTTGAGCTATGTTTTTTAAAGCATTTATTGAATTGGTCAAAAGATTAATAATAACCTGTTCTATTTGCTGCTGATCGACGTTTATTAAGCGTTTTAAAGAAATTGAGTTTACAACTTCAATATCGTCTTTCCTGAATAACGGATTCATGATCTGCAAGCAGTTATCAATTAAATGTGATAATTCTGTTTTTTCTTTTTTTGGAGAAGGAAGCATTGCCAGTTTTCTATAACCTTCTACAAACTTTTGCAAATGATCACTTCGCCTTAACATCGTAATAACGCTGTTTTTAATATCTTCTAAATCTTCTGCAGACAAAGAATCTTGTTCTACCAAATCCTGCAGATTCTGACAAATGGAACGAATAGGTGTTATTGAATTTAAAAGTTCATGCGAAATCACTTTCATCAAATTTACCCACGCATCTTTTTCTTTCTTTTCGACTACATTTTGAATCGAATCGATTAAAACGATATAATAATCTTTTTCAAAAATCTCTGTTCTTGAAGCCTGTAAAACAAATGTCTGCTTGTTTTGTTCGTTAATACTGATTTCAACGGATGTTTTTGTTTCATGAAAATCATCTGCTTCGATAATTTCGCAAAGCGATGGAAGCTGATTTTTAAGATATTTCCATTTCGATACTTTAGGAACATTAAAATGAGAAGAAAAATATTCGTTCATTAAAAAAATATCCCAGTCATTGTCTTGCTTTTGCAAAATGACAATTCCGGTTTCGATATTGTTTAAAATAGAACGGTAAATAATATCTTTTGAAATTTGTTCGTTTTGTCTGCTCTTTAAAGCATCGTACAATTGAAATAGTTCACGGTAGCTGTTATTTGTTTTATGTTTTGTAAAATCTGATGAAAAGTCGTTTTGAAGTATCGAAGCAATTGTTTTATCATATAGCAAAACAAAATTTCGAACATAAAAATACATTTCGCGAATAAGCAGAAACACTATAAAAAGCCCAAATATTCCTGTAAACAACAACCCGATTTTAAAAACATAAATCGAAATTTCTATCGCAGCAACAATGGCCAGCAATCTAAAAAAAAGCAGTTTATAAGTTTGAAGTGTTTTAAACATACTAATTAATGTTTATATTATATTTTTCTAATCGTCTGTACAAAGCACCTCGTGACAAACCTAATTCTTCGGCAGTTTTGCTGATATTACTGCCGTGTTTAAGAAGTGCTTTTTCAATCGCAGTTTTTTCTACAGACGAAAGCTGAATATCTTCGCGATTTTCATCATAAGGCGTTATGATTTCTAAATCCAGATCTGAAACCGTGATTTTATTATTTTCACAAAGAATTACAGCGCGCTCGATTTTATTTTCCATTTCGCGGATGTTTCCGTTCCAGGCATGTTTTTCAATTTGTTCTAAAACTTTTTTGTCAAAAGTAATTTCACTTCTTCCGTATTTTTCAGTCATTTTTTCAAGAAGATATTCGGCAAGCGGAATTTTATCTTCGTTTCGTTCTCGCAGCGGGGGCAGAACAATTTCCATTGTATTGATTCGATAATACAAATCTTCTCTAAAATTTTTATCGGCTGCTTCGAGTTTTAAATTCAAATTCGTTGCCGTAATAATGCGCACATTTAAAGGTCTTGGTTTTGTTTCACCTAATCTTGTTACGGTTTTGGTTTGAATAACCTGCAATAGTTTTGACTGCAAATGTAAAGGCACATTTCCTATTTCGTCTAAAAAAATAGTTCCGTTCTGCGCCATTTCAAAACGTCCCGGCGTATCCATTTTAGCATCGGTAAAAGCACCTTTTGCATAACCAAATAATTCACTTTCGAAAATATTCGAATTCAGCGCACCTAAATCAACGGCAATAAACGGATTGTTTTTTCTTTCTGATTGTTTAAAAATATGATGTGCCAAAACAAATTTTCCTGTTCCGTTTTCGCCCAAAATCAAAACATTAGCATCTGTTTTTGCCACTTTATCAGCCAGTGAATATGCTTTTTTTATATTTTCTGAAGTTCCAATAAAAAAGTCATTTTCAACTTCAACTTCATTATTTTTCTTTTGTTCTTTACGAGCTTTGTCGACAGCCTGTTTTACAGATTCTAAAAGTTTTTTGTTTTCCCACGGTTTCAGGATATAATCAAAAGCGCCGGATTTTAAACCTTCAACAGCAGTTTCTACTTTTCCAAAAGCAGTCATTAAAATCACAACGGTTTTTGGCGAAAGCGTTTTTATTTCTTTTAATAAGTACAAACCTTCTCTCCCATCTTCAAAACCAATTCTATAATTCATGTCAAGCAAAACAACATCAATCTTTTTTTGCGATAATAATTCGACAATATTTTTAGGATTATTGAGTGTATAAATCTCTTCAAAATACTTTTTTAAGTACACTTTCGACGCAAAAAGTATGTCTTCCTGATCGTCGATTATTAATATCGAAGCGTTTGTTTTTTTCATTATTGTTCGGTTTTGGACGAAAGCTGTCCATTTTTGGACACTCTTTGTAAATCTCAAAAAATAAAAATGTAAAAATAAGGCAGTTACAAATTTTAAATTTTTGGCATGAAAATCACATTTCTATGTGTAAATCATTAATTATTAAAGCCTTTCAGAAGTAAAAATAACAAAATAATTATCTAACAATCGCATTATTAATTATCTTAATTTTCGGCTGTGTTTCTTTTACTTCTGAGAGATCAAAAAACGAACATCAATCAAATTTTAAAACATCAATCATGATCAACATCAAAAATCTTTCAAAAGTTTTTAGAACCGAAGAAGTAGAAACAAAAGCTTTAAGCAGCATTTCATTAACCATAAACGAAGGTGATTTTATTTCGATTATGGGCCCGTCCGGAAGCGGAAAATCAACTTTATTAAACATTATTGGATTATTAGACAGCGCTACAGACGGAAGCTATACATTACTCGATCAGGAAATGGTTGGATTAAAAGAAAATCAGAAATCGAAAGCCAGAAAAAAGAATATTGGTTTCATATTTCAGAATTTTAATTTAATCGATGAATTATCGGTTTATGATAATATTGAATTACCGCTGCTTTACAACAAAATTCATGCTTTTGAAAGAAAGAAAAAAGTAGAAGATATGGCCAATATATTAGGTCTTTCGCATCGTTTGAAACATTTTCCGCAGCAACTTTCAGGAGGTCAGCAGCAGCGTGTGGCAGTTGCAAGAGCATTAATCAACAGTCCGAAAATTATTCTTGCCGATGAGCCTACAGGAAATCTGGACAGTAAAAACGGAAATGAAGTAATGGAATTATTAACGGATCTTCATGCCGGCGGTGCCACAATTTTAATGGTAACGCATTCTGATTATGATGCTTCTTTTTCGCAGAAAACCATTTTGATGAAAGACGGAATGATTCTTTCTGAAAAATTAAATCATAAAAATGTAGATGTTTTAGTAACTGCTAAAAACTAAGGTGATGCTGAAAAACTGGATAAACATATTTATTTACCATATTAAAAACAACAAAGTCTTTACGGCTTTGAATGTTTTGGGGTTGAGTATTGGAATTGCGGGTTTAATTTTTGCCATTTTATATTGGAACGACGAGCAGAGTTATGACCAATGGAATCCAAATAAAGACAATATATTTTTACTTACCAATCAAATGGATCCAACTACTTATTGGTCTTCAAGTTCGGCACCGGTTGGAAGTGCTGTAAAAGAAATAAGTCCTGAGGTTGAATCTTATTGTTATTTGAGCGGTGATTACGGCGATGAAATTATTCGTTTTAAAAACAAGAAAGTGCAAACGAATAAAATTATCGTTGCTCAAAAAAACTTTTTCGATTATTTCCCGTATACGTTTATCGAAGGAAATTCAAAAACAGCTTTGCCGGATGTAAACAGTATTTGTCTGTCTGAAGATTTAGCCGAACGTATTTTTGGAAATGAAACGGCTTTAGGTAAACAGATTATTCTTCAAAATAAAAGTCTGATTGTAAGAGGTGTTTACAAACTCGATAAAAAATCAGTTTACAATCCTTCGTGCGTTATTAATTTTATGGATGAACGAATAAATGGAAACATTCAGTTTTGGGGAAATTTTCAATTTGTCCTGATGCTGAAATTAAAAGATGTGAATGACCAAAAAGCGGTAACAGACAAACTTAAAAATCTGTATTTTGAGAATATGATTGCTCGCCGCGCAAAAGCGCAAGGAATGGATCCGCAGGAATTTATTAAAAAATTCGGACAAGTTAAGCCTGTTTTAGAACCTTTATCATCTGTTCATCTTCATACAAATACAGGCGGTTTGGCAGAACCAAAAGGTAATTTTCAGTTTTTACTTATCATGGTCGGGCTGTCTGTTTTAATTCTAAGTCTTTCAATTGTTAATTATGTCAATTCTGCAACGGCAAATGCCATAAAAAGAGCCAAAGAAGTTGGTGTGCGAAAAATTATCGGAGCCTCAAAATCAGATATAATTAAACAGTTTATTTTTGAAACTGCCGTTATTTCATTGATTTCAATTTTGATTTCACTTGTTATTGTCGAGCTTTCGCTGCCATATTATAATGTATTTTTAGGAAAAACACTCGTATTGCAAAGCGGTCAGTTTTACTTACAGCTTATTGGAATATTCATAATAACCGTAATACTGGCAGGGATTTTTCCGGCAGTGTATGTTTCTAATTTTGAATCGCTAAAAGTTTTAAAGGGAAATTTTGGAAGAAGTAAAAGCGGTATCTGGCTTCGAAACGGTATGCTGATTTTTCAATTTGCCGTGGCGTCTTTCTTTATTATTGGATCTTATATTGTGTATGAGCAGATCAACCTTATGAATGAAAAGGATTTAGGTTTTAGCGGTAAACAGGTTTTGAATATTTCTTACCGAAATGTTTTTGGTGAAGGAATTACTGATCTTGACCGTTATAACAGATACACGACTATTAAAAATGATTTACAGAGAATAAAAGGTGTACAGCAGGTTTCTGCCGGAGGTTTTGTTTTTGGAAATGGTGCAAAATCAGTTATATCATATCAATATAAAGACATAAGTGTTGATGGAAATAATATGCCTATTGATTTTGGACTGCTCGAAATGATGAAAATAAAAATGGTAAAAGGCCGATATTTTGATCCCAAATTTGCTCAGGATACAATTAATTCCATATTAATTAATGAAACCGCTTTAAAACTGTTGAATGAAAAAGATCCGATAGGCAAAAAAATAGACTGGAATGGTCACGAATCTATTATCGTAGGAATTGTAAAAGATTTTAATTCAGGAAATCCGGGAGAACCAATACCGCCTATGTCTTTTTTACATTTTAAAACGGTTCTTTGGTTTAACAGTCTTTTAAACAATATTTATATTACTGCCGATGCCAAAACCATGCAGCAGACTATTACAGATATAAAAGATCTTTGGACAAAAAAAGTAGATCCGGATTATCCGTTTGTATATGATTTTGTAGATAAAGAATATAAAAAGTCATACAGTGATTATGTCAAGCAAAAAAATCTTTTCTCTTTATTAAATATTATTGTCATTACAATTGCGCTTTTCGGGTTATTTGCTTTGGCTTCGTATTCTATAGAAAGACGTATGAAAGAAATTGCTATTCGAAAAACATTAGGCGCCGAAACCAATGTTTTGCTAAAGGAACTCTGCAAACAATATGTATTTTTCAGCATCATTGGTTTTTTAATTGCGTTGCTTCCTGTTTATTATCTGCTCAATAAATGGCTGGAGAATTTTGCATACAGAATCACGATTTCTATATCTCCTTTTATAATTGGATTTATCGCTTTACTTGCTTTAACGCTTTTAGTAGTACTTAGCAGAGCTTATCAGGCAACAAAAGTTGATGTTTTAAAATATTTAAAATATGAGTAATAAAATGATGTCTTAAAATTAAAAAGACTCCAGTAATTCTGGAGTCTTTTTAATTTGTATCTCTAAATTTTACCAAGGACTGATACCGGTTTCATCTTCAATATCATTACTGTAAAAATGCCCTGTAGGCCCGTCAGCATCTGTCAGTGTATGTTTGATAATAAAAGATGCTGCACTTTCAACACTTCCTGGTCCGTTATGATGATTAAAATCTGTAGCTGTATAACCCGGATCGATAGCGTTTACTTTAAACGGAAGATCTTTTAATTCATAAGCCAATGTAACAGTGTAAGCATTTAAAGCTGTTTTTGAAGTTCCGTAAGCAGCTGTTTTAAAATCATAATATTTCCAAGTTGGATCGCTGTGTAAAGTCAAAGAACCCAATCCCGAAGTAATGTTGCTGATTCTTGGTTTTTCTGATTTTTTAAGCAGTTCCAGAAAAGTTTGTGTCACGCTGATTACACCAAAAAAGTTCGTTTCAAAAACTTTCTTAATTTCTGTAATACTTGTGTTTGAAGCATTTTGAGGTAATTCACCGCTTATTCCTGCATTGTTAATCAGAATATCTAATTTTCCCTGTTCTTTCTTAACAATATTTTTTGCTGCTAAAATTGAATCTGAATTGGTAACATCAATTTGAATGGTTTTGATATTTTGAAATCCATTTTCATTTAATTTTTTCACAACTTCATTTCCTTTTTCAAAATCACGTGTTCCTAAATAAACAAACAATCCTTTTTTCGAAAGCTGTTTTGTTAACTCTAATCCTATACTTCTATTTGCGCCTGTTATTAATACTGAATCCATTTTTCTATTGTTTTAAATTATTACAGCAAAGTTGCTTACTTTAAAAATGAAATCATTTGTCATTTGGCAAAAAGCATTTTTTACTTAATATTTTTTCTAATTCGGCTCAAAGATGATTGTGTAATTCCTAAATAAGAAGCAACATATGACAACGGAATCCGATTAATGACGTTAGGATAAATTTTGAGAAACATTAAATAACGAGTTGTTGCATCTTCAGAAACCAAAGGACTTCTTCTTTCTACTTTTTGTCTCAATGCCTTTGATATAATTTTATGCACAATAGCATCCCAGCCAATAATGGTTTCTAAAAGTTCTTTCCAGTCTTTTTTAGAAAAAACAAGTAATTTACAATCAGTAATCGCCTGCACATAAGCGTTCGAACAAATATCATTATCAAAACTTTCAAGATCAACAACGAGATTATTTTCGTCGATAAAATACTTAGTAATTTCTTCGCCTTTATTGTTATAATAACAAACGCGAATAATCCCGTCTAAAACAAAACCTACTTGCTGCGCAATTTTTCCCGCTTCCGAAAAATATTCATCTTTTCGCAGTTCTAATTCTGTTGCTTTGCTTGAAATTAAATCCAGCTGCTGTTGATTTAAACTTCCAAATTGCAATATGTAATCTATAAATTCTTTCATAGACGAAAGTTAAGCAAAGTTATTTGCGCAGCATTTGCCATTTGGCAAATTTTATCGATCTCGTAATTTTAATTTTTATTGAATAATTCCTGAAAAGCAACCGGACTTAAATTGGTCTTTTTCTTAAATAATTTATTAAAGGACTGCGGATGCTCAAAACCTAATTTAAAAGCGATTTCAGATATTGATAAACTGCCGTTTGTGATATATTCTTTTGCTTTTTCAATCAATTTATCATGAATAAACTGCTGTGTATTTTGTCCCGAAAGATTGCGGAGCAAATCGCTTAAATATCGGGCAGACAAACCTAGTTCATCTGCCAAAAACTGAACTGTTGGCACACCATTTTCAAAAGATTTTTCACTGCTGAAATAATCTTCTAATACAATTTCTAATTTTGAAAGCACATCATTATTGACTGCTTTTCGGGTAATAAATTGTCTGTTGTAAAAACGGTTGCTGTAATTTAGCAAAAGCTCAATTTGAGAAATAAGCACATCCTGACTGAAATTATCAATTCGCTCTTTGAGTTCATTTTGAATATTAGCAAAAATGCCTAAAATGGTTTCTTTTTCATTTTCTGATAAATACAAAGCTTCTGATGCTGAGTAGGAAAAGAATCCGTATTTCTTTATATTCGAATTTAAAGTATAAGGCCGAATAAAATCCGGATGAATATTTAACGACATTCCGCTGTAATCTGCTTCTTCATCCTGCATTTTTAAAATCTGGCCCGGCGAAACAAATGACATTCCTCCTTCTTCAAAATCATAAAAACCATGTCCGTAACGAAGTTTTCCAGAAAAATGAGTTTTAAAAGAGATTTTATAAAAATCTAGAATAATTCCGTTTTCAAAATCTTTGGGATCAAATACAGCTTCGCCATAATTCAAAATACTAATAAGGGGATGCGCCGGCTTTGGCTGTCCCATAGCTTTGTGCAATTCTGAAATACTTTTGAAATTTTTAGGCTGATTTTTCATTTTACAAATTTATAAAATGTTCTACAGGTGCAATATTCCAGCTCACACTACTTTGGTCAATCATATCGTGTACAACAGAATCACTGAGTTCTGTCATTAATTTATGCATCGCATCTGTTCCTTCTGCAGTACTATCCCAAACTAACATATCGTAAACAACTCCTTTTTTTAATTCGAAAATTGTTCTGGAACGAAATCCTTTTTGACGTTTTAAAAAATCGTCAATTTCTTTGTTGGCCTCAATAAATTCCTGTGTTGTAAAACCGTTTAATTTAAAAGTCGTTAATTCTATAGCTTGATTTTTCATCTTGTTTTTAAATTAAAAAGTAAACATCGCTTTAATATTCTGAACCTGAGTCTCAGCACCATTTTTTAATCTTTCATTATATAAAGCATTGGCGTCGTTTCCGGCAATATATCGCAATTGATTTTTATTATCTGTTGCTGCTTCATAAATAATTTGAGCAACATCATCTGCATTTGTATAATTTTCTAATTGTTCCGGGCTGTATCCTTTACTGACTTCTGCGGTTAATTGTTCATAAGCTGGGTGCTGTCCAACTTCCATAGAACGAATAGCAAAATCAGTTTTCATTCCGCCAGGCGCTACAACCTTAACCTTAATTCCAAATTGAGTTAATTCTGAAGCCAGACTTTCTGAAAAACCATCAACACCAAATTTTGTTGCGCTGTAAATAGAACAAGTTGGAAATCCGATTAATCCAAAAGTAGAAGTGACATTTATAAAAGTACCGCTTTTTTTCTCACGGAAATAAGGAGTAAAAGCTTTTGAAACTCTAATAACTCCAAACAAGTTCGTTACAATCTGGCGTTTGATCTGCACTTCAGTTAACGATTCTAAAGCACCTATTAATCCGTAACCAGCATTATTTAATACAACATCTACAGAATAATTTTCTATGATGTTTTGAATGGTTGATTTAATTTGTTCCGAATCTGTAACATCAAGCGGTAAAACAATAACGTTATTTAATAACGTTAATTCTGTTTCTCTTTCGGGATTTCGCATTGTGGCAATTACCTGCCAGCCTTTACTTTGAAATAATTTTGCTGTTGATTTCCCTAAACCTGTAGAAGCTCCTGTAATAAAAATTGTCTTTTGCATTTTTTAATTGTTTTAAAATTATAATGCAAAGATCAGCTGAAGTGTGAAGTTGCTTTTAGCCATTTTGGACAATTGATTAGCCAAAATGACGATCAGAAAAATAAATTATTCTTTCGTTAGACGGTCTAATTCTTTTAATAAAGTCGGCATTCTAAATTCGCCAGCCATGTTTTCAACTTTTTGAAAAGCTTCTTCCAAATCAATTCCAATAGAAGTTATGTATAATGGTTTAATGCTGTCACCTCGAAATAATGCTTTTTTATCTTTTTCGATACTGGCAAAATTGGTTTTAGCAACACCAATAATTGAAATTTCTTTGTTTAGTTTTTCGTATAAATGACCGCCCAAACCGTATTTTTTATCGTCATCCAAATACACAAATCCATCGACTATAATCGCTTCGATATTCTTTAAATCAATTTTATTCAATAAACTGATGATACAAGGTAATTCTCTTTTGTAAAATTCTCCCGGAATATATTCTGCAACATTGTCGATTATTTCAGTATGAACTTTAAAGTTTTTGCTTTCATTCCATTCATTAAATTCAAGACAAACTGTTTTTGCTTTATTATCGAAATAATAAGTATCAAAGGCTAATATCATTTTTGTATTTTACTATTTTAAACTCTTAAAGAACCACGAAAACCTCTTGCAGCATAATACGAATCCGCGCCGTTATGATATACAAAAACAGTATCATAACGAAAATCCGAAAAAACTGCGCCTCCCAGTTTTCGAATATTGTCAGGCGTTAAAATCCAGCTCGACGTTTTGGTATCAAATTTTCCAAGTTTTTGAAGTTCGCGGTATTCTTGTTCATTCAAAATTTGAATTCCCATTTCAGAAGCCATATTAATGGCACTGTCTTTTGGTTTATTTTCTTTTCTTTTTTCTAAAGCTTCGTGATCGTAACAAATACTTCTTCGCCCTTTTGGACTTTCTGCAGAACAATCATAAAAAACATATTCGTTTGTATTTTCATCAAAACCTACAACGTCTGGTTCTCCTTCAGTTCTTTCCATTTCATCTAAAGACCAAAGTTTTTCAGGATTAGCTTCGAGTTTTGACTGAACTTTTCTCCATTCAATGTTTTTATGGCGATGCATATTATTTTCAAAACGGGTTTCAAGAACATTTAATAAAGATTCTTGCTGATCTGCCGATAATTTATTTTTCTGAGTCATACTTAGTTTTATTTTACAATAAATTAAACCTTAATTATATTTATCAATCATTAAGTCCTTTTCCGTTTAATATATTTGGGATATTTTTTTCAATCCTTGATTCTCTTGTCTTAGCTTGTTTAGGCTGTGAGAAGTTTAAAAGATAAGCTCTTTGTCGTCCGGGAGTTAATGCTGAAAAAGATTTTTGAAGTTCTGGCATTTCATCCAGTTTTTTTTGAAATTCATCGCAAACTGGAAATTCAGAAGTTTTCTTCATATCAACTTTCAAACCTGCCTTTTCAATTTCTATTGCCTGATAAATATAAGTTTTTAAAACAGCTTTTAAATCAGTAATTTCTTTAAGATTTGTAAATCGTATTTGACGAGCTGCCTGAACATTATCTGACTGCTTTACTAAAATATTATCTGTATCTTTTAGTAAGGCTCCTTTAAAAAATAAAAATGCACAGTATTCTTTAAAAGAGTGAATTAAAACAATATTTGCATTCTGAAGAGTATAACAAGGACTTCCCCATTTTAATTCTTCAGTTAAGGGACATTCAAGAGCAATTTTCCGCATTAAAATTAATTCTTCGCTCCATTTATCTGCTTTATCAAAAAAGAAATCAACTTTTGGATTTTCTATATTTTCTGGCATAATATTTTCTTTTAATTAATATTGAAGCAATTTATACATCAAAATCTAATTTGGATAGATTTTTATTTACTTCAAATTTAACAAATCTTACAAAAGCAAATTAAAGTTTAAAGATATTTAAACTTCATTTTCCGCTTCTGGTCCAAAACCTTTTAGAATTCCTCTTTTAGAATCGCGCACAAACTTCAAAATTTCATCTCTTTCAAATGTTTGCTCAAATTGTGTTTCGATTAAGTTTAATGCTATTTTAATATTTTTCTTTTGTTGAAATAACATCCCATAAATCATTTTTAGCTCATCAATTTTATCAGACTGAAAACCTCTGCGTTTTAATCCAACTGTATTTATTCCTGCATAACTTAAAGGTTCTCGTCCCGCTGTAATATAGGGCGGAATATCTTTAACAACCCTGCTTAATCCGCTGATCATGGTATGATCGCCAATTAACGAAAATTGATGAATAGCCGTTAAACCACTAATATTGACCCAGTCACCAATTATAACTTCGCCGGCAATTCCAACACTAAAACCAATAATAGAATTATTTCCAATAATGCAGTCATGCCCAATATGAGCATTAGACATAATTAGATTATTATTCCCAATTAAAGTTTTATACTTTGATTTAGTACCTTTATTTATGGTAACAAACTCACGAATAATAGTATTATTACCTATTTCCAGAATTGTGTATTCATTATCATATTTAAGATCTTGAGGAATTCCGCCTAAAACAGAATTTGAATGTATTTTGCAGTTTTGTCCAATTCTTGTTCCATTCAAAATAGTAACGTTATTGCCTATCCAAGTATTAGCTCCAATTGTAACATCGCTTTCGATTGTGGTAAAATTTCCAATGTGAACATTCTCACCAATAATAGCACCCTTTTTAATAATATAATTTCTCAATTTTTAACTTTTATAAAATAGACAGCAAAATTTGAAAAAAAAATATTGATTTTATTTGATGTAATATCAAGAAATTGAAGCACGAATCCTGCTTAAAGTTTCCTAGCTTACATTTATTAATGATGCAATGTGTTTTAGTTTAGCTTTAATAATAATCTGAGGAAAAGAACTTAGAAGAAATTCATATTTCTGCTGTGCAGTCATTACCCTAAATAAATGATGAAATTCATTAATCTTAGAAAGATAAAGGCGGAGCTGCTTAATATGAAACTGCGAAAAAAGAGGATAATCTAACAAAATTTGTTCATCTGAATAAGATAAAGAATAAAGCTCTGTATATTCACAAGCCTGAAAATTTTCAAAGGAAGGTTTTTGTTCAAAAAAACTGCTGAGAGAAGTTACAAATTGATTATCGGTATAAATCCATTTTGTAATTTCTATTTCATTCTCAAAACAAAACCTGCGCACGGTTCCTGATTTTATAAAATAGACTTTATTACAAATCTTACCTTGCTTTACAATAAATTCATTCTTTTTAAATTTTTCAATAATGAAGTATTTCTTTATTGCTTCTTCCGTTTCTAAATCTAATTTCTGAAAATCGTTAATGACATCGATAAGCTGCTGCATAAAATGAATGATTATAAAGCAAATTTACCGATAATTAAAATGATTATAACAACTATAAAAACTAGAAACAGAAACTACTAAAATAAATAAGCATTTTTAAGCAGTTAAATTAAAAAGATGACCAGAAACATCCCAGCTTTAAAAAACCACAAAATAAACAATGAAAACAGTTTAAAATGATATTATAAATTGAAAACAATAAATCATTTTATAAATCATACAGAAGAATCGATTTAGAAAAGGAAATTAAGGATTTGCGCAAAAACAAAAAACCCTATCCAAATTGGATAGGGTTTTTCAAAGAAAGGCGACGACATACTCTCCCACAATGATGCAGTACCATCTGCGCAGGCGGGCTTAACTTCTCTGTTCGGGATGGGAAGAGGTGAGCCCCGCCGCAATAA